>Ga0233365_1000003_pt1 | contig 741707 bp, 639 predicted proteins | sample ElkDunMinimDraft_27_FD_191535 | JGI IMG/M metagenome (GOLD analysis project Ga0233365, IMG submission 191535) | Fecal eukaryotic communites from dung pellets of Tule Elk in California, USA - Elk Dung C36 | ecosystem: Host-associated > Mammals > Digestive system > Large intestine > Fecal... | reverse complement strand
TCGTTTCTATCCATCAAGTAAAACTTGCTGTGAATGTGGTTGGATAAACCAAAGCTTAACTCTTTCGATAAGAGAATGGACTTGCCAGAATGGGCACCTTTTAGACCGTGATGTAAACGCTGCAAAAAACATTCTCAAAGAAGGATTGAAAATAATATCGTCGGGGACTGGCGATCACAGGTGGAGACTGAAATAAGACTTTGGTAACAACAAAGCATAAGTCTGCGAAACATAAAAGGCTTTTTGTTGGTCTAATGCAAATGAAAAATAAACGTTTATTTACTTGGATTATAACATAGTTCGTTCACCCAAATAGCATTCTAAAAATATCTTCTAAAGTAGCTGCGGGACGTATTAGTATGCTATATTTTTTGACATCTAATCCTTTGGTATTATATTTTGAGATAAAGATCTGTTGAAATCCTAATTTTTCAGCTTCCTGTATTCGCTGGTCAATTCTATTGACAGCGCGTATTTCTCCGGAGAGCCCAACTTCTCCAGCAAAAGTAATCATGGGCGGTAAGGCAATGTCTTGCTGAGAGGAAATAAGAGCCGCTATGACGGCTAAATCAATAGCTGGATCTTCTACTTTTAATCCCCCTGCTATATTCAAAAATACATCCAATGCGCTTAATCTGAAACCGAATCTTTTTTCTAATACCGCCAATAACATATTAAGTCTTTTTGTGTCAAAGCCCGTAGAGCTCCTTTGTGGAGTTCCGTAAGCGGAATTAGATACCAAGGCTTGGACTTCAATCATCAGGGGCCTCATGCCTTCAAGCATAGCAGCAACAGCCATTCCACTGACAGGTTCATCTCGCTGCGATAACATAATTTCAGAGGGGTTTGAAACCTCTCGAAGGCCAGAGCCTTGCATTTCATAGATACCTAACTCTGCAGAGGAACCAAATCTATTTTTAACAGTACGAATTATTCGGTAAACATGATTTCTGTCGCCCTCAAATTGTAAAACGGTATCCACCATGTGTTCTAGTACCTTGGGGCCTGCTATGGAGCCGTCTTTGGTGATATGTCCAACAATACAGACTGGTGTATTGGTTTCTTTAGCAAACCGAAGAAGTTCAGCCGTGCATTCACGTACTTGTGAAACAGAGCCAGGAGTTGATTCAATTTGATCCGTATGAAGGGTTTGGATAGAATCAATAACGACCAAATCAGGCTCCACTTGATCGATCTGCTTGAAAATATGCTGCATAGAAGTTTCAGTCAGAATAAAGCAATTCGCATTGGAGTTTTGCGATAACCGCTCAGCGCGCATTTTGATTTGCTGTTCGCTTTCTTCACCTGAAATATATAACGTTTTGATTTGAGGTACCGAAAGGGCTAACTGCAACATCAAGGTAGACTTGCCAATACCAGGTTCGCCGCCGATCAATATTAAAGATCCAGGAACAATTCCTCCTCCTAAAACACGATTAAACTCCTTGTCAGGGGTTTGGATGCGTTGCTCCTCTTTATAAACAATTTCATGAATGATGGCGGCTTTATTGACTCTTTTATTTGTCAGCGGTGTGTCTTTAGTTTTACTTCTCCATTGCGGAACCCGAGACGATGCTTTTTCGACAATTTCTTCCACAAAAGTATTCCATTGTTTACACGAAGGACATTGACCGAGCCATTTAGGAGATTCATTTCCACAGGACTGACAGAAATATGCAGATTTTGTTTTCGCCATGAGGCTAATGTAAAAAAAATGTATTCAAAAGTTGTAACATTACCTTATAATTGTCGACAAATAACCATAGATGAACGCCAATAAACTTGAACAAGAATTTGTAGATCTTTTAGAGAGGAATCAAAATATACTCCACAAAATTTGTAAGCTATATACTTATGATTCTGCTTCGCATCAAGATTTATTTCAGGAAATTGTGATTCAACTTTGGAAATCTTATCCAAAATTTAATGGTGATGCAAAATTTTCTACCTGGGCATACCGCGTTTCCTTAAATACGGCCATTTCTCTTTACCGTGGAAAAAAAACAAAAATTTCCACTGTTGAATGGGATCAATCTTTTCTAAATATTCGGTACGAAGAGTATAATGCAGCTGAGGAGGAACAATTAATACATCTATATGATGCTGTGCGATTATTATCAGATGTGGACAAAGCACTTGTCTACATGTATTTAGAAGACAAGGATTATGCGGAGATATCTGAAACATTGGGCATTTCTGAAGGCAACGCGCGGGTTAAAATGAATCGCGTGAAAAAAAAGATAAAAGAATTGTTAATTAAAAAAGGAGTTATTTAATGGATGGATTGGATTTATTAAAAAAACATTGGCAAAATGACCAACGTTTTCCGCAAATTAATAAGGATGAAATTCAGCTAATGTTGCATAAAAAATCTTCATCGCTATTGAAATGGATCTTTATTATCAGCTTGATTGAATTATTTATAGGGGTCTGTTTACATCTCAAGGTTTATTTTTATGATTCACCGGTGGAGACTAAGCCTTTTGCGCTTGAGATTTTCTCGAATGTGGTGGACGCATTATTATACTTGGTGACTATTTATTTTATTTATTGCTTTTTTACGGCTTACCGTAAGATCAAAAACACCACTAATACCAAAGTGTTGCTCAGCAGTATATTGCGAACTCGAAAAACCGTCAATGATTACATCAAGTTTAATGTATATGTCATTATTTATGCCCTTTCTGTCGAGGGGATCAGTCGGTTTTTAAATACGGATATGCATGATTGGAATTTAGCACAATCTTTTTTATACCTGGTTTTTTTAGCTGCTGTATCCTTTCTTTTTGGCTGGGGATTGATTTATATCATGAAAAAATATTATAGATTTCTTTATGTTCGACTAGTCAATAAACTAGACCGTAATTACGAAGAATTAGAGCGCTTAGAAGAGACTAATTAACATAATCGAATAGTCTTAATTTTCGTTTTCTTGTAGAATGCGGAGAAAATTGAGACCCATAATTTTAGAAACATCCTTTTCAGTATATCCCTTTTGAAGTAAAGCTTTGGTCAGGGTTGGGTATTTTGAAACATCTTCCAATCCTTGTGGTGGCGATTCGATTCCATCAAAATCTGACCCAATAGCTACATGGTCAATGCCGACCTTATTGACTAAATAATCGATGTGTTTCAATACAGTCTCCAATGGAGCATTAGCTATATTTTGTTGTTTAGCACTTAAAAGGCTATACATTTTCCCGGTCGAGAGTTCCTTGGACTCTTTGGTTGGCTTATGTGTGTTTTCATACAGCTCTTTGACACGTTTAGGATAATTTGAGTCTAAAAATTCTGAGTAAAAATTAACACCTACAACACCACCATTTGTTTTTAATGCTGCTAATTGTTTATCATCCAAATTTCTATAATGTGGCGTCAAACTTGCCGCATTACTATGGGAAACAAGTATGGGTTTAGTTGTTATTTTTATGACATCGTAGAATGTCTGCCGGCCACCATGTGATAAGTCGACCATCATACCGAGCTCATTCATTCGGCGAATGATCTCTTCTCCTTTTTTACTCAAACCTTTACCTTTATTCCCTTTGGTTTTGACCTCCATAGCAGCAGCAGTTGCCCATGACAGGTTATAATTCCAAGTTAACGTCAGGTAACGTGCCCCCCGATTGTATAAAGAATCAAGATTATCGATGCTTTCTTCAATCATATTACCCCCTTCGATTCCAATGATTGCCGCTATTTTTCCATTTTGGTGGATCCGCTTGATATCTTCACTGTTTTTTGCGAGTTCGATTTGATTTGAATTGGCATTGATTACTTTTTCCAACGCTGCTATTTGATCATTCGCATGTTCAAAAGCATTATTCTTCCATTTTTTATCATCGGACCAAACGGCAAAAACCTGAACGTCTACTCCGCCCTGCATGAGCCTGGGAATATCTGTATGACCAGTTTTCAATCGCTTACCAATGTCCTTTCCAGGTAATATACTTTCAATAATGACGTCATTATGTCCATCTACAACCATCATATCTTGATGGATCTGTTTGTAATCCTGAGCAATACATTGTCCAGCTATTCCTGTCAAAAAAAGGGATATAATAAGTGCTGTTTTCATTATTTTTTATTTTGAATCGTTTGGTAAATTACATCCTGGATTCGACTTCTGATATTGAGTTCATATAATTTTGTACTGACCTGAGGATGTACTCTATTGGACAGAAAGATATATATCAATTGATTGCTTGGGTCTATCCAAATACAGGTTCCGGTGTAACCGGTATGCCCGAAAACAGAGGGATCAGCAAGTTTTGAAGGGTACTCCGCATTTGGTTTTTCTTCATAACGGTCAAAACCTAAGCCGCGTCTACTGGTTTTGGATTGTTTGGATGTAAATAAATCAACAGTTTCGGGGTTGAAATACTTAACACCACCATACTCACCTCGGTTTAATAATAATTGCGCATAAATCGCCAAGTCGTTGGCGGAACCAAATAATCCTGCATGTCCTGCAATACCCCCAGCCATAGCGGCTCCTTCATCATGTACAAAACCTTGCAATAGTTCTTTTCTAAAAACGGTATCGTTTTGAGTGGGTACAATCCGATTTTTTTCAAACCTTTTTCTAGGCAAGTACCCCGCTGTTTTCATACCAATTGGTTTGTAAAGCAAATCCTGTACATAATCCTGCATAGGCATCGCTGTTTCATGTTCCGCTACTTCTTTCATTACATACATACTAATATCAGAATATACATAGTTTCCAATGGGTTTCACGGAAGAAGCTAACATTTGAGGCCACATAATATCTTGATAGTAATTATTCTTTATAAAGGCGTGCTCGGAAACTTGGACCTGATGTGTTTCATCTTTAGCGAAAACGACATCACCCGGATTTAGGTTTCGATAAAAAGGAATAAATGGTGTAAAACCGGCTTCGTGTAATAAAACAGTTCGCAGGGTTATGTCGGCTTTATTACTTTTTTTTGCCTGCCATAAGTAATGCCCCATGGCACTATCTAAATTGATTATATTCTTTTCTTGCAAATGCATAATTACTGGCGTAGTTCCAACAATCTTGCTAATAGAAGCTAAATCATAAATATCAGAAATTGCATTCGGTTGTTTATTCTCATAGGTATGGTAACCATAGGCTTTCTCGAAGATAACTTGTCCATCTTTTATTGCCATGACGGTTAACCCCGGTGCAGCGTGACCTTCGATAGCTTCTAAAGCAATAGCGTCAATTTGTTTGGACATTTCATCTAATGCTAAGCCTGAATTTTCGTTGTTATATTGTAGACGAGTTTGCGTTGTTGTATTACTTCCTTGTGTAATTCCCAGACCACCAAATATAGACATCGCCATATTCTTTTGGGAATCCTCTGTGTTTTTTTGGACTTTTAATATCGATAGATAGGGGGTTAGATTTGCTTGTTTGAAACCTAAATTTCTATATAGATTATCAGCACCAAACTGACAAAGGATAACATTTTTATTGTTAACGGCAGACTGTAAGATCATGGACATATAATCAGATCTCAAATTATCATCTGTGGCAATAATAATAGTATTGAAATATTTGGTGTTTTCGTCGTATTGTTCAAAAGTAAATGGCGTTACCTCGCCATAGCGCTGAAGTTGCGCTATGAAAGGGCTGAATTCCTGACTATCTGTGGTGACCACTGCAATTTTATAGTCATCTAACCGCGCGAAAGGAATAATCTGTCCCTTATTGTTTATCAATTCGGTTTTATTAATAATGGTTTGTTTATATTGTGCTGTTAAGGGAAAAACAAGACCCAAAAAGAGAATAGCTGTTAGGTATACTATACGTATCATATTAAATTGGATTTTTACTATTGTAAATCTACAAATAAAACGCACAAACACGCATTATGCCTGTCTAAATATTATTTATATTTGAAATATGCCCGAAGTATTGGATAATAAAACGGTTTTTACTTTGTCTGAAGTGTCGAAAAGCATACAGAAAACTATTGCTGAGCGGTATAAGAGCCTTTATTGGATTAAGGCCGAGATGAATAAACTGAACCATTACACGCACTCTGGACATTGTTATCCCGAATTATTAGAGAAAAAAGACGGTAAAATTGTTGCGGAAATGCGCTCTATTTTATGGAAAATGGATTATCAGCGCATAAACAAGCATTTTTTAGCAGTTATCGGAGAGCCATTAAGGGAGGGAATAACCATGCTCTTTCAAGCAGGAATATCTTATGATCCTTTATATGGTTTTAGTCTAAAGATCGTGGATATTGATCCCACGTTTGTACTAGGAGAGCTGGAAAAAGAGAAACGTGAGAGTATCTTCAAATTAAAATCTGAAGGCCTTTATGATGCCAATAAGAAATTAGCACTGGCCTTGGTTCCTAAAAGACTGGCTATTATTTCAGTAGAGACTAGCAAGGGTTTATCCGACTTTATAAAAATTATTCAGGGAAATCCCTGGGGTTATAAGCTAGATTACAGTTTATATCCAGCGCTGTTGCAAGGAGATAAATCAGTACTATCAATTATAAAACAATTGGAAGTAATCGCTGAAAATTTTGAGCGTTATGATGCAGTGGCAATTATCCGCGGTGGTGGCGGTGAGGTTGGTTTATCTTCGTATAATAATTATTTATTAGCCAAAGCGATTGCCATTTTTCCGATCCCAGTATTAACTGGTATTGGTCATTCAACAAATGAGACGGTAAGTGAAATGGTTGCTTATAAAAATGCGATTACTCCAAGTGAGCTTGCAGATTTTTTGTTGCAAAAATTTCACAATTTTGCTATTCCAATGGACTTGGCCAGCGATAGGCTCGTGCGGGCAGCACGTCGCATCTTTCAGGAAGAACAGGGAAAACTCAGTGGATTGGTTTCCGAGATTTCGTGGCATTCCAAAACTTTACTTTTACAAGAGAAAACAGCATTGAGTAGTGCAAATATAGCATTGAGGCGCTATTCAAAATTAATAATAAAGAATAATTACCAAGAGTTACAGCATATAGAGCGTATTATTAACCTAGCTAACCCTATTCATTTATTGAGAAAGGGCTTCAGTATTGTTCGAATTAATGGGCAAGCTGTTCATCAGTTAAATCAGGTAAAGCTCGGTGATTCCATTAATATACAATTGGTGGATGGAGTGATCCACGCTCAGGTGCTTGAACTTCAAGAAAAAGAAATAGACAATGGATGAAAAATTCGGTTATAGGGAAGCATTTGAAGAATTACAGCAGATTGTAAATGAGATAGAAATTGGCGATATTCCCGTGGATGAATTAACGCAGAAAATTAATCGAGCAACTGCTTTACTGGGTATTTGCAAAGCAAAGCTCGTGGATTCGGAGACGGAGGTAGAGAAACTGCTGTCAAAATTAGAGCAGGATCAGACACCTCTTCAGACAGATAAAAATTAGCAAAAAGTAAGAATGTCCATCGATTAATTTTTACTGGGGCGTGATCTTCCTTTAAGCAAATCAAGGTTAAAAGAAAGTCCTTTTAGAGAAATAGCGGTTTAAATTTAATATTCTTAACTATTTTGCGTTATTTTGCACAGTTTAGAATTAGTCTTAATTAAACTGTGTTTAAGCGTTTTTATTTTTTACTTGCGGTTGTACTGCTCCCATTACTCTCCAGTGGACAGTTATTTTCTGTTTCAGGATCAGTGACTGACCCAATAGGAAAAACTTTGTCGAATGTGACAATAGAATTGCTTGATGAGCAGCGCGTTCAAATTCTAAGTGATGAGAATGGATACTTTGAATTTCAAAATCTAGCGGCTGGAACTTATCAGCTGAAGTTTTCACATGTTTCTTATAAACCAGTTTCCCGCCATATTAAGCTCGATAAGGACCTTCAAATTCAAATTGCTTTCAAGGATAATCTGATTAACATCGATCAAGTCTATGTGAATGCGCGCGAATCACGGCGCATAGGTACCAGTTCAATTATTGATCGGCAGGCGATGCAACATTTACAACCGTCCAGTTTCAGTGATATCTTAGAACTATTACCGGGCGGTAGAACACAAAGCCCAGACTTAGCGGGTGTAAATGCGATTAATTTAAGATCACCAACCTCGAGCTCTACTTATGCTACTCATTCCTTGGGGACCATGTTTACTATTGATGGAATGACTTTAAATTCCCAATCCATGATTGACCCTGTTCAGGGGTTTGGTCTGAACGCTGGCAGCATGCATGCGGGGCGGAGCGTGTCTAATATTGGTATAGACATGCGCGGAATTAATACCGATAATATTGAAAGTATAGAAATTATTCGAGGGATTCCGTCTGTTGAATATGGTAATTTAACAAGCGGTGCTGTTCTTATTGAAAGGATAAAAGGCTATGAACCCTGGTCTGCTCGGATAAAAGCCGACGGCTTTTCAAAATTATTTAGTCTAGGGAAAGGTTATGCATTGAAAAATTATAATTTAAATTTCGATGCCAATTACCTCTTGTCTAATCAAGATGTAACCGATGTATTCAATAATTTTAAACGTATCAATACCTCAATTCGTGGGGAAAGAACTTGGGTAACTCAGCAATATCGTTTCTTATGGTCCCATCAGTTAGCCTATAACACCACCCTGGATGACGAACGGTTAGATCCGGATAATGATTTTAAGGGAATTGATAGCTATAAGAACTCAAAACGCTTTTTCTCCCTGAATAACAATTTTAAGTTTTATAATTCTAACGTAAATAGTCGCTTCAGAAATGCCACCTTATCGGTAAGCGCCAATTATAACAAGAATGAACTTGATGTAACTAAATTAGTACAAGCAAGTTCTGGCAGTATTTTGATGAATTCGCTTACTCCGGGTAGTCATCAAGCTGATTTTACTGTTCCAACTTATACGGGCAATATGCGTGTCGATGATCGGCCATTGGACTTGCGGATGAAATTGATCTCCAATTGGCGCATTAAAGCTGGGATAGGTCATCAACTAAAAATTGGTGCTGAATATAATTATGCTAAAAATTTAGGATCAGGCCAAAACTATGACTTGGACAGACCTATTTCTTCCAATATTAGTGCCCGACCGAGGGATTTCTCTCAGATACCTGCCATGAGTACGATTTCCTTATTTGCCGAAGATCAGTTCTTTATCAAAATCGGGAGCCTGCTGTTCGAAAACAGTGTAGGATTACGTTCTTACGTGTTAGGGAATCTTGATTCAAAATATGATATTTCAGGAAAGGTCTTTCTTGAACCGAGGTACAATGCCCGATTGCATCTGGGAAAAATGACACTATGGGGAAAGGATTTAAAAGCGAATATCACTGGTGGCTTTGGTTTACAGGTTTTAAACCCAACACAAAACTACCTATATCCTAATGCGCATTATCAAGATCGTGCCGAGCTAAGCTATTACCATAATACTCCTGACTATCGTCTTGCCTGGGCGAATACGGTAATAACAGATCCGACCAATTATCAAATTCGGCCAGCCAAGAATAAAAAATGGGAATTGGGCATTCATTTAGATCGCGATGGAAGTTCTTTTTCAGTCACCTACTTTAAGGAGCAAATGAATGATGGATTTAGAAATTCGGATATTTTCAATAGCATTGCTTTCCGCAAATATGACGTTAATTCTGTTGATCCAGCAGGAATAACTACCCGACCATCTATTGCAGATTTCGACTATGAAGATCAGGCGGAATACCATAGTTTTAGTCAGTTCCGTAATGGTAGTACTATGGATAAACAAGGGGTGGAATATCAATTTTCCTCCAAAAGAATTCCGGGAATAAATACGCGATTTACTGTTGGGGGAGCCTGGTTTAAATCATTTACTCGAAATTCAGAACCATTTTTTTCTACACTAAATAATGTTGTAACTGATGGAAAACTAAGACAATTCTTAGCTGTGTATGCTGATCAAAGTACAGGTGGTGAAAATCAAAGTTTAAATACGAATTTATTAGTAGATTCTTACCTCCCTAAATTGGGCCTTAATATATCGGTCGGTTTGCAAAGTCTGTGGTTTAATTCAAATCAGCGGCTCTATCGGACGGATTTACCGATAGGTTATTATACGATTGATGGTCGATATTTCAGTTATCAAGAAGCGGATAGGTATGATCCCAATTTAAGACATTTTGATCTTAAGCTAGATCCTGCATTATTTAGAAAGCATACCCAGCCAATTGATTTATTAATGAATATCAAGGCAACAAAAAATATAAAGGATAAAATAAAGGTGGCTATGTTTGTTAACCGACTATTTGTCTATAAGCCTAATTACGTCTTATATGGTTATAAATATTACCGGAATAATGAAGCCCAAGATGCGCCTTATTTTGGCATGGAAATTAATATTAGAATATAAACGAAAATAATAAACATGAAAAATTTAAAAGTACTTAAATGGTTTTTGCTTAGTGTTGTCTTTATCTCCCTTAGCGGTTGTATGAAAGATGAATTTCTTGATTCAAAATCTGATTTGTTAGTGGTAATCGATAAAAGTAATTTAGCGGGTGAATATACACTTAGCAATGTTAAAATTGTTTTACAAGAAAGTAATTCAAATGAAACCTCAGAGCTTTCCGTTTCTGCACCTTTTGAATCAGTATCTTCCACGATCGCTTATGGTACTTATACCGCCACATTGGAAGGGGATATCACCATGGCTGCTGCCGCTGGTGATAAAACTATAAAGGTGAAAGCCGTAAAACAAGGGATCGTGGTAGACGGTCCGGAAGTGAATTTTACGCTGGAATTATTTGCTTCTGACCCATCGGCAAATTTTGTCTTTGAAGAGATTTTCTTTACCGGTACTCTAACACCAGAAGGTGAAAAATATAATGGGGACAAATATTTTATTTTGCATAATAATTCCATGGATACTTTATATGCTGATGGTTTATTCATTGCGCAATCTGATTTTCTTACCATTACAAAAAGAGAGTATACGCCAGATGTGATGGCGGAAGCAGTAACATCCAATCAAATTTTTATGGTGCCTGGTGAAGGTCAGGATCACCCCGTTCTTCCTGGTGAGCGCTTTATTATTGCTAATAATGCCATTAATCATAAAGAATATAATACCTCTTCTTTGGATCTTTCAGCAGCCGATTTAGAAATTGAATTGATTGGATCTATTAATGTAGATAATCCTGCTGTTCCTAACGCCATTAATGTTTCAGGAAACCTATTGATGCATAACCAAGGTCATAAAGCTTATGTTATGGGTAGATTTGCACCAGGGCAAGATGCTGAGGCATTTAAAAATGAAAATGCCTATACCTATAGTTACGAAACACAACTGGGTACAACAAAAAGTTTCGACACTTATAAAATTCCTAATTCCTATATCATAGATGCCGTGAACATTTCAGTGCAGACTGGATATGCATGGAATGTTACTGCAGCAACATTGGATTCAGGATGGAGTTTTGTTGGGAAACAACAAAGTGATGAAGAGCGTTATGGTAAATCCATTATTCGTAAAAAGGCTGGCAACTTGGAAAATGGAAAACCTTTATTACAAGATACAGATAACTCAACTGATGACTTTACGCCGGGTGCGGCTGCTTCCTTAATCAAGTAATATGATTAATCGGATTTTCATTGGTTTTGTTTGTTGTCTATGCTGCGGTTTTGTTCGAGCACAAGACGACTCTTTGCAAGTGCATAAAGAAGCAATTCGCGAGCGTACGAATCAAATCCAAGGGTTAAGAAATGGCTTTTATACCTTGCCTGCACTGCGCCCATATTTGTATAAGCATGCAGCAACACCAGTGAAAATTTCGTATTTAAATGAACAAAAGGAGCTTTATAATCCGCAACTGGGAAAAGGAAACCAAGGGTTTACTATAGCCACGAGCTCCTACCAAAATAATATTTTTAAAGATTATACGGTTTGGGGAGAAGCATATTATGCGAATTATAAGGCTAAAGAAGTGCGGTTCAATGAAACATCAGATTATGATCTGGTATTCCCCTATGTGACCTCGGACTCAGTAGGTGGCGATTTGTCTACGGAAAAATACCATTTTTCAGGGGGTATTGCTCGGACTATGGGTTCCTGGACTCTTGCAGCTGAAGGGGGGTATAAAGCGAATTTATCCCATCGGAAAGTTGATCCTAGACCCAGCAATAATTCCTCAGATTTGGAGCTTGCTTTTGGCGCTTCTTATGCGGTGTCCCCAAAATATCTATTGAGTGGGAATATAGGGTTTCGGTACTACAAGCAACGAAATACCTTGAAGTTTGTCAGTGTTTTAGGTAGACCACCAGTGGTCTATCTGAACGGAATGGGATCTTTTAATAATTTGCTTTCTGGTTTTTCTGATACGAATGATGCCATATTGTATGAATTAATCGGCCCAGAGGCTAGTTTATCCTTTGTGCCAAAAAAGAATTTGGGTTGGTTTGCGCATGTTGGTTACAAGCAATACACCGGTTATCGTGTTTTGTTAGCCTCTAGAGATCATAGTAACGATTGGACAGATACATATATGAATGGTCGATTTGGTTATTCAGGGGAAAACTACGGATTTAATTATGGTTTTCTAGGCTCACTTGACCTGCAAACAAAAAAAGGAAGAGAGGGACTTTTTAGTAATTATGGACATGAGATTGGTTTACAAAAAATATCTGAGGTGTCAACGTACCGTTATTACAATTATCATTATAGGTTGGATTTGTTCTTTGGTCAAAAAAATTGGTCAATTAAACCTTATGCTTCTTACAATCCTTTTAAAGAACAATACCTTTCTCCCTTTAGGGAGCAAATGATTGAAAAAATAAACCTGGGTATTAAGGGCCAGTTTATGCAGGAATTGAAAGCAGGGTTGCTCGGATTGAGTTTAAATTTGGAAAAAGAAAATGTGCTTAAAAAAGCGGCTACTTTTGGCTCGCTAAAACAAGTTTCTGGTCTAGGTGATTTATTACACCAACAATATCAATATTTAAGTGCAGAACCATTTAATTTAACCGCAGAGGGTAGGTATGACTTTATTGTTTCTGATCAAATTAGACCGTATGTGAGCTTTGAGGCACAAAAATCATGGGCGGCAAATCGTCGTTTTTATTGTTTAAATATTGGATTAGTTTTTTAAGTTTTACGCATGAGAAGAGGAATCATTATAGGAATAGTTATTGGTTTGGGTATCCTTAGCACCGCCTTTCTTAGTGATAAAGGAATACAGGATCTACGGTTATTGTATAGTAAACCAGTGGACCAGTGGCCACAACCCACGATTGATTCAGGTGTGGTATGGAATGAATTTAAACCGCTTCCAAAGTTAGACACCAGCTATTTTTCCATGATGGATCAGCCGAAAAATGTTTTGGGTAAAATGTTGTTTTTTGACCCCATCCTTTCCGGTTCTAATCAAATTTCGTGCAGTTCCTGTCATAATCCGCAGACTTCGTGGGCAGATCATTCCACTGTACCGGTTGGCAATGATCATTTAGTTGGGATTAGAAATACGCCTTCTTTGTTGAATGTGGCTACTAGAAAAACACTGTTTTGGGATGGACGTGCCCATTCCGTAGAAGAGCAGGCGTTGAGTCCAATAGAAGCCCATAATGAAATGGCGATGGACTTAACTAAATTGGTCCCTAAACTTAAAGCGATTCCTGCTTATCGCGAACTATTCTCGAAGGCATTTGGTGAAGAAGATTTTTCTATGCCCGAGATATTGGCTGCCCTTGGAAGTTTTCAGAAGACGTTAACGAGTCGGCGTAGTCGTTTCGATCAGTTTTTAGAAGGTAAGTACGATGCACTTAATGATGATGAAATTGCAGGGCTACACCTTTTCAGAACAAAAGCTCGCTGTATGAATTGTCATAATGGTCAATACTTTACAGATGAAGACTTTCATAATATTGGGTTAACCTATTATAAGCGAAAATACCAGGACCTCGGTCGCTACGAGGTAACAAATGACCCGAAGGATGTGGGTAAGTTTCGAACCCCCTCTCTGCGCGATGTGATGAATACGGCCCCCTGGATGCATAATGGGTTGTTCGATAATATTATCGGTGTACTTAATATCTATAATAGTGGAATGGTAGTGACCAATCCTAGAACAGCTGAACAAAGAGCTGATCCTATGCACCCACATACCGATCCTTTATTGAAAAAATTAGATTTAAACAGCGAAGAAATTAAACAAGTTGCCGCGTTCTTGGAATCCATTACGGGAACTAAATATCGGATGGCAAGACCTGAAAAGCTTCCTAGGTAATTTTGGTGTCTATACCTTGTAAGATCCTGATCTGATAGTCAGTTTGTTGATTGACAGGGTCTTGTTTTTGATTACACCGAGTGGGTTTGTTGTATTTTTTACCCCCATTCCCTAATTATTTTATTTCTGCCATTCAAGTGGTGTTTTGGTTAGATTTGCCTAACTTTGAACGTTATGCAAAAAAATGCAAATCATACACCTAAGTCGCACATTCAGATAAAAGGTGCACGGGTTCATAATTTAAAAAATATTGATGTTGATATTCCAAAAAATAACCTCATCGTTATTACCGGGATGTCAGGATCTGGAAAATCATCCTTAGCCTTCGATACTTTATACGCTGAGGGACAGCGACGTTATGTAGAGAGTCTTTCCTCTTATGCGCGTCAATTTATGGGTCGAATGAATAAACCTGATGTCGATTACATCAAAGGCATAGCACCTGCCATTGCGATTGAACAGAAAGTGATCTCAAGTAATCCACGCTCGACAGTGGGCACCTCAACAGAGATTTATGACTACTTAAAGTTGCTGTATGCTCGGATCGGACGTACCTTTTCGCCCATTTCCGGACAGGAAGTCAAAAAAGATACCGTGAGTTCGATTGTCGATAAATTAGTGTCATTTGAGGATGATACGACCATTACAATTTATAGCCCACTGGTTCCAAATAATAATAGGCAATTAAAAGAAGAGTTATCTTTGTTATTGCAAAAAGGATTTGTGCGGATAAAATACGACAATAAGATTCAAAAGATTGAATCCGTAATAGAAGATAAATCTATCAAGAATAGGGAATTCCACCAAGGCGAAATGCTCATCGTTATTGATCGCGTGGTGTTGGATCATAGCGCGGATACGATCAACAGATTAAGTGATTCGGTACAAACCGCATTTTTTGAAGGAAAGGGCTTTTGCATGATAGAGGTGGGCCAAGAACAATTTACCTTTTCAGATAAATTTGAACTCGATGGAATCACCTTTGAAGAGCCCACGTCCAACTTTTTTAGTTTTAATAATCCATACGGAGCCTGTCAGCGATGTGAAGGTTATGGGAAAATTATCGGTATAGATCCAGATTTAGTAGTTCCCGATAAAAGTCGTTCTGTTTTCGATGGTGCAATTGCACCGTGGCGCGGGGAAAAAATGAGTGTTTGGCTCGATAAATTGGTCAGAAATGCCTTGAAATTTGATTTTCCGATCCATCGTGCTTTTAGTGATCTTACTAAAGAACAACAGGATTTGCTCTGGACAGGAAACAAATATTTTGGTGGTTTACATGCTTTCTTTGCAGAGCTCGAAGAGCAGACATATAAGATTCAGTATAGGGTAATGTTATCTCGTTACCGTGGAAAAACAAGCTGTCCTGAATGCCACGGGACCAGACTAAGAAAAGATGCCTCTTATGTGAAAATAGATGGAAATTCCATCAATGAGGTTATTTTGCTACCGTTAGATCACGCCCTGGCCCTGTTTTCTAACTTGAAACTTTCTGCTAATGAGGTTGTTATTTCTAAACGATTATTGGCTGAAATTCAAAATAGACTACAGTTTCTTTGTGATGTAGGCTTGAGTTATTTGACATTGAACCGATTGAGTAATAGCCTATCAGGCGGTGAGTCGCAACGTATAAATTTAGCCACCTCCCTTGGGAGCTCTTTAGTGGGGTCAATTTATGTGCTTGATGAACCAAGTATAGGTTTGCATCCACGGGACACACAAAAGCTAATTGGTGTATTAAAATCCCTACGTGATGCCGGAAACACGGTTATTGTTGTAGAACATGAACAAGAAATGATGGAGGCCGCCGATTACCTAATCGACATAGGGCCTGAAGCCGGAATTAATGGCGGAGAATTAATTTTTGCGGGAACCTATGACGATATCTTAAAAGATAATAACAGTTTAACGGGTGAATATTTGGCAGGGAAACGAAAAATTGAAGTTCCTTCCCAGCGCCGCAAATGGAATGAAAGTATCCGGATTAAAGGAGCGCGCGAAAATAATCTGGACGGAATCACTGTTGATTTTCCGTTACATGTGTTCACGGTGGTCTCTGGTGTATCGGGGTCCGGTAAAACCTCGTTAGTCAAAAAAATTCTTTATCCAGCATTGCAAAAAACAATAGGTAGTTACACAGGTGATCAAACTGGTGTTTTTGATGGAATTGAAGGGGCAATTGATCAGGTCGAGCAAGTAGAAATGGTCGATCAAAATCCAATCGGACGTTCCACCAGATCTAACCCTGTTACCTACGTAAAAGGTTGGGATGAAATTCGTGCCCTGTATTCCTCACTGCCAGCAGCGAAGGCAAACGGATTGAAACCTTCAGCATTTTCATTTAATGTGGAAGGTGGTCGTTGTGAAAACTGTCAAGGGGAAGGTACTGTTAAAATTGAAATGCAATTTATGGCGGACATCATTTTACCTTGCGAGGTTTGTGAAGGAAAACGATTTAAGCAACATGTTTTGGATGTTCAGTATAATGGGAAATCAGTTGCTGAAGTACTGGATTTAAGTGTTCAGGAAGCCACCGATTTTTTTGCTGATCAGCCTAAAATTCTAAATAAATTATTGCCCCTATTGGAAGTTGGACTAGGTTATGTTAAACTTGGACAGTCTTCCAGCACGTTATCCGGTGGAGAAGCGCAACGTATTAAATTAGCCTCTTTCCTGATTAAAGGTAATAATCAGAAGAAAACATTATTTATATTTGATGAGCCTACCACCGGATTACATTTCCATGATATTAGTAAATTGCTAAAGGCTTTTAATGCACTGATTGCGCTAGGGAATTCTGTTTTAGTGATTGAGCATAATTTGGACATGATCAAATCCGCTGATTGGGTAATCGATATCGGTCCTGAAGGTGGGGAAAAAGGGGGACAGCTGGTTTTTGCCGGTACACCTGAAGAATTAATACAATGTAAAAAATCATATACCGGTGACTTCCTTAAACGTCACCTTCAATCATAATCAATAAACCATATGTTACGTAAAAAAATCAGTATAACCCTTTTGTGTCTCTGCTGTTTCACGATGCTAAGTGCACAAGTTGAAAGACCGAAATTGGTAGTTGGATTAATGGTGGACCAAATGAGGTGGGATTACCTATATAGATTCGCCGATCGTTATGGTGAAGATGGTTTTAAACGTTTATTGCGTGAAGGATTTTCCTGTGAAAATACCGTGATAAATTATGTACCAACTTTCACAGCCATTGGACATAGCGCGGTTTATACAGGAAGTGTACCTGCTATTCATGGTATTGCGGGAAATGATTGGATTGAGCAAAAAACGGGTTTATCGATGTATTGTACGCAAGATGATGCAGTACAGGGTGTTGGAAACCAAGATAAAACCGGACAACAGTCACCAAGAAATTTATTAGCCTCGACGGTCACCGATCAGCTAAAACTAGCCACGAATTTCAATTCTAAAGTAGTTGGTATTGCGATTAAAGATCGTGGCGGTATATTACCAGCAGGTCATTTCGCTGATGCTGCTTATTGGTTTGATGCGAAAAGTGGAGATTGGATCAGCAGTACCTTCTATATGCAACAATTACCGAACTGGGTTACGGGTTTTAATAAACAAAAACTTGCAGACAAGTATTTAAAACAAGATTGGAATACGCTTTATCCTATAGAAACCTATGCTACTAATAGCATTGATGATGAAAACGTGTATGAAGGGAAGTGGGCCGGTGAAGAAGCACCAACATTTCCAAGGAAAACATCTTTACTGATGAAGGATGCGGGTTATGAATTAATTAAATCAACACCTTATGGAAATACATTAACGCTGGATTTTGCCAAGCAAGCAATTGAAAATGAAAAATTGGGTAATAACCCTAAAGAGGCTACTGATTTTTTATGCGTGAGTTTATCGGCTACTGATTATGTGGGACATCGTTATTCTTTATCTTCGGTGGAAATAGAAGATATTTATTTACGACTGGATCAGGAACTCGCTGAGTTCTTTGCCTATTTAGACGAAACTGTGGGGGAAGGAAATTACACCTTCTTCTTAACTGCAGATCATGCCGCATCGTACAATTCTCGTTATTTCATGGATATGAAGGGTAATGGTGGATATTTCTTTTCGAGACAAATCTTACGGAATTTAAATGATAGCCTCGAGGTTGAATTTGGCCAAAAGAATTTGGTGAGAAGTTTAATGAATTACCAGGTTCATTTAAATTATACGGAAATTGATAGCCATAATTTGGACGAAGATAAAATCAAAAAATCTATTATCAAATCCTTACGAAAAGAGGACGGTGTTGCCTATGCCGTGGATATGGAAAGTACTGAAAATCTCGTGATGCCTAAACCGCTTCGGGAGAAAGTTATCAATGGATACAATCACAGAAGAAGTGGTGCAATTCAAATTATTACAGACCCGCAGTGGTATGACGGAACACCGCGCTCCACGGGAACTACCCACGGGACTTGGACACCATATGATTCCCATATTCCTTTAGTATTTATGGGATGGGGAATACAACATGGCAAAACCAATCGAACGGTCGATATTACCGATATTGCCCCAACTATTTCTTCCTTGCTGCATGTCATGGAGCCTAATGGTTCAATTGGTAAACCAATTATCGAGGTATTGGGGAATTAGTCTTTTATTTTTTATACTTTTGAGGAAGTAGGACCAGCTCAGCTTATCTATGTTATCAAAGAAAACAAAATATGCGATTAAAGCCCTAATGGTATTAGGCAGGAATTATGGGAAGGAACCAATACAAATTGGACGAATCGCTGAAGAAGAGCGTATTCCAAAAAAATTCCTTGAACAAATACTATTGGAGATGCGTAACGCCGGTATTTTGTATTCAAAAAAAGGAGCAGGAGGCGGTTATAGTCTAAACAAATCACCAGATGATATTTATCTTTCACAGGTGATGCGTTTGATCGATGGACCTATTGCCCTACTTCCTTGTGTTAGTTTGAATTTTTATCGTTCTTGTGAGGAGTGTGTAGAAGAACATGCTTGTGGTATTCGAGATACCTTTGTGGAAGTTAGAAATGCAATGCTTCAGATTCTAAATGACACATCTGTATCGAACTTAATAAACAAAGAGAAAGAACTTAATTTAGAAGATACCCCTCGTTAAATTTCATACAGTTCAATTGGTAGATCATCTGGATCACGAAAGAACGTGAATTTTTTACCCGTGTTGGGGTCTAAACGAATAGGTTCTACTTGAAGCTGTAGGTTTTCTAATTTTTGCTTCTCTAACTCGACATCATCGACTTTAAAAGCTAGATGTCTTAATCCACTTGCCTCAGGTGTGCTCAGCCTTTTCTTTGGATTAGGGAATGAAAATAATTCCAGACAATATTGACCTTGGCAGGCTAAATCCAGTTTGTGAGATTCCCGATCAGCCCGATAAGTTTCCTGAACAATTGTTAACCCAAGTATTTTTGTGTAAAAAGTTTTGGATACCTGATAATCGCTACAGATAATCGCAATGTGATGTATACCCTTTAAGTTTACCATTATAAGACCTTCATTACATTTTCAAAAGCCATACCTCTTGAAGCTTTCAGTAAAATCATAGCCGCTGTTAATGGCTGGTGGTTAAGTGCTTCTATCAGGTCGCTCGTGGATTCATAAAACTCAGCTTGCTCATCACGTTGCGCATAAAAGGCTTTCCCAACAAAGATTAATCGATCCAAAGTTAACCCCTTAGATAAAGCAATAATTTTTCTGTGTTCTGACTCACTTTGATTGCCCATTTCAAACATATCCCCTAGAATGGCCACTTTTTTGGGTGCTTCAATAAAACTGAGATTTTCTAACGCGGCTGCCATACTGCTCGAGTTGGCATTGTAAAAATCCGCGATGATGATATTTTTGTCCGTTTTGGTGATTTGAGAACGGTTATTTTTAGGGCTGTAATTTAATAGACCAGTATTGATTTGCTCAGGAAGTATCTTAAAATGTAACCCTACGGCTATGGAAGCTAAAATATTCTCTAAATTATATGTGCCGGTCAGCTGTGTCGATACCTCATGCTGTTGGGATTGATCCGCTTGTTTCCACGAAATATGCAGAAATGGGTTGGCAGACAGGATTGAACCGATGACTGAATTAGTGTCAGAAAATCCATACGTGGTCATTTCTTCTAAATTCCTCTGTTTTGCCATGGAGATCAAATGTTTATTATCACCTTGTATAAAAACATGACCTTGATGTTCATGGAGATAATCGTATAACTCTCCTTTGGCTGTCATCACGCCTTGGAATGACCCAAAACCTTCCAAGTGTGCTTTGCCCACATTGGTAATCAGCCCATGCGTTGGTTGCGCTATTGCGCATAAGAAAGCGATTTCATGGATATGATTGGCCCCCATTTCAACAATGGCTATTTCGATATTTTTATCTATAGCCAAAAGGGTAAGAGGTACGCCGATGTGGTTGTTTAAATTTCCTTGTGTACAGGAAGTCTTATATTGTTGAGAAATAACACTGAACAGTAATTCTTTGCTCGTTGTCTTTCCATTAGTGCCAGTGATACCAATGACAGGAATATTTAACTGTTTTCTATGGTAAGTCGCTAAAGCTTGCAGAGTTTGAAGCACATTATCAACCAGAATATAACCCGGTTCATTCTTGTAAAATTCTTCCTGATCAATGACGACATATTTAGCGCCCTGCTGTAAGGCAATAGCGGCAAAACTGTTTCCGTTAAAAGATTCCCCGGTTAAGGCGAAGAAAATACCATTAGACTTTATTTGTCTAGTATCTGTGCAGACAAGCGGGTTGGCCTGGAAAATTTGATAGAGTTCTGCTATTTGCATACCATATTTTTTTAACAAAGGTAACCAGCAGAGAAGTTAAATAAAAGGTATTTTGAATTTTTAGAAATAAGGCCATCTTAACTATCAAATGATCAGCTTGGTTTTTGAAAAGTAAGTTGATCATTTGATCAAAAAAAATCCAGGTTATTAAGATAGCCTGGATTTTTAATGAAATGATTTCTTCGATTTATAAAGAGAGAATCTCCACTATTCTAGTTAAATCAGTATTTACTTTATCAATGTGCTTGATGGCTTTGGCAAACGGAGTGAACTGGACATGACCGCAGATTAAACCTGCCATCTCTCCTCTACGACCTGCAATGAGGCCCTCCACTGCAGCTACTCCTAGCCGACTCGCCAATACACGGTCCATACAAGTCGGTTTACCTCCACGCTGAATATGGCCTAATATGGATAGACGAACATCATAGGCTGGGAAGTTTGCTTGAATTTTTTCCGCTACCACTAAACCACCTTCTTTATCGCCTTCTGCAACGATAATTATCCTAGAAGATTTATTTTTCCTCGACTTATCAAGTCTTTTCATGATGGAGTCATAATCGACTTCAAGTTCAGGTATTAAAACGGCTTCGGCACCTGTACTGATTCCTGAGCGCAAGGCAATAAGTCCTGAGTCTCTGCCCATAACTTCCACGACAAATAATCGGTCATGTGATTCAGCGGTATCTCTGATTTTATCAACGGCATCAATAACAGTATTAATTGCTGTATCATAACCGATGGTGAAATCTGTCCCACTCAAATCATTGTCTATCGTTCCTGGTAATCCAACAATTGGGATGTCGAACTCTTCAAGAAATTTGGATGCGCCGGTAAAGGTTCCATCACCACCAATAACCACTAAGGCATCAATGTTATGTTTTTTTAAGTTTTCGTAGGCAATTTTTCGACCTTCTGTAGTTCGGAACTCATCACTTCTTGCTGTTTTTAAAATGGTGCCCCCTCGCTGGATAATATTCGCGACAGATTTTGCGTCCATTGGACAGATATCACCTTGGACCATGCCATCATATCCTCTTCGGATACCAAACATGTTTATTCCGTGATATATGCCAGTTCTAATTACGGCTCGAATACCAGCATTCATGCCAGGAGAGTCACCTCCTGAGGTTAAGACTGCGATGTTTTTTATGGTGCTCATAGGTCAAATATACCGAATACTTCTTTTAATTTTAATTTCTCTCATAAAGATTATTTCCCATTGAAGGCATCGATTGCTGACTGCAAATAGGCTCGGTAGCTTTCAATATTATAATTAGCACCACTAGTTGGCACTAATAATTCTTCGTTATTATCCAAGATTGCGTACAACGGCTGTGAATTACTGTTGAATTTAGTAATTTGAAAATCTGTGTTCATGCGACCAACCGTATTGATTTTTTTACCAGTAGCGGCAGAAACATATTGCTCCGCTTCTGGAAGTTTTAAATCATAGTCATCAACGTATAGTTCCGCTAGAATGAAATTTTCATTAATCATTTTTTTGATGCTCGGATCAGACCAAACAGCTGCTTCCATTTTACGGCAATTAACACAATTCCAACCCGTAAAATCGACAAGTAAAGGCTTGTTTTGTTCAATCGAGGCTGCTAATGCTTCTTTATAATCATAATATGGATCCATTCCTTTGATGGTTGCCCGATCATGAAAATGCTTAAAATGTTTTCTGTTTATTGCATCATCCGCCATACTCGCTGAAGCTCCAATTGTTCCGCCATTGGCCAAATCAAAATCTTGCGTTCCTATAGGTGGCAGAAAAGCTGAAATAGCCTTTAAAGGCGCACCCCACATTCCTGGGATCATGTAAACCACGAAAGAAAAGACGAATATGGTAATGATTGTTCTTGGAACTGACATGAATTTCAGCTCACTATCATGAGCAAATTTGATTTTGCCAATCAAATACAAGCCCATCAGTCCAAAGATGACGATCCATAAGGATAAGTAGACTTCCCGATCGAGTAATTGCCAATTATAGGCAAGATCCACGTTGGAAAGAAATTTTAAAGCCAATGCCAATTCTAAAAAGCCAAGTACGACTTTTATACTATTAAGCCATCCACCTGATTTAGGCATCGATTTTAAAAGCGAGGGAAATATGGCGAAAAGCACGAACGGGATTGCTAATGCAAGGGAAAACCCAAACATCGCAATTGCTGGCCCCAGACGATCTCCTTTTAAAGCGGCATTGACTAAAACGGTTCCTATAATAGGTCCGGTACATGAAAATGAAACGACAGCTAAACTGGCGGCCATGAAAAAATAACCCACAAAACCGCCCTTATCTGATTTCGCGTCAATTTTATTCACAAAGCGACTAGGAAGCGTTATTTCAAAAGCGCCAAAGAAGGAGGCAGCAAAAAAGACAAGCATTAAGAAAAAGAAGAAGTTGAATAGTCCATTGGTGGATAGGGCGTTTAAAGCCTCTGGTCCAAAAGCTATGGTAATCAACATTCCTAAGGCTACGTAAATAACAATAATAAATAGGCCATAGGTTAACGCTTGCGAGACAGCTTTTAACTTAGTTGCAGATTTTTTGGTAAAAAAACTCACAGTTAAGGGTACCATAGGGAAAATACAGGGCATCAGAAAAGCAAGAAAACCACCTAAAAGCCCCTCAATAAAGATTCCCCATAAAGAAGGAGCATCTTGTGCGAGATCAGCTTGTAGCTGGTCAGTAGGTGCTACATCAGGTTCTTGCGCGAGCGTTGAATCTGTTCCATCTGTAAATTCTACGTCTTGAAAGTCGATTAAACCTTCTTGTTGTTGAGCGGAATCAGGGATGCTCTGCCCCTGGCTAAATTCGACATCATCGAAATTGATTAATGTATCCTGGGAAAAGCCAGCTATGGGAATTGTTAATGCAAGAAAAAGCCAGCAAGTGGCAAAAAAGGATTTTTTTAAACTGTACATAAAAAGGAGTTTAACGCGCCAAACTTAATAAAAAAGCAGGAATTACCCTGCTTTTAGTCATTAATAATTTTGAGCCTTATTTAATAGTAATGGCAAATTCGAATTCGTCTGGTGGTAAACAACGTTCCTTGTCACAAGCCATAAATTCGGCTACACCTTTAACCAACGTTGGTTTATCATTTGCTAATTTTACCCTTTGTTGGAAAACGACTTCCCCATTGTAATAGGGAACTGTCATATTAAAAACATCTTCGAATTTAGTTTTGGGCTTTACTCCGAGTGTTTTACCTTCTACTTTGGCACCATTCGCTGGTGTGAAAGTAAATGAAGTTGAGATAGGACCTCCTTTTGGAACTTCCATACCATAGATATGCCATCCTTGTTCAACATTTGCTTTTACAAGTATAACTGCTTCGTTCTTGTTTAGCTTTTTAAATCCTACTGACCATTTTACAGGGTTCTCGACCTGTGCGAATGTGGCAGAGGCAAAAAAGACTAAACAGGCAATTAATAGATTAATTTTTTTCATAAAAACCGTTTTATGTTTGGACTCAATAGCCAAACGTTAGTTTAATTTGGATTCAAAGTTAATATTATATAATTAAAAAAATAAAGGTGTAACTGTATTATTGCAAAATAAAGACAACTTCTTTGAAATTATAGGATAATTCTTTGTTATCCTGGTTAAGAATTAGTCGTCCATCTTTCTCTACACGGATTAATTTTGCTTCAAACGTTTCCTGATTAGAAAAATACCATGAAGTGATATCCTTTTTAAAAAGCACGGAATTGTATGCAATCAGTAGCTGTTCTGCATTGATTTGATTATTTCGAAAGGAGGTTATTTTTTTCCCAATGGAATAACAAATATCTAAGCAAGCTTGCTTGAGGTCGTCCGTGTGATGACCGGTCTCCTTTTTAATGGAACTAGCTTTATCTTGGAGGGTCTCTGGAAAAATTATTTGATTAACGTTTATGCCGATACCGACAATAGATTGACGAATACTGGTTTTATTCAGACTGTTTTCAATTAAAATTCCTCCGATTTTTTTGTTTGAAATCATCAGGTCGTTTGGCCACTTAATAGACGCCGGGATTTGTTGACTTTTTAACCAATCCATAATGCCTAGACTAATGATGACATTGAGCAGGAAATGATCTTGCGGTTTTATTGTGTTGGGATACAGTAAAATGCTGAAAGTTAAATTTAAATTCGGCGCTACTAACCAACTGTTTTCACGCTGTCCTCTACCTTGTGTTTGGTCTTTTGCCATTATGGCAGTTAATTCAGGTAGTGGCTTGAAATTTGACAATTTAGATTTTAAATAGTTATTGGTAGAGTCTACCTGGTCTAAAACAATTATGTTTTGACTTAGTGATTCTGCCGAAAATATGTTATTTTGCAAGAGATAATGTTTTTAAATATTTTATTTGTCAAAAGTATAACAAATCTTAATGAGTAAAAATAAAAATACTCCGTTGTCTGAAAAGTTAGCTGATGTAGTGATCCAGGGAATGCAAGAAAAAAAAGGCAACGATATAGTGCGGTTGGATATGCGTGAGATTAATGGTGCCTTATCAGACTATTTTGTGATTTGTCATGCTGATTCGCATGTTCAGGTCAATGCCATTGCTAAAAGTGTAGAAGAAGAAGTATATAAAGCTTTTCACCAAGATCCTTGGCAAAAAGAAGGCTGGGGTAATGGGGAGTGGATATTATTGGATTTCGTAGATGTTGTTGTCCATATTTTCATGACCGAGAAAAGAGAACATTACCGCATAGAAGACCTATGGGGAGATGCACAGGTAAGCAATTATCAGAGTGCTTAATAATTAAATAGAAACGTAGTTTAAGAATTATAAATGAAGAAAGTTCCGAGTAAGAAGATTACGCCAATGCCACCTAAATTTAATATGATTTGGCTTTGGATTGCTATGATTGTTGGTTTTTTAGGTCTTCAATACTTGTTTAGTGGAGAGTCAGCTAAAAAAATCACCTACAGTGAGTTTGAAACCAAGATGTTAATTCCTGGTGATGTTGAAAAGTTAGTCGCCTTTAAAAGTAATGATTTAGTTGATGTTGAGGTTTATCTTAAACCTGATCGATTGGATCAAGAGAAATATAGTGATATTAAAACGAGGGAAAATCCGTTATTTTTATCCTCCAATTTAGAGCCACATTACCGATTCACAGAAGCTTCGGCTGATATTCTGGAAAAGAAGCTTAATGCCTCTCAAGACAGTCTTACAGCTGATCAACCCCGGGTGGGCGTTTCGTATGAAGATCGTACAAACCCATGGGCAGGATGGTTTGTGTCCTTTATGCTGCCTTTACTAATCATTGTGGCCATTTGGATTTTCCTGATGCGCAGAATGAATGGTGGTGGTGCCGGTGGTGGCGGTGCACTGTTTAATATAGGTAAATCTAAGGCACAGCTTTTTGATAAAGAATCCTCTATTAATATTACATTTAATGATGTAGCAGGTTTAGAAGAAGCCAAGCAAGAGGTTATGGAAATTGTTGATTTTCTAAAGAACCCGAAGAAATATACAGATCTTGGTGGTAAGATTCCAAAAGGAGCCCTACTTGTAGGCCCTCCAGGAACAGGTAAAACTTTGTTGGCAAAAGCGGTGGCAGGTGAGGCCCAAGTTCCATTTTTCTCCCTTTCCGGATCTGATTTTGTGGAAATGTTTGTTGGTGTTGGTGCATCCAGAGTAAGAGATTTATTTAAACAAGCTAAGGAGAAGGCTCCATGTATCATCTTCATCGATGAGATCGATGCTATTGGTAGAGCTCGTGGAAAGAATTCCGTGATGGGTGGCAATGACGAACGTGAGAATACCTTAAACCAGTTGCTAGTTGAAATGGACGGTTTTGGTACGAATGTCGGCGTAATTATTCTTGCGGCTACCAACCGTTTGGATGTGTTGGATAGTGCACTTTTGCGTCCGGGTCGTTTTGATAGACAAGTTTCCATTGATAAACCAGATTTAGTCGGTCGTGAACAAATTTTTAATGTTCATTTGAAACCCCTTAAACTTGCTGAGGAAGTAGATGCAAAGAAACTTTCTGCGCAAACACCGGGCTTTGCCGGTGCAGAAATTGCGAATGTTTGTAATGAAGCAGCTTTAATAGCAGCCCGTAAGAACAAAAAAGCAATTGAGATGCAAGATTTCCAAGATGCGGTTGACCGTGTTATTGGCGGGTTAGAAAAGAAAAATAAAATTATCTCTCCTGAGGAGAAAAAGATCGTAGCTTATCACGAAGCAGGTCATGCTATTTCTGGCTGGTTTTTAGAACATGCTGACCCATTAGTGAAAGTTTCCATTGTTCCACGCGGTGTCGCAGCTTTAGGTTATGCGCAATACCTGCCAAAAGAGCAGTTCCTTTACACTACTGAGCAACTTGTTGACAGTATGTGTATGACAATGGGAGGTCGTGTTGCTGAAGATATTACATTTGGCCGTATCAGTACAGGTGCGCAAAATGATTTGGAACGTATTACTAAATTGGCTTATGCCATGACCGCTGTTTATGGGATGAATCATAAGGTCGGTAATGTTTCCTTTAGAGATAGCTCAAGTGAGAGTCAATTCCAAAAGCCCTATTCAGATCAAACCGCTGAATTAATTGATGAAGAAGTTAGAACTTTGATTGCTGAGGTTTATCAAAGAACCAAAGATTTATTGCTCGAAAAACAAGAAGGGCTTATTAAAATTGCTGAAAAACTGCTTGAAAAAGAAATTTTATTTCAAGCTGATCTCGAAGAGATTTTAGGGAAAAGACCTTTCGATAAAAAAACGACTTATGAAGAGTTTGTAAATGGTGGAGCAGATGGTGGCGGTGTTCCGCAAACCGATCTAGAATTACCAGCGACGAATGGTGAAGATCTGCAATCGCAGAAAGAAAACCCTGAACCGAGTAGCACAACTGAATAATATTTGTTTTTATTAAACAGACATGGTTTTATCAATAACCCTGTCTGTTTTATTTTTTGTATGAATATCCGTAACACTACTGCAAAAGAGAAAATGCTGAAAAAAATTCGGCAAGCTCTTCTTCAAAAGAGGGAGAATCCTCATCCTGCTTTCGAAGAGAGTCCTCTGTATAAGGAAGAAGAAGATCCTTTAGATGTTACTTTTGCTCGGGAGTTCACAGAGGTAGGCGGTAATTTCGTATACTGTGAGGGAGAGATTAATTTGATTGAAAATCTAATCGTCCTAGTCGAAAAAATCAAAATAAATAAGATTTATGTCTGGGAAAAAGAACTTCAAAAGTTTTTAGATCAATACGGATTTCCACACCGAATGTCCCAGCAAGGTTTTATTGACGATATAGAAGCTAGCATAACGAGTTGCGAAGCATTAATTGCTAGAAACGGCAGTATTCTCGTCACCAACTTTAGTGAATCAGGTAGGAGATTGAGTATTTACCCGCCGGTTCATATTGTTATTGCTAAGGCTTCCCAGTTAGTGCTGGATGTAAAAGATGGGATGAATGCTTTGAAAGAAAAATATGGCACGAGTCTTCCATCGATGGTATCAGTAATTACAGGCCCCAGCCGCACAGCAGATATTGAAAAAAGATTAGTTTTAGGAGCGCATGGTCCTAAGGAAGTTTACTTATTTTTATTAGAAGATCGATTTTAATGTTATTAGACTATTTAATTAACCTACCTGTAGCAAGTTTCATTTTTGCCTTAACCATAGGTTTGAGTATATATGTATTTTCAAACCCGCAATGGTATGGGAAAATGATGTTGCATCCCTATACGGTATATAAGGATAAAAGTAAATGGTATTTGGTACTAAGTAGTGGATTAATTCATAAAGATTGGACGCATCTGTTGTTCAATATGATTACCTTCTATTATTTCGGTTTTGGTTTAGAAGGTATTTTTGTTGCCGCCAGTGGACCCATTGGACACCTTTTATTTGCGTTACTCTACCTTCTTGGTTTAATCCTGAGTGATATTCCCACAATCATCCAGCAGAAAAATAACTTTCATTATCATAGTTTGGGTGCCTCAGGTGCAATTAGTGCAGTACTTTTTAGCTTTATTCTGTTTGATCCGAAGATGATGTTGGGTATATTTTTGATCATTCCGATGCCGGCTTATATTTTTGCCGTTCTATATCTTGTCTATTGTATGTGGGCCGCTAAGAACTCCAAAGATGGTGTTAATCATGATGCTCACCTTTTTGGCGCATTGACAGGTTTGGTGATCACTATCATCATGTACCCTTGGATAATAAAACACTTTATTAGTCAATTCTAAATTAGTCGTTTCCTACCTATTTTCTCTTAGGTTTTTTTTATCAACTTGTTCTTCTTATCGAAGAATGGTGTGTGGTGAAACGATCATCAATTCGTAGTTAAACCTGTTGAAATACAGTTAGAGTCAGTTTATTTTTACTTTTTTTTACATTTAAATTTGATTTTTTAAAACGATTCGGTCTATTTATTGTTATAAAATATATATAACTTACAGATGAAATTAGTCTAATCATTAAAAGGCAGTAAAAATATGAATGATAACGGTAAAATTATTACAGCATTGTTGGCGGGACTAGCCGCAGGTGCAGTTTTAGGGATTTTGTTTGCTCCTGACAAGGGGAGTGAGACACGGGATAAATTGAATGAATCATTGGTTGATTTAGGTGATGCTATTAAGGAACGTGCTGAAGAGCAATATGATCAGTTTTCAGATTTAAAAGAGAAAATAATAGCCGGCTTAAAATCCAAATTAAAACATGAGGATTTATACCCAGCTGATGAAGAAATAATTGAACATGCTTAATGTTTAAGTTAATAGATTTTAATTAGATCACATTTTTTTGGGAGTTGCCTAACTCATATTCATAGTGCAACTCCTCGTTAGTAAAAACACATGGAAGAACAAAAATTTTCAATCTCAGATACCTTTAATAAATCGAAGGACTACTTGGATACACAGTTTGAGCTACTGAAGCTTAAAGCTATTTCCCGTTCCGCAAGGATCTTCGGTTCGTTAGTTATTGATGCTACCAGAGTCTTATTAACCCTGTTAGTCGTGTTTTTTCTTTCCTTGGCCTTAGGGTTTTATTTAGGAGAAGTTCTAGGAAGCTATTCCTTAGGCTTTCTAGCGACAGGTGGTATCTTTTTAATTTTTATTGTATTAATAAAGGTCTTTGAAAAAACACTTGAATTGAAATTTACCAACCTATCAATTAATCGTATTCTTGCGAAGTGGGATGATGATAACGATGAGGAAAGTGAAGCAGAAGCAAATAAGGAAACAGTTACTAACCAGGATGCATCGACCGTGCAAGAGGATTTGGTAAAGGAGGTCAAAGAAGAGGTTAACAAAGTAAATCAAGGAATTTAAGCGGATTATGAAGAATAAGATTACGAATATTGGAGAATTGACAGCTGAAATAACGAGATTAAAAATTCAGAAAAAACAGCAAGAAGAATTTTTGCTCAATCAGTATGATTTGCTTCGTGCTAAGGTCTCTGCCCCAGCTCGTATTATGAATCTCTTTTTTTCTCGAGTACCGGGAGTCGGAACGCTGAAAGGATTGCTTTCTGGTATTGGTGGTGCAATAGGAAATTCTAATTCAAAGGGTGACTGGTTAACAAGAACGCTCCAATTAGGTTTACCTCTGGTGCTGAATAAAACATTACTCAGAAATGCTGGTTGGATAAAAAAAGCAGTGGTTTTGTTTGCTTCGGAATCAGCAGCAAGCAACATCAATAAAGCGAAAATCACCTCTGTTATTGATTCAATAACAAGTTTTATAAAACCAAAAAAGAAAAGAAAAAAGACCCCTAAACACGAGTTTGAAATTGTTAAAGCGCCACTTCCTGCAAATCATCCTCCTATGATAACCGCCGAAGAAAGTGTACAGGATAATATCTATGGTATTCCTAAAGATAGTGAGGCTTATTAATGCTCTTTAACTACTTTCGTAAGAAAATCTTGGTAAGCTAATTTAATTCCTTCTTTGAGTGTGGTTTTAGCTGACCAACCTAATTGGGTTAATTTGGAAACGTCCATGAGTTTTCTTGGTGTACCATCTGGCTTGCTTGGATCAAATTCAAGGGTTCCCTGAAAGCCGATTACTTCTTTAATTAGGGAGGCTAATTCGTGAATACTCAAGTCCTGCCCAACACCGATATTCACAAATTCAAGTTCATTATAATTGTTCATCAGAAATAAGCAAGCATCCGCTAAATCATCTGCGTAAAGAAACTCGCGCAAAGGTTTGCCAGTTCCCCAAATCTTAACGGTTTTTTCCTGGTTGACCTTAGCTTCATGGAACTTCCTAATCAGTGCAGGTAAAACATGGGAGTTGACCGGATGATAATTGTCATTAATACCGTAAAGATTAGTCGGCATCACGGCAATGAAATTATCTCCATACTGTAAACGGTAAGATTCACATAACTTTATACCAGCAATTTTAGCGATGGCATAAGGCTCATTGCTGTATTCCAAGGGACCCGTGAGCAGTGAAGATTCCTGAAGGGGTTGTGGGGCTAATTTTGGATAAATACAACTAGAACCTAAAAACATTAATTTTTTAACTTTTGCCTCATGAGCAAAATGGATAACATTATTTTGGATGGCTAAATTTTCATAGATAAAATCTGCCCTATAGGTACTATTTGCTAAAATACCCCCCACCTTAGCAGCCGCCAAAAACACGTAATCGGGTTGTTGCTCTTCAAAAAATTCTTTGACTGCATGTTGATCACGTAGGTCGAGCTCTTGCGAGGTTCGCAGGATTAAATTAGTGAATCCACTTGCTTTCAACTTTCTGCAAATGGCAGAGCCAACCATTCCTCTATGTCCTGCTATGTAAATTTTCGCTTGTTTTTCCACTGAAATCTATTGTTTAGTACAAATATAAGGTTAATTTTGCGACTTAATTAGCAGCTATGGGTAAGGATAAATTAAGAAAGTTCGCTGAAGTAGCCACATTTGAGAATGTCGTTGAACTTGAGGCAGGAAAAGAATACAAAGGTAAATGGGCCTCAGCATTTTTTAAAAATCAGAAACCTTTAATTTTAGAGCTTGCCTGTGGAAAAGGCGAGTATACCGTTAATTTAGCTAAGTTTTTTCCTGATAAAAATTTTCTGGGTATAGATTGCAAAGGAAATCGTATTTGGCGAGGTGCTAAAACGGCCTTGGAGGAAAATATTTCGAATGTAGGATTTCTGCGAATCCAAATAGAAAGTATCTTAGAATACTTTGAGAAGGGAGAAGTTGCAGAAATATGGATTACTTTTCCAGATCCACAACCCCAGGACAGCCGCGAAAAGAAACGACTTACCTTTCCGGCATTTTTGGATCGATATAAACAGCTTTTGGTGCCAGGTGGTATTATGCATTTAAAAACTGATAACGATGGTTTCTATAACTACACCATGGAACAAATTGCTTTGCAAAATCTGCCAATAATTAAACATACGGACGACTTATACCAATCCAGTCTCCTTGATGATGTTTTATCCATTAAAACTTTTTATGAGAAAAAGTATTTGGCACAGGATAAAAACATTAATTATGTGGAGTGGAAATTTGATCATTAATCGATTTTAAAGTAGGGACTTTGTATCTTTAAGCATATGAAATCAACTTTAACCCTATTTAGTCTAATTTTATTTTGCCAATTTTCTTTTGCGCAAAATAATACGAAGACAGCTTTTCAACAAATTTTTGATGAAGTAAATAATCATTCAGAGGCTTATGCGCAATTGCAATCTATTACGGAAAGTTTAGGGCATCGTTTAACAGGTTCTGAAAATGGTCAAAAGGCAGAACAATTTGCTTACGATCTTTTAAAATCTTATGGTTTACAGGTCAGCTTTCAACCTTTTAATGCACAGAGCTGGCAACGCGAATCCCTATCAGTATCATTTAACAATCAGCATGAAAAGTCTGTTGCTTTAGCACATTCCCCTGTTCATGCGGACCTCAAAGCCGAGCTAATTGATTTGGGTAATGGTTTAGAGATGGATTATCAAAAAGCTGGTGAAGCAGTCAAGGGTAAAATTGTCCTAGTTTATAAAACAGAGCGTAAAACCCAAAGGTCTTTAGCCTGTGGGATGTAAGCGACTACCCCTGACCAGAGTATATACACACGAATGGTATCAGGAGATTCTTCACCAATAGAACAAACAAAGCACTCATCTGAGCGGAAAGTATGTTCTTTCCAAAAATGTTTAGATAAGAGCGAGTTATGAGTTGAATGCCAAATATGGTAAGTAGATTCGTGCTTTAACTTACGAACAATAGAAGTAATTGATAGAGGTGGAACATAACGAATTTGAAAGTGTATGTGGTCTAAATCTGATTCAAACACTTCACTTTCAAAATCTGAATTAGCCGTAATCTGTAAAAGGATAGAATGCATATCATCTTTTAGCTGACCAATTAGTAACTTTTTGCAACACTTGCAAACCAAGATTAAATGGCATTTTAAATAATGTTTTGAACGATTTGTGCTGATGTAATTACTTTTTTTTAGACATAGCGATTTTTTTTGTGCATGTTTCTCAAACTCGATGGAAATATTTAGCATTACTAATATTTTTAGATAATTATTTACTACCTTTGATATAGATACTGACTATTTTGTGATGATAATACGGCTGAATTCCAGTATCTTAATCAATATATATTACCTATTATTTCTTAATTAATTTCACCCGGGCGGGTTATTTAAAAGTAGCATGAAAACAATTTTTCGGACGTATCGATTTGAACTTCAACCAACACAAACGCAAAAAGTGTTGTTGGATAAGCATTTTGGTTGTGTCCGATATGTTTACAACTATTTTTTAAATGAAAAACAAGCACAGTATCAAGCATCTAAAAAATCTGATAATTACCATACACAGGCAGGGGCACTAAGAACATTAAAGAATACAGAAGAATCTATTTGGCTTAAGGAGGTCAACAGCCAATCATTACAATCTGCTTTGAAATCTTTAGAGGCTGCCTACGTGAATTTCTATCGTGGCCGCGCTAAATTTCCAAGATTTAAGTCGAAGAGGAAAAAGAATAGTTTCGCGATTCCGCAATATGCTAAACTTGAAAATGGTAGGTTTTACGCACCCAAGTTTAAAAAAGCTATTAAAGTAAATATTCACCGTGAAGTAAAGGGTAAGATCGGAAAATGTACTGTAAGTAAAACCCCAACAGGGAAATATTTTGTATGCATACTATCAGAAGAACAATATCAACCTAAAGAAAAGACTGGTGCTGTTTGTGGAATAGATTTAGGTTTAAAAGACTTTGCTATTACTTCTGAGGGCGTTAAATTTAAAAACCACAAATACACAAAGAAATATGAAAAAAAATTAGCGAAAGGCCAAAAACATCTTTCTCGTAAGACAAAAGGTAGTAATTCGTTTGAAAGACAAAGACGAAAAATTGCAAAACTTCACGAAAAGATCACCAACTCACGAACGGATAACTTACACCAATTATCTCACCAATTAGTATCAAATTACGATATCATTGCTTTAGAAGATTTGCATGTGGCAGGAATGGTTAAAAACCATAAACTTGCCAAACATATCGCTGATGCCAGTTGGGGCACATTTGTTAGGTTCATTCAATACAAAGCCGATTGGAATGACAAACAGATTGTTAAAATAGATCGTTTCTATCCATCAAGTAAAACTTGTTGTGAATGTGGTTGGATAAATCAAAGCTTAACTCTTTCGATAAGAGAATGGAATTGCCAGAATGGACACCTTTTAGACCGTGATGTAAACGCTGCAAAAAACATTCTCAAAGAAGGATTGAAAATAATATCGTCAGGGACTGGCGATTACAACGGTGGAGACTGAAATAAGACTTTGGTAACAAAGCATAAGTCTGCGAAACCCGAAGCCCCTTTGTCTTTAGCAAAGGGGTGGTTCACCTTCATCTATTACCAAATTCAGGAAACGGGCTCAAGAATTTACATCGTTCGGAAAAAACGGCATTAGCTTCGCGTTATGGTGCGAAAGGAATTGTTTTTATTAACAGCGTACAAGGAAATGTTCTTTTGACTGGTACAGCCTCCATCAGCGGTAAGCTCATTGATATTCCAGCCATCTGTATTGGTTTAGAAGACGGGATGAGATGGAAGCAAACATTAAAAAGCAGCTCCGTTACTGCTGAGATCCATATGCGTAATGTTGCTAAAGAAGCAACAGCCCGTAATATTGTTGTCCATATTCAGGGTACGGAATTTCCACAGGAGAAAATAGTGATAGGCGGTCATTTAGATAGTTGGGACTTAGCGACTGGAGCTATCGATAATGGGTTGGGGGCTTTTGCCATTATTGATATGGCTAGAACTTTTCAAAAATTGAACATTCTTTCGAAAAGATCCATTGACTTTGTCTTATTCATGGGTGAAGAGCAAGGTTTATTAGGTTCCAAGGCATATGTTGCACAAGCTATTCAAAGCGGCACCGTTAATCAAATTAAGTATATGCTCAACTTTGACATGGTCAATGCACCCATTGGATTTTCCAGTACTCAAAAGGGGATGCAGTCGTTGTTAGATCAATGGGGAGAAATTTATAGGGAAGTGGATTCGGATTTTAAAAATAAAAATACAATAGATGTAGGATTGCATAGTGATCATCAACCTTTTATGTTACAAGGTATTGCTACAGGAACGGCAAGTGGAGGCCAACTACCAAATCAAGCGGGATTATATTATCATTCTGATAAAGATGTATTTAGTTTAGTAGATCAGGAGGGTTTGAAACAAACTATTCGAGTTGGGGCAGCCTACCTATACATGCTTGCAAATGAAAAATAGTTACCCTTAACTCGTCTAACTGATGAAAGTATTATTAAATTTTTGGAATCAAATGGGTTAAAAGAACCATTAATAATCTCGGGAGATTGGCGCTGGGGGAAGTAATGAAGCATCAAGAACTCTTTAAATTATTATTAAAAATAATTTAAAGAGTTCATTAATTTTTTAAAATTTTTGATTTTAGTCGTTTTCATAATAATGAACCAGTCTACAATTGTCCATATACCTAGTCCTCCAAGGGTAATCAATTTCAAAAAGCCCAATCCGATATCGCCAATTAAAAATCGATCAACTCCGAAGGTTCCCACTAAGATGGAAACAATTAGAATGATTGTTGGATCATTGTATTGCTGCATATGAATATTAGGAAATTTATTTTCGGGGGTATTTAATAATATATTCCGAATTTCCATTAATTGATAAGACTCGAAAAATTTATTATTAGAAATCAGAAATACATCAACTTTGTGGCTTTCCATTATAATGTGGTTAGTTTTAAAAAAAATCCATTTATTAATTGAAGATAAATGGATTTTTTTTAATTTTTAAATATAATAACTATTTAATCAGTTTTTTATGTTTTCGTTTGGATATTTTATCAATATTAACAGGTTGTGGCACCTTTACATAATACCCTGTGCCATCATATTCTCGTTTCTTAGGGTTTGATTGACATGCGCTAGAACAACATCCCTGCATTTCCCACCCGCATTCATCACATTGCGTAAAGTGTTCATTGCATATAGGATTAGCACAGTTAATCATCTTTTTGGTGGTTTTGCCACAGTTTCGGCAAGTAGAGACAACCGTTGGATTGACAGAATTTACGGGTACCGTGACGCGATTGTCAAAGACATAACATTCGCCTTCAAAGTCTTTACCTTGCGCTTCTTTGCCGTATTTTATAATTCCACCGTGTAACTGGTAAACATCATTAAAACCTTCTTTTAAAAGTAAGGCAGAAGCTTTTTCACATTTAATTCCACCAGTGCAATAGGTTAATATTTTCTTCCCTTTGTATTGCTCTAATTCTTTAATTTTATCAGGGAATTCGCGAAAATTCTCCATATCTAAGGTAACAGCATTTTTAAAGCGGCCCACCTGGTGCTCATAATTAGATCGCACATCTAAAATAACAACATCCTGTTGGTCTTTCATATCCATGAAATCCTTAGGCTCTAAATGTTTACCCGTTTCTAAGTTTGGATTTATAAGTTGTGGATCGCGCAGGCCGGAATGTACAATTTCTTCCTTGTAACGACAATGCATCTTAATAAAAGATGGTTCGGAGACCGTGTCGATTTTAAATTCAGTTTTAGCAAATCTTTGATCAGCGTGGATTGCATTCATGTATGTTTCACAGGCTTCTGGTGTGCCCGATACGGTTCCATTAAGACCTTCCTGAGCAACGATAATACGTCCTGTTAAACCTAATGATTTACAAAATGCTAAATGGTCCTCAGCAAATTTTTCTGCGTCTTGGATGGGGCTGTAACAATAGTACAGCAAAGTTTGAAATTGTGCCATATTTCATTGATACCGCTGCAAACGGCGTTTAATGTGTAAATTATTTTTGCAAAGATACGGAATAAAAAAAAATAAAATAGTAGGCTAATATTTTTTAATCAAAGGCGTTAATAAATATTCGAGCCCATTGAGTTTGATTTCATATAATGTTTCTAATTGGATGCCAAGTTTGCCGGTAGGGAAACCTTTTTTCTTATACCAAACTAAATAGGGTTCGGGCAGATGACAAAGTAAAGAGCCTTGGTATTTTCCATAAGGCATTCTACTGTTTGCCAACTCAACCAGTATATTGGGATTAAATAAGTTATTCTCTTGTTTTGCCATGTTTTATTCGATATATTATTAATCGGATTGCTATGATCAGGTGATTAAACAAATTGGGAAAGAAACCATAATACTTTTTAAATATTTCATATCGTTCTTTCAAGCCTTGCTTATGTCTTTTTTGAGTCATTCCACCAACTAGGTATTTCGCAACAAATTCATGCAGATTAACTGTTTTATTTGCTTTTTTAGCAGCGCTTAAAATCCAATCAATATCAGCACTTAATTGGTATTGCAAATCGTAAGGAGTTGTTAAGCTTCTTTTGATATAGATGGCCTGATGGCATATATTCATTCCGTAGCGAAAAGATCTCCAATTGAAATTTTTAGGAGCCCGATGCCGCCTATTTCCGATGATGTCTCTGTTTTCATTTATTAATTTTGTCTCCCCATAATAGATGTCGGCTTGATCACCTCTGGTGAATATATTTTCAAGGGTGTTTGGCGCATAGAATTCATCCCCTGAATTTAAAAACATAACATATTCTCCCGTGGCCAAACGTAGTCCTTTATTCATCGCATCATAAATTCCATGATCTTTTTCGGAAATGATTGTAGTAATATATTCTTGAAATTCGTGGATGACCGCTAAGGTTCCATCAGTTGAATTTCCATCAATTACAAGGTATTCTATATTCTTATAGGTTTGGGATTTAACAGAGTTTAGTGTGTATCGAATATCACGAACATTGTTAAAAACGATCGTTATGATGGAAACCTTTGGATTGAGCATGCAAACAAATAGTTGAATGATTTAGCAGGACAAAACTACGGAATAGATTGTTAAAAAAAATCAGATTTCAAGGTTTGTCCAAAAAGAAAAAAAAATATTGTACTTTAATCCTAATTTTTACCAAAGTTATAAACAAAACGTATTATGTCTAAGCTAAAACAAGCTATTCTTACTTATTTTCCCATACATAAATTTTTTCATGCGAAATCCTATTCACAAGAAGGGGAAGATATGGTTATACGCGGTTTTTATGAGGCAAAAAAAAGATATAAAGGATTCTACGTGGATGTTGGTGCGCATCATCCATACCGCTTTTCAAATACGAATTACTTTTATAAAAAAGGGTGGAAAGGAATTAATATTGAACCTTCTCCCGAGGCAATGAAATGGTTTAAATGGTTTCGAAGAAAAGATACCAATCTGAATATTGGTATAAGCGAGAGTCCACAAGCGTTGACTTATTACTGTTTTAATGAACCGGCTTTAAATGGCTTTTCTAAGGAGATTTCTCAGCAACGTGATGGTTTAAATGCGAAATATAAATTGCTAAAAACTATTTCTGTTCCTACGCTTCCCCTGGCTAGTGTTTTAGATCAATACGTGCCGCAAGAACAACAAATCGACTTCCTATCGGTTGATGCTGAAGGGTTTGATCTGATTGTTTTGCACTCAAACGATTGGCATAAATACAGACCAACATTTGTATTGGTAGAAGAAGAAATGGCTATAGCTAGGTTACAAGAATCTGAAGTATATCAATTTATGGTATCCAAAAATTATGAGTTAATCTCTAAAACAAAAAGAACATTATTCTTTAAAAATATGGATACGAATTAATGAGATGATTTCTTAATTTTTCGTTCAGCTATTTTTTTCTCTATAAATCTTGCTAAACGTTCGAAGAAGTTGCCTTTTCGGTTTTTATAAAAGTTTTTAATAGCTTGATAGGCTACAGGATCTTCCTCCACCATAGCAGGATATCTCTTGGCGGCCTTTTTCGCTAGCTTAACGCGATAGACCTGATCCACATCTGAATGTGTACCAGAACCGTCGGTTCCTGTATTTTGAATGTAGGATACTCTGGGATAGAGAACAAGTCCTCGGCTGTTGTAGACGGATAGGTACCATCGAATGGCCCAGGAATTTATTTTCCCAGCTTTAAATTGCTTTACTTGTTTCCAGAAATTCTCGGTGCCGTCAATACTAAATGCTTTCCTATCCTTCTTTCTAAAATTTTTGGTCAGCTCTTCTATATCGGGATTGAATTTTTTCCATGCGCGATCCCAAGTTGCCCAACCCCAACTAGTTGCCACTCGGAAAAAGAATGTTTGGGGAAGATTTTTTTCCTGTTCAATTGGATACATATATCCTGAAATTTCCATTACCCTTTCCTGGTTTTTATACCGGTTTAGCGCTTCATTGAAGTAAATTAAGGCAAAGGGAGAGGTTTCCAAATCATCTTCAAGCACAATGATTGTCCCATGTTTCTCAACCACCTGTGTTACACCATCAATAATGCTGTTGGCTAAGCCCTTATTTTGGGAGCGTTCAATTATATAAATATGTTTAAATTTCCAAGGTTCTCGTAAAATGGATCGCACTTTATTGACCTGATCGATATCTTGTGCATTTTTTGCTGCATCCGAAAAAATGTAAATATCTGATTGCTCGGCTAATTTATTAGCCTCGAGTGCCATCAACGTTTTTCGAGTATGTACCGGTCTGTTGTAAACAAATAAAGCTATAGGTGCTAACATGCAATTGAAAAATCAAACTTAAATGATCAAATATAGGGAGTTATTCCTAGATTGCTCCGAGATAATACCTTTTTCTTTATACTCTACAAGAATCTTTCCTAAATTTGCTATTCAATAAAATTTATGAGTCATAATACAAAGAGTATAACTATTAATGGTCTTTTTTGGAATACATTGGATAGATTCGGTAATCAAGCTATTGTATCCATTGTAGCGATTATTATCGCCAGGATTTTAGTTCCAGAGGATTTTGGGGCAATTGCGGCGCTGACCATTTTTTCTACCATAGCTACTGCTTTTGTTGATAGTGGATTAGCAACCTCTTTGGTGCGTAGTAAAGTTGTGTTGGACGAAGATTATTCTAGTATGTTTGTCTTTAATCTGGTCATTAGTGCTATTTTGTATTTGATATTATTTTTTTTAGCACCTTATATTGAAAAATTTCAGCAAATAGAAGGGCTCGCTTTGTACGCACGCATCTTATTTTTACAGATTTTGCTCACCTCGTTTGGCATTGTTCAAAATGTTAAAATACTCAGGAGTTTTCAGTTTCATATAACCGCCCGTATAAATGTGTTAGCCGTCTTCTTTTCAGGATTAATTGCTGTAGGGTTGGCTGTATTTGGTTTTGGTGTCTGGGCTTTGCTAATGCAACCAGTCCTGTATCATTTATTTCGTACCATCATGTTATGGACTTGGGGAGATTGGAAACTCAGCTTCCTTTACAGTCCTTCATTCTTGAAAAGACATGTTTCTTTCTCTTTGTCGTTTATGGTTTCTAATATGTTAGGTAAAATCCTTTCTCCTTTGTATTATACCATCATTGGGAAGAACTTTGATGTCAAACAACTGGGATTCTATTACCAAGGGAATAAGTGGGGAGAAACACCAAATATGTTAATTTCATCCATCATTCAAGGAACAACACTTTCTACTTTGACACCGATCCAAGATGACTATCCACGGTATTTAAATGCGTGTCGTAAGACTATGTCGAGCCTGGTCTTTGTGTTATTCCCTGTGTGTTTTTTAGCTATTTCCGTTGCTAAACCTGCCTTCATTTACTTTCTTACAGATGCTTGGTTGCCCTCAGTAGCCTTTTTTCAATTATTATGTTTTGCAGGAATATTTATTTCTTTAACCGACTTGAATGTCAATTTTTTAAATATAAAAGGGAAGTCTAAATTCGCTCTTTATCTTGAAATATTTAAGATTGGTTTGGCGATTTTGTGCTACTATTTTAGTTATAAGCATGGCCTTTTGTTCGTGATTTATGGGTTAATTTTTGTACGGATTGTCTCTTACCTGTTGGCTGCAATAATGAGTGGAGACGTTTATGGCTATCATCTTAAAACACAAATTAAGGATGTTTTACCTACACTGTTAATTAGCTTATTTGCGGCTTTATTCTCCTATTTACCGGCGTACTTTAATTTGATACCTAATCATTTACTTTTACTCATCGTACAATGTGCTATATTCGTGGTAATTTATATCGGCGTTAATCATATTCAAAAAAATGCGATATGGATGGAGATATTGCAGGTCATGAAATCGAAAATTTCTAAGAAAGCGTAATGGAAGTAGCAAAAGGCGATTGGTTAGGCTATCAGACAGTGTTTTACCACGAAAAAACAGGGGTATTTGGTCAAAATATTAATGCGGTCATTGATTACTCCAACTTGGAAATTGATTCCGAAGGTTTAGCAGCCTATTTAGATTTTGGTTATAGTGTCTTTGGACATACGCCAGTAAAACATGTAAAATTCCTGCTTCCAAATCAAAAATTGATAAGTAGGGATGGCAAACTATCGATCCAGCATGATCAAGATCCGGTTGTTCATTTAATTGGTGGGCGCTCGAAAGAAGAAGATGTTCTTGGTTTACTACATGCTGATGTAAATAAGTGGGCCAATAGCTTTCAGGGAGATATTCTAATTCCCACTAGTGGCGGTTTTGATTCCAGGTTAATGAATGTGCTTATCGATGATAAAAGCCGTATTCATGCCTATACCTATGGAACATCCTACAATCAAGGTAAATCCAGAGAGTCAGTGTATGCTGGCTTACTTTCACAAAGGTTAGAAACGCAGTGGAACAGGGTGCCTTTAGGGAAGTTTAATGTTTACATGGCCGAATGGTACGATCAGTATGGTCCTGCCGTAGGTGCCACAGGCACATACCACATCGAATTCTATAAAAAAATTCAAGAAATTGAAGCGGGCAATAAACTGCATCTTTTGAGTGGAATTATAGGGGATGCATGGGCTGGGGCAGTTCACGTACCGCCCATTGAAAATGTAAGTAATTACCGTACCCTAGGGTATACCCACGGCATGAGTGCTGATTCAAAATTAGCCATGAATGTGGATTATACCGCCATAGTTGCACCTATTTTTGATCGTCAAAAAGAACAACTAAGAGATCCTGACTATCGTATTATCACCGCTATGCGGACTAAAATGATGATGCTGCAATACTTGATAGGAGTTCCTTCCTCGATGGGTTATCCGGGGTATTCTCCCTTTTTAAATCAGGAAGTAGCAATCGCTATGTTAAACTTACCCGCAGAGCGTAAAGCAAATAGATTATGGCAAAGAGATTTCTTTTTGCAGAAAAATATTTTATTTGAGCAAGAGAAACATAACTATACATATCAAAATTCATTAAATTATTATGCGCTACTCCATGAAGATCTGCAACCATTGGATGTCATGATTTTGCGAGAAGTAATTAATCCTAAATATTTAGCGTGGATAAATCAGAAAATAGAGCAGATAGACACTAAACAACGAATTTTTCAAACGTTTATGCATATGCCCAAAGTGAAAGGTATACTGAAGCTTTTAGGAGCTAAAAATGAACTGTTGCAAGCATATTTTGCTTATATTACCATAAAACCAATCGAGACATTATTGAAAAAACGAAATGGAAGCATTGCCAAATCATAAATTGCTTTTTGCTGGAGATGTCGTACTTGGCAGTAGGCCGGAGTTTTCTGCTGCTTTAACGAAATTAATGTCTTCGGCTGCTATTCGTTGTTGTAATTTTGAGGCTCCATTACAGGGGTTTGGTCATCCTATTCAAAAAACGGGTCCGCTTGTTTCTCAAATTACACAAGCACCTGAAATTTTGGAAAATTTGGGGTTTAATTTATTTTCTTTAGCTAATAATCATATATATGATTATGGCGAAGCAGGTTTGCGGGGAACACTTCAGGTATTCCCAAAAGAATGCACCATGGGGGTGGGTGATATGCACTCGGCCTATGCTTTGTTAGTCAAAGAGATTCAGGGAGTTCGGTATGGATTCGTTGCTTATGGGGAAAATGGTTATGGTGCATTGAATGGCGATCGAGCGATGGGACATGCCTGGGTCAATCATCCTCAGGTTAATACAGATATAAAACGTTATAAGGAACAAGTAGATGTGCTAATTGTTCAAATACATGCTGGTGTGGAGTTGTTTGATCTCCCTATACCGGAATGGAAAGCTCGTTTTAAAGAAATTATTGATTTAGGTGCTGATGTCATTGTCGGTCATCATCCCCACATCATTCAAGGCTTTGAAGAATATGCAGGTAAAATGATTTTCTATAGCTTAGGTAATTTTTATTTTGATTATCCTTCATCACATCCCCAATGGAATACCGGTGCACTGCTAGAATTAAACTTTCAACATAAAAAATTGAAGAGTTTTAAGATGCATGTTATAAAGAAAACCGGAAATCAACTTGCGCTAGTCCCTACAGTGGATGCACAAAAATTAATGGATGAGCTCAATGCAAAACTAAGTTCCGCTGCTTACGAATTATCCGTTAATAAAAGAGCTGAGGAAGAATGGGACAAACACCATATTCATTATTATGCCAAGCCATTCAATGGTTTAGTTGGATATGGCGTGATCAAAATACTTAAGCATATTAAACGCTGCATTTTTAATAGCCAAGTGGATTACCATATGGTCTGGCATAATATGTTTATAGAGAGTAATAAATGGCTCGTAGAGCGAGCCATAAAAAATAAATTTAAGCAGCCTTAAATCACCGTGATTTGCTTATTGAATTCGTCTAAACTAGGGTGTTTGGGAGCCATATCAGTTATTAAATAGGTAATATCTTTTAATGGACAGACCCTTAATTTTTGATTGGAATTTAACTTTTCCACAATACTTAATACGCCCAGTTTCTGAGAACACTTGACCATTGCTTTCTTTATTTGGACTACTTCCCAGTCGGAATCGGTAATTCCTTCTTCCACCGATAAACTGTTTGTACCTAAAAGACAGAGATCGACCTTTATTTGAGATAATTCATTAACAACCTGCGAACCCGACACTACATTGGTATTTCTGGAAAGTTTGCCACCTAATAGGATAACTTCTAAATTTTCTTTTTCAGCTAATTCTAATGCAACTAAAGGGCTAATAGTAAAAAAGGTGCATTGTATGTCTTTGGGTATTAGACGGGCTAGCTCAATCATACTTGTGCCTCCGCCTACTAAGACTGTCATTCCATTTTGGATTAGGGAAATGGCTTTCGCTGCTATCTCTTTTTTAGCTTCTTTGGCGTATACATTACCTTCCTGAAATGGGTACTGAAATGACTTTGATAAGGCTCCACCATACACTTTAAGGACCTTTCCGCTCTCAGCTAACTCATTTAAATCTCGTCTGATGGTATCCTCAGAAACATTTAACTGTACACTTAAATCGGACGAAAGTACCTTATTATGGATGTTAATTTGGTGTATAATGTATGCTTGTCTCTCTTCTTTTAACATAATTTGTTTATAATTAAAACATAAATCAATTTAATTCTCGTTATTCTGATTTTTAGGGTTAATCGTAGTTTTGGGTTTAAAACGTGGCTTAAATCCCGCCGGTTTTATGGTTTTCGCTTCAGGTTCTTGCTGTTCGGAAGCATTTTCATCTGTCGTTTGCGGAGCAGGGTTGTTGGATTCGTTTTGCTCCGTTGGTTTTACTGCCGCTTTGAAACGTGGCTTAAACCCCGCTGGTTTTATGGTTTTCGCTTCAGGTTCTTGCTGTTCGGAAGCATTTTCATCTGTCGTTTGCGGAGCAGGGTTGTTGGATTCGTTTTTCTCTGTTGATTTTACAGACGCTTTAAAACGTGGCTTAAACCCCGCTGGTTTTATGGTTTTCGCTTCAGATTCTTGCTGTTCGGAAGCATTTTCATCTGTCGTTTGCGGAGCAGGGTTGTTGGATTCGTTTTTCTCCGTTGATTTTACAGACGCTTTGAACCGTGGCTTAAATCCCGCTGGTTTTATGGTTTTCGCTTCAGGTTCTTGCTGTTCGGAAGCATTCTCATCAGTCGTTTGCGGAGCAGGGTTGTTGGATTCGTTTTGCTCCGTTGGTTTTACTGCCGCTTTGAAACGTGGCTTAAACCCCGCTGGTTTTATGGTTTTCGCTTCAGGTTCTTGCTGTTCGGAAGCATTCTCATCAGTCGTTTGCGGAGCAGGGGTGTTGGATTCGTTTTGCTCCTTTGGTTTTACTGCCGCTTTGAAACGCGGTTTAAATCCTGCTGGTTTACCAGCGGTAACTGTTGACTGAATTGGATGCTCGAACTGTTCATCCTTAGTTTCAATTACATCCCCTTCTTCAGATATGGTGATTTCATCTAAGATATAATGCTTCCTAAGTTTATTAAACCAGTATTTTTTTGAATGATCAAAACTTTTTTCACCCATAAGAGAATAATCTCTATAAAATTCATTATATAGGTCAGGCTCTGCTATTTGCAAAGCCCCAATGTCAATCTTCTTTTTTGTAAAAAATTCTGCAAAGGTTAGCATAGTACAAATGTAAACAATCGCGTATAAAAAAAGAGAGAATACTGTAATGCTCCCGAAATTTAGCTGATTTCTGAAACAAACGGTATGCTCTCTCTATGATTTTATCTTGTTTTATTGACTACTAGTCCATGTTATGATATACCGCTTGAACATCATCGTCCTCTTCTATTTTATCAATCATTTTTAGGACATCAGCGGCTTGATCCTCCGAAAGAGTTGTATGCGATAAGGAAATGCGTTCTAGTTTTCCAGAAGATCCTTCAATGTTCTTCTCGTCTAATAATCGCTGCATGTTACCGAAATCTTCAAAAGAAGTTTGAACAACAACAATATCATTACCTTCTTCGTCGGATTCAATATATAATTCCTCTAATCCACCATCTATTAACTCTAATTCCAATTCTTCCACATCTACATCATCGCTGGCAGGAAAGCGGAATACTGATTTTCTTTGAAAAATAAAATCTAGTGAGCCTGTCTTACCTAAAGAACCTCCCGCTTTGGTAAAATAACTTCTAACATTTGCGACAGTTCTGTTGGTGTTATCTGTAGCAGTTTCAATAAGTACAGGTACACCGTGTGGACCATAACCCTCATACACATATTCTTCGTAACCTTTGGAATCTTTTTCAGAAGCTCTTTTAATAGCTGCCTCTACGCGGTCTTTAGGCATGTTTACTGCCTTAGCATTTTGCATCGCTGTGCGTAAACGTGAATTATTTTCCGCGTGTGGTCCGCCCTCTTTTACTGCCATGGCTATTTCTTTTCCTAGGCGGGTAAACTGAACGGCCATTTTGGCCCAGCGTTTAAATTTTCTTTCTTTTCTAAATTCGAAGGCTCTCCCCATTTTTATTTTAATTTTATTTTAAGATTTTCCAACATGTCTTTAGTCATTTCAGCAAGATCAAATGTCGGTTTCCATCCCCAGTCATTCCTGGCTTGTTCATCATTGATACTCTTAGGCCATGAATCTGCGATCTCTTGACGCGGATCATTTGCTGAGTAGGATATCTCAAAATTAGGTAGAATTTTTTGAATTTCTTTAGCAATTTCTTTTGGTGTGAAACTGACTCCTGCTAGATTATAGCTAGACCGAATGGTTAAATCCTTTTCAGGGGCATCCATTAATTCAATGGTACCTCTGACCGCATCATCCATGTATAACATAGGAAGTTCGGTGTTTTCATCTAAAAACGATGTGTATTTCCCGTTTCGTATTGCTTCAAAAAAGATATGGACAGCGTAATCTGTGGTACCACCTCCTGGTTCAGTCCGCCAGGATATAATTCCAGGATAGCGAATACTGCGAATATCTAACCCATATTTATGGTGATAATATTCCACTAATCTTTCACCAGCTAATTTACTAATACCATAAATACTATTAGGATCCATAATACAATACTGAGCAGTATTTGATTTTGGTGAATGAGGCCCAAATACGGCAATTGAACTTGGCCAAAATATTTTTTTAATTCCCAATTCAACGGCTAAATCTAAGATATTCAGTAAACCATTCATGTTTAAATCCCACGCTTTCTGCGGGTATTGTTCGCCTGTTGCCGAGAGCATGGCTGCTAGCAGATAAATTTGAGTGGGTTTATATTTTAGGAGTAATGTTTTAACAGCCTGTTTATCTAAAACATTTAAGGTTTCAAAAATCTCTTCTTCACCGATTTCTTTTGGTGGTTTAATATCCGAAGTGATTACATTTTTATTACCAAATTTTGTTCTTAGTGCTGAAGCTAACTCGGAGCCAATTTGACCATTGGCGCCGATCATCAAAATGACCTCTTTCATGAGTGCAAAGATTGTTTTTTAAATAACGTTGTGTCAGTTACAATCTGTAAATAACAGGGGCAAAATTAAGCATAAAATGCTTGAAAATAATGCTACTTTTTTATGTTACGCAATCGAATGATTATCTATCTGTAGATAAAATTTATTATAATTATTTGTTTTTCAATAAGTTGTGATGCACAGGAGAGCGTAAACGAATTAATACTTCATCAACTTAATTAAATAAGGAAGATCCAATTAGAAAAAGAAGGCCGTTAAGTAAATAAGGATGCTTTAATTTTTTCTTATATTAGAGAGTTAAATAAACGTTCGTCCAATATTGAACTATTATGATAAGATCATTTTTCCTCAAAAAGGAAGTATCTAATTTACAGTATATTACTGATCGTGTTTTAGCCATTAATATTATAAAATACACATTTGTGTCTGTTCAAGAAGGATAAGACAATGACCTAAAATGTGCGACACGGCTTTTTTTACGAAGGAATAACCAGTTTGACATCATAATCGGAAATTAAAAAAATTAAGACTCGCCGGACATCGCAAGAAAACTAGAAGATATGAAGAAAGTTAAATTATTATTTTTTATAAGTGTCTTATCGAGCATGTGTAGTGCTCAGGTCATAGATTACAATACGCAAGTTCTTTATACGATGACTTATCAAAAAGATAGTTTAGATAGCACCAGCAACACATCAATGGTTATGGAGCTGTTAATTTCTGACAATTCGTCTCTTTTTCAAACGCATCGAGATCGACAAAGAGATTCGGTGCTACTATTTCATGATAATGCAACTAAAAATGTAGCTGTTCAACCCTCAAGGCTCATCATTAGACCGGTACATAAATTCTCTTATAGGATTGTTAAACAAGATCAAAAAATATATTGCTACGATTCTTTATACGGACTAGGGCTTGAAGGGAAAAACCTGACCTATGCTTATGAAGAAGATGTTGCTGATATTGATTGGACTTTAACTGCCGATACCGCGACTATTAATGGGTTTTTGTGTCAAAAAGCATCACTAAATTATGGTGGGCGTACGTGGTTCGCCTGGTTTACGGATCAAATTCCTATAAGTGATGGTCCTTACAAATTTAGTGGATTACCTGGTTTAATTATTAAGGTACATGACCAAAAAAAACACTGGGTATTCAATATGTCGTCAATAAGCAAAGTGGATATTGCTCACCAAATAAATTTTCAAAAATGGTTCAATATAAAGCATGTTACTAAAGACAAACTATTTAAAGACCGAAGAGAATTTGAAAATAATTTACCTACAATGGTAAGTAGTTCTGTTCCAGTTGAAATGGTGGAACAACTTAAAAGTTCTATTAAATCTGACAATAATTGGATAGAACTGTATCGGTAAGCTATATTTATATGCGTTATATTATTTTCCTGTTCAGTTCCTTTTTTATCCAATATGCTCAATCTCAAACGACTATTTCGGGGAAATTATTGGATGATCAAAATAAGCCTATTCCCAATGTTACCGTGTCTTATAAGAAGGTAGGGAGTTCAGTATTTTCTGGTTTTGGACGCTCGGATAGTAATGGTTTATATAGTCTGTCAATAAAGATTACAGATGTTGATAGTGTTCAATTGGATTTCCAGCATATGAATTATGCTAAAAAATCAGTCGTGTTGGCGAATAGAACAGGTAGTTATTCCTATCAGCTTATCCAACAAGCTATACAGATAGAGGAGGTAAAAGTAGCCAATATGCCAATCTACAGACGTAAAGATACAATCAATTATGATGTTAACTCCTTTACCTCTAAACAAGACCTTGTCATCGCTGATATTATTAAAAAGCTGCCAGGGATTGAGATGCAGGGTGATCAGATTTTGTATCAAGGGAAACCTATTCAGAAATATATGATTAACAACCTCGATATGATGGAAGGTCGGTACGGGGTAATCAACAATAATCTTCCTGCTGAGGCAGTGAAGAAAATCCAAGTAGTGGAAAATGATCAGCCCATCAAAGTGCTAGATTCGTTGATATTTTCAGATAGAGCGACACTCAATTTGGAATTAAAGAAATTTACGAGTACGGGTACAGGAAAGCTGGGTTTAGGTTATGAACCAGTTCTGTGGGATCTTAATCTCACACCAATGACTTTCGGAAAGACTTTTCAGATGCTAAATTCTTTTCAAACAAATAATACGGGATATGATGCTTCCAAAGATTTAAAAGCATTTTATACAGGCAGTGGATTTTTTGGATCGGGATCATCGATTGCTAATGGGGATTCTTTTTTAGCTATACGTAATGTCTCTAATCCAAGCTTTGATGAGAAAAAATGGTTGGACAATAAGATTTTTTTGTTCAGCACAAATGCTTTGCAGAAACTGAAAAGTGGGCTTGAGCTGAAAGGTAATATTTCTTACTATCACGATACCCGTAAACGAGAAGGGTTCACAGCGATGCAATATTTTACAACGGATGATATTATTTACAGTAGTGAGGATATTAATAATACGTATCGTAATCAGGTGTTTGATGTTGGCTTACTACTGGAAAAGAATGAGAAAGATATTTATTTGCGTAATAGTACGAAGTTTCAGAAAAAATGGAATAAAGACATTGGACACTTATTATTTAATGAGACAGACCAGATAGATCAACGCAGAAATTATGCTGATGCGGCTTTTGTAAATAATCTATCCATAGCACGATTCTTCGGGAAGCAGCTAGTAAATATCAATTCGACCATTCAGTACAATAGTACCCCACAAAAATTGATGGTAAGTCCTGGACAATTCGAGGATTTATTGAATGAGGGAAACCCTTTTGAACAAATGAATCAGCAGGTACTGTTTAAGCGGTTTACGGCTGATAATAGCATTGGTCTAACACGCAAAATAAAACACTGGACCTTTACCCCAGCAATAGAATTGAATTACGATCGAAACCATATAAATTCAGCGGTTGGTATCGTTGATAGTGGACAATACCTTCAATTAGGACAAGAGTATATAAATGATATGGATAATTCACAGCTGAATTTGGTTCTGCGAATGCGGGTAGGTTGGGAAAAAGAAAAATGGAAGATGAATATTTCTACACCGTATAATCTGTATTACTTTGATGTACGTCAACAAGGAATTAAAACATTGCATAACGAGGTGAAAAATACTTTTAACCCAACAGCTAACTTCACCTATATAATGAATTCGAACAATGAGTTTTCTAGTTCATTATCTGCCGGCAGAACTTACGGAGGGTTAAATAATTTTTACAATGGCTATATTATCAGTCAATATCGCAATATGCAACGCTACGATGCTCGATTACTACGAACAGACAATAGATCAGCCTCCGTAGGTTATAATTATACAAATACGTTAAAGGCTAATTTTGCTAATCTCCGTTATAGCTATACCCAAGATAACCGTGATTTTATTTTTAGTGCTATTATCGATGATCTAGCACGAAGTACCACGACTATAGAGAATCAAAATAGTATTAATAATAGCCATACGCTGTCAGGTGGAATATCACGGTTCTTTTCAAATTTGAAAACGGTAGCTAAGCTAAATGCCAACATCTTATGGAATAAATCGGACTACTTGCTCAATGGTGTAATGGATAAGCAACAGGGTAGAGGACAATCTGGAAGTCTTGAAATAATCAATAGTCTTTCCGCTATCGTTTCTGGAGATTTCAAAACTGTCTATGGTCGACATAGAAATATATTCGCTACAAGCAGTCAACTCACAATCTATAACAATCATTATCTGAATTTAGTGATTTACCCAGCAGATAAACATAGTTTAATCATTGGTAACTCATTATATACAAATAATATGAAAAGTCAGCGTGACCAATACTTTTTAGACTTTACTTATCGTTACCGAATTGAGAAATGGAAAACAGATATAGAGCTTAACGGTCAGAATCTATTAAACAACAATCAATTCATACAGCAATTTTCAAACAATATAGAGTTAATACAATCTACTTTTGAACTGCGACCTAGGCAGTTTATTATTTCAACGCGATTTAAGTTTTGATATATGTTGTCCTTAATTTTGCTATAATTGAACAAATGCTCTTACAATGTGCGTTGTACCTATTTGATTATCAATAAACTACTAGTAACCATAAGTTGATTATCTAATTTATTGATGCTTAATCACAGGGGATTTAAGCTCTGATTAAATACATTGTCCTGTTGTATAATATTCTAAAATTAAAAGTATTCTCTTTTAGTTAGTTAATATTGACATATTGTCAATATTGTTCCCGGTACGATGAATATATTTCATCAGTTGTTGAATATTTTTGAATATTGTTTTGGAATACCCTTATTGCATTGATAAAAGCTAAAATTAATCTAATTGATTCGGGTTTATTTAGTATGTTTGTTGATTAAATCATGTTAGATAAAATCTATAAATTTTAACACTAAAAACAAGTATAATACTATGAAAGTTGCAGTAGTAGGCGCGACAGGTCTTGTTGGGTCAGAAATGTTGACAGTATTGGCGGAACGAAATTTCCCAGTAACAGAATTAATTCCAGTAGCTTCCATCAGAAGTAAGGGGAAGGAAATTGAATTCTTGGGTAAGAAGTATAAGGTTGTGACTCCATCTGAAGCTATTGCACTAAAACCTGATGTAGCCTTGTTTTCAGCCGGAGGTGCAACTTCTACAGAATACGCACCTTTATTTGCACAAGCAGGTATCACTGTTATCGATAACTCTTCTGCATGGCGTATGGATCCAAGTAAGAAATTGATTGTTCCAGAAGTGAATGGAGACGTGTTGGGGCAAGAAGATAAAATTATTGCAAATCCTAATTGTTCTACTATTCAAATGGTAGTGGTATTAAAACCATTACATGATAAGTATAAAATTAAACGAGTGGTTGTTTCCACCTACCAGTCTGTTACCGGTACAGGGGTGAAGGCCGTTGATCAAATGATGAATGAACGCAAGGGTGTGGACGGTGAGATGGCTTATCCATATCAAATTGATATGAATGTTATTCCTCAGATAGATGTTTTCCAAGAAAACGGATATACAAAGGAAGAGATGAAGATGATTTTGGAAACCAATAAAATCATGCAAGACGATTCCATCAAAGTAACAGCAACTACGGTACGTATACCAGTTGTTGGTGGTCATTCTGAATCGGTTAATATTGAATTTGAAAACGAATTTGACTTAGACGAAATTCGTGCCGTTCTAGCCGCAGAGCAAGGTATCATTGTTAAAGATAACCCAGCTTTACTGGAATACCCTATGCCAAAAGATGCACATGGTAAAGACGAGGTGTTTGTCGGACGTATCCGTCGCGATGAAACGCAAGCAAAAACATTAAATCTTTGGATTGTGGCTGATAATTTACGTAAAGGAGCGGCGACAAATGCGGTTCAAGTGGCTGAATTATTAAGAGCAAAAGGACTAATTTAATCAAACATCTACTTGATAGAGATCTTTATAAACCTGATATAAGCCTAAAGCTTATTCAGCTAATTAAAATTAAAATTATTGGAAAGCTCGGTTCATACCGGGCTTTTGTATTTAGCGAGTTTTTAATTCATTTCTGATGTTCATAACTCCTGTATTTTTTCAATCAAACTATTTCAGGGTTTTAGACGTTTATTAAACAATTATGTCATTCGATAGAATAATCAATTAACATAAATTTAATGATGAAAAATCTACTTTATTTAATTAATCTGGTAGTGCTGCTAAGTTTTGGAGCCTGTAGTAAAGATAATTCGGGACCTGATCCTGACATTGATGAGCAAGACCCGCCAGCACAAAATTGGCAGGAAGACTGGTTTGATCATGAACAAGTTGTGAAATTGCAATATTACAATAAGTATACTGCTATTTATTATGATGATGATATGGATACCAGTCTTACTTGGCCCAGAAATGTAGCATCCCAAGTTTGGAAATACACTTGGAATACCTATGAAGGGTTTGGTGATGATTACCGGTTGAAAGTTGTTATGCATTTGGATAAATACTTTGGGGGTCATCCGGGCTATTATTTAAGTGAAAGTCATGGTTTTAATAATGTGATAGATATTGGTTTAAACAGTAGCCAATGGGCTGATAGTTTAGGATTGCCTTTGGACATGCTCGTTCATGAGATTGGGCATATCGTTGAAAGTTGTTCCTATGGAACATTAGAATCGCCTGCTTTTCCTATATGGGGGGATAGTAAATGGGCTGAAATCTACCAGTATGACGTTTATAAAGCCTTAGGTTGGACGGAAAAGGCTGAATCTTGGCATAACGAAAAGCTAAAAACATCTGATGATTTTCCCAGAGCCGGCACATTCTGGTACCGCGATTGGTTTTATCCAATATACAGTGAGTATGGCGGGAATAAAGTTTTGGTTGATTTTTTCAAACTCTTGAGCGAAAACTTTCCTTCAGCACCTATCGAAGGAGGAAAAAAATATACCCGAAATTTGACGATGGGAGAATTTGTTCATTTTTGGAGCGGCGCGGCCGGAAAGGATCTGAAGCAATTAGCCCTGACCGCATTTGGCACTAAGGATAAAGAAGGACAAGACTGGGGTATGCAGTTGAATAAGGCAAAACAAGATTTTCCTAACGTTCAGTATTAAAATAATAGGTATAGCGATCTGGGATACAGCTTTATCGATGTGTATACACACTGATCTATAAACATTAGACACCAATAAAGATGGATTCTTTATTGGTGTCTAATTATTTTTCTATTTGGAAAGCTTTTCTTAACATTTTTAACCGATTAATTTAGCGCTTTTACCGAATTAACTACTTGATACACCTAATGACTATGGTGTCTGGTTGTGTTGTACTATACCTTTGAATCATACAATTACATAATCATACACTAAAAACATTAAATCATGAAAACGTTAATCACACTAATCGCAGCATTATTTTTTTCTTTACTTAGTTCATTCGCCTTCAGTGCAGAAAAACCAAGTCCATTAAAATTCCTTAAAGTTGAGTCTATTATTGATCATTATATTGATGCAACGACCAAGGGAGAAACTGATTTCTTAAATGATCTTTTCACGCAAGATTTTAATTTAACTTCCCCTAGTAATATGAATAGCAAACCCATAAATAAACAAGATATGATCAACTATTTGAAATCACTTCAGGATATTAAAATGGATTGTGAAACAGACTATACTGTTGTTGAAAAGAATAAAGATTCGAGCATAATTAAATTGACATCTACATTTAATAATTTCCAGCGTATAGATTACTTAACCATTTGTAACAGTGAATTAGGATGGAAGATAAGCAATGTGGTGGTCGTATACCCTGGATAATAATAAGTGAAAATTAGATTCAATATGGATCGGGAGATAAAATATACTACTTATCTCCTTTTTTGTGTTAGCATGATACATTATACGTGCACGATTTGCAGGTTTAATGAAAACCTTTGCTAAGAAGAGGGGGAGTGTTAAAATAAAAAAAATACAAACGAATAAGGAAAAAAAACAGCAATAAAAAAACGGGATACATAGTTATCCCGTTTTTTTATATAATATTTATCCGTAAATTATCTTACAGGAGAGAATACATACGTGTCATCAAAATATGAACCACTAGCGGATCCAGTTGAGATATATCCCTTTCCATCAATTGAGAAACCAATTGCATTTTCTCTTGAGGATGGAAATGATTGACTACCATCAGACCATGAGTCTGCAACAGGATCATATTTCCAAACTGTTGAAGAAAACCCTGAAGTAGTTCTTCCGCTAACAACATAGCCGTTATTACCAATGGCAAAAGCAGAAGCGTTTACACGTCTCGCATCGTAACTATCCGTACTTAGGCTGTTTTTTTTCACCCATTCTTTTCCGTCAAAGGAATATAAATCATTTGTTAGAACGCCATTCGAAATACCACCACCTACATAAGCAACATCATTAATCACAAATGCGAATGCATTTCCTTTTTTATCGGTGAAGTCGGTCGTGATCTTAGTCCATTTATCTGTAGCAGGCTCGTATTTATAAAAGTCGCTGAAAGTTTTATCCGTCGAGGTTATTCCTAGTCCTACATACGCCGTGTTTCCAATAGTGAAAGCTACTGCGCCAAAACGTGCCTCCCCTGGGAAATCAGCAATTTTTGTCCACTGATTAGCTGTAGGATTATATTTATAAAAGTCGTTTAATGCTGATCTAGACTCTCCTTCACCACCATATCCTAAACCTACATAACCGTTTCCACCAACTGAAAAACCAACAGCTTTGTGTCTAGCTGGGCCAGAAAATGCTGCTTTTTCAGTCCATGATTTTCCGTCAAAGGAATAGGCATCGTTTAATACCTCGTCTGTTTTTGTATAACCACCAACTAAATACGCTACTTTATTAATTGTGAAAGTAGCAGCACCTGAACGTGGGTCTTCATCAAATACGGTAGACTTTTCCCATTCAGTAGGTCCTGTATCAGTGTCGTCATCTGTACCTTCATCTTTTTTGCAGGAGTTAAAGGAAGTAATTGCTAAGGCACCTACTAAAAGTAGTACAAGCCAATTTCTCTTCTTCATAAATTATTTGAATTTTGTATATACGATATTTAATTTAACTTTCGGTTTATTGTTTTCTGTTGCCAAATTCGTGGTATTCGCCGTATTGAATAACTCTGATGAGGACAAAGATAATAATAAGGATCTATCATCTTGTTCACTCTGGTCAATTGATTTAATATATTCAATAAGGTTAAACACATATCGGCCATTTTTTCCAGTATTATTACTTAGAAAATAAGTTCCAACTTGAATATTGGACGGGTCGAACGGAACGCTTACATATGAGGTTGGTATATTGATTTCACCAATAAATAATATAGGCGTCGGTGCAGCTGTAAATGGACCAAAGTGTGTATTTGCAAGCTCAATTTCCAATTCTGCTTTATTAATGGCAACCTCTGGTTGCTGTATAAATTCTTTAAGGGCAGGAAACGTTAGCTTAGTTGCGATACCCGTCCCAGCTTGTATATAACTTGCGCCATTGGTGGATGCGCTACTTAGTTCCCTCTCTGTATTTAGATTCGCAAAAATGGTTCCAGTACGATCTGCTTCAAAATGATTGTATTGGTAGGCTTTTTCAGCCATTACCAAAGATTTCGAACCCCTTTTCTTAAACCCATCATCTCCCGTGTAGGAATAGTTTATTTTAAGTTCTAAGGTGTCTGAAAACCCGACCATAGCGGTGTTCATTTCATCAGGTACTAAGGTGATACCATAGAAGTACTCGCTGAAATTTTCCGCAGAATTGAAGGCTACGTCTGATTTTTTTATTTTGTTGAAAAATTCATTTCCGATAACGTCATTCAATCGTAAGGAAACAGAATCCCTTTTATTCATATGGGGAAGAAAACGAACTGACCCTAATTTTTCCTCAGCATATTTGAATTCCTGATCTCCAAATATGGCAGGCCCAGTAACATACAGTGGGTTTGCTTTTCCGGTTTGCGAATTGTCAATGGTTTTAGTTTCCAGTCTCTGGGTTAATCGATGCGCAGATATCGTCTGAAATTTTGTAGTATCTCCATAAGTATATCGCCTAGCATTTGGTCGCAAGACTAAATTGATCGAATCAAAAACAGCTGAAGTAGGGAATTCTCCAGAAATACTCGCAGGGTTTAAACGAAAGGAGGAAGATGATTTTACACTACCTGTTAATTGTTGATTGATTTTTCCAACTAATAGTGTCCCAGAACCTGAAGTAGGAAGATTTGGCATTTGCACAGTGGATACTGTCGCTGATAACGTGTCATCAGCAATCACATTCAAGTTGTCAATGTTATCATTGTCCAACGAAATTGCCATATCCTTATTACAACTCGATATAAATAGAGAGGCGCCTAATGCAATGGGGGCAATAATAATAAATCGTAAATTTTTAATCATAAAATCACTAGTCTTGCAAAAGTATGAAAGTGTCTTGTTAATGACTGTTATTTTATGTTAAAACCACTGGTTAATAAAATAAACTAGTTTTAATAAGCGACTTTTTTATAGATACTTAGCTACAAAGCTTATCTTAGCCTCTTGTATCTAACGTAATAACTTACTGAATTGCGACAATAAATGCCTGCAAATTGTTAATCAGTGTTATAAATTGTTAAAAGCATCTATTTTTCTATGCGGAGCAAATCTACTAATTTAAATTTGTTTTAGTTATGTTAAAAAACTATAAAATATTGATGGTAGCCATTGTTCTTACCGCCACTGGATTCATATTGGTGTTGGGTTTTTGGTTATATGGGAACTATCAAGGGAAAAAACAATTTCTGCTGGCTATTAGCGAACATGAATTGTTCGACGTTATGCAAGATTTTTACAATGATAATCAAGAAGTAATTGAGCAAGAGAATCAGAGTCAACGAAATAGGCGAGTAGAGAATTTTACGAAAATTTTGCAAAAGAAATATCCGATAGTTAATCTCGATACTGTAGTTGAGATGCTTGATGAGCAATGGGGGAGAAGAAATGAGAACCTACCTAAAACAACAACTACGGATAGTTTACCCCCCTCAAAACAGAAAATGAGTCGTCATTTTATTTCCACAATTGTCTTTAAGAGTATCAATTGGAGTGATGAAGTTGTTGATTCTTTACATGTTCGATTAATTAGAGAATTAAAGGAAAGACGGATTTATACACCCTTCGAGTTGAGGCTTGTCACCCTCCCCAAAGAAGAGGATCGAAACCGAGAATTTTATCGACAGCGTTATATTGAAAATAAAACTCGGGCCATTATGATCGATCCCGGGCAGGAGAAGTATTTGGAAATTAATTTTTATAACCCAACGCTGTACCTTTTGCAATCTATTGGTTGGCAAATTTTTGCATCCCTATTTTTGGTATGTACCTTGATTGGCACGTTCTTCAGTTTAATTTCGACCATTAAAAAACAAAATCAGCTTGCAGAATTGAGAAAGTCCTTTGTGAATAATATGACCCATGAGCTGAAAACGCCTGTTTCGACCGTGATGGCTGCTGTGGAATCTATACAGCGGTACGGCGCCCAGGATGATAAACAACGTATGGATAAATACCTTTCCATCTCAAGACGAGAGTTGGAACACTTATCCAATATGATAGAGCGAGTTTTGCAGGTGGATCTCGCCGGAACACAAGGCATATTATTGAACAAAAGTTGGTTTGATCTATACCAAGTTGTGATTGACTGTGCTAATAATGCGGAAATGTTTGCCAGTAAGAAAGTGCTGCTAAATGTAAACCAGGATGAAGTCGACGGAATGATCTTTGCAGATCAATCTCATATTAAAAACGTGATCAGTAATTTATTAGATAATGCTATTAAATATTCAAATGAATTAGTTCAGATTAATATAGTCATGGAAAGCCTCGGTTCAGGTTATCAAATTTCAATTAAAGATAATGGCCATGGAATTGCGGAGTCCTATCAAAAGGAGGTGTTTGATTTGTTTTTTCGTGTTCCCTCTGGAAATATTCATAACGTGAAAGGTTTTGGTTTAGGATTGGCTTACGTGAAACAAATAATAAGTAAACATCAAGGCACCATTACATTGAAAAGTGAGCTTGGTAGTGGTACTACTTTTATACTTTTTTTACCAAAAGAAATACAATGATCAATATTCTGTATGTAGAAGACGAAGAAAGTTTAGCCATGATTGTTACCGAGAGTCTTGAAGAAAACGGCTTTATGGTTCGTCATGTATTAAATGGACAACAAGCTATTGTTTTCCATCAAAAACATAAACCGGATATTATTATTTTGGATGTGATGTTACCCTTAATGGATGGATTTAGTGTTGCTAAAGAAATCAGAAAAACAGATTTCTGTACCCCCATCATTTTTTTAACGGCCATGACACAAACGGAAGATGTGGTTCGGGGATTTAAAATAGGGGCAAACGATTATATTAGAAAACCATTTAAGATTGAAGAATTGATTGTACGGATTGAAGCTGCGGTCAAAAAAAGTGGGCAAGGTTCCTCGAATATCAAGTTAATTATCGGTCGATATACCTTAGATACCGTAAAAAATACATTGACTATGGGAGAGACGTCCGAAAAGTTATCCTATCGAGAATCCGAGCTCTTGAAAAGATTAATAGAAAGCAAAGATAAGGTATTACCAAGAGATGAAATCATTCGAACCTATTGGAGTAATGACACGTACTTTACTGGACGTAGCTTGGATGTCTTCATAAGTAGAATTCGAAAATACCTATCGCATGATGAGCGTATTAAAATCAGTAATATCCGAGGTTTGGGATATATGTTGACGGTGGATTAAGAGGAGAAAATTAGACAAAAAACAAAATGAAAGCATTAATAATAGTGGACTTACAGTATGATTTTTTACCAGGAGGCTCGCTTGCTGTGACCAAAGGGGATGAAATAATTCCTATTATTAACCAAATTCAAAAGGATTATGATTTGATTGTTGCCACCCAAGACTGGCATCCTGGTAATCATCAAAGTTTTGCGAGTGAACACCCGGATCATGCGGTATATGATGAGATTGATTTGCATGGTCTTCAACAAATCCTTTGGCCTGAGCATTGTGTGCAAGGCACTGTTGGAGCAGAATTAGCAAGGGATTTAGATAATAGAAGCATTGAAATTATTTTTAGGAAGGGAATGGACCCAACGGTTGATAGTTATAGTGCTTTTTTTGATAATGGGAAAAGGAAAGATCTGGGGTTGGCAGCTTATTTAAAGTATAAAAAGGTAACTCAGGTTCATGTTTGTGGTCTAGCTGCAGATTTTTGTGTTTATTACACCGCCATGGATGCATTGTCTGAAGGTTTTAAAACCAGTATCATTTCCAAAGCAACAAAACCAATTGATAAGGGTGCATTTATGGAGAAGAAAAACCTTTTTATTCGTCAAGGTGGAACGTTAATTTAAATGAATTGTCTATCGGGATGCTTGTGAAGTTACCTTCTGTTTCTCGGCCCTCTGAAACGCTCTTCTTGATTACCGGATGAGGATCTTCCGCCAAAGCTTCGAAGATTGTACGTTAAACTAAGTAAGAAATATCTGTTTAAGGTATTCGAGGTTATATCTGAAATGGATGTTTCATTGAATCTCCTATTTATATTGGTAGCATTATTTAATAAATCAAATGCTTTGAAGGATAGAACGGCATCTCTTTTCTTAAATATCTTATATCCTAAAGACGCATTGACTAACGTGGTGGGCGTTCCTGGATTTCCCATTATACCACCATTGAAAATATAGGACATATCATATCCTGCAACAATATATTTGAAAAATTCTAGGTTCACTCGACTATTTAAACGATGGTTGGTGACGTGATAATATTGCATTTGTGCCGTTGGATTTTCACTAAACCTCATATTAACCGAATAATTTACGCCAATAATTACTTTTCGACTAAAATTGGTAAAAATACCGACATGTTGACTGAATCCATAACTATAATTTGGAATTAGGTCTTGATTTAAGATAGCAAAATTTTTATTATAATATAGGTTGTTATTCAGGTTAAGATTAAAGCCTAACTTTTTTAAAGGTAAACTATAGTTATTATTTATTCTTAGTTCATAAACCCCATTAATATTTTCCGGGACAATATACTGTCCCCCTGCCCCTAAAGTAACATCTTCAAATAACTGAATAGTAGAATCTGTTGTCATGGTAGCGTTGATAATCTTATTGTTGGTAAAGGTATAATTAACGTTGCTGGTCATGCTCCTGCCGTTATCTCGGTTTACATCGCGGTATTGAAATCGCAATCGATGACTATATTCTTGTTTCAAATTTGGATTTCCATTTCGGATAGATAGTTCATTAGAATTATCAACATAATCCTGGAGTTGATCGATCGAGGGGGTATTAGTCGCCGTATTATAGTTGAATTCTAAATTACGTTCTTTCGTAAAAAAATAGGCCGTGGAAAATTCGGGTAAAAAACTACTGAAATTTGCGGTTGTTTTTAGATTTATGGGCACCGTTCTATCATTTACGCGAACCCCGGTTTCATAGTTCAGACCTACCTGTATTCGTAGGGTATCCCGTTTATTAAATCCATAGGAAAGTCCGGTGCTATGATGATTAAAGTCATTTCTGAACTCATTGGATAACCGTTCGTTTAATTCTTCATACTGCCCGGTTTCAGTTAAAAATTCTAATGTTTTACGATCCGCATAATTGCTATTGGTTCGAAAGCCATAATTCATTTGGAACCTGGAATACCTGGAAATTGGTTGTGAATAGGAAATTCGACTATTTATTCCTGATCCAAATCCATAGGTTACGCTCTGCCGGTCATTCGTGTCAATTCGCTCAAGTATTGCATCCTTGTAATATTCATTCAGGGCGAGTGTTTTTGCTAGTGCATCGTTATTACTTTTATTGCCATCCATGTGTAAGGTAAGTGTTTTACCATTTCCTTTGAAGCGATGCATGTAGGTTAATCCTGCGCCAAAATTAAAATTACTGTTATTGTCGCTGTTGTTTCGATCACTAGTATTCAATAAATCTCTTGATTCACCTTTGCTCATCCTACTGGTGGAGCTGTTTGTTCGATCACCGGTATTAAAGGTGATGGTAGGGGAAATATCGAGTCTATTCATGCTGTCAATGTCCCATTTAATTCTTGATTTGAAATTGTGCTCCTGGTGCCCTTGATCTGCTATTTGATGTTGGTTTTGAAATTGATTTGCCCGAGCTCCCATGATAAATTCAATATCCGAAAGGGTATTGGTGAAAGTGGATGAATTTCTAAAATTATAACTGCCGTTTAGTTCAAGTTTTTTTGATAAGAAAGTGTTAGTATAATTTGCAGCTGCTGCGTAGGTGTCGGACAACCCTCTGTCGGTATTGTTATTACCACGTCTAGAACCACCCCTTCCTTGTTCGGCAAAATTTGTTTCATTAATATTATTAGCCATCAAGTTAACGGAAATCTTTTCATCACCATTAAAGGAACTTAGGGAAGAACTAAAAGCAAATTTATCGCCATCACCCTTACCTGCATTGACTTTACCAAAGTAACCTTTTCTTTTATCTGGTTTGGTTACAATATTAATGACTTTAGTTCTTTTGCCATCATCAAATCCTGAAAATCGTGCTTGTTCACTTTTCTCATCGATAATCTGCAGTTTATCAATAATATCGGCTGGTAATGTTTTTAAGGCTACTTTGGGATCAGTACTAAAAAATTCTTTTCCGTCGACCAAAATTCTGCCAACGGGTTCACCATGAGCCGATACATTCCCCTCTTCATCGATAGTAACCCCAGGGACCTGTGCAACCATTTCATCGGCATCAGCATATTCTCGGGTCATAAAATTTCGGGTATTAAATTCCATGGTATCTCCGCGCACAGCTACATCGGGAACTGGAGCAATTGTTATTTCTTCTAAAAGGATCTCCCCTGGTTCTAATTCGAAGTCGATCTCTAGGGGCTTATTCGTTAGTTCTATGGTTTTTAACTGCTTTTTGAAGCCTATTAACGAGCTACTCAAGGCATAAGAGCCTGTTGGGATTTTAGTGAATTTATAGGCCCCTTTCGTGTCGCTTTTTGTTAGGTGGCGTGTCGAATCTTTCGTGTTGAGTAATTGAATTGTTGCACCCTCTAGGTTATTGTTTTTAGTTTTATCGAATACTTTACCATAAATTTCTACCTGCGCTTGCAAAGATTCATAGCTGAAAATGAAAATAATAATAACCAAGAATGGTTTCATGGGATGCGTTATTAATTGATTACTCAATAATATAGTTTTTTACTGATAGCCATGTGATAATCACAAAAAAGATACATTCGCATTCTATTAGTGAAAATGGATATATTTGTCTGGATAAGAATGAATGAAAGAAACAACAATAAGTAGAAAGGAAAAAATTGTTCAGACTGCTTTGCAGTTATTTGCAGTTAAGGGTTTTTTGGATACCTCAACCAAGGAAATATCTGCTCGTGCAGGAGTTTCCGAGGCTTTAATTTTTAAACATTTTGGCAGCAAAGACGCTTTATTGGCCTATATCGTTAAGTCTGGATATAGAAAAATACTGCTTCATCATAAAGGTATGATGACTTATAAAGGGCCAAAGGATTTTTTACGTAAAATGATCCAGCTACCGAGTCAGCTTGTTGCGGATGAACCTTTATTCTGGAAATTACAAGAACGATTATCGCATCATAGTTTTTCTAAATTACAACATGATCAGTTCATTAAGCCAGTGACGGTTATCGTTTTAAAAGCTTTTGAGGAGCTGGGATATGAGAACCCAGAGTTAGAATCACAGTTTTTACTATTGACAATAGATATGCTATGGAAACGCGAGGCTTGTGGTGAAATAGAGAATTCACAGGAATTACGACTTCTTATCGAACATAAATATAATTTAGTTTAATGCGTCTTTTTGCGTGTTTTTTTAAAAAAACGCAAAAATATTTTAATTAACAGCGAAAATTGTCGAATTTCGTTGCAAACTAATTTGTGATGATCATAAAAAAAATATGCAGTGCGGCATTATTATATCTGTTGTGTTCAACAGCTATTTTTGCGCAAAAGAAACCTGATTTTGTTCCCTTTATAAATCAACAACATGCTTGGGTAGATTCTGTGTTTAATACGTTGAGCACAAAAGAAAAGATTGGCCAATTATTTTTGGTGCGTGCTCACACGAATTTGGGTCAAAAATATATTGATTCCGTAAAACAAATTATTCAACAAGAGCAGCTAGGTGGTTTGGTCGTATTTCAAGGTGGACCCGTTCGTCATGCAAACATGTTTAACCAGTACCAGCAGGTTAGTAAGGTTCCCTTACTAATTACTTTTGACGGGGAATGGGGCTTGGGTATGCGGATGCCAGATTCAACAATATCCTATCCTTATCAAATGACCTTAGGGGCTATTCAAAATGATAATCTTCTCTATGATATGGGAAGATATGTAGCCAAGGACTTTAAAAGATTAGGGATGCATTTTAATTTTGCACCTGTTGTTGACATTAATAACAACCCTAAAAATCCAGTGATTAATTTCCGCTCTTTTGGCGATAATAAAATAAAGGTAACCAATAAGGCGAAGGCTTATATGAACGGCATGGTCGATGGTGGAATACTAGCGTCCTTAAAACATTTTCCGGGACATGGTGATACTGATGTTGACTCTCATTATGATCTGCCGCAGTTAAAGTTTGATAAGCAGCGTCTGGATAGTTTGGAAATTTTTCCCTTTGCTGAACTAATAAAAGCAGGAACCCCCTCGGTGATGGTTGCTCATATGAATATTCCTTCCCTGGACTCCACGCCGAACATTCCATCATCTATTTCTAAAAAAGTAGTGACAGATATTCTTCGGAATGAATTAGGTTTTAAAGGTCTGACTGTAACCGATGCCATGGATATGAATGGCGTGAAAAAGAATTTTCCCAACGGCGAGGCTGATGTTATGGCTATTGAAGCAGGGCATGATTTATTAGAGATCTCCGAGAATAGTGCCCGCGCTATCAATTTGGTTGAGCAGGCCATTAAAAGTGGCCGTATATCACGCGCTGATATTGATTCACGTGTAAAAAAAGTATTGGCCGCCAAACTTTGGTTGGGATTGGATAAAATACAGCCTGTTAACCTGCATAATCTTTATCAAGACCTAAACTCCCCAAGCGCTAAAACGTTAGTTCAGCGTTTAGCCGATGCCTCCATTACTGTTTTGAAAACAGATAAAGGAATTGAAAAATTTGACTATAAGGAGGAAACGGCTATTGTTAGCGTTGGAATAAGCACCGTACAGGATTTTGAAAGAGGGCTTCCCGGTCAGCTAAGCAATTCGAAACAATTTTTTGTCAAAGGTGATGAGTCAGAAGATGTATTAAAGGAACTTTTGAAAGAGGCCCGTGGTTTTAAACAAATTATTCTAGCGATTCATGATAACCGTAGTAGGCCACGTAGTGAATTGGCTTTAAATGAAGCGACACAAAAGTTTATTGATAAATTAGCGGGAAGAAGAACTATTAGCGTTTTATTTACCAATCCTTATGCAATCAATTCTGTTGAGGTCCAAAGGAGTTCGGCGATAATATTAGCGTATCAAAATGACTTTTTCATGCAGAAAGCAGCCATAAAAGTGCTACTTAAACAAATCAAGGGCGACGGGAAATTACCAGTTACTGTTTCAAAAGATTTTGAAAATGGTGCGGGAATTTAGAGGTCACAAAAATTTAATAGTTAAAAGCCAGTAATTTATACTGGCTTTTTCTTTTCTCATAAAAGAAAGTCTATTTTTGCTATGTTATATTTATGATCATGGCGCAAGAGCAGATATCCATTTTTGACATGTTTAAAATTGGAATTGGTCCATCCAGTTCCCATACATTAGGTCCTTGGCGTGCTGCCCAACGTTTTATTAAGTTATTACGCGATAAGCAGGTACTCGGACAGGTTCAACAGGTCAATATTCTATTATACGGTTCTCTTGCTAAAACAGGGATAGGACATGGGACAGATATTGCTGTTTTGTTGGGACTTAGTGGAGATGATCCAGTAGATTTTGATGTCTACGATGTATTACCTAAAGTTCAGCGCATTAAGGATAATCGACAAATAAATTTAGGAGGGATACACTCCATTCCATTCTCCTATGCTGAACAGGTTTTATTTTTATACGACCAAAGTTTACCATTCCATCCTAATGCGCTGATGTTTCAAGCTTTTTTAGAGAATGGTTCAGCCGTTTGTGAAACCTACTACTCCATTGGAGGGGGATTTGTTGTTCAACAGGATGACACCAGTACTGTTTTATCTGAAATTGATTTACCTTTTCCTATTGATACTGCACAAGAGCTAATGGGAGCTTGTATGCGGACTGGTCTGAAAATTTCCGAGCTAGTGCTCGAGAATGAATGCTCATGGCGTCCAGAAAGCGAAACTAAAGCTGGCATTCTAACTATTTTTGAAACTATTAAAGCATGTATATATAAGGGTTGTCATACTGAGGGCTTATTACCTGGTGGACTAAATGTGGAGCGAAGAGCCGCGAAATTAAACCGACGCATGTTAAAAGGTCGACCGTATACTGATTTTAACTCCTGGGTGGATGCTATTCGGCTAGGTGGAAAAGATTTTGGCTATATATTAGATTGTGTCAGTTGTTTTGCCCTCGCAATTAATGAAGAAAATGCATCATTTGGGCGTGTAGTAACCGCCCCAACTAATGGAGCGGCAGGCGTTATTCCTGCGGTATTGCAATATTTTATTGTTTTTCACGATTCTTATAAAGAGGATAAAATTATTCAATTTTTAGCGACGGCCTCAGAGATCGGATCAATTTTTAAAAAAGGAGCAACTATTTCTGCAGCAATGGGTGGGTGTCAAGCAGAAATTGGGGTATCATCCGCTATGGCCGCTGGTGCTTTAACCGAATGCTTAGGTGGATCCCAAAGGCAAGCGTTAATGGCGGCGGAAATCGCTATGGAGCATCACCTTGGATTAACCTGCGATCCAATTGGTGGCTTGGTTCAAATTCCTTGTATTGAAAGAAATACAATGGGGGCAATTAAAGCAATCACTGCTGCTCAATTAGCCATGCAGTCCAATCCTGATAAGGCGAAGGTCAGTTTGGATGCGGTAGTAGGTACAATGTGGGAAACAGCGCAAGACATGAATGTTAAGTACAAGGAGACAGCCGATGGTGGTTTGGCAATTAAGGTTCCTTTAAGTTTACCGGAGTGTTGATATGAGGTATTCAGCATTAGCATCAGGAAGTAATGGTAATTGCTACTACGTAGCCAAAGATAATATAGCCGTTTTAATCGATGTGGGTATAAATAGCAAACACATCCATTTACGGATGGACAATCTAGGAATTAATCCAGCGGACATTAACGCGATTTTCGTCACGCACGAACACACAGACCATATTCGTGGACTAGCGGTTTTTAGTAGACGATATCAAATCCCGATATTCATGACGCAGGGTACTTATGATGGGAGTAAATTAGAAATTCCAGCTCACTTACTTAATATCATTCAGACGAATTCCATGGTGCAGTTAGGCCCACTTTCAATTTACGGTGTTCCAAAATTTCATGACGCTCGAGAGCCTTGTAGTTTTCTTGTCTCCGATGGCATTCACAATATTTCCGTGCTTACAGATATCGGCCGCGTTTGTGATAATATAAAGAAAGCGATTAAAATTTCCGATGTACTCTTGTTAGAATCGAATTTTGATGAAGATCTATTGGAAAATGGGCGATATCCTCATTATTTGAAAAACCGAATTCGCTCAGGGGACGGGCATCTTTCTAACAGTTGCTCATTAGCGGCCTTGTTGGCAAGTAAAACCAGTCGGTTAAAGCATTTAATTTTAGGCCATCTTTCTGGTGAAAATAATACCACAGCTATCGTAGAACAAACCTTTTCACCGCATTGTCAAGATGTAAAGTTGTCGATCGCCAACCGGGTCGAAAACACAGCACTTTTTGAATTAAATGCGGAGGTTAATCAAGTCGCGGAGACTTTGTGTCTTAAAAAAGTTGCGGCGCAGGTCTCTTTATTTTAATCTGTCGTGCTTGGGTTATTGCAGATTCATCTCGAACTGAGCAGCCAAGTTCTTCTTTAATTTATCTTTTACTAAATTCATATCGAGGGCATACCCTAGTTCCTTCTCCATGGAGGTCACATCCTTATCCTCAATACCACAAGGGATAATGTTTCCAAAATAATTGAGATCAGTATTGACATTAAAGGCAAAACCATGCATAGTAACCCATCGGGATGCTCTTACCCCCATCGCACATATTTTCCTAGCCCGTTGTTCGTTATCTGCATCTAGCCAAACACCCGTATACCCGGGATACCTACCAGAGGGAATACCAAATTCCGCTAAAGTCTGGATAATTGCTTCCTCTAATTTTCTTAAATATAAATGAATATCTGTAAAGAAGTTATCGAGGTCTAATATGGGATACCCCACAATTTGTCCGGGACCATGATAGGTGATGTCTCCGCCTCTATTGATCTTGTAAAAGGTCGCGTTTTTTTCTCTAAGACCTTGTTCATCTAACAATAAGTAATCGAGATGTCCACTTTTACCCAACGTATAAACATGTGGGTGTTCTGTAAAAATCAAGTAATTCGGGGTCTGATTTTTTTCCTCATTTACTCGATTATTATGTTTGATGGCAACGGTCTCTGCAAATATCTTTTCTTGCTGATCCCAAGCGATTTGGTAGTCTAGCAGTCCCCAATCCACGAATTGAACGTCTTTATTCTGCATATTGCTAATATCTTAATAAAGCAAATTGTTGTAAGGGTAACGCTTGTTATGCATTTCTACCACAATTTGATAAAGCTTTTCTTTAAATTCTTCTACATTTATTTTATCTGTCGCAGAAATAAAAATAGCTGGATCAGCATTTTTTGCCATCCAGGAGTTTTTAAAATCATTGAGGGTAATTTTAATTTCTTCCCCAGCGGAATCTACCTCGATCGGAGCTTTGTAAGCATCTATTTTGTTAAAAACAGTGATAATTGGTTTATCTATTGCCCCAATTTCTTTTAGTGTTTCATTAACCGCATGGATGTGATCTTCAAAATAAGGATGAGATATATCCACTACATGAATTAAAATATCTGCCTCCCTTACCTCATCAAGCGTAGATTTGAAACTTTCGACCAGATTATGAGGTAATTTCCGGATAAAGCCTACGGTATCGGATAATAAGAAAGGTAGATTATCAATAACCACTTTGCGAACAGTCGTATCGAGGGTTGCAAATAGTTTATTTTCAATCAGCACATCCGATTTCGATATCATATTCATGATGGTGGACTTACCCACATTGGTGTAGCCTACTAAGGCTACGCGTATCATTTCTCCTCGATTTTTCCGTTGCGTTTCATTTTGCTTGTCTATATCCTTTAATCGTCCTTTTAACAGAGAGATCTTATTTAAAATCATCCGTCGATCACTTTCCATTTGACTCTCACCAGGTCCGCGCATACCTATACCACCTCGTTGTCGCTCTAAGTGAGTCCACATTCTGGTCAGTCGAGGTAAAAGATATTGTAATTGCGCTAGTTCGACTTGGTTTTTAGCTTGCGCTGTTTTGGCATGACTAGCGAAAATATCTAGAATAAGATTGGATCGATCCAATACTTTTATTTCAAAATATTTTTCAATATTTCTTAGTTGAGAAGGTGATAGTTCATCATCGAAGACGACCATATCGATCTCTTCGGCTTTGATATAATCTTTTATTTCATCCAATTTACCACTACCTACAAATGTAGCGCGGTCAGGATAAGCTAATTTCTGTGTAAATATTCCTTTAGTAACACCACCGGCAGTGCTTACCAGAAATTCTAATTCCTCTAAATATTCCTTGGCAGATTGTTCAGAGACACCGGGTGTAATTACACTTACTAAAACCGCAGCTTCGGGCTTTATTGCAGTATCGTATATTTTTATTTTTGCCATTTATTGTTTTTGCTGTGTTATAATGAAGGGTTAAACACCTTTCTTAATTTACTTAAATAAGTAACAAGTTAACAAAGGTAAGGTTTTTAGGAGATTTTGTCCCACAAAATAGCGGGAGCGCTTTTGATAAAATATTGATGGAGTAAGCGGTTCTGCTGACTGGTAAGATCAGGGTCGTCCTGAAAAATTTGAATCACTGTTTCCCGGGCTTGAGAAAGGATCAACTGGTCTTTTGCTAGATCGGCTAATTTCATGTCTAAAATACCAGACTGCTGGGTGCCTGATAGGTCTCCCGGACCCCGTAGCTGGAGATCGACTTCTGCTATTTCAAACCCGTCGGTACTTCTAACCATGGTTTCTAAACGAGTGCGACCCTCTCTGCTAAGCTTATTTCCTGACATTAAAATGCAATAGGATTGTTCAGCGCCACGACCAACTCTTCCACGGAGTTGATGTAATTGCGATAATCCAAATCGTTCTGAATTTTCGATGATCATCACCGATGCATTGGGCACATTTACACCTACCTCAATCACTGTAGTTGCGACCATAATTTGCGTCTGGCCTTTGACAAAACGTTGCATTTCAAATTCTTTTTCTTTGACACGCATTTTCCCATGCACTATACTAATTTGGTAATCTGGCATTGGGAATTCTTTCAATAAGCTCTCAAGACCCGCCTCTAAAAATAGCAAGTCCATTTTCTCACTTTCTTTAATTAGTGGGTATACGACATAGATTTGTCTGCCTTTACTGATTTCCTCGCGCATAAATCCGAATACGCGTAAACGTTGGCTTTCAAAAAAGTGAACCGTCTTTATTGGTTTTCGGCCGGCAGGTAACTCATCAATAATTGAGATGTCCAGATCACCATACATCGTCATGGCCAGTGTTCTGGGAATTGGCGTGGCCGTCATGACTAGCATATGGGGAGGAATAGCGTTTTTTCGCCATAATTTGGCTCTTTGTTCAACACCAAATCGGTGCTGTTCATCAATGACGACAAAGCCAATATTTTTAAATTTCACTTTATCCTCAATCAAAGCATGCGTACCAATAAGGATATCCAATGTGCCTTCTTCGAGTTCTTGGTGAATAATTCTGCGAGCTTTGGTTGAAGTCGAGCCTGTCAATAATTTAACCTGGCAAAAATCCTCACCTAATAAATCCTTTATCCCATGATAGTGCTGTGTCGCTAAAATTTCCGTTGGTGCCATCATACAAGCCTGAAAACCATTATCGATGGCTAATAACATGCTCATCAAGGCGACAACAGTTTTACCAGAACCAACATCGCCCTGAACTAACCGATTCATTTGGGCACCTGTGTTGGTATCTAATCTTATTTCTTTGACAACTCGTTTTTGTGCTCCGGTCAATTCAAAAGGTAGTTTGTTGTTAAAAAATTCGTTGAATTTCTCGCCTACTTGTTCAAATCGATGACCTTTATATTTTTTGGTGTTTAGTTGTTTATTTCGTAATAGTTTGAGTTGAATAAAAAACAGCTCTTCAAACTTCAGCCGATTAATTGCCGCATGCATGAGTTGTTCATTTTCTGGAAAATGAATGCTCAATATTGCATTTTGATAAGGCATTAATTGGTGTTTTTCCAATAGGTACTTAGGCAACGTTTCCTGAATACTTCTAAATACCGTTTCCAAGGCAGTTTGTTGCAGTTTTTGAATGCCTTTACTATCTAAATTAAATTTTTTTAGTTTTTCACTCGAAGAATAAACAGGTTGCATGGTCTGATTTCCGATCTTTTTCTCATGAGACTGATAAAGATCCATTTCTGGGTGAGTCATGGATATGGTGCCATTATATTCAGTTGGTTTGCCATAAATAATATAGGCGGCACCTACTTTTAAAGTTTTTTTTACCCAGGCTAAACTTTGAAACCAAACTAATTCCATTTGACCCGAATCATCCCTAAATTGTGCTACTATCCTTCTACCTCTCTTTTCTCCAATTTCCTGCAGACTTGTCAATCTTCCCAATATTTGCGCACCAATCATATCCGCTTGAATTTGATTGATTTTGTGAAACTTAGTTCTGTCTATATAGCGGAAAGGATAGTATTGTAGAAGGTCACCAATAGTAAAGATTTGCACTTCTTTTTTAAGTACATCAGCTTTTTGCGGGCCTACACCCTTCAAATATTCAATTGGGGTAATTAATGATAATTCTGCCATCGGATAACCTCACTAAATTAGTAAAAATTGGAAGAATTAAAAAACCCATGGATATCTGAAGCGATAATGAAACCAATTACACGAATTTAACGTGAGGAAAGTAAAAATCAAATGAGACCAATCAATTAAAAGAGAAGCCTCATTTACATGATTTTATTGGTTTGATGCCAGTAAGTAATTGGCGGACGATGATTAGGATCGTTTTTTTAATTTTAGGTTGCTAATCTTCGTTGTCATAAACCAAAGTTGCTTTTCCTTCTATACAATCAACTTGCGTAGGTGGAGGAGTGCTTAAAACTACTGCTGTTGTAGGATGATATTTTTTGTTATACTCAATTTCTGTCTGTGTATAATTTTCTACCAACTTAAGGAAGTTGCTTGTATCAATTGAATGAGGATAGGCGATATACTCTTTAACAGCGCCATACATGTCTTTGCCCAGTGCTGAGATACTCCACTGACTTGGGTCATCGCAAACTACTGTATCTACAGTTTGTTGGATGTTAATGTACATTGCTGTTAATTCTTCCTCCGCTTTAGCTTGAAGGTCTGAGCCGCTTTCTTTCTCACAGGCAGATAAGCAAAAAAATACTGCTATCAAAATTAATAAGTAATTTTTCATTTTATTTATTTTGGTGTGATAATTAGTTAATGTAAAAACGAGCATCTAAGTAAAAACGCTACAATTAATATTATACCTTAGAATAAGTAAGATCAATTTTTTAATTTTAGGTTGCTCACCTTTTCAGTAATCTTTTGAATGACCTCAGTAAATATATCTATGATAGAAAGTCAAGCTTTAATCTGGCTCATTCTCTTAACGATACGCCAGATTAAATTCTTTATTATTTTTATTAACGAAATGATTGTATTGAATAATAAGTACGAATATAAGGGAAGGTCTGTTCTGCTTTTTCTATTACAAGTCTCCACCATTATATACTAAATTCGGTTTACCATCGACACATTCAACCGCTTTAGGTGGGCTTATCGCTCTACAATCAGAAATTATGTTATAGGTGGTATTGTAGTCCTTTTCTGCTTTAGTATACGTGTCGACCATGTCATTAAACAAGGCTGTGTCAATACTGTGTGGGTAAGCGATATAGCCAATAGGTCCGCCACAAGGTTTACTGCCAATCGCCGAAAAGCTCCACTCTGAGGCGTCTGTGCAATTAACCGAATCGACCATATCTTGGATCTCTTTCCTCATTTCAGTTAATTTTTCTTTATCTCGATCTTGAAGATCTGTATTGGTGTCCTTATCACAAGCAGATAATCCAATTATGGTGGTCATTAGCATTAAAAAGTAAGTTTTCATTTGTTCTTGTTTTGGTTTATAATGTGCTCTTACTTTAATAACGAAATTTTCTGAGGAATGTGACAGTTCAGGGAGATATTCAATAAAAAACAGCGATTAAAGACTTAAATCGCTGTTTAAAAATAACTTTATATATCCATTATTATGCTTTCCACGCGATAACGGATATCTCGACGTTAACTTCCTTAGGTAGAGTTTTGACAGCAACACATTCTCTAGCGGGTTGATTTTCCTTAAAGTACTGTGCATACACTTCATTAACAGTTGCAAAGTAGTCCATGCTGCTTAAAAAGATACTAGTTTTTACGACATCTTTAAAGTTATAACCAGCATTTTTAAGTATTGCCTCAACATTCTTAAGCACCTGATGTGTTTCATCAGCGACACCTGTGGTGATTAAGTCCATGCTTCCCGGAATTAGCGGAATTTGTCCAGATACATATAAGGTTTTATCGGCTTTAATTGCTTGATTATATGGTCCAATAGCTGCGGGAGCTTGATCCGTATTTAATATTTCTTTTTCTGCCATGGTGATTTATTTTGTTGTTACAGTTTATTGCCCCTAAATATACGATTAGCACATTGAATTTTCAACAAATCAGAACAATAAGTATATTGGTGCCATGAAACTTAAAACCGCCTTAAAGAACGGACGAATTTTTACGGATTACGAAATCTTACATGATCATGTTTTACTACTTGATGGTGATCGGATTACTGGAATTGTTAAAGCGCAACAAATCCCTTCGGGATATAATGAAATTGATGTAAAAGGTGCTAATATTTGTCCAGGTTTAATTGATTTGCAAATTTATGGAACCCAAAATGATTTGTTTTCAGCTGATTTGACAAGTGAAACCCTGCATAACATTGAAAATAATTTACTCAAGCAAGGCTGTACCTCATTTAATCTAACTTTAGCAACCAATACTTTGGAAGTATTTAAAAAAGCTATTTCCGTATTTAAACAATCTAATCCTAGAGTTGCTATTGGGTTACATTTAGAAGGACCTTTTTTGAATGCGCAGAAACGCGGAGCTCATCCTGCCGATTTAATCTGTGAGGCAACTATTCCATTATTGGAAGATTTATTAAATGGAAATGAAGGTGTGGTTAATATGATGACCGTCGCTCCTGAATTGACTAGTGAGATATGCTTAAAATTTCTTCAGGATAAAGGTGTGTTGATCACTGCGGGGCATAGTGCCGCGACTTTTGAGCAAGCGACAAAGTCGTTTAATCATGGGGTTTCAGCAGTGACCCATCTGTGGAATGCGATGTCAGGTCTTCATCATAGAGAGGTTGGGCTCCCAGGAGCAACTTTTAATCATGACCATGTATGTGCCTCCATTATTGTCGATGGCATTCATGTCGATTTTCAAGCGGTTAAATTGAGTAAGCGTTTACTGGGTGAACGTTTGTTTTTAATTACAGATGCTGTCGGAAGTAGTGATCAAGGAATTTATCAACACATCTTAAAGGATGATCATTATGTATTACCCGATGGAACACTATCTGGTTCTGCTATGAGTATGCTTAAAAGCATAAACAATTGTGTAAATAAAATAGGTATTCCTTTGGATGAAAGTATACGAATGGCTACGCTATACCCGGCTCGATTGCTGAAGAGAGGCGATATCGGTGTACTTAGCGCAGGGGCAATAGCGAATGTTTTGGTTTTTGATCATGATTTTCAGGTTCAACAGGTTGTTTTCCAAGGGGAACTGCTTTTTTAAATCACATATTTAGTGTGTTAACACCAAACAAATGCAGAACTTCTGTTCAAATTGTTAAAAATTGCTAATATTCATAAAAAATGTCCTATTAATGTTGTGGAATTGACTTTTTTTGAAAACTTTAAAATAAAGCAAAGATTAGCTTATGTTTAAAAGAATAGAAAAACGTAGTTTTGACAGCGATGATTGAATTAAAGATGAAAAAAATTGTTGAGCTCAGCTTTTTTACCCTAATGATCCTTATTGTGGTGAGTTGTGGTTCCCGTAATAGCAGGAATAAAGTACTACAACAACCAACTACCGTGACACAACCGGACTCCATGCAAAATCAAGAACCTGTGGAGCGCGCACAACCAGAAAATGAGGAGGAAGTGAAAGTGGAAGAGCCTAAAGTTAAACCCGTAGTTAAACCTGCTTTTCAGGTTGATTTACCTGCTGTACCTCGTGAATTTCGGGCAGCTTGGGTTGCTACAGTCGCCAATATCAATTGGCCTAGTAAGAATAATCTCAGTACCGAGCAACAAAAACAAGAAGCCAGAAACTTACTGGATTTGCTGAAAAATAATAATTTCAACGCAGTTATATTCCAAGTACGTCCTTCAGCTGATGCATTATATAATTCTAAACTTGAGCCATGGTCATATTTTTTGACTGGTTTGGCTGGTAAAGCACCTTCACCCTACTATGACCCTTTGGAGTTTTGGGTAGAGGAATCACATAAACGGGGTTTAGAAATACACGTTTGGTTAAACCCTTATCGCGCTCATCACTCAAGTGAAGGAAGTGTGACGAGTGAGTCCATGGTGAAAAAAGCATCTGATCACGTGGTCCGTCTTAGAAATGGTATGTATTGGTTTGACCCAGCAAGTAAAAAAACGCAAGATCACGCTGCCGCTGTTGTTCATGATATTGTGAAACGCTATGATATTGATGGCGTTCATTTTGATGATTATTTTTATCCCTACGCTTCCTATAATGGAGGAGCTGATTTCCCAGATGGCGCTACGTGGGCAGCCTATCAGAAAACAGGTGGGAAATTAAGTAGAGGAGATTGGCGAAGAGATCATGTAAATAAATTTATTAAACGTGTTTATTCAGAAATTAAAGAAGAGAAGCCGTTTGTGAAATTTGGATTAAGTCCATTTGGGATCTGGAAACCAGGTTATCCGGCTGGAATTACTGGATCTTCGCAATATGATGAGTTATATGCGGATGCTAAATTATGGTTGAATGAGGGGTGGATTGATTACTTCACGCCACAATTATATTGGCCAATTGATCCACCAAAGCAAAGTTTTACGGCGTTGTTGAAATGGTGGCAATCTGAAAATACACATAACCGTCACTTGTGGCCAGGATTAAATACAGTTGAAGTTCGGGCATCAAACAGGGCAGAGGAAATAAAGCGTCAAATTGAGGCCACCAGGAAAATTATTCCTAATAGTGTGGGCGCCGTACATTGGAGTATCGCGGGGTTAACCAAAAATCCAATGCTGCTTAAAGCCTTACATGAAGGCCCATATAGTCAGAAGGCTTTGGTACCTAGAAGTCCTTGGCTACCTGCAAATCCGATATTAAAACCCACTTTGCTATTAACAGATAAAGGAAATAACATGCATGTGAAATGGCAGCATAAGCAACCCGAACAAATATTTAAATGGGTCGTGTATGCCCGTTACGGAGATTTCTGGAAAGTGGACATTTTGGACTCATCCCAATCAGAAATGAATTATCCAAAAATTAAAGATGGTAAGAAATTAAACGCGGTTGCTGTTAAACCGATTGACCGCTTGGGTAATGAAGGAGTCTATGCTGCGGAACCTATAAAATAAAAGAGCTAAACAAGTTTAGTAATTAAAAAAGTTGGAATTTTTTCCAACTTTTTTAATTATAGAGATTTTAAAGTGTTGTTAAATCCGTTTATTTTCTTGGCTAATCGTCTGCTTATTACAATACATAAAATCAGCCTATTTGTCACGCATATGTTACGAAAAAGTGTATTATGTACACTATTAAAAGTAAACATTTGCGTAAAAAAATTGCTTTAAATGCTTATATCGTGTGTTTTATAGCATTCGATAACTTCTTCCAGACGCTGATTTTGTCCGTATTTATGCATGTTTTGTAAGTTTATTTGCTAGAAATGACGCGAATACTCTCAATTATTGCTTTATTGTGCATTATTTATTCTATTTTTATCCTAGAATTATTGATAAATAGTATAAATATTCAAGCCATTTTCATGAAATACTTTCCAGTTCAAACCTTATTAATAGGATTACTGCTATTTAGTAGTTGCGGCTCATCTTCTGCAAATAAGATCGGTTCACAATCTGATACGACTAAGTCAGGTTCTATAAGACCTGCCGCAGACCAGCTATCGGAATATCTTCCTCAATTAAAAGGTAAAAAGGTTGGTTTGATGGGAAATCAAACTTCTGTCGTGGGGGAGACAAAAGAACACCTTGTTGATGTTTTACTTCGTGAGAAAGTAGATCTTAAATTTGGCTTTGCTCCTGAACATGGATTTAGAGGCGAAATAGAACGCGGAGAAAAGGTTAGTAATGAGGTGGATGAAAAGACCGGCTTACCGCTCTTTACTTTGTATGGTAAAAATGCTAAACAGGATTCTATTGTTGCATCTGTTGATGTGATGATTTTTGATCTTCAGGATGTTGGAGCTCGGTTTTATACGTATATAACCTCCTTGCATCGGGTAATGGAATTGTGTGCAAAACATGGTAAGGAACTTATCGTCTTAGACCGTCCAAACCCTTGTGGTGACCAAGTAGATGGGCCAGTTCGATCGGATGATAAATTCAAATCAAATGTATCTTTTCATAAAATAGCCATGATACATGGATTAACCGTGGGAGAACTAGCTAAAATGATTAATGGTGAAAAATGGTTAGAAGATGGAAAGCAATGTAAATTAACTGTTATCCCTGTGCAGGATTACACACATAGTATGGCGTATGAATTGCCTGTGATTCCTTCTCCAAGTTTGCCAAATCATTTATCCGTTCGTTTATATTCTTCTTTATGTTTATTTGAAGGTACCGATATTTCTGTTGGCCGAGGAACTGATTGGCCATTCCAAATTGTTGGTTATACAGATTCGGTTTATGGTGATTTTACTTTTACCCCTGGTGAAAAGGCCGGTATGGCTAAACACGTTGAAGGAAAGGGTGTAGTGAATTATGGTTTAGATCTAAGAGAATTAGATCCAGATCAACAACAATTTACGTTAAAATATATCATGCATTTTTATAATAAAATGCCTGATAAATCTAAATTCTTTGCCCGCGCTGAGTTCTTTGATAAATTGGCAGGAACGGACGAGTTAAGAAAACAGATCATCGCAGGAAAAACCGAAACGGAAATTCGTGAAAGTTGGCAACCTGAGTTAAAGGCTTACAAAGAAATGCGTAAAAAATATTTACTATATCCAGATTTTGAATAATCAGACATTCAGGCTCAAATAACATTGAGCCTAATTGCTGTAATTTGTTTATCCTTTTTCACCTTAATGAAGAAAAGTGGTAAACAAACTATTAAATGCACATTGATTGGAAACTTCATTTCGAATAGATGAAACAGGAATCCAAATTATGATAAATAAACTATTAACTTTTAATCAATAAGCTATGCGAAGACTTCTACTCTTTTCTCTCGCTCTAGGCTTAACAATGCCATCTTACGCATCTTTTTCAGAAGCGAATGGCGTTAAAACCCTAGGAAATCCTGCTAGCTGGACGAATGCCTCATCGGTTTTGCAACATACTGTAACAGGTACTGTAAGCGGCCCTGATGGCGTTGTTACGGGAGCTACTGTGTCTGTGGTTGGTTCCACAGCTAAAACTTCAACCGATTATAATGGTCGATACACCATCGACGCTCCTGTTGGTTCAACTTTAAGCTTTACTTATGTAGGCTTACAATCAAAAGAGGTTGCCGTTACAGGTAACACTTTGAGTGTTACTTTAGAATCTACAAGTGACGTGTTGGATGAGGTGGTCGTGGTAGGTTATGGTACACAAAGAAAAGGAAACTTAACTGGAGCCGTTTCTTCCATCAGCGTCAAAGACAATTTACAAGGTCGTCCAATTGCTGATATTGGTCGTGGTATTCAAGGGACCACCCCAGGTTTAACCGTGACTATTCCGAACGGAGAAATTGGATCTGATCCTAAAATTAAAATTCGGGGAGCTGTTGCCTCTATGCAAGCAGCAGGTGATCCATTGATCTTGTTAGACAATGTGGAAATTCCAAGTATACAATATGTAAACTCCGATGACATAGAGTCTATCACGGTTTTAAAAGATGCTGCATCTGCCTCAATTTATGGTGCGAAGGCTGCGTTTGGTGTAATTTTAATTACAACTAAAACAGGTAGTACCTCTGAAAAAATTGATGTTAGTTATTCCAATAACTTTTCATTTCAGAATCCATTCAAAACGTATGAAATGGGACGAATTAATTCCTTAAAATACACTAGAGATGCAATGGAAAGAGTTGGTTCAAATATTTCGGGTGCCTTTTACTATGTAACACCTGAAAGTTATGAGCTGGCTAAAGAGTGGGATGATAAGTATGGTAGTTCTCTAGGAAAGAATGATCCAACTGTTTACGGGCGGGACTGGATTGTTGATCCGACAAATACCTCCAGAAAACTAGGTCTTAGAACCTACGATCCCTATGAATACATGATTAGGGAATGGGCGCCGACCATTACTAATAATGCTTCGGTGAATGGGAATGTCGGAAAAACACGTTTTACAGGTACTTTTGGACATATTGCCCAAAGTGGTATGCTAGATGCTGGTAACTCCGATAAATTTAAAAGAGCCAATGCTGCGGTTCGGGTTACAACAGATATAAATGACTACGTAACCTTCAGAGCTGGTGCTATGTTTGCGCAACGTACAAAGAAATATCCATATGCCAGTAACTCAACTACAGCAGATCCATGGTACTATATGTACCGTTGGAGCCCAATATATCCTATGGGAATGGACGAAAATGGAAACGAAATTCGTAGTCCATACAGTGAAAATAAGGCGGCTAATGAGGCTTCCATGAAACGTAATTACATTAACTTGAATGCTGGTGTTACTGTCAATCTATCGAAGAATTGGAAAGTGGATGTTGATTATAACTTCACCAATGAAGATTACGATTGGTTTAGACCTGGAACTAAGTTCACAGCAGCCGATAGCTGGATAGCGCCTGCTCAACGTTTTGATGGTTCAGGAAATCCAATTTATGTGGATGGAACTGGTGCCGTAGTGGGTTCTGGCGCTGCTGGTGCCATGCCGGCCTATGACTTGAGCTATTATCAGTACACGGCAAATGGCGGTAATCCGGATCACGTATACGCGAGGGCAGCTTATGAATACAAACATACCTTGAATGCTTTTACGACCTATAATCTGAATGTAAATGAAGATCATGATTTTAAATTTATTTTAGGAACGAATTTGGTCACCGACAACGGTAAATACAACTGGACCCAGCGTACAAACTTATTAGACATCACCAATCCTCAATTTGATTTAGCCTCTGGTACAATTACCGGAAGTGGAGGAACAACTTGGGGTGCACAAGCTGGTTTCTTTGGACGTGTCAATTACGCCTTTAAAAATAAATATTTAATCGAGGCTAATGCACGTTATGATGGTTCTTCCAGATTCACCAAAGATCTTGCTTGGAGATGGTTTACTTCAGCTTCTGCAGGATGGGTTGTATCGGAAGAGAATTTTATGGAATGGGCTAAACCAGCTCTATCTAATTTGAAATTCCGTGCTTCATACGGTTTAATTGGCAATCAAGCCGTTCCACCAAGTTTATATAACCCGCAAATGACTGCAGCAGAGTCCAATTGGGTGGGCGGATCTAATAAATTCTACTCTGTGGGATCGCCTACCTTTAGTTTAAGGGATGTTACTTGGGAAGATTTAGAGACGATTGATTATGGAGTGGACGCTCGATTCTTAAATAATAAATTAGGACTAGTATTTGACTATTATATCCGTACAACCAAAAATATGTTTGCACCTTTTGAAGGAACAACATGGACTATCGGGGGTGAAGCTCCACTAGGTAATTTTGGGGAAATTAAAACAAAAGGATACGAGATTGCCATTGATTATAATACACGTTTTGAGAATGGTTTAGGAATTAACTTTCGTGCCAGCTTCGATGATGCGGTATCTCGCTTTAATAACTATACATCTTCCCGTTTGATGTCTGCTAATTATGATGGTCGTGCCTTTGGTGATATATGGGGTTATGAAACGGATCGGTTATATCAGTATGATGATTTTGTTTTGGGATCAGATGGTCAGCCTCAGATCGTGAAATTAACGGAAGATATGACAAAGTATTACACCAACGGACAAGGAGAAACTTATGAGTTAAAACCAGGAGCTGATGGATCTAATCCTGTTTATCAGCCACGTTTAGAAAACTCTTCTACTTTTAATTTTGGTCCAGGTGATGTGAAGTTTAAGGACTTAAACGGTGATGGGGAAATTGATAATGGGGATGGAACCATCGATAATCCGGGTGATATGAAAATCATTGGTAATTCTACACCGCGTTATAATTATGGTTTACGTTTGGGAGCAGACTATAAAGGTTTTGATTTCTCTATGTTTTTCCAAGGTGTGGGACAACGCGCGCTATGGGGTAATGGTGCTTTAGCGATCGCTGGATTTAATACAGCGGATGGCGCCATGGCAGCAGCAATCGTAGACGATTACTGGACACCAGAAAGCACAAACGCATTCTATCCAGCAGCCTATAACAATGCTGGGAGTAATACGGCAAACAATATGCAGATTCAATCGCGGTATTTATTGGATTTATCTTATTTCAGAATTAAGAATATCACGCTGGGATACGCACTTCCGCAAAGCTTTATTGCGCCAGCAAAATTGAGTAATGTACGTGTGTATGTGGCGCTAGAGAATTTCTTTACTTGGGATAAATTAAATGGATTACCAATTGATCCCGAGGTGAGTAACGGTGTTTCTATGTTTAATGAAACCAATTATAATTCGGGAAGAACTGGGGTGGGTACGCCTACTTTCAAAAGTGCTTCATTTGGACTTCAGTTGAACTTTTAATATTTAAAATAATGAAAAAATTATCATATATAATTTTGGGATCGGCCCTGCTCTTCACCAGTTGTGAGAAGCTATTGGATAAGCCTGAACTAAATACCATCGTGGATTCCGAAGGAAACTACTGGAGAAATGAGAATGATTTACGTTTATATGCAAATGATTTCTACATTAATTATTTTGTGGGGTATAATTCAGGGTTTGGAACTGCTTATACACCTTTGCGGGATTATGATTTTTCAGATGATTTAACTTCAGAGAATCAGCAGCTCGCCATGATCGGTTCGCTCCCTACCGGTGCTGGTGGAAGCGCTACATCCACACCGACCACGCTCCGAGCAGAACATCCTGGACCAAATTGGAATTTCTATTGGGTTCGTAAGGCTAATATTATGTTAGATCGGATTGAAACCTTAGCAAAACCAGTTATTTCAGAGGAAGAATACCAACACTGGACTTCTGTAGCGCGCTTCTTTAGAGGCTTTGAATACAGTAGATTGGTGAGTAATTTTGGGGATGTTCCTTATTTTGAGGCACCAGTTGCCCCAGATGATTTCGATACACAATACAAAGATCGCGATGAAAGAGGTGTTGTTATGGATAAAGTGTATGAGGACTTCCAGTTCGTCTTAGCGAACATGCGTGAGACTGAAGGAACCGGTTATGTTCATCGTTATGCGGCGGCAGCACTCATTTCTAACCTGATGCTTTTTGAAGGTTCTTGGCAACACTACCATAATTTGGATAAAACGCGTGCAAAGAAGTATTTAGAAATGGCTCGTGATGCTGCGAAATATGTCATGGACAGTGGAAATTATGCTTTTGAATCAGATTTTAAAAGTTTATTTGCCTCAGAAAGTTTAGCTAGTAATAAAGAGGTGATCTTTTACAGAGCCTATGATGATAATTTGGCCATCAGACATTCAATTGCCTCTTATAGTAATGGAACAGAGAATCAACCTAGTTCTGCGAACTTGAATTTGATTCAGTCCTTTATTTGTGCGGACGGTAAAACCTATCAAAACTCTGAAACTGTTAATGCTAAAAATTTCAGATTACAGGAATTGGTAAAAACCAGGGATTCGCGTTTTGAGGCGACCTTTATGGATACGGTTAATTCGCCAGCTATCGGTACTTTGGTTTATGCCCATAAGTTTGCTGGTCGTGAGGCGATAACCTATGTGGGTAGCGGTAAACCTTACCCACCTAAATGGGGATCAAACACCAATACCAATGATGCACCTGTGGCGCGTTTAGCGGAGGTTGTTTTAAACTGGGTGGAAGCAAAGCAAATATTAGCTGAATTTTATGGTGGTCCTGGCGTAACACAAGGAGATCTCGATCAATCCATTAATGCGATTCGTTTAAGACCATTGGATGAGGAAGCAAAAGCCAAAGGCGTTTCCCAGACAGCCCCTCTTATGTTAGGAGCTTTACCAGTTGATCCTGATAAAGATGCTGATGTATCGGCTTTAATGTGGGAAATTCGTCGCGAGCGCCGTATGGAATTTGTGTTTGAATATGCTAGAATACAGGATATTCGCCGCTGGAAGAAACTAGAAAATATGAATTTTCAGAAAGACAGTTATAAACGTGGTGCTTGGGTAATCGGTCTGAAAGATTTTCAGGACAAAGCCAAGCCCGGAAAAATTTTAGCATCTTATAAAGATAGATTGCAGGTAGAGAATGCTGCTGGACAAATTATTACCTATAACGGGAGTAATGATGCGGAAATGGTGGGTTACTATGTTGTTAGAAACTTTACCAATCGTCCTACAGTTACCGATAGAAGTTACTTATCACCTGTCAGCGAAACATTAGTACAAGAATACGCTGACCGCGGTTATACATTAACACAAACCAAAGGTTGGTAAGATGAAATAAACATAACAGAAGGTCAACCTTTGACCTTCTGTTTTATTATACTCCAAATGAGAAAAATACTCCTAATCCTATTATTATTTCCTTTTACACTTTTTTGCCAAACTTTTAAGTTTGCTCAAGTAACCGATACCCACGTTGGAGGATCTACCGGGGCTGATGACTTAAGAAGCACAGTTCAAGACCTCAACAATCAAAAAGATATTGATTTTGTTATTCTCTCAGGAGATGTTACAGAATTTGGCTCCGATCAGGAGCTTGCATTAGCCAAAAGGATTCTTGACAGTTTAAACTTACCACTATACGTTATTCCTGGTAATCACGATAGCAATTGGTCGGAAAGTGGTGCAAATAGTTTTAGGAAAGTATTTGGAGCGGAAACATTTTTTTTCGAACATAAAGGGTATCAATTTATAGGCACGACATCAGGCCCTAATATGCGGATGAGCCCTGGACAAATTCCCCGCGAGAATTTAGTCTGGATGGACTCCGTGTTTCAGGCAAACCCGGATACAGAAACCCCGCTAATTGCCATCAACCATTATCCACTTGATTCATCTCTTAACAATTGGTTTGAATCAATCGACAGAATTAAAACTAGAAACGTACAACTGGCTTTGTGTGGTCATGGACACCATAATGAATTATATGATTGGGAAGGAATTCCTGGGGTGATGAGTCGTTCTAATTTGAGAGCTAAAGAAGCAGTAGGCGGTTATAATATCATAACCATAAGCCAAGATTCCGCTTTTTTCCAAGTCAGAAGACCCTTGCAGCGGACAGAAGATTATTGGCTGAAAGTAGCTTTGAAACAGATTGATCCTAGGAGTGCAAATGAAGTCAAAAGACCGGATTATAAAGTAAATAACACCTCCGAGGCGAAAGTGCTCTGGGAATTTCAGGATCACGGAGATATTGGTGCCGGCATAAGCACAGACGGACAACTTTTATTTACTGCCAATACGGTTGGCGATGTTTTTGCCCTAGACAAAAATACCGGGAAAAAGATATGGAATTTTAAAACGGCTGGTAAAGTATATTCTACCCCAGCTGTGCATAAAGCCATAGTGGTGGTTGGGTCTTCAGATCACTATATCTATGGATTGAGCGCAAAAACTGGCGAATTGAAATGGAAAGTACAAACGGATAAGGCAGTACTTGGTTCACCGGCAGTCGCTGCTGGAAAAGCCTTTATTGGTGGCTCAGATGGTAGTTTTAGAGCCATTAACGTTAAAACCGGTGCGGTAATATGGACTTTTAATCAAGTCAGCGGATTTGTTTCTACCAGAGCAACCTTAGCCGATGGAAAGGTTATTTTTGGCAGCTGGGAGAATGGATTTTACGCCCTTAACCAAAAAACTGGTGCTTTAGTTTGGCAATGGAAAAATGAAAGCCAGAACCGCATGTTTTCTGCAGCTGCTTGTTATCCGGTGGTTGTTAAGAATCGGGTATTTATTGTTGCTCCTGATCGGTATATGACAGCCTTAGATTTGAAGACCGGGAAGCTGATTTGGCGAGAAAAGAAAGAAGATTACAGGGTAAGGGAATCTATGGGAGTTAGCCCAGATAAAAAACTCATACTTGCTAAAACAATGGATGGTCAGGTGATCGGGGTAGATAGTAAGGCAGATCAAATGGAAGTTCGTTGGGAGGCTAAGCTGAGATTGCCCTATGAGTTGGCTCCAACTGCAATTTATTGTCAATCGGGCCTAGCGTTTATTCCTAGTGATAAAGGTTTATTGAGCGCTGTGAATCTAGAATCTGGTGAAACCCAGTGGCAGTATAAGATTTCCAATGGAATGATTAATCCTGTTATGTTGTTTAAAGGTAAAGTTGCCGTGAGCACCATGGACGGGAAAATAGTCATGTTAACCTATTAATGATAAAAAGATATGAGATGTATTACGATTTTTCTGTGTTTGATTTATTCCCTTAATATATGGGCAGCAGAAAACTCTTGGATAAGAATTAATCAATTGGGCTATCTTCCAGCGAACAAAAAGGTAGCTGTTTGGGTTTCAAAAGGTGATCAATCCATTAAACGTTTTACAGTTATCGATAACCAAAGTGGACAAGTCGTTCTTAAAAAGAAAGCCGGTAAAGAATTTGGCCAGTATGGCCCTTTCAAAAAGGGTTTTCGGTTGGATTTTTCGGGTTTAGATAAACAAGGTGAATTTTATATTTTGACTGACGATGGTACAAAATCTCCTGTTTTTAAGGTAAATCCGGACGTTTATAAAGGTTCGGCTGATTTTGCTTTGCGCTATATGCGCCAACAAAGAACATTATTTAATCCTTTTTTACAGGACAGTTGCCATACGCATGATGGGTTTACAATGTATGCTGGTTCAGTAGGGTTACCTGACTCCACCCGAGTAGAGGTAGCCGGAGGCTGGCACGATGCTTCAGATTACCTACAGTATGCGACCACTTCTGCTAATGCTACTTACCATTTGTTGGCGGCATATCGGGATTTTCCATCGGTTTTTACAGATCATAAGGAAGCGAACGGCTTGGATGGGAAAAATGGTGTTCCTGATATTTTAGATGAGGCAAAATGGGGGTTAGATTGGTTATTAAAGATGCATCCTCAACCAAATTTGATGTTTAATCAAATAGCGGATGATCGTGATCATACGCAGATGCGTTTGCCTGGGCAGGACTCGGTTTACGGCAGGGGGCATGAAAGACCCGTTTATTTTATAGATGGAAATCCCCAACAACGTGGAAAATTTATGAATAATACCACCGGAACCAGTTCAACTGCTGCAAAGTTTGTGAGTGCTTTTGGTTTAGGTTATCAATTATTAAAGGACAAGGACGCTACCTATTCTAATTTATTAAAAGAAAAAGCGACTACGGCATATAAATTTGCCTTGATTAAGCCGGGCGTAACCCAAACTGTTTCAGTAAAATCCCCCTATATCTATGCCGAGGATAATTGGAAGGACGATATGGAATTAGCCGAGGTAAGTATGTATCACCTGAATAATGATAATCAACATATTCAAAATGCGGTAGGATATGCTAGAGATGAAACAGTAACACCTTGGATGATTAAAGACACGGCGAATCATTATCAGTACTATCCTTTTATTAATTTGGGTCATCATGAATTAGCTAAAACCGCAGCTAAACAAGAGAAAAAAGAGGTTTTAGGCTATTACCAAGAAGGTATTGAACATGTTTGGACGCGGGCAAAAGATAATATGTTTTACCGGGGAGTTCCATTTATCTGGTGCAGTAATAATTTGACTACATCCTTCGCTATTCAGTGTATTTGGTATAGGGAAACAAGCGGAGACGAACAATATCAAGAATTAGAACAAGCGAATATCGACTGGTTGTTTGGTGTTAATCCTTGGGGAACCAGTATGGTTTATGGTTTGCCAGAGCATGGTGACACACCGACCGAACCACATTCAGCCTTTACTTACCTCAACGGATATCCAATTGACGGAGGTTTAGTGGATGGACCGGTATATTCATCGATTTATAGTAATTTAATTGGAATTCAACTATATAAACCAGATACATATGAAGCTTTCCAAAGCGATTTAGTCGTATACCATGATGATTTCGGAGATTATAGTACGAATGAACCAACAATGGACGGAACAGCTTCTTTGATTTATCTCTTGTCTGCTAAAGAGAATGAATCAAAAAAAAAAGATTAATTGATGCACATGGGGCTATTATTGCGGGAGATACCTCCCAGAAGCAAGTTAGTTTAATATTTACAGGTGATGAATTTCGAGAAGGGCTACCAGAAATTGCAAAAACCTTAAAAAAGGAAAAAGTACCAGGTAGTTTTTTTGTGACAGGAGTATTTCTGCAGGATAAAAATTCTGCTGATTTAATTAAAGAGTTATTTGATAATGGACACTATGTAGGTCCGCATTCCAATGAGCATTTATTGTACAGCCCATGGGAAGATCGGGATAGCCTATTGGTTTCGGAATCTGAATTTAAATCCGATTTATTAGCAAATATTAACAAACTCAAAGCTATAGGCATTTCAAATATTGATAAATTTGTTGCCCCTTATGAATGGTATAATTCTACGATTCAAACTTGGACAGCAGAGATGGGGCTAGCACTATACAACTTTACGCCAGGATTAAGAACAGCGGCGGATTATACTTATCCTGAAATGGATAAAAAATACATGAGTTCGCAGGCTATTTTGACTCAGTTGGAAAACAAAGAAATAGATACAGGTTTGAATGGACATATTATCATCGTTCATATAGGTGCAGACCCTAGGAGGACCGATAAATTTTTTAATCAATTAGAAAAGTTAATTGATCATTTGAAGGAGAAAAATTATAAATTCGTTTCATTAAGCGAATTATAAAAACACAATGCATGTTTTTGCGTTTTTTAGAAAAAAGTCGCATATTTACGAAAAGATATTGAAAGAATGCAAATGCTGAATACTATGATCAACACAACGGAAAAGGATTCAAATTATCAAAATTTAGATAAAATGTCGGTCCAAGAGATCCTGAATAATATAAATGCGGAGGACAAAACAGTGCCTTTAGCTGTAGAAAGGGTAATTCCTCAGATTGAATCTTTGGTAGAAGTTGTGGTTGATCGGATGAAATCGGGCGGTCGATTATTTTACATTGGCGCTGGAACAAGTGGCCGGTTAGGAATATTAGATGCTTCCGAATGTCCACCTACTTACGGCGTTCCCTTTGATTGGGTTATTGGTTTAATAGCAGGCGGTGATACAGCTATCCGTAAAGCTGTAGAATTTGCTGAGGATGACTTAGCGCAGGCCTGGAAAGACTTAGAAGAGTATGCAATCAACGAAAATGATTTCATTATTGGTATAGCAGCATCAGGAACAACCCCTTATGTTATTGGTGGCTTAGATCAAGCTAATGAAAAGGGTATTGCAACGGGTTGTATCGTTTGTAATGGTAATTCCCCGATTGCTTCTCGTGCAAAATATCCGATTGAAGTTATTGTTGGGCCTGAGTTTGTCACAGGTTCGACGCGAATGAAAGCAGGAACTGCACAAAAGCTGGTGCTCAATATGATTAGTACAGCTGTAATGATTAGATTGGGACGTGTGAAGGGGAATAAAATGGTCGATATGCAGCTCTCTAATCACAAGTTAGTGGGTCGAGGTGTACGTATGGTGATGGCCGAGACGGGCATGGATGTAGACACCGCATCAGCGCTAATTGAGGAATTTGGCAATGTGCGTAAAGCTATTGATAATTATAATCTTACTAAAAATAAATAAAGGCGAATTATGTCACCAGCTATATTACTAACTTTCATTGTTGTATATTTTGGCGTATTGATGGCGGTCGGTCACTTTACCTCCAAGCAATCTTCTGATAATTCAACATTCTTCGTAGCCAATAGAAATGCAAAATGGTATATGGTTGCCTTTGGTATGATTGGAACGGCGCTCTCAGGGGTTACTTTTATTTCCGTTCCTGGGGATGTGGGTAATACACCGGCTGGTCTAACGGACGCAAATAATTTTAGTTATTTTCAGTTTGTTATTGGTAATGCCATAGGTTTTGTTGTGATTGCTTATGTGCTTTTGCCTTTGTATTATCGAATGAATTTAACTTCCATATATACCTATCTGGAAGAGCGTTTAGGGCATAAAAGTTATAAATCAGGTGCTATGATCTTCCTGATTTCCAGGACTATTGGGTCAGCATTCCGGTTGTACTTAGTAGCGATTGTTCTGCAGCGTTATATTTTTGATGCCTGGAAGGTTCCCTTTATTGTAACGGTTGCCGTCTGCTTATTATTGATTTGGCTGTATACCAATAAGGGAGGATTGAAGACTATCATCATCACCGATACATTGCAAACTACCTTTCTATTATTAGCGGTTATATTATCCATTTATTTTATGGCTGACGGTTTAGGTTTAACGGTCTTTGAAGCGTTCGAGAAAGTGAAAGAAAGTAGCTATTCAAAAGTCTTTATCTGGGAAAATCTATTAGGCGATACGCGTAACATCTGGAAACATATCATTGGAGGAGCCTTTGTTACCATTGCTATGACAGGACTTGATCAAGATTTAATGCAGAAGAATTTAAGTATGAAAACGATTGGGGAGGCTCAAAAAAATATGATGACCTTTACCGGAATATTCGTGATCATCAATATCTTTTTTCTTTCTGTTGGTGCGTTATTATACTTCTACGCCCAAGCCAACGGAATTCAATTAGCTGATCTAGGTAAATCAGATTTTCTGTATCCCGAGATCGCTTTACGTCATCTGAGTGTTGTCCCTGGAATAATTTTTATGATGGGTTTAACAGCAGCCACATTTGCAACGACGGATTCTGCTTTAACAGCCCTAACAACATCTTACTGTGTTGATTTTCTGAATTTCAATAAGAAAGAGAATCCAAATGACCCCAAGTTAATTAAGCAAAGGAATTATGTTCATTTCGGCTTTTCTATTGTAATGCTCCTAGTTATTCTATTATTTCATGTGATTAATGATGAATCAGTAGTATCTGCCATTTTCAAAGTAGCGGGTTATACTTATGGTCCATTGCTAGGTTTGTTTTCATTTGGTATCTTAACAAAACGACGAGTAAATGATAATTTGGTGCCTTACATTTGTATAATTTCACCTATTATAATCTATTTAGTAAATCTATACTTATTGCCTTATACGGCTTACAAAGTCGGTTTTGAGCTAATTGTCTATAATGGTCTATTTACCTACTTATTACTATTAGTAAGTTCTCCTGGTAAATTGTCTAAAGAAACACAAAGGCTTTAATTTTAGAAAGATTTAGCCGTCCTAGTGATTTGTGTGTGCAAAAAAATTAGAGTAAGTTTGATAAACGTATTTTTGCACACATGTATCATTTGATTGAAGAATCTATACAGTCTATTCGCCGAAAAATTGGTGATTTTAACCCAGAATTTGGTATTATATTAGGAACAGGTTTAGGTAAACTTGTGGATGAAATGGAGATTGAGCATCAAATGATGTACGCTAATATTCCCAATTTCCCGATTTCTACGGTTGAATTTCATACCGGAAAACTTATTTTTGGCCTACTTAATGGCCGCAGAGTTGTTGCTATGCAAGGTCGTTTTCATTTTTATGAAGGCTATTCTATGCAAGAAATCACTTTTCCCATTCGGGTGTTAAAAGGCTTGGGGATCACAAAGCTATTTGTTTCTAATGCCTCTGGCTCTTTAAACCCATCGATTAAAAAAGGAGATATCGGTATCATTGAAGATCATATTAACTTGTTAAATGATAATCCCCTTCGTGGACCCAATAATGAGAATTTTGGTCCTCGGTTCCCTGATATGAGTGAACCTTATAATTTTAAAATGATTGATCAGGCCATTGACATCGCGAATACATTAGCAATCAGAGCGCATAAGGTGGTCTATGTTGCAGCTCCAGGCCCTAATTTGGAAACCCGCGCTGAATACCGATTTATGCGGATTATTGGTGGTGATATCGTAGGGATGAGCACAGTTCCAGAGGTAATCGTAGGCAATCATATGGGTTTACCTGTATTTGCAATTTCCGTGATCACCGATGAGGGATTTCATTCGGATTTGAAACCTGTTTCACTGGAAGATATTGTGGCAGTAGCCACTAAGGCAGAACCTAAATTGACACAAATTCTAAAAGAATTAATTGCAATGCAATAATTTTAGTTTTTTGCAGTATTTTTGAGAATATTAATTTTTTGCGACCCTTGATGAGGATTCTACTTAAGTTGTTTTTTGTGTTGGTTTTGATCAGCTTTGCCCCTAGACTTCAGGCACAGGTTGAAGAGGAGTTTAGTTCTGCTTTAGACTCTGCAAGGGCCAAAGAAGATAATAAAAAGGATTCTGTTGTTTTTACAGCTAAATATGTTCGTTACACGAATTTAGCTACCATGAAAAAAATGACTAAGACGTATCAAATTGATACCTCTCATGTCAACTTTCAATATTATAATAAACAAAATTTACCGTGGGACCCAACCGTTAATTTGGGTTCTTATGGATTAGCAACACGTGACTTACTATTTAATCCCAATAAAACGATAGGATTTCAGTCTGGATATCACGCATTAGAAAGGTACTTAGTACATGCTGATTCTATTCAGTACTACCGAGCTAGGGCTAGATTTTCAGAACTATATGCTGTGGGATTCTTTTTTGATGATCAAGTGTTTAGAGCAAGATTAGCCCAAAATATTAATCCAAATCTAAATATTGGCGCCGAATATCACGCGACCAATACCGATGGGTATTATAATAATCAACAATATAGCGATCGAAAGGGGGCTGTTTTTGCTTGGTACGAATCACCTAGTAAGCGGTATAATTTGCTGACAAATGTGACTTTTAATACATTGGATGCAACCGAAAATGGTTCAATTTTGAATGATACGGTATTTCGCGATACCTCAGACAATAATTCACCATCTAGGTACCCAGTACGTTTAGATGGAGGTCAAGCCAATAGACCATTTAATAAATGGACCGATTTAGGGTTTTTCCTTCGACAATCGTATTTTATCGGCCGAATTGATACGGTGGGTGGGGCAGGACCGGATGCAGAAATACATCCTACTAATGTAATTTCGCATAACACACATTTACGTCAACAGAAATTTGTCTTTTTTAAGAATCAGGCAGATCTTTACAATGCATTACCTTTTAATAATCTGATTGAAGTACACGATACCACCAAAATCACCACAATTTCAAATGATTTTAATTATAGCTTTTATCTTCGAGGGAAAAACCTGAAAAATGAAGCAAAGGTGGAATTAGGTTTTCAGAATGATTTAATCTGGTATGCAGATTCAGTATTGAATCAATTTTACCAAAATAGTATGGTTAAAGGTTCGGTTGGTTACAAATTCAGCGATAAGGTAGATGTCAATTTTTCGGCTAACCAAATTGTTTTAGGACGTAATTTTGGAGATTTCCTATACCAAGCTTATGCGGATGTCTATTTAAGTGAAAGTATTGGGAAACTTAGAATTGGAGCTTATACGCAAAATAAATCACCGGAGATGATTTATGAAAATGCGAATCTTTCTTATCATAGTTGGAATCAGGATTCGCTGAATTTGGATAAAATCAAAACTCAGAATTTATCTTTTGCCTACGCCAATGAAAAGATTGGGTTCTCTGGAAAGGTTGAGTATTTCTTGATGAATAATTATACCTATTTCCAAGAACGGCCTAACCCTGGTAATAATATAGTTAATTCAAAAATTATTGATCCCACGCAAAGTGAATCGTTGAATCTACTAAAGGTTTCTGTAGGTCAAAATTTCAAATTCCGAAAATTCCATTTGGATAATTTGATTGTATATCAAAAATCTGATGCGATGGATGTTTTGGCTATCCCTGAACTATATACGTGGCATAGTTTATATTATGCCAATATATTGTATAAGGTTATGGACTTCAGGATTGGTATGGATGTGCGCTTTAATACGCCTTTTAACAACCCTAATTATGCAATTAATGCAGGTCAGTTTTACAACAGTAATCAACCCATAGAATTTTCTACCTATCCTATAGTCGATTTTTGGTTGACAGCAAATATTGGGAGGGTTAATTTATTCTTAAGTTATAATTTCGTAAATCAACACCTATATCCGCGAGGTTATTATTCTGTAAGACGTTATCCAATGAACCCAGCTTTCTTAAGGTTTGGTGTTTCCTGGAAGTTTTATGATTAGAAAATCTTTTTACAAGTGATCTAAGAGTATTGTTGAATTATATTCTCCAGTTTGTACATCTGGTGATTGGCTGGATACCTCAACAAAATACATAGAATAAACCAAACCAGGTATATTCCCCGTAATGAACTTGAACTTTCTCAATAGACATTTGAAACCTTAGGTGATGACGTTTATATGAAGCGTTCTCAGTGGAGATGGAGAGTTCAGGTAGTCGCGCCCTCTTTTCACCCGTTACGATTGTACCATTTAAGATTGTGGTATCCATATACAGTTTTAGCTCTTTTTCTGCTATTGTTTTATAAAAGTAGGATTGCTGCCATCATGGGTAAGAAATCCACATGTCTCTTTATATTTTCCAAAGCATGGGGCATGTTTTCGGCAATCAAACACTTTCTGGATCAAGACGTAAAGTTGGGGAGGATTTTTTAAACAAAAAAAGCATCAATTTCTTGATGCTTTTTGGTGGAGGCTACAGGATTCGAACCTGTGACCCTCTGCTTGTAAGGCAGATGCTCTGAACCAGCTGAGCTAAGCCTCCCTTTATTTTGGTGGAGAATACTGGATTCGAACCAGTGACCCTCTGCTTGTAAGGCAGATGCTCTGAACCAGCTGAGCTAATTCTCCTTTTCCCTATTGCGGTGTGCAAATATAGGTCTTAAATCTGATTTACAAAATATTTTATATAGATTTTTTTCTTTTTTTTATCAATTAATTAAAAGCCAATTAGATAAAGTTGTGCAAATAATTAATTCTAAATATTGCCCTCTATGGGCTCTTGTTTAATTTTTCTTGTAAGGGAAATGTTTTGTTCTATTTTTCTAGTTAATTGGTCTTTAGATAGGAGTATATTTTTTGCATATAATACGCTTCATCTAGGGAAATGATTAACTCATGAAGTTCATGCGGATCAAAGGAAAAATGGATTCCATCATAAGGAGTATGGAGTAATATTCTTTTGCGACCGTCGGGAAAAGACGTGTAGCTTTTTTCTTGAGATATATATTTCACCGCATCTCTGAATATCAGAAAGTCTTCCAATGAGAAGTTTATTAATAAATTATTGAAACACAGATGAAGCACGTTATGACCTATCGGCATGCTGATGAATCCTAATTCACTTTTCGATAGTATTTTAAGGTTCTTATTTTGCATTGTTTAATCTTTAATAAGCATTTGGCTTGATTCTTTTAGATTGTGCCTGCTATACCTGCAATGATGCATGCAGGTAAACAGGACTTTAGTTTCAAGTCGCATAATGATTGCGTTATTAAAGATATAAATTATTTAGATTGATTATAAATAAGATTTGATTATCGATTATTTATGACAAAAGCATTACAATTTCAAACAATCAGTAAATAGCATTTAAGCTACCCGAAAAAAGATATGCCACAAGATAAAATTCATAGCTAGTTTTGTCCATTAGCATACGCTATCGAAGCAATAGTTTACTATCCAATTACGAATAGCGTTAGCTTAAATCTCTTATTCGTATATTTTTGAATCGAACAGAATCTGTGTGGTTCTGGAAGGCGATTTTTCCCTTTTTAAAAGTTCCAAAAGCAGGATAGTTTTTCATATTGCTGCTGGCTACTTTGTCCTGAAATGCTTTGCTGTTTATATTACCTTGGTAGGTGATGCGGTCATTGACCCAGAAAGTTACCTCGCCGTCAGCTTGTTTAACTTTGGCATTGTTCCATTGCTCGTACGGATTGGGTCTAGATTCACTCGCGATACAATCGACAGAATACAAGCAGCCTGCCCAGTGCTTCGAATCGACTTGATGACGTGCTTCGGCATTTGCATTGTCTAATAATTGCATTTCCAATCCAGTGGCAAAGGTTGCTGCATAACTGCTATCCTCTGAGACATTAATAAAAACGCCACTGTTTCCCCCTTTATTTAATTTCCAATCAAATGTTAGTTCGAAATTTTCATATTCTTGATCGGTAATGATGTCTCCAAAAATTCCTTCTGCCTTTGGGTCACATAGTAATTCTCCATCAACTGCCTTCCACTTTGAGGCCGTATTACCTTTGTTGTAGATATGTAAGCCTTGCAATGTCTGCTCATTGAAAAGTGGTTTCCAGTCGGACTTTTCTGTTTTTTGTTGTTGGCAGGAAATCAGGGTAGCTATCGATGCAATTGAGAATATGAAATGGATAATTTTCTTCATGTGAACTTTTGGTAAGAAAGTAATTTGGTACTAAGGTAAAATTTTGACTGTTAAAATCGTATTATTTCTTCGATTTGTTCCATGATAAACTTGTAAGTAAGTGGATCTTTTAGTTCATAATTTTCCTGAAGTTCATTTTGTATTTGAGGAATATGAATTTTTAAGGGCAGTACATGCATTCTTAAATAATTACATACACCAGTAAAATGATCGACCCCCCTAATATTCCCGTATTTTCCAGAGGAAAGACCGACCAGTATGGCTTTTTTATGGTGAAAAGAACTTGGAAAAGCACAGGCGTCAATGAAGACTTTTAATACGCCTGGGTAACTTCCATTGTATTCTGGTATGATGAAAATGAACGATTTTGCTTTGGATACTTTTTCTTGAATTTCAGCGAATTGAGGGCTCCGACTACCATATAGATCAGTCGATATTATATCTGAAGGGAGGTCCTCCAAGGAAAGTAACTCATATTCATGACCTTTTTTGTGTAATTCTCGCTGATAAAATTTGGCGAGTTTTAATGAATTACCGTGTTTTCTATTTGTTCCTGAGATAATTAAATCCATTGTAATATTGTTACTTGTGAAAAGCAGCTTATGTATATATCTATACATAAATCTATTTTTGTATCTTAGCTTCCTGAGTTAGTAAATAAAAGTATCGTTTCAAAAGTAACAAATTTAACATCATTTAAGTGTCTAATCTCATTAAGGTGTAGTAATTTGCGAATGAAATCGAACTTGTACTAACAACAAATTAGTTTTCATAATCTGAGGAATCAAAATGGGAAAAATTATTGCCATAGCCAATCAAAAAGGGGGAGTTGGTAAAACAACAACATCTATTAATCTTGCAGCAAGTTTAGCCGTGTTGGAATACAAGACACTCTTGGTTGACGCAGATCCGCAGGCAAACTCCACTTCGGGGATTGGTTTCGACCCACGGAACATTAAAGCGAGCATTTACGAATGTTTAGTGAACGACCTAGATCCAAGAGATGCAATTCAACATACGGATACTCCGAATTTAGATCTTCTTCCCGCACATATCGATTTAGTCGGTGCTGAAATTGAAATGATCAATTTGGAAGAACGGGAATATAAGATGAAAAAAATCATGGGAACCATTCAGGATGATTATGATTTCATTATTATTGACTGTTCCCCATCCTTAGGTTTAATTACCATAAATGCGCTAACAGCATCTAATTCCGTTATCATTCCTGTGCAATGTGAGTATTTTGCATTAGAGGGATTAGGTAAATTGTTAAATACAATTAAAATCGTTCAGAGTCGTTTAAATATCGACTTAGCGATAGAAGGTATCTTGTTAACGATGTATGATGTACGTTTAAGATTGTCCAATCAAGTGGTTGAAGAAGTAAGAACACATTTTAATGATTTGGTTTTTGACACGATTATTCAACGAAATACGCGCTTAAGTGAGGCGCCTAGTTATGGCATATCTGTCATCATGCACGATGCCTCTTGCAAGGGAGCAATTAATTATTTGAATCTAGCAAGAGAAATTTTAGAGAAGAACGGATTATTAAAAGAAAAAAACCAAAGAGTAACGGTATAATATGGCAGCACAACAGCGGAAAACAGGGTTGGGTAAAGGTTTGGGTGCTTTATTACAACAAGATGATACCAGCAGTAAAACGGACGAAAATGTTCAAATTCCTGTTAGTAAAGCAACAAGCTCACCAGCTGGGAGTATAAATTTTATTAAAGTTGAGCAGATCGCTATTAATCCATTTCAACCTCGAACTGATTTTGATGAACGAGCGTTACGTGAATTATCTGAGTCTATTGAAACTCAGGGATTAATACAGCCTATTACGGTGCGTCAAGTCGCAAAACACGAATACCAGTTAATTAGTGGTGAGCGTCGATTGAGGGCTTCTAAATTAGCTGGAATCACAGAAGTTCCAGCATATGTCCGCACAGCCAATGACCAACAAATGTTGGAAATGGCTTTAATTGAAAATATTCAACGCGAGAATTTAAATGCTATTGAGATTGCTTTGAGTTTTCAAAGGATGATTGAAGAGTGCAGTTTAAAGCAAGAAGAACTTGGTGAGCGGGTGAGTAAGAATCGATCAACAGTGACTAACTATCTTCGTTTATTAAAACTTCCACCGGTTATTCAAGCGGCTATTCGTGATGGCGACTTATCAATGGGTCATGCCAGGGCGCTTATCAATGTGGGTGAAGTGGAAAAGCAGTTGTATATTTTTAAGGAGATTGTGGATCGTGGGCTATCTGTAAGAAAAGCGGAGCAACTAGTAAGAGAAGTGCAACAAGCTAATGATAAGAAGAAAAAGGGAGTCAAAAAAGAAACTGCTTTAGGATTTCAATTTCAAAAAATAGAGGATGATTTAGCTTCCAAATTTGCAACAAGGGTAAAACTTAATGTTAAATCTTCTAAAGGAAAAGGGGCAATTGAAATACCTTTTAACTCAGAGGACGATTTAAGTCGTATATTAGAATTGCTTGACTGGTAATGAAGAAAATGAGTTTGCTTTTCGTCTTTTTCTTTTCCATCTGTTATACATTTGGACAAGTACAAGACAGTATTCCTGATTCTACCAAAAACACGGTCCTTACCGATTCCGTGAAAACTGAGCAGGATACCGTTAAAAAAGAAAGTAGAGCGGAAAGAAAAGCACGAGAGAAGGCTGAAAAAGAACGAGAAAAATTCTATTACAAAGATATACTGAAAGATTCAGCTCGTTTGGAGATTGAAAGACTTTCCCGGGTCGCTTGGAAAAGATCGCTAATTTTGCCGGGCTGGGGTCAACATACCAACGGTGGATTGTGGTGGATAAAAGTACCCATCATTTATGGAGGCTTTACGGCTTCTTATTTTGTTTTAAGTTATTGGCAATGGTATTACACGATGTTTTTGGATGAGTTAAAATACCGCGAAGAGTTTGGCCAAGGTTCTGATGGAATATTGGGTATGGATTCGAACTGGTCATTAGAAGGGTTAGTTCAACAAAAAGACTATGGCCGAAGAAATAGAGATTTGACTATTGTAGCCACGCTAGGTTGGTATGGGTTGAATATCGTTGAAGCCTATGTGGATTCAATTCTTAAAAATCGTTGGAATATAAGTAATGATTTATCATTTAAAGTGTCGCCAACATTGATACCTAATTTAGCATCTGCTCCTACAATGGGAGCATTCCCAGGAAGAAGTTTGTTCTCTCCTGGTTTGAAAATGACAATGACCATTAGATAATAAATAACCAATTCACTAAGTATGAAAATCGTTTTATTGGGATATGGAAAAATGGGTCAATTAATTGAACGCTTCGCCATGAAAAGAGGGCACGAAGTGGTTTTAATTGTTGACGACAAAAACAGGGAGTCTATTACACCTGAAGATTTGCAAGAGGCCGATATGGCTATTGATTTTAGTACCCCACAGGCTGCTCTGGAAAATATTAGTCTTTGTTTTCAAGCCAATCTTCCTTTAGTGGTAGGAACCACAGGTTGGTATGATCACTTAGATGAAATAAAGGAGACTTGTTTGGAAGCTGATCAAGCTTTATTATATGGCTCTAATTTCAGTATCGGGGTTAATATTTTTTTTCACATCAATAAATTACTAGCGAAAGCAACAAGTCCTTATAAGCAATATGATGTTCAGGTGGAAGAAATTCACCACATTCATAAGCTGGATGCACCAAGCGGCACAGCAATCACCATTGCCGAGGGTATATTAGCTAATACCGAAGGGAAAGAGCGCTGGGTCAATTCAATTGAAGGATCTGGTGAAGAAATAATTCCCAAGTCAGATGAACTATTGATCGAAAGTTTACGTATTGAAGAAGTGCCGGGTACTCATACCGTACTTTATAGTTCAGAGGTGGATCAAATCGAGTTTAAACATACAGCTCATAGTCGTGACGGATTTGCTTTAGGGGCAGTTATTGCTTCAGAATGGTTGTTTGGGAAGAAAGGTTTTTTCCAAGTGACCGAAATGTTTGATTTTAATAAATAATTTATGTGGTATATAGTTTTAGCCGTTTTTATAATAGGATCATTATATGGCTTATACCTACTTTTTGTAAAAGCAGGTAAACAAGGATGGGAAGCAATTATCCCATTTTATGGTCAATATGTAATGGCTCAGTTAGTTGGAAGACCAACTTGGTGGGTGCTTTTATTGTTCATCCCTATTGTAAATGTCTTCATTTTTTATGATTTATATTTGAATCTGATTAAGGCATTTGGAAAGAGACGTTTCTGGGAAAACGCGGCTGCCGTATTGGTTCCGTTTATAGTTTTGCCGGTTTGGGGTCGGGATCCCAATGTGAAATATTTGGGTCAGCCAACTTCAGAAGAGTTTAAGAAAAAATATTTTTATAAAAAATCTGCTGCTCGGGAATGGGCAGATGCGATTATTTTTGCTACCGTTGCGGCCACATTGATACGTGGATTTTTAATTGAAGCCTATATGATTCCTACCGGTTCGATGGAAAGGAGTTTATTAGTTGGAGATTTCTTATTCGTTAGTAAATTAAATTATGGACCACGAATCCCGATGACCCCGATCGCCTTTCCTTTTGCTCATCATACCATGCCAATTACTGGTGGTAAAGCTTATACTGAAGCCGTTAAGGTTCCTTATAAACGGTTGCCAGGTTTTCAAAAGATTGAACGAAATGATGTGGTTGTATTTAATTACCCGATGGAGGCGGATGCTCCCTTTAATAGACCAATAGATAAGCGCGAGAACTATATTAAGCGCTGTGTTGGTTTACCAGGCGACGTCATATCGATGGAAAGAACAAAACTGTTTGTTAATGGACAACCTGCTTTTGTCGATGAAGATTTTCAGACGAACTACTTGGCCATTACCGAACCCAATGGCCTTAATATGCAAAGATTAGTAGACATGCGTGTAGATATGGATCTCCTATATACTGATCCTAGTCGTGGAGTTTATGGAATGCATTTAACAAAAGCTGAAGCCGATGAAATAAAAAATTGGACGAGTATTAAGCAGTTTAAAGAGATTATATATGAAACAGGTGATGCCGATCCTAACTTCATATCTTTTCCGCGTTATCAGAAAGGACCAATATGGAATTATGACAATTTCGGCCCAATCACGATCCCAAAAGCTGGTTGGACAGTTCAATTGGATAGCCTAACGGCCCCGTTATATGAACGTGCTATTGAGGTTTATGAAGGTAATACTTTTGAGCAGATTGAAAATGATTATTACATCAATGGACAGAAGGCGACGAGTTATACTTTTAAAATGGACTATTTTTGGATGATGGGTGATAATAGACATAATTCCCTTGATTCCAGGGGTTGGGGTTTCGTTCCAGAAGATCATATTGTTGGTAAAGCATTATTTACCTGGTTAAGCTGGGATAAAGATGGGTCATTTCTATCCAAAATTAGATGGGAGCGGATATTTAGAGGTATCCATTAATTCCTTGCTTTAAAATAAAGTTAGTACCACAAAAAACAGGTAATAAAATTATTTTTATTACCTGTTTTTTTATGCCACCCAAATTGGATTTTTTGTCGCAAGATGGTTATTTGAGCGCTGCTAAATATCGCTTAATCGTTTCCTCTAATCCCAAATATAAGGCATCAGCTATGAGTGCATGTCCAATACTAACCTCGAGTAAGTCTGGTATATTTTGATTGAAAAATTGTAAGTTATTCAAGTCCAAATCATGTCCGGCATTTAACCCTAAGCCTGCTTCGCGTGCTTTTGTTGCGGCTTTAAAATAGGGCGCGATTGCTTCTTCTTTATTAAAACCATATTCGGCGGCATATGCTTCCGTATACAACTCTATGCGATCCGTCCCCGTTTCTGCAGCTGCCTCGACCATGTCTTCAGATGGATCAACAAAAATTGAAACGCGTATACCATGATCTTTAAATAGTTTTACGGTTTCAATTAAGTATTGCTTATGGGTGATCGTATCCCAGCCGTGGTTGGAGGTGATTTGCGTTAGATCATCTGGAACTAAGGTGACTTGCGTCGGTTTGTTGGCTAATACCAACTCAACAAATTTTTCTTCCCGCGGGTTTCCTTCAATGTTGAATTCGGTTGTTATTTCTGCCTTAAGATCGTACACATCCTGATAACGGATATGCCGCTCATCAGGTCTAGGGTGAACCGTTATACCTTGGGCCCCAAAACGCTCACAAGCCAGTGCGGCAGATAAAACATTGGGCACATTCCCGCCACGGGAGTTTCTAAGGGTTGCAATCTTATTAATATTTACAGATAGTTTAGTCATAGCATAGCTGTTTTAACAAAAATACTATTTTAACAGACCATATTCCTATGAAATTGTTAATTATTATACCCAAATCAAGGGATAATTTTCTAAATTGCATCTAATATGGATGGACTGGATCTCAATCTTTTAAGTGGCTTTAGACTGCTGGATTTCATAGATATATTGCTAGTAGCAATTATTATTTATTATGTATATAGCCTAATAAAAGGTACCATCGCGGTTAATATTTTGATTGGGGTAGGTTTGTTTTACGGTATTTACATTGTTGTTAAGCAAATGGAAATGCGCCTGTTAAGTGAAATATTCGGCGGGTTTATCTCGGTGGGATCAATAGCACTTATTGTTGTATTTCAGCAGGAAATCAGACGTTTTTTACTGCATATTGGAAAAAATATCTCACTGCGCAGGAAAAAGTTCTTTTGGACAATCTTTGGTACAAAAAAAGACAGTCATCGCGATATTACAGCCTATATCCGTCCGATAGTTGAAGCTTGCCAAAATATGTCAAAATCTAAAACGGGGGCTTTGTTAGTGTTTTCTAAATATTTTGATGAAGAGTATTACCAGACCAGTGGTACACCTATCGATGCACCGATTTCAAAGAGACTTCTCGAATCCATATTTTTCAAAAATTCACCACTTCATGATGGAGCAGTTATAGTAGTAGATTTTAGAATTATGACAGCAAGTTCTGTTTTGCCCTTATCAGATAGTGAGGATCTTCCTCAACAATTTGGTCTTCGTCACCGTGCGGCCATTGGAGTGACAGAAGTATCCGAGGCAATTGCTGTAATTGTATCGGAAGAAACTGGTGAGATTTCTGTTGCAAAAGACGGTAATATCAATATGAATCTTACCGCTGAGGAACTGCAAAATATATTGAATGAGGAGTTGTAGTTTGCTGACTATTATTTCCTGTTAGATAAAATTAATCGAATAATAGTTTTAATATTGTTATTTTTCGATAACTTTATTCATTGAAAAGCTAAATTTATTGATTATGCATTTTGACGAAAAAAAACCAATTGATATTGTGCTGAATGATCTTTTTGCACATTACCAAAAGCATGTTTCTGATGTAAACAAAATAACAAATGCCTTGATTAAGACCGGGGTAATTGAGTCCGAAAGGGATATTGTCAATGACCATATTGCTTTTAGGACTTTAGGCGTTAAGCATTTAGGAATAGCATCTTTTGAAAAAATATTTTTAGCACTAGGATATGTTAAAAAGGATTATTTCCATTTTGAGGGAAAGAAATTAGATGCCTATTGGTATGCTCCGCAGAACCCCTTACACCCACGGATATTTGTATCGGAATTGCGGGTAGATGATTTGGGTAAAGAGGCGCAAGATATCATTTATAAATATACCGCTAAAATCACAAAGGATCCTGTTGATGATCTGGATCTCAATAATGGAAAAGAGCTTGCTGCATTTCTGCAAAAACCCTTATGGGATTTGCCAAGTTCAACAGCATATAAAACACTATTAGCCGAAAGTGAATATGCCGCATGGGTGATTTATAATCGGTACTATCTAAACCATTATACCATTAGTATTCATGAACTGAAAGACGGTTATAATACTTTAGAAGAGTTTAATCAATTCCTGGAAAGTATAGGTATTAAATTAAATAATGCCGGGGGTAAAATTAAAATCAGTGAAGACGGGCTTTTGAAGCAAAGTAGTACCGTTTCAGCTCTTTATAATGCTACATTTTCAGACGGGCAGGTACTGGAAATTGCAGGGAGTTATGTAGAATTTGCTGAAAGAAAAGTGTTGCCTGAATTTCAACAACTTAATAAAGATCAAATCAAAGCGGAACATCGCCGAGATGGTTTTGAGACTAATAACGCTGATAAAATTTTTGAGAGCACCTACAGCACTCAAATAAAAGGTTCGTAAATAATGGATCAGGAACTGGAAAAACTTGCCCATTTACTTCATGGTGAGTTGTTTTGGGATCAGAAAATGCGACTATTGTATGCTACTGATGCCTCCGCATACAGAGAGTTGCCATTAGCCGTTGCTATTCCCCGCAGCAAGGATGATATTAAACAGCTCATCCATTTCGCGCGGGTACATAATACTTCCTTAATTCCACGAGCAGCGGGAACATCCTTAGCGGGTCAGGTAGTTGGTTCGGGAATTATTGTAGATATTTCTAAGCATTTTACCAATATCCTAGAAGTTAACAGAGAGGAAAATTGGGTAAGGGTTGAACCTGGGGTAATTCGAGATGAGTTGAATCTTTTTCTTAAAGCCCATCATTTGTATTTCGGGCCTGAGACTTCAACTGCCAACCGGGCGATGATCGGTGGAATGGTAGGGAATAATTCGTGTGGTTCAAACTCGTTAATTTATGGAAGTGTCCGGGATCATGCATTAGCGGTCGATGTCATTATGAGCGATGGATCAGAAGTAACTTTTTCTGCGTTAAATTTTGAAGAGTTTACTCAAAAGTGTCTGCAGCAAGACTTTGAAGGGCAATTATATCAACAAATACGACGCATGCTTGGGGATTATGGCAATCAAGTGCAAATCCGTACTCATTTCCCTGATCCGGTTATTAAAAGAAGGAATACGGGTTATGCCGTGGATGCACTGCTGGAAAGTGATCCATTTACTGCGGGAGGTGATCCATTTAACTTCTGTAAATTATTATGTGGTTCAGAAGGAACTTTGGCATTTATCACGGCAGTAAAATTACATGTTAATGCACTTCCTGATCTTTCAAGTGGCTTGTTATGCATTCATTTTAACAGCCTTCAGGATGCCCTAAAGGGAAATCTAGTGGCTTTGAAGCATCACCCTTTATGTAGTGAGTTAATGGATCATTATATCCTGGAATGTACGAAAGCAAATTTAGAACAAATTAGAAACAGGTTTTTTATCAAGGATGACCCAAAGGCCATTCTTATCATTGAATTTGCTGGTAAAACACAAGAAGAAATTCAACAAAAAGCTGATCTGCTTGAATTGGAATTGAAAGGGATGGGTTTAGGGTATCACTTTCCGCTTGTGTTGGGAGAGGATAAACAGAAAGTGTGGACCCTACGAAAGGCAGGATTGGGTTTACTTACTAATGTTATAGGCGATGAGAAACCCGTGTCTGTCATTGAAGATACCGCCGTTCGCGTAGAAGATTTGCCACAATATATTGAAGAATTCAATGAGATATTGTTAAAATATAACCTGTACGCTGTTCATTATGCGCATGCTGCAACTGGAGAACTGCATTTACGACCCATCATCAATTTAAAAACAACAGCTGGCAATGAATTATTTCGCAAAATAGCTGTAGAGATCGCTCACTTAGTAAAAAAATATAGAGGTTCCTTGAGTGGCGAGCATGGCGATGGAAGATTACGCGGGGAGTTTATACCATTGATGATTGGTGCGCATAACTACGACTTACTGAAGCAGATTAAAGCGGCTTGGGACCCAAATGGAATTTTTAATCCGGGAAAAATTGTTGATACCCCCCGGATGAACGAATTTTTACGCTTTACTCCCGCTAAACAATACCGATCTATAGATACTGTTTTTCGCTTTAACGGACAAAGTATTCTGCAACATGCGGAACAATGCAATGGTTCAGGAGATTGCCGAAAGACACACCTGACTGGTGGAACCATGTGTCCTTCTTACATGGCTACAAAAGATGAAAAAGATACCACACGGGCAAGAGCAAACATGTTACGGGAGATGCTTACTAACTCTACACAGCAAAACCCTTTCGACCATCCCGAGTTAAATGAAGTCATGGATCTCTGTTTGAGTTGTAAAGCTTGTAAGTCTGAATGTCCTTCCAGCGTGGACATGGCGAAATTAAAAGCTGAATTTTTGCAGGCCTATTATGATACACATGGTGTGCCTTTACGTTCAAGAATGATTGGTCATGTGGATAAATTAACGCAACTTATGCAACCAATTGCAGGGCTTTATAACTGGTTCATCACCAACAAGCTGACAGGCAAATTAATTAAGCATTTGTTAGGATTTTCTCCGAAACGATCCATTCCTAAGATAGCATCGACCACTCTTTACTCTTGGTTTGTAAAGAAAAATAAAAGGGAGAAAGCTGTAGATCTTCCATTAAAATCGGTTTATTTCTTTTGTGATGAATTTACCAATTTTAATGATGTAGAAATAGGCAAACAGGCTATTGCGTTATTGGAAGGTTTGGGTTATCAGGTACTTCTGATTCCACATGCCTTTTCCGGAAGAGCGCTTATTTCCAAGGGATTATTAAGGGAAGCTAAAAAACTGGCTAATAAAAATGTCAAAATTTTTGGTGACCTTTTAAGTAATCACGCGAAGTTAGTTGCAGTGGAACCTTCTACAATTTTAACTTTCAGAGATGAGTATCCGGATCTTGTGGATGCGGATTTAATCGGTCAAGCTAATCGAATTGCTCCACTTAGTTTATGTATTGAGGAGTTTATTTATGAAGAATATTTAGCTGGGAATATTTCTTCTGACCACTTTGAAAGCAAAGAAATGGACGTTGTATTGCATGGTCATTGCCAGCAAAAAGCCTGGGGCATCCAAGCTGTTGTAGATAAAATATTGACAATACCTTCCAATTATAAGGTGACCACAATACCTTCTGGGTGTTGTGGTATGGCCGGTTCGTTTGGTTATGAAAAGGAACATTATCAGCTTTCAATGCAAATTGGAGAGCTTGTTCTCTTTCCTTTTCTAAGAGCAAAGGCAGAAAAATCAATAATTGCCGCTCCAGGGGCAAGCTGCCGACACCAAATTAAAGATGGCACAGGACAAGAAGCTTTGCACCCTGTACAGATTTTGTATCGCGCGCTACTTAAAAATAGTTGATTTATGTATTAAAAATACAAATAAAACTATTACATTTGAATTGTCTATTAAATACATGGATTATATATGAAATTTAAAATAATACTACTTATCGCAATCTTAATACCGTTTTATAACCTTGCACAAACTAATTCCTCAAGCTTATCAGGCCACTTGGCAGGATATGGGGTGAAGGACAAAGTTTTTTTGAGTTATAAAAATTTGAACGAGCGTATCTTAGACTCTGTAGCATTGGATGAGCATGGCCGCTTCAATTATAGTCATCAGGTGGCGGAACCTGCTTTGGTAACCATGAGTGTTGGGAAAAACTTGGTGGAAGCAAGAAGATCTAAACCCATTTATAGCTACTTGGAGAATAGCGAAGTTCGTCTTGAAAGCGCTGATTCCTTAAAGAAAAATTCAATTCAGGGCGGTGTGACTAATGAGGAGTACCTAGTTTTGCAGTCGCAATTAAGTAAACTAGATTATCTTAAGGAAGCCATTATTGAAAAGTATCAAAAAGCAACAGAAGAAGAACGTGATAGTGAAAAATTTGTTAAAGAATCTTCCGAAATGAACAATCAGTATAGGGAGAAAAGTAAAGCGGTTTTGATTGCTTTTATAAAAGAAAATCCAGCTTCATTTGTCAGCTTAGATAAAATTAGTGAAGTTGTAGGCTATACTCCTGAGGCTAGTGATATAACGTTTTATTTTAAGGATCTTAATCCTAAAATAAAACAATCTCAGAAAGGATTGTTCTTGGCAAAGCAAATTAGTTTGTTGGAAAAAGTGGCAATTGGTTCTTTAGCCCCAGTATTCTCCCAAACCGATGTCAGTGGGAAATTGGTCAATTTAAAGGATTTTGCCGGACAATATGTTTTAATTGATTTTTGGGCAAGTTGGTGTGGGCCATGCCGTCGGGAGAACCCCCATGTTGTGCAAGCGTATGCCGATTTAAAAGAAAGTAATTTTACCGTTTTAGGGATCTCTCTAGATCGCCCAGGTAAGAAGGAAGACTGGTTAAGTGCAATCCAACAGGATGGTTTGGTCTGGACGCAATTATCTGATTTGAAATTCTGGAATAATGAGGTGGCTCAATTGTATAATGTGCGGTCCATACCACAGAACTTTTTGATTGATCCTGCAGGTGTGATCATCGCCAAAAACTTAAGAGGTGAAGATTTGACCGAAAAGATTAAACAGTATTTAAAATAATCATCAAGTATAATCATCAATTGGAGAATTACACTTGATGTGTTGATTTTCCACTTGATGATTTCAAGTAGGACAAATTGAGTTAAATACTTTTTTGTTGCTATATTCAGTGCTATGAACGCCTTAGATGCCCCTTTTGCATCCATCCGAAATGCGCAGCCCAACGATTTTAAACAGGCTGCACCATTGATTATTCAAGCGATGGAAGATTTAGCCTGCTTTTTCACGCGAAGTGAAGACGCTAGGCAAGCAATTCCTTTATTTGAACATTTCTTTCAACAAAAGCGGAATCAATACAGTTATGAGAATTCGCTAATTTATCAAGTAGAAGATCAAATTGCAGGCACACTTACCGCGTATGATGGGGCTATGTTATCCGACTTACGCGCTCCTTTTTTACAATATATTAAAGACAAATTTCAGATCAACAACTTTCATCCAGAAGATGAAACGGAGGCAGGCGAATTTTACATTGACACCATTGCTGTTTCTCCGAAGTTTCAAGGAATGGGAATAGGCAGTAAACTCATAGGAGCTTGTGTGGAAAATGCAAAGCAGTTAGATCATAAAAAAGTAGGTTTGTTGGTAGACTTCGAAAACCCTAAGGCGAAAAGATTATATACACGCTTAGGCTTTAAAACGATAAAGGTTAAAGAGTTCATCGGAAGCAAGTATGAACACATGCAATTCACACTTGACTAATTAAGGGGCTTAAAAAGCGTAAAGGCGCTACCTTATTTATGGTAGCGCCTTTACACACTGCAGATCCTTGTGTATGTTAAGAGATTGGATGCAAAAGTTTGAAAAATTAACCAACTATTTCATTCTTGTGCACTTTCTTTTCCCAACCTAACTCAGTAGGATCGGCTTATTATTTTTTTGCAGCCTGTAAGGCTTGGTTATTCAATTTAATATATTCTGAATTATTCGCAGATTCAGCCATTTTGATTCCTTCTAGGGCTGCTTTTTCAGCACCAGCTTTATCACCTGATTTCGCTAATATCAAAGATTTCCAATATTTTATATGAGGAGCCTCTTTGTTTCCTTTGTCTGCTTGGTTTACCCAAAGAGCGGCTTTATTTATATCCAAATCATGGGTGTAATAATATTGAGCAGCCTGGAAAAATGGTTCGTTATCACCTTTCATAGCTTCATCTATTGCTGCTAATATTTTTGCTTTTTGATCAACTTCTATTAAAAAGGACACTTTTGTTTTTTCCCAAGTTAATGAAGTTACCATGGATTGGTCGCTAACCTCATCAAAGTTGATGGTAAAAGATTCTACATTGTTTTGTAAAGCTTCAGGCTTTACTTTAATTCTCAAAACATCATCTTCTTTATTATAGGTATATGCGCCCCACTGTTTTGCGTTGGTGTTAAAAATAATTGTCCATTCGGTTTTGCCGGGCAAAGTGAATAGTGCATACGTCCCAGCAGCCAATGTTTCACCCTGAATCTTCACCTCATCTTGAAATGTAATGTTGGTGGCATTATTTGCTCCAGTTCTCCAAATCTGATCAAAGGGAACTAAACCACCAAAAATAGTTCTACCCTTCATGTTGGGACGTTGGTAAATCACACTAACTTGACTAATGCCTAGATCTTGAATAACAAACTGTGTGCTACTGGCTGGGGGAAATATTTTTTCTTGTCCCTGAGCCTGCTGATTATTAATTAATAATCCAGTTGCCAACAGGAGTGTAAATGCAATTTTTTTCATAATCATTTCTCTTGAATTTTTCGAATATACCAAACAGCTTTCAAAAAACAAATGCAGCTAGTCGCCTAACTGCATTTGTTTGAACTTAATTACGCTTAAACTAATGATTTCTTTTTTGCCTTATGGCCGATTGTAGCATAATATAATATAAACAGATAACAAGGGAATGCAATCCAATATGCTTGATGAGCTCCCACACTATGTGAAAGACCACCATACAATAAAGGTATCACGGCACCACCTGCAATGCCCATAACCAATATACCCGAAGCAGCACTAGTGAATTTACCAACACCTTTTAAGGCCAATGGCCATATTGCTGGCCATACAAGTGAATTAGCTAGGCCTAATAGGCCAACCAGTGTTAAGGAAACAATGCCATCTGTGAAAACAATACCGACGGTTAAAATTAATCCTAATATGGCACAAACCTTTAGTGCTTTTTCTTGTGAAAAATATTTTGGAATTGCGATAATACCGACTATATATCCAGCAATCATAGAGAGCATGGTAATCCACGGGAAGAATTTGGAGGTGGCAAGAGGGATATTGAGATAGGTACCATATGAAATAATAGTATCGCCGGCAAGTACTTCAACGCCTACATATAAGAACAAGGCCACAAAGCCCAATAATACATGTGGGAAGTCAAATATGCTTTGTTTAGTTTCGGCAGTTTGAGCAACAACTTCTTCTTCTCCATCGCCTTTCACCTCAGGTAAATTAGCTTTTGAAACCCAAAAGGCTAAAATTAATAATACAACGATTATTCCAATATAAGGATTCACTACCTCTAAAGCCATTTTGTCTAAAGCTGCCGTGAACTCTGACGGGCTTAAATTTGCGATTTCTTGCTGTAATTTATCAACCTCGTCCACTTTTAAGAGGTAACCAAAAAGTGTCGTCGCTATAGCACCTGCTAGTTTGTTACAAATTCCTAATATACTGATCCGTTTGGCCGCAGTTTCTACTGGACCAATGACGGTGATATAAGGGTTAGAAGCGGTTTGGAGAATGGCTAAACCGCCACCCATGATAAATAAACCGGCCAAAAAGATAATGTAGGTTCTTGTGAATGCGGCGGGTATAAAACACAATGCGCCGACTGCCATAATTCCTAAGGCAACCGCCATACCATTTTTAAATCCAAATTTGTTAAGTACCCAGGTGGAAACGGGTGCCATGACCAAATAAGCTATATAGAATGCAAAAGTTACAAAATACGATTGTACTTCTGATAATTCGCAGGCAATTTTTAAGTAGGGGATAAGGAGTGAATTCAGCCACGTGACAAATCCAAAAATAAAGAATAAGGACGAAATGATAATCATTGGTCCTATGGTCGATTGGTTATTTTGATTACTCATAAATGATATAGATGGGTATTTTTAAATTTAGCTATCCACAAGGCTAATAAATTAATTCCAGATTTAAAAGGATAATTTACTAGTCAATCGTTTGCATAGGATATAATTGTGATCTGCAGTTTAGCGTGTCTATTAATTTTAGAGGGAGCTCCTTAGCAATGGAATAATATATTTGGAATTTTTGCGCTCGGAAATAGGTTACTTATCGGTAGGCTTTTTTATGATAGCTATTGTTAACCTGGAGATGCAAACTAATTGTTTGCGCTCGTTCAGAATTTGGATGTCCCATACATGTGTTGTCTTACCGATATGATAAGGTTTACAAATTGCCGTAACCATTCCTTTTGTAACAGACCGGATGTGGTTCGCATTAACTTCTAAGCCTACACCAGCATAAATATCACTATCAATAAGCATATTGGAGGCTATACTACCCACTGATTCTGCCAGAACAACCGAAGCACCGCCATGTAACAGACCGTAGGGCTGTTTTACTCGGTCACTGATAGGCATTTCGGCAACGATCTGACCGTCGGCGATGGAAGTTGCTTTAATACCTAAATAGCCCGTCATGTTCAGCGCAAACAGATCATTTACCTCCGCTAAGGTATATGCTCTATACCACATCTTTATTTAGTTTTTTATCCTTCAAGTATCTGGATTTCAATATAGTGACATGGTGGTTTAAATGGCCTGCAATAATATATAAAAATGCACGAACCGAAATCAGTCGGTCGGAAGCCATGCCTTTTCGATTTAATTCGGTCTCATCAAATGTATGAAATAAGGATAAATTTGATTTTCTTAAATAAACAAATTCGGTTGCGATATCTTCGAATTTTCTTTCATTATGACGACTATTGGCTACAAATTCATCTTGCTCAAAGGGAGATAACGCGGTCATATCATTTCTGGAAAAACGTAATGCTCTGTAGGTCATTATTCTTTCCGCATCCAGGATATGGCACAGAACTTCTTTGATAGTCCATTTATCCTCAGCATAACTAAAACTACCTAGTTCTTCGGGAATACTAGCGATAAAGTCGGGAAAGGTTGTTATTTGTTGGTTCAACTCCGCCATTACATCACCAGAAACGGTTTCTATGTAGTCGTTAAAGATTGCTGGATATTCATCAGATTTGAGTGGGTTCATAGCGTAAATTACTTTTTAAGACAATTCTAAATGTTGTACCTTTTCCATTTTCCGATTCTTTAACAAAAATCTGACCACGATGGTAGTAAACCATTCGTTTTGTTAAACTTAACCCTAAACCCCATCCACGCTGTCGCGTGGTAAAGCCTGGTTGAAATACTGTTTCCCAATTTGATCTAGGAATACCTTTTCCGGTATCGCTAATGTCTATAAAAATTTCTTCTTTTGCAATGTTTTCAGAAATGTTAATGGTTATTTTTCCCTCTTCCTCGATTGCATTGACCGCATTTTTAAGTAAATTTTCGATAATCCAGTCGAATACTTGCAAGTTTAACATTGCCTCAACCTGGTCATCTCCAGTTAAATCAAAGGTTATGCGTTTACTCGTACGGATTCTGAAATAATTTACATAATCTTCAATTGTTTTGTAAACAGGTAAATTTGATAAAGAGGGGGTTGATCCAATCTTTGAAAATCGATCAGCAACAATTTCAAGTCTGTTAACATCTCGTTCCATTTCATTTATTAGCGAATCGTCCTGTCCTTGATATGTTACTCTAGCTAATTCCAGCCAACCCATTAATGAGGATATAGGGGTTCCTAATTGATGAGCAGCTTCTTTTGCCATCCCAACCCATACTAAGTTTTGTTCCGAATCTCGTATGGAATTAAAAACAGTATAAGCAATAATCAAAAAAATGGCAATCAGCGATAATTGTAGGTAAGGAAATATGCGTAATTCACTAAGTGCTTTAGAATCATGGTAATATACCAGCCAAATCTCACCTGTATCTAAAGATATTTGTATAGGTGGATGTGACTTTTTCATTTTTTTAAGCTCTCCTTCGAAATAAGGGGGATCATAAGTTAATGCTTGGGTGGTATCTGAAAGTGTAGATGGATGAATATTTGTTTTTGTACTATCTAAATCTCGCCAGAAAATAATTGTTCCATCTTCTTTAGTGATAATAGCTGGTAAGCTTAAGCTATCCCTAACAGCGTAAATAAAACTGATAAATTGATCATCTACATCTGGCATGGAGACTATGCTTTGGGTACTAATTGCCCAAACCTGTGCCTTGGTACGTTCTGATTTTGATAGACTTTTAACTAGATAATTCGTATATAACAGGGAAGATGCGGCAATTAATGCCGCAAATAAAAACAGAAAAAACTTCCATTGTTGTTTATTGTATTGATATGGGTGTTGTTTCATATTTTTTGTAAATCATTCCAAAATAATCATTTTACATTTGCTTCGAGAATCAAAAGTAAAGAAAGTGATTGATGCACTAAAAATTTCTGCACTTATCTTTTGTTAGCCTCGATCCTGTAAAATAAATAGGTGGTCAAACTATTTTATGGTCGCGTGTGTAAAACGAATGTTTAGGTTCCATTTTCATGGGAAATGTTTAAATTTGTGCTATGAGTTCACATAAAAAAGTAAGGGTACGTTTTGCACCTAGTCCAACAGGCGGATTACATTTGGGCGGTGTGCGAACCGCTTTATTCAATTATCTATTTGCAAAACATCACCAAGGTGATTTTATTCTTCGGATTGAGGATACCGATCAGACAAGATTTGTAGCTGGTGCTGAGGAATATATTATGGATTGCTTAAATTGGTGTGGATTAGTTCCTGATGAGAGCCCTGCAAAAGAAGGACAGTTTGGTCCCTATAGGCAAAGTGAACGTAAGGCTATGTACAGAAAATTTGCAGAAGAATTAATTGCAAAAGGACATGCTTATTATGCGTTTGATACGGCGGAGGAACTAAATGAACAGCGAATAATTCATCCAAACTTTCGTTATGCGCACGATAATCGAATGAATTTAAAAAACTCATTGAGTTTATCCGAATCGCAAACCCAGGATTTATTAGCAAATAATACTCCACACACTATTCGTATCAAAATGCCTGAAAATGGCGTAGTGGTATTCGATGATATGATTCGTGGGAAAATAAGTTTTGATACGCATGTCATTGATGATAAAGTTCTTTTAAAAGCAGATGGAATGCCGACGTATCATTTGGCGGTCGTAGTCGATGATAAATCCATGGAAATTTCGCATGTTTTTAGAGGGGAAGAATGGTTACCATCTGCACCTGTTCACGTTTTACTGTGGGAGTATTTGGGGTGGAAAGATGATATGCCAGCATGGGCACATCTACCGTTGATTTTGAAACCTGACGGAAAAGGTAAATTAAGCAAAAGAGATGGAGAACGTTTGGGATTTCCAGTTTTTGCTATGAATTGGCAAGATCCAAATGCGGCAGAGACCACCATAGGATATAGAGAACGCGGATTCCTACCGGAAGCATTTGTAAATTTATTAGCCATGCTCGGTTGGAACGACGGAACGGAGAAAGAGATTTTTAGCTTGGAAGAGCTCGTTCAGAATTTTTCGGTGGATCGGATAAGTAAAGCCGGTGCAAAATTCGATTTTGAAAAGGCCAAATGGTTTAATCAGGAGTGGATCAAGAAAAGTTCGAATGTTGACTTGCTGCCAAAAGTAAGAAATGTGCTAGTACATCATGATCTAGCTGCGGATAAATATTCTACAGATTTTATAAATTCTGTTCTTGATTTAGTGAAAGAAAGACTAACTTACGTTGAAGATTTTTGGGAACAAGCTTCCTTTTTCTTTCAAAAGCCAGAAAAACACGATGTTGAGGCTGTGAAGCCTAAGTGGAATGCCGATAAAGCAGAATTTTTTAATCAAGTTGTAGATTTATTTAATAGCCAACCTACTTGGCAAGCGGAATCTTTAGAAACCGTTTTTAAAAATAAGATTTCTGAATCAGCAATGAAGGTTGGTGAATTAATGATGCCTTTTCGGATCATGTTAGTGGGAGGCAAGTTTGGACCAGATGTTTTTAAAATTGCTGAGCTTTTAGGAAAAGATGAAGTTATTGAAAGGATTAGGGAGGCATTACCAAAGTTCGGAGTATAATATAATCAATTCTAAAACCATTATAAATGAAAGTTAAAAACAGTTTTCTTGCCGGATGTTTAGCGGTCTCTCTAGTATTCATTTCTGCGTGTTCTTCACCAAAAAATGTTTCTCAAAATGTATCCAAAAACTCCGCTGAGGAGAAATTAGGTTGGAAGCTAGGTTCCCAAGCTTATACTTTTCGTCTGTTTTCATTCAGTGAAGCACTTAATAAGATCGATAGTGCTGGATTAAAGTATGTAGAGGCATTCCCTGGTCAAAAAATTGTACCCGGGGGGCAGGAAACAATGACCTATGAACTTTCTGAGGCAGGAAGAAAGAATGTGAAAAAATTATTAAAGGACAAGGGTATTACTTTATATGCCTACGGTGTTGTCAATGCTAAAGATGAAGCTGAATGGGTAAAGGTTTTCGAATTTGCAAAAGACATGGGGGTTAAAGTTATCAATACTGAGCCTGCTGAGGATCAATTAGATTATATTTCCAAGTTATGTGATCAGTATGATATTAAGGTAGCGATTCATAATCACCCTAATCCTTCACATTATTGGAATCCGGATATCATTTTAAAAGCTATTCAGGGTAAAAGTGAGCGTATGGGAGCAGCAGCTGATGTGGGGCACTGGATGCGTTCTGGGCTAGATCCTTTGGAATGTCTTAAGAAATTAGAAGGAAAAATTTTTCATATTCACTTTAAAGATTTAAATGAATTTGGTAACAAAAGTGCACATGATGTACAATGGGGTACTGGGAAATTGGGCTTAAAAGAAGTTCAAAATGAGCTGAAAAGACAACACTATAAAGGAATGATTTCTGCTGAATATGAGTACAATTGGGAGAATAATACCAATGATGTGAAGGTAAGTGTAGAAAACTTTAGGTCGGCCCTCTAAAATTATTGATTCAATATTTAAAAAAGAAAGCAAATGGCGCAAAGAATATTTTTTTGCGCCATTGTTAGTATTGCTGTCGGCGCACATTCATTTTTCTAAGTGAATAGCTCGCTGATATCTGACTTTGTTAATGATTTTACAAATGATTCTTCCGTTGTGATTAACGAAGTCGCAATGGATTTTTTTGTTCGCTGCAAGGCTAATATTTTCTCTTCAATAGAATCCTTTGTAATGAATTTATAGATGAATACATTCTTCTTCTGTCCAATTCGATGACTACGATCTATAGCTTGTAATTCCACTGCAGGGTTCCACCAAGGATCCAGGATAAACACGTAATCGGCTTCGGTCAAATTTAAACCTACACCACCTGCTTTTATAGAAATTAAAAAAACTTGAATCTCCGCGTCCTCTTTGAAGGACTTGACGGCAGCATTTCTATCCATTGTTCCCCCGTCTAGGTACGAAAATTTAATGTTGTTTTTTAAGAAGTAATCTTTAAATATTTGTAAATGCTTAACAAACTGAGAGAATATTAACACTTTATTTTTCTCTTTTAGAATGGAATCCATTGTTTCAATTGCTGCTTCAAATTTCCCAGATCCATTTTTGTACGCTGAATCAATCATTAGGGGATGATTTGCTAGCTGCCTAAGTTTAGTTAAGCCTTGCAGCAGGGCGATTTGGGAATCCTTACCTGAGAATGCCCCGTCCATAATAGCATTCCGATATTCAGATTTAATGGTTTCGTAGTATTCTTGTTGCTCTTCAGTCATACTACAATAAAATATCTGTTCGCTCTTTGGTGGTAATTCAGTTGCTACTTGAGTTTTGGTTCGCCGAAGTACAAAGGGTTTAATAATTGCTTGCAGTTTATGGGCTTTTTGCTCATCTTTTTTCTTTTCAATTGCTTGTACAAACTCTTTTTGGAAGTAGGTATAGCTTCCCAATAAGCCAGGGTTTACAAAGTGCATCTGAGACCAAATATCGGCCACTGAGTTTTCAATTGGTGTTCCACTTAAGGCCAACTTGTGTTTCCCTTTAATGTGTTTTATTGCGCCAAATGATTTGGAGCGCGGATTTTTTATATTCTGACTTTCATCTAAAATAATGTAATTAAAGAAATAGGAACTAAGTAGTTCTGCATCAATCCGGGCGATACCATAGGTTGTAATAATTAGGTCGAAATGTATAAAACCGAGATTGTCCCGACTTCTATTTGCTCCTGTGTGGAGGAGTACAGTAAGGTCAGGAACAAACTTTTCCGCTTCCTTCTGCCAATTGAAAATAAGGGAGGTAGGTACGATTAACAGCGAAGTTTTAGCGTGAATTTCGGACGGATTTTGTTCTTTTTGATATTGTAAGAGTGCTAAGGTTTGAACTGTTTTTCCTAATCCCATATCATCCGCTAATAAGCCGCCAAATCGGTATTCTTGTAAAAAATGGAACCAATTATAACCGGCCTTTTGATAAGGGCGCAAGGAACCGTTAAAATTCACAGGACCGGGTGTTTCTTCAATTTGGTTAAAATCACCCAATTTACTTAACTTTCTTTTCAGACTAACCTCGGTATTTTCTGAGATGTCATTTAATAGGCCAATATGAGTTTTGCCTAATCGTAGGTTATCTTTTTTCTCTGAAAACTGAAATAAATGCTCATACTGCGAAAACCATTCCTGTGGAATGATCGCGAGCTGACCATTTGGTAATTCGAACTCTTGAATTCGGCCTAGTATGTGCTCTCTTAAAGCAATGAAAGGTATCTCATAATCGCCAAAGCGAACAATAGCTTTGATGTCAAACCAATCGTTTTTTTCATCGACTTCTATACTTAATGTAGTTTTTCCAACTTGAAATTTTTGTTGGTTTGGATGTTGAATTATCTCAAACCCATTTTCAGTAAGCTCATTAATATTTTCATTAATCCACTCAATAAGGGAAACTTTACTGCTGGTTTTGTTTGCATGTAAGGTAAAGAAGTTGCCTAATATACCCTCAGCTTTTCTTAAGCCAATTTTTAAAAGAAAATCCGCCTTATCCTGCTCCCAAGTAACTGAGCGTTTAATGCGGTAAAATTTATGTTGATCATTCTTTTCATCAAAGACGTAGCGAACGGATATCGGGGTTTTCACTGTAGAAGGAAAGCTGTATTCACCATATTTAAAATAGATTTCGAGATACGCTTCCTGTTCGCTCCTTGTGCTAATTTGAAGTTGAGGCTTTGCTTGTTCTTTGATGGTAATGATTTCTAAGCCTTCGGCATATACATGATGTTTTTCAATCAAGTTGGTCACGAAGGTTTCGAAATACTTCTTTTCTGTATTTTTTGGAATAGATATAAATCTTTTGTTCAAAAAAGGGGTTAATTTTTTTCCCTCAAGCTCCTCCTGAAAATGATAGAGCGTGTTTTCCAGTAATAACCAAGCTTGCTTGTTAATAATTACCTCAGCATTTTTAAACATAAATTCCATTCTATTTCCATCGTATTTAAGCGTTGGAAAGTACCGTGTTTCGTGTTCATTTCGTCTGAAATGAAAAAGAATGGAAGTGGAATTAGGAGCAATTGTTAATTGTTGTGCTGCTGGATAACCATCCTTGCTCATGAGGAATAAAGGCTTATCCCCAATCTCTTTTACTATTTTTAATAAATTTTGCTCAATTTTAGGTCGGATGAAATCGTATGTTTTTTGATCAAATACTTTTAAGAAATAATCAGCTGGCCGAATAATTTTCTTGTGAAATCTTTTAATAATATGTGTTTGTTCAATCTCATCAGCTAATTTTACTAATTTATAATCGGTTTGATCAAGTTCTGCTTCGAATTCACCTAGGGTATTGCTGAATACTCGCTTGTACGACAAAGAATAAGAGCCATTGGAATTTAAATACACAATATGTGGCTCAATCAGGTAACCTAAATAAGGATGTATTCCTAAGGCGTATACTAATTTAAATGAAGACAGAGATTCCGACTGTTGCATGGAGATTTTCACTTGAAAAAGCTACTAATATACATTTATTCCCTCTTTTCCCCACATCATCGAACAAAAGAATGATTAATATGTAATCCAGTTGCCCTGGAAAACCAGATTGGCAGGCCCTTTTAAGATTACGTTCTTGAAGGTATTATTTTCTTTTGTGAATGATATAGCTAACTGGCCACCTAGGACTCTGATCGGAATACTGAAATTACCATCCTGCTCACTTTCCAAGGCTACACTCATCGCCGCAGCAACAGCACCTGTTCCGCAGGCGTAGGTTTCATCTTCTACCCCTCTTTCAAAAGTTCGTACAAAATAGCCACTTTCTTCTTTTTGAATAAAGTTCACATTAATTCCATCCTGTTTATAAACCTGGTTATTTCTGATTGCCTTGCCTTGTTCGTAGACCGATAATTCTTTTAAGTTTTCTGTAAATAGAACGTAATGTGGCGATCCTGTATTGAGCACGTATGCTTGGCCATCTTTATGATAATGGGAGACATCTATCATCCCCAAATTTACTTGATCACCCTGAATCGATGCGCTATGTGGGCCGTCTACTGCCAAAAAGTCAGCTTGCTCTTTGATGATGTTTAAGTCTCTAGCAAAAGCAACTATACAACGTCCGCCATTTCCACACATTGTGCCCTCATTACCATCCGCATTAAAGTAGAGCATTTGGAAATCAAAATTATTTTTATTTTGAAGAAGCATTAATCCATCAGCACCAATTCCAAAGCGTCTATCACATAGTTTTTGAATTAAATGGGTGTTATTGGCATCGAAATGGAGATTTCTATTGTCTATTAATACAAAATCATTACCAGCTCCTTGGTATTTATAAAATTTTATTTCTGTTGTCATTACTTGAAAAATGGTGTTAAAATTAATATTTTCGTTACAAAGGAACGCTTTTTAGTTAAATCCTGTTAAATGTTCTCTATAACCTCTAATTGTTAACATAATTTAACTGACATTATTTGATTAGAGGTCCCAAATGGTATTACATTTGACTAAATTTATATGAAATTAAAATAATTGTTAGATAATTCAATCAAGTATATGAAAAAGATAGGTGTTACATTATTAATTGCCATCATTGGAGGGGCAATAGCTATTGGAGGATTTAAGCTTTTGGATAATAAGAAAATGGATAATATGACTTTTGAGGAACGTCAAAAGGTATTTTATGCAAATAATCCTGGAGTGGAACCAATCTCTTCTTCGTCTGGAAATCCGGACTTTACGCAAGCTGCTGCAGCTGTTAGTCCAGGTGTGGTTCATATTACGGTCACGATGAAAGGACGTAGTAATCAAGGAAGAGGTGGCGGATCACCATTTGACATGTTTGAAGAGTTTTTTGGCGTACCTCAACAAAGACGTGGTCAGGCTCGCCCGCAAACAGCTTCTGGTTCCGGTGTAATCATTTCACCTGATGGTTATATTGTAACAAATAATCATGTGGTTGAAGAGGCTGATAAGATTGAAGTGATATTAACCGATAAGCGGAAGTTTGACGCTAAGGTAATAGGGCGTGATCCAAATTTTGATTTGGCATTGCTGAAAGTTTCAGGAAATGATTTGCCGATGGTTAAGTTAGGGAATTCTGACCAAGTTCAAATTGGTGAATGGGTTTTAGCCGTAGGTTATCCACTAGGATTACAATCAACAGTGACTGCAGGGATTATTAGTGCAAAAGGTCGTCGGATCGGTATTTTAGATGAGCAACCACGACAACAAGGTTATGGAGAACAAGAACAATTTATCAGTAATGCGGTGGAATCATTCTTACAAACTGATGCTGTAATTAATCGCGGAAATAGTGGCGGAGCGCTCGTGAATACGAAAGGTGAATTGATCGGTATTAATTCAGCTATAGCATCACCCACAGGAACATACGCTGGGTATGGATTTGCTATCCCGATTAACTTGACGAAGAAAATTTTAGATGACTTCAAGGAATTTGGAAGTGTAAAACGTGGATACGTAGGCGTTACTTTTAACGAAATTAATGATCAGGTGCGTGAAGAAGCTGGTATTGATGATGTCGATGGTCTATATGTTCGTGATGTTGTTAAAGGAGGTGCTGCTGAAGCTGCTGGAATTAAAGCAGGTGATATTTTGAAAAAAATAGAAGGACGAGTAATTTATGGTTCACCAGTATTGCAGGAGCATATTGCGAGATTGCGCCCTGGAGACAAAGTGAAACTTACTTACAAACGTGATGGAAAGGAAAAAGATGTGACGATTACTTTGAAAGGTGAGGAAACTAAGAAAACTGATGACGCAGCGAGCGCTTCAACAGCAGAAATTTTCAATAAATTAGGCGCAAGTTTTGCTCCAGCAAATGCGGCGACTAAAAAGAATCTAGGTATTAATTCTGGTGTAGTCGTTTCGCAAGTGCACCAAGGTGGAATTTTTGAATACTTTGATGTACAAAGAGGTTTAGTAATTACACATGTAAATGGTAAACCAGTAAACAATGTCGAAGATGTTGAAAAAGCATTGGCGAGCACGCGCAGAGATATTGTACGTATTACAGGTGTTCCTGAAAAAGGTAGTACAGTAGAATTTAATGTACCATTGAAATATTAATGTTGAGATAATAATTATAAGAAATGGGGTAATTCAGTTGGATTACCCCATTTCTTATGTATGACAGTGCTAATGGAAGTATAGTACAGCGTAGGCGGAATGTAGTGTAAGGATTGATGTAAATTGTAAGGTTTTCTGAGCTGATCAAGTAAGTCGTTCAAATATATGCTATATTTGGTCCCATGAAAATAATGATGGTTTGTTTAGGGAATATTTGCCGTTCACCACTAGCACATGGTGTAATGGAAAACATGGTGAAACAGGCAGGGTTAAACTGGGAAATTGATTCAGCGGGGACAGGTGACTGGCATATTGGTTGTTCTCCTGATAAACGATCGATTGAGATTGCTCAAAGCAATGGAATTGATATTACAAATCAAAAAGCGCAACTTTTTAACCAATCTTTTTTCACGGAATATGATCAAATTTTAGTGATGGACAAACAAAATTATGCCGATGTTATAGCCATGGCTGATAGCCAGCAACAGCGGGATAAGGTATCGTTGTTTTTAGTGGACGATGAAGTCCCTGACCCTTATTTGGATTCCAATATGTTTACATATGTTTTCCAACTCATTGAAAAACGATGTAAGGAATTAATTATTGAATGGAAAGATAATTCGATAAATAAATAATATGCAAGCAGGAGAAATAAATAAAAAATGGAATAATCTGCAGCAAATTATTGCTACAGAATTTGATATGGACATTCCCGATATGAAGGTCATGCTTTTCTTGATTGGTGTTCAGGAACTTGGAAAAGGTCCGGGTACCTTTTCAAAAAGAGAGAAGGAAGAATTGATGCATATCGCAACTTGTCGCTTATTTAGTAGTCTTGGTTTTTACGAATTGAGCGGTATTGATGAACAAGGTTGGCCTCACTGGGATTTAAAAAAGCCAATTCCGAACTATACATTAATGGAACAAGAATTAATGATGAAATCATTAGTTGTCGATTATTTTGAAGAGATTAATTTTATATAATATATGAGAATATTATGGTTAGTTTTAGCTCTATTTTTAGGGTTTTCGAAGGTTGAAGCGCAAACTCCTACGCATTATTATGTGCAAGTTCATACGAATAAGGGTGATGGGATATTAAAATTGTATAATGAAACACGCAAGCATAGAGACAATTTTGTCAAACTTGTAAGGGAAGGATTCTATGATTCGCTCATGTTTCATAGAGTCATTCATAATTTTATGATTCAAGGTGGCGACCCTGATTCTAGGTATGCTGCCAGCAGACAGCAACTAGGGAATGGTGGACCGGATTATAAAATTCCAGCTGAAATTAATCCTGATTTGATCCACAAAAAAGGAGTGATCGGAGCTGCTCGAGATAATAATCCCGCTAAAGAGTCCTCCGCTTCTCAGTTTTATTTTGTCCAAGGGCACGTCTTCAGCCAAGCTTCTTTGGACTCGTTGGAGCAATTTAGATTGAAAACAAAATTAACTGATAAACAACGGGAGGTCTATTCAACGATTGGGGGAACACCTCATTTAGATGGCAATTACACTGTTTTTGGAGAGTTGATTGAAGGACTAGACTTTATCGATAAAATCGCCGCCGTAAAAACCGATGATCATGATAGACCATTTCAGGATGAACGATTTTCAGTAAAAGTTTTGGACAGAAGAGAGGCGCTTGATTTAGAACGTAAATTGCAGGGCTTACCTCCGAAGAAAGGATTATTTACCAAATTATTTGATTCAATGAAATCAAGGGCATATAAATTACCATAATTATGAAGATATTAACCTATAACGTAAACGGTATTCGGGCAGCAATAAAGAAAGGATGGCTGGAATGGTTGGGTGCTGAAAATCCAGATGTGATATGTATTCAGGAAATCAAAGCTACTATCGATCAAGTACCTGAAGTTTTACTGCTAGAGAAAATGGGTTATGAACATTATTGGTATCCAGCTCAGAAAAAAGGTTATAGTGGTACAGCAATTTTTACAAGAATAAAACCTAATCACATCGAATATGGGTGTGGACATGAAGATTATGATTTTGAAGGACGCGTGATCAGAGCTGATTTTGATCAAGCTTCAGTGATGAGTGTTTATTTCCCTTCGGGTACAACCGGAGGTATCCGTCAGGATTTTAAATATAGATTTTTAGCAGACTTCCAAGAATATGCCTCTGATTTAGTAATGGAGAATAAAAAGTTAGTTATTTGTGGTGATTATAATATATGCCATCGCCCGATCGATATTCACAATCCGAAATCAAATGCGAATAGTTCTGGATTCTTACCACAAGAACGAGAATGGATGCAGAATTTCATTGATTCTGGTTTTATTGATTCATTTAGACATTTAAATGAGGATCCACATCATTATACATGGTGGTCATACAGGGCTGGGGCTAGGGCAAAAAATCTTGGCTGGCGAATAGATTATAATATGGTAAGTGAATCTTTAAAGGATCAAATAGTCTCCTCAAGAATTCTTCCGTCGGCTTTACATTCAGATCATTGTCCAGTTGAATTAATATTAAAGGCTTAAAAATCAGATTTTTAATTCATTCATGGTGGTAATATTTTTAGAAATGAGTGATATCGTTTGATTCATTAGGTTTTAAACGAATACTCAACAAAGAATATAATAGTTAGGTAACGGTCCATATGCTTTTTATTTCGCAACGTTGTCCTACTGGCTTGAAACAAAAAAATCAATACTAATCATGAACTAAATGGGAGCGTTTTGATCATTTGTCAAGCCATTTTTTAAATTCCGAAACGTTATTTTTACTGATGACAATGGCGTCACGACATTGAGGCTCGTTTCTACACCTAATTGGTTTCGACCATATATCCATATATTTTTAATAGCATTAATGTTGACGATGAATTGACGGTTAGTCCGATAAAAAGTTTCATTATCGGGTTGAATTTTTGGATCATAATGAAACCATATAGGGGAATTTCGATAAAAAAGGACATGAAGATACTAGTCGGCACCACATACAAGAAAGATTTACTGACATAAAAGGAAAGGGATCAAAATGACAATTAGCCCTTAATGAGTTATTGAGCAATGGTTTAGTACGTTTGCTTCACGGGGAACCTTGCTTTTTCTTGTCTTTTCCGGATTAGCTACTGGCTTAATGTTTTTTACCATACTGGAGAATCATCTTTTATTCTTTTATTTAATCCCGCGGCATATTAATTTGTGATTTAATACTTAAATTTACTAAGTCTTTAATTTTTGATATTTTTTTTACCCATTTGTTGATTTAATCATAAAATGAAAAAACCAATTCTCGTCATAAAATTTGGTTCAGCTGCTATAACACGTAATGGAGAAGTTGATGAACGGATTGTTCTGGAAATCGCACGTCAATGTGCACAACTGCAGTCGTCCTACAATATTGTGTTGGTTTCATCAGGTGCTGTTGCTGCTGGTAAGAAGTATATTCCAAAATTTTCAGGCTCTCTTGCCCATAGAAAGGCTGCTGCTGCTATCGGAAATCCGCTGCTAGTGAGAACCTATGCCACTTATTTCCGGCCGTTTGATATTGCTTTAGCTCAGAGTTTATGTGAACGTCACCATTTTGCTAATCGCGGCCAATTTTTGCAACTTAAAAGTACATATGAAACACTATGGAAAAATAACGTAATTCCTATTGCAAATGAAAATGATGTAGTGAGCAATAAAGAATTGAAATTCTCTGATAACGATGAATTAGCTACCTTGATTGCAGTTGGTTTTGGAGCTGAGCAATTATTGTTTAGTACGTCTGTTCCTGGAGTTTTGGATGCCGCTGGAAATGTCATTCCCGAACTAGCAAAAATCGATAAGGAGGCACTTTCTTTGGCTAAAAAAGAAACATCTACGGTAGGGTTAGGTGGAATGATCTCCAAGCTTAATTTTGCACGGTTAGCGACGCAGATGGGGATCAAGACGGTTATTTTTTCTATGCAGGGAGAGAATGGTATTTTAAAAGCAGTTAAAGGAGAAACAGGGACGGTTTGTTTAGCGCAATTGAAAAATGTGTCTTCTCGTAACAAATGGTTAGCCAGTGGAAGTTTAATTACCGGATTAATACAAATTGATCAAGGAGCCTTGCTGGCTTTGAATGCAAGAAAAAGTTTGTTGGCTGTTGGAATTTCCAAAATTGTTCAGGACTTTGAAGTCGGAGAGGTTTTTCAAATTGCTGACGAATATAATGTAATTCATGCAGTGGCTAAGTCCAAAGTTGATTCCGCGCAATTGAGGTCGCAAACTAAACTTAAGAATTTAGAAATTGCACATGCAGATGATATAGTTTTTTTATAATGAAAATAATGAGCAGTCAAACGATTCAAACACAGTTCCATAATAGTAGATTAGCAAAGCAAGCTTTTCGTCATCTAACTAAAGACAAAAAGAAATTAATGCTTTCTATGCTTGCTGACAAGCTACGTATGTTTAGTGCGGAAATACTTTTGGAGAATCAGAAGGATCTCGATAAGATGGATCCTAGTGATCCAAAAATAGATCGATTACGATTAACGAAGGAAAGAATTGAAGGTTTAGCAATCAGTGTACTTCAGGTGGCTGATTTAGAAGATCCTACCGGAATATTGTTGAGTAGGAATGTGCTTGCTAACGGATTAATCATTGAGAAAAAATCTGTTGCTTTAGGGGTCGTAGGTGTTATTTATGAATCAAGACCTAACGTAACCATTGATGTGGCTAGCTTATGTATTCAATCTGGCAATGTATGCTTACTTAGGGGTGGGTCTGATGCCTGGAACAGCAATAGCTATCTAGTCAAATTAATTCAAGAAACATTAGGTGAATCGGGAATGGATCCTAATATCGTTCAACTTTTACCTGTGGAGAGGACCTTAGTATTGGAACTTTTACATGCGGTGAATTATGTCGATATTATAATTCCCAGAGGATCGCATAATTTAATATCGTATGTAAGAGAAAATGCAAAGGTTCCCGTCATAGAAACAGGAGCAGGTGTTTGCCATACATACGTCGATTTTACGGCAGATTTAGATATGGCTGCAAAAATCGTTGCTAATGCTAAAATTTCAAGACCCTCTGTTTGTAATTCATTAGATACGGTCCTTGTTGATCGCGCTGTTGCAGAAGATTTTATTGCTAAATTGTATCCTTATTTTGTTCAAGAAAAGGTAGAGATTTTTGCTGACAAACCTAGCTATTTAATACTTCAAAACTTAGGTTACGATTACTTACGTCCAGCAAGTAATGAAGATTTTGGTCGAGAATTTTTAGATTTAATTTGTTCGATAAAGGTTGTTGAAGATATCAATGAAGCGATGGACCATATTGCTCTTTTTTCATCCAAACATTCGGAATGCATTGTCTCCTCCAATTCAGAAAATATATCGAACTTTATGGAATCAGTAGATGCCGCAGCTGTGTATGCAAACGCTTCAACTAGGTTTACCGATGGCGGCGAATTTGGCTTGGGGGCAGAAATAGGTATTTCTACACAAAAATTGCACGCCAGAGGCCCTTTTGCGCTGGAAAAGTTAGTCACAGAGAAATGGTATGTTTTAGGTGATGGTCAAATTAGATAAAGATGGGAATTCAATACGAAAAAGATACGATCCTTAATTGGATTAATGAAATGGGAAAATTTTTACGGTTACTAGTTGAAAGTTATGATTCTTTTGATGAAAAAACCGAAGAAATTGATATAGTAGAAGGTTACCGCATGTATTTTTCAAAAGAAAGAGATTTTTTTATTACAGCGGATCTTGCAATTGTTTTTAAATATGCTGATGAATTAGACCCTGCACAGGTTAGGCCTCTTGCACAACTACTAATGTATGATGGATTGATTAATAATAATCATGAACTGTTAGGGAGAGCTAAACAGCTTTTTGAACGAAATATGGAAAAAACTGGTGCTTTTTCTTTTGAAGATTATAATTTCCTTGCAAAAATTGATATTGCTTTGAAGGCGTAAAATCTTTTGTCTTCCTGTTGCGAGAAGTCAGGAATGCAATTAATACAATCGGTCTAAGTACAGATCTTTGTTATTCTTTTAAGATTTCTCGGGCAATTACTAATCGCTGTATTTCTGACGTACCTTCATAAATCTGTGTAATTTTCGTATCGCGCATGAGTCTTTCTACATGGTACTCTTTTACATAACCATAACCGCCATGTATCTGGACGGCCTCAATGGTGTGTTTCATGGCTATTTCAGAGGAATAAAGTTTTGCCATAGCAGCTACTTTTCCATAGGGCATCTGTTGATCCTTAGTCCAAGCTGCTTGATAAGTTAATAAACGTGCGGCTTGAATCTCCACTTCCATATCAGCTAATTTAAACTGTATGGCTTGATGTTCTGCAATAGGTTTATTAAAGGTTTTGCGCGATTTAGCATAAGCCAGTGAAAGATCATAAGCTCCAGATGCGATGCCAAGCGCTTGTGCTGCAATCCCTATTCGCCCACCATCGAGCGTTTGCATGGCAAATTTAAAACCAAAACCGTCTGCACCTATCCTGTTACTTTTTGGAACTTTGACATCTGTAAATAGTAGGGAATGTGTGTCAGAACTCCTAATCCCCATTTTATTTTCCTTAGGACCAATGGTAAAACCTTCCATTCCTTTTTCTAGAATAAGTACATTAATTCCTTTATGACCTTTTTCTGGATTTGTTTGAGCGATCACAAGGTAAATATCTGCCTCTCCTCCATTCGTTATCCAGTTTTTTGTTCCGTTTAATAAATAATAATCACCCATATCCTTGGCTGTCGTATGTTGAGAGGAGGCGTCAGATCCCGCCTCAGGTTCTGATAAGGCAAATGCACCTAATTTTTGCCCTAGCGCAAGAGGCTTCAAATACTTTTCTTTTTGCATTTCAGTGCCGTATTCATTGATTCCAAATAGCACTAATGAATTGTGAGCAGAGATAATAACAGCTGCGGAAGCATCTATTTTCGCTATTTCCTCTACAACTAATACATACGATAATGTATCCAAACCTGCACCACCATATTGCTGTGGAATCATCATTCCCATAAAACCTAAATCACCCATTTCTTTAATGAATTCAGTAGGGAAAATAGCTTGCTCATCTCGTTGGATGACCTGCGCCTTTAGTTTCTGGGCAAATTCACGAGCGGTTTCACGAATCATTTTTTTTTCCTCGGAAAGTTCAAAATCCATAGTTTATAAATTAGTTTAAACAAATATAATTATTTTTACTATGCTAGCATAGTAAAAATAAAATAATTAAAACTTTTGTATTGCCGCTTTGTTTTGAGGTTGCAAGTATAAACGGCTAGTTTTCAGTTGTAATTGGATAACAGTCCTATGGGAATGTCATTTTTCTTTTGTCTAATTGTATTTCTAAATAAATTCTACTATATTGATAGGGTAAAAGAAAGTTTATTAAAAAATTTAAAGATATGAGTTTAAAACTAGGAGATGTAGCTCCAAATTTTCAAGCAAACACTTCGGAAGGAGAAATAGATTTCTATGAATATATTGATGGCAAATGGGCTGTATTATATTCACATCCTTCAGATTTCACACCAGTGTGTACAACTGAACTAGGTAGAACGGCTCAGTTAAAATCAGAATTCGACAAGCGTAATGTCAAAGTATTAGCGTTAAGTGTAGACTCTGTAGAAGATCATAAAAATTGGATTTTAGACATTAACGAGACGCAAAATACACAGGTTAATTTTCCAATAATTGCTGATCAGGATAAAAAAATAGCTGAACTGTATGATATGATTCATCCAAATGCTTCAGCGACCGCAACAGTGCGTTCAGTATTTATTATCGGTCCGGATAAAAAAGTAAAATTAACTTTAACGTACCCGGCTTCTACCGGCAGGAATTTCAATGAAATTCTTCGCGTAATTGATTCCTTGCAATTAACGCAGGATCATCAGGTGGCTACGCCTGCAGATTGGGAAGATGGGGAGGACGTTATTGTAGTTCCGGCTATTAAAACCGAAGATATCGCAGCTAAATTTCCTAAAGGATATACTGAAATTAAGCCTTATTTGAGAACGACTCCTCAACCTAATAAGTAAAACCGATAAGCGGAAATCATTTTTAAACCAACGTAATAGTTGGTTTTTTTAATGAAAAGGGTTTTTCTTTTTTTTGGGAACGATGAATGATGCAACTAAAGACAAGATAGTAATCAAGGATAGTTGTATCATAATTTCGTGCAAATCTATAAGTAGGGAAGTGCTTAATATAAAATATTGAAAGAATTGGATAATAATAACTAGAAACAAAAAGATGAAAAAATAAATCCAAAAGGTTTGCATATTTTCTTTTTTTATTAAATATAAGTATTAAATCACTAATTGTCAATTGATTGTGATTTAATGTGTGCCATTCGGTCAAAATAGTTTGATCAGCGAAACCAAGATCGCTTCAATTGTAACAATTTATTTCAGGGGAAATGCTCATTTGTCCCTTGATAAAGTTTGTAAATCCTTTTGAATTTGAGTAATATATTGTGATGAGCTATTAAGGGAGTGCTTATCCTTTCGTTCTAAAAGATTGAAAGCATCTGGAGGTTGCCGCATAATAATAAGAAGTACCTAGAGCGATAATTTATGCCTAAAAAAAGCGAAAGGAAATGGCGGGTAAATCCTAATAGTAAGGGTGTTGTTTTCAGCTTCTTGACTAGGGAAAGACTATCAAATACCCAGTCTAGATATGTGGTCTTTGTAGTGTTTACGATTTATTAATTGACTTGAATTTCTCTCAGATACATTTTTCCGTTTTCAGGGACACGCTGCTTCTATTCGAAAGATCTAAATATATCTAAACAACTTCAGCTTTATATCTATACCTTTGGTAAGCAAGCACACCCTTTTGGCATTAATAAAATTGGCATTGAATATTGCTAATTTTTACTAAATATACAATTCAGGTAGTTTTCAGAATGGGTTTCTGTTTTAATATACCTTGACTATATAAATGTAATTTTGCATCTTTTTTATTTGTTCAGTACGCGGTAAGTTTGCTAAACTATTTTTACTGCTTAACTTAATCTTACCTTTTAATGAATTTTCGGGTATATTATCAAGTGTTTCCATTAAGGCTTTTGTTTTAATGGCAAATGCAGCTCCATCTAATCCTTTTTGTTTCCCTGATATTATGCCAATGATGTGGCCGTTTTTATCTAATACTGGTCCACCGCTGTTTCCAGGATTAACTGGTATGGAAATTTGGTAAGCTGTGGTATCACCGCTATATCCAGTAGCTGAACTTAAATAACCTTCACCATACACGGCCTCATCTCGCGGATATCCGATCGTAAAAATTCCTTCACCTAAATCCAGACTTTGATTACTAAAAGTATAAGGTAAAGAAATAGGGTTGAAACTAGTGTCAGATATATGCAGTATAGCTAAGTCTTTGCTAGGATCTATGTGGATAATAGAGGCCCTAAAACTTTCTCCTTGGCTATTCTGAAGATGAATAGAATCCGCTCCATTAACTACATGATAATTAGTAACTACATAACCATCTTTTGTAAGCATAAAACCAGTTGCGCCATATTGTAAGGCGGTTTGATTAGTTTGACTTTCTTTATTTATAGTATTAATGGCCTGGTTATGCGCATTCACATTACGTTTAACATTATTGATTTCACGTTTTAAAGCGCTGTATTCCGAAGTTGTTTTCCGAAGTGAGGAGAAATAACCGCTTAAATATAATGTGGCGACAGAGGAAAGGATGGCTACAGCAGCCGCCGCAGCTCCATTAATTTTTAGGTTCTTCCACATATTAAAGAAAAATCCTTGAGATGATTCTTGCGTCATTACCTTAGCTAACTTCGCTTTAACATCTGCACGTGTATGTTTTTCTCTGAGTGTGGCAACGAAATCTTTATGTGTTAAAAACAGGGAATTTAATTTTTCATCCTGCTCACATAGCTTTTCAAATTCAACTCTTTCAGAAGTGGATAACTCGCCATTTAAGTAGCGATCTGCTGATTCTATAAATTCTTTCTCTTTCATTATTAACTCCGGCCCCAAGCCTTTTAATTAAAGAATAGTTTCTTCAATCGTTGTAAACATTTATATTTTTGAGTTTTAGCATTATCCGTATTGGTGTAGCCAAGATCATCACAAATTTCCTGCATTGAATGATTAAGTATATAAAAATCCTTCAAGATGGTATGACATGGTTCACCTAATTGTTGTAAAGCATTTTCCATTTTATCAAATTTGATTTCTTGATCTAAATGGGACTGAATGTCAATTTCCAAATCAGGTATTTCTAAACCATTTGAATCAGAAATTGTAAATGTTGCATTTTTTTTATTCAGTTGCTTTAACCACAATCTTCGCGATACAGCATATAAGAATGTGCTTAATTTACTGCTTAACTCAAAGTTCGTATGAGTAATTTTGTCATAGAGTACCATTACCGCTTCCTGGAAAATATCTTTAGCTTCCTCCTCATCTCCGTTGTTATTTTGGATCATATGAGATACAGAAGGGAAACAAGTTCGATAAATAGATGATATCGAAATATTATCTCCATTTTTGAGTCCATCCAACAAATCTTTGTCTTCTGGCGCCTTTGATGATATCTGTTTTATTTTACTCACTTATTAATACCCTAATTTTCAAATGGTAACCCAAGTTGTTAAAAAAATATTTCCTTAGGCAGATTTGTATTCAAACCTAGTGGAATTTTTATGCAATATCAAAATTAATTACCTTCTATTGACATTATTTTTCCCCATATAAATCATTGTGATGAGCAAAAGATGAAAAAATATGAATAAGAAAAATAAATAGCGATTTTTCTCACTTAGACCGACTTTTAAAATTATTTTACTTTTTTTGACTAGTCCTAAAAATTAAAAAAATGCATGATCATCCTAAAAATATTATATATTATTTTAGGGAGTTTAGAATTATTGCATACTATGTACTATGCTAACGCTTTTTTTTGAGCACCTATTGCTTGGGACGATCAGGATGGTTTGACTTGTATTGAATACAAATTAAAACGCTACATTTAATTTCCTATTCAAAGGAGAAAATTATTATGTATAAATTCGTTAAGAAAACTTTTTTGAATTCGTTATTGCTTAAAAATGAGCAGTGCAGTCATATCAATTATGCGCTAAATTTAGAATTGCAAGAAATGACTGGCCACTTCAATCAACAAGTGATAACAAACCAACGATTAAATTATCTTTTAGCTGAGCGATGTTATGGTCATCAGATTTACTTGAAACACACATCCAAACACGAAGAAGTTTTAATTAGTATGGACTTTAAGGTGCAACAGTTAGAAATATTTGATTTGGTAAATGTTCCACCACACCAGGCGCGAGCTTTATTAATTTGGTGGCAAAGAGATGGTGATGAAATTTATATTAAAGACATCCAAGGAGGAAATAATAAGGGGCATGGAAGTTTAGGTTTAACCATGCTAATTAATTGGTGTCTAGAGAACGATATAAAGAGGTTATACGGCTTCTTAGTTGATCAAGATCGGGATCATGCTGATCGATTAATTCATTTTTACCATAAAATGGGATTTCAGTTGACTTTATTTAATGATTCCACCAAACGTAATGAATATGCTATGATCGAACGTTTTTTTAATCCTTAAGGGAGCGAGGAAACGCATAAGCATCCAATAGGATATGCGAGCGATTCGTAAGCTAGCTGAACCAATGATTGTCTTTACTCATGAAATATAGGGTTTCTGTTCATCTTACTTTAAGATGGTGCAAAGGGTGTTTTTGAAATTGGGGCTTTTTTTTAGGAAGTCTTGCTGTACCTGCCCTTATGTTGTTCTGATAAAAGCGAGTTCAAGGCATAAAAAAAGGAGGTTAAAAACCTCCTTTAATTTTATCTAACTTTCGTTAGCGGTCTGGACGGGATTCGAACCCGCGACCCCATGCGTGACAGGCATGTATTCTAACCAGCTGAACTACCAGACCTAATATTAATATAAATTACTATCCCAAAGAGATTTTGGCGGTCTGGACGGGATTCGAACCCGCGACCCCATGCGTGACAGGCATGTATTCTAACCAGCTGAACTACCAGACCTAATATTTATATTATATTATTTTAAAGAACAATTTGAAGGTGAACCTTCGTTTTTAATCCGTTTTAAAGATTAACTTTTAGCGGTCTGGACGGGATTCGAACCCGCGACCCCATGCGTGACAGGCATGTATTCTAACCAGCTGAACTACCAGACCTTTTCCCTCTTTAGAAGGTGTGCAAATATAGTGTTTATTTCTAATTCTGCTACTAAATTTTTTAAAAATCTTAATCTGCTGTACCCTCTTTCATCTTTTCTGCATTCTCAGCAAATTGGAGAGCATCGATAATGTCTTGAATATCACCATCCATAATGGCTGGAAGATTATACATAGTCAGTCCGATTCGATGTTCAGTAACACGTCCCTGCGGATAGTTATAGGTCCGAATCTTTGCCGATCTGTCACCTGTTGAAACCATAGTTTTACGCTTAGCAGCTACATCACCATGTTTCTTTTGTACCTCTAACTCATATAATTTATTTCGTAGCATTTCCATGGCAAGCTCTCTGTTAGCGAGTTGTGATCTTTCTACTTGACATACAACCACAATTCCAGATGGTTTATGCGTAAGTTGAACTTTAGTTTCAACTTTATTCACGTTTTGACCACCGGCTCCACCAGAACGAGAGGTCTGCAACTCGATATCAGCCGGGTTAATTTCTAAATCGACCTCCTCCGCTTCAGGTAAAACAGCTATTGATGCGGCTGAAGTATGAACTCTGCCTTGTGTTTCTGTATCAGGTACTCTCTGTACTCGGTGAACTCCAGATTCATATTTTAACTGACCATATGCATCCTCGCCGATTACTTTCAAAACAACTTCTTTGTATCCTCCTGAGGTTCCTTCTGTGACATCCATTACTTCATTTTTCCATCCCTTTGTCTCAAAATAACGAGTATACATGCGGTATAAATCACCGGCAAATAACGCCGCCTCATCTCCACCACTTCCACCTCGAATTTCCAGAATAGCATTTTTAGCATCTTCAGGATCTTTTGGAATGAGCATTAAACGAATTTCATCTTCTTTTTCCTCCTTCTGGCTATATAACAAATCTGTCTCCTCCTTGGCCATTTCACGAAGCTCTTGATCTTTTTCTTTAGCTAGAATTTCCTTATTAGTTTCCATGTTACTAACAATGTTCTTATAGATGTGATATTGGTCTACAATCTTTCCCAAGTCTTTATATTCCTTGTTTAGTCTTGCAAAACGTTTCATATCCTTGATGGTGTCAGGATTGCTTAGCTCAGCTTCGACTTCTTCCCAACGTTCTTTTATAGCTTGTAGTTTCTCTAACATAATGAATGACTGTTGTTTTATTGATTATAGCTCACCTTAATGCAAATGCTATAATGTATCGGCAAAAATAAAGATTTTTGCGCTCTTTTAGGAGATTAATGAGAAGAAACTACTTTAAGACCAATTATTGACGCAATTAAGGTAAAAATAAAGAAGATTCTCCAGAGATCTGTAGGCTCTTTAAAAAAGATAATGCCCATTAATACCGTGCCTACAGCACCAATACCCGACCAAATTGCATAAGCAGTACCCAAAGGTAACGTACTGGTTGCTTTAATAAGTAACCCCATACTAATGGAGACACTAATGATAAAACCAAGGTACCAAAGATACATTTCTACGCCAGTCGCATCTTTCGCTCTGCCAATGCAGTAGGTAAACAATACTTCAAATAAGCCGCCTATCACTAGTAAAATCCAATTCATATTTTTTAAGCTAAATAGTAGAATTAACGTCTTTTAATTATAAAGACTATCTTAGATTTTTGGGTGTATTACAAAAAAAAAGCTCATATTATTTCTTTTCTGGAAGCGAGTCCCAGGTTTTTAAGGTTAAATTCTCTCCATCCCACACAGCATAACTATTATAATTAATCCATTCCCCCAAATTAATAATCTGCGTATTTTCACCAATGTTGAACTCATATGGTAAATGACGGTGACCAAAAATAAAATAATCGATTGACTCTTTTTTTAGAAATTCCTCGGCATAAAGAATTAACCATTCTTTATCTTGACCTAAGAATTTTTCTTGTTCATTGTTTGTAATTCGACTATGTTTAGACCATAGTCGAGCTATCGCTATACCCAAGTTAGGGTGTAAAAAACCGAATAACTTCTGACAAAAGGTGCTTCTAAATATTTTTTTTAATGTTTTATACTTATAATCACCCGGCCCAAGACCATCACCATGATGAATGTAGAATGATTTCCCGTTTAGGGTTAATCTATATTCATCGGAAATAATTTCAGCATGGAGCTCTTCTTTTAAATAGCCAAACATCCACATGTCATGATTTCCTTTAAAGAATTTTAATTGGATTCCAAGATCTGCTAGCTCGGCGAGTTTTCCCAAAAAACGAATATATCCCCTGGGAACGACCGTTTTATATTCAAACCAAAAGTCAAATACATCACCAACAAAGTAGATGGCTAATGCGTCTTCTTTGATATGATTTAGCCAATCAACAATAGTTCGCTCCCTTTTTGTGGAGCTGGTTGCAGGAAAAGAACCTAAGTGAAAATCAGAGGCAAAATATATTTTATTGCGTATGGCCATGCTGATCAAAACTACCATAATAAATAAATATTCGCAAGCGATAGTCGCTGAAGAAGTAATTTTGTATAATTTTGTTTCGAACTATTTGAGCTTAAAAGATGAAAAATTATTTAGGTATAGTAATACTGGTTTTAGGCATTGCTTCTTGCAATAATAACCAATTAATTGAATCAAAATCTATCATGGAATTGAAATCATATCCACAAACCCAGCAGATTAACCAAAAAGACACTTTTTTTGGAACTGTCGTTGAAGATCCCTATAGATGGTTAGAAAATGATCTATCCGTTGAAACGGAACAATGGGTTCAATCCCAAAACGATGTGACAGATGAATACTTAAATCAAATCCCATTCCGGGAAAACATTAGAAAAAGACTTGAGCATCTTTGGAATTACGAGAAACAAACAGCACCATTTATAGAAGGTGATTATACCTATTTTTACAAAAATGATGGTTTGCAAAACCAGTACGTGCTTTATCGCATGAAAAACGGCCAGCAGCAAGAGGAAGTTTTCTTAGACCCAAATAAATTTTCATCAGATGGTACCACGTCATTGGCTGGTCTATCCTTTAACAAAGATGGATCTTTGGTTGCTTATCAACTATCAGAAGGCGGGTCAGATTGGACCAAAGTTGTTATTCTAAACACAAAGGATAAATCGCAGGTAGGCGATACTTTATCTAACGTGAAATTTAGTGGGCTTGCTTGGCAAGGTAACCAAGGCCTTTATTATAGCTCTTATGATCAACCAAAAGAGGGGTCTGCTTTGTCTGCGATGACTGATCAACATAAATTATATTTTCATCGATTAAATACCAATCAAAAAACCGATGAGTTGATTTTTGGGGGAGCTCAAACACCTCGTCGATATATTGGTGGTTATTTGACTGAAGATGAGCGATTCTTGATTGTTACCGCCGCCAATACCACCTCGGGCAATGAATTATATATAAAAGATTTGACAGAACCTTCCTCCACTTTTAAACCTGTAGTAAATAATATGAATAAAAATCATTTCATCATAGGCAATCAGGGGAGTCAATTGTTTTTATATACAGAATTGGATGCGCCTAATGGACGAATTGTACAGACAGATTTTTCAAAACCTACTGTTGAGACATGGGTAGATTTAATTCCTGAGACAGAACATGTATTAGACGCCTCAACCGGGGGTGGGAAAATATTTGCCTCGTATTTAAAAGATGCGACCACCATGGTCAAACAATATGATTTGACTGGGAAATTTGAAAGAGATATACAATTACCTGGACTGGGAACGGCTTCCGGATTTGGTGCAAAACAAGACGAGAAAGAACTGTATTATTCCTTCACAAATTATGTGAATCCTGGAACCATTTATCATTACAACATAGCGTCTGGAAAATCAGAAATTTATAAAAAATCCACGATTCAATTTGACCCAGAAAAATACGAATCAAAACAAGTTTTTTATTCATCCAAAGATGGCACTAAAATTCCCATGATTATCACCTTTAAAAAAGGAATTAAACTCGATGGTAAAAATCCAACCTTGTTGTATGGATATGGTGGATTTAATATAAGTTTAACACCTGCTTTTAATGTCAGTAATCTTATACTTCTTGAACAAGGAGGTGTGTATGCAGTGGCGAATTTAAGAGGTGGGGGTGAATATGGCGAAAATTGGCATTTAGCTGGAACCAAATTAAAAAAACAAAATGTTTTCGATGATTTTATTGCGGCTGCTGAATTCTTAATTCAACAGCAATACACTTCTTCTGAAAAATTAGGAATTGCCGGAGGTTCTAATGGTGGACTATTAGTTGGGGCTGTGATGACACAGAAACCTGATTTATTCCGCGTCGCTTTTCCAGCAGTGGGAGTTTTGGATATGTTACGTTACCATAAGTTTACAGCAGGAGCAGGTTGGGCTTTTGATTATGGTACGGCAGATGATAATGCAGAAATGTTTGAGTACCTGTATAAGTATTCCCCATATCATGCCTTGAAAAAAGGAGTGAGTTATCCAGCAACAATGGTTACGACTGCGGATCATGATGATCGGGTTGTTCCAGCACATTCTTTCAAATTTGCAGCAAGACTTCAGGAATATCATGAAGGGAATAATCCAGTGCTTATTCGCATTGATACAAAAGCAGGTCACGGAGCGGGCAAATCCACATCAATGGTCATTGCTGAGCAAACCGATAAATGGGCCTTTATGTTCCAAAATATGGATTTAGGTTATCAGGTTATAAAGGATTAGCATCACCCATAGTTAATCTGCGGCAGACGGTGGTATATTTACAATGATTCTTTAAAAACTATACGACCGATCTGGAAGAGGATTTTTGGAAACGAAATGTAAGAAACACTGTTTTTGTATGAATTTTTCCGAAATAGGACTTTTATATGCTGTTGTTCCAGGTGTATTTTGGTGTCGTCTACTTAAGTAAGCTATAATGAGTGATACGTTCTACGAGCCCGTGTGCTATTAGGTCCATGTAAGTCGATTTAAGTTGAAACATCAACTCGATATTATTTGCCCCATTTAAAGTACTTTCTTATGAATTCGGATCCTAATGCTTACTTTATCGGATGTAAATAGGACTAATAAGTGGTTGTTATACAAGGATACAGCCTTGTGTTTTTGGATATTTATGTCACAAGTATTTACTTTATTTGTGACATAAAATCTAATCTGACATATTTTAATGGCCGCAAAAGGTATCAAAATTGATAATAGGAAAGTAAAGTAAAGAAACAGTACCCAAATGTTTACCAATAATGGATCCCTTATTGCATCTCATTGTTCAAGCTTTCAGAGAAATTAGGCAAAAGAACACGAATTCTTTCTTTTCTGATAAGATTCAAAAATCTATTTTGAAAATAGATACAACGTTTTGGCTCCCAATCCGTTTCCACCAGTATTGATTCAAGAACAAGTCATAAATCTGCTTTCTGATTTTCTTATATTTTGACAAGGCAAAGAGTAATAAACATGTTTTTGTGCCTCATTTTAACGCTTGTGAATTAATTATTTGTTGATCAATTAAAGTTTCTTTTTCTAGTAGTTATTATTTTCGGTTGTATTGCCATCGATGATCTGTTGAAACAATTGCCAATCGTAATAGTGGAACACCATACCATTGCTCATGGCGACCACCATACCTTGAGGGAATTTTGAACCAATCGGCAGAGAGATGGCTTCTACTCCATCGCTTTCAATGGCAGATACAGGGATTTCCGCTATTCGCGTGTATTGATTTGGACTTCCAACATCTCCTCCTCGCGGGTAGATGTTGAATGAATTATTTTGCTGATTGGATGCTACGATATAGCCTGTGCTGTCCGTTGTTTTATAAATAGCGATGCCTTCATGGTCTTCTTTGAAATCCTTTTGTCCAAATAACGCCAGCTCTTGATTTCCTTTAGCTGGATCGGCATAATATTTATGAATACCGAAACCTTCGTCCGCGTAGTAAATATAACCTAATTCGTTGTCTACAGCGATTGCTTCTATTTCCTTTCCTCCCTTAAATTCGCCGAATTCACGCACCTTATGACCAACAATCACCCCATTTTTATCCTGGAGCTCGTACTGAAAAAGATAGGTTCCTGTCGGTCCAGTTTTTCGACCAACGATGGCAAATATTTTAGCGTTTGCTGTATCCGGTTGTGTAAACAAGGCTACGCCCATTGGAGACTTTTCTGTTTCGCCTTCAAAGACAGGGATGCCACCATTATCAAGCGGCTTCAAGTCTGGCAGACTAAATACCCTAATTTTATTTGTGCCACGCTCAGAAACAACAGCGATATCAATTTTCTGGCCACCTAAATTAAATCCATAAGCAATGTCCACATTGTTGGGACGATCTAATGGAATAACCTTATTAATTATTTTACCTTCGATATCGTATGCATAAAGACCACCAGTCTTTTCATGTTTGTCGGTACCAATTATTATAACCTGTGTACTATCGACTGGGTTTACCCATATTGCTGGATCATCGGTATCATTAGGAACTACCTCCGTTATTACCGTTGGCTTTAAGGCGTTCTGAGCAACATCCGCATATTTATTTTCGCAGGATGCAAGTATAGCTGCAGTTAAACTTAATAAGATAAACTGTTTTTTCATGGTATAATTGATTACAGGTCGAACTTAAGACCTAAGGTATAACGTGGTTTATAATATTCTAATTGGCGCATTTGCTGTACTTCTCCTTGATAATAACGTAACGGTTGATTGGTTAAGTTATTGGCTTCAGCAAAAATACGGAACATCCTAGTTATTTTGTACGACGCGTTGGCGTCTAAAAAGAACTGCTTGTCATAAAAGGCATCTGTAAATGCATCATCTCCGATTTCATCTAAGTACGCCGCCGTATAGTTTGCTGAAATTCGCGCAGAGAATTTGCTGTTCTCCCAAGAGAGTGAACCATTCAACATATGTGGCGCTGTTCTTGGTAGACCTAACCCTTCGCGTAAAACCCCATCTTCACCGGCAATACCTTTTGCTTTTGATCCTGTGAAGGTATAATTAGCGTATATAGCCAAACCCTGCAGAAATTTTCCTGGAAGAAAATCTAGCTGTCTTTGAATTGCTACTTCGAAGCCATACACATCGACATTATCTCCATTTCTAAATTGTGCAAAATCCCATGTTTCATCGGCTTGAATGGGATTTGCCAAGGAGGGAAATACCTCACTGAAACGGTCAGCTGTGAAACTTCTATCATTATACATATAAATGAAGTTCTTCAGCTTTTTATAGAAAGCTCCCCCGGATAGAATACCGACATTCTGGAAGTAACGTTCCAACATAATGTCATAATTTGTCGAATACGTCGCTTTCAGATTTGGATTTCCTGCAAACAGCTCTTTATCACCTAGGTTTGAATTCACGTAGGGGGCTAATGCATAATAATTTGGTCTTGCTAAGCTCGTGGTTACCGCTGCGCGAAGAATCAAGTTAGTTGAGAAATTATGCTTTAAGGTGATACCAGGAAGAAAATGGGTATAATCATTTTTATTATTGATTTCGCCCGCTAATTCTTCTTCATCTACAACGTTATTACCTGTATAATTAATTTTGGTATGCTCCACACGGGCTCCTAAAATCAATGCCGTACGTTCAGTAATATTCTGATCCCAGCGGACATATCCCGCTATGATCTGCTCTTTGGCATGATAGTTTTGGGATAAGAATTCTTTTGGGTTGGCTTCTTCTTCAAATTGAGATCGATCAGCTAAATTTAAACCTCCTAAGTACTTATTGTCAACAAATGAGCCGGCAGCGTATTTTGAGCCTTGATCCCATCCCTTTGCATCCCAAGTTTGCAGTGGCAAGGTAGCCATGTTGTCAAATCCTGTTGAGGGGCTGTATTCAAAGAAATTATTGTTTCTTTTCTTGGTTTTCATCCTCAAACGCCCCCCGAAGCGAACCCTACCTTTTTGATTATTAATTACGGAAAAGGGAACACGGAAGTTTAGTTTAGCACCAAATTCATCTTCGGATGTGTTATTTTCATTTTCGGTAATCTCTTTTAACTCAAAATTAGTAAGATCCTTGTCCGGCTGACTAACAAAAGGTAGAAAAGTATCTGTAGCATCTACATTTAGCGAAGCACCTTCTTGAACATATGATATATACCGTTCATTAGGGCGCCATTCAGAAGCGCGGGAATACGAAGCTGCCCAGTCCATGTCTAAAGTCGGTAACACGACGTGCTCGCCCTGCAGTGAAAAATTCATAACCGATTGACGCTCTAAGCGGCGAGATTTGTTACGGTTGTTATCAATACCACCCTTGGTCTCCATTTCAACTTCACCGGTATATGTTTTTGTATCAGCATCATATTCTAAATCGGAAAATGTTGTTGCAAAACGATTCTCGCGATCATCTCGCCAATTGTACATCGCATTCATGGCAATCCTGTGTTTGGTGCTGATGTCGAAATCCCAAGCAGCGGAAACGCTTCTGCGAACTCGGGTGACATCATACTTACGGATTTGCAATTCCTTTAAGAACACATTGCCATCTTCTTGATCCCATTCAGCCTCGATGTTATTAGATCCAAAATCATTCGTTTGCATTGTGCCACTCAGCACTAGCCCCATCTTGTTAGCCATAAAACGCTCACCGTAAATTAGCGAGCCATTATAAATAAACTTTTCCCTAATCGGAGCATATCCACCGCCGAGGGTTGCAGAGATGCGTTGTTTATTTGGCACGGCCCGGGTTATTAGATTAACACTGCCACCAATTGCATCCGCATCCATATCAGGTGTCAGCGTTTTGTTTACCTCAATCGATGAAATCATATCAGAAGGGATTAAGTCCATCTGTACATTCCTGTTATCGCCTTCTGCCGAGGGGATGCGGTCACCATTTAAGGTAACGGAATTCAATTCTGGTGAGAGGCCACGAATAATAATGTTTCTTGCTTCACCCTGGTCATTTTGCATGGTAATACCAGGAACACGTTTCAAGGCATCGCCAATATTTTGATCAGGGAAACGACCAACTTGGTCGGATGAAATAATATTAGAAATATTACTATTGTTTTTCTGTTGATTGAGTGCCCGTGCTTGTCCCTTGGCAATATCTCCAATAACTCGAATTTCCTCTAAAGCATTACTTGTCGGTTCCAAATAGATCTCAACCGCCTCATTGGTCGTTTTGATTGCTTGAGCGTAATGGTTATAACCCAAATAATCAACACTCAAGGTGTAGGTGCCTTCGGGAAGGTTTAGAAATTCGAAGTTTCCATTAGCATCGGATACCGTATGTTTATTGCCCTCAGCGATTCTCAGGGCCGCTCCCGGTAAGGAAAAATGGTCATTGCTATCCATAATTTTTCCTTTTAAAACAGTCGTTTGAGCAAAGGAAATGTAGCAAGAAAAATAGAATAATAGAAGTAACGATATTCTCATGCGGTTAGTAATTAATTTGACGCAAAAGTATAGATGGAATTTAACTCGTTGATTAACGCAGTATTATTAATTTAATAAGTCATTGACAAAAACGGAAGCAGTTTCCAGGCAAAAGCAGTTAAAGTTAGCTGTATGTCAATGAAAAGTTTAGGTGTAAATGATTGATTATAAATCAAATATACTTAGTTAACATAGGGGAGGATAACAAACAGTCTTTTGGTATTCTTTTTTATTTTAGAATTTCTTCAAAATCCTTTGTATGCAAGTGTTTAGGTATATTTACAGGAAAGACGTTAGACATACGATGGTATCATTACTGCTGAAGCCGCTGTTTAATGTGTGAAATTATCTACTGGTTTTTACAACAAATGGCTCGTTGTAGTTTAAAATAATGAGCCAATTAAAAGTGCAAACAAAATAGAATAGCATGAAGAGAAATATAAGATTATTTTCAGGTTTTTTAGTTCTTTTGATCATCGTGGGGTCTTTATCATCATGTGCTAATATGAATCGACAAAAATCAGTAAAGCCGATGGAATTTCCTTCGTTTGATGCCGAAAGTCATCGGGGAGGACGAGGGGTAATGCCAGAAAATACAATTTCTGCCATGCGTTATAGCCTATCTCTGGATGGATTAACAACCTTGGAGATGGATGTAAAAGTGACCGCAGACAAAAAGATCGTACTAAGTCATGATGACTATTTGAATCCATGGTTTACCCTGAAACCAGATGGCAAAGATTTAAAAGATCAGGAAAAGAAGAATTACCCTATAATGCAAATGACATATCAGGAATTGAAGCAATATGATGTCGGATTGAAAGCCCATCATCTTTTTCCAAATCAACGTAAAATGAAAGCTTCTATACCATTATTGGAAGACGTAATCGATTCGGTTCAACATTTCATCAAGGAAGAAGGCAGAGCACAAGTTTTTTACAATATAGAAACTAAATCCTCGCTGGAGGGTGATCATAAATACAATCCCGTTCCAGAAGAGTTTGTGAAATTGTTGATGGAGGTTATTGAAAATAAGGGTATTACACCATACGTCATTATTCAGTCGGCGGATGTACGTACCTTACGTGTATTAAGGAAAAGGTACCCTCATATCCGAACATCTTATCTGGTTGGTGCAAAAAGAAAAGAATTCACCCTAGAGGAAGATTTGGAGGTTCTTGGTTTTAAGCCAGATATATATAGCCCTAATTTTAAATACATAACACGGCAAGATGTCGAAAAATGCCATAAAATGGGCATGAAAATCGTTGTCTGGACACCCAACACAAAGAAGGAAATCGCGGAGTTAAAAGCGATGGGAGTCGATGGCATTATCACGGATTATCCCGAGTTATTATTGGAGTGAGCACTAGGATTATGCTGAATAAACTACAAGAAAACTGGATGATCCCGATTATATAGTGGGAAATACATAATTACCATTTCTGTCTTTTACCCTTATTTACGATAGAATTTTGGAGGTTGGCCGTACTTTTTCTTAAACAATCTTGAAAAGTAAAATGGAGAATCGAAACCGGTATGAAAACCAATCTCTTGAATAGTCATGTTGCTTTCCTTTAATAATTCCTTTGCTTTATTGAGACGCAGATCCAGGTGATATTGGTTTGGAGATTTTCCGGTGTGTATTTTAAATAGTTTTCGAAATTTGGAATAGCTTATTGGAAATTTTTCCGCAAGTTGTTCGATATTGACACTGCTATTGAGTTGGTGTTGTAACAAAAAAATAGTCTGGGATATCCATATGGACTCCGGGTCTTCCTGAATTTGCTCCATTAACTTTACCCTATTTAATTGCGAGAGAATTTGCAAAGCAATCCCAGTGATCGCCTGAGGATAACCAATTTGCGCTTGGGAAACACTAGTAAGAAGCTGGGTGAATAAATCCATCAATTCTTTATTTACACCTGTTCTAATAACGGGGTTTTTCTGATCAAAAAATTGCTTCATCAAATAAGTTGGATAGGTTCCTTTAAAACCAACCCAATATTCTTCCCATCCAAAATCTGTATTTGGTTTATAGCGATGCCACTTATCCGGAAACAGAATAAAACATGTTCCCGCTTCCACTTCACACATAGGAAAATCGACCGATTCAAAATATCCTCGGCCACGCGGAATAAAAACAAGATAGAAACCTTTTAGAATCCGTCCTTTATTCCAGGAAAAACCATGGTCCTTGGGATGTTGTTCTGTGTTCGGATAGTGTATGTTTCTGTCTGTTTTACTATAGCCAACCGTTGTGATGTAGAAATCCCATTCTACTTCTATGTCACTAATATTTAGATATCTGTGAAAGTTATGCATTGGTTTATACTTTGGATTAGTTTTTCAAACATATTCATAAAAATCAAAAAGTGCAAAAACTATATCAGTTCATTTATTTCTTAAAGCGGTAGATCTCCTAGCTTTGTTATACCAATAAGTAGACATAAATCTTATAAACATATATTATGAAAACCGATCTAACTCACGCCCAAGTAGAGTTTTACTCAGAAAATGGCTATATCGTTATTGATGACTTTTTATCTCCAGAGGAATTGAATCATTGGCGAAACGTGGTGAATACAGCAATTAAAAACCGTAACGGAAAAAAGATGCCCGGTAAAGATGTAACCATTGGAGAGGACGACGGTATAAATGAAGACACAGCATATTTCAATAATGTTTTTGACCAACTTCTCAACTTGTGGCAAACGAGCGATGCGGTTAAAGAGATTATGCTTGATTCCCGGATAGGAAAAATGGCAGCAACACTTGCTGGTGTAGATGGAATACGTATCTGGCACGATCAGGCTTTGATAAAAAGACCTTGGGCAAATCCGACATCGTGGCATTTGGATACACCTTTCTGGTCTTTTACGGATCGAAATGCCCTATCAATATGGGTTGCTTTGGATGATGTTACACTGGAGAACGGATGTTTATTTTTTATCCCAGGATCTCATAAAACGACAACTTTTAAGAATACAGGAATCGGCAAAAATATGGCCGGAATCTTTGAGGTTTATCCTGAATTTAAATCCACTCCAGCGCAACCAATAGTGATAAAAGCGGGAAGTTGCTCTTTTCACAATGGTCTGACAATACATGGGGCGCACGCCAACATGACCCCCGGGTTTAGAAGGGCGATGACATGTGCTTATATGCCTGATGGAAACACCTACAATGGGATCAAAAATGTACTCCCCGATGCCTATGTTGAGACATTACAGGTTGGTGATCTACTAAATAATGAGGAGCAAAATCCACTGATCTATAGCCGATTAAAATAAGGCTTACCAGTGAATGCATAGATACAAACTAATCCATAAACTATTCTTAACAGATGCGAGGAGCCAAATATATAGCATTTATAAGTTTTGTGATAACCAGTTGCCTGTCATATGTGTCGGGGAAAAAACCTGAGTATGATTCTGAGAAAACAATACTCGACCTGGGAAAGGTAAAATACATGGACGAAGTATATATAAATAATAAAACCGTTGGAGCAAGACTTTGGTCCCCCTATAGTTTTGATCTATCCAATGAGCTAAAAAAAGGGAATAACAGGATAAAAGTAAGGATTGGAAACCTCATGGTAAACCACATGGCGATGATGGACGATATGCATCAACTTAGGACTTGGTCATGGGGTTTCTCACCAGAACCAGACCTTGATCATTTCGGTAGTGGACTTCGCGGAACAGTCATACTTGAGAAACGAAAAAAAAATAAAACAGACTGATAAATACGCAAAAGTTGCAAAGGATGAAAATTGATTTTTTTTACCCCAGATGGGGTTCAGAAGCTATTGACTGGGTTGATTTTGCTCAACAGGTAAAAGTTGAAGATTTTGATGGCATTGAAGTTTTTCCATTGGGCGATGCACCCCGAAATGAGAATATGGTCAATATTCTACAAGATATAGGACTCGATTATATTTTGTTACATGCCGAGCTGAATGAAAACGGCAGTAACTTCAGCCGCTACATGGATGCACTAGAACGAAATCTATATGCATTGATAAGTTATCAGAAGAACCAAATAAGACCACGGTATATTGTCTCACAAACCGGACGTGAATATTTTACTTCTGAACAGATGGGGCAATGTTTTGCCCTTTGTGATCGGATAGCACAAGAATCAGGAATTCCTATTTTGCAGGAGACACACCGCAACAAATGGTCCTATGCGGCCCATATTGTCAATGATTACCTGAAAATTTTCCCATCACTAAGATTAGCCTTAGATCTTTCGCATTGGGTGTGCGTATCAGAAAGTTTTTTGCAAGACCAACAAGCATCCATTGATCTCGCTATAAAGCACGCTGATCACTTGCATGCACGTGTGGGACACCCGCAAGGACCGCAAGTTACTGATCCTAGAACAATTGAAAATAAAGAAGCTCTTGCACATCATTTGGCATGGTGGGATCAATGGATCGCGTATTTGGTTAAACAAGGTCGTTCCTGTGCGACGATTACACCTGAGTTTGGTCCATATCCCTACATGGCCTATGTTCCTCATTCCCGTTCCCCTGTTGCAGACCAACATGAAATAAACCTATGGATGATGCGCAAGCTAAAACAACGTTATAATCACTTTACTAAAGGCAGTAACTCATGAAATTCTTACCCTTTTTATTGATGATCATATTTTCCTTTACCAGCAAAGGGGTAACGGGACAAATACACCACGACCCGCAAGCAAAGACTATTCTAATAAAAACGAAGGATCAGCATCTTGCCCTTGTTATCGACTATGCCAATGGAGCCAAAGTCAGCCGGATGGAAATTGATGATGTAAATGTATTATCGACTGCTGGTGCCGTATCCACCGTTAAAACGAAAGAGCAATACTGGACTTCATGGCATGCCGATTTGCAGTCCATCAAAATTAGTTCGCTGGCAGACACGGTAATTTTGGAAGGAATAACGATGGGTGAGGTTAAGGAGTCGTGGAAATTTATCTTGGAGGGGGATAAGGTCATGTGGACAATAACTAGGGCTTATTTACAGGACATGGTTGTGGACGCTATTGCAATGCCTGCTTGGCATTTTGATAATCTACAAACTTGGAAAGGGGGAATATTAGACAATGGAGGTATGGTGTGGTGTAAATATTTAACCGATGTTTATGATACCTATGGTGTTCATACTGCTGGAGTGACTTTTTGGAATGAAGATCAAGAGGCTGCTTTGAAAATCGCAACGCATACTCTTGGGAATCAAAAAATTGCATCCAAATATACACATGAAGCGGATGGATCTTTTTCCTTCAGCACTTTACTTTCAGATAATGAACTAAAGCAGCGTTATAACTTAAGTCGCTTCGTTCATCGTCAGCAAGATGTGTTTGCACCATTTGAAGTTAAAAAAGGCAAAGTCGAACTCACCCTTGAATTATCATATACGAATTACCTACAAACTTACAGTAGGGGCAAACTGCCTGGTGTTGACGTTGGGGCAGTACGAGAATTACTCAACACAACGGCACGTTATGGTGTAGTAGACAATAATATTGTTGGTGCAAATGGCTGGCTTACAAATTGGAAATGTCTTCACGAACCTTTCTTCGCACAAATTGGTTTGGCATTGAATGATAAGAATTATACGGCTAATCTCGCGGCTACGCTGGATCAAGAACAGCAGGTAGCGATCCTCTCCAATGGACGCGTGCTTTCCAGGTGGCATGATATTCCAGGTGATGAAATGCCTGATACCTACAATAGGGAAACAGGTTATTACGAGGCTATGTGGGGTTATACCGTTGATTCGCAGACGGGATACATTATCAATACCGTCGAACTATTTCACCAAACAGGAGATTTGAATTGGCTCAAAGGCCACAAACAAACCTGCGAGCGTGCGCTCGATTGGCTTATTCGACGGGACAGTAATGGAAATGGCATCTTTGAAATGGTCAATAGCACGGTGGCAGAGCAAAAAGCGAGTGATTGGATTGATATTGTATGGGCGGGATTTGAAAACGCTTTTGTCAATGCCCAAATGTATGAATCATTAACATTTTGGAGTACATGCGAAAGAATATTAGGTGATCAGGAAAAAGCCGATTACTACCAAAAAATTGCTAATAAGCTCAAGGAGTCCTTCAATAAACCAATTAAAGAAGGAGGTTTCTGGTATCCAGAGAAACAGCAGTATATCTATTGGCGAGATAAAGACGGTACGATTCGTGGTGATAACTTGGTTACTCCGGTCAATTTTGCAGCAATCGCATTTGGAATATGTGATAATCAAGATCGAATTGACACAATATTGACCAATATTGAACAACGAACGGCAGCGGAAAATCTTTTTCATTGGCCCCTTGTATTTGATTCATTCAGAAAAGAAGAAGTTCATGCAAATAATTGGCCATTTCCGCGTTATGAAAACGGTGATATTTTCCCGACCTGGGGTTATCTTGGTATCCGGTCATACGTGAAATTCGATAAGGATCTTGCGCTGAAATACATCCGAAATATACTTTCACAATATAGAAAGGATGGACTTTCATCGCAACGATATAGCCGGGTTGATCAGCAAGGGCAGGGAACAGATATTCTGTCTGGAATCAGCACAACCGTTACCGCTTTATATAGTGATATTTACGGTATCCAACCCAAATGGAATCGCATGGGGCTAGTACCCAACATAACACCTGAACTAAACGACACGAAATTTACCTATACCCTACGCGATACTGTTTATGATATCACCTTAAAAATGAACGATTATCAATTACGTACAAGAGATTTTCTAGTCAGGAGTGTCGTGTCATTTGGTGTAGGAAATACGGGTTTAGACTTACGTTTCTATCCTGAGAATGAAGAGAAGGTGGTATTGATTCAGCATAACAATCGGATCGCGTTTAATAACCTGCGAGTGACCCAGTGGAAAGAAGGTTATTATCAATGGGTATCCAAGGGAAAACATATTGAGAAATTTGAGCTACAGGGATTAACGCCCGGTGCGAGTTATCAGCTTCATACTGCTCAGAAAAAGAAGAAAATAACCGTATCTGAAGATGGCATTCTTTCGATTCTGGTACACGGGGTTGGATCCCAGAGGTATACGTTGATTCCATTGTAGTTCTACAGGCTAACTAAAGGTGGCGAATTACAGGGCGAGTTGAAGCTATGTTTTTATTCGACTTACCAAGTTGAAAAAGAATGTATTATTAATAATCAAAAATTATGAGTTATAAACCAATTACATTGCTTTGGGAAAGCGGAGTACTCTTTTCCTGGCGTACAGGTAATCTTTTAAAGATCTTTTCCTGTCTTTTTTTATTTGTACAATCCAATTCTCTACTCTTGGCGAACACTGGCATTCCGCTAGAAAAAACAGTAACCCATATGCTACAGCAACGTGTAATTACGGGCACAGTTAAAAATGAAGAGGGCATGCCAATTTTCGGAGCTTCGGTCATTGAAAAGTCGACTAATAATAGCGTTCAGACAGATGATAAAGGCTATTTCAGCATAAGCATTTCGACTGATAGTCCGCTAGTGGTAACTTTCGTGGGGTACCTGGAAAATACGGTGGCAACAAAGGGTGAAAATTCATTGGATGTTGTTCTTGAAATAAGTCAACAAATGATTGATGATGTCGTTGTCGTAGGGTATGGTACGATGCGGAAAAAGGATCTTACTGGTTCTATTAGCCATATAGATGCTGATAAGTTACGAAATGAACGACCAACTACCGTTCAAGATATACTTCGCAATACGGCTCCTGGACTCGTTGTAGCACCTTCCTCAAGCTCTGCAAAAGAGCAACCTTCTTTACTCATACGAGGACAACGTTCACTAAAGGGAGGTACCTCGCCGTTGATCGTGCTAAATGGTGTTATTTTTAATGGGGAGCTATCGGAAATTAATCCGACCGATATTGAATCTATTGATGTATTGAAAGATGCTTCTTCTGCCGCTATTTTTGGAGCAAAATCCGCCAATGGTGTGGTAATTGTCACGACCAAAAAGGGGGCTGGAGCAAAACCAACACTACTATTTGATCTCAGTACAGGTCTTGCCACCATGGGTGCAAATAGAAAATACTATACAGGCGATGATTACCTAAAATATCGTTCAGATTATGCAATCAGTAGTAATGGATTTGATAAGGGTGGGTTTTACGACAGGCCAACACCAGAAAATTTGCAAAAATATAATCTGACTGAAGACGAGTGGCGCAACTACGATGCCATTGGACAAGGGTCAGATAATTTAGCGGATGTATGGTTGCAGAGAATTAATATAGGTGATTTAGAAAGAGCAAACTATTTTTCCGGTAACACCTATAATTGGTATGACGAATCATGGCAGGTTGCTCCAAGACAAAATTATAACATCAGCCTTTCTGGCCAATCCCCTGCCGTAAAATACTATTGGTCGATGGGGTATCAAGATAATAAAGGTAATCAGGTAGGTGATCGTTTTAAAAACTACCGGTCTAATTTAAATCTTGAAGCCAAGGTGACTAGTTTTCTTGACGCCGGTGTTAATTTAAATTTACAGAAACGGGATGAAGGTTTTCAACCGGTAGATTGGGAGGGGCAATCTAGAAATTCACCCTATTCCACACCTTTTCTTGCGGATGGCTCATTAAATCCGTGGCCCATGGGACAGGGGCATCAAGCTTCAGGATCGAATAGTCTTTACCTTCATTCGGTCTCTTCGTTAAGTGCAGAGACACAGGCAATAAATTCAACTTTTTTTGGAAAACTGAGCTTGCCTTTCAATATCACTTATCAGGTAAATTTTTCGCCAAGGTTTAATTGGAGTCAACGACGGAACTGGAGAAGTTCTGAAAGTGTTTTCGACACATCCGGGGGTTTTGCTGATCGAAGTAGCGATCGTTCGGAAGGGTGGACGCTGGATAATATAATTAAATGGAATTATACATTTTCGGATAAACACCTGTTCGATGTAACCTTACTCCAGAATGCGGAACAATATCAGTATTGGAGTGAAGGAATGACGGGCACCCGTTTTTCACCAACAGACATTTTGCAGTGGCATTATATGCAAAGTGCCAATGAAAGAACAATCACTTCTAACGATGAAAAATACACCGGTGATGCATTAATGGGTAGATTATTCTATTCCTATGACAATAAATACATGGTTACCGCTTCTATAAGGCGAGATGGATTTTCCGCCTTTGGACGATCTAAACCTCGTGCTAATTTTCCCTCTTTAGCCTTTGCATGGGCATTCTCTGAGGAAAATTTTTTTAAATGGGAACCACTCTCACAGGGGAAGTTACGGTTATCTTATGGACAAAATGGGAATAGAGATATCGGCATCTATCAAGCATTGTCTCAACTCGTAACCGGCGATGGCATTAGTAGATATACCTTTGCTACACCAACCGGCACACTATACGAATTATCCACCCTGCAAATTGAGCGGATGGCCAATAGTGATCTTAAATGGGAAAGTACAGCATCCTGGAATGCAGGATTGGATTTTGGTTTTCTTAATAATAGGATCAATGGTAGCTTGGAGTGGTATTATATGCCCACCACAGATCTATTGATGGATCGTACCTTACCTAATATTACTGGATATACGACTGTGGTGACCAATTTGGGTAAAGTTGTCAATCAGGGATTTGAATTAGCATTGAATTCCATCAATGTGGAGAAACCAAACTTCAACTGGTCAACGGGGCTAAATGTTTCGCACAATAAAAATCGTATTGAACATCTTTATTATACCTATGAGGATATCCTTGATCCAGCAGGAAATATCATTGGGCAAAAAGAGGTGGATGATATTAATAGAGGCTGGTTTGTCGGCAAGGATATGTCAACCATTTGGGATTATGAAATGGCGGGGATTTGGCAGGTGGATGAAGTTGATCAAGCAGCGAAATATGGGCAGAAACCAGGGGATGCAAAAGCGCGGGATGTCGATAATGATTATCTGATTTCCGGCGATGACCGTACTTTTTTGGGACAAAGAAATCCGAAGGTAAGAATAGCCTTAAGAAATGATTTTGTCCTATTTGATAATTGGAGCCTATCTTTCAATTTGTATTCTTATTTAGGGCATAAATCAGCGACAACAGATTATCTCAATTTCTTTGGTTTTGACGGAGATTACCTCAACTCACCCATTAGAAATTATTGGACGCCGGAAAATGGCTCCAACGAATATGCACGATTGAAATCAACCTTACCTGGAAATGTATCGCCGAAGAAAATTATCAAAATGGACTTTATCCGTCTTGAGAATATCTCGATCGGCTATAAACTTCCCAAAAGAACATTACAAGCATTGAATGCACAAGATATACGTGTTTTTGGAACGGTACGTAATGCCGCTATTTGGGCCTTATCCAAATCATGGTCAAAAGCAAACTACTGGGATGTGGAGACCGGTGGATCCATGCCACGGACTTTTACATTTGGGGCGAGTATTACCTTTTAATTATAAACAGATAATATCATCTAACCATAGCTATAAAAACACGAAAGATGAAAAACAAAATTATGAAACCACTGTTGGCTATACTTTTAGCCTGTGTATTTACAGCTTGCTCTAAGAGCTGGCTGGAACCGGAACCTTTATCTTTTTATGAGCCTAATTTAACTTTTTCTACGGAAGAAGGACTTGAGGCGGCATTAACGCGCTGCCGAAGTGATCTGCTTTATTATTTCTTGGGAACAGACGGAACGGCAATGTCGACCGAACTGATCTTTTCAGATGTGGCAGTTTCGGCCATCACTGACCTGAGTGGTTCCCAAAATTTTATTACAGACATTACCCCTACCTCAAATAATGAATGGATCGGTTCAAATTTGTCTAATGCATTTTGGAATAGTGGCTACAAAGGAAGTAGTTTTTCAAATGCGGTCATTTCTAGAATACCTGAATTGGAACTAGATCAGCAGATTAAAGATCAAATGATTTCCAAAGCATACTTCCAAAGAGCTTTTCGATACTATCACTTGATTTTCCAATTCGGAGATATTCCCTTTATAACCAAAGAAGTGACTTCTCCCAAACTCGATTTTAGATCAGTCAAGATGGAGGTTGTCATCGAACAGATGATTCGTGATCTAGAATTTGCGGTCCAGCATATACCAGAAAGAGACGATTATGGTAAAGAAAATAAAGGGGGCTGTTTAATGTTGCTTATCAAGTTTTACATGGCTGCAGGAAAGTTTGATAAAGCGATTGAGGCCGCTAATACGTTAATCAATAGTTCTGGTTATCAATTAATGGAGCAACCGTTCGGCGTATTTGAAAACCCTTTTCCTGGGGACAGACCAATAACGCGCAATGTACTTTGGGATTTACACAGACCGGCTAATAAATCGATTCCTGCTAATAAGGAAACGATCATGACCATGATAAGCCGCCAGGAAAATCCGGAAAGTAGAGTACCCATTAAATCGTTATATAATTTTACGCCATTCTGGAGCATGACCGATGTTAATAGGGGGATTTTAACCCCAAGCAAACGGAATGCAGGGATGGGAAGGCTTGCTGCCACTGCTGATGTCATGAAAAGTTATCCTGATTACATTGATTTTAGAGCAATTGCAGGAAGAGGAGAGTGTTTTGTGCGACCGACTTACTTTGCTGAGAAAGGCATGTGGAATGATGAAAATGATTTGCGTAATAATAGCAAGATGGGCAACTGGTTTGAAATGGAGGAATTGAAGTACAATAATCCCACGCTCCTAACCGGTAGCGATGCTAAATATTTTGGTCAGCCTATTCGTAAATATGCAGAGGATGGTTCTTTGTTAGTCAAGGATACTATTCGCAGTTGGTATGGTTATCCTTATTATAAGCTATGGGTCAATGATCCTGATCGAAACGTTTCTAACGGTTATACGGGGGTAGATTACCAAGGTGGACCTGGCGATTACTATCTTTTCCGTTTGGCAGAAGCCTATTTGTTGAGAGCGGAAGCCTATTATTGGTCAGGAAATTATGCAAAAGCGGTTGAAGATGTCAACGCCATTAGGAAGCGAGCGCAGTGTGCGAATTTATTTACTGCAGCTGACCTGGTAGGTTTGCAAGGGCTGGATGTTATTATGGACGAGCGTGCTCGTGAATTAATGTATGAGGAGTTCCGTCATGTGGAATTGGTGCGTGTGTCCTATGTTAAAGCAAATAAAGAAGGTGTTTATCAATCACCGAGGAGTTTGGCTGATGAGGCTAGCAATAGTTATTGGTGGCACCGTATTACGAAATACAATAACTATTATAACAAAGGAAAACGTACTTTACATAATGACGAATATAAAATGGCAAAGCATAATATATTTTGGCCAATTAGTCAGGGAAATATTGACCCCAATCTATATGGCCGTATTAATCAGAATTATGGTTATGCTGGATTTGAAAATAATAAAGACCCAATAAGTTCCTTGGAGGAATTGGAAGAAGCCGGCCAATAATAAACATAAGTAAATTATAAAAATTGCCTGCCGTATAATGGTAAGGTAATATCGATACCTGATTATATGAAAACTTTAAAAAATATGATGCAACATACACCGTTGTTGCTGTTGCTGCTTTCTTTTTCACTCAGCGGCTTAGCACAAGAAAGCAGGGATGTAATTTCAATCAATTATCCCGCGATATCTGGTAGTAAGACTGGTAAAAAGGTACCTTTTTCACCAGACCCTTTAGCGGAATATCAATGGGCTGATCCAAAGGCAACTGATGGTCTTGAAATTTACACTTTGAAACCCAAGGATATTCAGACGGACCAGGCAAAAAATGTATCGATTGAGGGAGATTCTATAATCACTGTCGTTGGTCCTTGCGATCTAATGTTTGATTTTGGCCAAGTGAATGCAGCCTGGTTTGAGTTTGATTCACCTGATTTTGATGGTGAAGTTGAGATGAGTATTAGTGAATTTAATAAGCCCGCTGTATTCAATGTTGGATCACAACATCCGAAAAAAACGGCTAAAGCGGTTAAACACGGTAATACTTATCGATTAGAGCTGAATAAAGAGCTGTACGAAGGGGTCAGGTTTGCATGGATACATGTGAAAGCACTTAAGAAACCCATGAAAATTGTCTCTCCACGACTGATATGTCAAATCAAACCGACAAATTACCAAGGCAGTTTTGATTCAAATGACACGTTGCTCAATAGAATATGGTATACTGGCGCATACACAGTAAAATTAAACCTGCTAAAGGATCATTTTGGGGCAATACTAATGGAACGTAGTGATAGACATTCTTGGACTGGAGATGCACATACCTCGCAAGCAGCCTCTATGGTTGCCTTTGGAAATTATGATTTTGTAAAACAAAACCTTCGCTATACTTCAGAACAATACAATGGTATCCCGAGCTACTCCCTATATTGGATATTGAGTTTGGTTGATTATTTCCGTTATACTGCCGATCAGGGGCTGGTTAGAGAAATGTTGCAAAATGCGACCACTAAGTTGCAAAAGGCCTATGACCAATATGGAAAAGAAGAACAATTGATGTTTTATGGTTGGGATGAAAGATTAGGTGCGGGTTTTGAGAACCCCAACATAAAGGAACCCTTCAATGCGTACCATATGCTATGTATCCGCTCTTGGCAGGAATTTGCAAGCGTTTTAAGGCAGATTGGGGAAACAGAAAAAGCCAAAACTTTCCAGGGTTATGCTCATGAAAAAATAGCGGAACTGCAGTCAAGCCCTGATTGGTGGAAAGAATTTGGGGTTCATGCTGCTGCAGATGCGGTGAATGCATCATTTGTCGATACCAATCAAGAAAAACAGCTGTGGACTAATGCATTTTCAGACCGCATGCAAAGACTCTCTTATTCCCCATTTAATCAGTTCTTTATTTTGCAAGCAATGTCAGCTATGGAGCGTCATGCAGAGGCTATCACAACAATAGATGACTGTTGGGGAGGGCAAATAAGGTACGGTGGGACGACATTTTTCGAAGTATATAGACCATCCTGGAACCTAGGGGCACAACCAAATGATGCGCCAATTAATAATCAGTGTGGTTATACAAGCTTAACACACCCATGGAGTGCTGGGGTAACTAAATGGATGACTGAAGAAATCCTAGGAATAAAACCCCTCACGCCTGGTTTTGAGACCTTCCGAATCAAGCCGTTCCTGTCTTCCCGCATTACACGTGTAAAAGGAGATGTTCCTACCCCAAAAGGTATTATTTCATTTTCCTTAGATTCAGAATCAGGTGCAATCGAACTTGATGTCCCAAAAGGAACGAAAGCTAATTTAGCACTACCAAAAGCGGGACAGGAAATTACTGTTCTTGACTTTGATGGATTAAAACCTACAAAGGAGGACGATCATTTTGTTTATTTCGACCATATCCCTTCGGGGAATTATAGCGGTAAAGTGCAATATCAGGGGGAATGGACAAAGAACATACAAGAGGAATTTCGTTACACTCAGCAATCGATCACTGAAGATGAAAAAACAAGCGGTAATTGGACAACAAAATATGGAAAGAAAGGACATTACTTTTTTAATTATGAGGCTGTAAATAGCAACGATAGTATCTTACCTACGTTTGTGAAAAATATTACGTTAAGCAGAGCGATGCATGTTAATTGGTCTCCCGATTCGGATGACACCAGGGCGCTATTTTCTGCCTCCCAGAAGGGGAACTTAGGGGCTATTTATACGGATGATCCGAATGTATGTATGCAATCGATGACAATTGATTTGGAAGGCGAGTCGGAAATGTCAACAAAACTTTCCCTATATTTTGTAGATCTTGATAAAAAAGGTAGGACCACAGCAATAGAAGTTTTCGATTTGGAAACTAAAGAATTATTAATGCCGATTCATAGAATTGATACGTACGAAAATGGTAAATATGTTTCTTTTCCCATAGACCGGCCAGTTCGAATTCGCATCAACCAAGTCCGGGGGGATAATGCTGTGTGTAGTGCCTTGTTTTTTGATTAGAAAAAACCTTCCCTAATGATGATTTATATTTTTAAATTAAAAACTACTGTTATTTAAACCTAGAAAATATGCGGTTATATTTTTTCTTATTATGTTTTTTATTTTTATCCTGTGTTTCCAGAAAAAAAATGGCTAAGGATTGGCATTCGATCGAATCGATTTTCAAAAATGCCCCTGATTCGATACAGACAAGCGTTTATTGGTACTGGGTTTCAGATAATATTTCCAAAGAAGGTGTAATTAAAGATCTCCACGCCATGAAAAAAGTTGGCATCAATCGCGCATTTATAGGTAATATAGGCTTAGCTGAGATACCAAAAGAAAAATGGGGAACCGTCAAAATTTTTAGTGATGAATGGTGGGATATTGTGCATATCGCGTTAAAAACAGCTACAGAACTCAATATCGATATTGGGATGTTTAATGGTCCAGGATGGAGTCAATCAGGAGGTCCTTGGGTACAAGAAAAGCAAGCCATGCGATATCTCTATGCAGCAGATACTTTAGTGACGGGGGAAACAATATTTAATAGTAAGGTCGGAAATTATCCTGTTAATCTACAGCTAGGGAACGTTGTAGCCTTCAAAGTTCCAAAAGAATATCACCTTACCTTAGCTAATAATAAACCCCAAATCAGTGGTGATTTGAATGGTTCTTTGGGATTATTAATCGACAAACAGTACAGCCAACCTATTTTACTACCTAGCGGGAAGCAGTCTGAGGTGGTCTTTTCTTTGGATAAACAATTCTCAGCAAGAAGTCTCACGATTCATCCGCATCATAGTCCTGCAGCCTTTAATGTAACACTTGAAGCGAAGCAAAATGGACAATTTGTTGCTGTAAAGTCTTTTCGGATTGATCGAACAAACCCTGCGGTCAATGTAGGATTTGAACCATATTCGCCTGCAACTGTATCATTTGATGTTGCAGCTAGCGACACTTTTCGATTGGTCTTTGATCAGGTGGGGGGTACCGCTGGAATAACAGAGATTGAACTCACCACTACTCCTAAGGTAGAACATATTGAAGAGAAGGGGTTGGCTAAAATGCATCCAACTCCTTTACCCTATTGGCATCATTACATGTGGGATCCGCAAGCGGAAATTACAGATTCAGCTTATGCTATTAATCCCACAGAAGTAAAAAACCTAACGGAATTTTTATCAAAGGATGGTGTGCTGGACTGGAAAGTCCCCGCAGGTGAATGGATTATTCTGCAAACGGGGATGCTGCCGACTGGCGCCTTTAATGCACCAGCGGTGGGAGGAGGGCAGGGCTTAGAAATAGATAAAATGAGCGAAAAACATGTCCAAGCTCATTTTGATAATTTTATAGGAGAGGTATTACGTCGTGTTCCCGAAGAAGATCGCAAAACATTTAAGGTGGTTGTTCAAGATAGTTATGAAACAGGTGGACAAAACTGGACCGATGGGTTTGATCAAAAATTTAAAGCGGCTTTTGGGTATGATCCCAAGCCTTATCTGCCCGCATATTACGGATTCGTTGTTGGTAATCAAGATAAATCGGACCGATTTCTGTGGGATATGAGACGTTTTGTCGCCGACCAGGTAGCGTATGAATTTGTTGGAGGATTTCGTAAAATAAGTCATAAGCATGGTTTGACGACGTGGTTAGAAAATTATGGTCATTGGGGTTTCCCTGGTGAATTCCTACAATATGGTGGTCAATCAGATGAAGTGGGTGGCGAATTCTGGAGCGAAGGTGAATTAGGCAATATTGAAAACCGGGCCGCATCTTCGGCCGCTCATATCTACGGTAAAAATAAAGTGTCTGCTGAATCGTTTACAGCTGCGGGAAATGAATTTGGACGTTATCCAGCGCTATTCAAGGAGCGTGGAGATCGGTTCTTTGCCGAAGGAATAAATAATACCCTTTTGCATGTCTACATCCACCAACCCGATGACAGACTGCCAGGCGTAAATGCTTGGTTTGGGAATGATTTTAATCGCTCAAATACGTGGTTTTATGAAATGGATGGTTTTCTATCCTATCTCAAAAGGACAAATTTTTTATTGCAACAAGGTACTTACGTAGCAGACGTTGCTTATTTCATTGGAGAAGATACCCCGAAAATGACCGGGATACAAGAACCAGCTTTACCTAAGGGATATGATTTTGATTATATCAATGCGGAAGTTATAGAAACGCGCATGCGCATAGTAGATGGCAGATTTACGCTTCCGGATGGGCTATCTTATAAAATATTGGTCTTACCTCCCTTAGAAACAATGCGACCTGAATTATTGCGTAAAATAGAACAGCTGGTGAAGTCGGGAGGGATTGTCCTAGGCCCTAAACCGATACGCTCACCAAGTTTACACCGCTACGAAAAAGCAGATCAGGAAATTCAGGAAATCGCAGATAAACTATGGGGTAATATTGACGGTAAAACAATTAAATTAAACCAATACGGGGCTGGTAAGGTATTAGATGGTCTTTCTTTGGAAGAAGCATTCATTGAATTAGAAACTATGCCAGACGTTCAACTTCGTGCAGATGAGCATGTGCATTACATCCATCGTAGGATGGAACAGGGGGGTGATATTTACTTTTTATCCAATCAAAGCGGGAAAACCATTGATTTCGACCCCATATTCCGTACTTCAGGAAAAAAACCTGAATTGTGGGATGCTGTAACTGGTCTAGTCAGAGATCTTCCCGAATATACCGATAATGGTAAAACCACTAGTGTTCCGGTGGAATTGCAAGCACATGAAAGTGCTTTTGTAGTGTTTCGGGACGAACCAACTATGAATATAACAACTACTAAAAATTTTCCGAAACCTGTCAATACCATACCTGTGGATGGTCGATGGAAAGTTGTTTTTAAAAGACCAGATTCGACATCTTTTACAAAGTCGTTTGATCAGTTATGGGATTGGTCCAAACATCCCGATAAAGAGGTTAATTATTTTTCAGGAAGTGCTACCTACGAAATTACCCTCCCTAAAATTGAAATGCAGGATAAAAAACAGCGATTGGTATTAGATTTAGGAAATGCTATTGCCGTAGCACGAATATTTGTCAATGGCAATGAGGTAGGTCCAGTATGGACGACACCATATGAAATCGATATTACAAATTTTTGCCAAAAACAGATCAACACCCTTGCTGTAAAAGTTACCAATACATGGGTAAATAATCTTATTGGAGAACAACAGCTGCCGGAGAATCAGCGAAAGTTGTGGACAATAGTTAATCCTTATCAAGCGAGTAGTCCGCTACACAGTGCTGGGCTTTTAGGACCTGTATCCATCAAAATTTATGAAACGGATTAAAAAAACAAGCATAAAATGGCGTTAGACTGTCCAGAGCGATTTTTGACAAAAATCGGCTGTTATATTTTTAAGCACTTGCTTGCAGGCAGCTAAGTCCTATCTGAAGTAATAGAAAAGTCCTTGCAAATTGATGCAAGGACCGTTCTATTGAATATTGATTATATCGTAATTATTTCAAGTCTAATTTATTTGACATGTCTTTGGTCAGGGCATTTTTATGAAGCAGTAAAGAAATAGTTTTAAATCTTACAAACTCTTTAGTCGCGTACATATATCCTTTATAATCGTTTGTGGCACCCCAAGAATTTTTAATAATATAATATTCTTTACCATTTTGGTCTTTCACAAGCCCTACAATATGCATTCCGTGATCATCTGTTGTGGTGAAATTATCAAATGATTCTTGTCTTTGCTCTGGAGTCACCGTAGCTTCTTTTTGTGGGCCGTTAAATAAAACCTCAATTTCCTGTGTTGTCATTTTTTCAATTGGCTTCTCAGGAACAAAAGCAACTCCGTTTTTCCAACTAAATGACTTTTCCGATACGTCAGTTGCCCAAGCTACCGTGTATCCGTTATCTAAAGCATGGTCAATAATATCAGTCATATCATTGATTTGGACATTATAAAAGCTTTCAAATGACCAGTTGTCCGGAATTAATAGAACAAAAGGTTCATAATAAGCATGTTCCGCAAAAGAAGAGATGCCTACGTAGTCGTCTGGATTAATACCAATTACTTCATCAGCAAAGGTTCTGGGCGTGTAGCTTTTTCCCTTATATTGAAAATTCTCAGGAACTTCTCCTAAATAGGAATCCATTGCTCCTGTAAAGGAATTTAACCAATTTTTGGTTGGTTTCTTACTTTTTGCAACGGTTTCTGTGATTGATTGCAAAATAGGGCTCATCTCACTGAAATTATTGCGTGATTCTCCTTCTGGCAGGCCAGTATAGACTTCATATGGAACAGCGCCATATTTTTTGAAGATAGTTAATACGTCATGAAGTTGACCCCCATCTCCTTGAGCTTGCTTACCATGCAGTCGAACAAAGTTTTTTGCTTTTTCAACATAGGTGTTTCGTGCTGTGTAGATCTGAGAAATCTCGACAGGAGCTTTTCCCATACGAATCATTTCAGATTCTAGGAAGGAATTTCCAGAATAAGACCAACATGTACCTGAGGAACCTTGATCTTTAATTGATGTGTTACCTAAGTTAATAACTTCGGTAAATTTAAATCCAGCCTTGCTATTATCGCTAGCATTTCCGTTTAGGGAATTTATTAAATTGTCTTGGGCTTGGGTTTGCACTGCCGCCAAAAATACAGCAGCGAATAGAATCGATTTACTCCAATTCATATGATGTAATATTATTTAATTTTAAAGTGCACGAATTTATCAAAATAAAGACATCCTGCAGGATGTTTTATGTAAAAATTTTGGTTGAATCCAAAAAAAAGAGACTCATTTGAGTCTCTAATTGATATTATTGTGTTTCAAAATCCTTCTTCTTGGGGAACATCAGCGATGCGACAATACTGATGACAAGAATCGCCAGTATAATAATCAAAGAATGAGTCGTTGTAAATCCCCAAAGACTTAACCAATGATGTAATAACATTTTTAATCCGATAAAAATAAGTAAAAATGCCAATCCAACTTTCAAATAGTGGAACTTATGAATGATATTGATCAATAAGAAGAACATTGATCTTAATCCTAGAATAGCAAATATATTTGAAAAGAAGACGATATATGGATCTTTAGTGATCGAAAAAATCGCAGGAATGGAATCGACTGCAAAAACTAGATCAGTAAATTCGATAACAATCAGCACTAAGAACAGCGGTGTCATGTACTTAACACCATTCTCTGAATGAAAAAAATTCCCACTGTCTAATTTATGCGTCACTTTAAAGTGTTTGGACATGAATTTAACGACCTTGTGGTTTTCCGGATCAATTTCTTCCTCTTTATTTCGGTTTATATACATATTAAAACCTGTGAAGACTAAAAATGCGCCAAATAGATAAAGAATCCAACCGAACTTCGTGATTAATGCTGCGCCTACAAAAATGAATATACAACGCATAATAATGGCGCCTAAGATGCCCCAAACTAAAACTTTGTGATAGTATTTTTCTGGAATCCCAAAGGAATTAAACAGTAAGACCATGACAAAAATATTATCCACGGAAAGCGCATATTCAACTACGTAACCCGTCAAATACTCAATTGTCAGGTTTTTATTGTAAATGTGTAAACTAGCAGCGAGATCACTCTCATTTATACTTATATTATGAAAATGAATGGCAATGATTTCTTTTAATCGGGCAAAATCATGAACATTATGTAATTCATTTCCCCAAAAATAGAGTAGTAGACCAAACAATAAGGCGAAAGAAACCCAAATACCACTCATTATGGCGGCAACTTTTAAGGAAACAGGTTTATCGCTTTTGGAAAATAATCCAAGGTCTATGGCTAACATCAGAATTATAAAAACTATAAATCCGATCATAAATAATGCTTCGTGGCTCATGTGTTATTTTTTTCTTTCAGTTGTAAATCTTACTAGCTGCTCTAATCCTACTTTAAACTCTCCCCCCCCTGGGATTTCATTGAGAATATTAAAAGCTTCTTGTTGATATTGCAGCATTTGTTTTGTTGCGTAATCAAGTCCTCCGTGAACTTTCACAAAGTTAATTACTTCTGCCACCTTTTCAGCTTCATCATTATGATGCTTAACTAAATTAATGATTCTCCTTTTTTGATTTTTATCAACGACTGATAAGGCATAAATCAAAGGTAGTGTCAATTTTTTTTCTTTAATATCATTTCCTACTGGTTTGCCGACATCATCCAAACCAAAATCAAATAGATCATCTTTTATTTGGAAAGCTATACCAACTTTTTCACCAAATAATCTAAGTTTCTCTATTGTTTGTTCATCTGCCCCTGCTGAGGCTGCCCCGCATGCACAACAGGAAGCAATCAAGGATGCCGTTTTTTTACGAATAATCTCGTAATAAATTGATTCTTTAATATCCAGATGCCTTGCTTTTTCAATCTGAAGCAATTCCCCCTCACTCATCTGTTCTACAGCCTCTGATACAATTCGTAATTGTTCAAATTCTTTATGCTTTACAGATAATAGTAAGCCTTTAGAGAGTAAAAAGTCACCCACCAAAACGGCAACTTTATTCTTCCATAGGGCGTTGATGGAAAAGAAGCCTCTGCGTTCGTTCGCATTGTCAACGACATCGTCATGGACTAGAGAAGCTGTATGTAATAATTCAACTAAAGCCGCGCCGTGATAAGTTGCTTCTTGAATTCCACCGGTTAAGCCAGCTGAAAAGAAAACAAACATAGGACGCATCTGTTTTCCTTTTTGCTTAATTATATAACGCGTAATTCTATCTAATAATGGTGCGGAACTTTGCATCGAAGCTTTGAATGTCTTTTCAAAGCGCTTGAGATGTTCTTTTATAGGAAGCTGTATTTCGTCTAACGTCAACATGAAAATGGTTTAAGACCATCAGTAATTACTGAGTTCGCTTATAAAAATAGTAAATTTAAAGCTGAGTTTCTAAGGTATTTTCTAGCTGGGCATACCATTCTGCACCATATTCCCTAATTAATGGATCTTTTAGGAATTTATAGACCGGTATTTTCAGTTCTTGACCAAAGGTACAAGCATCGCTACAGATGGACCAACGGTCATAATGTAATACCTCAAATTCAGGATAATGCGTTGCTCTAATAGGGTACAAATGGCAAGAAGTTGGTTTTTTCCACTGTACATCGCCCATTTCGTAGGCCTTTTCAATGCCACATTTTGTAATACCATTTTCCCAGGTGACATAAGCACATTCTTTATTGCCATCCACACATGTAGTCGTTAAATCACCGTCCGGATCAATCACAAATTTGCCTTGTTCTTCAATGGCTTGGATTCCCTTGGCCGTTAAGTAAGGTTTAACTTTTGGATATATTTCTTCTAATATCGCAGTTTCTGTCTCCGTTAGGGGTGCTCCAGCATCACCTTCTATGCAACAAGCTCCTTTGCATTTGCTAAGGTTGCAAACAAAATCATTATTTATAATGTCTTCATGAACTAAGACATTTCCTACTTCTATCATTTCTTTATTTTGAATAACTTACCCGTTGACCCAATGGGTATTTTAAACCCTCTGCATTTACTAATTCCATGGTAACTGAACCAATAAGAATTTCCACTTGCGCTTTTACTGGAATTCGGTTTCCATCATTTGTGACCCAAAGATACAAACGACTACTCTTTTTAAAAATTCTCCCAGGTGTAATTTCGGGACTTAATTTTATACACTCAATATCGCCAAGTGATGATTTTATTTTTTCTACACCAATGTATTCAATTCCCAGTTGCTCTACCTCATCATTTAAGAAATAACTCACCTTAAATTTATCTCCTGGTTTGAGTTTGGAAAAGTCTAAGTTTCGTGAGAAATAGTAGGCGGATACCAAATCAAAAGTTTGCTCGGTAGGGCTTTTAAATGTTCCCTTTTTTCCACTTACTTTTTTGTTTTTATGATCAAAAGTTGCGTATTCGACCCTTCGATACTTATTTTCTCTGATGTTTTCGGTATAGAGTATAGGAAGGAATGTACGTTGGTCGACATAAGAATCATATTGATTTTTAATAGTATAAAGTGCTGAAAATGCACCCGTTGTTTGACCAAAAGCGGACAAGTGAATAGCATCTTTTACGCCAAAATTATATTTGGATTTATGTACAGATAAAGTTCCTGATGCAGCTGAAATAAAGCCATATTTTAATTTGTAGGTTAACACCTCTCCAACTTTATAGGTAGGCTCCTTCAGGTAAGGAAGTGATTGAGATCTACCTAAACTAGCGACAAATAAACAAAAAATAAGGACCGTAAGATGTTTCTTCATAAAGTTATGGTCTAACTGGGTATAAAATGTTTAAGATTTTCGCTTGAAAACGGGTACTGTTGAGCATGGCTCACCATACATTATGCTTTTAGCGTATGCACTTAGTTTTGCTGTAAAAGTAACAAAAGCAGCTTCTGGTATATAAATATCACCACATCCTTTTATAACAATTCTGGCATCTTGGTACTGGTTGAAATCAATATCGTTTATGGCCTGATCAAATAAAGTCGTACGAACATACTCTTTTTCACCAAAATGAACACTAAGGGCATGTTGTTTAAATTTTGTACTTAATAGCATATAGGCCCAGGTAGGAACTATAGCATCAGTCGAACATATAATGCCGATGTGTTTGTTTGCATATTGTGACCAATCGTGATTTTTGATAAATTCTCGAAAGTCTTTTTCCTTTAATATTAATCCGTGGAAAAGATTCTCTTTAATATCATACACTTCTATTTGGTCTTCTGGCGCATAAATGGCCAAATCAATGGTGATTAATCCACTTTGCGCAACTTTGTTAATGATTGTCTCTTGAATATCCATTGCTATAAAAATAAAAAAAGCTGGGCAACTTATTGTTACCCAGCTACAAATTTAACTATTATATATTAATAGAATTTAATACGATTGTCAACAATTTTAGCATTGTTTTGTAATGCAGTAAAAATAACACTCCAAGAGCGTTGTATTTTGGTGTCTGTTAATTGTTTTTGCTGATTTGTTAACTCCTGGGCAGCTAATGCTTTTGGATTAACAAAACCGGTAACCTGTACAGCATATACACCTTGTTTTCCTTCAATTGATTTTGAAGGTTTGTTAGGTTGCAAACCAAATACAGTTCCAACCACCGCATTCTCAACAGCAACACCTGGAATAACAGGATTCGACAGTACAACATTTTCTACGGTCTGTGCATTTTTGCCTAATTTTTGCGCAACCTGATCAATTGCATTAGATCCATTTAAAGCATTTGACATTTTTTCTTTCAACATGCGCGCCTTCACTAGATTTTTCACGACAGGTTCGATCATTGTTTTAACAGCTTCTAATGGTTGAATTCCTTTAGGTTGGATCTTCGTCACACGAGCGACAATAAAATTATCTTGTGTTTCGTAGATTTTATCAGAAACCTCACCCACTTTAGCCTCATATGCCCAACGAACTAGGTCACGAGGTACTTCTGCTGATCCAAAAACATTGTCCATTGCGAGAGTACGCTCATTGGTAAGAACAGGTACATTTTGTTGTTTAGCTATTTCATCGAAATTATCTTTATTGATCGCTGAATAAAAAGCATTTGCTTTTGAATATGCTGCATCAGTCGTTTCTTTAGCCGCTAAGATAGTCTTGTCAACAATAGCCAGTCTAGCTATTGGAGAATTCCCTATTTGACTATTGATTTTAACAACATGGACGCCCATATTAGTGGATATTACTTTTAAATCGCCTGTTTTACCGTCGAATAATGTTTCATCCATTTCTGGAATCATCCCGCGTGTTATCGTTCCGATTTCTCCGGCATTATTTTTACTATTAGGATCGGCACTGAATTCAATCGCTAACGCTGCAAAATTAGCACCGTTTTCAAGAAGGTTTTTAATGGAATCAGCTTTAGCTAGAGCCTTGTCAACACCCCCCTCGATAGCAGGGTTTAACATGATGTGACTTGCATTTACTGAATCAGGACTTGTTTTTACCTGCAGTACTTTTGCGATTTCATACTTGTTTTCAGATAGGAATGGACCAACAACGGTACCGGGTGCCGATTGAAAAACAATGGAGTCAAGAGCAGGGCTAACCTGACCTTTACTATAGAATTTAACAGGATATTTAGTTTCCGAATTTATGGAAACGAAATTTGAATCATTTGTAGAAGTTTGTAATTCTGTTTTTAATTTTTGGATGTTTCCTAAAATTAATGCTGTGTCAGCGCCATTAGGTGCTGCATTAAACAAGACATACTCTATCGTACGAATTTCTTCTTGATTCTTAAATGCATTTTTGTTTTTATCGTAATACTCTTTGTAGTCAGCATCAGTTAATTTGATTTCTGAATCATTTACTGAAGCATAGTCTAACATAACATATTTGAAATTAGCTAATTTGTTTTTTGAATTGTATTCATACTCAGCTTCTAATGCTGTAGTATAGATACTATTGCTGATCAAATTACTGTATTTCTGATTTAAACGTTCACTTTTAACATTTTGCAAGAAACCTTCCCACTGTGTTTTTACCTCTGGATTCACCTTTGATTGCTCTACAAATCCATTTAAATAGTTGCGGTCAAACTGACCTGTCTGTGGATTAACAAATGCCTGAAGTACTTGAGGGGATGGATTGTTTCCAAAAATTAAATTATTTAACTCTTCTTTTCCTAGGGTGATTCCAATCTTTTCTAATTCTTGATCAAGAACATTTTGTTGTAAAAATTGATTCCAAACTTGTTGAACTGCAAAGTTCCTCATTTGTGGAGAGGAGGCGCCGCCCATTTGTTGTTGATACATGGCGTTTGCTTGATCTACCTGCGCATTAAATGCTTGATAGTCTATTGCTTTTCCATTGACTTCCCCTACTTCGTTTTGACTACTGCGCCAGAATGGAGTACCCATATTGATGATATCTCCTAATAAAAACGCAATGATTGCTAAACCGATCACGAAAATTACCAATCCCGCACGATTTCGCAAATAGCTCATTAATCCCATAATTGTATACTATATTTTATTAAATTCTTAATTTTAGTTACTTAATTGACGCTTCTTAAAAACAAGGCGCAAGATACAACTTTTATGAAAAAAAATGTAAACTTTTATTTTTAGTTCATTCGCCAATTTTTATTCAGCACAACTTTCCTTTTTATTAGTTTCCAAATGATGGAAATGATGAGTTTGAAGAAGGGTATAGGATAGCAGTCCCGTTGGTAAATACGATATTGTTTAAATCTGCATCTGAGGTAAACGAGGTGCCCTGAGCGGAGGTTCGACCATCCGTATATTCGACTGTTATCGGCTGACTTCCGTAATATTTTTTGTTTTTTTCATCATGAATCAACTCCTCTGTTTTAATCACTGTCCCGTCTATTTTTGTGATGACCACATTATCCCTAAATTCAGTGAGGTTTTCTTGGGGTTTCTGCATGGCATATTTTGAGGTGACTCTTTGCATCTCTTTTGCCTGCTCATCATAGAAAACAATTAATACGCCTTTCTTGAATTCATAATTTCCCGTACTATCATGATAGACACGCATTTCTGGCGCGCGCAATTCCGCTTTGACTTGGGCAGAATCACTGTAAATTACTATTACATCTTTCGATATATCGACAGCTTCCTCAGGAGTAATATTTGCTAGGCGATCAATATCTTTCGTGTCATTTTCGCAGGCAAATGACAAGATTGCCCCTAACAAAACAGTTGTTAGGGGCAATAACTTAGCTATGTTAAAATTAAATAACATGTTCGATTAATCGTAACTCCTTCTCATAAACCAGGCATCGTTAATGGTAAAGCCTAGGTTAATATTTATATATCGTTCCCTAACCAAATTATTATTCAAGGTGCCTTGCTGTCCGAATTCGGCAGAGATGTTAACATTAGAGAATGTTCTACCAAAATTAGTTTCCGGCAAAGGAATTCCTAAGCCAACAGTGACCGCCATATCGGTAATACGGTTGTTATTTACGGTCATATGTGTTTTGTTGTATCTAAACCCTAAACGGTAATCAATTACATTCAAATAATTTAAAGAGGTGGGATCGGGCTTAAATTGACCACCTACTGCAATACCAATATTTTTACCCAATTTTGGCTCACCTTGTCGTGGTTGGAATTTCGACCAATCTGCATATTTAAAATCAGCTCCGACCATCCAATTAACTCCTTTACTTAAGGTAAATCCTACATTGTGTTTTAGTGGTAAATTATATTTACGACTAGACACGAGGTTCATGGCCGAAGTGTCAATCGGAACTTGTTCAGCAATATTACCCGAATTGGCATCGCGTTGGGTGCGTGTCACCATTGAGGTGATTTCGCTGTTGACGGTATTATCTAAAGACCCGGAGTAACCAATGGTCATATTCATTTTATTCCCTAAGGCCTTAAAGTATTGAGCCCCATAATCGAACGTTATTCCTTTTGTTTGACGTGTTAAGGTTTGGACTGTATTGTAATAACTAACATCCGAAGGGAATTCAATCATAGCTTTGTCGTAAAGATTCCCAAATAAGAAGCCCACATTCGCACCGATACTAAAACCCTTAATAGGAGAAACTCCATACCCTACATAAGCCTTATTTATCCCACCCTCGCCAATTAAACTGGTTTTGTATGGAATATTATTTATATTTCTTTCTGCTGTCACTTGGTATCCAACGTCAGAATAGGGAAGCAATCCAAAGGATATTCCACCCAATTTTGGGCCATTGGATTTGTTTAGAGAAAATCCAAAAGCAAAATGACTAAATGCAAAATCAGCTGTATTACCTGCTTGATTTCCTTTTTCTAATTGCGTTATATTACCGTACAAACCGGCATCTAAAATAGCGCGGTTGAAAGAGGAGTAACTTGCTGGATTTGCAATATTTAAAATAGGAAGCCCACCTTGGTATCTTACACCGGTAGAGATACCACCCATTCCCCGGGTTTGAGGTAATAAATCTTCTCGCATTTGACCAATCCCAAACTGGGAATAGGGGGAATGTGAGGTTGATGATTGGGCGTAGCTAGAGGTGTTAGATAGCATGATTGAGCCTATTCCTAATACGGTAAGCAAATGCCTGATTGGATATTTATATTTCAACTGTTTCAATATTTTAAATTGATTCACCGTGATTGGTTCCTTTTCATTGGTTCCATTTGCCAATTGCGATGATGTAAATCTTTTAATTTGGATGTTTTCTCGCTTATTTTTGCTACAAAACTATCTATTTTTTAAATATGAGAAGAGTATTAGTTGTTAAAAAAGGTTAAACAACTAATTCTCAGTTTTTTAGAAAAATTGAAAATAGATGATGGTTAGAAAAATGACGATATACAATGTCTCATAAAACCATTTGATCTTTGCATGCGTGAAAAAGTACGCTAAATATATACTGAAGGCAGGAACAGATAGTAAGAAATGATTGACTGATTTTTCCAAATTAAGGTAAAAGGAAAAAACAATTAAGATCAACATAACAAACAATAATTGAAAGCTTTTCCTGACTTGCACGATACTTTTAAAAAAGTTGTCCTTTAAGATAAATATAAACCCACCTAGTCCTATGAATATAGGTATCAGCACAAAATAATCATACACCTCCATATTCAGCCTTGTAGGAATGGAATATGTAAATGGGATGAAAATTTGGTAATATTCATCCATTCTATCTAACCAAAAATAAGCAACCGCCAGTAAGAAATAAATCGTGATAAGCCCCAATAGCGGTGTGACCCATTCTCTCCAGTTAAATGGTCTGTAAATGATCAAGCTTGCCCAAATTAATAGGAGCATCACAATAAATGGGAAATATATGAGGCTTCCTACACCTACTAATAATCCTAAATCAAGCATTATTGCCTTAATATCCGCATGCTTGTAGATATTGAATAATTTCTGCAACATCCACACCGTTATGAAATTACATATCAATGTAGGGGATAAAACTAAAAAAGGAATGAATAAACTAACCAAGGTCATAAACATGAGCGCAGTTAAAAAATTCGGTTTTCCTAAGAGATTATAGTGGTTGATAACTTTGTTTAAGTAGAATGCTTGAAGTAAGGTTAGGGTAAGGGTAATAACTACGTTTGTTCTTGGATCCAAATTAGCTCCAATTTGAAAACCTAATAATTTTCCCAGACCTGGTTCAACCAAGATAGGCGTTAACTTCTCTGGTAGATGCATATATACACCTAAGCAAAGTACTGTACCAACAAGTGAAACCAGAAAGATATTTAATCCAGATAATGATCGATGTTGGTTAATCAGCATAAAATCATTGGATTATTTATTTTTTTCTAGTTTGGTTATTTTACGGTCAATAGCAAATAAATACACAGCAATGGCAGAAAAAATTACTAACATGACCAAGACCACCACATAAATTTTACCATCAGCGCGCAATCCGTCAGCCATTTCAATTTTTCCTTGAGCGAATAATTCTCCCATACTCATCAGGAAGATTAAGAATGCAGAAATATATTTTTTCATGGTTAAAAGCTATTTTTTTTGTCATCAATTAATCTAACACGGTAACGCAACGAAGTTATCCAAGCGCCAATAAGGATCCAGCCAATTACGGCTGTATAAAAAATTGGTCGAATGTTATTGTCCATGTCTAGATCTCCAAAAGTTGAGTTTCCCCCATTTCCAGGGTGAAGTGAGTCGGTCATTTTTGGTAATATATAAAGCAACACTAACATAATTGGAAAAGCAAAAATATTGTAAATGGCCGATATTTTCGCCCGTTTTTGTTCTTCCTCTAGCGCGTTTCTTAATACTAAATAAGCTAAATACATTAAAGTTGCAATAGCAGACCCGTTAAGCTTAGGGTCATTCGGCCAAGGGTCTCCCCAAGTAATATTGGCCCATAGCATGCCAGTTAGTAAACCACATGCGCAAAACAAAATCCCTGTATTTACAGCTTCTACGGCCATTAAATCGTAGTTTCTGTTATTGGTGTTTAAATATTTAATACTATAAATAACCGAAATTAAATAAAGAAAGACCATGGTAAACCACATCGGTACGTGGAAATATACATTTCGGATAGTTTCATTTAAAATCGGTAATTCTGGAACGGGTCCTAGTAGACCGGCAACAATTGAACCTGCTACCATGAGTACCGCTAAGATTTTCCACCAAATTTTTTTCATAAGATTCAAAAATCAATCACGCCAAAGATAAGGAAATAACAGCAAAGAAATTGCAATTGTAACGACATTAATTGCCAATAAAACACCAATATCTCCCCAACTCACGGCAATGGTTGCACCTAGCACAGCGTTGTGAGAAAGCTTTATCAGTATAATGAGCAGGGGAATAATTACGGGAAAACTTAAAATCGCCATTATGGTGCTATTGTTACCAGCTTTGGCACTAATTCCGGCTACCATGGTGAACACGGTTGCAAAACTTAGACTACCTAAAAAGACACTCACCAGGTAGATTGTTAAATTTCCAATGTCGTTTTTAAATATTAAGTTATAGACAATGAATGCAGTTGCTGAAAGCAAAAACATTAGCAGAGCATTGTAGATTATTTTAGCCAGAATGATGGCCTTTGGGCTTACGATGGAGTAGTAATATAATTGTCTGTTGCCTGTTTCCTGGAGAAAACTGCGATTCATGGCGTTAATTGCTGCGAACAAAAGAATGATCCAAAACAGCGTATTCCATACAGTAGAATCGACAGATTTGAATGATTGATAGCAAACAAATACAGTAGAGACCACGTAAAGTAAGATGCTGTTAATAGCATATTTAGATCGCCATTCTAAAACAACATCTTTGTATACTAACGTTTTTACTTGGGAGAACAGATTCATGATGGACAAAGATACGAATCAATCCTTGCTCATCATGAATTGTACACCTAAAATTAAGCGTTTTTAATCTCTGATTTTGCTTTGTCGGCCAGATCTTCTGATTTTGAGGCTAGGTCTTGAGCCGTTTCAGAAGTTTTATGAGCCCATTCATTCGCTTTTGAAGATGCTTTATCCAACGCCTCTTTCCCTGCTGATTTCGCACGGTCTTTCAAATCATTTAAATCTGATTTTGCTGATTTTGCTAATTTAGCAGCTCTTTTAGCTTCCTTCTCTGATATCTCTTTTATTGTTTTTGTCAAATTTTTGATACCGTCGTTAGCACGGTCCAATTGTTTCTTACCATCTTCAGTGCCTAATAAATAATAAGCTGCTGTTCCTACTGCTAATCCTAATAGTGCAAATGCTACTAATCCATTTCTGTTTTTTTCCATGATATTTTTTTTTCGATTTAATCTACGAGTCTGTTCTATATAATTTTAACAACCTATTTGCCAAAAAGTTTCAAGCGATGTTAAATTAACGAAAATTAACATTAATTGGTCTGCAGGGATTGTAAGGTGTAAAGATGTCGATAGAGACCATCATTTTTTTCCATGAGTTCTTGATGCGTCCCTTGGTCAGAAATTATACCATTCTCAACGACAATAATTTTGTCAGCATCTTTGATTGTTGATAGACGATGAGCAATAATGATGGAGGTTCTATTTCGCATCAATTCCTCTAAAGCGAGTTGCACCAAGCGTTCTGATTCGGAATCCAAGGAGGAGGTCGCCTCATCTAAAATTAAAATCGCAGGATTTTTTAATAATGCCCTAGCGATGGCAATACGTTGACGCTGACCTCCGGAGAGCTTTACTCCTCGATCACCAACGATGGTTTGATAACCTTCAGGAAAATTCATAATAAAATCATGTGCATTAGCGCGTTTAGCAGCTGTGATGATTTCTTGGGTATCGCTGTTTAAGTTACCATATTTAATGTTCTCGAGAATACTACCTCCAAATAATAAGACATCCTGGGGGACGATGGCGACCTGATTCCGGATATCTGTTAATAAGAGTTTATCAGAAGGAATTCCATCATAATAAATTTCCCCTGCGCTTTGTTTATAAAATTGTAAAATCAAGGATGCTATGGTCGATTTTCCCGTACCACTTGGTCCTACAATAGCTAGTTTTTTCCCTGCTTTAACGGAGAAGTTAATATCTTTTAATGTCTTAATATCTGGCCTGGTAGGATAGGAAAATTGAATGTGCTCAAAACGTATTTCCCCCTGTAAGGGTTGCACAATATTTTTGTCAGTCGGACTAACTTGAATATCTTCTTGATGTTCATCTAGGATTTCCAACACTCGCTCACTTGCGCCTATTGATTTTTGAACACTTGCATAGAGTTCTGGGAAGCTCCCCATGGACCCAGCCACAAACATGGAATATAAGATATAAGTCGTTAAGTCTCCTACTGAAATCTCATTTCTGCCTACCAAGGTAGCACCATACCAGATCACGAGGATCACGGCACCAAAAATCGCAAAAATGATAAAAGAAGCAAAAATTCCACGATAAGTAGCTCCTTTGACGGCTAAATTTACCGCTTTACTTAGTTTATCGGCATATCTTTGCGATTCGAAGTACTCGTTAACAAACGCTTTAACATTGCTTATACCAAGTAAGGTTTCTTGAACGATAGCATTTGAGTCAGCAAGCTGATCCTGAGATTCTTTCGAAAGTTTACGAATAAAACGACCAAAAATTAAGGCTACCACAATAATAAGCGGCAAAATACATAGGTTCATTAAAGCTAGTTTCGGGGAAACTAGGATTAATAATACCACCCCGAATCCTAAACTAATCGTTTGCCTTAGGAGTTCAGCTAAGGTCGTGGTCATGGTATCTTGGATCTGGGATAAATCAGCGGAAAGTCTACTGTTTAATTCACCAACACGTCTGTTGGCAAAGAAGTCAACAGGTAAGGTAATTAATTTATGATAAGCATCTTTGCGTAGGTTTGCTAAGGCGCGTTCCGATATTTCAACAAATAATCGAATTCTAAAGAATGATATAAATGACTGAAGCGCTAAAATGGCGATAGAAAGTCCACCAATATACATTAAGCTTGCAGGTAACCAAGGATAGGTTGGTTTACCATGGGCAGCATCAATCATTGCTCCCATTAATGCTGGAAAAGTAAGCATTGTCAGGCTCGATAAAATCAAAAATAACATCCCAATTATAAATTTCCATTTAAATGGTTTTATATAGGAAAAAATTTTCAGGGCTTTTTTTAAGGTGTCCTTAGTTATTTTTGGTTTTGGTAACTCGTCCAATTGTGTATCACCACTGTTCAATCTTTGTCTGGCCATGAATTATTTTTGAATGACTGTGGGCAAAAGTAATGATATATGTACGGCATCTTATCACTATTTAGTCAATTTTTTTTGAATGCTCTTCCAATTTAGGGTAATCAATAGGAAAACCAAACCTAATATGATTAAAATAGCAATGTAAAGCTGAATTCCACTTCCCCTGTCCGTATTTTCCAACTGGTCTATCTCCGATCGGAGCCTATCATTTTCGTTCTGTAATTTTGTAATGGTCTTCATGTAAGCCAATACCTGCTGATCATATTCTGTTGCTAGTCGCTGATATCGCTCACTTTGTGCATCTTTTAAATCTAGTAATTTTCGTGTTTCTAAGAAAATGTTATTGTCGTTGAGTACAATTTTTCGCAAAATATCGATGGATTTCTGCATATCAGTCTTGGTTTTAAACAAACCAAATACGCCAGTTTTCTTTTCCAAGGATTCATCATAATCTCCAAAACGTTGACTTCGATCGGCCAATAGTTTATTGACTCTTTCTCGTTGAGCCTCAAAGGTCAGTGAATCTAAATTTATTGATTGATCGTTTTGTGCAGCCAGATTTAAGGGGAACAAACTGCCTAAAATTAAAATGGAAATAGAAATTATTTTTGTAATAGTAAACATAATATAAATTCGATAAGTCACTTATTGACTATTAAAAAAAACAAAAGTAAATAAATTTTAACTAGTATGGGATTTGTGAATAAAACGAGCATTGGGTAAGCGTAGAAAAACGGGTCAGAGAAAGATGCCTTAGCAAGCTTGGTAGTCGTGTGCGAAATTGTTTTTAGCCCCTTTCCAGCGACAGACTAGGGTATGAGATGAGGTTATTGCTACAGTTATTTGTCTAAAAACTCTATCAAAATTGTTTCATCCTGATATAGTCCCAATAATTGGCTAGCATTCCCTTTATTGATGGCTATCTCTAAATAGTTACTGATCCCGAATAAACATAATTTTTCACCTTCTGCCACTTCATTATAATGCCAGCTTAAATTACTGATTGTTTCATTCCTTTTGAACCGTAAAATGAAATCACGTCCATTTTGAACTTTGTTAAAAAGATCTTTGCTAATGTTACTGATCACATTTCCAAAGGCATCTATGAAGGTGACATGACCTTTTATGGTGTTTTTATTATAGATGGGTTGAAAGGTGACTTTCAGGACAGGGTTATCAATCGGAAAGCCGATTTCATTTAACTTTCCTCCGTTTGCGATATGACAGGCTGCCTTGCTTAAAATATCTGCCAACGGAAAATGTAAATACCGCAAGTCTTGCATAATATTGATCTCGATCAATTCGGCAGGATGATCCTCTGCAGTAATGATGCTGAATATTCCGTTATCCGCCCCCACGAAAAATTGTCCTTTGTACGCCATGGCTAGAAATCTAGACCCATCTTGATAAACCGTATCTATACCTATTAAATGAACGGTTCCTTTTGGAAAGTAAGGATAGGCATTATTGATAACAAAGGCAGCATGTTGGATGCTGAATGAAGGGATGTTGTGTGAAATATCGACCAACCTGACATCTGGCAGTTGCGAAATTATACTCCCCTTCAATGCGGCTTGATAAAAATCGCGATGACCTAAGTCGGTTGTTAATGTGATTACCCCCATATTTTTCAGCGTGCCCTAGCTGTGATTTTAAATGTTAAATTGTTATGCGAAATACAAAAATATAAAAACTAAACCGATTGCTAAATGATATATGAATTATTACTTGCAAATGCTTTTAATTCTGATCAATTAGTTTAAAATTCCGATTTAAATTAGATTTTTTTTGTCATAAAATAGTTTATTTTTTTGATATCTTTATAAAATCAATCATGATTTCAGTGAAGGGTGGGGAAAAGCTTCTTTTAAACAAATAACCTCACAAGTTCTGCGGGGTTTTGGATGATTTATTATTAGGTAGATTTTTCCTTTTTTGTTTCTTTAGTCTTAATTTTGCTGGATGAAATTGTGAATAAAGCGATACTTTTTCGATTGACTAAGAATTAGAGAAATTGAATAATTTGTCTAGCATGTTAAAAATTTAATTAATTTAAAAATTAATAGAAAACAAGTTGAGTGAATTAGAGATCAATTTAGATGCCTACAATCTGGTGACTTTGTGGGGTGCTCAAAATGAAAATTTTGATTTTATTAAAAAGGCTTTTCCGAAAGTTCGCTTGGTGGCAAGAGGCAGTCTTTTGAAAGTTTTGGGAGAAGATACTGAACGAGAAAGATTTTTGCAGGTATTTAATCAAATACTTGCTCATATGAACCAGTTTAATTCACTATCCGTACTTGAATTGGAGGGTTTATTACCCAATATGGTCAACCCAAGTCTCCCTGTCACAAACCAGCAAGATGCAGAAAGCAAAGCCTCATTATTTAAAGGAGAACCCATTGTCTATGGTCCTAATGGAATAGTTGTTCGAGCTCGTACAGTAAACCAACGTAAGATGGTGGATAGTATCGATAAAAATGATATTTTATTTGCTATTGGACCAGCTGGTACTGGAAAAACATATACAGCGGTTGCATTAGCAGTCCGTTCCTTACGTAATAAAGAAGTGAAGCGGATCATTCTAACAAGACCTGCGGTTGAAGCTGGTGAAAATTTAGGTTTTTTGCCTGGTGATTTGAAAGAGAAGGTAGATCCCTATTTACGGCCGCTTTATGACGCGTTGGATGATATGATACCAGCAGAGAAGTTGAAAGGGTATTTAGAGAACCGCGTAATTGAGGTGGCGCCATTAGCTTTTATGCGAGGTCGGACACTGGATAATTGTTTTGTTATTCTAGACGAAGCTCAAAATGCTACCGATTTACAATTAAAAATGTTTTTAACCCGAATGGGGCCTACAGCAAAATTTATTGTAACCGGTGATATGACTCAGGTTGATTTACCAAAAAAATTGCAATCTGGCTTAGTTACCGCATCAAAAATTCTCGAGGGTATTCCCGGAATAGATATGATCTATTTAACAGGAGCAGATGTGGTCCGCCATAAATTAGTGAAGCGGATTTTAGAGGCATATGGTGATATTTAGTGCATAAATATTTTAGTCAATAGTTATAAATAGTGGGTAATAAAGGCGTAGATGACGCAGATAGTATGAATACAATTAAAGAAACTAATTTCCAGTTTAAAAATCAAACTTCTTTTTATAGAGGGAAGGTAAGAGATGTGTATAGCATTGGCAATGATTATTTAGTAATGATTGCATCGGATCGTATTTCGGCTTTTGATGTCGTTTTACCAAGAGCCATTCCATTTAAGGGGCAAGTACTGAATCAGATTGCTTCTAAATTTTTAAAGGCCACGACAGATATTTTGCCGAATTGGGTCGTTTCAGTTCCTGATCCCAGTGTAACTATTGGTATGAAATGTGAACCTTTTAAGGTTGAAATGGTCATTCGAGGGTATGTATCTGGCCATTTATGGCGTACTTATAGGGATGGTGGTAGAGAATTATGCGGAGTAATCTTACCCGAAGGATTAAAAGAAAATGACCAGCTTCCAGAGCCAATCATTACGCCGACCACCAAAGCGGCTGTAGGCCATGATGAAGATATTTCCAGAAAGGACATTATTGCGCAAGGTATTGTATCGGAAGAAGATTATGCGCAATTAGAAAAATATACAAGATCTATATTTTTAAGAGGTACGCAAATCGCAGCAGAAAGAGGTTTGATTTTAGTCGATACAAAATACGAATTCGGAAAAAAAGATGGCGTAATTTACCTGATCGATGAAATTCATACACCAGATTCCTCGCGATATTTTTATGCTGATGGTTATGCAGAACGTCAAGCTAATGGCGAAGCTCAACGGCAGTTATCTAAAGAATTTGTTCGGCAGTGGTTGATTGAAAATGGGTTTCAAGGAAAACAGGATCAACAGATTCCTTTTATGACTGATGAAATTGTATCGAAGATTTCTGAACGTTATATTGAATTATATGAGCACATCACTGGTGAAAAATTCATTTTTCCTGATCCAGGTAAAATAATGGATCGTGTTCAGCATAATGTTGAAAGTGCTTTAACTAACTTATAATCAAAATCTAACTATTGTGTTATGAAATTTACGGTCGATAAATATGAAAGATTTGTGGTCATTGAACCTCTACAAGAAAAGTTAGATGGGGAAACAGCCGCAAGTTTAAAAGGGGAGTTGATTTTGAGAAATACAGGCGGACAGCGTAATATAGTCTTAGACCTCAATAAAGTATATCTTACTGATGAAAAAGGTATTAGAACAGGTTTACTTGCTAGAAGGCTCTGCAAGTCTATGGGCGGATTATTTATCCTGACCAATCTAAATGAAGAAGTTAAAAAATATATAGTTTCCTTAGGACTGGATAAATACTTAATTATTACGTCCAATATTGAACAAGCTAAAGATTTGATTTTTGGTAATGAAATCAGGTTGGATTTAAAAGATGGGAAGTAAAAATATGATTCGATTTGAGGTTTTGGTTTTAGGGAATAGTTCAGCAACTCCCATGTTTGAACGTCACCCAACAGCTCAAGTCGTTAATTATAATGAACAATATTTTTTGATTGATTGTGGCGAAGGTACACAAATGCAGTTATCCCGTTATGGGATTAAAACGAATCGAATAAGTCATATTTTCATAAGTCACTTGCATGGAGATCACTATTTAGGATTAGTAGGCTTAGTCTCTTCTATGCATTTGGTTGGGCGAAGAGCCGATCTGCATATTTATGGACCCGAACCTTTGCAATCAATTCTTGATATGCATTTCTTGCATTCTCAAACTGTAATTCGTTATAATATCATTTTTCACATTACTAATCCACAGAAAGAAGAGCTGTTGTTTGAATCGCGAATGTTGAACATCCGCTCTTTTCCTTTAGTTCACCGCATCCCTACGACCGGATTTCGTTTTGATGAAGGTAAAAGGGCTGCTATATTAAAGGCAGATATGGTCCAAAAGCTAAATATTCCTATCGCTTATTACGCTAGTCTGAAAAAAGGTATCGACTATATAGATCCTAGTGGTCAGGTTTTTCCTGCCGTGGAGCTTACTACCGAACCACCTTTGACCAGAAGCTACGCATTTTGTTCTGATACGGTAAGACATCCAATTTACTTGCCAAGCATTTCGGGAGTAGATCTTCTTTATCATGAGAGCACTTTCTTAGATGAAATGCGTGATAGAGCTGTGGAAACTTTTCATACAACCGCTAAACAAGCCGCCGAAATCGCTCTAGAAGCACAGGTTGATAAATTGTTACTGGGGCATTTTTCTGCTAGGTATAAAAATTTAGAACCCTTATTACAAGAGGCTAAAATCGTTTTCCCGAACGTGGAGCTTTCCCAAGAGGGTAAATGGTTTTTAGTGTAGTGTTTTTTGTAGAATTTTGTCCATATTTACAACTCGTAAAAATTTTGTAAAATATCATGTCATTCAACTTAAACGCACTAATTCGAGATAATATCAAACAATTAACTCCGTATTCTTCGGCACGAAATGAATTTAAAGGTGAAGCATCTGTTTTTTTAGATGCCAATGAGAACGCTTTTGGCTCTCCACTAAGTCATGATTATAATCGCTATCCTGACCCTTTACAACAGCAAGTTAAGGATAAACTCACTAAGATTAAGGGAGTTCCTGCTGAAAATACTTTTTTAGGTAACGGATCGGATGAGGCAATTGATATCTTATTTCGTGCTTTTTGTCAGCCTAGAATTGATAATGTAATTCTTGTACCACCTACATATGGGATGTATGAAGTTTCTGCAAATATTAATGATGTAGAAGCGCGTAAAGTTAACCTGACGGCTGATTTTCAACTCGATTTAGATGGGATCGCTGAGGCCATGGATATGCATACTAAAATTATTTTTATATGTTCACCTAATAATCCAACGGGGAATAGCATTAATCGTCTGGATATTGAAACCTTGCTGATTAATTTTAAAGGAATCGTGGTGCTAGATGAGGCTTATATTAATTATGCTAAACAACCTTCTTTTACGCTATCTTTACCCGAATTCCCAAATTTAGTTATCCTACAAACATTATCGAAGGCTTGGGGCTTAGCGGCGTTACGTTTAGGATTGGCTTTCGCTAGTAAAGAAATTATTGATATTTTTAATAAAATTAAACCACCTTATAATATTAATCAAGCGACCCAAGACTTGGTGCTAGAAGCATTAGATCATGTTGGGGTGGTTAATGAATGGATTAAAACAACCATTTCAGAAAGAGAACACCTGATTGAGCAATTAACAAGTTTAAAACAGGTGGTTAGAATAACGCCTTCTGATGCTAACTTTATTTTAGTCAAATTGGATGATCCGACCGGTTTGTATGCTTATCTGGTAGAACATGGGATAATCCTGAGGGACCGCACCAAAGTGACGCTTTGCGAGGGTTGTTTGCGCATTACAGTAGGAAATCAAGTCGAGAATAAAAAACTCCTAGATCGTATTAATGAGTTTTATAAATAAAGAAAAAATGAATGATCGAATTAAAAGAATTTTGTTTATTGATAGGGACGGCACCCTAATTGAGGAGCCCGAGGATGAGCAGATTGATTCCTTCGCTAAGTTGAAATTTTATCCAGGCGCGCTACAATATCTACCTAAAATTGCGGCTGAACTGGATTTTGAGCTTGTATTAGTCACCAACCAAGATGGGTTAGGTACAAGCGTTCACCCTGAAGAAAATTTTTGGCCGATCCACCATTTTGTTATGGAAACTTTTGCCGGTGAAGGCGTAAAGTTTATGGCAGAACATATCGATAGAACCTTTCCTGCAGACAATGCAGCTACTCGTAAACCAGGAGTTGGACTATTAGGTACGTATTTCGATCAAAATATATATAATTTAGCGGAATCGTTTGTAATAGGTGATCGAGTCAACGATGTCAAATTGGCGCAGAATCTGGGTGCTAAAGCGATATGGTTACGAAATAATGATTCATTAGGTCAACTGGAGAATTTAGCGGTTTCATCTGAAGTAGTTTCGCTAGAAACGACGAATTGGAAAGCTATTTATGAATTTCTAAAGCTTGGATCGAGGGTTGGCGAGCATCATCGCAAAACGAATGAGACTGATATCTACATTAAACTCAATTTAGATGGCTCCGGTCAATCTAATATCGATACAGGTTTGCCTTTTTTTGATCATATGTTAGATCAATTAGCCCGCCATGGTTCCTTGGATTTAACCATCCAGGCTAAGGGTGATTTACATATTGATGAGCACCATACTATTGAAGATACTGGTATAGCATTGGGTGAGATTTTTCTGAATGTTTTAGGTGATAAAAGAGGAATAGAACGGTATGCATTTACCCTCCCTATGGATGATTGCTTAGCACAAGTTGCCATGGATTTTGGTGGTAGAAGCTGGATTATCTGGGATGCAGAATTTAAGCGGGAGAAAATTGGGGACATGCCAACTGAAATGTTCTTTCATTTTTTTAAATCTTTCTCTGATGCTTCGAAATCTAATCTGAATATCCGGGCTGAAGGTGAGAATGAGCATCATAAGATCGAAGCAATATTTAAAGCATTTGCTAAAACAATTAAACGTGCTGTAAGACGAGATTCCGAAAATATGCGCTTACCTAGTACGAAAGGTGTTTTATAAAGATTATTTTCAAACCATTGGCAAATTATAAAATATAGGAATGATTGGAATTGTTAATTACGGTGCGGGAAACATATTCTCCATTACGGCGGCCCTGAAACGGTTATCAATACCATATGGGATGATTAACGAGGTAGAAGATTTTGATTTATACGATCGTGTTATCATTCCTGGGGTAGGGCACGCAGGTGCTGCGATGCATAAATTGGATGCCGCTGGGCTGGCGACTCGAATTAAAGCCTTAAAAAAGCCTGTTTTAGGAATTTGTGTAGGCATGCAGCTTTTAACAGCATCTTCTGCAGAAGGTAATTCTGAATTACTCGGTATCATTCCATTAAAAACGTTACACTTTGAGGCGAAGCTTTGTGAAAAGGTGCCGCATATGGGATGGAATAGTATACATTTTAAAAATAACTGCCCACTTTTTAAGGATATTCCTGATAATTCCTATTTTTATTTCGTTCATTCGTATTTTATTGAATATGAACAAAATTACACTATCGCAACATGTAATTATGGTTTACCTTTTTCCGCAGCAATAGCAAAAGATAATTTTTGGGCTGTACAATTTCATCCCGAAAAATCTGGAAAAGCCGGTGAACAGTTGTTGCTAAATTTTTCTAAATTTTAATTGAACATAAGACTATGTATATAATACCCGCAATCGATGTATTGGACAAGCAGGTTGTCCGTTTAAGAGAAGGTAACTATAATGAGGTGACTAAGTATCCCATTTCATTAGAAGAGCAAGTTAAAAAGTACCACGCTAATGGAACTGACATTGTTCATATTATTGATTTGAATGGGGCAAAAGGTGACTTTAGCAATCAAGAATATCTGTTTGAAATTATTAAGAAAACAGAAATGAAAGTGCAATACGGTGGCGGTGTTAGAAGTATTGAAAAAGTGAAGGAATTAGTTGATGCTGGGGTTTATCGTGTCATTGTTGGTACGCAGGCCATTACTAATCCAACTTTTTTAGAAGAATTGAGTAAATTAAATGAAGGTCGGATAAAGTACGCTGATCACATTGTGATTGCTATTGATGTGTTAGACGAAGTAATTAAGTACTCGGGCTGGTTGGAGAGTTCACCAATTAAACTAATTGAATACATTGACAAATGTCTGTCTTTGGGATTCTATCGCTTTTTGTGTACCGATATCAGCAAAGATGGAAAATTAGGTGGTGCTGGCGTAGAACTTTATCAAAAGTTATTAAGCCATTCGCCCATCATCAAACTAATTGGTTCGGGTGGGATTAGCTCGATGGATGATATCAACGCTTTGAGTGAACTTAAAGGTATTGAGTCTGTTGTCGTTGGTAAAGCTATCTACGAGGACCGTATTAGTATAGAAGAAATTAAAGAGTGGAATTTAAAGGCCTTAATTAGTTTTTAAAAATGCTGGCAAAGCGTATTATTCCATGTTTGGATGTCAAAGATGGACGTACCGTAAAGGGCGTCAATTTTGTTGATCTAAGAGATGCCGGTGATCCGGTAGAGTTGGCTTGGCAATATAGTCAACAGGGAGCTGATGAATTAGTTTTTTTAGATATTACCGCTACCCACGAACGTCGTAAAACCACCATTGACCTAGTCAAGGCGGTTGCTAGTCAAATTAATATTCCTTTTACGATTGGCGGAGGTATTAATGAATTGGCTGATGCAGATGTGCTGTTGAATGCTGGTGCGGATAAAGTGTCTATCAATTCGGCAGCGGTAAGAAATCCTAAAATATTGGATGAATTTGCGCAGGCATTTGGTGTGCAGTTTGTTGTTTTGGCGGTTGATACAAGACTAGTCAATAATAAAAATTTTGTTCACCTTCGTGGCGGTAGAGATTTAACTGATATCCAAACCGAAGATTGGATTTTAGAAGCACAGGAAAGGGGGGCTGGAGAAATCCTATTAACCTCTATGGATCACGATGGGACTAAAAATGGTTTTGATATAGAACTATTAAAAAAAATAAATGATCGACTTCACATACCACTAATTGCCTCTGGGGGTGCTGGTAAACAAGAACATTTTGTTGAGGTTTTTCAACAAGCTGGTGTGGATGCCGCTTTAGCAGCTTCTGTCTTTCATTATGGTGAGATTTTAATTCCGGAGCTTAAGGAAACATTAGCTGCCCAGGCAGTTTCTGTTCGGTTCTGATAACTAGGTAATAGGCAAATGATTATTGATTTTAATAAAGGAGACGGTTTAGTACCGGTAGTAATTCAAGATTATCAAACATTAGAGGTGCTCATGTTAGGCTACATGAATGCACAAGCTTGGGAAAAAACCCAGGCGGAAAATAAGGTGACATTTTACTCCAGGTCCAAACAAAGATTATGGACAAAAGGAGAAGAAAGTGGACATTTTTTGGATCTCATTAGTTGGCATATTGATTGTGATCAGGACACACTGTTGCTAAAAGTAGCACCTGTTGGTCCGACTTGTCATACGGGTGCGAGATCCTGCTTTAAGACAGAATACAACCAGAATTTTTTGTTGCAACTGGAAAGAATCATACAAGCACGAATCGATCACCCATCGGATGAATCTTATGTGAATAGGATGCGTACGAAGGGAATCAATAAGATTGCGCAGAAGGTAGGGGAAGAAGCGGTTGAAACCGTAATAGCCGCCTTAGCAGAGACACAAGTTGATTTTATAAACGAGTCGTCAGATTTGCTGTTCCATTTATTGTTATTAATAAAAGAGAAGGGTTTACGTTTAGAAGATATTGCGAAGAATTTAGAAAACAGGCATCAATAAACGCCTAGTTTTATCGTATAAGTAAGGGAAACTAGCTGGTTTCCCTTTTTATATTGATGCGGGTAAGCTATCTTTGATAGACATGAGCAAGACTATTAAAGAGATCACCCTAGTTTCGACTTTAAATGGGCACCAAAATCCAATTTTTACATTAGCTCAACCTGAGCATTCAAACCTCTTGTATTCTGGGGGTAATGATAAAGGCGTTGTGGAATGGGACTTATCCACAATGCGTTTTAATCGTGTGTTGTGTCAAGTGACTTCATCTATCTATACGCTGTTGTCTATTCCAGATAGCACATTACTGGCAATTGGTATGCGATCTGGTCAGATTATGATTGTAGATCGAGAAAATCAGTCACTTAAGGCTAATTTAAATACAGAAAAGGGAGCGGTATTTTCTTTGCAAATTATTCCGAGTAAGCGTGAATTAATAGCTATTGGAGAGGAGGGTGTCGCCTATGTGTGGGATCTGGATAGTTTTGAATTGCTTTATCGGTTTAAAATTTCAGATACAACGGTTCGTGTAATTGCTGTTGATCCCGAGGGTAAATTCTTAGCTTTTGGCGACAAACAGGGCTATATTTACGTATACTCAATAATAGATTTCCAGTTTGTTACAAAACAAAAAATACACGATCTTGCTGTCACTAGTTTGCTTTTTCATGCGGGTTATCTTTTTTCAGGGGCTAGAGATGCGAAATTGACTAAGCTTAGCCCAGTTAATTTGGACGTTGAACTTTCGATTACAGCGCACATGTTTACCGTATACGCAATTGAGCAATCATACTCGGAAGATTTGATTGCCACAGTCAGTCGCGATAAGACTATGAAGATATGGCGTATAAAAGATTTTAGTTTGGTCAAAAACATTAGTAGAGATAGGGGATTCGATAGCCATATCCTCTCCATTAATGCTTTGCTGTGGAAGAACCAAAATTTATATACGGTTAGTGATGACAAAACCATCAAGATATGGAAGATAGACGCTCTCTGAGTTCTTTTTCTATCTTTCGGGAATGGTAACAGCGATAATAATTAATTAGTGTAAATAGTACTGCAAGCGCAAAAATAGTGTAAAGCCAATATTTCATTCCTGGGTATTGATAATAATGAGAAGTTTCCTGCTTAAAAGCTACGCAAAAAATTCCCCAGGTTAAAGCTGATGAAACAGCCGGAAAGGAATATTTAAAAGCGTAAAATAGGGCCGCAGCGGAGAAACTGACCAAAATGATAATATTAAAGGTATATGCAATGTTTGGGTTTGATAAGGAATAACTAAACTTTCCACATAAAATTGAAATTGTATAAATAATAACTACAATTATCCATCCAGTATAAAGGCTAAAGCCTAATCGTGTAAAGTACCTGGTAAAGGAATACATGGTTATTTTATGAAGTTCTAATCTTTTATTGATGATAATAATAGTCAATAATGTTGCAATCATAAAGATTAGGGAGATTACAAATGAATTATTGAGCATGAATACCAAACTCATTCCGCAAAAAAATTGATTCAAAATGAGCAAATGATCTATTTTAGAAATATTTCGAATTGTCTTCATGCTCCGGCTAACTTTATGGGTACTATGGAACATTAAGTACGTTGCTGTAGTCATAATGGCCGCGATTAGGACCCAAATTTTATGCGAAAAATCGACCGGACTTAGGTATGTGGGGTATTTGTCTAAGGTTGAACTTATCGATTGACCAAAAACAGCATAATTATCGATAAGGATAATCCAAGTGAAGTTAATGCAAGTAATCAGAAAATTTAAAATAGCTAATGTTCTAATTGCCGACATAAGATTCCTCAGTGTTAATATTGGTCTTACGAATATACTGAATTTCTACGTATTTACGTATAGTTTTAGGACTTTATGTAAATATTCTGCATCTATTTCATCGAAAGAGTCAATGGAAGAGCTATCAACATCTAGTATACCAATACAGGTATTATCTTTAAATATAGGAAGTACTATTTCAGATTTTGATTGCGTATTGCAAGCGATATGTCCAGGGAATTTTTCAACATCAGCTACAATTAAGGTTTCTTTTTTTGCCCACGCGGTTCCACAAACCCCACGATTATAGGCAATTCTTGTGCATGCCACAGGACCCTGGAAAGGACCTAAGACTAATTCATCACCATCTACCAAGTAAAAACCCACCCAGAAGAAATCAAATTGTTCTTTTAGCGCAGCACAAATATTGGCCATATTGGCTACAGCGTTATTTTCTCCTGTTAGTAAACCCTTAATTTGTGGTAGTAAATTTTTGTACTGATCTTCCTTTGATCCCTTACTAATTTGTAAATCTTCAGCCATTTTTTGTTCCAACTAATCTGGACAAAGATACTAAAAATCAAAAACAGAAAATTTGCATTTTATTTATTAAAAAAAAATCAATCACATACTGGGTGATTGATTTTTTCTCAGTGAACGAGATAATAGACTGCTAGCAGTCTTATTTATAAGCGTTTTAGTGCAGCCTTAATGAGCTGTTCTACATTTGCATCTGGTTCTGCAAGCGATATTGTTTGCAAGGCTTTTTCAGCTTGTGGTTTTGGGAAACCCAACATAATAAGTGCAGATAACGCTTCATCAACTGCAGAAGGCTGACTGATGATGGTCGGAATAAGGGCGTTTGGACCTTGTTTCTTCAATTTATCCTGCAGTTCTAAAATTACTCGCTGCGCGGTTTTAGGTCCAATTCCTTTTATTTTTTGGATCACATTGACCTGGGCATTGATAATGGCTGATTGGATTTCTTCTGGCGTGATAGAAGAAAGCATCATACGGCCGGTATTCGGACCAATACCTGATACGGAAATTAAATGATGAAATAGATGACGTTCAACCTCCGTTGCAAAACCATAAAGTGTTTGTGAATCTTCCCTGACTTGATGGGAGGCATACAATTTACATTCTTTTAAATCTTTGATTTGACTATAGGTTGTCAAGGAAATATGCAAATAATAGCCAATCCCACCCACATCTAGTATGACATGGGTGGGGGCTATATAAGTAAGTTTGCCGTCAAAATATTCGTACATACGCTCTATTTAGCTATTAATTTTTTTGAGTTTCGTGTTCAATTGCATCAACAACTGCAATAGTAACCATATTGACAATTTCACGAACGGAACTATCTAATTGTAAAACGTGAACGGGTTTGTTCATACCTAACAATATGGGACCAACGGCCTCTGCGTTACCCACTTGTTGTAACAGTTTATAGGCAATATTTCCAGACTCTAGATTAGGGAAAACTAAGGTATTGGCCGGTTCTCCTGTTAAGGTGGAGAATGGGAAATTGCTTTCCAACATTTCCTTGCTTAATGCAAAATTTGCTTGGATATCTCCGTCCACGATGATTTCAGGATGGTTTTGGTGCAAGATTTTTACTGCCCCTCTTACTTTATCGGCAATTTCACCATCATTTGAACCAAAGTTAGAATAAGATAACATCGCTAATCGTGGCTTGGTATTTAATTTTTTAACAGCCGCATCTAATAGTACAGCGATATCCGCTAAATCCTGGGAATTTGGATTAGCATTAACGGTAGTATCACCAAAGAATAAAGGACCTTTTGTTGTCATCATGATGTACATACCCGCTACTCTGCTTCCTGGTTTTGCTCCAATGACTTGTAGGGCTGGACGAATCGTTGAAGCATAGTTACGTGTTAAACCAGAAATTAATGTATCCGCTTCACCAAATTCTACCATACTGGCAGCGAAATAGTTTCTGTTGATCATTAATTTTCTTGAGTCTAATTTGCTTAATCCTTTTCGTTGTCTTTTTTGAAAGAGGTGTTCAGCGTACTTATCAAATCGCTCTGATTTTAGTTCTTGTTGTGGGTCAATTATCTCAACACCCTCAAGTTCAAAGCCATGTTCATTAATTAAATCAGTAATTTTTTCTTTATTACCTAATAATATAGGAAAAGCAATTTTTTCTTCTCTTACAATCTGCGCTGCACGCAGTGTTTTATAATTATCTGCCTCTGCAAATACCACCCGTTTAGGATTAGATTTGGCTTTAGCAGTAATATTACGAATTAACCGATCGTCCTTACCCAGGCGTTTATGTAATTCATTTCTGTAGCCATCCCAATCTTCAATATGAATTCGAGCAACTCCAGAAGCTATGGCTGCTTTTGCTACAGCAATTGACACCTCTGTTAATAAACGAGGGTCAGTAGGTTTAGGAATGACGTATTCTGAGCCAAAACGTAAATTACTTGTACTATAAGCTATGTTTACCTCTTCAGGAACCGATTGTTTTGCTAGATCTGCAATTGCTCTCACAGCGGCAATTTTCATTTCCTCATTAATAACTGTGGAGCGTACATCTAATGCTCCCCTGAAAATATAGGGGAACCCCAAAACATTATTAACCTGATTAGGGAAGTCAGAACGTCCCGTACCCATGATTAAGTCATCACGTGTCGCTAACGCCAAATCGTAATCTATTTCAGGATTTGGATTTGCCATAGCTAGTACGATGGGTTTATCGGCCATGGATATTAACATGTCTGCGCTCAAAACATCAGCTTTCGATAAGCCGATAAAGACATCACTGCCCTTAATTGCATCCGCTAAGGTGTGGATATCTATATTTGTCGCCCATTCTGCTTTCGTTTGATCTAAAGATTCCCTATCTGTACGAATAACACCTTTACTATCTAACATAATGATGTTTTCCTTCTTTGCACCGACAGCCATGTACATCGCTGTACAGGAAATCGCTGCTGCCCCAGCACCATTCACAACTATTTTTACTTCGCTGATATTTTTACCTTGAATTTCGCAGGCATTAATTAGTGCAGCTCCCGAGATTATTGCGGTACCATGTTGATCATCATGCATGACCGGAATATTCATTTCTGCTTTTAACCGACGTTCAATTTCGAAACACTCCGGGGCTTTAATATCCTCTAAATTTATTCCGCCAAATGTGGGCTCTAACGCTTTTACAATATTGACAAATTGATCGACATCTTTTGTATCTAGTTCTAAATCAAAGACATCAATATCTGCAAAAATTTTAAAGAGTAATCCTTTCCCTTCCATTACTGGTTTGCCTGCCTGAGCACCAATATCTCCTAACCCTAAAACAGCAGTTCCATTTGATATAACGGCAACAAGATTCCCTTTCGCCGTGTATTTATAGGCATCATCGCTATTATTGGCAATAGCTAAACAGGGTTCAGCAACACCAGGCGAATAAGCCAATGATAAATCTCTTTGTGAACTATGGGGTTTTGTTGGTACAACGGCAATTTTGCCAGGACGCCCCATAGAATGGTAGTTTAATGCGTCTTTTTTTCTGTTGATATTACTCATTATAATTGTGGTTTATTCTATTTTTTAGCTATTCCAAAAATAGCTTATTTTAATACATCTAATAATTTAAACATGTTTTGGCGCATTCTACTTGCCGGACCTTGGTAATTATTTACCAAAAGAGAAAAAGTATATTCATCTCCTGCTGCAGATTTTTGATACCCAGTATACCCCAGTGCTCCGCCGATTGTACCACTTTTCATCTGTATACCATTTATCGTAGGGAGTGATTTTGTAAATAACTCAAACCAAGGTCTTTCCCTGGCATATTGCATGATTTGGGCAATCGCCTTGGTGGTTACCCGATTCTGCGGAGACAATCCAGAACCATCAAATATATTGATTTCACTTGGGCTTATCTTTAATTTATTTTGCCAGTATTTAGCAACTAAAGTGGCGGATTCATTTGTATCATATTTATTGGAGCTGATCCCACCGATTAGCTTTAATAAAGCCTCTCCATATAAATTAATACTTTTCTGATTAAACCAGTGGACAATTTCACTTAATTTTGGTGAATGTATCGTCATAATTAACGTACGATCTTTTTTAGTAGAATTTTCGCTTCCAATAGGAGACGAGTTTGCGAAAGCTGCTAAGGTATCGGTCAGCATAATGGAATCTTGAAGTAAGCTGTTCGTTAACTCATACTCAAGTCCTAAGGATGGATTTGGATTGGATATTTCGATAGTTTTGTTCAGATTACTACCGTAGCTTCCTCGCAAATAAACGACTGTTGAATAGGGGGCTGAATAAGCATAAACATTATCTCCTGATCCATGGTTTCCCGTAATTACTTCATTTATTAAGGTAAAATAAGGCGGAATGTCTATGGAGTCTAACCTAGCAGGCTGACCAGTTTTTGCTGGGGTGAACTTTACACCTAATTTGTTTTCACGCCAGTTTATTGACGAAATTCCTGCTCCGTAATAATTGCCTAGATCACTCCATGTCCATGATCCAGGGGCAGTGTAACCGTTATATAGATCGTCGTGCGCAATAATTCTACCATTGATACCTTTAATTCCTAATTCCCTAATAGCTTGTTTCCATTTATTTAATATCGCCTCGGCAGAGTTTTCTGGATAGCGCTCACTTCCCAGGGTGGGGTCACCAGAGCCTTCAATGATAAGATCTCCATTTAAAATCCCTAAAGAGTCTATTGCTCCAGCATAATAGAGATGGGTTTCATAAGTATAGTCGGGACCTAATAAATCGAGCGCTGTAATGGATGTTATAACCTTAAGTGTAGAGGCGGTCGGCAAGCCAATCTTACTGTTTCCTTGAAAAACCACGTCACCTGTTTTTGCATTTAATACGGTCAAAGATGCAATCCCATTTTCCAGGGCTGGATTTGACGTGAAAGATTGAAATGCAGATTGAATTTTAGCGTTTCCATCTTGTCCTTGAACGGATGGAATGCTAAAAATACTTAGCAAAGCCATCAAAGAAATTAATGAGAATATTCTAATCATATATAGCAAATATCGCAATCTATAGCAAATTTCACAGACTAAAACTTTATATTTTCAAAACTACAATAAACTTACTGGTTAAAATACTAGAGTTTTCATAACTTGCGCTTTATATAAAAAATAACAAACAATGAATTACATCGATAAATTATCTTCCATCCGTAAGCTGATGAAAGAAAAGGGTGTAGATGCCTATATAATTCCCTCCTCTGATCCGCATATTAGTGAATACCTTCCCGAGCGATACAATTGCATTGCTTGGACATCGGGATTTACAGGTTCAGCAGGAACATTGGTCATTACAGCTGATTTTGCTGGATTGTGGACAGATTCGAGGTATTTTGTTCAAGCCGGAGAGCAATTGGCTTCTACCGGATTTGAATTAGTCAAATTGAAAACCCAAGGAAAACCGGAATTTGTGGAATGGTTAGCGCAGCGATTGCAACCAGGAAATACAGTGGCCTTTGATGGGAACCTAGCAGCTGTTGCTCTAGCGCAGGCAGTTCAACAGGAGTTGTTGCCTTTGGGAATTTCAGTCAATGGAAAAATTGATTTCTTAGAAGCGGTTTGGGTCGATAGACCTGCATTGCCTGTTGAGAAAGCTTATTTATTAGCTGATTCGGTTACAGGCCAATCGACGCAGGATAAAATTCAAGTAATAAGAGAACAACTACTGAATAGACGTATTGATGCTCATTTTATATCCTCTTTGGATGATTTGGCTTGGGTATTAAATATTCGCGGGAACGATGTTTCCTGTAATCCAGTGGTTTTAGGGTTTTTGTTAATCCAAATGGATAAATCTACTTTATTTATTGATCAGCAAAAACTCTCTACGAGTGATTCGGCTTTTTTTAAGAAGATCGGAATTGACGTTCGCGATTACCAAGAGGCTTTTCAAGCAATAGACGATTTAACTGTAAAAAATATTTTATTAGATCCTAAACGGACTTGTTTTGCAATATATGATGCGGTTCCTGAAGGTACAACCATAGTAGAGGATTTAAATCCCTCGACATTGCTGAAAGCGGTGAAAAATGAAACGGAAATAGCGCATACACGTCAAGCCATGATTAAAGATGGTGTTGCACTAACTAAGTTCTTTAAATGGTTAGAAGAAAATGTGGCGGCAGGCGAATTATCGGAAATTGCTATTGCTGATAAATTACAATCTTTCAGAGCACAATCAGATGGTTTTGTTGATATTTCCTTTGATACAATTGCTGGATACAAGCAACATGGTGCACTACCGCATTATAAAGCAACCCTTCAAAGTAATGCTATACTAAAACCTGAGGGCCTGCTATTAGTGGATTCAGGTGGACAATATAAGGATGGAACAACCGATATTACTAGGGTAGTTTCCTTAGGAAAAATGACCAAAGAAGAACAAGAAGATTATACGATCGTATTAAAAGGTATGATTGAGGGTTCTTTAGCGATCTATCCTAAAGGAAGTAGAGGTTACCAAATCGATGCCATTACCCGAAGACCAATTTGGGAAACTTTGAGAAACTATGGTCATGGAACCGGTCATGGGGTGGGCTTCTTTTTAAATGTACATGAGGGACCTCATGTTTTTAATTCAGCTCCAATAGATATTACCATTGAACCCGGGATGATTACCTCGATAGAACCCGGCTTATATAGAGAAGGATTTTATGGCATCCGGATTGAGAATTTGGTTTTAAGTAAATCGATGGAAAGTAATAATTTTGGGGATTTTATGGACTTTGAAACCCTGACAGTTTGTTATATTGACACCAATCTTGTTGATACATCGATCTTGGATCAGAAACATATTCAATGGTTGAATACCTATAATGCTTGGGTACTAGAGCAGCTTTCTGCTGGCTTATCAACAGATGAAAAGAATTGGTTGGCAAATAAAACCAAAGCTATTTAGTCAGTACTGACAATAATTTTCACGTAAAAAAACTCAAACAAAAAACACCCTTGCAGTCTTCTGCAAGGGTGTTTTGATTATGGTATTGCAATTACTTATTTTTTGCCCACCAAAGTGGCGTTGACACTTTGTCTTCTCCTCCTAATAAACTCACTGCTTGCGTGTATTTTTCCGGAGATGCTTCTCTTAGCGTAGAGGGATAAGGAATACGCTGCGGGAAGAAGGATACTTGATTGGTCATGAAATTACTATTATTCAAATCAGGTAAATTTGGTAATGGGTTTTCAATCGCAGGATTTTCAAAAAATGGTAATCCTAGTCTTCTATGATCACTCCAAGCCTCTAAAGGTAACCAAGGCATATTAGCAATATACTTTTGAGTAATGATTTTAGTCAGCTTGTCATTTCTTACCGTACCATTTTTGTAGATGGTATTTACAGGATAAGCCATATTAACGGTGCCATTAGCTTGATTATACCCATCAATGTAGGTCATGCTATGGGTATTTGCAGGTTCTGTCGTATGTGAGAATTTCACTGAAGTACCCACTCTGTTATAATCAGAAGAGCCTAAATAACTATCTAAGTATTGGGATACTCCCCAGTATTCAAAGTTTGATTTAATACCTTCTTCATAAGCTAATTCTGCCGTAGTGCCAGTGTTCCAGCCTTTTAATGCCGCCTCGGCAAGCAAGAAATTCGATTCCCAAGCAGCAAAGAAAATTCGCTTGTTGTCACTGGTTCTGAATTTATGTGCTAATCCTGGTATTTTACCTACTTGCACTGATCGGATACCATTTGCACTCCCTTTTGCCCCAAAATCACCAATGGCCGTTGTACTCCATGTGTTTTTAGTATCCACCGTAATATCTCCACCTGAACGTTTCATTGTAGCGGTCGTTGTTTTGGCATCATCCGTATAGCTTGGGAAATTAGAAAAGATCGGGTTGGTCACATCACCTGGTATAAAAAACGTTTTATAAGCTCTAGGGTCAATGCTAAAAGGTAATCCATCAAAGAAAAATCCTGCAGATGGGTCGTTTGTTTTTTGTGAATAATGCTCCAACATACGCTTACCTGCGTAATTTGCCGGTTTGATGCTGGATTTAAAACTAGCTCCTAATTGCACTTCAGATTTGACACCACCTAAACCTAAGTATAAATTATTAAGCGTAGCGGATAATACCTGACCATTCCATTCGCGGCTCATTACACCAGATAACGGATCCCATCCTGGTTTTTCGGCAATCGCGAACATATCGTCGGCCGTTTTAATGTATTGACCACCGGCAATTGCACTTTCAAACTCTGCTTTCGCTTTTCCCGGATCCACCTCCGCAATGCGCATGGCTAATCGCATCCGTAAGGAATTTCCATAACGTGTCCAATTATCTAAATCAAAGCCATAAGCATTATCGAATTTTGCGAATTCATTAGGAATCACATTTTCGGGCGTTATTTTGCCAACGGCATCTTTTAATTCTGCTAATAAGAAGGTGTATACTTCTTCAACCGAATTGTAATCTGGATTTTCTCCTTGGAAACCTTGGAGTGGAATCGGACCAAAATTATCGGTTAATTCACTCATTAAATAAACGCGCCAAATTCGACTAATCTGTACCTGGTTATTGACATAGGCTTCCGCTTCATTATTTGCGATGCGCTGTTCGCCAATCTCAATGGCTTTATTAATGCTTGATAGCCATCTGCTGGAATAACCCCGGCCCCAATATTCGTTAGAATAACCATCGTTATGGGTACCTACGGCTAGGCCATTTGCCAAATGCTGACGAGCAGCGTTTTTCCAATACAGAACAAAAATACGTTCCGCGATATTCGGATCTTGTTGTGCCCCTATTAGGGCATCATTGAATAAATATTCAATTTTAACTTGATCTTCTTGTACTTTTAAAGGATCTACGTTCATCTCCTCGAATTTCGAACAAGATGAGAGCCCAGCTGTTAATGCTAAACAGAATCCAACTTTTGATATTATATTTTTCATGTGTTTATCTCCCTTTAATTAAAAGCCTAAGGTTAAATTGAAAAAGAATGATCTTGAAGTTGGTGTTGAGAAGTTCTCAAAACCAGTTGCATTGGTGTTGACTGAGTATACAGACTCAGGATCTATACCATTTGCGTAACTTTTAATCATCCATGCATTATTTACAGTGAATGCAATTTTAGCACGTTGTAATACATTGCTTTTCAAAACCGATGCTGGTATATTGTAGCTAAGGGTAATGTTTCTTAACCGAATATTTGTAGCATCATAAATATTAGCTTCATTTATACCTAAGTTTCCGGAATTAGTTACTGTATTCCAATATTGTTGCGGGCTTATTTCTTTTGCATTTGCAGCGAAATTATCACCGTTTTTCACAGCACCATCCACAATAAAGTTTTCTCTTGCACCATTGGGAGCTGTAATTTCAGCTACCCCATTACGTTGTAAGTTTAAGTTTGTTCCTGAGAAGAATTCCCCACCAAATCTGCCATCAATTTGAAAGCTTAATCCAATATTTTTGTAAGCAAAACTATTTGTCCAACCTACTAAAGCTTTAGGTGCTTGATTGCCTAATAAAACAGATCCAGTTGCTTGAGGAAGTCCATTTCCATCTAATAATAACTGGCCTTTAAATTCATTGTCGTCCTCTACACGTAAAAATTTCGATCCGTAAATATTGCCGTATAATTCATTTTCAATTGCACGTACAGCTAGATTATCGAAACCGCCTAAATTATAGGAGCTCACTTCATCAGTTAATCCAATGATTTTATTCGTGTTTTTAGAGAAATTTAAAGAAGAATTCCAATTTAATCCAGTTTCAGATTGTAAAATTTGTCCATCCATAGTGATTTCAATACCGGAGTTTTGAATATTACCAGCATTAACTATTTCTGCTCTAAAGCCACTCATCGGGTCTGATGGAATATCCAGAATTTGATTGGTTGCATTATTTTTATACCAAGCAAAGTCAAATCCTAAACGACTATTAAATAAACGAGTATCAAAACCGAATTCCATTGTTTTGATGAGCTCATTAACTAAGGCTGAATTGAATTTTAAATCGTCATAATTTCCTGTCGTATTCGAGTTAGGGTCTTTGCCAACTGAAAAGGCATTGAATAATCGGTAAGGTCCTGTGTCATTACCTACCTGAGCATAAGATCCACGAACTTTAAAGAAATTAATAAAACTAGGTAATTCTCCACCATTAGCTCTTATCATATCCGAAATAACAAAGGAAGTACTTACTGATGGGTAAAAGAAAGGTTCTAATAAAGTGGAAGACCAATCTTCTCTACCTGTTAAGTTAATAAACCAATAGCCTCCATAATTAATTTCTGCTGTTGCATATAAAGAGTTGATTTGTTTTGCAGAGTACAGCTGATCAACAGAAGGATTACCGATACTATTTTTTATAGAAAAAAAGTTTGGTACTTCCAACTCACCCGCATTTACACTCAACATGGTTTCATTCGATTTCATGATTTGTCCAAATAAGGATCCGGAGATTCCCCATTTGCTATCCCCTAATTGGTCTTTAACCGCATGTAAGGCAATGGTGTAATTCTTTTCTGAAAAATTTGATTTTGCGTTTGAATAACGACCAGAAGCTGTTAAAGGACTACCAGCGTAGGTGCGGTTTTCATATTTAGTAGCGTAGGTATCCATACCAGCGCGTGCTTCAACATCTAACCAATCTGTTATTTTATATTTGATGTTTGCATTCATTAAATAGCGATCTCTTTGGTCGTTATTTAATTGATAATTTGCTAACCAGTATGGGTTAAGGCTATTGGAGTTTCCGTACCAATTCATTTTGCCTGTATTAGTCATCGGATTTTTATAATCCAATATATTCATTGACCTTGGCATAGTGAATAAGGTAGAATATGCATTAGCATTATTTTGCCCCGCAGTAGGGCGGTTAAGGGCATCATTATTCATATACTGAATTTTGACATCCGTTGACCATCTTTTATTTTCTCCAAAAGTGGTATTTACTTTGGACATTAAATTTAGACGAGATAAACTTGATCCTGGAATTTTACTTTGATCATTCAGGTAAGTAGCCGAGGTATATACACTGGTATTATCGTATTGCTGTTGAAATGAAATATTCTGCGTGTGGTTTACGCCTGTTTTAAAGAAATTCTGGATATTATCATAGGCTTGGTAAGTAGAACCCATTTCAGGCCCCAACTATTTCCATTAATATCTTCAAATATACCATCAGAACCTTGTGCAAAAGTATTCTGCAAAGGAGGTAAAGTGAATAATGTTTCCATACCGATGGTCGAAGAATAAGTGATTCCAGTTCCTTTTTGAGCTTTTCCTGATTTGGTCGTAATGATGATGGCTCCATTACCTGCACGAGATCCATACAGTGCAGATGCTGCGCCACTTTTTAATACTGACATACTTGCGATGTCTTCTGGATTAATGTCACCCAAACCGTTACCCATATCCGTTCCTGGATTCCAAAAGTCATTATTAACAGCACCATTGTTACCTTTTGCACCAATAAAGTTATTCATCGGTACCCCATCCACAATAATCAATGGTTGGTTATCTCCTGTTAAGGAGTTATTCCCACGTAAGGTAATTTTGGTAGAGGAAGCAGGACCGGCTGAACCTTTTATAACTTGTAGACCTGATACTTTTCCAACCAAAGCATTGGCAACATTGTTTTCTTTTGCATCCGTTAATTGTTCTGCTTTAACTTCTTGAAAGGAATAGCCTAAAGATTTTCTTTCTCTTTTAATGCCCATGGCAGTTACGACTACTTCATCAATATTGCCTGCGTCTTCTTGTAAAGTTATAGGGTGATTAGTGGAAGTAACTGTAATAGTTCTTGAAGTATAGCCAACAATGCTAAACCGGATTTTATCTCCATTGGAGGCTTCTATGGAATAATTACCTGTTTCATTTGTCTGGGTAGCTTTGTTAGTCCCGATGACAGTGACACTAACCCCTGGTAATGCTCCATTTGTACCTGATACTATCCCTGTAACAGGTTGTTGTGCAACTACGGTGGTTATGCACAAAATCATAACAACGGTAAAACTGCACAATGTAGAGTAGAATTTTCTCATGTGTTGTTGGTTTAATTAATTATTTCTGTTTTTAATCGTTTATAAATATTTTTATCAGCGTTTGCTATGGTAATGCAAGCGGAACCTAGTAATTGAATGTTTTCAGTAGAAGAAAATTGTATAATTGTATGCTGCGATAATCGCTGAATACTGAATTCATAGATGGCGCTTTGCACTTGTGGTAATAAGACATTTTTAGCTTTAGCTCCGCGTCCGCTAATAATGACTTTTTCAGGATTTATAATATGAATGAGGGTAGCAATACCTTTACCGAGCATATAACCGATACGATGAATGGCTTCCAGCGCTAATTGATCGCCCACGTTGGCTGCCTCTAATAACTGATCACCCGTAATAAGCCTGTTTTTCTGAAATTGATCACGTAGGGATGAGTCTTCTCCTAGTTGTAGTTTTTCATGTGCAAAATCTACTGCTGCAAGGAGCGATGCTTCCACTTCTAAACATCCTTTTTTACCACAGGAACATAGTTTACTGACATTGGATAGGGGAATGTGACTAAATTCGCCCGCATATCCACTATGGCCACGATAGAGTTCGTTGTCTAAGATCATTCCTAGACCTACTCCCCAATTCAAGTTGACTACCATCGCATTTTTCGATTTTTCACCTTGACCAAATTGATGCTCAGCTATGGCAATAGCCGAAGAATCGTTTTCAACGAATGTCGGGACGTTAAATACGTGCTCTATATTTGATTTTAAATCATAAAACTTGGAATCAGCAGGGTAAGAATCATTTTTTCCTGTATTACTATCCACGAATCCGGGGATCGTAATACCGATGGCATAGATGTTTTTAAATGTTTGTTGTGAAAAAAGTTCTTGAATGAGATCCGTCAATTTATCAAAAGAAGCCGCATCTTTTTGATCTATTTTTTTTGTTAGAATGTCTGATTTAAAATTATTTTGAAAATCAACTATAACGACCGACGTATATAATTGATCGATGGCTACACATAAAATCAATGGAAGATTATCCGTCTTAGGAACAAATTGGGCAGCTCTGCGACCACCCGTTGAAGGAGCATGGCCGTTTTGTTCTATTAAATTACTTTCTAATAATTTGTTAACAGTACTGGTAATATTGGGCACACTCTTGCCAATGGCATTGCTTAACTCAGCAATGGATTGAGGACTTGTGAAGTACAAGCTTTTGAGTATCGATAATTTAAGGTTTTCCAAGAGTAGAATGTTAAATACAATGTAAAGTTATGTTAAATAATTGATAACTTTCTAATACTTATTAATTTATTTAATAAGTATATATTAGTTAATAATTTTAGGCAGTAACTATTTTTTTAAAGTTGCGTGTTTATGCTTTGTTTTTTTTAATTATGACGATTTATGCGTCCTTTTTCAGGGAATAATGTACCTTCGAGTAATCGAAAAATTATGAAACAGCGCTATTATTCTTTAGATGTATTTCGGGGAGCTACTGTTGCCTTGATGATTATGGTTAACAATCCCGGCACATGGTCGCATATGTTTACACCGCTAAAACATGCACCGTGGCATGGTTGTACACCAACAGATTTAGTATTCCCATTTTTTTTATTTGCTGTGGGAAATGCCATGTCTTTTGTAATTCCTAAATTACAAGAAGCCGGACAAGGTGTTTTTTGGAAGAAAATTGTAAAGCGAACGGTGTTAATTTTTCTAATTGGCTTGACGTTAAACTGGTTTCCTTTTATCCAGTGGGGGAGTGATGGCTTGCAATTTAGAGAATGGGTCAGCGTTGAAGACCCTACTAAAGGAGTACGGATTTTAGGCGTCCTGCAACGGATTGCGATTGCTTATTTTTTTGCTTCTATATTGGTTTATTATTTTAGGCCAAAGAAATTAATTTTTGTTTCAGCTATTATATTACTAGGTTATTGGGCCATGTGCGCTTGGTTAGGAACAGGTGATTCTTACTCATTAGCTGGATGGTTCGGAACGGAGATCGATAAACAAATTTTGGGTGTTGCTCATATGTACAAAGGAGAGGGAGTTCCATTTGATCCAGAAGGATTTGTGAGCGCATTACCGGCAGTAGTTCAGGTAGTTTTTGGTTATTTGGTTGGTGTATTTATAAAAAAACAAGGTGAGGTTGATTGGCTATGGAAAAAAGTTCCAGAAAGCAATGAGCCCCATTTTAAATTATTAGCCGGATTACTGGTAACAGGTTTTATTTTATTAGTATTGGCTTGGATCTGGTCTTTGGGTTTTCCAATCAATAAAAAGATTTGGACGAGCTCCTATGTTTTGTATACTACGGGCTTAGGTATTTTAAGTATTGGAACGATGATCTGGTTTATTGAAGTTCAACATGTGAAGAATAAATTCACCCAATTTTTTGATGTCTTTGGTAAAAATCCTTTATTTATTTTTGTTCTAAGCGGTTTGTTGCCCAAAACATTAGGTTTAATACGAATTCCTAACGGGATGAATGACCAAGGCGAACAACTTTTTACCACGCCTTTTAGCTGGTTTTATAAATATGTTTGTGCCCCGTTACCTGGTCCGCCGGAAGTTGGCTCTTTTGCTTACTCTTTGTGTTTCTTAACCTTTATGTGGTTGATTTGTTATCTACTTGATCAACGAAAAATATACATTAAGGTATAATGCATGGGTGAATTAGACTACTATAAGGTTACTATTGGAAATATAATTTTTATCTTAACCTTTAAGATGCTATCTTTGCAGACAATTAATAGATTTTATAACGCTTCAATATTATTCAAGAATGTATTTAAGTAAAGAATACAAAGCTGATATCTTCGCAGAATTTGCGGGAGCAGCAGTAAACACTGGTTCTGCAGAAGGACAAGTTGCTTTATTCACTAAAAGAATTGCTCACTTAACAGAGCATTTGAAAAAAAACAGAAAAGATTTTAACACGCAACGTTCGCTACAAAAATTAGTAGGTAAACGTCGTTCATTATTAGCTTACCTGTACAAAAAAGATATCGAAAGATACCGTGCCATTATTAAAGGCTTAGGTTTACGTGATATCATCAAATAAGCTTTTAGGTAACAAAAGAAATTGGCTTCGGAATTTATTCGAAGCCTTTTTTTTACCTTTCTTTTTGAATCTTTGTACAATTCATCCAACGTGTTCGCGTGAATGAGGTTTAAGCCTGATTCCCTTTGTATATACCTTGTCATATTAACCTAGTGAAATAATGTCCTGCCGATCTGTATCAAGGGAAAACTTAATCTTGAACAGCGGAAATAGTCATGAACTACAAGCTGATTGTCAGGCAAATATTGTTTTTACAACGTATCATTATATAAGCCTCACAAGAGGTATATCATTCTAGCTTTAATATATAAATCGTTCGGGATGGAGATCAAGCCTACAACCGCTAAGATGGGGGCATTTGGGTGTGCGTACGGGGTGCGAAGCCCATTCATCAGTTGCGTAGGTGGATGTAGTTCACTTAATAAAATATTCCATATGTTTTAAAGCCTAATTTTTTTTACCTTTGTTCGATTAAAAAGGTCAAAATTAAATTGATGCATCAAATATGACGCAAATGCATCTCAACGAAAACACAATGAGTTATAACGAAAAGAAGGTAACAATTGATTTAGGTGGCGGATTGGCTCCTATTGAATTGTCAACTGGCAAATTAGCTAAACAAGCTGATGGTTCAGTGGTATTAAAACAAGGTGACACCATGTTACTTGCAACAGTAGTATCGTCAAAAGAGCCAAAAACAGGTGTGGATTTTTTACCATTATCGGTAGATTATCAAGAGAAATACGCCTCTACTGGTCGCATCCCTGGCGGATTTTTACGCCGAGAAGCAAGACTTTCCGACTATGAAATATTAATTTCGCGATTAATTGATAGGGCTTTACGTCCTTTATTTCCAGACACGTACCACGCCGATACACAGGTAATGGTAAGCTTAATTTCTGCTGATAAAGAAATTATGCCTGATGCTTTAGCTGGACTTGCGGCATCTGCTGCCATCGCGGTTTCTGATATTCCTTTTAATGGACCAATTTCAGAAGTTCGTGTAGCTAAAGTAGATGGACAATTAGTGATCAACCCAACCGTAACTGCTTTAAAGACGGCTTCTCTAGAATTTATGGTTGCTGGGTCTGCAGATGATATTGTTATGGTTGAAGGTGAAGCTAATGAGATTTCAGAAAATGAAATGGTTGAAGCAATTGCCTTTGCACATGAAGCTATTAAAAAACAAGTAGCTGCTCAGGTTGAATTAGCTAACTTAGTTGGTGCGCAAACCAAGCGTTCTTTCGATCATGAACCTACTAATCCAACATTAAGAGAGGCTATTTTTGCAGCAACATATGATCAAGTGTATGCGATAGCGAAATCAGGTTCATCGAAGCATGAACGCACAGAAAAATTTAATGAAATTGGAAAAACTTTCTTTGAAACTTTAGGGGAAGAGATTGATTCGGATACCGAATTCTTGATGAAAAAGTATTTTCATGATGTTCAGTATGATGCAGTTCGTAATTTAGTTTTAGATGAAGGAATTCGTTTAGATGGCCGTGATGTTCGTAAAGTTCGTCCAATTTGGTCAGAAGTAGATTACTTACCTGCCGCACACGGTTCAGCTGTATTTACGCGTGGGGAAACACAATCTTTAACCTCAGTAACTTTGGGGGCAAAGGATGCTGAACAAATGATAGATGGTGCGTTTTTTCATGGTTATAATAAATTTATTCTTCACTATAACTTTCCAGGGTTTTCAACTGGAGAGGTAAGACCGAACCGTGGTCCAGGACGTCGTGAAGTAGGACATGGTAACCTTGCCATGCGTTCCTTGAAACATGTACTTCCTGCTGAGGAGGAAAACCCGTATACAATTCGTGTAGTTTCTGATATCCTTGAATCTAATGGATCTTCTTCGATGGCGACAGTTTGTGCTGGAACTTTAGCGTTGATGGATGCTGGTGTGAAACTTAAAGCGCCTGTTTCAGGAATTGCAATGGGGCTTATTACTGATGAAAAAACTGGTAAATTTGCAATTCTTTCTGATATCTTAGGTGATGAAGATCATTTAGGTGATATGGATTTTAAAGTTACTGGTACTCAAAAAGGTATTGTAGCTTGTCAAATGGATCTTAAGATTAATGGTCTTAAGTGGGAAGTTTTAACCCAGGCATTGGATCAGGCTAAAGAGGCTCGTCTTCATATTTTAGATGAGATGGCTAAGACTATTCAATCACCACGTGAGGACTATAAATCGCATGCTCCACGCATTATCCAAATTACCATTGAGAAAGAATTCATAGGTGCGGTAATTGGACCCGGTGGTAAAATTATTCAAGAAATGCAACGTGAAACTGGTGCAACGATTTCAATTGAAGAAGTTGAAAATAAAGGAATTGTACAGATATTCGCGGATAATAAAGAAGCAATTGATGCTGCTTTAACTCGCATTAAACAAATCACAGCTAAGCCTGAAGTTGGTCAAACGTATGAAGGTAAAGTGAAAACAATTATGCCATTTGGTGCTTTTGTTGAGATTATGCCTGGTAAAGATGGTTTACTTCATATCTCTGAAATTGACTGGACTCGTCTTGAAACAATGGACGGTGTATTTAAAGAAGGTGATATGGTTACCGTTAAGTTACTAGATGTTGATAAACAAGGTAAATTAAAGCTTTCTCGTAAAGCCTTATTGCCACGTCCACCTAGAGAAGAAAAACCTAGACAGGAAACGCCGCAAGCTTAATATTGCAGGACTAGATACAAGTAAAATGGTCGGAAGAAATTCCGACCATTTTTACTTGTATCTATTTTATCCTTACTAGTGGGTGGGTATAAGATTGTGTTTATAGAGCGAAAGCAAGGTTACTTCCTTCTCAATAGGGCACTTATTCCAGTATACTTTTTTTAAAGCATCATGACGTCTGGAATTTCTGAAACCTTTTTGTAGTAGTCAATCACCTCGTCTGCATTATTGACATAACACTTAATGGTAATGGAAATATATTTTCCACCGGTCGAACTTTTTTGAGAAAAACTAGCACTAGGGTGTTGAAATATTGCTTTAACTAGAGTAGATTTATCTGTATCTGTTTTTACAATAAACTTAAAGGTATATATGGATGGAAATTTTTCTACCGATTCTAGTTTTTCTTTAAAACTATTGTAGGATTCCTGCGTTTGATTTTCGTCTAAATCTTTAATATTGATGTTGTTTTTTAAATTAGCCATAAAAATATCTCCTTTGTAATTTAAGTAACAACAAATATACCTAAATCATTTTATTGCCAATCCTGTCAGTTTTCATGCTTTTTTGGCTTATTATCACGCTTTACTTCGCATTATTTTAGTTTCCATATTTGGTTTTGTATTAATTTATGCGGGATTTATGCGATTGTTTGCAAATAAAATTAAATTTTTTATAATCAAATTCCATATTTAGCGTTATCTTAGGGATGCCTTATGCAAAGGTATTAGATAACCTAATAAATCCTTTTAGTAAAATTTTATTAATTCTTTTAGCATTTTTCTGCTAAAATTTAGCTAATATTAACCATTGGGAGACGTTGTATTGAAAATTATTACTTAACATGAGAAAAAGAATATTAATAAGTGACATCGCAAAAAATTTGGGGGTTTCGGTGACAACTGTCTCTTTTATATTGAATGGAAAAGCTAAAGAAAAAAGAATAAGTGATGGGTTGACAAAGCGCGTTTTAGATTACGTTAAAAAAGTGGGCTACAAACCAAATCAATTGGCGCAAAGTCTGCGGACCGGACAATCTAAGATACTGGGGTTAATTGTGGAAGATATTTCCAATCCATTCTTTTCAAATATTGCCAAATACATTGAGCGCATTGCGTATGATAACGGTTACCATATCATATATTGTAGTATGGATAATGATGAGACAAAAGCAAAAGAGCTTATTCAGTTATTTTATGATAGGCAGGTTGATGGTTATATTATCACACCACCCGAGGGATTAGAAGATACCTTAGCCAATTTGCTAAAAAATAATGTCCCTGTAGTTCTATTTGATCGCTATATTCCACAGTTGGATTCTCATTATGTTGTTTTGGATAATTTTAATGGGGCATTCGATGCGACTAAACACTTACTGCAAAATCCAGAAAATAAACGAGTTGGTTTCGTTTCCTTATATTCCAACCAAACCCAGATGCGTGACCGCTTAGATGGGTATATGAAGGCCATAGATGAGTTTCAACAACAAGCTTTTATTAAAAAAATTAAGATGGATGAGCAAGAGGAATTATCCATTGAGCAATTGTATGAGTTTATTAATACCAATCGTTTAGATGCCGTATTATTTGCTACTAATTATTTGGCAATAGAAGGTTTAAAGGCCATTAAAAAATTCCATTTGGATTTTCCGAAAATAGTTGCCTTTGATGATCATACCCTGTTTAAATTATATGAACCAAGTATTTCAGTGGTTACCCAAGACGTTTCTGAAATAGCTAATGAGTTGATACATACATTATTAAATGAAATAAAAGGCAAAAATAAAGAAGTACAAAAAATTGTAATTCCTAGTGAGTTGCAGATACGTGGATCTTCTATTATTACTCAGAAACCTTTGAAACAAACTTCATAGAAATGGAGTTCACACAATGTCTCGTGTTTTTGGATGTGAAACCCTCGCCTTCAAAAACATGACCCAAGTGGGCGCCGCAAGATTTACATACAATTTCAATCCGTCGACCGTCAGCATCTTTTATTCGTTGAACCGCGCCAGGTATTTCCTGATCGAAACTTGGCCAACCGCAATGGGAATCAAATTTATCTTCTGAATGATATAGTGGGGCATCACATCGTTTGCATAGATATGTACCATTACTTTTATTTTCAAGTAAATCACCTGTGTAAGGTCTCTCCGTACCTTTTTGTAAAATTACGTATTCCTCTTCGGGCGTTAAACTGTTGTATTTATTGTCTTTATCCATAGCGTTATTGGTTTTCTTCGTTTGCGACTGTGCACAAGCAGAAAAAGTTAATATAAATAATATGCAAACTAGTGCTCTCATATTTTACTAAGTTAATGATAAATTTAGGACTAATATCCAGATAAATGTCAATTTATTGATCGTTGAGGGTGCAAACCTTACTTAGTTTAGAATGATTATAAATTGATAAATAACGTCATCAAATTGTCAGGGATTGCTTAATAAGTTATACTTTTGTGCATTGTTTTGTGCGTGTTACTGTACGGCAATAGGAGAGTCAACAATTAATTATTACACATAAAATAGTATAAAGTGCTAAATATGAGAAATATCTCATCCGTTTTGGGAAGACTAGCAAAGTCAATATCGATCAGTTTGGTGTTGTTTTTTGCCATTACTACTACTTCACAAGCGCAGGATGCTGCGAATGGTGCCGCGCTATTCAAAGCCAATGCTTGTAATTCTTGTCATGCTGTAGGTCGAAAATTAACTGGACCAGATTTGGCCGGTTTATCTGAGCGTCGCGAGGAATCATGGATTATCAAATGGGTTCACAATCCACAAGGTATGATTGACTCGGGAGATGAACAAGCCGTTGCTTTAAAGGCAGAATTTCCTACAACCATGGCTGCTTATGCAAATTTATCTGAAACTGATGTAAAAGACATTATTTCGTTTTTGAAAGCTGAAGAGGTTAAAAATGCGGAGAAAAAAGCCGCTGGAGGTGGAGCCGCAGGAGGTGCTGGTGGAGGTAGTTCTGATGCGAATAATCTAATGATCTTTGGGTTGTTTGCTTTAATTGCAATTGCAATTGCTGTCATCTATGCCTTAAATAGAGTGACAAAAACTTTAGAAAATGTTATTGAAACTAATAAGGTTTCGATTGAGAAGGCGCAAAAGATACATGAAGAATCTACTGAAAACAAAGGTTTAAAGTTTGCTAAGGCTTTTGTTAAAAATAAAAAGCTTGTGTTCTTTGTTGTTTTAATGGTAGTCGGATTGCTAGGTGTGGCAGGTTGGAATACCATGTGGAATATTGGTGTGCACCAGGGATATAAGCCTGTTCAGCCTATTAAATTTTCACATCAAATTCACGCTGGTGTAAATCAAATTGAGTGTCAGTACTGTCATGGAGGAGCTTTTAAATCTAAAAATGCTTCTATTCCTTCTGCAAATGTATGTATGAATTGTCATAATACAGTAACTGCGGCAGATCATTATGATGGCGAGACTTCTCCTGAAATTGCGAAAATATATCGCGCTGTTGATTGGGATCCAGAGAGTAGAACTTATGGTAACAATCCTAAACCAATTGAATGGGTTAGAGTACATAACTTACCAGATTTTGCTTATTTCAATCACTCGCAACACGTAGTTGTTGCTGGTGTTGAATGTCAAACTTGTCATGGTCCTATACAAGATATGGAAGAGGTTTATCAGTATTCACCGCTAACCATGAAATGGTGTGTTGATTGTCATAAAGAAACAACTGTAGATACAGACAATGCCTATTATGATCAATTGATCGAAGCGCATGAAAAACTGAAAAAAGGTGAGAAAATGACTGCAGCTATGGTCGGTGGATTAGAGTGTGGTAAATGTCACTATTAATAAATAAATTTTAGAAATACAGAATCTTATATATAGCTTAAATGGAAAGCAATAAAAAATATTGGAAAGGTTTAGAAGAGTTAAATCAGACTCCTGCTTTTGTAACAGAAAGTAAGAGTGAGTTTGCTGAGCCTATTCCCGTAGAAGATGTGTTAAATGAAGCAGGCTTAAATACCAAGACTCCTCGTCGTGATTTTTTAAAGGCTTTAGGTTTCGGTTTAGGGGCTGTAACTTTAGCAGCTTGTAATCGTACACCAATACATAAGGCAGTGCCTTATGTTATTAAACCGGAAGAAATTACCCCCGGAATTCCTAACTACTATGCTTCATCGTTTAACGGTCAAAGTGTTATTGTTAGAACAAGGGAGGGTAGACCTATTTCTTTGGAAGCTAATCCAAATTCAGTAGGTTTAAATCAAGGTACCGATTCTTCAACAGCAGCCTCTGTTCTAGATCTTTACGACATGTCCAAACTTCAGAATCCACAAATTGGTGGTAAGGATGTCGAATGGTCACAGTTAGATAAAGCGGTAATTGATGCTTTAAATAAAGCTCAGTCAACAGGCAAACAAATTACTATTGTTTCAAATTCCGTAAATAGTTCTTCTACTTTAGCGGCCATAGCTACTTTGGCTACTAAATATCCTGGAACACAACATATACAAACTGAGGCAATCTCTTATAGTGGTATACTTGAAGCTAATAGGAACTCTTTTGGAAAGGCCGTTATTCCTTCGTATCATTTTGATCAAGCACAAATTGTTGTTTCTGTAGCAGCTGACTTTTTAGGAACTTGGTTGGCAGGGGAAGAACATACGCAAGACTATATTAAAAATCGTGATTATAAATCTCTTAAGGGAGGTAAAATGTCACGTCATATACAATTTGAATCTGGTCTATCGATGACTGGTAGTAATGCTGATGTTCGGATCGCAATAAAACCTTCTGAGGAGGGCGCGGTTTTGATTGGATTATACAACGCAATTACTGGTCAACAAATTGCTGGAGGAACCACCAACGCAAAAGCTAAAACAGCCATTGCTTTATCGGCAAAGGAATTATTAAATGCAAGAGGTAAAGCAGTTGTTGTTGCAGGTTCGAATGATGTTAATATTCAATTGATTGCAAATGCAATTAATACAGCATTAGGCGCTTACGGTTTAATTATTGATTTAGATAATTATTCTAAGCAACATTTAGGTTCTGACGCCTCGTTTCAACAGTTTATAACGGCTGCTAAGGCCGGTCAAGTAGGAGTTGCATTGTTTTTAAATAGTAATCCGGTTTATGATTATTTTAAATCTGATGACATTAAAGCAGCAATTAGTAAAATTGATTACACGGTATCATTTGCAGATCGTGCTGATGAAACTGCCTCTGAATTAAATGCTATAGCACCTAATTGTTCCTTCTTAGAAGCGTGGGGCGATGCATCCGCTAAAGAAGGACTGTACACAGTGGTACAACCCACTATTAATCCGGTATATAACACACGCCAAGCAGAATCAAGTTTATTGATTTGGGCAGGTGTGAACAAATCAATTTTTGATTTCGTAAAAGAAAATTGGGAACAAAATATTCTTGCGGGTACAGGCAAAGCATGGAAAGATGTTTTACAGCAAGGATTTATCTATAAAGGAACAAATTCTGGTTCATCTTATACAGCGAACGTTGATGTCAACGCAGTAGCCGCAGCAATTGTGCAGGATAGCAAGCGTATTGCTGGTGATATCGAATTAAGATTATATGAATCAACTGGTTTAAGAGATGGACGTTATGCAAATAACGCCTTTTTGCAAGAATTACCAGATCCAGTTTCTAAGGTTACTTGGGATAACTATGCTGCTATTAACCCAGCTGATGCAGAAGAACTAGGCGTTAAGGAAACAGGTAAAGTGACTATCAAGGCCAATGGTTATGAAGTAGATCTTCCTGTTCTATTACAACCTGGGCAAGCTAGAGGTACTGTTTCGGTTGCTGTCGGTTATGGTCGTACGCATGTGGGAAAAGCTGGTAATAATGTAGGGGTGAATGCCTATCCATTTGCTGCTTTGGTTAATGGAACAATCCAGTTCTCAGCTAAAGCAACGATAACTAAGGCCGCTGGTATTTATGAATTAGCGCAAACACAAACTCACCACACAATTGAAGGACGTAATATCGTACGGGAAACTTCTTTTGCAAATTATTTAAAAGATCCAAATTCAGAATCTGGTCGTTTCTCAGACAAACACCAGTCTTATGATTTATGGAATAAATTTGAACAGCCTGGTCACCGTTGGGTGATGGCAATTGACCTAAATGCCTGTACAGGTTGTGGTTCTTGTATTGTCGCTTGTAATGTCGAGAACAATGTGCCTGTAGTTGGTCGTGATGAGGTTCGTCGTCGTCGTGAAATGCACTGGTTACGTATCGATCGTTATTATACCTTAAACACAGGTGAAGGGCAAGTGACCAAAGAAAAGGAAATCGCTGATCTTGAAGGATACGATTTTGAAGATGTAACGGTGGTTCACCAACCTATGTTGTGTCAACATTGTGAACACGCACCTTGCGAAACAGTTTGTCCTGTATTAGCTACTGTTCACTCTTCAGAAGGTCTTAATCACATGGCGTATAATCGTTGTTTTGGTACACGTTATTGTGCTAACAACTGTCCATATAAAGTTCGTCGTTTCAACTGGTTTAATTACTGGAATGATTCACGTTTTGATAATTATTTGAATAATGAATTCACACAATTAGTGTTGAATCCTGATGTAACAACTCGTTCTCGTGGTGTTATGGAAAAATGTTCGATGTGTATCCAACGTATTCAAGCTGGTAAATTACAAGCAAAAATTGAACATCGTAAATTGAAAGATGGTGATGTTAAAATGGCGTGTCAATCAGCATGTTCGGCTAATGCTATCATTTTTGGTGATGCTAATGATCCGGAATCAGAAGTTTCTAAAGCACTACGTAACGAGCGTATTTACTATGTACTTGAAGAAATTAATGTGCAACCAAATATTGGTTACATGACCAAAGTAAGAAACACATTTGAAGCGTAATTTATTCTATACTGAAATAAAATAACTATGTCATCGCATAACGAATCAATATTAAGAGAACCATTACTAACCGGCAAGGATATCACGTATGCTAAGATTACTGATGATATCTTACTACCGGTTGAGAATAAACCAAACAAGGCATGGTGGATCGGATTTACGGTTGCTGTACTAGGAGCCCTGTTGTGGTTAGTAAGTGTTGGATACACCTTTTGGACTGGTATCGGCGCTTGGGGATTAAATAAAACCGTAGGTTGGGCTTGGGATATCACCGACTTTGTATGGTGGGTTGGTATTGGTCATGCCGGTACGTTGATATCAGCTGTACTGTTAATTTTTCGTCAGAATTGGCGTAACTCAATTAACAGATCTGCCGAGGCAATGACCATTTTTGCTGTTATCTGTGCTGCCACTTATGTAGTGGCTCACATGGGCCGTCCTTGGCTTGCATACTGGATTTTCCCTTTGCCAAATCAATTTGGATCATTATGGGTTAACTTTAACTCACCCTTAGTTTGGGATGCATTCGCAATTTCAACATATTTTACGGTTTCACTTGTATTTTGGTATTGTGGTTTACTTCCTGATATTGCCTCTGTACGTGACCGTGCTACTGGACTGAAAAGACGTGTTTATTCTGTAATGTCATTTGGCTGGAATGGATCTGTTAAAACTTGGCAACGGTTTGAAATTGTTTCCTTGATTTTAGCTGGTATATCTACACCATTGGTACTTTCTGTACACACCATTGTATCGATGGACTTTGCTACATCGGTAATTCCTGGATGGCACACCACCATTTTTCCTCCATATTTCGTTGCGGGGGCTATTTTCTCCGGATTTGCTATGGTGCAAACCTTATTACTCATCTTACGTAAGGTGATGAATTTTGAGAATTATATTACAATGTTTCACATTGAATCAATGAACAAGATTATTCTAGTTACAGGTTCTATTGTGGGTGTTGCTTACCTAACCGAGCTTTTCATTGCATGGTACTCTGGATCTGAGTATGAAATGTATGCTTTTGAAAACAGGATCGCTGGGCCATACGCGTGGGCGTATTGGTGTATGATGACTTGTAATGTGATTTCTCCACAACTATTTTGGTTTAAGAAGATTCGTACAAGTATTCCAATCTCTTGGATTTTATCAATTGTTGTTAATATAGGGATGTGGTTTGAACGTTTTGTAATTATTGTTACTTCTTTACACCGTGACTACCTTCCTTCTTCATGGGCTATGTTTTACCCGACATGGGTTGACGTAGGTATTTTCGTAGGATCTATTGGTTTATTTTTTACCTTATTCCTTTTATTCCTTCGCTTCTTACCTGGTATCGCTATTGCGGAGGTAAAACTTTTACTGAAAAGTTCGAGTTTACAACATAAAACTAAGTTGGTAAAAGAAGGAGCTTTCCCTGAGGAACAAGTTGATTACTTTAGAAATTCTTTGAAAAAATACGATTCTGTAACAGAAGAGGATATTAATGCATTACACAAAAACAATAGCAATGAGTAATACAAAATATATACTAGGTAGTTTTGCAGATCCTGATGAAATGATGCACGGGATTGATAAATTGCAAGAGAATAACATAAGCATTTATGATTGTTTCACACCAATGCCGATTCATGGTATTGAAGCCAAGCTTGGTGTTAAACCGTCTCGTCTGCCAATTGCAGCTTTTATATTTGGCTGTACAGGTACACTTTTAGGATTTAGTTTATTGTATTTTACCATGGCGTATGATTGGCCAATGAATATAGGTGGTAAACCATCTTTTTCAATGCCAAACTTTGTGCCTGTGACTTTTGAGGTAACAATATTGATTTGTGCACTTGGAATGGTAGCTAGCTTCTTCTACCGTACCCATTTGTTTCCTGGACGTGCACCTAGAGTGATGGACTTGAGGGCTAGTGATGATCGTTTTATAATTGCAATCGATGCCAATGAAAATGCTGATCATGCTTTAATCGACGATTTGTTGAAAAATGCAGGAGCAGTGGAAGTTAAATACAATGAAAGAAAATATGTTAGTTATGAATAAGAAGAATTTTCTTGGAACTGTATGTGTAGCTATCGCTTTGTCTGCGATCGTGTCTGCTTGCGGGGATGGTACTACGCGTGGTGCTGGATGGGAATTCTCGCGGAATATGTATGATCCGATTGCTTTTAATCCGGATCAGCCAAACAATAATTTTAAAGATAAAAAAACGGCTCAAACTCCACCAGAAGGTACTAATCCTATCGGCTTTGATCGATTTGAATATGGTAATTCTAATGAAGAATATGAAAGAGCCGGTTTAGAGCTTAAAAATCCTTTGATAGTTAACCATGCTAATTTAGCACAAGGGGAGGCACTCTATGTGACTTATTGTGCAGTGTGTCATGGAAAAGAAGGAGCTGGTGATGGTACCATCACAACCGATAGAGAGGTTGAAGATTCTAGGGGTAAACGAGCATTAGAAAATTTTCCTCCACCGCCATCTTATCATCAATCAGCGGGAACACCTTCGTCAAGAGGTGGTTTGATGTCTGAACTTTCAGATGGTAAAATTTATCACACCATTACTTATGGGTACAACGCAATGGGATCGCATGCGTCTCAGTTAACCCCTGATGAACGATGGAAAGTGGTAATGTTTGTTCATGAATTACAAAAAAAATAATCTAACATCGATATTATAAATGGGAACTCACAATCATCATCACGATTATAATTTCAGCGAACAATTTAAGTTCACAGGTATCGCTAAGGTATTGAGTTTAATTGCTATCGTTGTAGGAATTGCTGCAATTGCTTTAGGTTTACTCTCAAGTGACCATATTATGGTGGAACGTACATACGCCAATTTGTTATTGATGGGTTATTACTTTACCTGTGTATGTGCTGCTGGAGCGTTTTTCGTTGCTTTGCAAATGGTTACTCAAACTGGTTGGTCAGCAGGTTTATTACGTATACCACACGCCATGGCAAGTATATTACCTTTGGCTTCCATCTTACTTTTAGTAATTGTTGGCTTAGGTCTAACTACTCATAACTTGTATCACCACTGGCATGCTGAAGGTCTAACGGATCCAAATAGTCCAAACTACGATGCACTAATTGCTGGCAAAGAGGCTTTTTTAAATGTACCTGGATTTTTGATTCGTCAAATTCTATTCATGGGTAGCTATAGTATATTTGCCTTCATTTTAGCTAAACTTTCTTATAATGAAGATTTAGCGGGCGGATTAAATTCATATAAGAAAAGCTTTAAATTATCTGCTATTTTTCTTGTTGTTTTTGGTTTTACAACGCCAATTTGGTCTTTTGACACCATTATGTCACTTGAGGCACATTGGTTCTCTACTATGTTTGGTTGGTATAATTTTGCAGCCATGTTTGTATGTGGATTAGCTGCAATTGTTGTTATTTTGGTACTGGTTAAAAAAGCTGGTTATATGTCATGGGTAAATGAAAACCATTTGCATGACTTAGGAAACTTACTATTAGGTTTCTCTATCTTCTGGACGTACGTTTGGTTTGCACAATTCATGTTGATTTGGTATTCAAATATTCCTGAAGAAACAGTTTATTTTTATAAACGTTGGGAACCTGAATACAAGCCTTGGTTTTGGTTAAGCATTATTATTAACTTTGTGGCACCGTTGTTATTATTGGTTGACCGTGATGCTAAACGTAAGTTTAATATGATGTTGTTTGTCTCTATCTTATTGCTATTGGGACATTGGTTAGATTATTACATTATGATTATGCCAGGAACCGTCGAGTCACACAGGGGATTCGGAATTATTGAAATTGGGACTGCTATAGGGTTTGTTGGACTATTTACCTTTTTGGTAATGTCTAAATTGAGTAAACATGGTTTGGTACCTAAGAATCATCCATTTTTGGATGAGAGTTTACATCACCAAATTTAATAGTGATTAAGTTTAAATTACGTTCAAACGTCTTATAAGAAATGAAGTTTAAAATACATAACAGATTTAAGTCCTTGATTGGAGGCTTATTAGCTATTAACTTGTTGTTTGCTGCGCCTGCTATTGCTTCAATTCAGGATTCAACTGCTACAGTTGCTCCAGTTGAGCAGCAAGCTACAGCACCTGAAGATGCCACTGCACTCAGTACTGATTCGACAGCAAGTGATGCTGCTGCTCCTGATAGTGCAACGGCTGTTTCTGCATCAACAGATGCTAAAGCAACCCCTGCAGCTGGTGCAGTAAAAGAGGAAAAAGTAACTGATCCTCAGGTTTACAAAAATTTAACCTACTACATCTTACTTTTCTTAGTGATATGTACAGTTATTGCGGTTATTGGAAAAGTAAATTCCATCTATGTTTTAACTAAGAAAGTTAACGGAAAATACAATCCACTTGCTGGAAATACTATCCAGTCTATATTGCTTTTTGTCTTTCTGATTGCTTTCTTAGGATTTATTTACTACGGTTATGCCGTTTGGGGAAGTTGGTCATGGCGTGATGCTGTTACTGAACATGGAAAGGATATTGATAGAATGTTTATCATTACCACTATAATTATCACAATTGTTCTGGTTTTGGTGCATATCTTATTACTTACTTTCACCTTTATCTATAGAATGCGTGCAAATAGAAAGGCCTATTATTATCCACATAATGATGCGATCGAAAGGCTTTGGACTATTGTGCCTGCTGTCGTTCTTACGATTTTAGTATTATTTGGATTTTTTACTTGGAGATCAATTACTAATATTCCGGAAGAACTTAAAAAATCAGCCATTCAAATTGAAGTTTTAGGCGAACAATTTATGTGGACTGTTCGCTATCCTGGAAGTGACGGTGAGTTAGGAAAGCGTAACTATAAATTAACTACACCATTAAATTCATATGGTATAGATTTTAATGATAAGAATTCGTGGGATGATATTAAAGGAGACGATATTGTTATTCCTGTTAATAAATCCGTTCGTTTCCATATTCTTTCTAAAGATATTATTCATTCATTCTATATTCCTGATTTCCGGGTACAGGTTAATGCTGTTCCAGGAATGACAAACTACTTTCAATTTACACCTACGGTGACTACGGAAGAGATGAGAGATAAGATGAATGATCCTCAATACGACTACGTGATGCTATGTGCTAAGATTTGTGGTGAATCTCATTACAACATGCAGAAAAAAGTAGTAGTAGTTACCGAGGCTGAATATAAGGACTGGCTGAGTAAGCAAGGAAAATTCTTTACCGAGGATTTGCAAAAAGAATTTGCTCAAACAGATGATAATACGGTTAAAGAAGAACGTATTGCAGCTTCAATAAATTAATATAACAGAGAATTAAAATAGCATATGTCAACTACAGTTATATCGCACAACGCATCTCATCACGATTCACATGATCATCATCATGAGACGTTTTTGACGAAGTATATCTTCAGTCAAGATCACAAGATGATTGCAAAGCAGTTTTTGATCACTGGTATTATTATGGCCGTTTTTGCCATGATCCTTTCGATCTTATTCCGTATTCAACTTGCATGGCCAGACGCTGAATTTCCTATTTTGGAGGTTTTCCTAGGGAAATGGGCTGAAGGTGGACGAATTAGGCCAGATTTTTTCTTGTCATTGGTGACCATTCACGGAACCATGATGGTATTTTTTGTATTAACAGCAGGCCTTTCAGGAACCTTCAGTAATTTACTTATTCCTTATCAGTTAGGGGCCCGAGATATGGCTTCTCCACTGATGAATATGTTGTCTTACTGGTTCTTTTTTGTAGCTTGTTGTATTATGATTTCCTCTTTCTTTATCGAAAGTGGTCCAGCATCTGCAGGATGGACGATTTATCCACCGCTGTCAGCCGTTCCAAAAGCTATTTCAGGATCAGGATTAGGAATGACACTTTGGTTAATTAGTATGTTCTTATTTATTGTCTCTCAGGTATTGGGGGGTGTGAATTACATTTCTACGGTATTAAATCTTCGTACCAAAGGTATGGAGTTATGGAAAATGCCATTGACTATTTGGGCTTTCTTTCTAACAGCTATTGTTGGGTTATTATCCTTCCCTGTATTAGTGTCAGCGGTTGTCTTGTTGTTTTTTGACCGCTCCGTTGGGACTTCTTTTTACTTATCTGATTTAGTTGTACAAGGAACAATATTACCTAACGAAGGTGGTTCACCAATTTTGTTTCAACACTTGTTTTGGTTCTTAGGTCACCCAGAGGTTTATATTGTAGTTATGCCAGCCTTAGGATTAACCTCGGAGGTTATTTCAACGAATTCTCGTAAACCTATCTTTGGTTACCACGCAATGGTTTATTCATTAGTAGGTATTACCGTACTTTCATTTATTGTATGGGGTCACCACATGTTTGTGACGGGAATGAGTCCATTTTTAGGTGGGGTATTTATGATTACCACCTTGATTATTGCGGTGCCGTCTGCAGTTAAAGCCTTTAATTATATAGCCACGCTTTGGAGAGGTAATATTAGATTTACCCCAGCAATGATGTTTGCTATTGGTATGGTATCTTTCTTTGTATCGGGTGGACTAACTGGTTTATATTTAGGAAATGCCGCTTTAGACATTAATCTTCATGACACTTATTTTGTGGTAGCTCACTTTCACTTGGTGATGGGTTCAGCTTCTATATTTGGTATGCTGTGTGGTGTTTATCATTGGTATCCTAAAATGTTTGGCCGCATGATGGATGAGCGTTTAGGATATTTCCACTTTTGGTTAACATTTATAGGCGCTTACCTTGTTTTCTTCCCAATGCACTTTATGGGTATTGACGGTGTTCCGCGTCGTTATTATGCATTTACTGAGTTCCCTTTTATGGAAAAATGGGTTTCGGTTAACTTATTAATTACTTGGGCGGCTATTGTATCAGGCGTTGGACAAGTCGCTTTCTTATGGAACTTCTTTAGCTCCATTTGGTGTGGCAAACGCGCACCTCAAAATCCTTGGAATTCGAATACATTGGAATGGACTACGCCTGTTAAGCATCTTCACGGTAACTGGCCCGGCGAAATTCCATCTGTGTACCGTTGGCCATATGATTACAGTAAGCCAGGACACGATGCCGACTTTATTCCTCAGGACGTTCCTTTGTCACAAACGATGAGTTCTAACCTAATTCATGATTGGGAAAATTATGAAGAAGGAGTTGCGGCGCAAAAAGTGTGGAATCGCGAACATAATAGAGAAACAGAAGAGTAGGTTTTACCTACGCTATAAATATATATTTGTAAAAGAAGAGATCCATGTATCCAGTTGCTGAAAAGCGTTTTATTCGGATAAGTAAGATCACAATATTTGTTCTTTTCTTAGTCATTACAGCAGGTGGGGTTGTTCGGAGTACCGGTTCAGGAATGGGCTGTCCGGATTGGCCCAAATGCTTTAACAGAATTATCCCGCCAACGGATGCTTCTCAATTACCACAAGGGTATGAAGAGCATTATGTTGAAGGTCGAGTTAAGAAGAATTTGAGGTTTGCTAAGATGGTTGAATTCTTCGGGTATCCTCATTTGGCTGATCAGATCAGACATGATGAATCAATACTTGCCCATGAAGAGTTCAATGTCGCTAAAACGTGGACGGAATACATTAATCGATTAGCTGGAGTAGCTGCTGGATTTTGTTTACTTTTTACAGTCTTCTACTCTTTTACTTATTGGAAAAAGAAAAAAGCCATAGTAATATGGAGCGTTCTTAATCTTATTGTTGTTGTGATACAGGCCTGGTTAGGTTCAATTGTAGTCTCCACAAATCTTACGCCTTGGATAATTACTATTCATATGTTATTAGCGTTAATCATTGTTTGTATTAGTATACAAATTTATTATTGGGCTATTACGCTAGCTAGTAATCAAATCCAAGTGAGCTACACTAAATTGAAATGGTTGACGTTATTTTCAATCATTATTTTAGTTGTTCAAGTTGTTTTTGGTACGGAAGTCAGAGAAACTATTGATTTTCTAAATCAGCAACAAATGCAAAGAAGTGAATGGATTGATTCGATAGGATATTATTACCATGTTCATAGACTATTGGCTTATTTGACTTTTGGTATTGGTGTTTTACTTTTCTTTAGCATTCGTAGATCAACACCAAAAATTAGTCCGCAGTATAAATATGGGATAATCTCCTTAGTTTTGATTTGCGCGCAAATGGTTACCGGAATAATTTTGGCAAGATATCATGTGCCGGCAGTTGCACAAACTTTACATTTGGTTTTAGCCAGTTTATTAGTAGGAGCACAATACTACTTACTGCTGTTACTAAATGGTAATCAAACTAAAACGTTAACGTCTGTTAGTTAGGGAAATATATTGAATATGAAGGAGTTTATATCAGATTTTAACAAACTTATCAAATTACGATTGAATTTGACTGTCGTTTTTTCGGCATCGATTTCTTTTTTGATAGGAGCAACCCAGCAAGGTGATATTATCTGGTTTAATTGGGCGTTGTTAACCTTTGGTGGATTTTTAGTGACAGGTGCTGCCAATGGTTTCAATGAAATTATTGAGCGTGATCTGGACAAGCTGATGCTACGTACCCAGGATAGACCTTTGCCTGCTGGACGAATGACTACAGGACAGGCCTTAATTTTGAGCCTGTTTATGGGGATTTTTGGAACTTTGATACTAGTCCAATTAAACTTTATTGCTGGTTTACTATCTGTTTTTTCCATTATTCTATATGCATTTGTCTATACACCGTTAAAGCAAAAATCACCCATTGCAGTTTGGGTAGGTGCCATACCTGGTGCTTTGCCCCCTTTAATCGGCTATTTTGCTGCTTTTCAAGCTTCGGGATTTGGTTTAGCCTATGCAGAAGTCAGTGAACAAGCGATCGTCATCACGCCATTTGTGCTGTTTGGTATTCAGTTCTTTTGGCAGTTTCCTCATTTTTGGGCAATCGCCTGGGTGTCGGATGATGATTACAAAAGGGCAGGTTTCAGATTGTTGCCTACAACAAGAAGAGATAACTTATCAGCATGGTTTATATTTGTATCATGTGTGTTAATGATTCCAATCGGTTTTCTACCGATGTATTATGGGATCGGTGGCTGGACATTCACCCTAATTTCACTTGCGGGTGGTTTGTTGTTTACTTATTATGGTTATCAACATTTAATTAAAAAAGAAGTCAATACAGCGAAGAAAATTATGTTTACTTCGTTTATATATTTACCAGTAACACAATTACTGTTATTGTTTGATTTTATACCTTTTAAATAACAATGGAATTAAATATTGCAATGAATAAGCAAGAATTGATTAATGAAGATTTACTAAGATCAAGGAAAGCAAAAAAGTTTAATCTTTTGCTGGGTATGATCGGTATGTTCATGATGTTTGCTGCTTGGTCTAGTGGATTTATCGTTTATACGGCTAGTGGCGTTGATAAGGGGATTAAAACGATTCTACCTTATGCGATGATTTACAGTACAGCTGTTATTTTGTTGAGTAGTCTAACGATGCATCTAGCGTTTAAAGCGGCGAAAAGCAATCAAACTAGCAAACAAAAGATATTTTTATCGTTGACCATGCTTTTAGGGATTGCATTTTTTGCACTTCAATTTCAGTCGTGGACAGTTTTATTTGATCGCGGAATTACATTTGTGAATAGTAATGCCTCGCAATCATTTGTATATGCTTTTATAGGATTACACTTAGCCCACATCATAGCCGGATTATTGGTATTGGGTAGATGTTTAATTGGAGCGATGAAGGGGATTCCTTCTTCCAACAATGTTTTCCGGATGGAACTTGCTACTATTTTTTGGCATTTTCTTGATCTATTATGGATTTATATTTATGTTTTCTTACTTTTGAATCAATAACAGTTAACAATGAGTACAACAGTATCGCAATTGGATAAGGTAAAAGAAGGACCTTGGAGTGGTGGTAAATCACCTTGGAACTTAGAGTATGGAAAGATCATGATGTGGTTTTTCCTCGTGTCAGATGCATTTACATTCTCTGCATTTTTGATTTATTATGGAGCACAGAAGTTTGCACAGCCTTCTTGGATTGATGCAGATAAAGTGTTTCAATCTATACCTGGAATCGCTGAACATGGACAACCTTTAGTCTTTGTCGGAATCATGACTTTTATTTTGATTTTGTCTTCTGTAACCATGGTTTTAGCCGTTGAGGCGGGACACCGGAATGCTAAAAAAGAAGTCGTGACTTGGATGATTTGGACCATCATTGGTGGTTTGTGTTTTGTCGGATGTCAGGCTATTGAATGGACGCACTTGCACCATCAGGGGTTTTGGTTTGGACGTAACCCTGCAACAGGGATTACCGAGGCGAATGCGATCGTAGAAGCTCTACAACCATATTTCACGAAAGAGGTTTCCTACACTGCCGCTTTACAGTTCTCGAACTTGTTTTTTACGATTACTGGTTTTCACGGTTTTCACGTTTCCATTGGAATACTGTTAAATATTATTGTGCTAGGAATGACATTGAATAATACCTTTGAGCGAAGAGGAACCTATTTGATGATTGAAAAAGTAGGTCTTTACTGGCACTTTGTTGATTTAGTATGGGTGTTTGTTTTTACATTCTTTTACTTGGTTTAATTATACACACGATTTTTAATTTGTACACAAGATGAGTAGTCACGATCATATAGCAAGCCACGATGCACATGCACATGGCGAAGGAATGGATAAAAAACGTATCTGGTCTGTATTTTTTGTTCTTCTAGCCTTAACAGCTTTAGAATTTTTAATTGCACTAGGATTTGTTCACCACTGGGGCATCCTTCAAAAAGGAATGTTAGTTAATGTTATCTATATTGCATTAACTTTAGTAAAAGCATTTTATATTGTTGCTTTTTTTATGCACTTAAAATTTGAAAAATCTGGCTTTATTGTCACCTGTAGTATCGTCTTTTTCTTCATTATCTTTTTTATCATATTAATGCTAATTGAAGGGGAATTCTTAAATGGGGCGTTCACACATCAGCCAACTTTTCCACATCTTTAATATATATTTAAATGAGTAAAAATACTCGTTCGAAGAGTATATCGAAATTAATTATCCTGGCACTTGTTTTATTCGTGCCAGGATTTTTGTATATTATGGTTAATAAGATGGGATCTAACGAATACGTTAAATTACCTGTTTTTGGTGAAAAGCATCTTTCGGGAAAGATGAATCGAGTTATGGGTAGAGAGATTCCTGATACTGTTTTTCATCAACTCGGTCCTATCGAGTTCACTAATATGGATGGTAAACCTGTCACGTTTTTAGGTAATGACACGAACATTACCGTTGTCCATCTGTTTTATACTAAAGATAAAGGACTCTCTAAGCAATTGGTGAATGATTTAAGTGGATTTGCTGAAAGATTTAAAACTAATCATAATGTTCAATTCTTTTCCATCTCCGTGGATTCTACGGATACTAAGGAAGATTTAAATGCTTTCATGACCAGTTATAAGCAGGAAATGAATTCCAATTGGTTTGTTGTTCACCAGCCAAATTTGAACATTTTTGATTACGCTAGAGACCAAATGTTAATTGAGGCTATGCCTATTGAAGCTGATCCCAATAAATTTATTATTAGTAATCGTATAATATTAATTGATTCTCAAAATAGAATTCGTGGATTTTATGATATTGGTCTGCGATCTGAGATTGACAGGGCAGAAGACGAAATAAAAGTACAGCTTGTTGAAGAGCTTAGAAATAATCCACTGAAAATAGAAAAGAAATAGCCATGGGAATGACTGAGCAAGAAAAAAAGTATAAGGGAATTATTTGGACGCTTTCCATTATTATTCCATTGGCGGTTGCTGCTTTATTTGGCGTTAACTTATCCAAGATGGGCTATGATATAGAACCTTTTAGTTTTCTACCACCCATCTATGCAACTATCAATGGCCTAACAGCTGTTGTTTTACTTAGTGCGATTTTAGCGATAAAAAGAGGTAAGCCTATCTTACATGAGCGGTTGATCAAGGTTTGTATGATTTTATCGTCTTTATTTTTGATTATGTACCTTGCCTATCATATGACTTCCGAATCGACTAAGTTTGGTGCTGAAGGAAATATAAAGTATGTTTATTATTTTATTCTTATTACGCATATCGTCCTATCAGTTGTGATCATACCGTTAGTGTTATTTACTTTTGTTAGGGGTATTGCAGGCGCTTATGAACGACATAAGAAATTGGCCAGAATAACATACCCTTTATGGTTATATGTGGCCATTACTGGTGTGGTTGTTTACCTGATGATATCACCTTATTATGCTCATTAAATACAACATGTTATGAATAGAGTTTGGGTTTATCAGGCAGATCGTTTTTTTACGGAGCCTGAATTAGAAACAGTAAAAGCTAAATTAGATGTCTTTATTCAAGAATGGACTGCACATGGTAGTCAATTATCGGCTAAAGTGGACATCATCTATAATTTGTTTATTGTCCTTAGTGTCGATGAACGTGTAGCCCAGGTGACCGGCTGCTCGATCGATAAATCAGTTCGTATCCTGAAAGATATCGAGCAAGAAATACAAATAGATTTATTTAATCGTTTATTAATTACCTACAGAGACGATCAGGGTGATATACAAATTGTGTCACGAGATGTATTTGAAGCCCTATGTCAACAAGGAGTGGTAGATGAGAACACGATTGTATTTAATAATATGGTTCAAAGTCCACAAGAATTTGCTTCGAAATGGGAGATCCCATTAAAGGACAGTTGGCATAAACAATTGTTTGCTAAGAAATAATTTTTAAAAAATCAGATCGTCTACCATCTGCGTTGTGCTGTTTGGTGGACGATCTTTTTTTACCAGACTTTCCTTAGTTTGGATAGGTTACCGATGTGAAATCAATACCATTACTTTTTATCGACGCTTATTTTGCCGGGACCCATTATCGCGAAGGCGACAAATATTCCTAAAAACTCGATAGCGTGTGAAGCTACTGAAAGACTATCTCCACCATTAAGATGGTTTAGGGCGGCAATAAACATTGTTATGGCTAGCAGAACTGCTGAAGGTTTTGTCCATAGACCTAAAATCAGAAACAATGAGCCCAAGGTTTCCACAAGACCCGCAGTAAATCCAAATACGGTAGGCATAAAGTTTATCCCTATATTTTGCATGGCATTGCCTACTGCTGTCCAGGTCTCAACTCCGCCTACTAATTTTCCTATACCATGAAAAGCTAACATGCAACCGCCGATTACTACCCGAATTATTAATAAGCCAATGTCTATTCTTGAATATTTCATAAGTACAGTTTTTCAAGATTCTAAGATAATTAAAATTTTAATATCCTGTATTAATTCAGGAATTTGCTTTAATGCTTAGTAGATTATTGCAAATTGCTGTATCTTTGTTTCCGAGCTATTTGGCTTGTTTAAACATTAATTTTCTTTTACATTGGATATTTTTAGCAAACAACGTTACACGATAACATCTGCGCTGCCATACGCAAATGGCCCTTTACACATTGGTCACTTGGCAGGTGCTTACATTCCTGGCGATATTTTCGTTCGATTTCTACGTCTGAATCAGAAGGATGTCGTGTATGTTTGTGGTTCAGATGAACATGGTGCTGCAATTACCATTAAAGCCAAAAAAGAAGGGGTGCAACCGCAAGAAATTATTGATAAATACAACACTCAAATAAAAGAAAGCTTTGAAGAATTTGGTATTTCTTTCAACATTTATCATAGAACTTCGGAGAAAATTCATCATGAATTATCACAGGAATTCTTTTTGAACCTTTATGGAAAAGGCGAATTTATTGAAAAATTTTCAGAACAGTATTTTGATGAAGAATATCAGCAGTTTTTAGCTGATCGTTATATTGTAGGTACTTGTCCGCATTGTCATAATCCAGGCGCTTATGGGGATCAATGTGAGAAATGTGGAACCTCGTTAAATCCGACAGATTTAATTGATCCCAGATCAACCTTAAGTGGTAAATCTCCTATTTTAAAAGAAACAAAACATTGGTATCTTCCATTAGATAAGTATCAGCCATGGTTAGAAGAATGGCTAATTCAAGGGAAGAAGGATGTACTTAAATCCAATGTCTTTGGACAATGTCAATCTTGGCTAAAATCAGGTTTGCAGCCACGCTCAATGACACGTGATTTAGATTGGGGAGTGGATGTCCCTCTGAAAGAAGCACAAGGAAAGAAATTATATGTTTGGTTGGACGCTCCGATCGGGTATATTTCTGCCACCAAACAATGGGCACTCGATGAGGGAAAAGATTGGGAGAGCTACTGGAAGACACAACAGGATCCAGCTAATGATTCGACTTTAATTCACTTTATAGGAAAGGACAATATTGTTTTTCACTGTATTACTTTTCCAGCAATTCTTCACGCACATGGAGACTATATTCTGCCAGAAAACGTTCCAGCAAATGAATTTTTAAATTTAGAAGGAGACAAGCTTTCCACCTCTAGAAACCATGCGGTGTGGCTACATGAATATTTAGATGAATTTCCTGGTAAACAAGATGAACTACGTTATACGTTAACATCCATTTTGCCGGAAACCTCGGATAGTGAATTTACATGGAAAGATTTTCAAGCGCGGGTCAATAATGAATTAGTCGCTATCTTGGGTAATTTTGTTAATCGTGTGATGGTGCTATCCCATAAATACTTTGATGGTCAAGTACTAATGGGTTCAGCATTTACCTCCAGTGAGACGGCTGTATTACAGGAGCTATCGAGATTTCCTGATCTTATTAAGCAATCCTTATCGCAATATAGATTTAGAGAAGCCTTAGCGCATTTTATGAATGCGGCTAGATTAGGCAATAAATATTTAGCAGATCAGGAACCGTGGAAAGTGTTTAAGGAGGATCCAGAACGTGTAAAAACCGTGCTTTTTGTGGCAGGACAGATTGTTGCAAATCTAGCTGTTTTAGCGCAACCATTTTTACCCTTCACAAGCAAGAAAATTTTTGATATGCTAAAAATTTCTGCTAGTAATTGGGATCAAGCCGGCAAACCGGATTTAATTTCCTCTACGCATCAGTTAGGTGAAACACAACTTCTTTTTGAAAAAATAACGGATGAACAAGTTGAATTTCAATTGGATAAATTAAGACAAGCAAAAGCCTCTAATGCACTGCTTGCCCCTAAATCTGAGCAAAAGGCAGCTATTAGTTTTGATGATTTTGGTAAATTGGACATCCGCGTTGGAAAGATTATCGCTGCAGAGAAGGTGGCAAAGACGAAAAAATTATTGCAATTAACAGTTGATACTGGCATTGACAAACGCATTGTCGTTTCGGGAATTGCAGAACATTTTACGCCAGAGCAAGTTCTTGACAAGCAAGTCGCTATTTTAATCAATCTTGAACCTCGGATGATAAAAGGAATACAATCGCAAGGTATGATTTTAATGGCCGAAGATGCAGATGGTCGATTAGATTTTGTTAATCCAGTAACGAATATTTCTACAGGTAGTGTGGTTAGATAGTATGTAGCAAGGAGTTTTATTGGGAGACTTTCGTTCGGTTATTCCTCACTATTTCTGACGGGTTTAACTTCTTGTTTTTAGGTTGATTTAAGCGAATTTAACCAGGGAGAGTAAAGTAGTCAGTCGTACGTATCACTATTTTTTACAGCGGCAATAAATAGGCGTCTTTTACTACCACTTATTAAGCATCGTTTTGTTCCATCTGATGTGTTTTATTTTTAACACCATAAATAATACAGCATAATACAAACATACTGATAGAAGGAACAACCCAGCCAAGCTCATTTTGGAAGAATGGGATGTAATTCAGTATGGTTATTAGCTGTTCATCAAGGAAGTTTAAGTGCTTGAATAACGAAAAAGTCGCTATAATAGTCGAACTGATTAAAGCAGCAACATAAGGTGCTTTTGTTTTAACAAGCGCGCCAAAGAAAACAGTATACAAAACCAATGTGATCACAATAGGGTATACAAAAATTAGAATCGGGTAGGCAAAACTGATGATATTGTCTACTCCAGTGATTGATAAAATACACGAAAAAATACAGCAAATAGTTACCAATATTTTGTAGCTGAGCTTTCCATTGGTTAGTTGAGTGAAAAAGGTACCCACGGCAGACACCAATGCGATTGCTGTAGTTAAACAAGCTAAGGCTATACTCATTGCTATAGCTATCATTCCGTAAGGGCCTAGGATTGATCGCGAAATATGGATAAGCAGTTCAGAACGCTTTATAGTTGTATCGGTGATAGCAGATGTAGCCCCCAAATAAATTAAGCCACCATAAATAATAAATAAGCAACTGGCCGATAAAATACCTGCTGCAATTACGACTTGATTTTTTGATTTTACACGTTTATATCCCTTAACTTTTGCCGCGGTTATAATAATTCCAGCGAAGATCACGGAAGCTAAAACATCCAAGGTTTGGTAGCCTTCTATAAATCCTAGAGAGAATGATTCTGAGACACCTAAATTAGATTCCTTATAGTCCGCTGTGGGAGAGAAAATCCCTACACCAATTAAAGAGAGTAAGAGGAGTAGTAAAAGTGGGGTTAAAAAATTACCAATAATGTCTACCACTTTTGATGGGGAAATTGTTAGTATCCAGGTTATTGTGAAAAAAATAATAGAGGTCCAAAATGGATGTGCACCCTCAAAATTTGGTAAAATACCGACTTCAAATGTTGTAGCTGCAGTTCTGGGTATCGCAATTAATGGACCGATACAAAGCATTATTGCACTGCCAAGGACAGGCGATATATAAGGATTAATTCGGTTGCCAAGATCCTTAAAAGTTTCACCAGAATTAGCAACAGAAAGGATTCCAAAAAAAGGTAACAGGATACCGGTTAAGCCAAAAGCAAAAATCGTTACCCAAACCTGTTCGCCTATTTGTATGCCAATGTACGGTGGTAATAGTAAATTCCCAGCACCAAAAAACATAGCAAATAAGGCAAAACCAATTGTTATTATATCTTTTGTCTTTTTCAAAATGAATTAAGTGTAAAATAGATTTATCAATTGTTTGGCTTCCGCTACATCATGCACCCGTAAGAGTTGCACTCCTCTTTCCAAAAGCAAGGTGTTCAAAGCAGTCGTACCGGCTAAGACCTGATCTGCTGTTTGACCTATTTTTTTGTAAATCATTGATTTCCGGGATATACCACCTAGGATGGGTAAATTAAAATAATGCAGCTCTGCTACACGCATAAGTAACTCATAATTTTGATCAATGGTTTTTGAAAAACCATAACCCGGGTCTAAGATAATATCTTTTATACCTAGTTCCCGAAGACTTGCAATAGCATGACCTAAATGGACTGCAATGTCATTCACCAGATCATCGTATTGTGTAAATTGCTGCATGGTGGCAGGGGTTCCGCGCATATGCATCAGCACATAGCTTACTTGCAATCTGGCAACAGTTTTAAACATATTCTTATCCAGGGTACCACCTGAAATATCATTAATTATTACTACTCCCGCACCTACTGCCGCCTCGGCGACGTCCGCTCGGTAAGTGTCAATGGAGAGTGGAATATGGGGAAATTCCTTTTTTATTAATTCAATAATAGGTAATGCTCTATCCATCTCTTGCTGAGAAGAAATTTCTTTTGCACCTGGTCTACTTGAATAGGGCCCAATATCCAAAATATCTGCACCAGCAAGTATTAATTTCTCAGCGTGAGAAATTGCTTGATCAACTGTGTTATGTTGGCCTCCGTCAAAAAAAGAATCTGGCGTTACATTTAAAATACCCATAATTTTGGGGGTTTCAAAAGTCATCAATTGGCCAGATAAATTAATGCTTTGGCAAGGCGAGGTTTGAAATAGTGACATGGTTAGTATTCATAATGAATTAGGCTGTAAATTCTTTTATTTACAGCCTAATTTATGCGTGTTTCAATTATTTCACTACTAAAACGCCATCAGCAACAACAGCGATATCCTGTCTTGGTTTTGTGATTTTTGCAATTTCGTCTTCGCTTTTGCCCATATCCTCTGCATAATGCTTTTGCCATTCAACAGTGGTTTCTTTAACTTTGGCTTGCCCTTCTACAACAACCGTTTTTCCTATTAAATCTTCTGGGACAAAAAATGCGTAGTCGGTGAATCTAACCATAATAGGTTGACTATCACCAGCTCGTTTTAATGTTAAAAAACAACCTTTTTTCTTGCAAACCTGAACTACTTCACCTTCGATTTTTCCTGCAAAGGCTGATTCATTATTGAATGATTTTTCCAATTTTTCCACGGATATAGCACCTTTCCTATCCAACTTTTTTCCGTACGAAACGCCTGGTTTCGCTGGTTCAAGGGTAGCCTGTGCAAAAGAAAAACTTATTAGCGTAAGAATGAACGCGCTTAATGTGACTAATTTTTTCATAATTATTTTCTTATAAATTCAAATTTCCCACTTGGGTCGATCTTCATGATTGTAGAAGGTTGATTTGATCGGGTGTCGAGTTGACCGTATTGTACCGTGTAATCAACGCCTTCTAGAATTTCAGCGCTTATCTCATTAAAAGATGTAGCCGATGCTGCACCACTGATGTTAGCTGAGGTAGAAACGATAGGCTTACGAAACCTTTGTAAGAGTTGTTCGCAAAAGGGATGTTTGACAATGCGAATTCCAATTGTCCCATCGGGTGCCACAACGTTTGCTGCTAAATTCTTTGCATTGGAATAAATAATTGTCAGCGGCTTCTCACTTGCCTCAATAAGTTCATAGGCAACCTCGGGCACTTCACGGACATAACTATCTATCCTGTTTTCGTTGGCAAGTAAAATAAGTAGACTTTTATCACTACCTCTTCCTTTTAAGGATATAATTTTCTGTACCGCCTCAGGGTTTGTTGCATCACATCCTATTCCCCAAATGGTATCGGTTGGGTACAGAATTATTCCACCAGCTTTTAAGGTTTCCAAAGCCTGATTTAAATCCTCTCGTTTTATTGATTCGGTGAAGCCGTGCATATTAATTATGTCTAATAAAACTAAACTGCGACATTATGCTCACGCAGTGCGTTGTTTAACGAAGTTTTCTTGTCTGTTGATTCTTTACGTTGACCAATTATTAAAGCGCAAGGTACCTGGTATTCGCCAGCGGGGAATGTTTTTGTATAAGATCCTGGGATAACAACCGAACGCGCGGGAACATACCCTTTGTATTCCACCGGCTCAGGGCCAGAAACATCAATAATTTTTGTGGAAGAAGTTAATACCACATTGGCTCCTAAAACGGCCTCTTCTTCTACGCGTATTCCTTCGACCACAATGGCACGTGAGCCAACAAATACATTATCTTCAATAATTACTGGCGCCGCTTGCACAGGCTCTAAGACACCTCCTATACCGACACCACCACTTAAATGAACATGTTTTCCTATTTGCGCACAAGAACCAACAGTGGCCCATGTATCAACCATTGTTCCTTCACCAACATAAGCACCTATATTAACATAAGATGGCATCATAATCACGCCTGACGCTAAATAAGCGCCATAACGTGCAGATGCACCCGGTACAACTCGAACACCAATTGCTTTGTAGTTCGTTTTTAATTTCATTTTATCATGGTAAACAAAGGGATCATTTTTGATCTCTTTCATACCACGGATAGGAAAATACAGAATAACGGCCTTTTTAATCCAGTCGTTTACATGCCAACGGTCTCCCACAGGTTCAGCGACACGAATTTCTCCCTTGTCTAACATCTGAATAACGAATGCTATTGCCTCGAAATATTCTTTGTATTCTAATAACTGCTTATTTTCCCAGGCCTCTTCAACTAAATTTTTAAGCGTATTGATTTCCATACTCATCTTATTATAATATTTTTTTAAACACAAATATGGAGAATTTTAATGATATGTGAGGTAAATAGCGATCAAAATTAAGAAGATATGCCTATTTTTGTTATATGGCAGAAGCGATGGAAAAATTACGAATAGATAAATATTTATGGGCTATTCGAATATTTAAGACACGAAGTCTTGCAACTGAAGCCTGCCGAGCAGGAAAGGTGAAATTAAACGGACAAAATGTAAAACCTTCGTACTTAGTTAAGGTTGGCGAAACTTACCAAGTTCAGAAGGGCATAGAGCGAAAAACCCTGTATGTTACGGGTTTATTAGCACGAAGAGGAGATGCAAAAACGGCTGTTCAATTCTATGAAGACCGTACCCCGGAACAAGAAACCTATGGCTTTAAATCTACTTTTCAGGCGCCAATACTAAAAAGAGATAGGGGAGCGGGTAGACCCACCAAAAAAGATCGTCGTGAAATTGATGATTTACAAACTGACTGGTGGGATGAGGAGAAAAAAGATGAATCCGGAAATTAGCAAATAGATTAACGATAGCGCAAAAAACTCCAAAGTTTTCGTTTTTTTAAGTAGCTTAAGTCATGCTCATTTGCATAAGCTTCTTTTTCAAATGATATATTCCGATAAGCTAAATTGAAATTTCTATATTGAAAATAGCGCACAATAAATTCGGCGCTATACCAGAGGTAGAATGGGATAACCAGCATTTCGATGGCTTGCCGCATGTGGATAGATTCATGATTAATTAGAACATGATCCCTTTTATCAAGTTTGTGGTTTAAAAAGATAAACGGAAAAATGGTAATAGCTTTTGCTTTCCCAAAAGAGAATATGCGTGTGAAGAATCGACTTACTATAATCTTTCCAATTATCATGTTAAAGTTAAGTAATCCTAAATAAGGGATAAAAGTGGCGGATTAATAAAACTAGTATTGCACTGTTTTTTATCTTAAAATTCCACCATCACCATCGTAAATATAAACGTATTTAGTCGGATTTTACGTGTTTTAATTATGATTTGTCGATTTACCATACAGCGGATCTATACAGTATTTCACTGCAAATAATTATTTGTATATTAAGAAAACCAATAGACAAATAAAATTATGAGAAACTTACTAATTATTGCACTTGTTGCTTTTTCATTTGCAGCTTTTGGGCAGCAGCCACCTTTAACTGGGATATGGGAACTTAAGAGGACAAAAGATGGACAGGGTGCTATCAAAGAATTGACTTTAGGTACCTATAAGCTGTATACCAGCGACGGAAAATTTTCCATTATGCAGCTAACTCAACAAGGAGCAATTCTAACACACGAAGGTTCTTTTGAATTAGATGATAACAACGGTTATGCTGAAATAGTAAATGACCAACGTCAGGGGGGAAATATTGATCAAAAACAAAATGAACTAACCTATAAATTATCAGATAATGGTGATATGTTGACCTTGGAAGGAATTATTATTCTTGGAGATGGCGATCAAAAGTTTAAACTGTATGAAGAGTGGAAAAAAGTAAACGTACCTAAATAATTGGATATAATGAGGTAGATTATCTAAAGGATCGAATATAGTGTGATCGACAGGTATAGATCTTCTTGATTTGAATGAATGCCATATTAACTTTAACCAGCGCTATTTTTTCAAATTGAAAATTGATTGTATATTTGTTTAGTTCTATAAAATCGAAAAGTCATGCCTTATAAAGAAAGAGAGATTAATAAGCTGTACTATACCATGGGTGAGGTCACCGAGATGTTTCAAGTTAATGCTTCCCAGATTCGATTCTATGAACGGGAATTTGATATTCTACAGCCTAAAAAAAATAAAAAAGGAAACCGACTTTTTACACAGAATGATATTGAGAACTTAAAAATCATTTTTAATCTGGTTAAAGACAAGGGATACACTTTACAGGGAGCACGTGATTTTTTGCGTGGAAATAAAAATGAAGCCAAAGAGAACCAGCGCGTTATAGATTCTTTAGAAAAGTTGAAAGGCTTTTTAATAGGAGTAAGAGACAGTTTATAGTTGAAGCTAACGGCCTGCTAATTCTATAATTTCTAATTTTTCTATCTTATCCCCATTTATCTCAAAGCGCATTAAAGTTCGGGTTTGATGCCAACCCTGTTTACCCGCAGCTCCGGGGTTCAAATGCAGCAATTTTAGTTTTGGGTCGTATTGTACCTTTAAGATATGGGAATGCCCGCAAATAAATAATTTGGGTGGATTCATTTGAATTTCTTTTTTTATTAAGGAACTATATCTTCCAGGGTAGCCACCAATATGGGTCATCCATACGTCCACTAATTCACATTCAAAACGTAAGTTTTCGGGGTATGCTTGCCTAATTTCTTTGGCGTCAATGTTGCCGAATACTCCCCGCAAAGGCTTGAATTTTTTCAACTCTTCAATAACCTCTATGGTACCAAAATCACCAGCGTGCCATATTTCATCACAGGATTCAAAATAATCAAAAACAGCTTTATCTAAATAACTGTGCGTGTCCGAAAGTAATCCAATTTTCATAATTAAAAGGCTAAAAAGTACGGTTTTAATAAGGTCTTATACTCATCACTATAAACAGATCTTTCCTGATAGATAACGAACTCTTTCCATTCTAGTTCTTTTTTTATGTTGCTAAAACTTAAAATATACCGAATTACATCCGTTTCCTTAAAGGAACGAATAGCCAATTTATCAATTAGATGTAATTGATGATTAAGCGATTCAGCAATTAATAAATCCAATAAGTCGCTTGGTACTATAATTTGTAATACCCCATTTTTATGCAGATGCGTACTGGCGTACTGTATTAAATTCTGAAAGAAAACAATGTCGGTATGTTTGGCAACCTTTTTCCTTGGATCTGGATTATGTAAGGAATTTGTATAAAAAGGAGGATTCGAGATAATCAGGTCGAACGGAGCGCTTGCTTGATAGTGAAAAATATCGCCATGAATTAAGGATAGCCGAGCTGAAAAAGGAGAATTATCAAAATTTTCGTTAGCTTTCTGTGCAGCTAAGGGGTCAATTTCCACCGCAAAAATATGGGCCTGCTGGTACTGTTGGGCTACCATCATCGCGATGACACCTGTACCTGTACCAATATCAAGTATACGGGATGGATTTTCAGTCCGTGCTAAAGCACCCAATAGCACGCCATCGGTGTTGATTCGCATGGCACAGTTATCTTGATCGACCGAAAATTGTTTGAACTGGAAAATATTCCCCATAAAAAATCATACTGCAAAATTAATAATCAACGATTGACTGCTCATAACAGCACCCATAAAACGTGATATTCGTCTTAGTTTTTCAATAACCGTTGTATTTCATCCAACTTCATTAAAGCCTCCACAGGAGTAAGTTGATTGACATCTAAATTGTTTAACATGTCTCTTATTTTTTCCAATACGGGGTCGTCTATGGAAAACATTTGTAACTGATAAGCCTGCTTTTGGATTTTACGCATGCTATCCTTTATTTTTTCGCCACCGGTTCGTTCTTGCTCTAATCGTTTCAGGATTTCATTTGCTCTTGCAATTAATTTCACGGGCATTCCAGCTAGTTTGGCTACATGAATACCAAAACTATGTTCAGAACCGCCTGGAACTAACTTTCTTAAGAAAATAATTTTATTATTAACCTCCTTCACGCTCACATTAAAATTCTTGACCCGGGACAAGGATGTGCTTAATTCGTTCAACTCATGATAGTGGGTGGCAAATAGTGTTTTAGCTTTACTTGTTGGATGATTGTGTAAGTATTCAGCAATAGCCCAGGCTATGGATATCCCATCATAGGTACTTGTACCACGTCCAATTTCGTCTAAAAGGATGAGGCTTCGGTCCGAAAGATTATTCATGATACTAGCTGTCTCATTCATTTCCACCATAAAGGTTGATTCCCCCGAGGATATATTATCTGAGGCCCCTACGCGCGTGAAAATTTTATCAACGATTCCTAAACTGGCTTCTTTTGCAGGGACAAATGATCCAATCTGCGCCATCAGTACAATGAGGCCGGTCTGTCTTAATAAAGCAGATTTACCAGCCATATTTGGTCCAGTGATGATAATAATTTGTTGTCCATGTGGATCCAAATAGGTGTCATTTGTAATGTAGTCTTGGCCAATGGGTAACATTTTCTCAATGACTGGATGGCGTCCCCCCTTAATATCAATTACGTTTGTGTCGTTAATTTGGGGCTTTACATAGAAATTTTTCTGTGCAATTAAAGCAAAGTTTAGCAGCACGTCTAGTTTGGCAATTAGTTGGGAGTTGAGCTGAATTGGTTTGATGAATTCGGCAATTTCAACCAATAATTCCCCATATATGCTGTTTTCAATATGCTGTATTTTTTCTTCTGCACCTAGAATTTGATCTTCATATTCTTTTAATTCTTCGGTAATATACCTTTCGGCATTCACTAACGTTTGTTTCCTGATCCATTCGTGAGGTACTTTGTCTTTATGTGTATTACTCACTTCTAAGTAATAACCAAAAACATTATTAAAGGCTATTTTTAAACTCGTGATCCCGGTGCGTTGTGCTTCCCTCTTTTGAATTTCCAGTAAATAGTCTTTTCCGCCAAAAGCCACTTTTCTGAGTTGATCAAGATCTTGATTGACCCCTTCTGCAATAACATTTCCTTTATTTAAAGCGACAGGGACCTCTTCCTTCAAGGTTGCTTCAATTTTGTTACGTATGACCAAACACGCATCTAATTGCGCACATATAGGTGCTAGTGATTCTGAGGGATGTGCATGGAGCTGTTCTTTTAAACGCTCGATTGCATATAAAGCACGTTTTAACTGCACAATTTCTCTCGGATTCGCCTTTTGTAAACCAATTTTACTGATTAATCTTTCTAAGTCGCCAATCTGTTTAATTTCTTTGATTAACTCATCCTGTAGGCTTTTGTTATTATAAAATAAGTCGACTATTTTCAGGCGGTCATTAATTTGATTTTCGTCTTTAAGTGGCATAATGATCCACCTTTTTAAAAGACGGGCCCCCATAGGAGAGGAAGTTTCATCCAAAACATCTGCTAAGGTCGTTGCATTTTCATTGGCTGAATTAATCAATTCCAAATTACGAATTGTAAAGCGATCTAACCACATAAAACTATCCTCTTCGATTCTGGAAATATGGGATATGTGTTGTAGATTACGATGTTCTGTTTCGTTTAAATAGTGTAAAGCGACGCCTGCGGCAATAATCCCTTGTGCCATCCTTTCAATTCCAAAACCTTTCATAGAATTGACTTGGAAATGTTTTAGTAAGGTTTCACTGGCATAATCGCCTGTGTAAGGCCATTCATCTAAGGTATAGGTGTAATAGGTGCTTCCAAAATTTTCGATGAACTCTTTATATTGTTTTTTCTGTAGTATAACCTCAGTTGGTTTAAAACTCTGCAATAATTTATCAATGTAACTATATGTTCCTTGAGCAAGCTGAAATTCTCCTGTAGAAATATCCAAAAAAGAAATGCCTACGCCGTTTTTTTCAAAATAGATGGAACATAAGTAATTATTGGTTTTTTGATGGACTATATTTTCACTGTAAGAAACTCCCGGTGTGATGAGTTCTGTCACCCCGCGTTTAACAATCGTTTTTGTTTGCTTGGGATCTTCTAATTGATCACATATTGCAACTCGTTGTCCAGCACGTACCAGCTTTGGTAAATAGTTTTCGATGGAATGGTGGGGAAAACCTGCTAAGGCAGTTTCAGCTTCCGTTCCATTACCTCGTTTTGTTAAAACAATACCCAGTATTTTGGATGCTACAACGGCATCCTGTCCAAATGTTTCGTAAAAATCACCTACTCTAAACAACAATAAAGCACCTGGATATTTTGCTTTAATTGTATTATATTGTTGCATTAAGGGAGTTTGCTTTTTTTCTTTTGCCAAGGGATTGTTAATTTTGAATAAGATGTAAAAATAACAGAATTGTCGATATATACCAAACAATCAATTTGCGATATAAATTGTGAAAATTTGATGAAAACTCCGTATTATCACCTTATTTTGCTGTTAAAAGAATTTCCATGGCAATAAAGCGAAAACGCATACGAAAAAGACGAAAATCCACAAAGAATACAATGGGTTCTTATTTTAAAATAAAAATTCTTCCCATACTGGGGAAAGTAATTATTTTATTTTTTGTACTTACCATACTTTGGGTTATTGCTCTGCGTTTCACCAACCCTCCCATAACCTACCTGATGCTAAAACGTGGTGTGGAAAGAAAAATGATGGATAAGGAATGGAAAATCGATCGTGATTGGCTAGATTATGCTGCTATTTCAGCAAACCTTAAACGAGCTGCTCTAGCCGGGGAAGATGCTAATTTTATGACACATAATGGTTTTGATAAACAAGCCATTATGCAGGCCTTTGAAAGGAATAAAGTAGGAAAGTCTCTTCGTGGGGGGAGTACTATTAGTCAACAGACTGCTAAAAACGTCTTTTTATGGCCTGGCAGATCTTGGCTACGAAAAGGTCTTGAAACCTACTTTACAGTACTGATCGAATTATTTTGGAGTAAGAAGAGAATATTAGAGGTCTACCTGAATGTGATCGAAACAGGTCAAGGGGTGTATGGAGCAGAAGCAGCAGCGCAATATTATTTTAAAAAGTCGGCAAAAAGCTTGACAAAAAAAGAAGCTGCGCTGATTATCGTTATTTTACCTAGTCCCCAAAAATGGGATGCCAGAAGGCCGTCTACTTACGTCAATCGACGGGCAAACCAGATTGTCCGTCAATTAAATTATTATAAAATACCGGAATAATTACCGGAAGCTGCCGAAGGCTGATTATTTGTATAGGGATTGGAAGCCAGGTTGAAATCTTGTACTCCCTGGTGCTTCAATTTAAAAATGCAGTATTAATTAATAAATATATCGTCCCAGTCATCGGTTCGAAACGGATTAACAGGTAAACCGCGACTATTAAATAAATTAGGCATAGCCGTTTCTGTAAACCCAAAACGAACAGCAACTGGATCTTTTACGTTCGCTGCGGAAACTAAAAGTTTATTGCCTTGAATCTTACCTTTTGCCGGATGAAATACTTTGTCTGATGATGCGATATACAAATCGGTAATTTCACCGTTTGATTTTAACTTATCTTGTAGATTATCAAAACTAATTTCAACTGTACTATTTTTGATCGTATGTTTTTTATAATATGGAGATTTGTAATCTTTGATGGGATGGTTGTAAATCTCTGCTAAGGCCATGTCCGATAACCTTTTTGCCACCTCAATCTTGCGTGTCGGATGTATATTTTTGATATCATCTACCAAGTCTGTAATAACGGCCATACCTGTTTTGGAAAGCTCCAGAGAGGTTTTTGTTTGTTGCTCACGTAAAAATGCGGCAGAGTTCGTTTGGTTATTATAGGAAAAGGGTGCTATTTGAACGAAATAAAAAGGAAATTCAGCATTCCATGCCGATCGCCATGAATTGATCATTGTTTTCATTAATTTATTATACCCCGGCCAACTACCGACATTACTTTCCCCCTGATACCAAAAAGCAGCTGTTATGTTATACCCAATTAGTGGATGAATCATTGCATTCCAAGCATTTCCCGGTAAATGAGGCCTATAATCGCTGACTGCCTGTGTGGAAGCATATTTCTTTAACAGGGCATCATTTTCAATTAAATACTTGGCAGTCCATGTCTCCGCTGGTGTACCGCCCCAACTCGAGTTAATAACGCCTACTGGAATATTCTGTTCTTTATTAATATGCTTTGCAATAAAGTACCCTATGGCCGAAAATGGTGTTAAGGATTCCGCGTTTAAGGTAGACCACGAATTTGGAACCTGATCTTGCGGATGTTCTGCCCCCACACGACTAATCTGTAATAAGCGAATAGCATCATTGTTTACAGTAGGTAATTCAGCTATTATTTCTTGTAGATTTTGTTGACCACCCCATTCCATATTGGATTGTCCGGAACATAAAAATACATCACCTAAAAGGACGTCTTTTAACACGATATGCTCTTCTCCGGCTAGTATTTGGATTTCATGAGGTCCGCCAGCTTCTCCTATGGGTAATTTTGCTTGCCACTGACCATTAGCATCTACTTTGGAAGATACTGTGTCGGTAAACCACGTGCCACTAATTTTAACGGTACTACCCGCATATCCCCAACCCCAAAAATTGATTGTAGCATCGCGTTGTAGGACCATGTGATCAGAAAAAAAATTAGGAACTCTTAATTGGGCTAGCGCTAGTTGTGAAACTGAGCATATTCCCAAAAGGAAAAAAATCAGGATTCTTTTAATAGACATAGTCGTGGTTTTAGGTTTTAATTGAAGTGAAAATACAAAAATATTATCAATTCTTACACACCTATTTTAAGCAAAAAAGGCTGTGTCAGTTTATTTTAGACACAGCCCTACCTAATTTTTTAATGATCCTTAATGGACTATACGTAAGAAAGTAGCTACTCTTTCTTTTAAGCTTCTTCTATCAATAATAAAATCTAAGAAACCATGTTCTAAGACGAATTCTGAGGTTTGGAACCCCTTTGGTAAATCTTTTTTAATGGTTTCCTTAATTACACGAGGGCCTGCAAAGCCAATTAATGCCCCAGGTTCAGCGATATTAATATCGCCTAACATCGCAAACGAAGCAGTGACTCCACCGGTAGTGGGGTCTGTCAATAAACAAATGTAAGGAAGTTTGGCCTGTGCCAGTAAGGCTAATTTTGCGGAAGTTTTAGCCATTTGCATTAAGGAAAACGCGGCTTCCATCATTCGCGCACCACCAGACTTAGAGATGAGCATAAAAGGTAATTTATGCGTAATACAGTAATCAATAGATCTTGCTATTTTCTCACCGACAACTGATCCCATAGATCCGCCTATAAAGGAAAAGTCCATACAGGCAATTACAACCTGCTGACCTTCTAGTTGACCTACTGCTGAACGAAGGGCGTCTTTTAACCCTGTTTTTGCTTGAGAGTCTACTAATCTATCTTTATAAGGCTTTGTGTCCACAAATTCTAATGGATCGCCAGCTGTTAAGTTGCCAAAGAGTTCAGTATATTCATTATTGTCAAATAGAACAGAAAAATAAGCACTAGAGCCAATTCTAATGTGATAATCACAGTAATGACAAACGTACTTGTTTTCAATTTGTTCGACGTTTAAAAGAGGTTTTTTGCAATTTGGACATTTATTCCACATGCCGTCAGGTGCCTCTTTTTTATGTTCTGTTGCAGTATGAATTCCTGCTTTGTTTCGTTTAAACCAACTCATAGACTCGTGTTAATTCGGATTACAAATAAACGAAAAAATATCTAATTTGTTTATTTGGAATTTAAAATGATCGTAATGGGGTAGGAATTTTGTCTTGAAAATTAGACATAAAAAATGGGTAAGCTACCTTTATCGCACCGCTCAACCAAATACCCTTGCTTTGTTCCCAATCTGGGGGAGTCATCAGGAGCTGGTCGTAAAGGACTTACCCAAGGCAAAAGTAGCAAAATTTTAGTCTTTTTAAAAACTAAATTGCATTATCTGCCTATAGGTCTGAAATTCAGCTTAAAAACTACATTCTATCTTTTCGGTATTCTCCATTTAAGGCAAAATATCCAAATATTCCGAGTCCAATCGAAATAATTGGGGTCAGTATACACAATATGATGACGCCAAAGACAACATCTTCCTGCTTACCAGACATTATTTTCGGTAAGCCAAATTGAGCAATACAAAAATAGGCAGTAAGCACCGCTAATAGCAGCCATAGTATTCCTAAAATCTTTTTTATATTTTCCATTTGTTTACCTTTTTAATTTAAATCCTTTGCGACCATGTCTTTATTAATATACAGTGCTCCTATGATAAAGCAAACTGCCGATATGATAATCGGATACCATAAGCCCTCTAAGTAAAAGGTTGGATTACCGTTGACCTGGGCATTTGTTGCTAAGTAAGTGGAGACGGCAGGTAATAATCCCCCGAATATCCCATTTCCAATATGATAGGGTAGTGACATCGATGTATACCTTATTTTAACAGGAAATATTTCAACCAGAAACGCTGCTATTGGTCCATAAACTAACGTAATATAAATGATTTGGATAAATATTAACGCAATTAGGAATACGTAATTTGCACCACTTAAATATAAGGTTTGTTTGACTAGTTTATGTTCACCAGTTTCAAGCTGTCCATTGTGAATTATTTGTGCTGATGTAATTTTACTGCCATCTGTAAAATGCCGTGTGATGAGATGGGTCTCGTTTTCGTCAGTTTCTGTATTTCCTTGAAGTGTTTCTTCTGTTCTATTTTCATAGATTTCTGTTTTATTTTCCAGATCGCCCAAACTGTACATCGCTTGGTATATTGGCCGGTAAGTAAGTAGAGCCAGGAGCATTCCAATTAACATTACCCATTTTCGGCCCACTTTATCTGATAACTTTCCGAAGACAATAAAAAAGGGGGTTCCACATAATAGGGCAATCCCAAGTATTAAGTCTGCCTGATTGGAATCTAACATCATCACTGTTTTCATGAAACTCATTGAATAGAACTGCCCAGTGTACCAGACCACACCTTGTCCCATAGCTGCGCCAAATAAGGCAAGCAAGACAAACTTCAAGTTATATTTATTACCGAAACTTTCTTTTAATGGGTTGGTAGATGTTTTTCCTTCTTCTTTCGCTTTTTTGAATTCAGGTGACTCATCCATATTCTTACGGATTAAATACGAAACATACACCATTAAGATGGACAATAAAAAAGGAACGCGCCATCCCCAAGAGTCAAATTGAGTCTCACTCAGAAAGAATTTGGTAATTAAGATGACGGCTAATGATATAAACAAACCAAAGGTGGCTGTGGTCTGTATCCAGGAGGTCCAGTAACCGCGTTCCCCCTTGGGGGCATGTTCGGCGACGTAAGTTGCAGCACCGCCGTATTCTCCTCCTAAGGCAAGTCCTTGCAGTAACCGGAGAATTAAAACAATTAGTGGGGCAAAAAATCCTATTTGCTCATAACTAGGAATACATCCTATCAAAAAAGTGGCTCCCCCCATGAGTAAAAGGGTCACCATAAACGTATGTTTTCTGCCAATTAAATCGCCTAATCTTCCAAAGAATAGTGCGCCAAATGGTCTAACAACAAATCCAGCTGCAAATGTGGCCAGGGTAGAGAGAAAGGCTGCGGTTGGGTTATCCGCTGGAAAAAATTTAGTGGATATAACCACGGATAAACTCCCGAAGATAAAGAAATCATACCACTCAATCAGGGTTCCTAAGGAGGAAGCTCCGATGACTTTCCAGATCCCTTTTTTATTAACTTGTGCTTGCATAGCTGAATGTAGGTTAAGTTGTTTGTTCCCCCATAAAGAGGTTTAAATAACGGTATTACCCTTGTTGATAGCGTAATATCGGTTATAAGTTATTGTTAGATTTTGCGTTTTATAATTGTTCTTAATGAATTTTCTAGCCTAGAAACTCATTGTGTTTTTTGGTTATCGAAAATTAAAGATAGTGATTTGCGTAACTTTTCGCAATATCTTAGAAAATTAATTCAACGTCTTCCACTATGCGGTGTGGCTACAATTCGATTTTTATGATTTTAACTGGCAGGTAAAAAAAACTATGATTATCTTTGTGAAGATTTAATTAATGTATAGTATGGAGTTGCAAGAACCTTTTGATATTGAAATTGATGGTGTAAATTATTCGGTTTTTCCCGATGAAAAGGATGCTTATACCATTTTTAAGGAGGGGGCTGAATATGTTCAAATTATAAAGGATACCGATACAACTTGGTTGAAATTAAATCCAGAATCAGGGATGCCTATGTTCGGAATGGATGAGGAGGTAAACCAAATAGGCCTAGAAATCACAAAGTTTATCGCCTAAGTAATAGGTTTTTTTATTTAATGTCTTGCTCCTTCGTCATATTAGACTACATAGGAATATACAAGACATATTTAGTCTCAAAGAAGTCTTCCTGATAATAATCTGAAATTGCATAAAGCTCAGCTTTTACTTTTGCTTCTTTGATTTCAGCCTTTAAATCACCTCCTTTTAAATATAATATCCCATTCGGAATACTATTTATATCCTGCTTGTTTATTTTGTTGCGTATCCAAGGGATAAAATCATTTAGTCTTGTAACGGCTCTGGAGACCACAAAATCATATTTGCCATCCAGTTCTTCAGCGCGGATATGGTCAGCCTCTACATTGGTTAAGCCAATTGCCTCAGCGACTTCGCGGACTACCTTTATTTTTTTACCAATGGAATCTACTAAATGGAAGTGAACCTCGGGGAATAGGATAGCAAGTGGAATTCCCGGGAACCCACCCCCAGTACCTACATCTAATATGCGCGTATTGGCAGTTAATTCGCCGACAAATGTACCGATGGCTAAAGAATGTAGTACATGCTTTAAGTATAAACTTTCGATATCTTTACGGGAAACGACATTAATTTGATCATTCCAAAGAGGGTATACCTCGGCAAGTTTAGCAAATTGCGATTTTTGCTTCTCCGTTAGATTCGGGAAGTACTGATAAATGATATCTACTGTTGGATTCACGATAAAAATGATTTAATAATTATTTCCAGCTATGCTGTTTTTTTGAGCGGTTAAATAAACCGTTGAAACAGATGTAAAAGTAATAATATAGATCTAAAACAGGTAACCAAAGCAATAAATCTTTCACGGCAAGTTTTTTATAGATTGGCCAATAGATCAATAGTTGACTAAGGAGTCTCAACAAATAAGCGGATAGAGTAATTACCCAAAAGCTTGGAAAAATTATGGCACAAAATATAAGCCCCATATAAAAGAATACAGCTGAAATTAACTGAAGACCCAAACTAAATTGATGCTTTTTCTTGTAGACCACAGAGGCACCTGCATGCCTAGCTTTTTGTTTATAATAGCTTTTCCAACTTTGTTTTGGCATGGAGTAGACAAATGAATCTGGATGGAGTGCGATTCGAACATTTTCCCTAGTCGCATTACTGTTGACAAATAAATCATCATCACCTGATTTGATGTGCATATGCGCATTAAAGCCTTTACCTTTAAAAAAGAGGGTTTTGCTATAGGCTAAATTTCTACCTACTCCCATGTAAGCATTTCTCTTCAATGCATAGCTGAAGTAACTCATAGCGGTATGGGTTGTTTCGAACCGGATTAATTTATTTAAAAAACCAGGGAATTTAAAATAAGGTGAATAACCAAGAACAATTTCTTTCTCGGCTCCCATAGCGCTAGCCATCTGATCCAGCCAAAGAGGACTGTTGGGTTGGCAATCGGCATCGGTCATTAGTAAGCAATCATGGCTGGCAGCTTTAATTCCCATTGTCAAAGCGAATTTTTTACTGTGCTTTAGCTGAATATGTTCTTTGATTTCAACAATTTTTAAGTGGGAATATTGCTCAGAAAAATCTTTTAGAATCCATTTGGTTTCATCGTCTGAACAATCATTGACTACCACCACTTGGAAATCAGGGTATTGTTGTTCTAAAATGGTGGGTAAATATAACTTTAAGTTTTCTTGTTCGTTATGGGCACATATGATGATGGATACAGGTTTTTTAGCATGTATGTCCTGGTAATTTTTGACTTTTCTAATGGCTAATTTCCCGTAAACAAATAGTATATAATACAATTGTATACTAAGCAACACAAGCAGTGTTCCATAGGAAACAAGCAAAAAGGTAGAACCGTTGAAGAAGTTGATATCCATAAAAATTAGCTTCAAAGATACAGGTTCTTTAAGTATTTGAGGATTCAATTGTTAAGAAATGCGAATTATTCGCTGAATTATCGATCGGTCAGATTTTTATAGTATTTTTGCGATCGATTAAGGATGATTATGAAATTTACGCTTCAGGCACAAGATAAATACTCTCAAGCCAGGGCTGGTGAAATTGAAACCGCTCATGGAAAAATTAAAACGCCCATATTTATGCCTGTTGGTACGGCCGGAACAGTCAAGGCCGTACATCAACATGAATTGGTGAATGATATTCAAGCGCAGATTATTTTAGGGAATACATACCATTTATATTTACGTCCTGGTTTGGATGTGATCAATAAAGCAGGTGGATTACATAAATTCATTAATTGGGAAAGACCAATTTTGACTGATTCTGGCGGATATCAGGTGTATTCTTTAACTGAAGTGCGAAAGATTAAAGAAGAGGGCGTAACGTTTCGGTCCCATATTGATGGATCTAAGCATCTGTTTACGCCTGAAAATGTCATGGATACTCAACGGGTTATTGGTGCCGATATTATTATGGCATTTGATGAATGTACCCCATATCCATGCGACTATAATTATGCGCGACGTTCTATAGATATGACACATCGTTGGTTAAAACGGTGTTGTGATCGATTTGACGCAACTGAACCTTTGTATGGCTATGATCAGACGTTGTTTCCCATTATTCAGGGATCAGTCTATAAGGACCTGAGAGAAAAATCTGCTGAAGTAATTGCTTCATTTAATAGAGAAGGTAATGCGATTGGGGGATTATCTGTTGGGGAGCCAGCAGAAGAAATGTATGCCATGACTGAAGTGGTAACTAAGATTCTTCCAAAAGAAAAACCAAGGTACCTGATGGGTGTTGGTACTCCAGTGAATTTATTGGAAAATATAGCGCTTGGGATTGACATGTTTGATTGTGTGATGCCAACGCGAAACGCTCGGAACGGCATGTTGTTTACCCAAAATGGCATTATCAACATTAAAAATGAAAAATGGAAAGATGATTTCAGTCCCATTGAAATAGAAAGTGACCTGCTTGTTGATCAGATTCATAGTAAGGCTTATCTAAGGCATTTAATCCGTTCACAAGAAATTTTGGGTGCTCAAATTGCATCACTTCATAATTTACATTTTTATCTTTGGTTAATGGAAAATGCTAGGGAAAAGATAATAGATGGTAGTTTCTATGATTGGAAGAATAAAATGGTAAAAATATTGGGTCAACGGTTATAAATGATCAAATGAAAATTATTGACAGATATATTATTAGTAAATACTTATCTACTTTCGTCTTCACAGTAGCAATTTTCTGTGTGGTGATTGTTATTTTTGATATATCTGAAAAAATAGATGATTTTAACAAGTATGGCGCGACCATGTCGCAAGTCATATTTGAATATTACGCCTTAGGGAGTCTGCCCTTTTTTATTAACATGCTTACCCCTTTGTTTAATTTCATTGCGGTTATCTTCTTCACTTCGAAAATGGCTGATCAAACCGAGATTGTTCCCATATTAAGTGGTGGAATGAGCTTTAATCGGATGTTGAGGCCCTATATTTTTTGTGCGGGGTTGATTTTTGCTATGACCTTAATTTCCAATGTATACGTTATTCCCTATACGAATAAAATTAAAGTCGAATTTGAAAATGTGTATGTGAAACCCAACAAGGTTTCTACCACATCTTCCTCCATACATATGCAGGTCGATTCCAATACCTATGTCTATATGGGATCATTCGATACGAAGTCCAAGGTGGGATATAATTTTAGTTTAGAGAAGTTTGATGGGGATAAAATGAACGAAAAATTAATGGCCGAGCGTATTACCTGGGATTCGGTTGCTAATAAATGGAGTCTCCATAGTTATAGCAATCGAATTATCGACGGTCTTAAGGAAGATATGCAACGCGGCGACCAGAAAGACACGACAATAGATATGCGGCCTTTAGATTTTGAATCCTATGAAAACGTGTTTACGACAATGGATCATAAGGAATTAAATACTCGTATTAGTAAGGAAGAAACCCGAGGAACCGGTATGATGAATGAATTACTTCTGGAAAAATATAAGCGATTAATTAATCCTTTTTCTGCCTTTATATTAACTATTATTGGGGTTTCTTTATCTTCTAAAAAAGTGCGAGGTGGAATTGGTTTGAGTCTAGGTATAGGTCTTGGTCTAAGTTGTGTTTATATTGTATTAGAGCGATTTTCCAGTATGTTTTCCATTAAGGGAGGGCTAGATCCTTTAATTTCGGTTCTCATTCCCAATGTTATTTTTTTAATTCTTAGCTTTTACCTGTTAAAAAAAGCTCCAAAATAAAACCCTCAACCTTTGCTAATTTGCCGTCTAAATCATTGGCAGCAAACCTTGTTTTGTTGCTTCTGTTGCTGAAAGGTTTTTGATTAAATGATTTTCTGAATTCAAAAAGTTACAAAATATTGCTTTTGCAATCGTTTGTGTAATTGGTGCAATCGTTTTCGTTGATTCAATAATTGCAAATTTCTACATCTTTCTTTTACTTTCCAGTCTAAATTTTGATCAAGCACGGAGCTTTTTCACCTACAATTAATTATAGAAAATATGTTAAAGAGAATTACTCATCCTATTTTCATTCTTAAAAAAAATCATTTTAAGGCAAGTCTTCTCCTAAGCTTGGTCATCTCAAGCGGATATGCAGTTGCGAATGAAACGATTAAGAATGCCGATGTTGAAATTTCAACCCAGCAAACAGTGGCAGGTAAAGTTACCGCTGCCGGTAGCCCAGTTGAATCAGTGACCGTATCCCTCAAGGAAGATCCTTCAAAAGCAACGAAAACAAATGCTAATGGTGAGTTTACGATTGAGGCGAAAAATGGAGAAACATTAGTCTTCAATGCGATGGGTTATCTAAGGGTTGAAAAACTAGTTTCCACCAGTCAAATGAACGTTGAATTAAGTGCTGATGAAGAAATAATAGATGAAGTCGTGGTAACAGGGTATTCGACTCAAAAAAAGGAAAATATTTCGGCTTCCGTTGTCACTATAGATCAAAAGAAATTACAGGATACCAAATCACCCAATATATCTAACCTCCTGCAAGGAAAGGTTGCTGGTGTAGATGTGGCCAATGGTACGGGGAAACCTGGGCAGGGCGCAAACATTCGCATCCGCGGCAGAAATTCGATTTCTTCAGGAACAGCACCTTTATGGGTTGTTGATGGTGTTATTGCACATGGTACACCGAATATAAACCCAAATGATATTCAAACAATATCGACACTGAAAGATGCTGCGGCAACGACTCAATATGGATCAAGAGGAACCAATGGTGTAGTTATCGTGACTACAAAAAGTGCTGCAAACTCGGGAGATGGAATATTCTCTGTTAACCTTTCATCGGGAGTCAGCAAATTCAATGCAGGAAAATTTGAATTGATGAACTCTGCTGAGTTGTGGGATTTATATGAATCTTTTCCTAATCAAACTGCTATTCCTGATAATATAACTGCTGATGTGGTTAATACGGATTATGACTGGATGAAAAATGGATCACAAGCAGGTTGGTTGAATGATTTCAGTGCTAGCTACATGGGCAAAACTGAAAAAACTTCTATTTATTCAAGTGTGAATTATTATGATGAAAAGGGTTCGATCAAAGGATACGATTATAACCGTTTATCGGGACGATTCAACGTCGAACATAAATTGAGTGATCGGTTAACATTCAAACCAAAGATTAACGCTACCTATACATCTTATGAAGACAAACAACATTCATTGTATGATATGATGCTTTATATGCCTTGGGACAGTCCATACGATGATAATGGAGGAATTAAAAACCCACAGGGAGATGGTTCTTCCAAATATAATTGGTATAGTCGAGACAACAATAATTATATGCATGATTTACAATATAATTATGGCAAAGGACAAACCTTCGATATTCAAGCCAATATGGATTTCTCTTACCGTATTTCCGATAAATTTACCTTTGAATCGATGAATAACGTGGCTTATTATAATCAAACATCCATGAGATATGAAGATCCACTCTCTAATAGTGGCATGGGTAATAAAGGAACGATATACCAATTTTCTGATAAGCGAATAGTGCGCTTTTTTAACCAGATGTTAAAATACAATGAAACTTTTGGGAAGCATACCGTTTCTGGATTTGCAGGTTATGAATATTCCGATTATTCCTACTCTAGCTTAGGGTTAACTGGAAAAGGAATCGCTCCTGGTACTGAAATCGTGGGTAATGCTGCTGATGTGTTATCGAAAGCGGGTACTAAAAATGATTATTCCTTCCAGTCAGGTATTATTCAAGGTAATTATGGGTACGATGACCGGTATAACGCGCAGGTTTCTTATCGTTTGGATGGATCCTCAAGGTTCGGTAAGAATTCACAATACGGTAGTTTTTATGCCGTGAGTGGAGCTTGGAATATTCATAACGAAGAATTTTTTAATTCTTCCTTGATCAATTTAATGCGAATTCGTGCATCTTACGGCTCAGTAGGTAATACGCCTACAGATTATTATGCATCTTTTTCTACCTACGGTCTTGCAGCGCAATATAATGGTGAACCTGCTGCAATTCTTGATCAATTCCAAAATGCTAATGTGAGCTGGGAAAAAGCGAAAGATGCTAACATAGGACTTGAGCTTGGTTTATTCGGTAGGGTTAATCTTACAGTGGATTTGTACAATAAAAATATTGATCAATTATTGTATTATGTGGAGTTTCCTTCCACCGCTGGATGGTCTGGGTATTGGCAGAACATTGGTTCGATTCGCAATAAAGGAGTTGAAGTAGCCGTAAATGGTGATTTATTTAAACCTGAAAGCGCATTTCAATGGAATTTAGGGGTAAATTTTGCTCATAATAATAATCGAATTACCTCTTTACTGAATGACGCAGATATACCTAAAGGAGATTTAAGACAATTCTCTGTGGGTCGGGATATAGATTCTTGGTACATGCGCAAATGGTCTGGTGTAAATCCAGAAGATGGTGCTCCATTATGGGAAGTGATAGATCCAGCGACTGGCGAGGTGTCAACAACCTCAAACTATAATGAGGCAACCCGTCAATTTGTGGGAACTGGAACACCAAAATTGCAAGGAGGAATCGCCTCTTCGATGAATTATAAAGGCTTTTCATTAAACGCGTCTTTAGCGTTTCTTACAGGAGCTCAAACTTATAATATGGCGCGTGAATATTTTGATTCTGATGGTGCTTACCCAAGTTTTAACCAAATATCATTTCGGGATGATTGGTCAAGATGGACTCCAGAAAACACCAATGCAACGCATCCTGTTGCCTCATATAACAACAATAGTGGTTCGAATAAAATCTCCTCTAGGTATCTAGAAGATGCTTCTTACATTCGATTACGAAATGTAACCTTGTCTTATAATTTTGCAGAGGAAATTGCTTCGAAATTGAAAATGAAAGGTTTAGGCCTTTTCCTATCGGCAGATAATTTATGGACTGCAACAAAATTCTCTGGGTTGGATCCTGAAAGTGCTATGGTTGGAAATGATAATGCGGTTGATAAAACCGAAGGAGATGCAATCTCTCAGTATCCGGCACCCAAACGTTTTATTTTTGGCTTGAACTTGACATTTTAATGAATTGAATGATGAAGAAAATAGTAATATATAGTACAGCCGCATTGCTTTTTACAAGCTCTTGTTCGCTGGATAAAACACCTTATGATTCCCTAACTAATGAATCGATAGATAATACACCAGGAGCAATTCAGGCATTAAATAATGGGAACTACCATTCTTTAAAAAATTGGGTGCAAAATTGGCATCGTATAACAGAATATCCGGGAGATAATGTTTCTTTGAGTGGTACAACCACAGATAACTTGTTCTACAATTATAATTACCAACGGATTGTCAACAATTCCAGAGTCAATGGTTATTGGGGAGCATCCTATAAAATAATTGCAGGAACAAATCATTTACTAGGTCGTTTAACTGAAGGGGAAGATGAGGCAACTGATCAAATCATTGCAGAGAATCTATACCTAAGAAGTTTGATGTATTTTTATTTAGCAAATGTATTTGGAAAACCTTATGATCAAAGTCCGCAAACAAGCCTCGCGGTACCCTTAAAGTTAGCCGATGATCCATTTGAGGTGTTACCTAGAAACACCGTCAAGGAGATATATGATCAAGTAGAGCAAGATTTGCTAAAAGCAGAAGCAATGTTTGGTGAATATAAATCAAGTATTTACGCGAGTATTTATTCTACCCAGGCCTTATTAGCAAGACTTTATCTTTATAAAGGCGATAACCAAAAAGCCATTGAATACGCCAATAAATTAATTGAATCGGGTGAATTTTCTTTGCTTAGTTCGGCGAATTATCGCCAACTCTCAACGGCAGCACCAGAGAGCAACGCAGAGAATATTTTTGCGATTAAGTTTGTGAAAGATGTAGACTATCCAGATAACGGATGGGCAACTATCGGATCAATGTATGCTAATTTTGAAGGATCTGGCTATGGCGAAATGTATGCTTCTAGGACCTATTTAGAAAAAATTAGAAAATACCCTGAGGATGTGCGCTATAGCATGATTCAACCGGTGGTTACGAATGCAAATGAGCTACATGCTTATTATGTGACGGATGATTATAAGTATAAGAGCGTGATTGTAAAAAAATCAGGTTCCGATTACACTTATACAGCAGCTGGAAAAACTAACACGCTTATTAAAGAATCAAATGGAGCAGGCTCTTTTCAATACTATATACAGATTGAAGGTAAGAAAAGGACGGTTTTAATAGATAGTAAACTAGATAACAGGAATGGTTATTTAAAATATTATATATTGAAATGTTCGGGTCAAGAAGGACAGGCACATCTTTGGTCACCCATTATTTCCAGATTGGCAGAAATCTATTTAATTCGTGCCGAGGCCCATGCTAAAATTGGAAATACAGGAGCCTCATTGAATGATGTAAATTTAATAAGAAAACGCGCAGGAATCCCTCAAGCGGGATTATGGACATCCACTAATTTAAATGGGAAAACTGCTTTAGATGTAGTGTTGGATGAACGCCAATTGGAACTTGCTTGGGAAGGGCATAGAAAGTTTGATGTGTTCCGAAATGGTTATACATTAGATCGTCATTACCCTGGTACACACTATGCGAATTCGAATTCTTTCTTGGAAATTGAAGCTACAGCCAAAGAGGCGATAGAGTACATACCTGAACAGCAAATAGTCTTATCTAATGGTATTATAGTACAGAATCCGTAATATATTGTTTTAACTGATAACATTAGGGGTTGTATTTAACAATACAACCCCTAATTTTTGTGGTCATTTTTCACTTGTTATTTGAAACCTGTTACTTTACTATATTTTGTAAATTAGCTTGATTTGTAGTCCGCACGAATAAAAAAAATCCTCCTGCCCGAGATCGAGCTTGTTCAGTAGGCATATTAGCACCCCCCTTAAGCTTCTACTTTGTTAAATCTGTGCAAAAATCAATTCCAATTTTGTATTTCTTCCTAAACATGTGCGATTTATACGTAACTTTGTACTTTTATAAGACATTTTAACTATGTTGCCGTGAGGTAACGAATGAATTCAAGTATGGCAAATATTGTAGCAATCGTTGGAAGACCCAATGTGGGAAAATCCACTCTATATAATCGTTTAACCGAAAGTCGTAAAGCCATCGTAGATGACTTTAGCGGAGTGACTAGGGATAGACATTATGGTCAGGCCGAGTGGATCGGTAAAACCTTTACGGTGATTGATACCGGTGGTTTTGTGCAGGGTTCTGATGATGTTTTCGAGGCCGCAATACGAGATCAGGTTCATATTGCCATTGAAGAGGCTTCTGTTGTTTTATTTGTTGTGGATGTGAGTACAGGGGTAACAGATTTGGATGATGAAATTGCCAATATTCTGCGTAAGAGTAATAAGCCTGTTTATGTGGTAGCCAATAAAGTGGATAGCGCTAAACAACACCATGATTCACATGAATTCTATTCTTTTGGGTTAGGCGAAATTTATAATATTTCATCGATGACAGGTTCAGGGACCGGTGAATTATTAGACGAGGTTGTTTCACATTTTGAGGTAGAGCAAGAAGAGGAAACTGAATTACCAAAGTTTACGATTGTGGGTAGACCAAATGTGGGTAAATCTTCTTTAACGAATGCGCTTTTAGGAATAGAAAGAAATATTGTAACCCCAATAGCTGGTACCACGCGCGATTCAATACGAATTCATTACAACCAGTTCGGACACGAATTTCTATTAGTTGATACCGCTGGTATGCGTCGCAAGTCCAAGGTAAATGAAGATATTGAATTTTACTCGGTTATGCGGACCATTAAAGCTTTGGAAGATGCTGATGTTGTCATCTTAATGATTGATGCAAAGGACGGTATTGAGGCGCAAGATATTAACCTATTTCACCTCGCAGAGAAGAATAGAAAAGGTATCGTTATTTTGGTGAATAAATGGGATACTGTCGAAAAGGATCATAAAACCGCTAAGGCATTTGAAGAAGGAATTCGCAGCAAAATTGCCCCGTTTACGGATGTCCCTATTATATTTACCTCAGTTACGGAAAAGCAACGTATTTTTAAAGCCGTTGAAACGGCTATGGAAGTCTATGCCAATAAAACTAAAAGGGTACCTACTTCTAAATTAAATGATGTGATGTTGGAGATTATCGAAAATTATCCACCACCTTCTATTAAAGGAAAATATATTAAAATTAAATATATAACTCAACTACCAGGTAGAGCGCCAATGTTTGCTTTCTTCTGTAATTTGCCCCAATATATAAAAGACCCTTACAAGCGATTTGTTGAAAATAAGTTGCGTGAACACTTCGATTTCAATGGTGTTCCGATTCAAGTGTATTTTAGACAAAAATAAGAAGCTTATTACCTCCTATGGAACATAAATTAATAGTTTATAACACCCTTACCAGAAAGAAAGAAAAGTTTGTTCCACTACACCCTGAGATAGTGGGCATGTATGTGTGTGGACCCACTGTGTATAGCGATGTTCATTTAGGGAACTGTAGAACGTTCGTTTCTTTTGATTTAATTTTTCGATATCTCTTGCATTTGGGCTATAAAGTTCGTTATGTTCGCAACATTACCGATGCAGGCCATTTGGAAGGTGATCAAGATGAAGGGGATGATAAATTTGCCAAAAAGGCGAAATTATTACAGTTGGAGCCGATGGAAATAGTCCAAAAATACACCATTGGGTTTCATGATGTTTTACGCATGTTTAATACACTACCACCTAGTATTGAACCGACCGCCACTGGCCATATTTCTGAACAAATACAAATGGTTCAGGAAATTATAAAAAATGGACTCGCCTATGAAGTCAATGGAACAGTTTATTTTGATGTAGAGAAGTATATTAAAGAGAATAACTATACCATTCTGACCAACCGCAATCTAGAAGACATGTTAAATAACACTAGAGAGTTAGGTGGACAGGATGAAAAAAGAGGGCGTCTGGATTTTGCCCTTTGGATTAAAGCAAAGCCAGAGCATATTATGCGGTGGCCTTCACCATGGGGCATTGGATTTCCTGGATGGCATATCGAATGTTCTGCCATGAGCAGGAAATATTTGGGCGATCAATTTGATATACATGGGGGGGGGATGGATTTAGCAGCAACTCACCATACCAATGAAATAGCCCAATCTCAGGCTTGTAATCATACGACGCCAGCGAAATATTGGATGCATACCAATATGTTAACCGTCAATGGTGCAAGAATGTCAAAATCTAGTGGTAATGGATTTCTACCTGGTGAATTATTCACCGGGAATCATCCGTTGCTTAAAAAAGGTTATTCGCCAATGGCTGTACGCTTTTTTATGCTTCAAGCACATTATAGAAGTACATTGGATTTTTCAAATGCGGCGCTCGATGCTGCGGATAAAGGATATAAAAGGCTGATGACGGCGGTGAATTTATTAGATAAAATTCCGGTATCCACTGCCTCTAATTTTTCTGATTTTCAGCAAATTAAACTTCGTGCTTTTGCCGCAATGGATGACGATTTTAATAGCCCTGTTTTAATTGCTGAACTTTTTGAGGTGGTCCGTATAATCAATTCTTTATTTGATGGTAAATTAATGATATCTAAAGATGACTTACAGGAGTTAAGGGATTTTATTCAGCATACAGTTTTTGATATTTTAGGGTTAAAAGATGACCAGGTAAGTGATTCTGATAATCTTGAAGATCTGATGCAAATCATCATTAATTTACGAAATGAAGCGAAAAATAATAAAGATTTTGTCACTTCAGATCGTATTCGGGAGCACCTAACATCAATCGGAATTCAACTAAAGGATAACAAGGACGGAACACTTTGGAATAAGATTTGATTGGTAAGATAAAATTTAAGTAGATGATGTATAAAAAAAGCGTGACGCTTTTCGTTAGTATTCTGATCGCAATGGCTAGTTTTGCGCAGTTACCTGAAAAGGTTGGCGGCTTACTTTCCGTTGATAAGACAGCAGCCAATCTCTCCAAAAATGAATCACCCCATGCAGGATTAAAATATATGGTGAATAAGGAAACTACTTTTTTGGTTCCCTCACCGGTTAATGCAGCGAATTATTTAGAGAATAGACCAAATATTCCAGACGTACTCACCTGGATACCAAATTTTGCTTTGGTTTCAAGAAGTTTAGATTGGGGGGTGACCTCTGGTCCTTTGGAATTTCAAAAAGTGGGCGCTATAAAGCGTTATGGTCAATACCTAACCATTTGGTCTCGTGATAAAAAAGGGAACTGGAAGGCTCACCTACGCGCAGAGGTGGAAAATTATGGTAAGAAAAAGGCCGTCCCGCTCGAATATTATGAACCTGATGATAAAAATTATTTAAAACATCGTTCAGTTAAGCGATTAGAGCAACGCGAAGAAGTTGTTTTACAATCGGATGAGCTTTTCTCAGCAACTTTAAAAGCCGATACCAAATTGGGATATTCCGAATTCATGGCTGATGACGCCAGATTTTATTTTCCTTGGACAGAAGAGATTGAGGGGCGTGATAAAATTGTTGCATTTTTAAAAAAGGAAAGAATCGAAATTGACACTGATCCGGCTGATGTTGGAAGGGCATACAGTGGTGAATTTGCTTATACTTCTGGGACTGCAACAGTGGGTACCAAGGAAAAGGTTGTGAAATTTAACTACATCAGAATTTGGCAATTAAAGGATGACTTTCAGTGGAAAGTGATCTTGGAGATGATGTTTGAAAGATAAGCTCAACATGTTTTTTGAAACCAATGAATAAGCCTGTTCGCAGGTAATCTCCGCCTTTCAAATTTTGGTATTGCTTTGTTGCGATGTTGGTTTGATTAATCCACTGCTTGTTTTCAGTATGAAAAAACATGAGGTTTCCCATTGTACGATTCATATAAGTTAGTTTAACTAAATGACTACTTTATTTTATGTACCAATCATAAGTGATTGGTACATAAAATCAATTCTCTCCATTTCGCTGATTTTTAATTCTTCATTGATTCTGAAACGGCAAAACTGTCTTCCAAAAGGGTATACTCAGCAATTTGCCCCGCTATAATGACCATATGGATAAAAAATAGGGAGGTGACGCTTTTTTTTGTCAACAGCATTTCAGAAGTAAAAGACCCTTTAATAATTACATCCGCATCGTGGATTATAACACGATGTATTTCTGCTGCTACGGCGTTACTCGAAGCCCAAAGTAGCTCAAAGAATTCCTTTACTTCATCCCGTGTTTTTCTTCTGCCCAGCCATTTTATCTCCTTTACGTTGCCAGGGATTTCCCATTTAACCTCGTTCTTAAATAAATTAGTTAGCTGATGAAGATTTCTATTCTTAAGCTGTAATAGAAATTCATTTACAATAATTTCGGTTTTAAGCATCTTAAATTAGTTTTAAAGTTTTGTTTTGTAAAATTGCCATTAGCCCCACCCAACCGGCTATAGCAATTATCATTATTGATCCAAGCATGCTGATGGCGGGGAAGAATACCCATATTGCCATGCCACTTGCAATTACCCACGCGATGTCAATACCGATTATGATCTGGGTTAATTTTTTTGATATTGGTGTGCTATAGGCAGTAAAGAGCACAAAAACAGCAAAGATAATTAAGAAGATACCCACTTCTACAAAAGGGGTTATTGCCTTTATTTGGAAAAGTCCTGCAAATAATTGAGGCAGTAACGCTAACAGGATTCCTGTCGATCCGGAGCTGATCGCATTGATCAGCAATACTTTTTTTAGTTGCATAATTTTATCGTTTTGATTATCCAAAATTAATAAGGTTTCCAGAATAGGTCGCTGACTTTTGACGACATACTGTTATCATTTTACGACAACAATAGGCTGATTTAAAAGATTATTGTAGCTTTATTCCATGAATTATAGACACACATTTATACAATCCTTATTGATCTATTGCGTCAATAGTGGGGTGGAAGTGGAAAAATTGTTGGCAGATTCATCCATTTCAAAAAACATACTGGGGAACAATTATCAAGGCGATATTTCAGCTGATCAGGTAGAGAAACTTTGGAAAAACGCGTCTTATTTGGCAAACGACAGTTTGATAGGATTCCATTTGGGAACCAGCATGCAGTTAGCCGCTTTAAATATAGTTGGTACCATCATTCAGTCCAGTAAAACGGTTAAAGATGCTTTGCAGATAGCCTCATCATTTGTACATCTTTTAACTGATTTATATGCGATGCGAATAGAAGAGGGCCCGAGTACAACTCTTATCAGCTTTACCAGCCTTCAAGACGATGAACGATACCCTGAAACCAAAAGACATTTGGGTGATTTCTTGCTGACTTTTACCATGTATGAACTTAAAGGTTTAATACTACACAATTTAAAACCTATTAAATTGGGGTTACCAACCTTTAAACATGAATTTGAATCGCAGTATGGCAAACTGTTTATGTGCCCTGTATCTAAAGCAGATGAGTATGTAATTGAACTTGCTAATGATCATTTAAACTTGCCGATTATTTCAGCCAATTATGAATTACAATCCTTTCTGCTGAATCAAGTCGGTGAATTACTCAATCCATCTAATCTTAATGGAAATTTCTCAAAAAGGATTTTCAATTTTCTTATTTCCAATTCGTACCTATATTCCTTATCAGTTGATGCAGTCGCAGGTACATTTAACATGAGTGTTCGAAAGCTACAGAGACAACTTAGGGATGAAGGAATCTCTTATATTCAAATAGTTGAAGAGGTCCGTAAAACGCTCGCAATTCAATATATCATGAATAGCACTTCGTCAATCAAGGAAATATCCTATACGCTGGGGTATTCAGAACCTAGCGCATTTGTAAGAGCATTCAAAAAATGGACAGGGCAAAGCCCTTCGAATTATAGAATTGCAAATAAATAGTTTCGATAGCCGATGATTATTTTGAAAATTGATCTTAGTACAATGATTTAATATAAGTTGGGTTAATCAGTGGCTGGATCTGATTAAATAGTCTCGGTTAGTGCTGTTATGAAAGATTAGTCGGATACAAAAAATGTTCCTTAAATACGTCTATTAAACGAATGTAAGGAACATGATTGTATACTATCGTGAAACTAATCGCGGTTTAATCCTTTGATGCTATATCATTAGCTGGCGTAATCCACAACTCCAATTCAGGGCATGAGGCAAACTCTTCATTGACATGTACAAATGTATTTTTTGTTTTTTTCTCAAACCACTCACTTAAACTTCTACGCGTTTTATCTTCTTGGGCAGCTTCTTGAATTTTTGCAAAATCCTGATCTAACGATGCTTTATGTGGGGGTACTCGCGTTTTCAGAATATTGAATTTATAAGCAATAGTACCAGTTCTCGGGTCTTGAAATTGATACGGTTTTGAATATTGACCTGCTTTTAAGGTGTCAATTGCCATAAAAATCTCTTTTTCCAGTAAATCAACAGGAATTAAAGTCGATCTGGACTGCGATTGTTGATTAACAACCATACCACCATTGAACTTAGATTCTTTATTATCTGAGTATCGGGTAGCAGCTGTACTAAATGGAATTTCGCCATTTTTAACCTGTTGATAAATAGAGTCTATTTTGGCGTGTGTACGCTCTAAACTTGCAGCTGTGGGTTTCGTTTGAATAAGGATATGTCTCACGTTTACCTCCTCACCTCGACGGGCAAGAACCTGTAGGAAATGAAAGCCATATTCCGTCTCAAAGACTGGTGAAATTTCCCCTTCTTTTAATCGAAAGGCAACAGCAGAGAATTCTTTAACATAATTTTCTCGGGGTGCAAATCCAAGTTCGCCTCCATTAACAGAAGAAGCCTTATCTTCTGAATAAAAACGAGCCACTGTTCCAAAATCAGTTCCATCGAGGACTTGTTTGCGATAGCGTTCGGCTTTGTCTTTAAATACGTTCTTTTCTTCTTTAGTTAAAATTGGTTCAATTACAATTTCACCGATCTCCACTTCCGTATTGAAATTAGGCAAACTATCTTGGTTTAAACTTTCAAAATAACGTTTGACTTCATTAGGTGTAACACTTATTTTGGAGATAATAGTCCGTTGGAATGCTTCCGCTTTAATTTGCTCAGTTAAAATCGGTCGCATTTCTTCTTTATATTGTAATAGGGACCGTTTTAAAAATCCCTCTAATCTTTCTTGGCCTCCTGCTCTACGAACCATTTCCTTCATACGTGCATTCAACTGATCATCAACTTCTGACTCTGTTACCTCAACGGAGTCGATTATAGCTTGCTGAGCTAGTAACTTGGTCATGATTAATTGCTGTAACGCTGTACATTTGAATTCATCACTAGGGGTTCCGCCATTCGCTAAGTATTGTGAGTACTGCATATCTATATCCGATTGTAAGATAATGCTGGACCCAACATTAGCAACGACACGGTCAATCAATTTTGTCTCTTGCGCCTTAGTTTGAATCGAACAAACGAACAGGAAAAGTATTAGGAAACTAGAAAGGTTTTTCATTCTATTTTTTATCACGCTTGATCTATAGTCTTTGGGCAAAATTATTAAATATTATGCCGTTTTTTACTATTATATATTAATTAATTTTTATTAGACCTTGTACAAGATACTAAGTTTTGCTAAATTACTCATTCAATAAGAAACAAATAACGATTTAACCATATTTAACAGATGTTTTTACGAAGTATTTTTCTTTTGCTAATTGCTATGAATGTAATCTCATGTACATCTGAACCATCCAAAATTCCATTATACATCGGTACCTACACATTGCCGGGCGAAAGCAAAGGAATTTATGTATACGAATTCGACACCAAGAGTGCCCAGGTCTCCTTAAAGCAAGAGATTGAAACCAATAATCCTTCTTTTTTGGCGAAATCTGACAAGTTCTTATTAGCCGTTAATGAGTTAACCGACGGAAAACAATCGATCTCCTCTTTTGCTGTTGAGGGGGATCACGTGAATTTTATTAATAAACTTGAAACCGACGGGGGAGCCCCTTGCCATGTGCTACTGGGGGGATCTGATCAATATGCTGTTGTATCCAATTATATAGGGGGTGCCTTAAATTTATTCGCATTAGCCCCTAATGGTGCAATAAAGTCCAAAGACGATACCAAAATATACCATGGGTCAAGTGTTGATTCTACTAGGCAAAAGGAATCGCATATTCACTCGGCTTTTATGGGACCAGATGAGTTAATTTATGTTTCTGATTTGGGTGCGGATAAAATTTATTGTTTGAAAGTTGAGTCAAAGGAAGGGAAATTTCAATTTGTAGAAAAAGATAGCGTGGTAGCACCAGCTGGAGGTGGTCCCAGACATTTGGCTTTTCACCCTAAAAAGGAAATATTTTATGCCTTGATGGAAATGACAGGCGATGTGGTTGTCTATCATAAAGAAGCTAATAAGTGGGTAAGCAAACAAATTATCAATATGAATGAAGACGATTTTCAGGGTAAAAATGGAGCGGCTGATATTAAAGTTTCAGCTGACGGAAAATTTGTCTACGCTACAAATAGGTTAGAAGCCAATACCATCACTTGTTTTCAGGTTGAAGAAGACGGTGTGCTAGCAAAAATTCAGGTTAGTTCTGTCATGGGCAAGGGACCTAGAAGTTTTAATTTTAGCCCAGATGAAAAATATGTCCTGGTTGCCAATCAGCTTAGTGATGAAGTCGTTATTTTTACTCGAGATAAAGAAACAGGTCTGTTGACGGATTCAAAGCAACGTATTCAAGCTTTTAAACCTGTTAGTGTCGTGTTTAAAAATTAAACAGTTTCATCATCATTCTTTGAGATCATATCCTCGGCATGTTCCTCTGCGTTTTTCGGATCACTCTCCAAACAATGGGTTTCTTTATTATACATTCCTTTTAATTCATCGGCAATTGTCCCTTTCCATAAAGGGGTACCCGTGAAATAGGCCGCTTTACCGATCATATGCGCAGCAATGGGAGCGGTCAGAATCAAAAAGAAGATAATTGCTAATGATTTCGTTGTAACTGAAATATCGTTGGGGAACATAATTGCTGCACATATTAACAGGAGTCCTACACCTAAAGTCGACGCTTTTACTGTCACAGATAGTCTAAGGTAGAAATCAGGCATTCTTAAAACACCAATCGAGGCAAATAGTATGGAAAGTGCGCCTATCGTACTTAATATAGCTAAAATAATTTCAATCATCCTGTTGTTTTTCTATGTAATATGAAAATGCAATTGTACCGAGGAAAGCAATTAGTGCTAATATGATAGCGACATCCAAAAGTACCTCCTGTTCTTGACGAATACTGTATACCGTGATAATGCCAATCCCAATGGTGATTATAAGATCCAGTGCGACCACTCTATCCACTATGCTTGGTCCCTTGAATAAACGGATGAACACCAATAATACCGAAATAGTTAGAATAGGTAATATGACAAAATCGAAATATGTTTCTAAGCTCATCGTAGTATCTCTAATAATTTTCTTTCCACCCCAGTTTTTAAGGAACTGATGAAACGTTTTTCATCATTTAAATACATCACATGTATAAAAATTGCTTTTTTATCGTCACTAATGTCAATAATCAAGGTGCCAGGAGTTAACGAAATAAAAGTGGATAATATGTTAATTTCAAAATCTGTTTTCGCATTTACAGGGTATCGAACAATCCCCGGTTTGAAAAAATATTTCGGGGTTATTACATCATAAGCAACTTGGACATTCGCTTTTATTAGTTCATACAAAAAGAAAAAGAAGAAACTAATAATTTTTGGAACACGATAAAAGTATCGTTGGTCAGCTTCTGATCTGTTCATGATCCAAAGAATACCAAAGCCCAACATATACCCAAAAATAAAATTTGAATAATACAGTGATCCTGACAAGGCTACCCAAATAAAGGACAGCAATAGATTCATTAAAAAAAACTTAATCATTGATCAAAAACTTTATCGCCCAATACGGTACGTATATAAGAGCTGGTATCCAATAATTCATTTGATATTCTATCGACAACATTGACGATGTTTTCGGCATTCAGACCAACATATAGTGTAACTCCGCACAGTAAAAATATTGGTCCGATCAACAGGAGCTTTTTAAATAGGGGAAAATCTTTAAATTTGTCTTCTACGATCACCTCCTCTGGAGAATCTTTCCAAAATACCTCTGCCCACATTTTTGCAATAACATACATGGTCACCAAGCTCCCTATAATCAATGCTAAGATAAAGAAATAATGTGCATCCAAAAAAGCACTTTTGAATAAGTATATCTTTGGCCAAAAACCAGAAAGAGGTGGGATACCCACTAAAGAAAATAATACAAGTGCAATCAGTAAAGAAATTAAGGGATAGTGTTTATAGAGTCCACCGAGCTTGTTCATATCCATTGTTCCTCTAACAAGACGAATAAACCCTGCAATTAAGAACATGTTTGTTTTTACTAAAATATCATGTATTAGATAAAATATCGTGCCCATCAATGCTAATTTAGTAAACATGGCAATCCCACCTAACATAAAACCAATATGACAGACAATGAGGTAAGAAAACATGCGCCTTATATTTGTTTTAATTAACGCGCCGAATGCACCAGTTAATATTGTCAATATCGCCATCACCATAAAAAGGTTTTTGGTGAATTCATCGGGGATAAATAATAAACTAAAGACCCTTAATATTGCGTAGATACCAACTTTCGTTAGTAAACCACCAAAAGTTGCAGCAACTGCTGAAGGCGGCGTGTGATAAGACGATGGAAGCCAATAATACAGGGGAAAAACCGCTGACTTAATTCCGAACCCCATAATAAAGAACACGGAGGTGATCCCCACTAAGGCTGGATTATCAAAGGCTTTAATTTTTAATGATAAATCAGCCATATTAAGTGATCCGGTAATTCCGTATAAAATACCAATACCAGTTAAGAAAAAAGTTGAGGCTAAAATGTTCAGCGCCATGTATTTTACAGCACCTTCCAATTGGGCTTTTCTACCCCCCAAAGTCATTAATACAAAGGACGAAATAATTACCACTTCAAACCAGACATACAAATTAAAGATATCACCGGTCAGAAAAGCCCCATTAAGCCCCATTAATAGAAAATGGAAAATAGGAAAATAGCCATATAGCATCCGTTGCCTACCCAGACCAATCGAAGAGTATATAGATACCGCAAATCCCGCAATGGACGTGATAAGGACCATAGTTGCACTTAACAGGTCAGCGACAAACACAATACCAAAAGGAGCTTCCCAATTGGAGGCATTCATATGCAAGGACCCTTCTGTATATACTTTGGCAAAAAGGCGTATGGCTATCAGCAAACCGATAAAGGTTCCACCCACACTTAAGAACCGTTGACTTACGGTCTTTCGCCAGGCTATCAGTTGGATAATAGCAGTAAATAAATGTATAAAAACCGGAGCTAAAATATGGTTATCGATCATATATCTTCTTCTTCTGGTGTATTTAAATCATCTAAATCATCAGAATTAACTAAAGCGTAGACACGTTTTAATAATACAATAGCGAACGCAGTCAATGCGAAGCTAATAACAATTGCCGTTAGGATAAGTGCTTGCGGAATAGGATCCGCATAGATATCCTGAAACAAATTATGCTGGGAATCAATCACCGGAGGTTTACCACGTGTTATAGTACCCAATAAAAATATTAAAATATTAGTTCCATTACCAAGTAACATAATACCCAGTAATAGCTTCACCATGCTACGTCTGAGAATTAAATAGACGCCTGCGGCATAAAGTAAGCCTAAAACTAAAACTAAAAGTAATTCCATCTATTAATCCTCTGTTAAAGAAATGGTAAACAAAATGGTTAATACCACCCCAATGACAACCAAGTACACTCCTAAGTCAAAGAAAAGAGCGCTGCCAATCATCCCAATTACGGGTATTTTCTCCTCCCACCATAATCCTGTCATGGGTGGTAATCCAAAAAATGTGGGTAAAAAAACGCTAATAGCCGATATCCCTAAACCAATAGGGATTAACGAAAGTGGCTTACGGCGTAATATTTTCATCGTAGCCTCTGTTCCATTAGCGAAGCTATGTAAAACAAAAGCGATCGATGCGACTAATCCTCCAACGAAACCACCCCCGGGGTAGTAATGCCCCCTTAAAAGTAGAAAGAAAGAGAAAAGCAAAAGAATAGGTAATAAATACCTCGTTGCCGTCTGTAAAATTATACTTCGCATAATTATTCTTTTTCAGTAGATTTTAATCTCAATTTTAATAAACTATAAACCCCCAGTGCCGCAATACCTAACACGACGGTTTCAAACATTGTATCAATCCCCCTGAAGTCAGCAAGAATGAGATTGACCACATTTTTCCCCTTAGCCATGATATAGGCATTCTCTCCATAAAAATCACTTATTTCGGTAGTGATGGGCTCATTTATAACTTTCAAGGCGATTATTGCTAAAATCGTCCCGAAACCTAAAGAAACGGCCATATCCCTGTAGCGTTGTCCGGTAGAGGCCAAGTTGATGAAACTAGGGAGTTTATAGAGAACTAATACGAATAACACAGTCGTTAAAGTATCAATTGTAAATTGCGTCATAGCTAAATCAGGTGCGCTGTAAAAAACAAACATTAAACAGATACAATAACCAATTACACTCATGGAAACAACGGAAGTTAACCGGGATTTTGTCGAGACTACGATTAATAAAGCACCTAATAAGATAACAACTACGGCAACTTCATAAATCGTAAGCGGAGTGAGCTCGTTGAAATTAATCAGGATTGGTCCACTTTTTAATAGTTTATAAATTAATAAACACTCAGCAAATAGAATGATTTTCAATAAATAAGATCTTAAGTAACCATTATGTATCACCTGGGTATAATTTTCAGAAAAACGAAAAATATCGTTCAGATATCGGTTAATAATTGTTTGAGGAGCTATTTTATTGAATTTTTCTACAAATTTCACCTTGCTTTGTTGCGGTGTATTTATAAAATAAACGACTGCACCAGTACCTAGGGTTAATAAACTTAAAAGTAAAACAATATTCCATCCGTGCCAAATCGCCAGTTTCATATCCGTAGCGCCTCCCCATATAGCATTGGCTGTTTGCTGATTAAGTAAATCACCAATTATCCCTGGGAATAGGCCGAACAACAAACTTAAAAATGAAAGAATCAGCGGAGGAATCCACATGGATTTATAAGGCATTTTGGTATCACTTAAGCTGGTGGGTAGCTGACCAGTAAAGGGTTTAATACCTGCCATAAATCCTGCGGCAACCAAGCATACGTTTGTCAATACAGCCAAAGCTGTTAGCCAGATCGCTAAATCGTTCATGTGGAGGGTCGCCTCGTAAATCAGATCTTTACCAATAAATCCAAATGTTAATGGCAGACCAGCACTACTAAGCGCAGCAATTAAAGCGGTGATAAATACAATAGGCAAAACTTTCCGTAAGCCAGCAAGGATCGTTATATCCCGCGTCCCTGTTTGATGATCAATAATTCCGGTTACCATAAACAAGGTGGCTTTGTAAAGTGCATGGACTAATATAAACACACTGGCCGCAATAATTGCTTCTTTTGTTCCTAATCCAATTAAAAACACTAAAATGCCTAAAGCAGAAATGGTGGAATAGGCTAAGATCGATTTTAAGTCAATTCTAAACAGGGAATGAATTGCGCCAAATATCATCGTGAATCCACCTACAATCATCAAGGTGTAAGTCCAAAAATCAGTACCACCTAAAGCAGGGTTAAATCGCGCTAAGAGGTAAATTCCAGCTTTCACCATCGTCGCTGAATGTAAATAGGCCGAGACTGGGGTCGGGGCTTTCATGGCGCCTGGTAACCAAAAATGAAAAGGAAACTGGGCTGATTTCGTAAATGCACCGATAAATATCAAGCCTGTAAATAGCGGGTATAGCTGATGGCTAGTGATTTGATCTTTATGTAAAATGAGTGTTGATATTTGATACGTGCCAGCGATGTTTCCTAGTAAAATTAAACCTGCCATTAAGAAGAATCCACCCATTCCGGTTACCGTAAGTGCGGTGATAGCACTCTTGCGGGACTCGTTATTATTGTTATTAAAACCGATAAGAAAGAAGGAACTTATACTTGTCAATTCCCAGAAAATAAATAATAACAATAAATTATCTGACAATACTAAACCTAGCATCGCAGACATAAATAGCAGTAGATACCCAAAAAATCGATCGTAATAAGGATGACCTTTGAGGTAAGTCCGTGCATAGAAAAATATTCCAGTACCTATACCTGTGATTAATAAACAAAATAATAAGGACAGTCCATCTAAATTAAAAGTCAGATTTACATCTAAGGAAGGAACCCAATTGATTTGTTGCATTAATATATATCCGTCAGCTATATTAGGTAAATAACCCAAATAATATATAAAGATGATGGTCGGTATAAAAGGCATTATTATACTCCATTTTGATTTGATTTTTTTACCAAAAGGGATTAACAAAAGGGCCGAAATTAAACCAAGCAAAATAGTAAATAACATGTAGTTTGATTATATATATATGATGGAACTGGGCTAAATTTAATAAAAATCAAGCGTTTTTCTTTGAAATTTTATGATTAAAGATTAAAAAATACGATAAGTACGTCACATTTTTTAATAGATTTATAATAAACTACAAAAATCATGAAAAATAAACCTATTCCTCTTTTACTTTGTGTGCTGAGTTTCCTTTTTTTTTCGTTTGAAAGTCGGGCACAAAATGTTTATGAAAAACCCAAATTAAGTGATCAAGGGTCGTGGTCACTGGTATTATTTCCAGATCCGCAATCGTATGTTAAATTTGATAGAAATGTTGGCGTACTTAATTTAATGACCTCCTGGGTACGGGAAAATATTGAAGAATTAAACACTGAATTTGTTTTATGTACAGGAGATTTGGTTGAACAAAATGAATTAATTAATCCGGATGGAAAAGCCGCCAATCAAAATAGTAAACAACAATGGCAAAGCGTAAGCAACGCCTTTCATAAATTGAATGGCTACGTTCCTTATGTATTAGCCACTGGTAATCATGACTATGGACATGTAAGCGCTGAATATAGATCTACCCAATATGATCAATATTTCTCCACAGAACAAAATGGATTAAATGCCCGAGCTTTACGTGAAGTTGGACCGGCGTTAAATGGTCATTCTTCAGGAGTTAACGCTGTCTATGAATTCAAAACTCCACACCCGAAAAACATATTGGTGATGGTGCTTGAGTTTGCCCCGCGTGATACCGTTTTGCAATGGGCAAAAGGAATTGTAGATTTACCTAAATATGAAAACCATGACGTGATCTTACTAACTCATGTATATTTGGATAGAGCGAGTAAACATATTGCCTCTCAGGGTTACAAAATAAAAGATGCCAATTATGGACAAGCGGTTTATGAAAAATTAGTTAAACCTTCAAAAAACATTCGTTTGGTTTTTTCCGGCCATATTGGTGAAGTCGATGATTTTAATGGGCATATTGGTTTTCGAAGAGATAAAAATGCAGCTAATAAGACAGTAACCCAGATGACCTTCAATGCCCAGGCAATGGGCGGGGGATGGCATGGTAACGGCGGCGATGGTTGGTTACGGTTTTTAGAGTTTTTACCGGACGGAAAAACAGTAAAAGTAAAAACATTTTCGCCCTTATTTGCGATATCTCCTTCTACCCAGCATTTGGCCTATAAAAAGGAGGAGAATCAGGATTTTGAATTCAGTTTAGATTAATTATTCTAACCTAATTTTTTGCTAGTAAGCACAAAGGGGCTGCAATGCTGCAGCCCCTATTAAATAATATTTTTTTTCGATATTATTGCGTCATTTTTTGTGACCCCTCCACGATGGATTCCACAACCGTAGGATCCTGTAGGGTGGAAATATCGCCTAAATTGGAGCGCTCACCCTCTGCAATTTTGCGTAAAATACGACGCATAATTTTTCCTGATCTTGTTTTAGGCAATTCTGTCACAAATTGAATGATATCTGGTTTTGCAATTGCCCCTATAATTCGGGTAACCGTTTGTAAGATATCCTGACGTGTCTTTTCCTCATCTATGTGATGATTGGCAATAACATAGGCGTAAATACCCTGACCTTTTACGGCGTGTGGGTAACCTACAATAGCTGATTCAACAACATCGGAGTGCATGTTTATGGCATTTTCCACCTCCGCGGTGCCAATTCTATGACCTGATACATTTAATACGTCATCAACACGCCCTGTGATGCGGTAGTTTCCCTCGGCGTCTCGGTAACAGCCATCGCCCGTGAAATACATGTTTTCATAGGTAGAGAAGTAAGTCTGTTTACATCGTTCATGATCTCCCCACGTAGTTCTTAACATTCCGGGCCATGGGAATTTGATACATAAATTTCCAGAAACATCATTTCCCACAATTTCTTCGCCATTTTCATCCATCAAACATGGTTGTACTCCTGGTAAAGGCAGCATGGCATAGCCTGGGATTTCGGGGGTTATACCAGCAATAGGCGTTATTAAATGACCGCCATTTTCTGTTTGCCACCAAGTATCAACGATAGGGCAGTTACCCTTTCCTATTTCATCATGATACCAATGCCAAGCCTCTTCATTAATAGGTTCCCCAACAGATCCTAAGACTCTTAAAGAAGACAGGTCTTTGTCTTGATGGAATTCAGGACCAAAGGCCATTAAGGAGCGAATTGCAGTCGGGGCTGTATAAAGAATATTCACTTTGTACTTGTCGACAATATCCCAAAAACGACCAGCATCCGGATAAGTGGGTATTCCCTCAAACATTAAAGAGGTCGCTCCTTGGGACAAGGGGCCATACACGATGTAACTATGTCCAGTGATCCATCCGATATCCGCAGTACAAAAGAATACTTCCCCCGGTTTATATTGAAAAGTGTTGGCAAATGTATACCCCGTGTAGACCATGTAGCCCGCAGTGGTGTGTACAACTCCCTTTGGTTTTCCTGTCGAGCCTGAAGTGTATAAAATAAATAGGGTATCTTCGGCATCCATTTCTTCTGCTGGACAAGCCGGATTTCCCTGTGTTTCAACTTTTTTGATTTCATCTTCCCACCAGACATCACGACCTTTTATCATGGAAATTGGCGTGCGTGTTCGTGTTAATACGATTACTTTTTCAATTGATTTGCACTGCATCAGGGCATCATCTACAATGCTTTTAAGTTCCAGTATTTTTTTACCTCTAAAACCACCGTCGGAAGTAATCACCAATTTACATTGGGCATCATTAATTCTGTCAGCGATAGATTGGGCAGAGAATCCACCAAATACCACCGAATGAATAGCGCCAATCCTAGCGCACGCTAAAACAGCGATGACCAATTCAGGTACCATTGGTAAGTATATACAGACGCGATCTCCTTTTCGAACATTATTGTTTTTTAACACATTTGCAAATTGTTCGACTTTTTGAAGTAATTGCTTGTACGTTAACACACGATGTGATTCCTGCGGATCATTGGGTTCCCAAATAATGGCCGGTTGATCGCCTAATTGATAGATATGTCTATCTAAACAGTTCTCAGTAATGTTTAGCTTTCCTCCTTCATACCATTTTATATCTGGCTCTGAAAAATTCCAATTTAGTACATTAGTCCATTTTCTTTTCCAAAAGAAACTTTCGCCTATCTCTCCCCAGAAGGAACTCGGGTCTTCTACACTTTTTTTGTAAGCTTCTTGATACTCTTCAAAAGAATTAATTTGAAAACTCATCTTTTTTTTAAAATTTTAGGTCTATATTATCATATTAACTGCTAATTATCTAATTCGGTCAAATAGTTATTGAGAACAGAAAAAGTAAATTGCCGTTAAGCTAATTTAATTTATTTTAGAGTGAAATACTAATTTTTAAAAAAATGAGATAAGTAGTATTGCTGTTTAAAATTAAAAATGATACAATCTTTAAAGGCTATTTATTATTTTTTTGTCAACACCAACTTGCTTATCGCGGGTGCTGCAGTTGCACAGTGTGCCTTAACTTATTTGATTTTAAAACTGCCCGTAAATATTAATATGCTTATCATTGAAGGTGGAACGACCTTACTACTTTATAATTTAAGCCTTTATTTAGCCAAACCACAAGATCCAGCGAAATCTCCCTTTCAGCGGACTAGATGGGTGTTTAAAAACATGTATTTATTTTGGATATTGAGTTTCGTTTCGATCATCATGGTCAGTTACTCTTTGTTACAAGTGCACCTACTTAGCTTAGCCTATCTGGTTTTTATTGGAATAATCAGTTTGGCCTATGCAGTTCCAATTTTTAAAGTAAATAATAGAAGAATAGGCATGCGGCAGATTCCAGGGCTAAAGGTGTTCTATATTGCCTTAGTGTGGTCGCTTAGTAGCGTTGGTCTTCCAGTTATTGAACTATTTGCAAATGGCGAGACCATTGAATGGTATAAAGCGAACTATTTAGGTCTTGTGAAAATTGTTTTTTTAGTGCTCGTCACCCTTCCTTTTGATATTCGAGATTTTGAACAAGACTCCCTATACCAACTAAAAACAGTTCCCATCTTGTTGGGTAAAGAAAGAGCAATAAATCTCTCGTATGGAATTGGTGTATTTCATCTTTTATTATTGTTTTTTTCACCATATATGATGGAGATGAAATTAGGGATGATAGCAACAACACTTTTAATTTTAGTATTATTCAAATTGGTGATTTTCCAAAGAAAAAGCACGCACTATCATCACGTTTATCTTTTGGATTTAGCGTTGATTATCCAGTGGTTACTAGTCTGGTTATTTGTTATGTAAGGCAAGTATTTTATCGGCTAAAATAGCTGATAATTTGAAATAACTTTCAAATGTCCACCCGGCGACATGAGGACTTAAAATGATATTATTTCTTTTTTTTAATTCCTCGAACCAAATTTGCTGCGCCAGCATGGGGAAATTTTCTACAGGAAGTACATCAAAAGCTGCACCTAAAATTTTTCCCTGATCCATCGAATTTAGAACAGCGGGGATATCAACAATTCCTCCGCGAGCACCCATTAGAAAAAAGATCGGTTTCCTGAAATGTAATAAATACTCCGCATCAACCATTCCTTTTGTTTCTCGGGTCAGTGGGATGTGAAAACTGATAACATCCGCTAATTTAACCACTTCCTCCATGGATACTTCTTTAGCATATTGATCAGAAAAACCAGTTTTATATTTGTCATAAGCAATTACCTGAACCTCAAATCCAGCGAGCTTCTTGGCCATTGCTTGACCATTATTACCGTAACCTATCAAGGCCACTGTTCTGCCTTTTAATTCGTAACCTCTGTTTTGTTCTCGATTCCATTCACCATTTTTGACTTCCCTATCTGCCACATTTAATTTATTCATAAGGCTCAGTAACATGCCAATCATATGTTCTCCGACGGCATCCCGATTACCTTCATTCGCTGAAATTAAATCAATTCCTTTCTCCTTAGCATATTGCTCATCGATGTTGTCCATGCCCGCTCCGGCACGTCCAATTAATTTCAGGTTTGGAGCCTGATCAATGAATTGCTTATCTACTTGAAATTTAGATCTAATAATTAAACCAGCATAGTTATAAATAATTTTTTCGGTTTGCTCCCGAGTAATGTCCGGTTGATATTCATAAGTCAACTTTGCTTGATTAAATTTTTGTAATAAAATTGGATGCAAGTCATCAACAATTAAAATATTCATTTCTTATTGGATTTAAGTGTCATGAAATCTTTTTCTAACAAATTATTAAGTGAGCGCTGATTCCATTTTGATGGAACGATTTTTAAAAGGTTGTTTCTTAAAAAAATCAAAAAATTATTATCCCACTGGCCAACTTCGCCAATGAGTTTGGAGGTTTGGGTGATGTAGCGAGTTCTGGACATTCTTCTTTGCTCGAATGACCTGAAAGCCTGTCGTACATCCTTGTTCTGCTTAATTTCTTGTATGAGGATTGCCACATCTTCCAAGGCCTGACAGGCACCTTGACCCATGTTAGGTGTTGTAGCATGAGCCGCATCGCCCATTAATAAGATTTGATTGAAAGCAAAGCGCGTTAATGGTTTAATATCGGCAATATCCGTCCATATTAAATCCTCATCTCGGGTTTGCTTCAGTATTTCAGTTATTGGTTGGTGGTAATTTGAAAAATTATCAATTAAATTCTGGGTAGTGAAGTCTTTATATTTTGACGAGTTGGCCTCTGCATTGATGCACGCGTACCAATAAATTCGGTTGTTAATTAAGGGAGACATACCGAACCGCCCCTTATTTCCCCAAGTCTCTGTTCCTTTATCTAACTGAATTGTGCTATTGTCAATAGTTGCTCTCCAACACGTGTAGCCCGCATATCTAGGTGTTGAATCGGGTAATAATTGCGTTCTTAGCGCTGATCTTATACCGTCGGTCACTAATAAATATTTGCATTTATGGCTATTTCCGTTGTCAAAATATACCAATACATAATCACTCATTTGTTTTACATGGGTGGCTTGAGCGCCCAGTGATATTTGTGTTGTTTTAATTTTCGAAAAAAGGTGTTGATGAAGATCAGCCCGATGGATAATATAATTTTCTTGTTGGTAACGTTGACTTAAAGAAGCGGTATCAGGATCTACTAGGATACCGCCATGCTGATCTAATATGGCATATGAATTGACCGGGTAACCAATCTTTTTTATTTCATCTGAAAGTCCTAAGTAATGCAACGCTTGCATCGCATTTGCAGCTAAGCCAAATCCTGCACCGATACCTTTGATGGATGGTGTTTTTTCGAACAAGTGAAAGTCACGATTTATATTTTGCAAGGCAATTGCAGTTGTTAAACCGCAGACCCCACCGCCTATAATTGCAAATTCACTTGAGGTTTCCATATCAGCTTTGCGCAAATATTTCGTTAGTTAGATTTTTAAAATCTTCCACACTTAATCTTTCCGCTCGTAGTTCATACAGCGGGTTATCACTCATCTTATCCTTGGGGATAATGCCAGATAAAGAATTGCGTAAGGTTTTTCTACGTTGATTAAATCCAGCTTTAACGACGCGCCAAAAAAGGTTTTCATCGCAGTCTAAACTTTCCCTTTCGTTACGAACCATTCGCATGACACCCGAGAGTACTCTCGGTGGTGGACTAAAAGCCCCCGCTTTGACCGTAAATAAATAAGAAACTTCGTAATACGCTTGCAAGAATACACTTAGAATACCGTATTCTTTACCTCCAGGCTTGGCAACACAACGTTCCGCTACTTCCTTTTGGAACATACCGACCATTTCCACAACGCGATGTCTTTCTTCTAAAATTTTAAATAGAATTTGAGAGGAAATATTATAGGGAAAGTTTCCAATGATGGCTAATTTATTATCGAAAAACTGTTCAAAATCTAATGCGAGAAAATCGCCATGGATCAAATTCTTCTTTAATTCGGGGTATTTATCATTTAGAAAGACGATGGATTCTTCATCAACGTCAATCATAAAGGTTTCATAGGCTTCATTTTGCAAAAGAAAATCAGAAAGTACTCCCATTCCTGGTCCGACTTCCAATACCTGTTTGTAACCAAGTGATGGTTGCAAAGCCCCAACAATGCGCTGAGCTGCATTTTTATCGTTAAGGAAATGTTGACCTAAATGTTTCTTTGCGCGTACTGAACTCATAAGATTATTTTGTTTACAAAGATACTATTTTTAAGAACGGATCTAATTGTGATTATATGGAATGTTATCTTAAATGGCAAGTATACCCCGCATGTTTCCGTTTTTTTGTTATTTTTGACTATCTAAAGCATAAAATTGATGAGTGAAAAACTTAAAATTGGCATTTCAGTAGGCGATATTAATGGTATTGGATTGGAGGTTATTATAAAATCACTAATGGATAACCGTGTGTTGGAGTTTTTTACGCCTATTGTATATGGAAATACAAAGGTTGCCTCCTTTCATAGAAAAGCCATTGGCGTGAACGATTTCAGTTTTAATGTAATTAATTCTGCAGATCTGGCTAATCCTAAGCGAGCAAATATGATCAATTGTTGGCAGGAGGATGTCAAAATTACCCTAGGTGAACAAAATGAAATTGGCGGGCGATATGCTTTTGAATCTTTACAACGTGCGACAACAGATTTAAAAGATGGTTTGATTGATGCATTAGTAACTGCGCCGATAAATAAACATAATATACAGCAAGAAGGATTTAACTTTCCTGGTCATACAGAGTATCTCCAAAGTGTATTTCAGGCCAAAGATGTTTTGATGTTTATGGTTTGTGAAGATCTACGGGTTGGTGTGGTGACGGGACATATTCCAGTCAAAGATGTTGCTAGCTCGATTACCCAAGAGAGCATCATACAAAAATTGGTTATGATGAATGATAGTTTGAAGAATGATTTTTGGATTCAAAAACCCAAAATCGCCGTGCTTGGACTAAATCCCCATGCTGGTGATGATGGATTAATTGGATTAGAAGATAAAGATATTATACGTCCAGCTATTGAAAGGGCATATCAAGATGGTATCCTATGCTTTGGTCCCTTCCCTGCGGATGGATTTTTTGCTTCCCAAGCGTATACTAAATATGATGCTGTTTTAGCCATGTACCATGATCAAGGGTTAATTCCATTCAAACACATAGCTTCACGTGCTGGTATTAACTTTACGGCTGGTTTACCAGTTGTTAGGACCTCACCTGATCACGGTACAGGATACGATATCGCAGGCAAGAACATAGCTACCCATGAATCTTTTTTGGAAGCATTGTTTGAAGCCATGCATATTGTGCAAAGACGCAGGGAACAGGCAGTACTTAAACAAAACCCACTTTCTTTTCGACGATTGTCCAAAGATAGGGATTAGTCTAGATAATAATTCCTGCTTTAAGCAAGCATTGTTGTCTAGAAATTTGATTACTTTTGCACTTTGTTGCTATGAGTGAATATTTAAGTCATCCCATTTTCTCCATCATAAGAAGTTTAGCGAAACAACAGGGTGTTTCTTGTTATGTTATCGGAGGTTTTGTCCGCGATCGAATTATGGGTCGTCCACTGAAGGACGATATCGATATTTTAATAGTAGGGAGCGGAATTGATTTTGCCAATAAACTCGGTGAAAAATTACAAACCAAAGTTACCGTTTTCAAATCTTTTGGAACAGCTATGTTAGTCTATGAAGGTTTGCAAATAGAATTTGTTGGCGCCCGAAAGGAATCGTACAGAGCTGATTCCCGTAAACCGCTTGTGGAAGACGGTAGTCTTGAGGATGATCAAAACAGAAGGGATTTCACCATAAACGCAATGGCTTTTTCATTAAATGAAGAAGATTATGGCACTTTATTAGACCCTTTCGAAGGTCTTCTGGATATAGAAAACAAAATAATTCGCACACCTTTAGCACCCAGTATTACTTTTTCAGATGATCCCTTACGCATGATGCGTGCAATCCGATTTGCAAGCCAATTAAATTTCAAAATTGATGCGGTAGCGCTAAATGCAATTGCTGAACAATCGCATCGGATTGATATCATTTCGAAAGAACGAATTACGGACGAATTAAATAAAATAATCTGCTCAAAAATACCTTCTTTAGGATTTAAATATCTTTTTGACACGGGATTATTAGCGCGTATTTTCCCAGCGATGGTCGATTTATATGGGGTTGATATTATTGATGGGAGAGGACATAAAGACAACTTCTATCACACTTTAGAAGTGTTAGATAATGTAGCTGAGTTATCCGATGACCTATGGTTGAGATGGGCAGCTATTATGCACGATATCGCAAAACCAGCCACTAAGCGCTTTGATAAAAAAGCAGGTTGGACTTTTCATGGACACGAAGATAAAGGAGCTAAAATGGTTCCTAAACTTTTTGCTGAACTGAAATTACCGCTGAATGAAAAAATGAAGTTTGTGCAAAAGCTGGTCTTATTGCATTTAAGACCCATTGTATTAGCGAAGGATATTGTTACTGATTCTGCTGTTAGGCGACTATTATTTGAAGCGGCAGACGATATCGATGCCTTGATGGTGTTATGTCATGCTGATGTGACGACCAAAAATGAATTTAAGAAAAAGAAATACCGCGAAAATTTTGATTTAGTAAAACAGAAGTTAAAAGATGTGGAAGAACGTGATCATCTGCGTAATTGGCAACCGCCAATTGCAGGAGAAGATATTATGAACACGTTCGGAATTGGTCCAGGAAAATTTGTTGGAATCATTAAAAATTCAATTCGTGAAGCTATTTTGGATGGTGACATACCAAATTCTAGAACTGATGCGTTTACTTTTATGATTGAAAAGGGGAAAAAATTAGGTTTGACCTTAGTTGAGGGGAATTAATTTTTTTGTAACTTTAATGCTTTGAAAATTTTATAAGGATAATTAAAATGGCTATTTATAGATTTAGAGTTTCTTTTGAAGATTATGAAGACATATACCGGGAATTGGATATGCCTTCTAAAAGTACATTTTTAGATTTTCATCAAATAATTCATCAATCCTTGGGTTATGATATAGAACGTTCATCATCCTTCTATGTTAGTAATGACCAATGGAAAAAAGGAATAGAGATTGCCTATTTACCCAATGCTAAAAAACAAGCTAATAAGGTATTGTTGGTAGAGGACATCCGGTTAAGTAAATTTATTGATGACCCGCATCAGAAGTTTTATTACATCTATAACTTCGATCGTCCTTATGAATTCCATGTGGAATTAATCAAAATTTTGAAAGAAGAAGAGGGAAAAGAATATCCAGCTATATACAAAAAGATCGGTGATGCACCTAAAAATGTTTCGGCAGCAAATTTTCCGGTGGTTGATGAAAATGAAGAAGATGAAGATGAAGAGATTCTAGAAGATGGCCTAGAGGAATATGGTGTCGATGAAGAAGATGAATTTGACTTATTTGATGATGAATCCACTTCAAGTTCAGAGAGTGATGGTAATAAGGCTAGTTCCGAAGATTATTAATTTATAAAAATACAAGAATGGGAAAAGGTGATGGGTTAAACGATCATCTTTTTTTCGTTTAATGAAGTTTCAAACTTGTTGCATGCGAAATCAAAAAATATTAATTGTTGTGGTTGGCCCTACAGCAGTAGGTAAGACAAGTTTGGCGATTGCCCTGGCAAAAGAATACCAAACGGAAATAATTTCTGCTGATTCTAGGCAATTTTATCGTGAATTAACTATTGGTACAGCAAAACCGACCCCAACAGAATTAGCACAGGTTAAACATCACTTTATTGATTCACTTTCCATTGAAGAGGATTATACTGCGGGAGATTTTGAAAGAGAAGGGTTGCAAAAGCTGAATGAACTTTTCTTAGGTCATGACATTGTGGTAGCAGTTGGTGGATCTGGCTTGTTTGTCAGGGCTTTGTGTGAGGGTTTAGATGACTTACCCAAAGCACCCATATCGGTACGCACAGCACTAAATGAAACCCTGGAAAAACATGGATTACCTTATTTACAGAATGAATTAAAAAAAATAGACCCCCTCTATTATGAACAGGCGGATTTAGCGAATCCGCAACGGGTAATCCGTGCTTTAGAAGTTTTTCAGGCTAGCGGCAAACCTATCTCATTTTATTTAAATAATCAAGTTTACCAAAAAAAGCGCGATTTTCGAGTGATTACGATCGGTTTAAATACACAACGTGATTTATTATATGATCGAATTAATCAGCGAGTAGAACTGATGATGCAAAATGGTTTATTGGAAGAAGTACAGAATTTGATTCCATTTCGAAATAAAGCAGCGCTGTTGACAGTTGGTTATGGCGAACTATTCCAATATTTGGCAGGGGAGATCACACTTGAAAAAGCCATCGAGCTTATTAAACAAAATAGCAGAAGGTACGCTAAAAGACAAATTACTTGGTTCAAAAAATATGGAAACACTACTTGGTTTGAACCCACAGAATTCCAGGGAATAAAAAAATATATTGAGCAAGAATAAGAGATAACTTGTACTTAATTTTAAGTTTAGTTTTTTATGTGTTTAGTAGCATGTAGAGAACATGTCTAAACCACGATATTCTTAAAAAAACATACCAAGACGCGCATCGCGTCTTGGTATGTTATCCTTAAAGGTTAAGGTTTATTTTATCAAATAGTTCCATCCAAATGGATCGTCTATTCTACCGTACCGCAAATCATCTAGATAGCTAAGTGCTTTATTGGAGAATTCTCTTTCCTCTACTGCAGGAAGAGTATAATCTTGACCATTCAAACCAATTCTGTCAATATGCGTAATGGTTGCCGCAGTACCTGCCGCAAAAGCTTCTGAAACTTCACCTGATTTTATGCCATCAATGAGCTCCTGAACGGATACTTTCCGTTGTTCAGTTTTGTAACCCCATTTTTCAGCTAATTCCATAATAGTCCGGCGGGTAACGCCATGTAATATCGTGTCTCCATGCGGTGTGATGATGGTGTTTCCTATTCGAAAAATAAGGTTGGCTGTACCTGCTTCTTCTATGTATTTATGTTCCAAGGCATCAGTCCACATGATTTGATCATATCCCTCGTCATTAGCAAGCTGTGTTGGGTATAAGGAGAGGGCATAGTTCCCAGCATTTTTTGAAAATCCTACCCCGCCTTCAGCGGCGCGGGTGTAGTGTGTCTCTACTTTTAAACTAATTGGTTTACTATAATATGCTCCTACAGGACATGTTATAATCATGAATTTATAAGACTTGGAAGGATGCACGCCTAAAGCAGCCTCGGTGGCAAACATAAAAGGACGTATATATAAGGATGTTCCCGCTTTTGAAGGAATCCAATTCTTATCTGTGCTTAGCAATCTACTTAAACCATCCATGAATATTTCCTGAGGAACCTCTGGCATTTTTAATCGGAATGCGGATTTATTAAAACGTTCCCAATTCCTATCGGGACGGAAAATATTAATGCGACCATCCTCGAATTTGTATCCTTTAATTCCTTCAAAAATTGCTTGACCGTAATGCAAAGCAGACATAGATGGATCTAGCGACAGGTTAGCATATGGGACTATACTGACGTCTTCCCAATGGCCATTGTCATAATTTGCAACCAGCATGTGATCGGACATAATCTGTCCAAATTTGAGGTTGTTAAAATCTACCTGCGAGAGTCTTGATTGTTGTGTTGGCTCTACGCGAATTGAAATTTGTTCGGTCGCGCTCATATCTTTTGTATGTTAAACTGATCGCAATTTAGTCAAAAATATTAGAATTTGGAGATGAATTTTTCGTGTAAAAAATGGCAGTAGTATAAAAAAAAATAATGCACTATATGTATGGTTTTTTATTCAGCACTGTATACTGTTTCGTATACTTTGTTTTTTCAATCCTTGCCACAGTTGGTTCTGAAGATATTTTCGCTTTCGGTATAGTATTTGGATTAGTGGTCGTACTATAAATTGGTCTTGCCGCAGGATGGCAGAAATATTTCTGATTTTTCTTGATATCATCTTTGCTATCGACCAAAGCGTTTTAACCTAATTATAGTTTGTACGTGTTTAATGAGCCAGTTTGTGTTATCCGAGAAATGGTTCATCAAATGATTTTTTACTAAATGATTTACTATGGAAAGAAAAATTACTAACTTGAATACGCAAAATAACAAAGAGGTGGGTGTATTGAAATATATTCTTGGTTTTTTTGTTTTTCTCTATAAAACCGCGATTCGCCCGTAAAATATAGCTCTTTTTGCTGGGTTTTAGCAAGCATTATTTCTCAAATAAAGTTTAGTAGTTGTCTTTAACTTATCGTTTTAAGCAACGTGTCTAAGTATTCACGGTTATTAGCTAATCGAGGCACTTTATTCTGCCCTCCTAATCGTCCTCTTTCCTTCATCCAGTTATAGAAAGTGCCCTGAGCCGCTCGATGAATTACAGGAAATTTTAAGGCCATATTTTTAAATCTTTTGGCATCATAATCAGAATTAATCTCCCGCAGATTTTCGTCCAGGATTTCACAGAATTTTTGAAAATCTTCTGGTTCTCTTTCAAATTCTATAATCCATTCATGTGCCCCGGCATTCTTATCATTAAAGTATATCGGACCTGCGGTATAATCTTTTATAGCTGCCATTGTCGCTTTACATGCTTTTTCTAGCGCTTGGTCTGCATTATCCACAATAAGCTCCTCTCCGAACGTATTAATATATTGCTTAGTTCTACCCGTGATTTGAATACGATAAGGAGCTAACGAAGTGAATTTTATGGTATCACCTATTTTGTATCGCCATAAGCCAGCATTAGTGGAGATGATGAGTGCATAATTTTTGCCGATTTCAACTTGATGCAGTCCTTTGGTCTGGGGATGCTCATCAAGTAAATTTTCGACGGGAAGAAATTCATAGTAAATTCCATAATCCAACATTAATAATAGATCGTCTGAATCAGATCGATCTTGCAAACCAAAATAACCTTCAGAGGCATTGTAGTTTTCAAAGTAATACATGTTATCGGACGGGATCAATCTTCTAAATTGTTCGCGATAGGGTTTAAAACTCACCCCTCCGTGACCGTAAAACTCTAAATTTGGCCACACCTCTAATAAGTTGTCTTTACCCGTTAATTCCAGTATGCGATTTGCCAATACTAGATTCCAAGTAGGAACGCCTGCTAGACTGGTTACATTTTCTTTTATTGTCGTTTCCGCTATTTGCTCTATTTTCTCTTCAAAATTTGGATTTAAAGTGATTTCGATATTGGGTGTTCTTTTAAATTCAACCCAGAAAGGAAGATTACGTAATAGAATAGAGGAAAGATCCCCATAATAAGAATCAGGACTAAAGTTATTAATCTGAGAGGATCCCCCAATGACAACAGATTTACCCGTAAATAATTTGTTTTCGGGTTTATTGTGACAATATATGGAAAGCATGTCTTTGCCTCCTTGAAAATGACATTCTTCTAAGGCCTCCAGACTAACGGGTATGAACTTACTTCGATCCGAGGTGGTGCCTGAAGATTTAGCAAACCATTTAATATCACTTGGCCAGAGAATATTTTGTTCTCCTTTAATCATGCGATCTACATAACCTTTGATATCCTCATAATCTTGTATTGGAACCCTGCTTTTGAACTCTTCTGCTGTATAGATACTAGAATAGCCATATTTCTTACCCCATTCCGTGGCTTCAGCTGCAGAAATGAGACTCTGTAGCCATTCCTCTTGTACATCATTAGGATATTTCATAAAAAGCTCAATCTGATGAATGCGCTTTTTCATTATCCAGGTAAAAAGAGAATTTAAAATGGCCATGAGTTAATACTGTATTCGATAAAGTTAGAATTTTTTCCTTCGTAATTCAAAGTGTCTACCTAAATAGAATTTACGAGCTAGTTCATTATTCGCTATTTCTTCTGGTGTGCCAGTAAGCATTATTTTTCCTTCGGTTAGTAAATAGGCCCTATCGGTAATAGAAAGTGTTTCCTGAACATTATGATCTGTAATCAGAATGCCAATGTTTCGTGTTTTTAATTTGGCAACAATCGTTTGAATTTCTTCCACAGCAATTGGATCAACTCCCGCAAAGGGTTCATCCAAGAGGATGAAATTTGGGTTTGCCGCTAAAGCCCGGGCTATTTCAGTTCGACGGCGTTCCCCTCCAGATAAAAGATCACCGCGATTTTTGCGTACCCGGTGCAAGCTGAACTCCGTCAAAAGTTCTTCTAATTTTTCTCTACGCTCATTTTTATTTGTGATGTGTATTTCTAAAACGGAGAGAATGTTATCCTCTACCGATAATTTTCTAAATACGGATGCTTCTTGAGCCAAGTAACCTATACCACGTTGCGCGCGCTTATACATTGCGTCTTGCGTTATTTCCAAATCATCCAGGTAAACTTTTCCTTCATTGGGCTTAATTAAACCTACGATCATATAAAAAGATGTTGTCTTTCCGGCTCCATTGGGGCCTAACAATCCGACGATCTCACCTTGTTCCACTTGAAAGGAAACATCGTTCACAACGGTGCGTTGTTTGTATTTTTTGATTAGATGCTCTGCTCTTAGAATCATTTATTTAATTCTTTATTTGCAATGATATGATTAAAATTTTATTGCTTTTATATTGAGTTGCAAATTCTTTTTTCCACGCCAGGTATTTTCTTCAATACAAAAACAAATATCGAATGGTTTCCCTGTGTTTATTTCATGAACATATTCAGCCAAGCCAAACCCTATGCAGTCAAATGATATGGAATCGTTTTGCTTTATACTGAATTTTAAATGGGTGCTACCCACAATAAAGGCGATTGATGCGGAGGTAACCCCTTTCGATAAAAATGATGGTGCCTCATTCTGCGGACCAAAGGGTTGGAATTGGTTTAAAATCCGTACAAACTTGCTGTCAATTTGATCGATGTTAATTTCTTTTTCTATGCTCACCTCAGGCTGAAGCATTTCTGGTTTAATACTTTTAGTTACTACCTGCTCAAATCGTTCTTGAAACAGGGAAACATTATCGCGTTGCATGGTTAGACCTGCAGCATATTTGTGACCACCATATTGATCTAATAAGTCACTACATTCACTAAGCGCTTCGTATAAGTCAAATCCAACCACCGAGCGAGCCGATCCTGCAATATGACCATTCGTATTTGTTAATATGATTGTAGGTCTGTAATAGCGCTCTGTTAGCCTCGAAGCAACAATACCAATGACGCCTTTATGCCAGTCTTCCTGATATAATACGGTTGTCTTGCGCTTCTGAAGTTCGAGATCATTATCTAACAACGCTAAGGCTTCATTCGTAATTTTGAGATCGAATCCCTTTCGCATATTGTTTTGATCGTCGATGCTCTCAGAAAATACTTTCGCTTCTTGTAAAGATTTAGAAATCAATAATTGGACAGCATCTTTAGCGTGATCAATACGACCAGCCGCGTTGATGCGGGGACCAATTTGAAAAACGATATCACTAACTGAAAATTGACCAGACTTATGGGTTGATAAATTTATTAAGGCTTGCAATCCGCAACAAGGATTACTGTTTAATTTTTTTAGACCGAAATGGGTTAAGATGCGGTTTTCTCCGGTAATAGGGACGATATCAGATGCAATACTAACCGCCACTAAATCTAGGAATTGGTAGGCCAGCTCCATCTTCATCTTATTTTGTAGGATAAACGCCTGGATTATCTTGAATCCGATTCCACAACCTGATAATTCTTTGTAAGGATACAGACAATCTGCTCTTTTTGGATCAAGTACGGCGACGGCATCTGGCAAAGCTTCCCCTGGAAGATGGTGATCGCCGATAATAAAATCGATACCTTTACTTTTGGCATAATCAATCTTATCGGTGGCTTTTATGCCGCAGTCAAGGGCAATAATTAATGAAAATCCATTTTCGAAAGCATAATCAATTCCCTCAGTGGAAATCCCATATCCTTCGCTGTATCGGTCTGGAATATAATAGGCTAAGCCGGTATGGAAGTCTCTAAAGAAACTATAGACGACAGCAACTGCGGTAGTCCCATCAACATCATAATCCCCATAAATAAGTATTTTTTCTTTATTACCAATGGCTTTTTCGATTCGCGCTATTGCCCGATCCATATCCTGCATTAGAAAAGGATCATGTAGTTGTTCTATAGCAGGTCTAAAGAAGTCACGTGCTTGATCAAAGGTTTCAACCTCACGATTAACTAAAAGTTCGGCAATGATTGGATTTACACCAAGCGCTGCCTGAAGCTTGTTTGTTTTCTCGAGATTCTTTTTTGGTTTTAGGACCCACCTTTTTTGCATACCTTTGCCTACTTAATTACGTGTAAATATACATTATCTCATGCTACTAACCTAATGCAGTAGTGGATGTAATTGAATGGACACACCTAACTCTCAAAAATACAATTAAATAGATATGGCTCGTGCATATTCCCTTTTTGAAGGTTCTTATTCGGTAGATATCAGTAAGAAATTTGTTCCTTTTGACCCTAATAAAGATGATCCTAAGGATAGACCAGGGTCTCTTTTTGTTCATGTGCATCCTTTTCTGATTGAAACCAAAAATGGTTTAATCGTTATAGATACTGGGTTAGGACAAAGAAATGAAAACGATGAACTCGTAATCCATGCCAATATCAAAAAGCTTGGATTTTCCATCAAAGATGTGCGGTATGTTTTGATGTCCCATTTACATAAAGATCATGCAAACGGCATGGTGGATGTTAAAAATGGTTCTAAACATTTAGCCTTTCCAAATGCGGAATACGTGATCCAAGAGCAGGAATGGGAAAACGCTTACAGTTCTGAGTCTTCTTCCTATATTACCGATGTTTTTGATATAGTACAACGCAGTGGTAATATCTTATTCGTCAATGGAGATGGACAGTTAACACCAGAAATCAGTTATGAACTCTCCGGTGGACATAGTGAGTTCCATCAAGTATTTCATTTACAAATAGAAGGTGAGCATTTCTTTTTTGGTGGGGATGAACTGCCAGAGCCTGAAGAAATTTTCCGAAATTTCATTGCAAAATATGACTACAACGGAAGAAAGGCAAAAGAACTCAGAGAGCAGTACTGGGAAAAAGGTATTAAGGGTGATTGGATATTTTTATTCTATCATTCAAAAAGTATAGCGATAGGGCGTCCTGAATTAAAAACTGATGGCAGTTATAAGATCGCAAATGTTGAATAATCCGATGGATTTCTATATATTTGAGAACATCAGGCATCCTTGTATACTTAATTTAAATCTATTTAATATTAATTTTTATGTCGGTAGTAAGAGAAAGTGACCTTATTGGTATTGGTAAGAAATACCAAATTGAAACCGAGGCTGGAGACAACATGGTTGTGGTTATCCATGATGATGGTAGAAGAGAACTTTACCGTCACGAAGATGAGGATAATGAGACACATTGTGTCATGACCTTGTCAGATGAAGAGTCACGCCAAGTGGCTGGAATCCTTGGTGGTTTGTCTTATAAGCCAAAGGCATTAGAGACGATTGAGGTAGCGCTTGATGATCTGCGTATTGAGTGGTACAAAGTAGAGACATCAAATGATGGGGTAAATAAAAGTATCGGAGAACTGGGGGTTAGGCAACGCACCGGTGCATCGATCATTGCCGCCATTCGAGAGGACGAAACTAAAATCAATCCTGGACCGGATTACTTAATTACCCCCGGAACAACCCTGGTTATAGCGGGTAAACAGAAAAGTATCAAGTTACTAAAAGAAATATTACTGTAAAATTTAACTATGACTAATACCATAATTATCGAAATAGGAATAGCTGTTTTGTTAGTAGCTTCTGTTGGCCTACTTGCCAATAAGCTTCGATTTTCGGTCATTCCATTTTTCATTGTAATTGGTATGGTTTTAGGAAATGAAAATTATCCAGGATTTTTTGCGGATTTTTTAGCGCAGGTAAATAATGAGAATTTAACGGCGTCTGTGAATTCGGTTTGGTCATTTTTAACCTTTTCTGAAAGCAAGCCCTTTATAGATTTTATGGGACGCCTGGGCGTACTATTCCTTCTTTTCTATCTTGGATTAGAGTTTTCAGTCGGCCGACTTATTAAATCTGGGAAATCAATCGTCACAGGTGGAACTTTCTATGTTATTTTAAATTTTATATCGGGCTTATTGGTAGGATGGATGATGAACCTGCCATTTAAAGAAATGATGGTTCTTTGTGGGATAATGACGAGTTCATCTACCGCCATTGTTGCTAAGGTTTTAACAGATCTTAAACGTACAGCAAACAGGGAAACAGAAGTAATCATGGGTATGATTATGTTTGATGATTTGTTTATTGCTATGCACATTTCGTTCCTTTCTGGTTTGATATTAACCGGTGGAGGCTCTTTTTGGACCGTTGCGGGCACCTCACTGTTGGCCTTAGGTTTTATTCTCTCCTTCTTAATTTTAGGAAGAAAGCTAGTGCCGTTTATTGATAAATTACTACAGGATAAATCTTCTGAATTATTTATTCTGGTCATCTTTAGTTTGTTATTTACGATCGCTGGATTTTCGGAAACTATTCATGTTGCCGAGGCAATAGGTGCTTTGATGGCTGGATTAGTTTTTGCGGATTCCAAATATTTGAAGAAAATTGAAGCAATGGTCCTGCCTTTTAAAGATTTTTTTGGGGCGATGTTTTTCTTCAGTTTTGGTCTGTCAATTGATATCTATTCTTTAGGTGGAGCCGTAGGATGGGCTACTTTTGCTGCAGTGGTAACCATTATTGGGAATGTTATTTCGGGGTATGTGGCTAGTAGATTTTCAGATCTCAAACCGAAAAACTCGGTGGATATTGGATTTACTCTATCGGCTAGGGGAGAATTCTCTATTATCATGGCGAATATTGGGAAAGCCGGTAAATTATTACCTGTAATTCAGTCTTTTGTTGTGGTTTATGTTTTGATTTTATCCATTGTATCTCCTTTATTAACAAAAGAATCCCGCAATATTTGGAATAAACTTGCGGGGGAGGATGAAACACTTAAAAAGCCAAAAAAGAAATTAAGTGATTTGGAATCGAGCGTTGACCAATCTTAATCCTCGTATCCAAAGCTTTTTAAATAATTCTTTTTACTTCTCCAATCCGGAATTACTTTAACAAACAACTCTAAAAAAACTTTACCACCAATAAATTCCTCTATATCTAGACGGGCATAGGTACCTACCTTTTTAATCATTGCCCCCGCCTTTCCTATAATAATATTTTTTTGAGAATCTCGCTCTACAATTATTTCGGCTGAAATTCTAGTGATCGTTGGCTCTTCTTTATAAGCGGTGATGATAATCTCTGTGCTGTAGGGGATCTCTTTATCATAAAGCTTAAATACCTTCTCTCTGATGATTTCAGAGGCGAAGAACCGCATGGTTTTATCCGTTAGCTCGTCCTTTTCATAATAAGGCGCGTGAACTGGTAATTTGTCTTTAATATAATTCATGACTGCCTCTACATTGTAGCCAAGTAAAGCTGAAACTGGAAAGATAATTTCGGGATTAATTTTCTCTTTCCAATAGGCCATTTTTGCAATTACAATCTCCTCGTTTGACTTATCAACTTTATTAATAATGACCGCAATAGGAGATGTTGTATTCCGTAATTTTTCGATAACATCATTTTCATCATATTTTTCATTGATGTCTGTAACAAATAATAGAATGTCTGCGTCAATGATTGAACCTAACACGAAATTCATCATGGATTCCTGTAGATTGTAGTTCGGTTTGATGACCCCAGGTGTGTCTGAAAAGACTATTTGGTGGTCTTCATCGTTTACAATACCAATAATTCTATGGCGAGTTGTTTGAGCTTTAGGTGTGATGATAGACATTTTTTCACCCACTAAAGCGTTCATTAACGTTGATTTACCTGCATTTGGTTTACCAATGATACTTACGAATCCAGCTTTATGCGACATTATTTTATTTTTTATTTGCTTTACAAAGAAACAAATAATATCTTTGTGCTCCAATTCGGAGGTAATATAATCTGCTTTGTTGTTAAAAGGAGCACGATTTTTAAAAATATATTGCGGGATGGAGCAGTTGGTAGCTCGTCGGGCTCATAACCCGAAGGTCATCAGTTCGAGTCTGATTCCCGCTACTACCGGACCAAGTGCGAGACTTGGTCCAAAGACATTGAAAATACATTGCGGGGTGGAGCAGTTGGTAGCTCGTCGGGCTCATAACCCGAAGGTCATCAGTTCGAGTCTGATCCCCGCTACTATTTAGGTTTCAATCTTAATGATTGGAACCTTTTTTTTGCTTAAAAATCTCCCGTCTTTAATGGTGCGTAGATTGTTTTGTAATCCCTCTGCAATTGAAGCGGCCATAAATCACACAGCCATAATATGATGAGCTAATCAGTTCTCATTTGTATATCTCCTTTAGAAAATATAAAATTATAGAAGCGCTGAACAATTTCTTTGATGTGTTGTGAAAAATACTTTCTTACACAAATAGTAAATATGTGTTCATAAATAGAAGTAAAAGGTATTTTTTTCATATTATTGTGATATAATGTAGCGTCATTCCACAGATCATCGTAAGATGAACTAGGAAATCGACATCGAATGGAAAATGAATAATGGATGATGACACGAAGTGTTTTTATCGATATGAAACCATCTTAAAGATGGCCTACTTGAGGTTGGCTTTGTTAACTAGGAATTTAATACTATATGCATATAACCAGTGTAATTCTAATTTATGGATAAACCTTTAAACATCGGAAACCAGTTCAATGAAAAAGTTATACCAAGCATGCTGAATGGTATAATAGTGTGTTTCCGGATGACAAAAGAAAAATCGATGCGATTGAATCTTTTAAAAGCTACAAGGGGAGTATACACCACTGGTTACAGCAAATATTCTTCAGTTGTCTTGATCCTTTTTTAATCGATAAGAATGCCAGCTGGCTGACCTTGGGCGATGCATTCGGTCACGACGCAGGGTATTTAATTGAACAAGGTCTTTACGATGTAATGGCAAGCGATCTCAATACTGACTTTTTAGAGGTGTCTAATGCCCTTGGCATGATTAGGGAATTTAAAAGTGAAAATGCTGAAAATTTATCTTATAATGACCTAAGTTTGGATTATATATTATGTAAGGAAAGCTATCACCATTTCCCACGCCCATATGCTGCACTTTATGAGATGGTTAGGGTAGCCAGGAAGGCCGTTATTATAATTGAACCACAGGATCCGATTGCTAAAATGCCACTTTTGCTCTTTCTGTCAAATATCTTAGAAAAACTTAGCACCGGGCTTTCAGGGAAGATATGGAAGAACAGATTTTCTTATGAAAAAGTTGGGAATTTTGTCTATAAAGTATCTGAACGAGAAATTGAGAAATTTGCAGCTGGACTGAATCTCCCAGCGGTTGCGGTGAAATCGATCAATCCAAATTTTTGGTTCCAAGGTAGCAATGAAATCCCCGCTGACAATAAGCATAAAGAGTTCAGAAAAATTGCTTTTAAAAAAAACATTCGTGATTTTCTTACAAAGATTGGCTTTCTTCCGAGCCAAACATTATCACTGGTAATCTTAAAGCAGAAACCCGATCATAATCTAAAAAAGGAGTTGATAAAAAATGGATACCGGTTAATAGAGATACCTGAAAATCCCTATTTGTAAAATCAGACACTGATATCAAAAACAAAAGTTCTTAAAGTACAACCTGACTGCACCTCATATTTGCCCGAGTAAAATGGAGCACTTTAGTTTTCTACTTTTGCCTAAGCATTATTTAAACAGGAATAACAGGCTCAGTAGGATCTTTTTTGGTGGAAATGAAAATTTTAATAGTTGGATTTTAATGTTCCATCTACAAATTCTAAATGATATAACTTTCCATTGTTTTCAATTTCAACTTCAAATGGAGATGGTTTTATCCTGATCTGGGTTGGAAACCACGTTTCTTTTTTATTATAATTAGTGATCAAAAACCTTCCTTTGGGGGATCCATTGGTTCCAAATCTGTCTAAATCTCCTTTCCAGAATTCTGTTTGGCAAGTTTCTTCTAAAAAAGAGTTTACGCCCGACACATCGTCTGTCCCAATTCCTATTTCATTAATACCCAATATGTCGGTAATTTCGAATTTTTTGTTACTGGTGTTTTCCAAATCATGATGAGCAATAAACTCCGCAAGGTTGCCACTTCCATCGTAAAAGTAAAAAGAGTCAGCGTTCCACTCTGTAAAATTAACGGTTCTTTGGCCATTCTCAATTTCCAGTATGTTAACGCGATTTTCCATCCAGGCTAAAGCGTCGGGTAATCGGTTGGATGGGATCAAAAAACAATAATGGTACAGAAAAGGAATATCTGATTTTTTAAATTCCAATTTTGACCAACCAATCTGTATGCAAAACATATCATCATTTTCTTCATAAACTTTTAAACCTAAAGTTTTGGTGAAAAAATCTTTCCCTTCCTGAAGTTGGTTCGTAAGAATTGTTAACTTTTTAATTTTCATAATCTTATTATCCTATTCTACTATTTATTAAATAACGAAATTATTTTGGTCAGTGTTGAATAGTACCTAGCGAATTTTCGATTATAACTTGTTATTTCTATCCTTACAAGCTAGCCTTTTTTAACAATATTATTTACCAAATTTTGTAAATTCTTTCACTTTTCTTTTACTACCAACCTTGTATTAATTGTGTATATAAACTTTAAATATAGTTATAATATTTCTTAACATTGCGAAAAAAATAAGTAGCTTTGTTAGCTATAGGAGTCGTATTTGAATGAAAAAAAATATTAAACGAAGTAATAAATGAAATTAGCACAGATTAGCGTCGTAGTAGGCTGTCTTTTTTTTATTTCCTGTTCGCAGAACGAAATAGTTGACCCTCCTACACCTCCTCAACAAGAGATTCTCGACTTTGCTTTAGATAGACAGGAGCTCAGATCTTTTAAGTCGATTGAAAAGAGTAGGGATGCGGTCGATTTAGATGAGTCTCAGATTAAGGAGCAATTCGATACTCGTGTGAAATCTTTTATCCCAGTCAAAATAATAATCGACAACGATTCAACTGTTTTAGTCAAAATAAGTGGTTTAGAAGAATCGTATGAATCTACATGGGAATCTGACAAACTTTATATCCAAGGTACTGACGAAGGATCCAAAATCTTGTTAGGCGAAAAGACGGAAATGGGTTTTATGCTTACATGCTCATTTTATTCCAATAAAGTAACCCAAAATGCTAGGTCATACCATAGTTTAGGACAAGATTATTCTCTAGAAGATTATACCTCATTAATTGCAGATGCAGAGCACTATAAGTTGGTTTGGTTACAAGTCGCTTCTTTCTATAATTAACAACATTCCATTTTATAATTGATAATGAAAAGTATTTTATTTTTTTGTACGGCATTTTTTTTTACCATAACGGTTCCCTGCAAAGCACAGCAATCTGCCACCGTATTTGCGACAAAATCATCCCAGGAGATGTACCTTGCAGGTGTACTGGATAAAAATGCATTCAATGAAGACAACCATGTTGTACTGGACCTGATCGACGATAATATTACGATGAGTTTTACGGGGATTGCGGCAAAAAGTCTAACCTTTCATTCAGATAAGGTCCAAATGGATCAAGCTATCACAGAAGTCATTAATACTTTGGATGAGAATGTTTTTCAAAACAGTAATTCTTTTTCATATAATCTCCAAGAATTAGATAGCTATAATGCAATACAAAATTATTTTGGACAGGCAATTGAAAATAACAAATGGTTTGGCATCCCAGAGGGCAAGAACAAACCCAAAACCCTTCTTGCTCTGGATATAAGTAGAGTTGCCTTTTCTGTCGCTCTGGATCTTCCTCCAAATGGTCAGTTTAATATGAATGCATCTGATTTGGAAAAATATAAACTGGATGACCTAATATATGTCAATTCTCTTTCTTTTGGCCGTAGGATAATTGTTTTAATTGAATCTAATATAGAAAGGGCTAAAGTGTTGCAAGCAATCAACGCAGTGATTGAGGGCGCAAAAGTGTCAGCAGCGCATAAGGCAATTTTGGCAAATTGTACATTCACTAGTATAAATTTTGGTTCGCAAGAAATCGCTATGAAAGCAGCGTCTCCTTTTACTACTATTCTGCAATACATGAATGCTGAAATGAAAGCTGAAAACTATGGCACACCTATATCTTTTGGTGCATCTTACGTGAAAGATAACAGTGTTTTTGAAAATCAGTATTAACTAATTATTCGACATATAGACTTTCAATTTAGCTGTTCAGTCTTTTAAGACTTGATAGCAAAAAAAACACGATCTTTTTAGGATCGTGTTTAATTTCGGGTTTAGCTTGTATTCCAATTTTTTTTGGATGAGAACTCACCCTTTATTTTCTGTGCTATTTAATGCTGGTTATTCTATTGTAACTTTTACGCTAAATGGTGAATAGCTTCTTTGCTCTCTAAAACACTCTCGCCCATTAAATATTGGTCAACCTGGCGGGCGCACTCACGTCCTTCAGAGATAGCCCAAACGACTAATGATTGACCTCTTCGCATATCACCTGCAGAAAATACTTTGTCCACATTCGTTTTATAATTCGATTCGCTAGCAAGAACATTGCCTCTGTTGTCTAATGTAATCCCGAGCTGCTCTAATAATCCATCTTTTTGGGGATGTAAAAAACCCATGGCTAAAGTGACTAATTCGCAAGGGATTTCGCGTGCTGAGTCTTGCACCTCTTTAAAAGAGCTTGGTCGACCATTCGCATCAGTTTCCCAGGTTAAATCAACTACAATAGCGCCTTTTAAGTTGCCGTTTTCATCACCAACAAATTCTTTTGTGCTGATGCTCCAATGTCTTTGACAACCCTCCTCATGGGAAGATGTCGTTTTTAATAACATTGGATAAGTTGGCCAAGGCATACTAGTTGATCGAGATTCTGGTGGTGTCGGCATCAATTCGAATTGTGTGATTGATTTTGCACCATGCCTATTGGATGTGCCTACACAATCAGAGCCCGTGTCACCCCCACCAATAACCAAGACATTTTTACCTTTAGCATGAATTTCCTCCTCGGTAAAACTAGATTCGCCTACCCGTTTGTTCTGTTGTTTTAAGAACTCCATAGCAAAGTGTACCCCTTTAAGCTCGCGCCCGGGAATAGGTAAGTCTCGTGGTATGGTGGAACCTCCTGTTAGAATAATTGCATCATATTGGTCTAAGGCTTGAACAGGAACATTTCCCCCAACTTCGGCATTTAATTTAAATTCAATGCCGGATTGTTCCATGACTTCAATTCGACGATCAATGACCGATTTTTCAAGTTTGAAATCAGGAATGCCATACCGTAGTAATCCACCTGGTTTATCATCACGTTCAAAGACGGTAACCTGATGGCCTGCTTTATTTAATTGGGCCGCAGCTGCAAGTCCCGAAGGTCCTGATCCTATAATTGCTACTTTTTTATCGGTTGTCAAAAAGCTATTATCTGGTTTTACAAAACCTTTTTTAAAGGCAATTTCAATAATATGTTTCTCGATTTCTTCGATGGCTACCGGGTTTTTATTAATTCCCAATACACAAGCTGATTCGCATGGAGCAGGGCAAATTCGTCCAGTGAATTCTGGAAAATTATTAGTAGAACTGAGAATCTGATAAGCTTCTTCCCAGTTTCCAGCATAAACAGCGTCGTTGAACTCGGGAATAACATTCCCTAGCGGACACCCCGAGTGACAAAACGGTATGCCGCAATCCATGCATCGGGCTGCTTGCGTATGTAGTTGATTATCTGAATAGGGTTGTACGAATTCCTGATAATTTTGTTTTCTGCTTTCCACTGTATCTTTTTGAGGAAGCACTCTTTCAAATTCTAAAAATCCTGTTGGTTTTCCCATGGTTATATTCCTCCTCTAATTATACGGTTGCTAATTTTTTACTGATAACGTTTTTATATTCTTTTGGAAAAACTTTTATAAAGCTATTTTTCTCCTTGGACCAATTGCTGAGTATATCCTGAGCTCGTTGACTATTAGTTAAATGGATATGGCGTTTTAGTAAGTGGATAATGGCGGTTTCATCTTCCGCTTCAAGTGGATCTAAATCAACTGTTTCCTTATTGCAGTTGTCTTTAAAATTCCCTGTAATATCATAAATCCATGCTATTCCTCCGCTCATTCCAGCTGCGAAATTTCTGCCGGTTTCACCTAAAATTAAGGTCCGACCACCTGTCATATATTCACAGCCATGGTCCCCAATACCTTCCACTATAGCGGTTGCACCTGAATTTCGAACAGCGAATCGTTCGCCAGCCATCCCATTGATGAACAAATAGCCCGAAGTAGCGCCGTATAAGGCAACGTTTCCAATAATGATATTTTCATGAGGAACCAAGGGGCTTTCTTTTGCCGGATAGATCACCAATTGTGCGCCCGATAGTCCTTTACCTACATAATCATTAGCTTCTCCTTCTAATTCAAGGGAGATACCTTTTGTATTGAAAGCTCCAAATGATTGCCCAGCAGAACCTTCAAATTTGTAATTTATGGTGTTATCAGGTAGTCCTTCGGAGCCATATATTTTTGATATTTCATTGGAGAGCATTGTTCCAATTGTCCGATCCGTGTTTTTTACTTCGAAAGTTCCGAATACCGGTGTTTTATTTTCTAATGCAGTTTTGGCCTGGCGTAATAAACCCCAATCTAAAATCATGCTCATACCATGATCCTGTTCTTCGGTGTTATAAAGAGATTCACCTTTGGTGTTGGAGGCAACATGAAGAATGCCTGAAAAATTTATTTTCTTTGCCTTCCAATGAGTGATGTCTTCTCTTTTCTTTAGGAATTGCGCCCTTCCGACCATCTCATTGATGGTTTTGAAACCCAGTTCAGCCATAATTTCACGCATTTCTTCTGCTAAGAACTGAAACAAGTTTACAACGTCTTCTGGTTTACCTGTAAATAATTTACGTAGCTCAGGATCTTGTGTGGCGACGCCAACAGGACAGGTGTTTAAATGGCATTTACGCATCATTATACAACCGCCTGCAATCAAGGCTGCTGTTGCGACACCCCATTCTTCAGCTCCTAGTAAAGTAGCAACTACCAGATCTCTTCCCGTTTTCATTTGTCCATCGGCTTGTAGCACGACGCGACTACGGAGTTTATTTTGTACCAATGTTTGATGGGCTTCGGCTAATCCTAATTCCCAGGGAAGGCCTGCATGTTTTACAGAGCTGACTGGAGAGGCGCCGGTTCCGCCATCAAAACCTGCGATTAATATGACATCGGCATGGGCTTTCGCGACTCCGGCAGCAATAGTACCTACGCCTGCCTTGGAGACAAGTTTTACATTGATTCGAGCTTCTCTATTGGCGTTCTTAAGATCAAAAATTAGCTGTGCTAAATCTTCGATCGAATAAATATCGTGATGTGGAGGGGGGGAAATAAGTCCGACCCCAGGTGTGGAGTGACGAACTTTTGCAATCCATTCATCTACTTTGTGTCCTGGTAACTGCCCGCCTTCACCGGGTTTTGCTCCTTGAGCCATTTTAATCTGAATTTCATCAGCTTGTGCCAGATAATTCGATGTAACTCCAAATCTAGCCGAGGCGACCTGTTTGATAGAAGAACGCATCGAATCGCCATTGGCTAATTTTGTATAGCGTATCTCATCTTCTCCACCTTCTCCGGTATTTGATTTACCACCTATACGATTCATCGCTATAGCCAAAGTACTGTGGGCTTCATGCGAAATGGAACCGAAAGACATTGCTCCTGTGGCGAATCTTTTCAATATTTCGCTGGCAGGTTCTACTTCCTCAATAGGGATGGATGTTCGGTGTTTGGCAAAATCTAGTAATCCCCGCAGGGTAAACATATGCTCTTTTTGATTATTAATTAAGTGTGCATATTTTTTGTATGCTTCATAATCATTATTCCGAGTTGCCTGCTGCAACAGATGAACAGTTTGGGGATTCCAAAGGTGCCCTTCACCTCTTCTTTTCCACTGGTATAAACCACCTTCTGGAAGTAGGTTTGGATTAGCTCTGCTTGTTTCAAACCCTCTTTTATGCTTAGCAAGTGCTTCTTTTGCCAAATCATCTAGACGTAGTCCACCAATTCGTGAAACTGCGCCACAGAAAAATTGATCTACCACTTGGCTATCTATACCTAATACTTCAAATATTTGAGCACCATGGTAGGATTGTAACGTTGATATTCCCATTTTTGAGAATATTTTTAACAAACCATTACAAACGGCCTTCACATAATTATTTTTTAATTGCTCCCAGGTCAATTCTGTATCCAAATGACCTACGGCCTTCATGGTGCGGATACTAGCTAATGCCATATATGGATTTACAGCTGTTGCCCCAAAGGCTAATAAGCAAGCAAAATGATGGACTTCCCAGGCATCACCCGCTTCTACAACTAGTCCTACGGCTCCTCTATTACCAGTTTTTATTAAATGGTGATGAACGGCAGATACGGCTAAAAGCGAAGGGATAGCACAGTGTTGAGAATCTATTGCTCGATCAGACAGGATAATGACTTCAAAACCATCTCTGACCGCATCATCGGCATACCGGCATAAACGCTCTAATCCAGCCTGTAATGAACCTGCTCCTCCGTCTGCACGAAAGTAACTTTGAATGGTTTTTGCTTGAAAGACACCTGTATCAATAGAACGTAATTTTTCTAACTCGCTTGAGGTTAAAATTGGATGTTCCAAAGCAACGCAATGACAGAATTTTTTGTCTTCCACCAAAATGTTACCTGAGTTTCCAATAAAAGTAGCTAAACTCATCACCAGACGTTCCCGAATTGGGTCGATCGGTGGATTGGTTACCTGCGCAAAGTATTGTTTGAAATAACTTGATATATGTTGAGGGTGATCAGAAAGAACGGCTAAGGGGACATCTGTTCCCATTGAACCAATCGGTTCATAACCGGTTAAGGCCATCGGTGTTAAAATGTTATCGATGTCTTCACGTGAATAACCAAAGGATTGCTGATATTTGAAAACAGAATCTTTCGAAAGATAGGTGAAGGTAACTCTTGGTGTGGCTAATTCTTCTAATTTTATTTTGTAGTTGTTAATCCATTCACCATAAGGTTGTTGGTGAATCAATTCGCCTTTTATCTCGTCATCTGATCTAATTTTACCAGAATCCATATCCACCACAAAAATCTTTCCTGGTTGTTGTCTGCCTTTTTTAATGATTAATGATTCATCGATCGGTAATGCGCCGGCTTCAGAAGCTACAACAACGCGATCATCTGAGGTGATTGCGTAGCGTAGGGGACGAAGCCCGTTTCTATCCAGGGTTGCGCCAATAATATTACCATCGGTAAAGCAAAGTGCTGCTGGACCATCCCATGGTTCCATTAGCGTGGCATGGTATTCATAAAATGCTTTTTTAAGTGGGTCCATTTGCTCGTTGCCATCCCATGCCTCAGGAACTAACATCAGCATTACGTGTGGCAAACTTCGTCCACTATGCAGTAGTAATTCAACCACATTATCCAAGCACGCAGAATCCGATTGGCCGCGATCGACTACAGGGAGCAAGATCTCCATCTCTTCTGCAGTAAAGTAAGGGGATGAATACGCCCGTACACCTGCATAAAACCAGTTTAAATTACCTGTTAGGGTGTTGATTTCCCCATTATGTGCGATCATTCGGAATGGTTGCGCTAATGACCAAGAAGGAAAGGTATTGGTTGAAAATCTTGAATGCACTAAACCAAAAGCGGAAATTACTCTTTTGTCTTTTAAATCTTCAAAATAACTTCCAACTTGATAAGTCGTCAGTTGTCCTTTGTATATTATTGTTTTACAAGATAGCGAGGCAATGTAAAGAGGGAGTGGATATTCCTGATGTTCTTTAATTTTCTGAATTATTAATCTTCTTAGAACAAATAATTTACGTTCGAAATCTGCTGTGCTTGTGACACTTGCCGGCCTAGAAACAAAGAATTGTACAATCTCCGGTTCAGCGCTTAATGCAGTGGGTCCAATACCTTCCTTATTAACAGGAACGGTTCGAAAACCTAATAAGTCCATCTGACGGTCCGCAGTTGCCTGGGCAATTACTTCGCGGCAGGTTGCATTCATTTCTTCTTCTTTTGGTAAGAAAAGCATTCCAACACCGTAATACCCTGGTTCTTCCAACTGAATTCCTAGGTTGATACATTCTTCCCATAAAAATTCATGTGGTAATTGTAACATGATACCAGCCCCATCTCCTGATTCAGGATCGCAACCGCATGCCCCACGATGTTCCATGTTTTCCAGCATGGTTAAGGCATCTTTTACCTGATTATGTGATTTTTGACCTTTGATATGAGCCACAAAACCAACCCCGCACGAATCATGTTCAAATTCTGGGTTGTAAAGTCCTTCTAACTGCATTGTATTTGAAAATTAGTAATAATAACATAAGAGTTTGCTAATATACGAATAAAATATGTAATTATTTATAATAATATCAAAAAAAACAATGAAACGTTGTGTTTAATGTAATTATTTCATTCTTTATTAAAGATATCGTATTTGTTTCGCCATTTCTCTGTAAATATGAAATATGATTCGGTACATTTGTTTTTCCAACAAATAAATTATGCTGATTAAAGAAATCGAAATCTACCGGTTAAGTATTCCTATGGAACCCTTTGTTATTGCTACTGGCATTATGGAATATGCACAAAATACCTTTATACGGGTGAAGACTGACCAAGGACTTTATGGTGTAGGGGAGTGTTCCGCTTTTCCCATGATCGTGGGTGAAACGCAAAACTCGTGTATAGCTGTTGGCCAAGAACTAGCCAAATTGTGGATTGGGAAAGATCCATTGCAAATCGAGCAAAGACTTGCTGAGCTGCATTTATTTATAGCGAATAATAGTACCATCAAATCGGCCTTTGATATGGCTCTTTATGATTTGGCGGCCAAGCACGCAGGTTTACCACTGTATCAATTTTTGGGCGGTAGTCCTAAAGAAATTTATACAGATATTACCATAGGAATAGCTGATCCTGAGACAATGGCGGCCAAGGCAAAGGTATTACATGATCAGGGCGCTTTTGCATTAAAAGTTAAGTTGGGAAAAAACCCAATGGAGGATGTGGAGAGAATTCGCACGATACGAGCAGAAGTTGGTTTTGATATTCCTATTCGAATTGATGCAAATCAGGGATGGACATTTGATCAGGCCTTGTTGGCTTTGCAAAATATGGAATCATTGAAGATTCAATTTTGCGAGCAACCTATGCGGACTTATCATGATCATTTGCTCCCTGAATTAAGGAGTCAAACGATCATACCAATTATGGCTGACGAATCTGTCTATAATCATCATGATGCCGCACGTTTATGCCGCACGGACAGCTGTGATTATATAAATATTAAATTTTCTAAATCTTCTGGAATTGCCGAATCGCTGAAGATTCAACAAATTGCTCAAGAATATAATATTCCTTGTATGATTGGTGGTATGTTAGAAAGTAGATTAGCGCTGGCTGCTAAAACGCATTTTGCCTATGCAGCAGATCAGGTAAAGTTTTTTGATTTAGATACCTGCATGGTGGGACATTTAGCGGATCCGGTTATTGGCGGAATTAGGTACGATGGCTATTCCATTAGCTTGACTCCAGGGATAGGTATCGGAGCCGATATTGATCCCGACTTTCTAGCAGGTTGTGACAAATGGGTAATTTCTTAATGCTGTAAATATGTTAAATAATGATACATGGAACATAGGTACTAATGAAATAATTATAGTGCTTATATTGGTTGTAATTTTAATCTTTTTTGGTTACTTGTTTTCGAAGCTGTTAAAGCGAAAGTAACCCGTTATCCGCTTCATATTATTAATATTTTAAGTAACTTTGGGATTATTTATCAGATTTAATATGAGCACACAAAGAGGACCTATTTCTCAATTTATTGAGAAGAATTATCTTCATTTTAATGCTGCCTCACTAGTTGATGCAGCAAAAGGATACGAAACTCACCTAGCAGAAGGTGGTAGAATGTTGGTTTCATTAGCAGGCGCTATGAGTACCGCTGAATTAGGGATTTCCTTGGCAGAAATGATCCGTCAAGATAAAGTGGCTATCATTTCTTGTACAGGAGCTAACTTAGAAGAGGATGTGATGAATTTAGTGGCACATTCACACTACAAACGTGTTCCTAATTATCGTGATTTGACCCCGCAAGATGAGTGGGAGCTTCTAGAGAACCATTATAATCGGGTAACCGATACGTGTATTCCTGAGGAAGAAGCCTTTAGACGTTTACAATCCCATTTAGAAAAGGCTTGGAAAGATGCCGAGGCTAATGGCGAGCGTTTTTTTCCGCATGAATACCTATATAAAATATTGCTTTCTGGAGATTTGGAAGAGCATTATGAAATTGATTCGAAGAATTCATGGGTATTAGCTGCTGCTGAAAAAAATATTCCCATTGTCGTACCAGGTTGGGAAGATTCTACCTCAGGTAATATTTTCACTTCTTATGTGATTAAAGGTGAGCTAAATGTGCATACAGTTAAAACTGGTATAGAATACATGATTTATCTAACCGAGTGGTATCGTGCTAATTCAGGTGGTAAAGGAGTAGGTTTCTTCCAAATTGGCGGTGGTATCGCCGGAGATTTCCCGATCTGTGTAGTGCCTATGATGTATCAAGATTTGGAATGGCATGATGTGCCGTTTTGGTCTTATTTCTGTCAAATCTCTGATTCGACTACTTCCTATGGCTCTTATTCGGGAGCAGTACCGAACGAGAAAATTACGTGGGGAAAACTAGATACAGAATCTCCTAAGTTTATCGTAGAATCAGATGCTACTATTGTAGCTCCTTTGATTTTTGCGTGGGTATTAGGTCAATAGTATTCAATTAAATAGGTAGAAAAAGACACGTTGGAAAATAAGCTGATCACCGATAATCCTGTTGCTATTCAGACGCTAATGTCTGAAACCATCTTTTCTATTGAAAGTGAAGGGTTTCGTGTTTCTACCCAAGAAAATAAAGCAATTGAAATTCCTCAAGTGGATCAAGAACCAATTGAGGAGTTTATTTACCAGGGCGATAAATCGACAGGCGTATTGTTCATCCTGCGTTATCCTGATTTTCCTTATTTTTCACCTAAAGCTGCAGATGCGTTTTTGAAAACCATCGGCGCCATGAACCTGACCGCCAGCAATGTTGCGGTCATGAATCTGGCTAATCCACACAATCCTCAGGTGTGGAAGCGTATCATGGAATTTTTCCAGCCCAAAAAAATTATCCTGCTAGGGGTTGATCCTCAATCACTGCAACTTCCTGCAATCGCGCATAATTCCTATTTGAAAGGTAAGGTTGCTACCGTCTTCCATACCTTTAGTTTTGAAGAAATGTTCGCTGATTTAGAAAAGAAAAAATTGTTTTGGGGAGAATTTAAAGTATTTATTGTTTCTTAAATTTTAACGCTATGGAATTGGTATTTGCGACCAATAATGCACATAAACTACAAGAAGTTCAACAACTTATTGGAACAGAGTTCACATTAAAATCATTGGCGGATATTAATTGTTTTGATGATATTCCGGAAACAGGTGATACATTCCTGGAAAACGCAAAGCAGAAAACTGATTATTTATTCAATAAATATCAGGTGAATTGTTTTGGCGATGATTCCGGTTTAGTGGTCGAGGCGCTAAATGGTCAGCCTGGTGTTTATTCTGCTCGGTATAGCGGAAGTAGAGATATGCAAAGGAATATAGACCTTGTACTGGAGAAATTAGTGAATAATCCCAATAGAAAAGCCTCATTCAAGACGGTTATTTCCTTGCAATTTCAAACAGGAGACCATTACTATTTTGAAGGTACAATTCATGGACGGATTATAGAGAATAGGGTGGGGTCTGAGGGTTTTGGCTATGATCCTATTTTTATTCCCGATGGCTATCACAAAACCTTCGCTGAGATGAGTTTGGAAGAAAAAAATAAAATCAGCCATAGGGCAATGGCAATTTCAAAATTAGTCGCTTTTTTAACGACTCAAAAGTAAAAATATTCTTTTTAATAATAACTTCTTGGGCATCCCAAGGAAAATGATCCTCAGCAGCCTGTAGATCTATTTTGGGAGGTAAGACGTTTGTTAGTCCCAAGCCCTTACAGCGACTTGCTAGGGACTGTCTTTTGGGTAGAATCTAATACTGTTTTCTTGGGTGGGATGAAAGTTGAATCCGTCTGAAGTTTTAATTTATTGGAATCGGGTTGAGGCGTTTCCGTTTTTGGAGAAACGACTGACTCCGTCGTTTTTGTTGCCTCATTTGATGTTGCCTCATTCCGAGAAGTATCATCCGTTACGATGACTTCCGCGTCTTTCTGGATGGGCGTTCCAGCCATACCGCTTGAATCACTTTTACTTTCTAAGGTATCTATAGGGCTAACTTTCGATCTTTTTCTACTTAACATATCCTGTACCGATTTAGGTCGATCCTCGGGTTTCCAAAGAAAACCAGGCAGGACTTCATTCTCCTGGGTAACCAGCCGGAATGGATATATCTTTTGATCGACTTTTCGTATGGAGACATAATCAATTATTTTTTGATTTTCCATTCTTATTTTGATTCGGCTACTTCGATCATGAAACATCTCGGTAATAGTATTGCTCTTATCATTGGTGGTGAATACTAAATTTTCAGCATTACCATCAACAAATATTTTTTCAATATTATTATTTGCAAAAAACGCTGTTATTTTCCGGCCTTTTAGTTGGTTGAATTTGAGCGTATCCAGAACAGCATTAACCATGAATGCATTGTCTTTGAGCAAAGCATTGTCCATCTTACCATTGGTAATTTGCATAAAAATCGTGTCTGCATTGATTTGGGAACCTTGGGACCAAATCATCGGAGAACCCATAAAACGAAACATGGAATCGACCATACCATAATAAACCGAGTCTGCTACGGCTTGAAGGTCGGATTTAAAAACGCGGACATTATAATAGGCTTTCACAATACGGGTTCTCGCTGTATCGGCGTATATTTTGGTGGAGTCCCGTAAAACCGTATCGACAAGCTGAGCTGTCTGCAAGGCATCGTTTATGAGACTATCGTGCTCAAGACCTGTCGGCATTAAAGCGTTTCTTCGAAGTAGACTATCGGCTTTAATAGTCGTACTTACATCAATGGAGTCAATTGGTTTGGGTTTACGCAATATCGGTTTTTTAACCGTTTTTGAGGAATCAGTCACTGTATTTTTATTCTCCGCTATATTCTCGTCAGGTTTTGATGCTAAGGAATCTAGTATTGTACTGCTGGAATCCGAAGAGGTAAATAGTTCCACTTCATCAATATTGCCATAATCTTCCTGGGTGTCATCTTCAATTTGACCACCGTTACGATCTAATTTGAGATCCAGTGGTTTATAATCGCGAACAAATATAACTTGCGAGAATAAAGTGTCTGCGGTCATATACGCAGTGTCAATTTTAGGAGACTGATCAAGGGTAGGTGTACTGGTGCTATCGGAAATTTCCACGTTTTTCGGACCTAAGTCTTCTTGACCTTCTTGCACTTTTTCAATCGAATCTTTTTTATTTTTCTTTTCCAGGTTTCGTTGCTCTTTTTTGGATAAAGGTTTCTCAATTTTCAACGAATCAACAGATGAATCTGCTTGATTAGTCTGCGTGGAATCATTTCGAATAAGGTATTTAATTAACGGTTGCCCCGTCATTTCTATTGATTCATTGGCTTGAAGGTATTTTCCATACTCGCCATTGGCGTAGAATTTATCAAGTGTATCAACAAATAGTACATTTCTAAAGGCTTCTCCTATTCCTTTATCCCTATCGTAGAATAGACTATCCCCCTTTAAAAATTTACTTCCCTCCGTATATAAATTGTTTTTATTGAATTTCGCAACACCAAATTCTGTATTGTAGGTCCCTCTCTCGGTGTATAAATTCTCCCCATTTAATCCGTTGATATTGGTGGGGCCAAAAAAGAAGGCATCCCGATACATCGTGTTGTATTGTAAGGAATCGGTATAAATTAAAGCACTTGGAGTCCGCACGACCACTTTGTTGTTAAAATAAGCATCCTTAGAATTCTCAAAGTAATAGGCCCGTTGAGAGGTAATCGTATCACCCTTACTTAATATACGACCGCCACCGGTATACGTACCTTGTTGGCTACGCATGTTGTATGTTAGGTGATTTGTGGTTAGGGTTGTTTCCCCATCGATCATTTTTACATTTTGCGTTAGTACAGCGTGTTGGGAAGAGGCATCATAATGTAGATGTGTACCTTGAATGGTTGATCCAGTTGGTTGTACAATTAGGATATTTCCATGCGCTTCAAAATATTCGTTTCCAATATCATCTTTATATACATCGCCACTATCTGCAGCCAAGGTTGAACCCTTGTGCTCATATACGGCATTGTAACTTCTTAATATTTTTTGATTGAGAAAACGACTGCTTGATGAAGAGACAAGCCGCATCGGTTCACTCGATGTAGTCGAATTCGGACTTTGACCAAATGAACAATAGCAAAAGATGCTCAACAACAAGAATAATAAGTATCTCACAAGCGCAAAAATATGCAATAAATTAGCAAAAATTTGTTAAACAATAAATTTTAATACAACAGGGGCAAGATTATTTTTAATCAGTATTTTTGATCCATGGTTATCGCTGATCAATTAGCTCAATATATTAAGAATCAAAATTTGATCCAAATTCAGGACAAGGTCCTGCTAGCTGTGAGTGGGGGAAAGGATTCTATGTTAATGGCTACTTTATTTAAGATGTTAAACTACGATTGTATTATTGCTCATTGTAATTTTCAGCTTCGAGGGCAAGAATCTGATCTAGATGAAGCGTTGGTGCGGAAATATGCGAAGAAATTAGGATATCCTGTGTATGTCAAGTGTTTTGATACAAATGATTATGCAAAAACGCATAAAATATCTATTCAAATGGCCGCTAGGGACCTTCGTTATGCCTGGTTTGAAGAACTAAGAACCGACCTAAACTGCTTAGTGGTTGCTATAGCCCAGCATGCGAATGACCATGTCGAAACGGTTTTGTTTAATTTAACGCGATCAACAGGTTTACTTGGCATTACGGGGATTAAACCTAAGAGAGATAGCCTTATTAGACCGCTATTGTTTTTATCCGCAAATTCGATCAGCCAGGAAGTGTCTCGTTTAGCTATTCCTTATCGAGATGATCAATCTAACTTTTCAACTAAGTATGCCCGGAATAAAATTAGATTAGAAATCATTCCGAAATTCCAAGAGATCCAACCTGATTTCTTGGATATAATGAGTCAAAATATTCAACATTTTCAAGAAAGTTATAATTTTATACAAAATTTTGTCAATGACTTACGCCAGAAATTATTCGTAATACAGGATGATTATATTACGATTGATAAATCAGCCATTAAAGAGTATATCAATAATAGCTATCTAATTTTTGAACTATTTAAGCCATATGGTTTTCAAAAAACTGTTTTAACGGACATGATTTCAGTTTTTTCCCAAGAGATGGGACAAGTCTTTACCTCTCCCAGTTTTGAATTATTATTAGATCGGGGACAGCTTGTTTTACATAAAATAAAAAACAGCAAAGATATGCATCATCTAGTTCCACATCTCGATGCGATAATCACAATTGGTTCAAAACAATTTATGTTTTCTGCGGATGTGCCGGTCGATTTTAATTTGGATAAGCACAGCGCTCAAATTGATGGTGAAAAACTGATTTTCCCCCTCCTAATTCGGCAATGGGAAGTTGGAGATTGGTTTATTCCTTTGGGAATGAAGGGAAGAAAAAAAATATCGGACTTTTTTATCCAGCAAAAAGTACATCGATTTGAGAAACAAAGTGTTCCTATAGTCGTTAATGGAAATGGGGAGATTATTTGGATCGTTGGGTATCGAATAGATAATCGTTATAAAGTTTCAGATAATACAAAGAAAGTACTTACTTTAGTATATAAATAAAGCATATGAAGGAGCATACACTATTTCAGGAGAAACAATACCTTGGTCGTGATATGACTTGGATTAGTGTTCGGTTGATATTGGCATTATTCTGTTTTGTTGCTTATTATATCAATTGGGAGCACGTTGTTTCACAACAGTTATTCTTTATTGTTGGTGTGTCAGTTTTGTTGGTATCTATTGTTATGCTTTATATGGTAAGTTATCGCACACAGGTTACTAAAACACATGTTATCATCAATGGCCTATGGACAACTAGTCTAGTAAAAATTGATTTGAATTCGATTGTTAAAGTCGAGCGAAAAAAGTATTCTAATTATTTTTTTAATAATCCGGTGTATAATCTGCATAAGAACGGTAAGATTCGTTTTTTTTCAGGAGGTAAAGACGCTGTTTGGTTAACAGATCAAGATGGTTTAATCTATGTAATTGGTTCTCAGCAACCTGACCTGTTTTTTAAAGCTATCGAGGAAGCTAGGAAGAACTCTTAATATTTTGTTAATTGAGATTCTCCTGACAATTTGGCTTTAATTGATTTCATTTTTTTATTATTTTTGAGAAAAACGAAAGACAATGACATTTATATATTTTATTATATCCGTAATTTTATTTTACTATTTATTCAAGTTCGCAATCCGGCTGTTCTTGCCCTCTATTATGCGCAAGCTAGTCCAGAAAATGATGAATGGTCAACAAGGTCAATACGCCAATGAAGGACCTAACCAACAGGGGTACGGTAATCCTTTCTCCGGTTATCAAAAGAGTCAAAGCAAACCGGAAGGAAAAATTTCTGTGGAGTATATGCCGCCAAAGCAAAACCCAGAAAAAAAAGGGACAGAAACGGCAGGGGAATTTGTTGAATTTGAAGAAGTAAAATAAGTCGCAGCCTAAAAAAAAGCATATCTTTGTTTTGCTATGTGGCTAAAATATCTTTCTGTCCTAAATTTTAAGAACTATACGGAAACGTCCATCGAGTTTTTACCTCAAACCAATGCTTTTACGGGTCTAAATGGTTCAGGGAAGACCAATCTTTTGGATGCTATTCATTATTTATCTTTATGTAAATCCTACTTTAATCCCATTGATTCTCAAAACATAAAAAAGGGAGAGGATTGGTTTATGGTTCAGGGAGATTTCGATAAAAGCACTATGCAGGATTCTGTTTCTTGTAGTTTGAAAAGAAATCAAAAAAAACAGTTTAAGAGAAATAAAAAAGAATACGCACGACTTGCTGATCATATTGGACTATTCCCACTGGTGATGATTTCTCCAAATGACACGTTTATCATTATGGATACCAGTGAAGAAAGAAGGAAGTTTATCGACAATGTGATTTCTCAAACAGATAATCAATACCTGGATATTCTGATTTCTTACAACCGAATCCTGATGCAGCGAAATAGTGTTTTAAAAAATATTCGATTGACGGGTGTTTTCGATTTGGGTTTAATGGAAGTACTGAATCTGCAATTGACTGAAATTGGTCAACGTATTTTTGAAAGACGAAAGGAATTCATTAAAGAATTTTTACCTGAATTTCAACGGTATTATCAATTTTTATCTAACGATTCCGAACAGGTTAATCTTGTTTATGAATCTCAATTATTATCAGATGATTTTTTGACTTTGCTATCCAGTAACTTAGCTAAAGATCGAATGCTCGAGAGAACTTCAGTTGGTCTACATAAGGATGATTTACAATTTACTATCCATGATGGTCTTTCGCTCAAGAAATTTGGATCACAGGGCCAGCAAAAGTCATTTGTTATCGCGTTGAAATTAGCGCAATATTCTTTCCTGAAATCCAAAAAAAAATTCAAACCACTTCTTTTATTAGATGATATTTTTGATAAACTAGATGAACATCGAACAAAGAAATTGATGAAATTGGTCTCAGCGGATGAATTTGGACAGATCTTTTTAACTGATACTGATGGCGAAAGAATTCAAAGAATTTTCAAAGAAATCGACCAGCCTATTCGTATCTTTGATATTCAGAAGGGTGGTATAAATGGCGAAGTATAGTGAAGATTCTTTTAGGAGAAATGATGATATTACGATAAAACAAGCAGTTGATAAATTACTTGATGTATATCGTTTAAGACGTAAATTTGATGAAACTTCTATCGTTAAGGCCTGGCCTGAGTTGATAGGAAGTGCTATTGCCAACCGCACGCAGCAAATTTATATCAAGGATAAGAAACTTTTTATCCGTGTAGAATCTGCAGTGATTAAAAATGAACTTGCCATGATGCGTAGGCAGATCATTGGCCGGGTGAACGAATTTGTGGGGCATGTTATTGTAGAAGAATTTATTATTCTTTAGTTTGATTTTATTTTTTGATATGGAGCTAAGCCTAATTTAATGAAGTATTATCTTTCCGCTATTCTGGGTTTTGCGATTTGGGGAACTTTTCCATTGGTCCTACGACCTCTTGCTGAGTTTGGAGCATTACACATCTTAATTTACCGTGTTATATTTGCCACTATTTGTATTGTGATGGCATGTTTAATTTTTCGGCGAAAACAGACGGTCTCTAGCCTAGAATATATTAAGTCAGCATCCAGACACGAGCGAAAGAGCCTGTTGATAAATGTGCTGGCGAGCGCCATTCTGTTAGGCTTAAATTGGTTTGTTTTTATTTACGTGATGAACACGATAAGTGTAAATGCAACTTCCTTAGCTTATCTTATTTGTCCAATTCTGACTACCGTAATTGCCTGGTTTTTTTTAAATGAGAGATTAAATAGAGGCCAGTGGTTCGCTGTTATATTAAGTGTGGTAAGTTGTATTATGCTAGCTTATGGTCATTTTATTGATTTGTTATATAGTCTGTTAGTTGCTTTGACCTATGCGGTATATTTGATTTTGCAGAAAAATAAATTTCAATTAGATCGATTCTTTACCTTAACCATTCATATTGTGGTAAGTACGATTTTGCTACTCCCACTTTTTGCTTTTATTGATACCACTACACCTTTAACGAATCAATTTTATGGTTTGGTTTTGGTTATTGCAGCTGGCTACACCATCATTCCTTTATTTTTGAATATCTTCGCATTAAAGGAACTGGATTCCTCCATTGTGGGTATTTTGATGTACCTAAATCCAATAATAAGTTTTTTACTTGCTGTATTCTACTTTAATGAATCTATTCATATTATACAGATATTAGCGTTTGTTTTAATCTTTATAGCTGTTATTATATTTAATATTTCTTACGTGCTGCAACGAAAAAGAAATGCACAGTTAATAAGTATTACTGATAAACCTTTGTGAGCGAATTAGGTTTCGCCAGACTAGCTAAAAGTAAAAGAACGACATTATAGGTACAATTCTAGGTCCCCTTTACCTTCGCGAATTATTTCAAATTCTCCATTGGTTAAATCCACAACCGTAGAGGCAATATTGTCACCATAACCACCGTCGATCACTAGATCTACTTTTTCTTGATATTTTTCATGGATCAGTTCAGGATCCGTAGAATATTCTATGATCTCATCTTCATCATGAATGGATGTTGTTAGGATGGGGTTTCCTAACTCTTTGACAATCTGACGGACGATATTGTTATCTGGAATACGGATACCCACTGTTTTTTTCTTGCTACTTAAGAGTTTAGGAACTTGACCACTTGCATTAAAAATAAATGTGAACGGTCCTGGAAGCGCCTTTTTTAGCACGCGAAAAACAGTGGTGTCAAAGGGTTTGGTATACACTGATATATCAGTTAAATCATTACAAATAAAGGAAAGGTTGGCTTTGTCTGGTTTTAATCCTCTAATCTGACAAACCCTCTCTATAGCTTTATGGTTGGTAATGTCACAACCCATTCCATAAACAGTGTCTGTTGGATAGATAATTATCCCACCTTTCCTTAAGATGGAAACGGCCTGCTGGATTGCGGCTGGCTGCGGATTATCGTTATATAGTTTAATTAGCATTTCAAATCATCTTTAGGGTAAAACAAAAACCGTCAAAATTAGTTTGTTTTGACGGTTTCAATTGGGCTTTTTTAAAATTCTGCGTTATTCGGTGTTCGAGGGAAAGGTATGACATCTCGTATATTGGTCATGCCAGTGGTGAACAATACTAGTCTTTCAAATCCGACACCAAACCCCGAATGAGGTACAGAACCAAAACGCCTAGTATCTAGGAACCATTCCATTTCCTGAATAGGTACACCCACTTCATTCATTCGCGTAATTAACTTTTCTAAATTCTCTTCACGTTGTGAACCGCCTACCATTTCTCCTATACCTGGAAACAGGATATCCATCGCCCTAACTGTGTTTCTGCCATTTGCATCAACTGGATTCTGTTTCATGTAGAATGATTTAATATCTCGCGGATAGTCCGTTAAAATAACGGGTTTTTTAAAATGTTTTTCGACTAAGAAACGTTCGTGTTCCGATTGCAGATCAGCACCCCATTCATCGATTAGGTATTTAAACTGTTTTTTCTGATTGGGTTTACTTTTCTTTAGAATCTCAATGGCTTCCGTATAGGTAACTCTTTCAAAATCATGCGCTACAACAAAGTTTAATTTTTCAGTTAAGTTATGCTCCGAACGTTCCGCTTGCGGTTTATTTTTTTCTTCTTCTAATAACCTGTTTTTCAATAATTCAATTTCCTCCGGACAGGTATCTAAAACATAACGGATTACATATTTTAATAAGGCTTCAGCCAAATCCATATTATCCTCTAATTCATAGAAGGCCATTTCTGGTTCAATCATCCAGAATTCTGCCAAATGGCGAGTAGTATTGGAATTTTCAGCTCTAAATGTCGGTCCGAAAGTATAGATATTTCCGAGAGCTAATGCAGCCAATTCACCTTCTAGCTGACCAGAAACGGTAAGATTGGTGGCCTTACCAAAAAAATCTTCTTTAAAATCAACAGCTCCCGAATCATTTCGAGGAATTTTATTTAAATCTAAAGTAGTTACTTGGAACATTTCTCCTGCTCCTTCAGCATCTGAGCCAGTAATAATAGGCGTATGTATATAAACGAAATCTTTTTCATTAAAAAATTTGTTTACAGCAAATGCTAGTGCATTTCTAACTTTAAAAATAGCATTAAAAGTTCCTGTACGGAAGCGAAGATGCGCAATTTCACGTAAAAACTCTAAACTATGTTTTTTCGGTTGAAGGGGATATTTTTCAGGATCGGAATCACCTATGATGGAAACCTCAGAAGCTTTCACCTCTACTTTCTGACCTTTACCCAATGAGGCAACTAGTTGTCCTTTTACACGAACTGCAGCTCCAGTAGTAATTCGTTTTAAGATATCATCTGGCGTATGCTCGAAATCAATTACTGCTTGCAAATTATTGATAGATGAACCATCATTAATAGCGATAAACTGATTATTGCGAAAGGTTCTAACCCATCCCTTTACAACGACTTCTTTTCCAAAATCTTCTGATTTAAATAGCTCTTTAATTCGGGTGTGTTCCATTTGATTGAAAAATTATTTTTTGCTTGCTTTTGAGCTTACAAAAATAGCCAATTTATTGATTTATCCATCCTTTTTCTAAGACTTCCTTTGCATGATAGGTTAAGATGGCAGTGGCCCCAGCGCGCTTAAAGCTCATCAATGTTTCCACAATAACTTGTTCGGAAAGCCAGCCATTTAAAATAGCTGCTTTAAGCATGGCGTATTCACCAGAAACATTATATGCTGCTATTGGCAAATCGAAATTATCATGAAGTAATTTAATAACATCCAAATAAGGTAGGCCCGGTTTTACCATCAAAAAATCAGCTCCTTCTTGGGTATCTAATTGGGCTTCAATTAATGCCTCTTTTGAATTAGCAGGATTCATTTGATAAGTTTTTTTATCACCATTTTTCGGGGCTGAACCCAATGCATCTCTAAAGGGACCATAGTAAGCAGATGCGTATTTTGCGGTATATGACATGAGTGATACACCTGTAAAGCCGTTTTCATCTAAGGTATTACGAAGATAGCCAATACGGCCGTCCATCATGTCGGAAGGAGCAATAATATCAGCACCAGCGGCGGCATGTGCTAAAGCCATTTTTCCCAAGATCTCCAACGTCTCATCATTTAGGATCTCGCCATTGGAAACGATTCCGTCATGCCCATCTGAACTATAAGGATCCATGGCAACATCGGTAACGACACAAGCTTCCGGAAAATTCTTTTTCACAGCCTCAATTGCGCGTAGGTACAATGTTCCTTTCCTGTAACTTTCTGTGGCAAATTTATCCTTAAGAGATTCTTCAACGGCGGGGAATAAATCAAATGATTTCAACCCTAACTTCATGCAGCTTTCCACTTCTCGCAATAAATTATCAATGGAATAGCGAAAAATTCCTGGCATAGAAGACACTTCCACTTTTTGATGGTCTCCATCGACGATGAATAAGGGAAAAATCAGATTGGACGCGCTTAGGTGATTCTCTTGAATCATTTGACGAATAACTTCAGATTTCCTGTTTCTACGAGGGCGATGTAACATGTTGTATAAATTTTATTGCATGAAAAAGGGAATTAAATTATTCCCCTTTTTATTATTGTTAGTAATCTAATCCAAATACGGCCTCCGCTAATCCAATCTCATCCGGAGTGAATGGCAGGACGTATTTTAAGCCTAAGTTTTCAATTGCTTTGGCTGTTGAATGACCAATACAAATTATTTTTTGATCGGGGTCAGCTAAGTTCTCACGGAAGTATGCCTCCACGTTACTGGGACTAGTAAAGATCATAACCTGGGCATTCGTTTTATCGACTTCCTCCACCAAAACCGATTCATAGATGGGCATGTCAATGACTTTTGTGTTTTCAGTCAATGCTTTTTTAATAGTCATCAATGATCCCTCTGCTCTGGGGATTAAAACAGTTAAGCCATCAACTGTTTTTGCAAATTCTTTTGCAATTTCTTCTGTTTCGATACCTAAGTTATCACCAGAGAAATCGGCAACACGGTTATATTTTCGAAGCGTTTCTTCAGATCCACGACCAAGAACTGCTATTTTAGTTTTCTTTAAAATCCAGGGCTCTAATTTAAAAAAATGCTCGATTGCGTTTTTACTATTGAAAAATATCCAATCTGCTCTTTTTAAAATAAAAGAATCAAGTTTATTTATGGTTGGGAAAATCTTAATTAAGGAACGATCATCCACTTGTATTTGGTGTTTTTTGAGAAAACGTCCTAAATAGGAATTCTCGTCTAAATCACGCGTAATAAATACTGATGAAGGAAGCTTCCTGTCTTTTTGGTATTTTGCAAAAATCTTTTCTGCCATACCTTCGGTGGTATCAGATTCCAAAAAATAACGATCTGGAAAATCTTCATTAGTTTCCGCTATTGATGTCCAGGATTGGTATTTTCCATCTTTTTCACGACAATAGGAACCCAGTGGTGCGTGGCATCCTGCTTCAAATAGGTTTAAAACTTTACGTTCAACAGCAATAATTTTTGATACCTGATCATCATTGATTTTTTGTAATAAATCAAATAAATCGGTATTTGATTCCCGAATTTGAATCGCTAATACTCCTTGCGCAGGAGCAGGGATGATTTCAATTGGCGGAATCTGTTCGACATGAAATTCAGATAAATCAATATTGATGCGACTAACACCAGCTTTAGCTAATACAATACCATCGTACTTGTCATCACGTAACTTTTGAATGCGGGTTACAATATTTCCTCTTAAATCATCAAACTCAAGATCGTGACGTAATGAAAGCATTTGTGCTTTTCGACGATTAGATGAGGTTCCAACTGTTGCATTATGTTTTAATGATAACCTTTTCGTATGATCAACGCAATCTTTATGGATGATCAGTACTTCTGAAGGATCTTCTCTTTCAGAAACAGCGGCGATAATTAAACCTGGGGGATTTATAGTTGGTAAATCTTTGTGTGAATGAACAGCTAAATCAACTGTTCCAGCGAGTAATTCTTCTTCTAACTCTTTAGTAAAAAAACCTTTTCCTTCTAGTTTATCGAGCCGTAAATGTTGGATAATATCGCCTTGAGTTTTTATAATTTTGAGTTCAGCTAGAACCCCTATCTCAGCTAATCTATCCTTTATGTAATTAGCTTGCCAAAGGGCTAATTCACTGCCACGGGTACCAATAATAAGATTTTTGTTCACGTTCAAAGATTTACAAAATGTATAATTTGGAGATAAAGTTAATTAAATAGCCTCTTATTCCTGACCTTTTATTGTCAAAAGCATTATTTTTTTAAATAAAAAGTTGTTAATTATTATCTGATTCCGCTGATTTAACTAAAATTTCTTTAGCCATCACCATTGGTACTTTTATATATTTTTTTTCAAAATAATTGATGACTTTGTTGAGTACCTCTCTAGCAGCAGGATCCAGTTGTTCAACTTCATTTGCAAAAACCTCCGTCATAGCCATCGATCTAATTTCTTTGATCTTTTCAGGCACTTCCTTCATAGCAACCTCAACTCGGCGCTGCTTTAATAATGGGAGAAATTCTTTAATGTTTTGTTCAATTATTTTTTCCGCATTTGCAATTTCCGAATAACGCTCTTGTATATTGGTTTCAGCTATTTGTTGCAAGCTACTAACTTCAATATAATGAACAGGATATTTTGCAATGATTGCGGCGTCAATATCGTTAGGGATAGCAAGATCGACGATTACTTTTTTTTCTGGCTCACCATTTAGCAGTGACTGATATAATTCTTCATTAATTATGGCCTCTGGTGCCCCGGTGCAGGTAAGGATAACATCAAATCCTTTTTTGTAATTTTTAAGTTCACTCAAAGGATGAGCCTGCGCTGATAATTCTTGGGCAAGGCTTTGTGAATTGGCAACAGTTCTGTTAAAAATGGTAAAGTTCGTGTATTTATGTTTTTTGAGATATTTAGCTAAGTTTTGATTGGTTTCACCCGATCCAATAACTAGAATTCTCGGATTTTCTTTCAGTTTTACTTCGCGAAGTTTGCGGTAGGCTAATGAAACTACCGAGATGGGGTTACGCGATATATTAGTATATGTATAAACTTCTTTTGCTGTTTTAACTAAGCGGTCCATCATTATTCGTAGAAAATCCCCGGTGAATCCAGCGGCTTTGCAACGATCATATGCTCTACGCACTTGCGCTAAAATTTCTTTTTCCCCAACGACCAAACTCTCCATAGAACAGGAAGTTCGGAAAAGATGATTTAATGCTTCTAAACCAGTATATCTATTTACTTGACCTAAGTAACACTGCATCTGTTCTTGCGGCACACAAAAATTCATTTTGTCCAAAAATTGGACTACAAAATCATCGTCTAATTCATGTGGACCATAAAATACAAATTCTACACGGTTACACGTCCCGATATAAAAAATTTCTGGAATATCTAAACTATTCTTAAGGTTAATAAGTCGGCTATCCAACTCTTCATTGCAAATAACCAAATTGCCCAAATCTTTTAGATCGACATGTTTATGGGTAAACGCTATAACTTTTAAATTTCTCAAAGCCTAATTTATTCGCCAATATTTTGTTCTGCAAATGTATACTAAAACCACATGTGTATTGTCAAGAATCTGTCAATAGAACGAATTTAGAACGATTATAAATAGTGTTAATTTAATGTTAAAACTGTTTATATCAGATTTATATTCGGGGTTTTGATATTTAAACCGCTTCATGAAAAAAGTTCATTTTTAAATAATATCTTGTGTTTTTTTTATTTGCATTCCTTGGATGTTCCCTGCGTGCATTGAATTACTTCTTAGGTCTGTGCGAAATAAAGTGATCTTTGAGTTTATCTAAACCTAAATCTTCTTCTATCTTATCGAGTTCATATAACCAGGCTTTTTCCGGTAAGACCTGGCTTTGTTCTTTGGAATTTATTAAATCGAGGGCTTTTATTTTAAGTGTCTTTTCGATAGGGGAAACAACATTCATTGGACTTCTGCTTGTGCGAAGTATTTGAAAAGAAAAGGTTGGCCATTTATTAACGGAAGAGAAGTTGGCTGTATAGATCTGATGGTATTCCCTTGGTGGAACTATATTGGCATAAATTCCGGAACCTTTTATTCCTTGCAATGTTGCAACAGTAATTAATAATTCATAGGATGTTTCATTTACAATATGAAACTTGACAAGTCCGTCTTTTTGTTCGCCAGTTAAGGCTAGAAAAATTCCTTTTTCGATAAAAACGCCAGATGGGGTATTTACTGCTGGCTCGTCATCTTCTTGGGATCGCATATTACCATGCACTAGGGTAATCTTATCTTTTAAAACAGGTATTTCAAAACCTGTCTCGTCCGTTACACCAATCATACCATCGGGATGTATAGAGGTGATATGACCTTCAATTGGTTCATCGACAAATCGTACTAAATCACCTATTTTAATATGTTGATTCATTTAATTTTTTCTATAATATTTAACAATGATTGAATATCCTGGATATCATTATATAAATGGATCCCAATACGAATGCCTGTTCCACGGGGAAAGCATTTAACGCCATTTTCTAATAGTACGGGATATAATGCCGGGTCAATTTGCAGATTTATTAGACTCGAGCGTGTCTTCCTAGCTTTGATCAAAGGTAGAAGTAATCCACGTTCTTCGAATAATTCATACGCTTGATTACAAGTTTGTTGGGTATGATTTTGAATTTTTTCCATATCCAATTTTTGCAATAAAAGTAACGATTGCTGTAAGGTTCCATGACTTAAATTGTCTTGGTGGCCAGGTTCGAAAAATGTGCTCAGTATACTTCTATTTTCCCACATGAGCGCTTGAGGTGGAGGAAGTTCGTAAACCAAATTATCTAATCTTTTCTTGAACTGATCGTTGATTAGTAAAAACCCGTTTCCAAATCCGGCAAGAAGCCATTTATATCCACTGGTAGCTATTGCATCAAAACCAGAATCTTTAAAAGAGAATTTTTCGGTACCTAAAAATTGTGTGCCATCAGCAATAATCAATAATCCGGGATTTGACTTTTTTAGTTTTTTTATAAATTCTAAATCAATTTTCAACCCTGATATATATTGGACGATGCTTATAACCAGCACATCAGGATTGTATTCATCGACCGATTCTGTTATCTGTTCTTCCAGATTTTCATTTGCCTGAATTGTGAATTTTTTTAAGCGTCTGCTAATAATGGGATATGCCAAAGATGGATATTCATCATCTATCACCAAATACGAGTAATGCTTTGGTAGCAGGTCAATTAAAGAAGCATAAGCAAATGAAAAATTTGGAGTCAGGAAGGTAGAGGTCACCTCAGCATTAAAAAAATCTGCGACAGTTTGTTTAACGCCAGCTAAGAATTGCGGTTGTTGATCTCTCAGATCACTTTGTATGTCAAAAAATTGCTTATCCCAATTTCTTCTCCATAAAAGAGTCTCCTTCGGTATTAATCCATTTCCTGGCGTGTTGAGATAAATAATCTCCTGCGTGATATTAAAGTGCTCTTTGAAAGTCATTAGGTTTGATTTGATACCTGTTTATGTATTTTAAATAATGTTTTTGATCGATTATTTCACCGCCCATTTTTTTTAAATGTTCGGACTCAATTTGACAATCGATCATTTCTAGATCATATTCCATAGCTAAATAGTACAAGGCGATTTTGGATGCGTTGGATACTTTAGTAAACATACTTTCTCCACAGAATACTTTTCCAACTTTTACGCCATAGAGTCCACCAACTAATTCCTCCTCTTGCCAAACTTCGATGCTATGGGCATATCCTGATTCATGTAGACGGCAGTAGGCCGTTTGCATTTCAGGAATAATCCAGGTGCCATTTTGATCTTTTCTTGGGGCCTGGGCACAATGTTGAATAACTTCGCTAAAACATCTGTCAGCGGTTACCGAAAATTTATTCGATTTCAGGATTTGCTTTAAACTTTTAGATACTTTCAGTTTTTCCGGGTAAATGACAAACCTTTCTATCGGTGCATACCACAAAATAGGAGAATCTTCATCATACCATGGAAATATGCCAGATTGGTAAGCCAGGATAAGCCTTTGCTCTGTTAAATCACCACCAATAGCGAGCAAACCATCGGGATCAGCTAAAGATGGATCCGGAAATTTTATGTCCTTATCAAGTTGATAAACCATCGGAATCCTTATTCTTCGTCAGGTTGTCTTGGTTCTTTACTGATTTGATCAAATATTTTTTCCATATGATCCACGTACTCATTAGTGTCATCTAAGAAAAACTCCAAAGAGGGCACTATTCTAGCTTGATTTTTTATACGGATGCCTAATTTGTACCGTATCTCATTGGTCTTACTCAATATGTTCTCTAGATCAGCTTTTGCTGTATTGGTGTTTAAAAAACTGAGGTAAACCCGCGCTATAGCGAGGTCCGGTGTAACACGTACCTTTGTTACAGTAATAAAAGCGCCAGGTGCCCAGCTTTTACCTTCCCGTTGAAACATTTCGGCAAGATCCTGTTGAATTACTCCGGCAAATCGTTGTTGTCTTTTACTTTCTGTTCCCATTACGATATGATAATGAAAAGTAGTATTACTTTTCTGCTCTTACAAAGATAGGATTTTTCGAAATAGGTTTAATAACGGATGTTAGGATAACCTCTGGCTTTCGTGTCCCATAAGATAGGAGGGGAATGCCTTTTAATATTGTGTAAAAAAAAAGACTTGTCGTGGACATCGTGACAAGTCTTTAATCAAAGTTAGTTTATAATTGGATAGAATAATTTTTTTAAAAGTTTTAAGACGTTTTGGTCTATCATTTTTAGTTTCTTTGGGTGGTTATAACGTGAGTGTAAACTCACTTTTAATATCTTTTCATCTCCCTTTACATCACAAACATAGGTCTTTAATTACGGTACTACAATATGTTTTTTAAAATAAAGTAAGTGGTTACTTATTAATGTTCTGTTAATTCTTTATTAATTTCTGTCAAATATTATCTCTGACGCAGTTAAAAGCCTTTTTCTTTTTTTTGTAGGCTAAAGTCTTCCTTGTAATGCTCAAAATAAAAATTCTCTATTCTGTGAAAACTTAATACGATCTACCGCATCATATATCTTTTGGAGAGGAGAGCAAGTCGAGCGGATTTCGATATTGTAATCTTGCTAAAAATAAAGTCATGCATTAGTGGGGGATATTTTATTTTTATTTAAAATAGTTGTTTTTCAGTATTTTATGATTTTTCATCGATGATTAAATTTTTGCCTTTATGGGATATAGTGCTAGAAAAATTAGGCATAATTTCGGAATTAATCTGATCGCTGTACCCTACGCACCATATGGGATGCAAAAAACAATAGGTTTGTAACAATTTTTTTTTGGAAATATGCTTTTTGTGTACATTTTAAAAATATAACCCTAGCTCCCTTTGTTCAACTTGTATTTTAAGGAGATAATGGTACTTTTGTTTTACTAGAAATTGAAGATGAAGATTTGGCAAAAAAATATTGATGTGGATTCTTTTGTAGAATCATTTACTGTTGGACAAGATCGTGAGATGGATTTGCAATTGGCTGCAGCCGATGTAATCGGCTCACTCGCGCACACAAAAATGCTTAATAGTATAGGACTATTAAATGATGAGGATTTAAATGCGGTACAACTGGAATTAAAAAGCATTTATAAAGAGATTTTGGATGGAAAATTTGTTATTGAACAAAGTGTAGAAGATGTGCATTCACAGGTGGAAATGCTGCTGACAAAGGCGACAGGAGATGCAGGAAAAAAAATTCATTCTGGACGTTCAAGAAATGACCAGGTCCTTGTCGATCTTAAAATATATTTCCGATCCGAAATTGAAATTTTATTTAAAAATACGGAACAGTTATTTTCGCAATTAATTAAGTTGAGCAATCAGCATAAGGATATATTAATGCCCGGGTATACGCATTTACAAATTGCTATGCCTTCTTCCTTTGGTCTATGGTTTGGCGCTTACGCGGAAAGTTTGGTCGATGACCTGCACATGCTGAAAGCGGCTTGGAAAGTTTGTAATAAAAATCCCTTGGGTTCGGCCGCTGGATATGGTTCTTCTTTTCCATTAAACAGGACGATGACTACCGAACTGTTGGGATTCGATAATTTAAACTATAATGTTGTCTACGCCCAAATGGGAAGAGGGAAGACGGAACGTTTATTAGCCCAGGCGATGAGTTCTATAGCGGCTAGTTTAGCTAAATTTGCGATGGACGTCACTTTATTTATTAATCAAAATTTCGGGTTCATTTCTTTTCCAGCGAATTTAACAACAGGCTCATCCATTATGCCGCACAAAAAGAATCCCGATGTGTTTGAATTAATACGATCTCGTTGCAATAAAATACAGGCTTTGCCAAATGAAATAGCCATGATGACCACCAATTTACCTTCTGGTTATCATCGCGATTTACAATTGCTGAAGGAAAATCTCTTCCCATCGATTGAATCCCTGAATGATTGTCTATCAATAACGCATTATATGTTAGCTAATATTACCGTGAAGGATGGTATTTTAGATGATCCGAAATATGACTATTTATTTAGTGTGGAGGTGGTCAACAACCAAGTGCTCAGCGGCGTTCCTTTTAGAGAGGCCTATAAGAATATTGGAATTGACATCGAAGAGGGAAATTTCCGTCCAGAAAAGCAAGTGAATCATACCCATGAAGGTAGTATTGGGAACCTCTGTAATGATCAGATTGAAAAAATGTTTCAAGAAATAAAAGCTGAATTTGGTTTTCAGAAAGTCCAGGATGCCTTGGATAACTTACTAAAATAACAAATGAACAATTTTTACTTGTCCATTTAGTTTTTACTATGCAGTTTTAGGCATTTTTTCTAATAGAGAATTTATACTTTATTGTACTTTTAAACACGTCTCCAGGCACAAGAGTGACGCTCGGGAAGTGCGCATGATTCGGACTGTCCGGATAATGCTGCGCTTCAAAGCAGAAACCACCATGTTTGCGGTATTTACGACCTGATTTACCTTGGTCACTGGGTAGAAAGTTGCCTGTATACAGATGTAAACCGGGTTCGCTGGTGAACACATCTAATTGAATACCACTCTGTTTGGAATACGCCTTGGCAGCGGATTGCGTAAGAGGTTGTTTATTTATAAAGGTGTGATCATACCCCTGCGCAAATAAGATTTGATCATCTGTACTGTTGATGCATTTCGAGAGTTCTCTTGGTTGGGTGAAATCCAACGAATTACCTTGCACTGGAAGTATAGCTCCCGTAGCTACTTGATCTTTGTTGATTTCGACAAATTCCGTTGCGTTTATTGTTATATCATGGTTTAGTATATCTCCATTTCCTTCTCCATTGAGGTTAAAATAGGCATGATTGGTCAGGTTTACGATGGTGGGGGCATCCGTGGTTGCTTGAAACTGAATAATGATTTCATTATCATTGGTCAACTCATAGGAAACAACGGTTTTAAGTTCGCCGGGAAAACCTTCTTCGCCGGCAGGTGATACATAATAAAAAGTGACTGATTTTTGAAAACTAACCTGTCTATCCCAGACCTTTTTATTAAAGCTATCCAGGCCTCCATGCAGACAGTTAGGACCATTGTTTTTTGCCAGTGTATATTTTTTTCCATCTAAAGTGAATTCTCCTTTTGCAATGCGATTTCCGTATCGGCCGATCGTGGCTCCATGATATTGTTCATCGGCCTGCATATATTTTTGTATACTGTCAAATCCTAACACAACATCAATTAAATCCCCATGTTTATCGGGTACCATTGCACTGACCAACCTGGCGCCATAATCAGTCAATGCAATCTGCATTCCTGCGCGATTAGTTAGCGTCATTAAGTGTGTGTTTTTACCTTTGTAAGTACCTTCGAATGCTGTTGTGCGAGGAAGTTGATACGTATTCATTTTTAGTCGGTTTCTTTTGCTAAAGATAAGGAATACGCTTCAAAAAAGAAGGCTATTAATAATTTTGATTTTTTTTTGTAAATTGATGAAAATCAACTGCTATGGTTCGGGTATATCTTTTGTTTTTTATCACAGGCATTTTAATGATTATTTTCTCATTTTTGGTCATTCGTAGCGAAACTATTTACCATTATTATATCTTTGAGAACTATTATACTATTGTAGCCCGGTCAATTTTTTTGATTCTTGCAGGGGTATCCTTGCTATTTAGTGTTCTTTACCGCTTCACAGGGACCATTTTATTTTCAAAGACATGGAGTATTATGCATTTTATTTGTTTTCTCTGTTTATTTGTGAATATATGGACCTGGGGAATTTTAGAAAGAGCCTTTTTCGGTGATTATTTGTCACAGTCATTAACGACCAATCAGTCTATTGGGGAATCCGAAACTTTCATGAAATACCAAAGGATTTATTTGAGTTCCTCTTTCATATTGACCTTCCTGCAGCTAACTTATTTTGTGAATCTTATCTGTGGAATGATTTTTCAAAAATCAAAATAAGTCTTCCTAAGCTCCGACTTTAAAAATGTATATTTGCCCATTGAAAATCCTAAGACATACATGAACTGGAAACAATTGATATCCGCGAAAAGATGGGGCTATGAGATGCGGGATAATAGTGAACAAATTGATGCTCGTTCTGAATTTCAACGTGATTATGATCGCTTAATCTTTTCTTCTCCTTTTCGACGCTTACAAAATAAAACGCAAGTATTTCCGCTTCCCGGAGCTGTCTTTGTGCATAATAGATTAACCCATAGTCTGGAGGTTGCCTCGGTTGGGCGTTCGTTGGGTAGGTTGTTTTATAATTTACTCAAAAAAGAAAATCCTAATATTGACCACGAAGTACCTTATTTACAGGAGGTCGGAAATATTATTTCTGCAGCCTGTTTATCGCATGATTTAGGGAATCCAGCCTTTGGTCATTCTGGGGAAGCTGCAATTTCTACTTTTTTTACCGAGGGCAAAGGACAAAAATATCGGGATTTAGTAAGTAAAGAGCAATGGGAAGATTTAACTCATTTTGAGGGAAACGCTAATGCACTGCGCATTTTGACTTATCCCTTTAACGGAAAAGATCCGAAAGGATTTGCCCTAACTTATACAAGTCTTGCCGCTATTGTAAAATACCCTTGCGCCGCCATTCATGGACATGTTGCTGGTGCGGTTCATCGAAAGAAATATGGTTTTTTTGATTCTGAAAAGAAATCATTTGAACGCATAGCAAACGAACTCGGCCTACTAAAAGACCCTTCCAATCCCTCGGGCTATTTAAGGCACCCTTTAGTTTATTTAGTGGAAGCTGCGGATGATATTTGCTATAATATAATTGATTTAGAAGATGCTCATCATTTGAAGATACTCTCGTATCCTGAGGTAGAAAAGTTACTTCTTCCCTTGTGTGGAACGGAAGATTTGCGCATGCGTTTGGATTCACTGGCTGATACAGGCAGTCGAGTTTCTTTACTACGCGCAAAAGCTATCAATACTTTGATTACCGGGTGTGCGAAAGTCTTTGTTGAGCATCAAGCGCAATTCCTTCAAGGAACTTTTGATAAATCATTAATGGATTCGCTGGAACCGTCGATTGTGAATCAGATGAAATTGATCTCAAAGATTTCAGTGGAGCGGATCTATAATGCACCCACGGTCGTGCAAATTGAAATTGCTGGTTTTAGAGTGCTGAATGCGCTTTTGGAAGAATTCATACCGGCCTATTTGAAAACCGATAAATCCATGTTTAATAAAAAGATGGTGGCTATGATACCGGCGCAGTTTTATACCGATCAGCCCGACACGTACTCCAAAATCAGAGCCGTTTTGGACTTTGTTTCTGGTATGACCGATGTGTATGCTGTTGATCTGTACCGTAAAATTAAAGGAATTTCAATTCCGTCATTGGATTAAAAAAATGATTATAAAGTACGACCGATAGGGTAGGATTTTTATAATCAATCTGAGAAAAAATGAAAGTAGTTATTGCTGAAAAACCTTCTGTCGCACGTGACTTGGCCAGAGTAATGGGCGCAAAAGATATAAAAGATGGATATATAAGTGGGAATGGTTTTGCTTTTACGTACGCATTTGGCCACTTGGTGCAATTGTGCACACCACAAGCATATGGATTTCATAATTGGTCGATTTCCAATTTACCCATCATTCCTGCCCAATTTACCTTAGAGGTGAAAAAGGTTCGAAAAGATGGTAAACAAATAGATGATGGTGGAGCAGTAAAGCAATTAAATGTCATCAGGTCCCTAATAAATCAAGCAGAAGAAATTATTGTAGCGACGGATGCTGGGCGAGAGGGGGAACTTATTTTTCGAAATATTTACCACTTTATTGGTGTTCAAGTTCCATTTAGAAGATTGTGGATATCTTCCCAAACTGACAAGGCTATTAAAGAAGGCTTTGCCAATTTAAAAGCTGGCTCAGCATACGATAGTTTATTTATGTCGGCCAGGTCCAGATCGGAATCGGATTGGTTAATTGGTATAAATGCCACCCAGGCCCTTACCTTGGCCGCTGGAAACCAAGGATTATTATCTCTTGGCCGAGTACAGACTCCGACATTAGCGATGATCTGTTCCAGATTTTTGGAAAATAAAGATTTTAAGCCACAGGCTTTTTTTAAAATTCAGGCTGGTTTTGAAAAAGATGGAATTCACTTTAAGGCAACCTCCAATAAAATCGAGCAAAAGAAACAGGCGCAAGATGCGCTTGAAAAAATCCAAATAGGTTCTCTTGCAAAAATAATGCAGGTGGAAGCGAAAGAGACCAAGGAACAGCCCCCCTTATTATATGATTTGACCTCTCTGCAACAAGATGCCAATAAAAAATATGGCTACACGGCAGACCAAACTTTAAATATTGCACAAACACTCTATGAAAAGAAGGTGATAACCTATCCAAGGACTGGGTCACGGTATATTGGCGAGGATGTTTTTGAAGAGGTTGATCAACTTTTTATTCACCTTTCTGAAACTGCCACCGAAGGTATTGCGGTGATAAGTAAAAACCTGATTGGTGCGAAATTAAATAAACGATCAGTCGATGATAAGAAAGTTACAGATCACCATGCCTTGTTGGTGACTGATGAAAAACCTTCGCCTATGCCTATGGATCAGCAAAACGTATATAATATGATCGCAAAGCGTATGGTGGAAAGTTTTTCCGAGGTTTGTTTAAAAGATATTACCACTGTACTTTTTGATGCGCAGGGACTCGAATTAATTGCAAAGGGAACCGTGATTAGACAATATGGCTGGCGATTATCTGCGGATCAGATTGATTTACCGGATGAAGATAAAAGTACAGATGACCAAGATAACGAGAATGCGCAGTTACCTAAGCTGGCCCCGCAGGAAATGTTAGCAATTCTTACTGTTGAATTAGCCGAAAGATTTACTAAATCCAGACCTATTCATACCGAAGCATCCCTTTTGAAATCCATGGAAACCTCTGGTAAGGAAATTGAAGACGATGAAATGCGTCAGGCCATGAAGGATTGCGGTCTTGGAACACCAGCTACAAGAGCAGCTACTATAGAAACCTTATTTCAACGCGATTATATTAAACGTGACAAAAAGAAGCTTATTCCCACCGAAAAAGGGTTGTCCGTCTATAACCTTGTGAAGGACCGATCAATTGCTAAGGTTACGCTGACGGGGAAATGGGAACAAAAATTGGAAGAAATGCGGGCTGGAAAAGTAAGCTATGATGTGTTTATGAAACATATTAAAGATTATACAGAAAAGATCACAAAAGAATTATTGCAGTTGAAAGTCGCCATTGCTCATCAAGAATTGAAACCCTTACAAAAAGGGAAGATTAAATGTCCGAAATGTAAACCTGGGAATATTCAGTTATACGATAAGATTGCCCAATGTGACCACTATGCACGTGGTTGTGATTTTAAGCTTTGGCGGAATTTAAATGGTGTCTTATTGGAAGAAAAGGAAATGAAAAATTTATTAGAAAAGGGTAAAACTTCTGTTTTAAAGGGTGTGAAAAATCAGCAAGGAGAAACAGTTACGGCAGCCTTGATTTTTGAAAACTTTAAGGTATTTGTTGCTTGATTTAAGTATCTTGGACTATGGATACACTATATGTTTTCACCGGTTTAGGCGCTGACAAACGAATTTTTTCAAAACTAGATCTCTCGGATTTGCATGTGCAATTTATTGAGTGGCTTAGCCCTACATTCGAGGAATCCCTGGAAAGCTACATACTACGTTTGGCAACGCATAATCAAATTCCTAAGCACGGAGCTTTGGTATTAGGTTTGTCATTTGGGGGAATATGTGTGTCTGAATTGGCTAAATTTTATGATTTTGGTAAAACAATCCTGCTATCATCGGCAAAAACCAGCGATGAATTGCCTCAAATCTTAGGGATTTCAAACTATATTAGTTTGGAAAAAATTATGAAAAAAAATACATTGACGAAAATTCCTACAAAAATAGTTAGTTGGTTATTTGGGTTGAAAAATCAACAGGAAAAGGAATTGTTTTTTAGCATGCTCGACGCTACTGATACCGATTTTATGGACTGGGCAGTTGTTCAGTTTACCCATTGGCAAAATAAGCACATACCTGTTAATTGTCTTCATATACATGGCGATAAGGATCGTCTTATTCCCATACAAAATGTTGATTATACTGTAAGAATTAAGGGGGGAGGGCATTTTATGGTTTATAGCAATGCCGCTGAAATCTCCTATATAATCAGGAATTTTCTTAAGTAAATTTTCAGCAAAAATAGATCACATTTTAATTACAGGTAAAACGTTTGCAAATAGCGTCTTTACAAACGTTTAACCGTTCGATAGCTGTTTTCCTACAATATCTGAAATATCATAATTTTTGTAGCATATTCTTTAAGTAACACTGTAATTTTTAAAAGCTGATTTGCCCATTTATGGACAGTTCATTTTTGGCTTGAAGTGTCGTGGTCATTCTCACTTTTACTTTTTTTTCTTTTAATTTCTTGAATACCGATACGTTCCATGTTTCGGGCCATCGCTCAAAATCTATAAAGAAGTATAAAGGATGTAAAGTTTGTTTGCTAGTTACCTGATTTGGGAACGTTTCTAAGGTTGTATTAATTAAATATTGATCTATCCGTTTTTTCTGGACTTTATAAAACATTGTATCGGGAAGAGCCGCTTCCAATAATGCGTTAGATCTCCATGAATAGGTTATACTTGGAACAGTAACTTCTTGTACCTGTGTTTGCTCTATTACATTAAAATCATCGTCATACATGTACGAAATAGCGGAGTCCTTTTGTAGGATATAGTCGTCATTTACCTGAAAATCAAAATAATTACTATTTAGTTGCTCCAGATTCATTCCTGTATATTTATTCAGGAGATGGGAAAGTACGGGGATTTCACTAAGCGGTAATAAGTTCCAAAAGGTTAATGTCTGTTTTGTTGTATCCATATCTCTCATCAGTAACGTGTCATCCAAACGCTTAGCTAACAACCATTTTCCTTCTACTTCAGCTTTATCGTTTTTAACCATAGCTTCAATTTGTAATAGCCCCCCTTTCTGAATATAGGAAATATGCTTTTGGGGAAGAGCACCTTCAAAGCCTTTAATGGATGCTATTGTAGTCCAGGTATGAGGTTGTAATAATATCGATTGGAGATCTTTGAAATCAGAATTACTCTCCACAGCTATTTTATAAATTATATGACGGCGATCAAATAATACGTTGATATGCTTATTTATAACTACACTAACTATACCTTTTTCTTTATCAATTAGATCGATTCCTTCTGGGTAATGATTTGCGAAAAAGGAAAAGCAATCATCGTAGTCTTTCAAGGGTAATATTCCATACAATTGACGCATGTGCGGCGCCATGCTAAATAAATAGATTCGAGCCGGAATTTCGATTCCGGCGTTGAAAATAATATTTTTCATCCATGACTCCCCTTTGTCTTTCTTCTCAAGGCTGTTATTCCAGGTAGGTAGGCTTGAAATATTGTCCAGTAGCAGATCGTCAACTGCAATAGATAAGATACTAGTCGTTGAATTGCTTATATACTGCTTATCAATTTTATTTTTTCGAATAGTATACGTTGTCCAAACAAAACCAACAATCAAGAGCAATAGCATACCTATTATAATTGCAATTCTTTTCATCATTAATCAATTATGCTATCCTTATCCAAATTTTCAGTTACGTGGTTTAATAGGTATTGCAGCGCGTTCATGTCTTTTTTAGGTAATTCGATAGATATTTCTCCAGATAGACCGTTTTTCCTTAATTTATTTGATCTAATTTGGAGATCTCCATATGCTGAGAGATCCTGTATTGTTTGTCCCCATGAGTCGGTTACTGAAATTTCTAGCTTATCGAAAACGTCAGGAATAGCAGAAGTGTTGATAATCATGTTGAACGGGTAGCTAAGTATATCTTTTTTTACTTTAGTGTTGCTAGAGCCTTTGAATTTATTCGCTTGGATAGCAGTAATTTGGTCTAAATTACTTGTGAGAAAAACAATATCTTCCTTGAAAAGGATATACATCGATTCCATATTATTAGTCTCATTAATGGTGTAGATCCCATCAGCTAATGTAACTTTTTGCTTTTTTACGGCAAATTCAAGTATTTTTTTGAATAAACGCTGATCTTCAGAGGTAAACATCCACAGAAAGTTAGGTTGATACTCTTCTTTTGTTTGCGTTATCTCTTCATAATTGTAATCATCATCGTATTCGTAGGTGGTGAATTCTTTGGATACTTTATGGAGATCGTTTAGGAAGAAAACATGGTCTCCTTTCATTACTTTACCAATCGATTTTTCATCCAATCCTATTTCCAATGCTGTAGCAGCGATCGTTAACAATTCTGCATGCTCCCCAGCCATCGGAGCATACCAGCGAGAAATTAGCGTTGGCAATTGTTGTAAATAACCTTCTGTACTGATGTTAACAGAAGCATAAGCTAAGCGGTTCTCAGGAATATATTTTGTAAATTTTTTATTGACTTTGTTTTTGTACAGTGCTTTGAAAGTATTAACCAGTTTCTGATCAATATTGACATTTGCGGCCAATTTTAGGCTGTGTTGGTCCAGAATTAGATCAATTGTGGCATCTTTGTAACCATATTTGATTTTTTCTATATCAAAACCAGTCATTGCTAAGAAATTGTAAGATAAGGCGTCTTGATATAACTTATCGAGATTAGGAAACCAAATACGCAATAACGTCTTTTGATTCCTTATCTTGATTTGCTTATTTTGCGCGAGGTTGTTTTGAGGTTCTAAGTAATCTTGAAAGTCATTAGCAAGCCAATTAACAAATAAATCATTTTTAATAGAATCGTTTTTTGTTTCTCGGGTTTGGTTTAATAAATAGAGCGAGTCTGTCTCTAGATCCTCGTTATCAAAGTAACTGCTGTCTGAATCGTAGCTCAGTTCCTCAGATTCATCCCACTCTTCTATTTCCTGAACCTCTTCTACTTCTTCGCTATCAGCATTTTCCACCTCATTTTCCCATAATTCATTAGCATCAATAGTATCAACTTCGATGTCGTTTTCTTCTGTTGTCCAGTCTTCTTCTGCTGTCCATTCGCTACCATCGTATCCCAAATCTAAACCATAACGGCCTGCTACATCTTCCCTTTGAAAATAAGCACTATGTAAATCTCCAGTTAGGATCAATAAGGATTCTTGATTCCAGGCAGCCTGCGTTTTACCATCTTCTGAGACTCTCCGTTCGTAACCGTTGTCCATCGGAAGTTCTTTGAATTTTGAAAACATACGCTGGTTCACCTGATGATCAGCTTTCAAAGGGAGTACAATACCGGTATAATTCAGACTATCTGAACTTGTAAGGTAGACATACGCTTGTTTGTCTAGGTTAAGGTCCAGTTCCATGAAATTTTTAATAGCGTTGTCGAAATCATTTGCCGTATTTTGGAAAGCTCCTAGTTTAATTAACGTTTTATTTAATAACTCTATTGAACTCTTTTCGATAATAGCTTTATTATTAATAGCAACGACAAACTGTGCTTGAGCAGGTATTTTCCTGGTCAACTCTTGGGCATGTACAGTTATTCCTGCAAAAGCAGCGATAGATACTAAAGTGAAGAACTTTATATTCATATGTTTAATTATTGTTTAAAGTAATTGTATTCGATAAAGATGCTTTTCCGGTAGCTAGGTCTGTTACTTTCAATTTGAGTAAAATTGATTTTGCGGAACTTGAAATTTTAGAAGATGTATGTTGCTGTGACTTTATAGTTTTATCAAATCTGATAATTTGTGTATAATTAGCCTCTTCAAAATACTTTCTATTTGTTTCAGATATTTTTGCGAACGCTTTACTTATGGAAGAAGAGTGGATATAAGATCTCTTAAAAATTCCAGTCTTTGCATTATAATTGTAGCTGTTGTTATCTCCTAGTGTACTTTTGAAATGAGCACCTAACGTTTTACTAAAAGCATTCAGTGCACTTATCGATGTGAAGTTGCAGGAAACAGTTGCAATGTAATTGTTGAAATCCAAACGATACTGTACTTGGCTAATTCCCGCTGTATTTCGCAACAGGCGAACCATATCTTCCGTCTCAGATTTTATTTTTTCTTTAGACGGAATTTGAATTCCGTTTATGCTTTTTAATTTCATTAAAGAAGCAACCTTAGTACTACTTTTACTAAGATTCAATGTAGTTTTAATAGCTCCCGAACCATCACTATTTACAGTGATGTCTTCAAGAAATTCAAAACAACTACTCAGAAGGCAACAACTGCAAAACAAGAGTAATATCAGTAGGGATGATTTGATTTTTTTCATTTTTTTTCTCATCACAGGTCAATGAAAATTTGCTGTATTATGGTTGACCTATGAGGCAAAGGTATTTATTAAGTCGGATAATCACTATCCCCGAAAGCAGTGGTTTTATCGTATAAAAAATAGGTTAATGGAGTATTAGGCCAAATTCGGTTGCTAATTTAATCGCTGAACTCAAATTTTTTGAACCAAATTTTTCAATTAGATTTTTTCGATGACTCTCCACTGTGTGGGGACTGATGAATAACTTTTCAGCAATTTGAGCGGTTGTTAATCCAGAGGCCGCCTCTTTCAGTATCTCTTTCTCTCTTCTTGTTAGTTTTGGGACACTTTTTAATTCATCCTTAGTCTTTTTATCGATGACGCTTCTGGTTTGTGAACAGAGAAAAATATTGCCTTCCACTATTTGTTTGGTTCCCGCAATAATCTCTTCTACAGCAGCATTTTTTTGTATGTAACCCTGGGCACCTTGTTGCAGTACACTATTGATAACTGCGGATTCATTATGTACACTGATAATGATAATTTTCATCTCAGGATACTTCAATGTAAGTGGTTTAATTAACTCAATACTATTGGCATCAGGGAGATTGATGTCCAGGAGTAAGACATCAACTCTTATTACAGACAGTGCTGTATGCATGCTCGCGGCATCCGGGTAACAACCGACAACTTCAAAGTCTTCTTCTTTAGATAATATATTTTTTAAACCTTCTAATAATAGGGGATGATCGTCTGTGATGGCTATTTTTGTCATTATATTTTGATTTTAGGAAAGATTATCTCTACACTTGTGCCGATTTGCTTCTCTGAATGTATATATAATTTTCCTTTCAGAAAATCGATTCGAGATTGAATATTGTGTAGTCCGGCAGATTGATTTCCTCTTACTTGCTGAACATCAAATCCATTACCATCATCTTCGACTGTAATGTTATAATGATCGATTTCTTCTACAACCTGTATCAAGATTTGCGTTGCTGAAGCATGTTTAAAGGCGTTGTTAACTAGTTCTTGAATAATACGATAGACCAAGAGTTGTTTATCTTTTTCTAAATCACCCGCATAATGTAAAAACTGGACATCGATCGCTAATCGATCATTTGACATACGAATAGCATAATCTTTCAGCGCTTCTTGTAAACCATATCTGTTCAATAAATCGGGCATGAGATTATGGGCCACACGACGTAATTCTTCGACAGCGGTATCCAGCTGTTTTAATAAATTATGCAAACCACCTTTGAATGGTAATGCTACTTGATCTGTGAATTGAGATAGACTAATTTTAGTGCTTGAGAGTAAACCGCCCAGTCCATCATGTAGATCCCGCGCCATCCTTCCGCGTTCTTTTTCTTGTCCATCTAACATTGCGGTAAGGGTAGATATTTTAATATTTTGTCTTTCTTGATCTAGACTAAAATTGTACAATTCCTTGTTTTGACGAAGACGCTTAGAACGTTGCTTATAGGCGTACAGTAGAAGCAGAAGGGCGAGGAGGAATACTAATAGTAAGCTGATATAGTATTTGTTTATTTTTTCTTTGTATGATATTTCATTTTTATAGTTTAAGATATCTTGCGCCCGACTTTGTGTTTCCAATTGTGATAACTTAAGTTCCTGTGTCCTCTTCAACGATTCTAATCGAGTTAGTTTTAGTTCTTTGCTTTGATTTACCTCACGCAGTTTTAAGTTCTCATATTCCTGTTTTTGTTGGAGGCTGATTGTATGCATCAGATTGATCTGTTGTTCTTTTTTTTCCGCTTCCAGCTGCATGGTGATGAGTTGTTGTTGCTGTCTTTCCTTCTCAAATTGTGCTTCCAATCTCCTTCCTAATTCGAGTTGTTCTTGGTTGTAAATCGATTTAAAGGTTTTCATATAAGACTTTTGATAACGAATTGCTTGGGCAAGGTCAGATTCCGATTCAGCTATTTCTGAAAGTCTTTCGTAAATACTGAGCAGTATATTTTGATCTTGCACGCTGCTCTGCGAGATTGTGTTTAAAGCGGATAACAAATATTCCTTAGCATGCTGAGAGTCATTATTTTTAATAGCTATTTCTGCCATGATTCCATATGCGGAAGCAACGTGACTGTGTTGTTGTGTCTCCAGACCTTGTTTTTGTGCTAGAGTGGCATAATAAAGAGCTTGATCTCCATAGTTATCGGGAAAAAATGTAAAATACAGATTTGCTAAGTTATTGGCAACAAAGGATAGGTTGGAAGGAAAGGGAATTTTACTATTATTTTTGTTGTAGGTATCGATCGCTAGTAGGTAATATTTTTCAGCTTGATCCCGTGTTTTCAGCCTGCTTTGATCGGCTATGTGTTGTTGTTCATACATATAACCCATCAACATATAGGCATCAAAAATAGCAATAGGCTCATTTTGTTTAATCGCGAGATTTAGAGCGAGCAAGCTATATTTTTCTTGCAGCTGATATTCATTCCAGTTGGAATAGATAGAAGTTAGTTCCTTGTAAGTTGTGGATTTGCGACTGTTTAGACTCAATGATGGTGGAGCTATATCATAATAACTAATCGCACGTAGAAAACTTCTTACCGCCTCGCCTTCTTTATTATCTCTAACTTGCAGCCAACCCTCACAATAGCTTTCGTAACCTTTGATCTCTTGATTTTTGGATTTTGCAGCAAATTCTTTGGCCTTTTCTAAGTTTATTTTTGATTCCGTCAACTGTTCAGCAATGCGATCGTTCATTGCTTGGATTGCGTAAAGGTAAGCAGCGTAGGATCCATCTTTTAGCACAATAGCCATCTGTATGTTTTCCTTCAGTATTTTGTTTGCTTTTAGTTCCTGTTTATTAAAAAAAAGCCCTTGTACATATTTACCCGCGGCGTAGAATCTTTCGGGATTATCTATTGCAGTCTTTTCATATTGTAATTTTAGATTAGCTAATAGTTCTTGTGCTTGGGCAGCTTTAAAAATAAAACAAAAAATGAGGCACAGAAAAACACACCCTAACTTATGTTCGTCTATTATGTTTTTTTTAATCATCGTTATTTCTTCTAGATGTGCTTATAGGAGACTAAGATTCAGATCTTATAAAGATTGGAACATGTTCTCATAAAAAGAATGCAGTTAATGATCTTAGTATAATAAGGCAAATATTCTCTTTTTTGTTTAATCTTTCAATCCCCGATTTCAGCTAATTGGTGGGACCAATAATAAGCGCAAATATCTCAAAATTCAGTTATAGATTTACGTTTTCTATAGATAAAATATTTTGGCTGCTAACGACAAATAAAAAGGTCCGAGTGGAAAATAAACCCTCGGACCATATAGAACTAAATTCCTAGCTCAGTTTTTAAAGATTAGGATTTTGTTCTTCCTCTAATTGTGGAATAGAAAAGAGGTAATAGCGACTATTGGGTGCAAAATTTGTCCCATCAGGAAATTTAATAACTCGGTGACCCTGAGCGGCAACTTGTTTTTGGCTGCCATCCTCCTTGGTGATACTGACCATAATTGCTGATCCATCTGCATTTTTATATGCTTTTCGCACTAAATTTCCCTGGGTGCGAATAATATCTGATAAAGCAAAACCTTCACCCCATAATTCTTTTCTTCTTTCGAGTAGAATTTCATCGATAAGATTCTTACCCGCTGCGGGTTGGAAAAGTTTAGCATTCCGGGCGGTACGGATTTGGTTTAAGGCAGCAATTGCGGCTTCAGTTTGGTTTGCTCTAGCATTTCCTTCCGCCTCAATGAGGAGCATTTCTGAGGCTCGCATGTAAACGATATCTCCTGTTAAATTAGACTTAAATTTGAATTTTTTATAGCGTAGAAAGCCTTCTCGACCTTCTTCGGCATCCCACTCAAATAAATTTGAGCGGATGTCTTGACCATCAAAAAGATCTTTAAAATAAGGGTCGGCCATAAAACTATAATAGTAAGATCCAGCCGAGGAGACGTCTAAATAATGAAATGTATAGCTCGCCGTGTTTTGCTCTGCCGTTTGTGGATGCCCCCAGATCCATTCCTTGTTTGCAATATCATTGAACCCAGCCTGATAAGCAGCCGCATCCATCAATTCATAACCTTCAATAGCTTCTTTGGCTGTCTTTGCTGCGAGTTGCCATTGTCCTGTGTTCAGATACGCCCTAGCAAGTAAACCATTTACGACATTTTTATCTATCTTATATTTTAAATCTTCTCGATTATAATCTTTTAATAGCGAACTAGCATCTGTTAAATCCGAGATGACTAAATCATAAATATCTGTCAAACTGGCTTTCGGATTACCTTTGGTTTGGGTTGTGCTCGGTTCGGTGTATATCGGAACAGTTAAGGCATTCTTATCTTTTTGGTAACTGAATTGATAATAACTAGCTAAATTGAAATAAGCAAATGCGCGTAAAGCTTTGGCTTGGCCTTTTAGAATATCCTTTTCCTGTTGAGTTCCTTCTGCCTGATCTACTTTACTTATAACGTTATTGGCGTTGTCAATCACTTTATAAAGCAGGGTCCATATCGCACGTACCCGAGTAGCCGCTTTATTATTTAAATCCGTGAATGCATAGGGGTCACGATAGCCATATTTTGTGGTTACGGCAACATCGGGTCCCATAGCATCGCTTGTACGCATGACCGTCGTATACCCTGGGTTGGCGTAAGTGAAATACGTGTCATTCAAGTACCGCCATGTCCCATTGACGACGGTCTCTATATTTTTTGTTGAATTGAAGACCTCCGTGTCGGCCACCGCATCAGTTGGATCAAGTTCTAATTTGTCCTGACATGAGCTAATAAGTAGGGACAAGGCAAGTGCTATATATATGTGTAATATTTTCATTAGTTGTTTTTTTATGTTGAACTGTTGTTAGGGCATTTATAATCCGATTTGAATTCCAGCCGAAAAGGTACGCATCGCGGGATACCTGAAATAGGTCGACCCATCTACAGTTTGTTCTGGATCCATTCCTTGATGATCATAAAAAGTGATTAAATTTTCAGCGGTCAGGAAAAATCGAGCATTTCCTAGTTTTAAGCGAGAAGTCAATGCTTGTCCTAAACTATAACCGATACTTAGGTTTTTAAGTCGGGCATAGGTCCCACTATAAAGGAATCTGGAGGAAGCTGATGTCCAACTTAAGTTATCTGTCGTTAATCTAGGTACATCTGTATTCACATTTTCTGGTGTCCATCTTTCCAGTATTTCTTCACCCCAAGTCCGACCAACATTATTTCCATTATGTAATAATTGCGTGTAATCATTATCCAGAATCTGACCACCAATCGAGTAACTCAGTAGGGCAGAGAAGTCAAAGTTTTTATACGTTATGCTGTTGTGTATACCTCCCACTAAATCGGGGATTGAGCTTCCTACAATAAATAAGCCGGCATCACCATATTGATTAGTCGTTTCACCTGTTTTCTCTCCATTTTCATCAGCCAAATACCATTGCGGATCTCCATTTTCTGGATTTACACCAGCCCATTCCCGTAGGTAAAAATCATAAATGGATCCACCAACCTGTAAACGTTTAGTTCCTTTGGTAATATTTTTATCGTCAGGAAGTTCTGTGATTTTATTTTTGTAATGTGAAAAATTAAGATCTAAATTCCAGCGAAGATTGTCATTTCGAATAGGTATTGTGCGAAGTTCAACGTCTACTCCAGTATTTTTTAGTGAACCAATATTGGCGTCATAGCCTTCATATCCAGAGGATAGAGGCATAGGCATTGTAAATAATAAATCCTTACTTTGTCTATTGTAATATTCCACCGATAAAGCAACGCGGTTTTGAAAGGCGGCAATGTCCAGTCCAACATTAAAGTTTAAGTTGGTTTCCCATTTTAAATCAGGGGTCGGTAATCTGTCGGTATAGGTTCCGCCTTGTCCTAAATTATTCGCAATCGTATAAAGACCTTGATAAGCGTAATAGGTTCCTAGGTTATCATTTCCCTGTCCACCATAACTTGCTCTTAAGGTTAGTTGGTTTAAGGTAGACTGTTCTGCTAGAAAGGCTTCTTCTATTAATCTCCAAGAACCACCAATAGACCAAAAAGTACCCCACCTGGTCTCAGGGGAAAATCTAGATGATCCATCAGTTCGAATGGAACCCGATAGAAAGTATTTATTGGCATAATTATATTCTGCTCGGCCTAAAAAACTTAATAAGCGATAATCTATTCCTGTCCCAGTAAAGTCATTCAACTGGGAGGCGGCGATAGGTTCATAGAAGCCTGGCAGTACAAACCGGTCCCGACTACCGCTGATGTCTGCACTTGAATAGTCGTAATACTCTTGACCTGCTAATAAATTAAGGTGATGATCATTGATCTGTTTATCAAATGTTAATATGTTGTTCCAAGTTTGCCCAACTGTTCTGACATTAGCTTTACTTACAGAGCCTCCAATTTCTACTCCTTCGCCGACCAATGGATTAAGATAATCATGGGTATTGCTATTGATGTAGTCAACACTATAAGTTGATTTTAATTTTAAGGTTGGTAAGATAATAGCTTCCAAATAAGCACGTGATGAAATATTTTCCCGGCGAATATCGTTCTTGTCCAAAGGAAGACTAGCTGCTAGGTTGTTATTGGGGATAGCAGCACTTGGTCTATACAAACCAAAATCATACACTTTATTTCCTGAAGCATCTAAGCGGAAACTTCCATCATCGTTCCGTTCATAGTATGGATAAAATGAAGGAACTAACCGCGTGAAGTTGATGATATTGGCAGTATTGCTATCTTCTGATTGTGGGTATTGTTGTTGCGTGCTACTCCCAGAGATATTCAGTCCAGCGTTTAGCCAGGTCCTTGCCTTTGCGTCTAAATTTGCGCGGACATTGTATCTTTTGAAACCTGATTCAATAGCAATACCTTGATCATTCAAGTAGCCTCCTGATATAAAATAATTATGTTTTTCTCCACCACCGCTAATACTGAGGTCTGCTTGTGTTCTTTGCCCCGTACGCTGTAAAACATCCGCCCAATTATCATCCCACAAAGGTGTTGCGCCTGGAACTATTTTGCCGTCTTTTCCTACTGGGGTAGGATACTTAGCACCAAAAGGGTTAATATTTAAATCTGTAAGGAGATCCGCACTTGCGTTACTTGCTGCATTTTCAGCACTTTGACCGTTAGATAAATTCTTATTTCGTAAAGCCTCCCAGTAAAGTTCAAAGTAGTCAGTTGTGCTAACCTGATTATAATCAGCCACCGCTCGATTAGAAATACCTTTGGTGATATTGAGGTTAATGGCCGCTTGATCAGAAGCACGGCCGCTTTTGGTGGTGACAATAATAACTCCATTAGCTCCTCGGGAACCGTAAAGTGCACTTGAGGCGGCGTCCTTAAGGACGGAAATGGATTGGATGTCATTTGGATTTATGGCATTGATATCGCCAGCAAATGGATTTCCGTCGACCACAAAAAGAGGTGCACTGGAAGCATTGATTGACCCAATACCTCGAATGCGAATTTCCGCATCCGTCCCCGGTTGTCCAGAGGATGAAACTGATTGCAAGCCTGGTACTTGACCTTCCAAGGCCTTACTTAAGCTGGAAACTTGCCTGTTTTCTATCTGTTTGTTATTGATGGTCGAAACAGAACCTGTAATATTAGCCCGTTTGGATGTACCATAGGCAACAACAACAATTTCCTCCATATCTTTACTCGCTGGGGTTAGTGAAACATTGAGGGTTTCAACATTTGCAGTAATCCGCTGGGTCTGGTAACCGATGTAGGTAAAAATTAGGATGGCATCTGTTGAATTTACTTTAATATTGTATTTTCCTGATTCATCGGTTGAACTCACTGTATTTTGCCCTGCTACTTGAATTGTAGCCCCCACTAAAGGTTCTTGATTCCCTTGGTCAGTAACGACTCCATTAATTTCCAATTCCTGCGCTGTTAGGGGCAAAGTAAAGGCTATAGTGAATATAGGAATAATTAAGAGTTGAAGGTTAATAAGTATTTTGTACATGCATTCTATAGATTAATTATTAACTAAATTATCGCAAGCTTTTAAGCGCTATGCTATTGATTTGAATAAATATTATAAGAGTTTTGAGTATTTTGGTGCAAATATATAAACTATATGGGGTTAGTAGTCTTTAAATTGAGTAAATATTGCTATTCAAAAGTATTCTAAAATATAGTTTTCTGATTTATAGTTATTTATGTTAATAATAGAAGTGTAATTTTTTTTTGACTTAGTTTACTAGAGTATCATTTTGTTTTCAGTTACCTTTGCAACTGATATGGCAAAACAACTATACAATCCATTCCTTGATTTTAAATTCGATAATAAAACCTGTTTTCTAACAGGTGAACCTTTAAATTCGGCTGATGAACGAATACAGGTTTTCCCCGTGTGGATGATGCATTCTTTTGCATTAGAAGACAAACCTTTCAAAATGTTGGATGAGCGGATTATTACTTATAAGCAGCTACAATTACCGTGTGCAAGTTGGGTGTCAGCCGCTTTCGATCAAGTGGAAGCGAAAATGCAAAATGCCGTTACTTTAGGGTACCAAGCGGTACGTGAATTGGACCAACTCACCCTTTTTCAATGGATTGGAAAAATTTTATATGGTGTTGTTTTTAATGAAATTCAAGCCGGGGTTAAACAAGCGATGGCTAGTGGAGAGGATATGAATTTTTCACAAGCTTTAGTACATAAATTTCGTAACCTCCATTTTATGCTACAATCGATTGTAAAACCTGTTGAATTTGAACAAAAAAATCCTTTTTCTATTCAAATATTGCCGGTTGAAAATGCGCCTGAAACTTTTATTTATCGGGATGAAATAAACACGCTTGTTTTTTCCTTAAGAATGAATGATTTTGCCTTAATTGCCACCTTACAGGATAATGGTACCAATAACGTTTACCATGAGCAAGTATTGAAAAAAATAAATCAAAAAGTTTTGCACCCCATCCAATTCGAAGAATTATGTGCCCGGTACTTTTACTCAGCCTATTTGTTTAATAAGTTACCAGACTACACGTTTATGGAAGTTCAAGATCGTATATATGTAGAACCCATGGCGTTAAATGATTGGACCCTCAAGCCCATATTTGACCCATGGCAGACGAAAGTATATGGTCAGGTGTTAGAAAATTTTTGGAAACCCTGGGGATTTACCTTGTTTGAAATTATCAAAAATCCAGATCGTCCCATGTCATTTATTATGGATGAAAATGATGATTTTATGTCCGAGATAACCTTATCAAAACAATAAGAAAACGCCACTGATATAGCGCAAACGGGTAGTTCTTTCGTCTTACTACCCGCTTTTATTTTTCACCATCAGGCCCTTTAGCCGGAATCTTTTTGTCAGTGAATAATAAATAAGTGAATCCGCTACATCATATTTCTGTAAGGGGTGCTTCATCGATCGCTGTCAGATCCAAGGGGTTGTTTTACTTCGCTGCCTAAGCCGATTACTTTTTAACTTTTATTGGAGTCCATTTCAGCTTTCAGAAACTTCCCAGTCTCACTATTCTTCTGTTTAATGAGATCCTCTGGGGTGCCTTGAAAAAGTAATTGTCCACCTTTTTGTCCACCTTCAGGACCCATATCAATAACCCAGTCAGCTGTTTTAATAACATCTAGGTTATGTTCGATGATGAGAATGGTATTGCCGCGGTCAACTAGCCTATTAATTACTCCCAAAAGTACATGGACATCTTCAAAGTGTAAGCCTGTAGTGGGTTCATCCAAAATGTAGAAGGTTTTACCTGTATCTTTTTTCGATAATTCTGTTGCTAATTTCACCCGTTGGGCTTCACCGCCAGACAAAGTCGTGGAGGATTGCCCTAAGGTAATGTAACCTAGTCCCACGTCCTGTAATGTCTTGATTTTTCGGTAAATAGTCGGAATATTTTCAAAAAAAGTAACCGCATCATCAATACTCATGTCTAGGACATCTGAAATTGATTTTCCGCGGTACCGCACTTCTAAAGTTTCTCGATTATAGCGCTTTCCATGACAGGTTTCACAAGGAACCTGGACATCAGGTAAGAAATTCATTTCGATAATCTTCATTCCACCACCCTGGCAGGTTTCGCAACGACCTCCTTTGACATTAAAGGAGAATCTTCCAGGTTTATAACCTCGGATTTTTGATTCGGGTAATTGAACAAACAACGCTCTGATATCTGAAAAAACACCGGTATAAGTAGAAGGGTTTGATCTTGGTGTTCTTCCAATAGGAGATTGATCAATTTCAATTACTTTATCCAAGTGTTCTAGTCCTTCAATCTTTTTAAACGGAAGTGGTTTTGCTTTTGCTCTAAAGAAATGATGATTTAAGATCGGGTATAAGGTGTTGGTAATTAAACTCGATTTCCCAGATCCTGAAACGCCTGTAACCAAAACTAATTTTCCTAACGGAATTTGAATACTAACATTTTTTAGATTATGTCCCTGGGCTCCTCGTAAATGTAAGGTATGCCCGTTCCCTTGTCTTCTTTCTTTTGGTATTGCTATCTCTTTTGAACCGTTTAGGTATTCAGTTGTGAGGGTACTTCGTCTCATCAATTCTGAGGGTGTTCCCTGTGCAACAATTTCACCCCCAAATACGCCTGCAGCTGGACCCATATCGATCACATAATCAGCATTCATAATCATGTCCTTATCGTGTTCAACGACTAATACCGAGTTGCCAATATCCCGCAAATTCTTTAGCGCATTAATTAATCGTTCATTATCCCGCTGATGTAGACCAATACTTGGTTCATCTAGGATGTAAAGAACATTTACTAATTGCGAACCTATCTGTGTAGCTAATCGGATGCGCTGGGCCTCACCCCCGGATAGACTTTTTGAACTTCTATTTAAGGAGAGGTAATTGAGTCCCACATCGAGTAAAAAACCTATTCTCGTTTTTATTTCTTTGATTATTTCAGTTGCTATTAGTAGTTGACGTTCATTTAATCGACTCTCAATATTTTCGAACCAAGCCATCAAAGAAACAATATCTAATTCGGCTAATTCGGCTATATTTTTGCCGTCGACTTTTATATGTAACGATTCCTTTTTTAAGCGGGCACCACGGCAAGCAGGACATTCTACTTGGGTCCTGAAATCATCTAATGTTTGATTATTATCGTGAAATTTGCTCGTCATTTCTTCCAGTAACTTAAAAATCCCTGAAAAGTGAATTTGAAAATCTCTGGAACCATATGAACCATAGGGAACAGTTAGTGATATAGGTTCCTCCTCTCCAAAGAGAAGCATGTCTAGAATGGACTTTGGAATTTTTTCTACGGGGGTGCTTAAAGAAAAATCGAATTTTTTAGCAAGGGCTTTTAATATGGCAAAATTCCAGGAATCACGGACGGGGCCTAAAGGTACAATAGCGCCTTTTTGTATACTTAAACTACCATCTGGGATGACAATCTTTTGGTCAATTTCATATATGTACCCCAGGCCATCACAGGTTGGACAAGCACCATAGGGTGAGTTAAAAGAAAAAGTATTAGGCTGCGGTTCATCATAAGAGATCCCTGATTCGGCATCCATTAAAAACCGACTGAAAAATTGTTCTTTATTTTCCTTATTGGCAATTTTAATAATTCCTTTGGCTGTTTTTAATGCCTGACCAATGGAGGTGAAAAGTCGCTTCCTGACTTCTTTTTCAACCGACATTCGATCCACTACAATTTCAATGTCGTGTATTTTATAGCGGTCGACTTGCATTTTGGGTTCCAAGTCTAAGACAGCTCCATCTACACGTACTTTTGTGTAGCCCTGTTTCCGGATTTGCTCAAATAATTCCCGATAATGACCTTTTCTACCCTTGACCACAGGAGCTAGGATATAAATTGCCTCCCCATCAAATTCTTGTAAGACGCGATCAGTGATTTCGTCATCTGACATTCTCTCCATTTTCCTGCCATTAACATAGGAAAATGCTTCGCCTACCCGGGCATATAAAAGTCGGAGAAAATCATATATTTCAGTAATCGTACCCACAGTCGAGCGCGGGTTTTTTGAGGTTGTTTTTTGTTCAATAGAAATGACGGGACTTAGGCCTGAAATTTTATCCACATCAGGTCGTTCCATACCCCCTAGAAACTGCCTACTATAGGCTGAAAAAGTTTCCATATAACGTCTTTGTCCCTCTGCATAAATCGTATCAAAGGCTAAGGAGGATTTTCCACTTCCACTTAGACCGGTAATGACGACTAATTGATTCCTTGGAAATGAAACATCTATGTTTTTTAGGTTATGAACTCGGGCACCAAAAACTTCTACTTCATTTTGATCTCCTAGATCTACAGCTTTATGTTGGGTCATTAAATTTCCTTTTTTTGCAAAGGGCAAAGTTACAGATTTTTATGTTGTGAATTGTCTGAGTTTTACTATTTTTCCTTCTTTGTTTTGTAAATTAGGTTTAAAGGAGCTAAGTGGATTTTATTGCCTTCTGCTATATTTTCTTATCGTTCGTTGAGTTTGTCTGGGCGTGCTTTACTATGAGGTTTTACGGCTAGGTAATTGGTTTATTTTAATTTTTGCTACTGCAATTTATACCGCAAGGAGATGTTTTAGGCCAAGTGGAGACGACGACAAAAACAGTTTTTATGCAGCAAGATTAAGGATGGGGTAGAAACCCGCTGGTAAGAAAATAAACAGACGTTTTTTGGCTATTTGGTTTTTGTTTATTATTCTTATCGTATATTTATAAGACTTGAGAGGCTTGTAACTAATTAAAAATATAGTATATATTATTAACCTGCTAGGTGCTCCCATTTTGTTTTGGCAAGCACTTTTATTTACCATGATTATGAAGACAAAAGTTAAGTTCTGGTTTCTTTTTTGTGCATTCTTGCTGATCTTCAGCGGCACTAATGCTCAAATGCGCACAGGTGCGGATCAAACCTCCGAATATCTTACTTATTTGAAAGGGAAGAGGATCGGAATGGTAATCAATCCTACCTCTCGAATTGGGGAAAAGTCTAGTGTGGATAGTTTGATTTCCCTTGGCGTTAATATTGTTAAAGTGTTCGGTCCAGAACACGGCTTTAGGGGAGATGTGGGGGCGGGGGTTACCGTTAAGGATGCGATTGACCCGGCTACCGGAGTTAAAATTGTTTCTCTATACGGCAAAACGAACAAACCCACAAAGGCGATGTTGGAAGATCTTGACTTAGTAATTTTTGATATTCAGGATATAGGTGTACGTTATTTTACATATTTGGGAACATTACATCGTGTTATGGAAGCTTGTGCGGAAAATGACAAAGAATTACTGATTTTAGACAGGCCTAATCCCAACGGCTACTTCATTGATGGACCAATATTGGACATGGATTATAAATCAGGTATAGGCATGCATCCTGTGCCTATTACCCATGGGATGACAGTAGGAGAATATGCGCAAATGATTAATGGTGAGGGCTGGCTTGATAATGGGATTAAATGTAAAATAAAGATAATACCTGTTTCTAATTATAGCCATGCTATGGAATACCAGCCGCCAATAGCGATGTCGCCAAATATTAATACATATCAGGCCGTACTTCTGTACCCATCAACTTGCCTATTCGAGGGAACGGTATTAAGTGAAGGACGTGGAACCAAGTTTCCTTTTACAATCGCAGGAAGTCCTGCCTTTAAAGGGATATATGATTTTGCGTTTACGCCAGTTAGTATTCCAACTATGAGTGCCACTCCGATTCATTTAAATCAAGAATGTTTTGGTTTAGACTTACGAAAGGTTGATTTGCAAAAGTTAAGGGCAGCAAAAAAAATAAACCTTTCTTGGTTAATTGAAACATATAACAAATACCCGGATCAAAGTATTTTCTTTGACGCAAAACAGAGTGTGGAAATTGTAGTATTTGACAAGTTAGCTGGAGGATCTACCTTAAGAGAGCAAATCGTAAGTGGACTATCGGAAGAAGATATTCGCAAAAGCTGGCAGCCAGGACTGAAAAAGTATCAGCAAATGAGAGAAAAATACTTAATTTATCCATAAATATGCGTCTGCTTTAATGTTAATGCCTTATCAATTTTTAGTACTACATGTGTTGTGTGACCAAGAAAATTCCGACAAAAAATTACGTTTTGAACCTCAACTATGGAACCGTAAAAGTTGTTAGCAGTTGACCCTGTCCTATTAATGTATTATATTGTCTATGAAAAAACATAATTTTCAATATTAAAGCGATCGCAATTGAAAAAAATAGATGTAACAAAAAACGAAAGACAAACCATTGAGCAGGCTTTAGCACATTGGCAGGATCAGAAGATGTTGGAACCCGAGAAAGTCAGTGAATTAAAAAATAATCTTGATGATAAAGGGTTCGAATGGAAAATTTTGGCAAGGTATGCGTTTTGGATTGCTTTGGCTTCTTTAATTTTTTCAGTTATCTCCTTATTTTCAGATGATTATTTGGAAACGTTAATTGAGAAATTTTATGATACCCCTAATACTGTATTTAGTATTATATTTCTATTACTAGCTTTCTTATTTTACTTTTTAGGTTTTAGAAATAAGTGCAAATTTCCGGAGAAGACATTCTCAAATGAAACCCTTATGCTTGCTGGTTCTTTCGCCACAGCGGCAAGTATTGGTTTTTTAGGGAAGGTTTTAGACCGTGATGAGAATCATTATACAATACTATTTCTGCTCTCCATTATTGTTTACGGAATACTCTCGGTCAAATTAAATTCTAAATTGATTTGGGTCTTTACCTTGGTGGCCCTAGGAATTTGGTTTGCCACAGAAACAGCCTACCATAGTCAGTGGGGATTTAAATTTTGGGGGATGAATTACCCTTTGCGTTTTACAATTTTTGGTTTATTACTAACAGGTTTTTCTTATTTCTTACAACCTAAAATTAAGATATTATCACCCTTTCAATCTACCAGTTATGTGATTGGCTTGTTATATACCATGATTGCATTGTGGCTCTTGTCAATTTTCGGAAATTACAGTGATTTTGATAAATGGACGCAAGTTCGTCAGTATGAAATCTTTTATTGGGGCTTATTAGGAATTGTACTTTCTTTGGGACTTGCTTTGTATGGAATGAAGATAAAGGACCATGTGTCCCGGGATATTGGCTTTGTGTTTTTTGTAATTAATTTATATACTCGATTTGTAGAATATCTTTGGGATAATATAAATCGCACTATATTCTTTCTGATTTTAGCGGTCTCTTTTTGGGTGGTTGGACGATGGGCAGAACGGATTTGGAAAAAGCAAAAATGACCTGATCCTTTAAAAAGGTGTATGTCAATAAAAGACCACTTTTATACATGTTAGAAGTTATGTGCTTCCTTAATATGTACAAAGGTGGTCTCTTTTTTATTTAAGACTTCTTATAAGTGAATCACTTCACCATATGCGTCAGCTACGGCTTCCATAATAGCTTCGCTCATCGTAGGGTGAGGATGTATTGCTTTAAGCACTTCGTGTCCAGTAGTTTCTAGTTTACGGGCAACAACTACTTCTGCAATCATCTCCGTCACATTTGTACCAATTAAGTGAGCGCCTAGGAATTCTCCATACTTCGCATCAAAAATAACTTTTACAAAACCATCTTTTGCTCCGGCAGCGGATGCTTTTCCAGAAGCAGAGAAAGGGAATTTTCCAACTTTGATTTCATAACCAGCATCTTTAGCTGCTTTTTCGGTCAATCCAACAGAAGCAATCTCAGGAGTACAATAGGTACATCCGGGAATATTATTATAATCAATTGGATCAACGTGCAATCCTTTTATTTTCTCTACACAGGTAATACCCTCGGCTGATGCTACGTGTGCCAAAGCCTGGCCTTTTACGATGTCACCTATGGCATAAACGTTATCGACGGATGTTTTATAGAAATCATCCACAACTACGCGTCCTTTTTCGGTTTTAACACCAACTTCTTCCAAACCTAAGTTCTCAATATTAGGGGAAATTCCGACTGCAGATAAGACAATTTCTGCCTCAATAATCTCGGTTCCTTTTTCTGTTTTAATGGAAACCTTACTAAGTTCGCCTTTTGTATCAACAGATTGAACTTCCGATTTTGTTAGTATGTTAATCCCTGCTTTTTTTAATGATTTTTCTAATTGTTTAGAAACCTCTTCGTCTTCAACTGGAACTATACGATCCATGAATTCCACGATGGTGACTTTCGTTCCAATCGCGTTATAGAAATAAGCGAATTCAACACCGATTGCACCTGAACCTACAACCACCATTGATTTTGGCTGATTTTGTAAATTCATTGCTTGACGGTAACCAATTATTTTTTTACCATCTTGTGGCAGGTTAGGAAGCTCTCTTGAGCGGGCACCAGTGGCTAATATGGTGTGTTTTGCGCTATATTCCTTACTGGAACCATCGGCTGCTTTAACATCGATTTTACCACCTTTTTTAATTTTAGCCGTTCCCATGATGACATCTATTTTATTCTTTTTCATTAAGAACTGGATGCCTTTACTCATACCGTCTGCTACACCACGACTTCTCTTTACTATGGCATTAAAGTCGGCTTCTCCACCATTTACTTTTATACCATATTCTGCAGCATGATTTAAATATTCGAAAACTTGGGCGCTCTTTAATAAGGCTTTTGTAGGAATACAGCCCCAATTAAGACAGATTCCCCCTAGTGCTTCTCGTTCGATAATGGCTGTTTTGAACCCCAATTGTGAAGCTCTGATAGCAGCTACATAACCGCCTGGTCCACTACCAATAACAATAATGTCGTAATTCATAAGTATTAATTGTCGTTATGTTTGCAAAATTGAATTCATCAAAAATACACATTTTTATTTATAATTAGATCGCAAAACCTTTCTCTGTTGCAGTGCATGAAGAAGTCAGATCGGTGCAGAAGATCAAAAGTCTAGCATGTCAGCATAGGGGAATAAGATCATAGATGTAATCAATTTAAAGACAATGTTTTGTACCAATGAGCAGTCATCTTTTTTTTGTCATAAAGGGGTCACTTCCGCAAAAGGTGTTTTTTTTGATTAAGTATTTGCTTTTCTTTGCCCTGATAAAAATAATATGATATGTTACGAATATTTCAACAAGTTGCGCTTTGGGAAGCTATCTCCACTGTTTTTTTATTTTTTGTGGCCATGCCATTAAAATACTTTGCAGATATCCCTGAAGCAGTACGGGTTGCTGGGTCAATTCATGGTTTTCTTGTTGTATTATTCGTTGTTTTATTAGTTGCTTGCTGGCAAACCTATCGTTGGGAATTCAAACGAGTTGCAAAATACATGTTACTGAGCTTGATACCCATTATTTCGTTTTGGGTTGAAAAAGATTTAAAAAAGGTTATTGCTGAACAAAAAATAGCGTAATACCTGCCGTATTTTTCTATTTGCTTTCAATACCCATATAGGCGTATGTGATTTCCGTTTTTCCATGAGGATTTGGTACACCATTTTCATCTAAATTGACAAATACTAATTTGTCAATAGATAAAATTACCATTCTGCTGATTTTGTTACGGACGACACAACGCATCGTTAAGGAGGTTGTTCCGAAATCCACGGCCTCTATACCTAGTTCGATTATATCTCCTAGTTTAGCTGAACTGACAAAATTAATTTCCGAAATAAATTTGGTAACAACATAGGGATTGCCTAACTGAACGATCGCATAAATAACTGCTTCTTCATCAATCCAGCGTAGTAAGGTGCCTCCAAACAAAGTACCATTCGGATTTAAATCCTCTGGTTTAATCCATTTTCTTGTGTAAAAGTTCATGTTGATTTTAAAATTATAAGGTTAAAATAAAAGGCAAACTTAAGTTTGCCTTTTACAAGTTTGTTATGCGTGAATCGCTCGATTTCCGCTTGCGGCAAGCGCTGCTTCTTTTAATGCTTCCGTATAGGTCGGGTGCGCATGGCAGATACGACCGATGTCTTCAGCTGAGGCGCGATACTCCATGGCAACCACTGCTTCGGCAATCATATCAGCTGCCCGTGGGCCTATTATATGAACACCTAGTACTTCATCAGTTTGTGCATCTGCTAGCACTTTCACAAAACCATCCGTATCTCCGGAAGCTTTCGCGCGGCCTGAGGCTTTAAAGGAGAAACTACCAGCTTTATATTTTTTTCCTGCTTCTTTGAGTTGTTCTTCTGTTTGTCCAACGGAGGCAACCTCTGGCCAAGTATAAACCACGCCAGGAATTAAGTTATAATCTATATGAGGTTTCTGTCCAGCAATTCTTTCAGCTACAAAAGTACCTTCGTCTTCAGCTTTATGGGCCAGCATGGCTCCTTTAATAACATCGCCAATTGCATAGACTCCTTCAACAGCGGTTTCAAGATGTTCGTTGACAGGAATTTTGTTACCTCGTTCTTCTACTGTTAGGCCAATGTTTTCCAGTCCTAAATTTTCAGAGTAAGCAGATCTTCCTACTGCAACAATACAGTAATCACCTTCTAATTCTACTAGGTTATTTTTAGAATCTTCAGCGGTGACAAGTACTTTTTTTCCTTTTGCGGTAGCACCAGTCACTTTGTGACTTAAGAAAAATTCCATTCCCAGGCTCTTTTTCAAAACACGTTGAAGCTCTTTACCTAACCCACCATCCATTGTTGCAATGATTGATTTGGCATATTCTACAACAGAAACTTTAGCCCCTAAACGAGCGTAGACTGAACCTAGCTCTAGACCAATAACACCACCACCAATAACGATAAGATGTTTTGGTATTTCTTTTAAGTTTAAGGCTTCAGTAGAGGTGATAATTCTTTTTTTATCGACTGGTAGAAAAGGTAAAGCAGTTGGTTTAGAGCCAGTAGCGATGATGACGTTTTTAGTTTTTATTTCTTGCGTTTTGCCATCGTCCTGTGTGATTTTAATCGTGTTTTTATCTACGAAAGAACCAAGACCTTGAAAACTTTCAATTTTATTTTTTTTAAATAAGTAGGTAATACCGGCAGTATTTTGAGCGATAACGTCATCTTTACGATCGATCAATTTTTTCATGTCGATTTTTAAACTACTTAGGCTGATACCATGTTGCTCAAAATTATGAGCCGCATTATGAAAGTGCTCTGATGAATCTAAGAGTGCTTTGGAAGGAATACATCCAACATTTAAGCAAGTTCCTCCAAATGTACTATATTTCTCAATAATAGCTGTTTTTAAACCTAATTGAGCACAGCGGATAGCGGCAACATAACCACCTGGACCACTTCCGATTACGATTACGTCGTATTGCATAGAAAATATGATTTATTTTATTCTACAAAGCTACTATTTTAAAGGAAAATATACGAACCTAAATCGATAAATAACTTGCGCTAATTTGATTGGTATAACGATACGACTACCTGTCGGGTCGATAAAACAATGTTGAATATTTACGGTATAATGTGGTCAGGTATTCAAGTTATGTCACCACCACGATCACCATTGCTGGAAGGCTTTTTTTTCAGGTCGGATCACTTACCGGTGCAAATTTAGGAGAATGGTTACTAACCATCCAATATAACTGATTGCTTTTCATAGCATCTTTTTACGTTTTAGTATGGATGCCATCGAAGAACCAGAGTACATAAAGCACTTTATAGCTGCTCTAGTCAATGTAGTTTCTTTGGAAAGGAATAGTTAAATCAAGTATATTATGAATTTACCTTAAAAGCTGTTGATGCTCTTTGTCTTCATTAAGGCTGTAAGTGCAAAAGATGGAAGCGTGTATGTCCTGTTTGCTATCTTATAATTTCGACCTACAATAAATGTATTGTCTTGATATGCTGAGTTTTTCGATCTTTCTAGTCGATGGTCTCTGTTTTTGAAAAACCCACAGTCCTAATTTTATTGTTTTTGTTAAAACATAGACCAATCGCTTTTGTTAGAAGATCGATGATTGATAGTAAAATAGAAGAACAAAAGGAGGCCGCCCAGGCATTAGTAAGAAGATTATTACCAACACGGGCTACAGAATTCACGGTTAATATTCAACGGACTGTTGAGCAGAATAAGGATTTTTTTGAAGTTAAATCAGCGAACGGAAAAATTATTATAAGCGGAAACAACCCAGTTTCCATTGCCTCAGGGTTACATTGGTATCTCAAATATGTGTGTCACTGCCATATTTCCTGGAATAGTGATCAATTGAACCTTCCTACAGAATTACCTACGCATTTTGACCCGATCCGAAAAAACACAGCATTTTCGATTCGATCCTACCTCAACTACTGCACCTTCAGCTACACCATGGCATGGTGGGATTGGGAACGCTGGGAAAGAGAGATTGATTGGATGGCACTTCACGGTATCAATATGCCATTGGCCATTACTGGTCTTGAAGCTGTCTGGCAAAACACACTACGACGGTTAGGAATGGACGATCAGAGCATTCGGGAATTTTTGGTAGGTCCTACGTACTTTGCCTGGCAGTGGATGGACAATTTGGAGGGATGGATGGGCCCGCTATCACAAAATTGGATTGACACACATCGGGAACTTGGTCAGCGCATCATTGCAAGAGAACGTGAGTTAGGCATGAAACCTATTTTAAAGGGATTCACTGGCTATATACCGACAGCACTCACAACATATTATCCGGAAGCAAAAATTTATAAAACAAACTGGATCTCCACCTTTGAAACCGCGCAAATTGATCCGTTGGATCCGCTTTTTGCCGAGATAGCCAAAATTTTTGTGGAAGAACAAGAAAAACTTTTTGGTACAGACCATTATTATTCAGTTGATCCATTCCATGAAAGCCAACCTGCCATTAAAACAGCTGATTATCTTCAGCAGGCCGGTGATGCAATATTTACAGCAATTAATAACATTGATCCACAGGCTGTACTAGTGATTCAATCATGGTCACTCAGGCCGGGGTTATTACGCTCTATTCCAAAGGAGCGTACATTAATGCTAGCGCTCACAGGTACCAACTGGAAAAAGCATGAAAGTTATTGGGGACGACCGTGGGTAGTTGGGATGATGCATAATTTCGGTGGTCGAAATTATATCGGGGGTAATTTAGCCCATTTTTTAAGTCATGCGCTGCGCTTGAAACAATTACCTGAGGCACTAAATGTCCAGGGATTAGGCATTTTTCCAGAGGCTATTGAACATAATCCGGTTATTTACCAAGCGGCAACGGAAATCGCCTGGCATGACCGTATTATACAGGATGTATCAGCCTGGACGAAAGTATATGCGCAAGCTCGGTATGGAAAACTTCCTGATGCCGCTGCCCGTGCTTGGGAAATTCTATTGCGTACTGTTTATCAGCAAAAAAAGGTAAAAATTATCTCCATGGAATCTCCGATATGTGCCCGGCCTGCTTTATTTATGCCTAGAGTTTCGATGAATGGGGATATGATTCGCGATTATGATTTAATAGCTTTATGGCCTGCTTGGCAGGAAATGCTTTCTGCATCCACAGAATTGGGCGAGTTATCTACATTTCAGTATGACTTGGTCGATATCGCACGTCAGTGCCTCGCTGACTTAGCTTTGTTACTGCATCAATCCTTGGGTGAAGCCTATACAGCGAGAGACCGAGATGTACTGCAAGAACGCGGGGAACAATTTTTGGAGCTCATGCGAGATTTGGATGACCTGTTAGCTACCAGGGAAGAGTTTTTGCTGGGTAAATGGCTCGCTGGTGCTCGAAGTTGGGGGAGCGATTTGGAAGAAAAAAATCGGTACGAGTGTGCGGCAAGAACTTTAATAACCATTTGGGGCCCCGTAACACCTAATGCGTTGTTTTTTGATTATTCCAATAGACAATGGTCTGGACTGATCCGCGGGTTTTATATCCCTCGATGGCAGATGTTTATCGACTATCTTTTGGGACAATCTGAGCTGGATAATAAACGTTATCATTCGAGAAAACTCAAAAAATCATACGGTAGACCGGCCAATAATGCCAACCCATTTTTTGAAACCCTCTCAACATGGGAAAAATCCTGGACTGAAAAACACGAAAATTATTCTTCAGTACCTGTGGGGGATGCCCTTCAAATCGCTAAACAGCTTTATAACAAGTGGTGGCCGGTCATGCAAAGTCACACGCAGAGGATCACACCTACAATAAAACTTGATGCATACGTAGAAGAGGCAACACGTCAAGAAGAAGATGTTGATAATTTTGGATTATAGGTACAGGAAAAACCGAGGCGATGGTGTACTACACCTTTCCAGTAATAGGAGGTGAGACTTCTTTGGTAATATATTCTTTCTATTTCGTCAATAAGGACAGCATGCGGTTTTACTTTTGTCCTGAGATGGTTTGATTCGAATGAATAGAATCTCCTTTTGTAAAGCTGGCTTCTATTTTTCAACAAAAGAAAAGGCGCTAGAGATAGCGCCTTGAATATTTGAAAATTCAAATAAATGTTTTTCTTGTACCTATTCAGCTACAATTTTACCTTGCATAATCCCAAAGTGACCTGGGAAACTACATAAGAATGGATAAACACCAGCCTCAAGTGTTACTGTGATTTTATCTTCTTCTCCAGGACCTAATAATTTAGTGTGACCTACGATGGAAGTTAAAGAAGATTTAGGAATGTATTCATTATCTGCAGCGGCAGTTGCCTCGCCACCAAAAGTTGCGATATCAACACCTGGTTTTAATACAACAAAATTATGACCCATTGATTCCTTAGGCATTGAACCTACATTTTTTAGGGTAATCTCAACAGGTTCACCAGCTTTAACACGCATTAAATTAATGTTGTACTGCATTTGGTCATTTCCCTCAATTGTCCAACTATTAGATAATGTAACATCTTCAATACCAGGTACTGTTTCAGCAGGTGCAGTAGCTTCCGTACTTGGTGCAGTTTCAGTTGAAGTACTTTCTTCTTTCTTCTCCGTATTGTTTCCACAAGAAGATATTCCTATAGCCAATGCTAAAGCAGGAACAAAAAATAATTTCTTCATAGCTTATTATATAAATTTTATACGAATTTACTATAAATAATTGACTTAAGCGAGCTTGTTTCCAATTTTAAAGCTTAATTTTTAAAATTCATCCCGGTTTTTTATTTAAAAAATCTTGCCTTATTTTGATCAAAATAGCGGACAATTCCTTGGTCTTTTTTACTGATTGGTCCCGAAACGATGTGATTTTCTAATTATTTTTTCTATCTTTAGTACCATACAAATGTTATTAATCTTCATATAAATGGATTCACCAATTCAATTAGTTCTTATTATTGTCAGTGCCGTTGTAGCTATATCTGTGCTCCTTTACATATTACCTGTAAACCTCTGGTTCACTGCCCAACTCTCGAACGTAAAAATTAGTTTACTAAACCTCGTGTTGATGCGTTTACGGAAAGTATCTCCCGCTTTGGTAACCAATGCGATGATAACCTCTACGAAAGCTGGTTTAAAGATTTCTACAAATGAAATTGAAACGCATTATTTGGCAGGGGGAAATGTAAATAAAGTTATTAAAGCACTCATATCTGCCGATAAAGCAAATATCCCTTTGGATTTTAAATTGGCTACTGCTATTGATTTAGCTGGTCGTGATGTTTTTGATGCAGTTCAATTATCAGTTAATCCGCAAGTTATCAACACGCCCCCGGTAGCTGCTGTAGCTAAAGACGGTATACAATTGATTGCCAAGGCACGGGTAACGGTTCGTGCAAACATCAATCAATTGGTTGGTGGTGCAGGGGAGGAAACAATTTTAGCCCGAGTGGGAGAGGGTATTGTGACCACTATAGGTTCTGCCAAAGATCATAAAGAAGTTTTAGAGAATCCAGATAAAATATCGAAAACCGTGTTAGCGAAAGGACTTGATTCAGGCACAGCTTTCGAAATTCTATCCATTGATATTGCTGATATTGATATTGGTGAAAACGTAGGTGCCAAACTTCAAACCGATCAGGCAGAGGCCGATCTTAAGGTTGCCAATGCACGTGCTGAGGAAAGAAGAGCTATGGCTGTTGCTAATGAACAAGAAATGCGCGCTAAAGCGCAAGAAGCGAAAGCGAAAGTAATTGAGGCTGAATCACAGCTTCCTCTTGCTATGGCGGACGCCTTTAGAAGTGGAAACTTAGGTATTATGGATTATTATAAAATGCAAAATATACAATCTGATACGGATATGAGGAATGCGATCGGTAAACCTCAGGGGCCTGATAAGAAATAATGACTTAAAATTGCATAATTTAATGCTGGTGAATGCGATGAATGGAGTTCGTTAAGACTTTATTTATCGCATTTTTTTGTAGCGGCCATTGATGTATTTGGCAAGCCCCTTTTGATTCGGAATTTGTCACGAAAAAACCCTGACGATGGGCGCCAGGGTTTGATACTAACCAATTATAAACCTAAATTATGAAAAGACAATTTATAATAATCCACATTGCTGTTGAATTACAGTACAAATGTACGCCATGATTTACCATTACACAACATTATTCAATTAAAAGTTTCCTCTGCAACCATTTTCTGACATTATCCTGATTTATATGGGTAAACAGATAAATATTTGTCTGAATTAGATTAATGAAGTTCTGTTTTTTAATCAAAAACTTTAATTATTTTTGGAAAGATTCTATAGCAATGATATTAGAAAAATTAACGCATATAAAAGGTGTGATTCTGGATGTTGATGGTGTTCTAACTGACGGATCTATTCATGTGAATGAAGAAGGTCAACAATTGAGAACTTTTTTTGTGAAGGATGGTTATGCGATCCAGCTTGCCGAAAAAATGGGCGTTCCTATTTGGGTAATCTCTGGAGGTAATTCGGCTGGTGTTCGTTTTCGATTAGAAGCATTAGGTGTTAAGGAAATTCATTTGGGTATCAGTAACAAAATGGAATTAGTACAAAAACTCCTTTTGAAATACCATGTAAAAGTAACAGACTTATTATTTATGGGTGATGATATGCCTGATATTGAAGTGATGAAGACGGTAGGTTTTGCTGCGTGTCCTAATGATGCTGCTGAGGAGATAAAGCAAATTTCTCATTATATGTCTCCAAAAAATGGCGGACGAGGTGCTGTCAGGGATGTGCTGGAGAAGTTGCTAAAATTGCAAGGTAAATGGTATGTTGAATCACAAATTAAGAGCGTCTAATGATTTTACAGGAAAAGTTAGTTAATATTCCTATTATTTTAGGGTCAAAATCCCCTCGAAGAAAAGATCTATTAAGAGAAATGGATTTAACTTTCGAAGTAATTATCAAGGAAACGGATGAATCATTTGATCCCAACCTTACCGCTGAAGAAATCGTTTTGCATATTGCCCAGACGAAGCTGAATGCTTTTGATGACGTATATTTTCGTCAAAATTTATTGATCTGTGCTGATACCATTGTAGTTGACCCACGAGGAAAGGTCATCGGAAAACCTGTCGATAAAAATCAGGCTAAAATTGTTTTACAAGCTTTGTCTGGACAGGAACATGAAGTCCTTACGGCTGTCGCTTTTTCTTACCTACATCACAAAGTAGCTTTTGTAGAAAAGACAAGAGTATGGTTTAATCCATTGACCGATCAAGAAATTGATTATTATATCGATCGTTACCAACCGATGGACAAAGCTGGCTCGTATGGTATTCAAGAATGGATTGGGAGAATTGGTATCGGTACAATTAATGGTTCCTATGAGAATGTGATTGGTTTGCCAACAGCTAGATTATACAAGGAATTGAAAAATATTTTCCTTTAATTAAGAATTACAATAGCAAGTCCAATCGGTACGAATTTGTAATTCGCTGATCGGTTGAACTTGCTATATTTTCTTTCTTTACGTATTATTTTATATGATACCTGATACCCGTGTAGAACATCCGTCCAGTGATTGGACCCCAAAGCATATTGGTGTCAAAATGATCTCCAAAGGGCTGTTCAAATGCTAGGATTGGATCTTTTTGATAAAAGTTTGTCAAATTTTCACCGCCAATATAAATATCAAAGTTTTGGTTTTTTCCAAACTTCCGAGTGACCTGTGCATTCATAGTCAGGTAGGATTCCGAATGACTGGGCAACTGATAGGCTGCTGGATTTGTACTGGTATTTGGGATTCTTTTATTTCCTACTATATTTAAGGTATAATCAAAACTCCAACCACCATGCAGGTTGTAGGCAAGGTTCATAAAGCCCCTGTGCTTTGCCGTTAATGGCTTTTGTAATCTTCCGTCCTGATAATCTGTTTGTACATCCAGCATCCTGTATGCCGTTTTTACCTCAAAATGAGGGGCTGGCATAAAGCGAAATTCAGCTTGCAAACTATTCGAAAAGGATTTTCCGCTTAAGTTGTAAAAAGAGATTGCTTGGGGATTCTCAAAATCGATGACAACCTGATTTTCAAAATTGGTGTGAAATAGTTCAACTGATAAGCCCGCTTCTCTATTAAATAGTTGAAAATCCTGATCAAAAGTTAAACCCGTATTCCACGAAATTTCTGGCTTCAAACCATAGGCTTGCTGACCCTGAGACAGCTGCTCTATGTTTTGAATTAATCTACTAGATGCAAAGATTCCTAAATTCTCTGCAAAAATATTGGCCGTTCGTTGGCCTCGACCAGCACTTACTCTGAAGGTCGAACCTAGTATAGGTTCGTACCGAATAACTGCTCTGGGAGTTGTGAACCATCCATATAAGTTGTTGTAATCTTGACGAAGTCCCAAGACAGCATCAAACTTTTCGTTCGGGCTATAGGTGTATTCAGCAAACGCTCCAGCGACCTTTTCGATGCGGTCAAAACTGTAATTTTTCAAAGCAGCCGGATTTTTAAAGGCGATATCTTCATCGTAATCATCATACTGAAAAGAAGCACCTACTTTATACTTATGAGCTACATTTCCCAGGATGTCTTGGAAGAGCAAATTACTATAAAAAGATTTTTGCAGGTTATCGTAGCCCGTTAAACCAAAGAAGCTTTCCTGCTTATAATGACTGCCTGAAAGTTGTAATCCAATACTTCGGTGCTTATTGGTGGGGAAAACATAACCCAATTTACCAAACCCTTCAATGCGTTGATTTTTAAAACCTAATCCATAGCGGTTGGTGGTAAATTTATCGGATTCTTTATCAAAATCTATTTGACCTCCGATTCGATCATCATGTAAGAATTTTATGCCAAACTGAGCAATGATTCCTTTCCCATTTTCATAATGCCAACGATTTACACCGGAGAAAAGATTGCCCACGGGGGCATCTCTAAAACCGTTATCACTAAAATTCATGTTTTTATTATACATGAAATTATCGTGCAGAAGTAAACCAACTGACCATTTTTCATTGATGTGGTGTGCAATATTCAAATTCACATCGGTTCTGCCCATGTTATTCACATAAGCATTAAAGAATAATTTTTCACTATTGTTTGGCTTTTTCAGCTCCACATTAATTTGACCAGCCATGTTTTCAAAGCCATTAGCAACAGAACCGATACCTTTACTGATATTAATGGATTCTATCCACGTACCAGCGATACTGTTTAATCCTAATGCGGAGGCAAATCCACGTGGTCCTGGTAAACCCTCCACTGTTAATTGGGTATAAATGCCTGCTAACCCAAGCATCTGAATTTGTTTACTTCCAGTCACGGCATCACTACTAACTACATCCACTGAACCATTTGTTTCAAAGCTTTCACTTAAATCACAACAAGCGGCTTTGAAAAGCTCTTTAGCGGTTATAGTTTCTACTCGGTTAGGGGAAAGTTTGGAGATATAGTTCGATTTCTGTCTTCTACTCACGACCACTTCCTGTAAGGAATTATTTTTTGCTTGAATCACCACGACTTCATGCAGGTTGATTATTTCCAACGTATCCGCTTGCATGCTTGTGTGTGATACGACTAACTTTTTAAAGGGATCTTGGTGCATAATTTTGAAAACACCGTTCTCATTTGACTTCACTTTTTTCTTTGGGTTATCAAGCCAGTACACCGTTACTTCAGGAATAGGCGTGAGATCTCCATTGTCTTTTTCGTTTACGATAACCCCTGTAACTTCGTGGTCATGATCGTGATCCTGACCATTTGTACTATGCTCATGAAGATCTGTTTCGGGATCTGTTGAGGCCACATGGGGCCCAGGGAAGCTACTGTTGAGCGTGTCATTCCAACGCTCATATAAACAGCATTCATGCAAACTTTCGTATACTTCCGCCTCAGCACGATATTCCTTTGTGTCGTGTCCTACTTTGGCAATATTTTTTTTAATCTCATCGACCTTGGTAGCAGAAGAGTCAAAGGTAATGGAAAGCAAGTGTGTTGTGGGTTCCCAAATTGCTGTTGTTGCTCCCGCATCTTTTGAGGCTGATTCGATTCTTTTCTTACACATGGCACAGTTACCTGCCACTTCAAATTGTTCAGTTTTAAGCTGGGATTGCGCGCTCAAATTCGAGGTGGCAATCATATAGAATAATATAATAATATATTTAGATACGTTCATGAAATACTTATTGAGTTAAAAATTAATTGAAATTTAAAATCAATAAGTGATCAGATGATGAACGTGCAATTTAGTAGAAAAATTGGGTCAATATCCGTTAATAGCGATGATCTGTAAGGGATAAGTGTAGGAATAGCATAATCAATCGTGGCATCGTAATAATCAATTAGCCAAGGTATTACTACAATTGTTGGGATAAAGTTAAATAGACTCCCATAAAACGTCTTTGTTTGCGCTTGTTCAATATCACTTTTTAATTCAATCTGAACATCTTTGCAATTATCTTGATCTTCGCACGGAAAATCTTGTTGGTCATTTTCATGATGCGACATTTGGTGATCTATACACATCGGACAATTGTCATGTGATACTAACACTTCTTCAAGTACGGAAATAGAAGTGCTTTTTCCACATTGGTGCATATAAATTGTTGCCCCCGTACTACATACGGAATAAATCATTAACAATAATATGGCAACTATTTGTCTCATTTAGCATCAAAGATAGAAAAGATAAAATCAAAATGTGGAAAAAATTATTGAAATTTTATTTGCGGATATTTAGATCTGTTTCTATATTAGGACCAACGAATATTATAAATAAACCTAATTTTTATGGAAACTTTAGCTGCACATCCCAATTTGCTATATTTAGGAGTTTTCGGACTTTTATTTGCAGGCGCAATTGTGTTGTTCTTATTTAACAAAATTTTAAAAAGAATAACTTAGTATCATTTCGGGTCATTTTTGAATGGATTGATTCGGTAGTTATTAGCATTTGAACTTTTCGAGAAAACGTCAGGAGAAGTCAAAGTTGTTAATAGATAGAAGATTAAGTAATTTAGCCTATGAACATTTTGCAGGCACCACGGCACCTAATTTAGCTAATCCGTATATTTTAACGCTTGCTGATTAACCGTTGTTTTTCTTAAAAAAACAACGGTTAATGGAAATACCATATCATAATTTAATAATACTAGCGCGTCTTGTTCTACTAACAGCCTGTTTTATTAATAAATACCGCACTTTTACCACCCTTTTTGGCTTTTTTAGTATGTGGAACGAAAGAAAAAGCTGTATCCGAATTGCTAGTATAAAATCTTAATGCATTGATATTTACTTAAATTTCAGGGTAATTTATTGACAAAAAAAAGCTGTATCAATGATTTATGATACAGCTCTGATTACTTGTTTTTAGAAATTGTTGTCCATTGACTTATTGATTTGTTTTGCCTTTTATCTGCTCGATAAAGGCTGGGATTTTTTCTAAATAATTTTCTTCTGCTAACAATTTAACAAAAGCAGTACCAACGATTGCTCCATTTGCAAAGGTAACCGCTTGCTGGAAAGTTTCCTTATTGTGTATACCAAACCCGATGATTAAGGGATTGGCTAAGTTCATATCCTTTATTCTTTTAAAGTAAGTTTCGGATTCTTCTTGAATGGCTAATTTTTTACCCGTAGTCGCATTTGAGGACAGCAAATAGATGAAACTACTGGAAAGTGCATCAATTTTCCCAATGCGCTCGGGTGTGGTTTGCGGGGTGACCAAAAAGATGTTACTTACCTTATATTTTTTGAATGTATCCTGGTATAATTCCTCATATTCATACATTGGTAAATCAGGTATAATAGTGCCATTCACACCAACCTCCTGACATGCTTGACAAAAGTTTTCAAGACCGAATTGCAACACGGGGTTAAGATAGCCCATTAAATATACCGGAATGCTAACCTGCTTACGTAACTCTTTTAATTGTTCAAACAAAACACGTAACGTCATTCCGTTTTTTAAAGCCACTTGCGAACTATGTTGAATGGTTGGACCATCTGCTACTGGATCTGAATATGGAAATCCAATTTCTAAAAAGTCTGCTCCCGCTTTTTCTAAGGCTGAAGCGATTTCAACGGTGCTATCTAAAGCGGGATAACCCGCAGTAAAGTAAATTGATAATAATCCGTTTGCTTGTTTATTTATTTGCATCATGCTTAAAATCCAAAATAGTTCATATAATTATCCAGGTCTTTGTCTCCACGTCCGGATAAACAAATGACAACTGTTTCATCTCCCTTAAAGTCCATTTTCTCTAAATATGCCAAAGCATGTGAACTTTCAATAGCCGGTATGATACCTTCTAACTTCGTTAATAACAGCCCTGCCTCCATGGCTTCTTTATCTGTCGCATTAACATACTTTCCTCGGCCAGACTTAAAAAGCCAAGCATGCTGTGGACCAATTCCTGGATAGTCTAGTCCTGCTGAAATAGAATAAGGTTCAATCACCTGTCCATCTTCTGTTTGCATTAAAATGGATCGACTGCCGTGCAAAACACCTTCTTTGCCAAGCACCGTGGTAGCAGCTGTTTCGCCACTATCGATCCCATGACCAGCTGCCTCAACAGCAATTAATTGCACATCTTGTTCATCTAAGTAATGATAAAACATTCCCGCGGCATTAGAACCTCCACCGACGCATGCCATCACGATATCGGGATTTGGTTTTCCGATTTTTTCCACGAGTTGTTTTTTTGTTTCCTCTGATATAATGGATTGAAATCTTGCAACCATATCCGGGTAAGGATGAGGTCCTACCACAGAACCTATAATATAATGCGTGTCGACAGGATTATTAATCCAGTCACGTAAAGCCTCATTAGTTGCGTCTTTTAAGGTTTTACTTCCCGAGGTTGCAGGGACTACTGTTGCGCCCATCATTTTCATCCGAGCTACATTGGGAGCTTGACGTTTAATATCAATTTCACCCATATATACCACACACTCCAATCCTTTCAAAGCACATACGGTGGCTGTTGCAACACCATGTTGTCCTGCACCTGTCTCTGCAATGATTCTTTTTTTGCCAAGTTTCTCTGCTAATAAAATCTGACCTATAGTATTGTTTATTTTATGTGCACCGGTGTGATTTAAATCTTCTCTTTTTAAAAAGATATTAGTTTTGTACTTCTCAGAAAGACGTTTGGCAAAATAGAGGGGCGAGGGTCTTCCTACGTAGTCTTTTAGTAACTGCTGGAACTCCTGTTGAAAAGATGGACTTTCCATAATTTCAAGGTATTGCCTTTGAAGCTCCTCCACGTTGGGGTATAACATCTCTGGTACGTATGCACCACCGAATGGACCATAATATCCTTTATTATTGACTTGATATTTACTCATGGTTTATAATTTTCAAAGCTTTTTTTAATTTTTCTATATCTTTTATTCCTGGCTCGGTTTCGAATTTCGAATTTAAATCCAATCCGATACAACGTTTATCCTGAAAGCGTGAGGCTTCATATATATTGTCTAATGAAATCCCTCCGCTAAGAAAATACGACTTTTCATAAGGGTATTCTTGTAATTTTTGCCAGTTAAATGTTTTCCCTGTTCCGCCGTAATCGTGACTTTTAGTGTCAAATAATAAGTAGTCAATTTCATCTAAGAACGGGCTAATGGTATGCCAATCAAACTGGTCATCAATGCCAAATGCTTTGATAATTTCCACTTGCTCATTTTTTAATGATCGGACTAACTCAACACTTTCCTCTCCATGTAATTGGATGGCATCTAGCTTATATTGTTGAATGATTGCTTTAATCTCCTCTAGATTAGCATTAACAAAAACGCCAGTTTTTTTTATATTCTGGGGCATATCCTGTGGAGAAAGGTATGCAACAAAGCGTTTAGATTTTTGATAAAAAATATGGCCTATATAATCAATAGGTAATTCTAGGAGTGCTTGAATATTCTGCTGCTCCTTCATACCACAAACTTTTATCAATAATTGGTTAACCATTGATCAAGGTATTTAAACTCGCCAACGCTTTTTTTGCTAATAATGATTCTTCCGCCTGTTGGTAACATGCTTCAAAATTTAACTCAGGATGAAAAACTTGTATTCCAAACGCGGCGTTGGTTAAAACCACTTTGTTTTGGACTTCATTTCCTTCACCCTGAATAATCGTTTTAAAGATTTTTGCGGCCTCCTCTACGGTATCTCCGCCTGCTAAATCAGCCTGACTAATGGCCGTTAAGCCAATTTCCTGAGGCGTGTAATAACGCTCCCCCAGATTGCTAATTATTTTAAAATCTCCTGTTAGTGAAATTTCATCATAACCGTCCAAGGAATGTATGATATTGTATTGCTTATCTGTATTTTGATATAGATAGGCGTAAAGTCGAGCCAACTCTAAACTAAAGACACCTACTGATTGAAATTTTGGATTTGCCGGATTCGTTAAGGGACCTAGCATGTTGAAAAATGTTTTTACCCCTAATGACCGACGGATAGGAGCGACTGTTTTCATGGCTGGATGAAAAAGAGGGGCGTGAAGAAAACATATGTTGGATCGGTCAAGCTGCCTTCTCAGCGTATCCTGATCAGCGGTAAATTGATAACCCAAACGCTCCATGACATTGGAGGACCCGCAACCAGATGAAACGCCTACGTTGCCGTGTTTGGCAACTTTATAGCCAGCTCCCGCGACAATGAAGGAAGCTAGTGTGGAAATATTGAAGGTGTTTTTCCCATCACCACCAGTGCCACACATATCAATTAAGTCCAGACCATCAAAGTTGATCTGATGGCACAAATCGTACATGGCATCGCGAAAACCGCCAAGTTCTTCCACGCGTATGCTTCTCATACCGTAAATGGTCATAAATGCTGCAATTTGATGCGTGTCATACTTCCCTGTTGCGATATTGGTTAGTATATCATATGCTTCTTTTCGCGAAAATGATTTATATTCAAATAAATGAGCTAATATTTTTTTCATGTAGTTACCAATAAAAAAGGCCTGCCTAAAAGGCAAGCCACTATTATTTAATTTCGTTAAATTCAATCAATAGATGTCTGCCACAACGTTAATCGTTGTGCCACCACCAAGTTGTATTAAATTGTTTTTTTATCATTGTTAGTTAAACAAATATCCATGATTGTTTTGATATTTGCAAGCAATCAGTATAAAAAATGATTTTTTGTTAATATGTCACAAAATGAGCTAGGTTTTCCCCTTTGGATACTAAGGTAAAGGAACCTATTTTTTTGTCAATTACATATATACTGGTGATCAATCTGTTTTTATAATACAGGAAATACATGTTATTTGTATTTAAATTTTCAGGATCAATATCGCTAACTTCTTTTCGAGGTAATTCATGATAACCTTTATAGGATATTTGACTTAGGTCTTTGGTGGATAAATTGATTCTGATTTCTTGTAGGCTTACTTCCAAATAATCATATAACTCATCAGATGGATGTTGGACGATAACATGTTGACTAAGTATTACATCCAGCGCTTGATCTTCATCTGCTAAACTTTCAATAAAAGTTTTCACATATTGTAGCCCTTTTTCGGAAGTGTTATCGCTTTCTTCTGCTGTGGATTGAGAAAAAGAAATCACAGGTAGACTAAATAAAATGAAATAAATTATTAATTTTTTCATAATTCTATTACTTTCCATCTTTGACTTCTAAAATTAAAGAAAGATTAACAAATAAAAAGCGCCTAATTTTAAGCGCTTTTATCTGGAATGTTAATATTCGTCTTCGTTGAAAAAGAAATCATCTTTAGTCGGATAATCTGGCCAAATTTCCTCGATGTTTTCGTAAGGTTCACCATCATCTTCCAAAGCTTGAAGGTTTTCGATAACTTCAACAGGTGCTCCCGAACGTATTCCATAATCAATTAATTCATCCTTTGTTGCTGGCCATGGAGCATCTTCTAAATGCGAAGCTAATTCAAGTGTCCAATACATATCTCTCTTTAATTAAGTTTTACGTTTTCGCAAAAGTAATATTTTATTTAACTATTACAAGTAAAATCTATGTAAATCTTCTGTTTTTGCTGTATCTAACAGATATTCAGGGAAATAAAATTAATTTTTTACTGTTAATTTACTATTACCTCTTCCAGATTTGATTCATTTTTTCGAAAACTTCCGTTTCGACAGCATGATGATGTAGATTTTGAACGGAATCTGCCTTGATGGGTGATAAAACGCTGATGTGGATGGTGCCAGGTTTTGAACCAAATTTTTGACCATCATCCCACATAATTTCCCAGGCATTATGAATAACAATAGGGAGGATAGGAATGTTATTGTCGATCGCCATACGGAAAGCTCCTGGCTTGAATTTCTGCAAAATTGGTGGGTACAGGTGATCAATTTTTCCTTCGGGGAATATCACCACTGATCTGCCTTCCTGAAGTAATTGGGAGGCGCGCTTGTAGGCTTTAAAAGAGGATATCTTACTATCTCTGTTCACCGGTATATCGACGCTTTTAAAGAAAATTCTGGTAATGGGGTTTTTTAAGAGTTCTTCTTTACCCATAAAAGTAAATGGCTGGGGACATACATAGTTGAGTGCGGTGATGTCTAAAATAGAGCTGTGATTCGGACAGAGAATATATGGTCTGCTCCAGTCTATAGGTGTCTCGTAGCTGACTTTGAAACGGATCCCAACTAAATGAACACTGGTTAGCGAGAACCATTTTCTCAATTGAACTATTTTCTGGTAATTTTTTGTTGCATTTTTAGCTAGAAAATAGATAAATGGGAAACATAAGGAAAAGAAGAAAAATGCAGCAAAAATATATAGGTTTTTATGAAATCTCTTTAAGAATAATCGCATTTAAATTCGGGAAAAATTAAGATGAATACTTAACAACTTAGAGATTATCAAAATAAGAAATGCTCCCTTAATAATGGAAGCATTTCTATAAAAAAGATTCTTATTTACTTAATTCTGCATAATATTTATGAAAAAGCGGAATAGTTTGAATTCCTTTTAGGTAATTTTCAATACCATATTTTTCATTTGGTGAATGCAGGTTGTCGCTATCTAAACCAAATCCCAATAGGACGGTCTTAATTCCTAATTCTTTTTCAAAAAGAGCAACAATAGGAATTGATCCACCACCTCTGGTCGGTATAGGACGTTTTTTGAACGTTTCTTCCAATGCTTTTTCAGCAGCTTTGTAAGCAATGCTGTCAGTAGGGGTCACCACAGGTTCACCACCATGATGCGGTCTCACCTCAACCTTAACAGATTTCGGTGCTAATTTTTGAAAATGATCTTTAAATAAGGTAGTAATACGATCTGAATTCTGGTTTGGAACCAAACGCATGGAAATTTTAGCAAACGCTTTCGAAGGTAATACTGTTTTTGCTCCTTCGCCAATATAGCCTCCCCATATGCCGTTTACTTCTAAGGTTGGTCGAGTTCCAGTCCGTTCGAAAGTAGAGTAGGATTCCTCTCCCCATAATTCCGCTACACCTAAATCTTTTTGATATTCGACGATGTCAAACGGAGCTTCATTTAATGCCTTTCGTTCACTTGCTGTTAATTCGATAACATCATCATAAAATCCAGGAATAGTTATATGGTTATTATCATCATGCAAAGATGCAATCATTTTTGAAAGTATTGTAGCTGGATTCGCTACGGCCCCACCGTATACACCTGAATGTAAATCACGGTTTGGTCCGGTAACCTCAACCTCTACATACGAAAGTCCACGTAAACCTGTTTCTAAGGAAGGTGTTTCTAAACTAATCATTGAAGTATCAGAAATGACAATTACATCTGCTGCTAAGCGTTCCTTATTCTGGCTAACGAATATTCCTAAATTTTCTGAACCGACCTCTTCTTCACCTTCTATCATGAATTTGATGTTGCAAGCTAGTTGATCATTGGTCATCATATATTCAAACGCTTTCACATGCATATAAAATTGACCTTTGTCGTCTGCGGCACCTCTAGCATATATTTTTCCGTCTCTAACGGTTGGTTCAAAAGGTGGCGTATCCCATAATTCAATAGGATCAGCAGGTTGCACGTCATAGTGCCCATATACCAGGACAGTTGGTAAATTCGGATCGATGAGTTTTTCTCCGTAAACAATTGGATAACCCGCCGTAGCACAAATTTCTACCTTGTCAGCGCCAGCATCTTTTAGTTTTTGAGCAACGAACGCTGCTGTATCGAGTACACCTTCCTTAAATTTTGGGTCAGCACTTACTGATGGAAAGCGCAATAGTTCAAATAATTCTTCTAAGAAGCGATCTTTATTTGCTTCTACATAGTCTTTGATATTTTGCATTTCAATTGGGTTTTTACAAAGATAATGAAATAAAATTTACAAAAGGTTGTAACTTATTGGGATAGATTGCGACCTATAGACTGTAAATTAATTCAATTTATGTGAATGTAATGTTGTTAAATTATCGTTAAACTTTTAAACATTATAGATTAATTCACATAAATATGATATTTTCGTAGTACCTTAAATTTGAACTGAAATCAATTTTTTTATGAAATTACTAACCTGTGTTTTACTTAGCCTATTCCTAGGTTTATTTACACTTGATTCATTTGCCCAATCGAAAATTACTGGAGAAATCGTTGATGAAGCGGATAACACTAAATTGACCAATGCTACGGTCATGTTATTACAAGCCAGCGACTCCATTTTGGTCGATTTTACCCGCGTTAATGAAGATGGAAAATTTAGCATTAATAACCCCGATACCGCGAATTACTTGTTGTTGATTAGTTACCCGAAATTTGGTGATTTTTATCAAGAAATTGCGAAAGCGAGTGGGAATAAGGAGATGGGAAAAATCTCCCTACAAAGTACTGCAAATTTAATTGAAGAAGTTCTTATTACGGGAAAAATACCTGTTGTTATTAAAGGGGATACGGTTGAATACGATGCCGCGAGTTTCGTGACGGAAAAAAACTCAAAAGTGGAGGATCTACTAAAAGTGTTACCTGGAATTTCAGTTGATGCAAGTGGAAAGATTACAGCACAAGGGAAGACCGTTGAGAAAGTACTAGTGGATGGCGAAGAATTTTTTGGAGATGATCCCACTTTGGTAACTCGAAATATTCGTACAGACATGGTTGATAAAGTGCAAGTTTACGAAAAGAAGTCCGAAGAATCAGAACGAACGGGAGTGGATGATGGTCAACGCGTGCAAACGATTGATCTGAAATTAAAGGAAGATGCTAAAAAAGGAGTATTTGGTAAATTAGAAGGTGCAGGGGGAGTGGATGACAACAGTGGTTACTATTTAGGAAAGGCCGCAGTCAATAAATTCAACGGATCTCAAAAAATAGGAGCCTATGTATTGGGGTCTAATGATGGTAACGTGAGTTTGAATTGGGAAGAAGAAGAGAAATTCAACATGTCTTCTAATGAATCTGGCATGACTGATGATGGTGGATTTTACTTCTATTCCAATCGCGATGAATTTAGTTATTGGAATGGGAAGGGACAACCGAGGGCTATTTCTACTGGATTATCCTTTATGGATGCCTGGAAAGAGAAGAAGCATAAATTAAACTTAAGTTATAAATACGCTAAAATTGAAAATGACATTCTGGAATCTACAATTAATCAAACTCCTTCGGAGAATGGCTTAATCAGTAATAATACAACGAATAATAACTCCAGTGATGCGTATAGACATCGGATCAATACCAAATATGATGTCAATCTTGATTCTCTAACGACACTTACTTTAAAATTGTCGGGGTCAAGAAGTGAAGTGGAAAGAAATACCATGGTGGACGGTATGACCTACCAAGGAGAAGAATTAACGTCAGAGAACTATTCGGATCAGCAATCAAAAAGCCAAAATAGTAATTTCACTTATGATGGTTATTTAACTAGGAAATTTAAAAAAGAAGGGCGTTCAATTTCACTTCGCTTAGGTGGTAACCTAGGTGAGGATGTGGGGGATCTGAAATTACAATCGGAAGCCAATTATTATACGCTTGATAGTGTGGCTGTGATTGATCAGTTAAAAGAGATGAAGAGCAATCAAAATAACTTACGGAGTTCCATTGTATATACCGAGCCTTTATCAAAGCGCTTTAAAGCATCTATTGGGTATGAATATAATGTCTCGAAGTCGCAATCCGTAAACAATTCGTACAATAACGATGGTTCGGGTAATTATTCGGAGTTGGATGAAGAGTTTAGCAATGATTTTAACTTCAATACCACACGAAATGCTGCGAATATTAGTCTTGGTTATAAAACGGAAAAGTTTGATGCAAACTTCACTAATAATCTACGGATCGATGATATGTTTCAGAAGAATAATTACGAAGGAACTGAACTAGGTCGAGATTATTTTACGTATAACCCATCTGCACGCTTGCGTTATAATATTACCAAGAACAAATCAATCGGGATTAATTACAATCGCAACAATAGCTTGCCAAGTTTATTTCAGATTCAACCATTACGCCAAAATACGGATCAGATGAATGAAGTTTTTGGAAATGAAAATCTGAAACCAGCGAATAGCAATTCCTTTAGTTTATATTATAATACATATGATATGATGAAAGGGAAGTATATCTATGGAAGTGCCTCTTTTACGCAAAACAATAATGCTATACAACAAAATGTAACCATTTACCCTGGTGGTCGAAGAGAGATGTATTATGAAAATATGGACAAAGCAGCTTATAGTGGAAATGTATGGATGGGCGGAGGATTCGATTTGATTCGTAAGCATCAAATTAAATCAAACGTTAGGATAAACGGAAGTGTAAATACTTATAGTAATTATATTCGTGATCTGACATTAGGTGATGTAGATGGTGACTATGAACTAAACGATAATACAAATTATGATTATACGTTCAATTATGGAATAAGTAAGAATACCACCAAGAATGTTGATTTTAACGTGGAATTTGAACCTGGATGGCGAGTGATGAAAACGACGTTGAATCCTGATAGAAATTCGGCGGGTTTTACTTTTAATTCAACGGTATGGATGAAATGGCATTTACCAGCTAAATTTGCGCTATACGGTGATATGACTTATGCTTATGAGGCTCCAACAGATGCTTTTCCAGAAAAATTTGAAAGGGTACTTGTTAAACCAGGAATTTCTAGAAAATTTCTTAAAGGCGAAAATTTAGTGGTGGATTTTTATGTAAATGATTTATTAAATCAAAATGTTGGATTCCGTCGTTTTCAGTCTGGAAACGCAATTACGCAAAACAGTTACAATACAATTTCAAGATACTATATGTTAAAAGTTTCTTGGGATTTTACTTCAATGAAAGGATCAGAATAATGATGAAGAAAATAATTAGTGCAACCCTATTCGCTGTGACATTAACCTTAAATTTTGTCCAAGCACAACATGCGTTTTTCCCTGACCAAGGGGTAATTGAATTTGATAAAACTGTCCATGTTAAAAATTTAATCAAAAGACATATTGCTTCCTTAAAGGATGACGGTTTTTCAAAAAAATATTTTGAGGAAATGGCGGTTAAGGCTCCTGAGACGGCTGTCCTTTCCAAAAAAGTGACCTTCAATAGAAATGAAGTTAGCGTAGAGCCTGTTGAGAAAGAACAAACGCAAATAATTTCAAATCTTTTGCGAATGGGGCTCTTAGATTATGGTTCGAAGATTTATCAGAATTTAGACAAGAACGAAACCCTAATGACTATGGAGATAGGTGGTTCTGTCGTGGCGATAAAGGACTCTTTAACGAATGTTAAATGGAAGATTACCAATGAGTATAGAAACATCGCTGGGTACGATTGTAGAAGAGCGAATGGGGTAACCTTGGATTCTGTTTATGTAATTGCCTTTTACACGGATCAAATCCCTACCTCAGCTAGCCCAAGCTCTTTACACGGGTTGCCAGGTATGATTTTAGGATTAGTAGTTCCTGAGCAGCACTTCAATATATATGCGACTAAAGTAGATATGACGGCAGCAACAGTAAAATCTGATTTTATAAAAAAGAAGGATGATCCGCTAAGCCGAACAGCAACAAAGGAAAGAATGAAACAAATTATTGGTCAGTGGATGTCAGATAAGCAGTTTAGTTTAATTATGGCCGCCATGTTTCTATAGAAAATTTCTAGAAAATTTATCGATCCATCGGTTCGATAGCAGGGAACCAGCCAATAGGGCATGTGTAAAACAGCATTCCATCATTATCATGGTGAGTTATATGTAAAAGCATATAACTCACCATGATTTTTTATTGTTATACGTTTATGCATATAATTTCAATATTTTATGTGCCTTTATATGTAAAAGCATATAAAATGAATTTAATAGGAGAATTTGTAAAACCTAAAAGAAAGCAATTTGGTTTCACACAAGAGGATTTAGCTGAAAATGCTGGCGTAGCTTTAATAGGTATCCGTAAGAGTGAGCAGGGGAAAGATAACCTCAGTTTAACAAAAGTGAATCATGTTCTAATGCTTTTATAGGACAGAAAAACCACCTATTTTGCCTTATCGCTTGGATGAAATGGCGTTTTTGGCAATAAAAACCCTGTACAGCATTCCATCACCGTGCCAGGAGTGCAGCCGAAATTATCTCTTGGTTGGATAAAGAATTTGTTAACTGATGGTCATCAAGGTCGCTTAACTATTCTAGATGCCTTGGAAGGTAATTATATTTTAAAGCAACAGAGTACTTTCTTACTTCTTTGGATTAATAAGAATAAAAACGTTGGGAAGCGTTCTTGGGGGAAAAGATATAGTATAAATAAACCCAAACCATTAAGGTTTGGGTTTATTTATACTTTAAACAAGGATCGCTTATTTAGCTCCGTTTTTCTTTGCAGTTACTTCGTTACGAATTTCTTGCGATAAAGTTTTGATCTCTTGTAAACCTTTACGCACACGTGTTCCTGCTGCTGAGTTTCCATTGGTGAAGAATTTTTCAGCGTCAGCTTCGATAGAAGCTACTAGATCTTTTAATTTAGTGTAGTTTTCCATTTTCAATTAATATAATTTTAGTTTTCCTTAATTAATTTCTCTAATATATTATAAATATACAAAAGGAATATAAACAAAGCGAATTTTATAATTTTTTTTTTGTCTACAAACCCCTTTTCTGCAATTCTATTCAACTATTTTCAATTCTTCAATGATATTTGAAGCCCCGGCGAACTTATCGATGATGAAAAGAACATACCGAATATCTACCGAAATAGTCCTTTGTAATTTAGGATCAAAAATAACGTCACCGGCCATTGCTTCTATATTTCCATCAAAAGCCAAGCCAATTAATTCGCCTTTACCATTTAGTACGGGTGAACCTGAATTTCCTCCTGTAATATCCTGATCGCTTAAAAAATTAACCGGGAGATAACCTTGTTTGTCTGCGTAAGGACCAAAGTCCTTCGCTTCATATAGTTCGACTAACTTTTTAGGAAGGTCAAATTCTTCATCACCTGGTTTCAATTTGGCTATTGTTCCTTTGAGGGTCGTGTAATAATTCTCTTTCGCATCATTGCGCGCATCTTTAGGTAATGCCCTTATGGTGCCATATGTTAAACGTAGGGTCGAATTCGCATCAGGATAGTATTTTCCATTAGGATCCATCTTTAAAACACCGGCAACATATTTTCTGGTTGAAGTAAGGAAGGCTGCATTTAATTTTTCCGTTTCAGGACTGCTCTCGCGGTATTTATCCATCAACGCTGTCGATATCTTGTATAATATATCTTGTTCCACCAGTTCGCTTTTAGGTGCCTTTAAGTAAGCCTGAAGTTTTTCTTGTGAACCAAAAATGCTGTTTTTGAAAGCATTTTGAATATCAGTTTGAAAATTTCCTGCATTTTGACCCGCCATTTCTGCTATAAAAGGTGCAATTTGACCTGCTTTACCTGCATATAGGTTTAACTCATCCGCTAATACATCTATTTCTAATGGAATATAAACTTCGTTATAATTGTCATTGATAAATGCCTCTAAGCGGGGCGCTAACTCCTCTCTTTTAGCTTGATTAGCCTCAGCGTACTGTTTTAAGGTAGTTCCTAAAGAGTAGGGTAGCGCTGCAAAAGTTGAGGATCGTAACATGCCAATGAGATAATTGTCATGTTTTGCCTTTTCGTTAGTTTGGCTGTAATAATTGTTGATGGATTCAATAACCTGGCCGTATTCTTCTTTGTTGTTACTTTTATTCGCCCACTTATTGAATTTTTTTTCCTGCTTACGTTTCGCCGATGCCGTTTTGTGTTTTTTTAATGCATCGATCATTCCTTGTCTGTTTTTCCAGTAATTTGCGACACCTGAATACTTAGAAGCATAGTTAATCTTCACACCTTGGTTTTGATCCATATGTTTTTTCATGGCATCCATACCTACTTTAGAAGCCTCAACCCATGCCGGATAAGCGAAATTAACGTTTTGGTCAATTCCAGCAGCATTCATCCATCTGTTGGTGCGCCCAGGATAGCCTAGGATCATTGAGAAATCACCATCTTGAAAACCAGCAATACTGATGGGAAGATGATATTTGGGTTTCAATGGAACATTCGCCGTTGAGTATTCAGCTGGATTACCATCTTGGTCTCCATACACCCGAAAAATGGAAAAGTCACCAGTATGTCTCGGCCATTCCCAATTATCTGTATCACCGCCAAATTTACCAATGCTATTTGGTGGAGTTCCCACTAGACGGACGTCGGTATAGTCTTGGTAAACAAAATAGTAATATTCATTTCCGGCATAGAATGGACGTACTGAAACGACATATTTTCCATTTTCGCTATGCTCAGCTTGAATTTTTGCAATTTCTTGGTTGATTACTTTTTCCCGTTCTTTTTCTGACATGGAGTCGTTTACTAATCCTAAGATTCTTTTGGAAACATCATCCATACGAACGAAAAAACGAACAGATAAAGACTTTGGTTTTAATTCTTCTGTTTTGTTTTTAGCCCAAAAACCATTGGTTAAATAATCATTTTCCGGCGTGGATAGCTCGGCAATTGCACCATAACCACAATGATGATTAGTGAAAACCAAGCCCGTTGCAGAAACAATTTCGGCTGTACAGCCACCATTAAATTGTACGATAGCATCTTTCAGGCTTGAATTGTTGATGCTGTAAATTTCTTCAGCAGTTAACTGTAGACCTTTTTTTTGCATATCGGCCTCATTCATGCGTTTTAGGTGCATTAAAAACCACATTCCTTCATCCGCAAATGAAAAGGTACTGCATATGGTTAGTGCGCAGAGTAAAATTATTTTTTTCATTATTTCCTTTTTTAGTAGGAAACAAATTTGGTGGAATTTCACCAGATATCAAAATTCTATTCAAGGATTCATCTTCTATGATATGCTAGATTATAACTATCTTTGCCGGGATGGCATCATTCGAAGACTTTAAACTGAACAAACAAATTCTCAACGCAGTAGCGGAAGCTGGTTATACTTCCGCCACAGAGATTCAACAAAAAGCAATTACGCCAATTCTCTCCGGTCAGGATATTATGGGAATTGCGCAAACGGGTACAGGTAAAACAGCTGCGTTTGTATTGCCCTTGTTAATGAAGTTGAAATATGCCCAAGGAGAAGATCCTAGAGCCTTAATTTTGAGTCCTACACGTGAATTAGCCATGCAAATTGAGGAACATATTAGATTGTTTTCAACTTACTTGGATTTAAGAACTGTTTTGCTCTATGGTGGGTTAGGGCCGAAAACACAAAAAGAAAATTTAGCTAAGGGTTGCGATATTATTGTTTCGACTCCAGGTCGATTTTTAGATCTATATCTGGAAGGACATATCAATACAAAAAGTTTAAAATTCTTAATATTAGATGAGGCGGATAAAATGATGGATATGGGATTCATCGGGAAAATCCATCGTATTCTTGAGGTTGTTCCTAGGAAAAGACAAAATTTACTATTTTCAGCTACCATGAGCGAACTTGTTCGTAAAATTGCTGGTGACTTTTTAGCTTTCCCAACAGTGATTGAAGTCACGGAACAAGCGACACCTGCACAGACAGTTGAACAAGCTGTTTATAAGGTACCTAACATTAAAACAAAACTTAATTTACTGCAACATTTTTTTAAAGAAACGGATCTTTTTACGAGGATTATAATCTTCTGTAAAACCCGAGTGGTTGCCGATAGCATTTATAGTTTTTTAAACCGAAAATATACCGAGGATGGGGTACGTGTAATTCATGCGAATAAGGGGCAGAATACACGGATCAATTCGATAAACGCTTTTAAGGAAGGCAATATTCGTATTTTAGTAGCTACTGATGTGGCAGCTAGAGGATTGGATATTTCACAAGTGAGTCACGTGATAAACTTTGATGTGCCGGTGGTCATAGAGGATTACGTGCATAGAATTGGACGAACAGGTCGGGCGTTTCAATTAGGGAATGCAATAACTTTTTGTAATCCTGCTGAGGAATTAAATTTAAGAAAAATAGAGAAGTTAATTCGTCAATCTATTCCGGTTGTGGCGATTCCGGAAGCCGTTGTGATAGAGAAAACACCTTTTGATGAAAAGCAAGCAATTGCTCGTGAGATTGATGCGCAAATGCGTGCTCAAGATCCGGACTTCAAAGGAGCTTTTCATGAGAAAAAATTTGCCATTAGGTCAGCTAAAAAGAAACCCTCCTCAACTGGACGAGGAAAGCCTATTAAGAAGGGCTCATCAAAACCTTCAAAAAGAAAGTAAATGAAGTTAACACCATTAAACATCACTTTAGCCTGTGTGTTGGTTTGGCGTATTTCTGAAATTACAACGGACGACAAACCATTATTTACATGGATATGGCTATTAGTATTAACTATTATGTTGATTTTAGTGGATATTTTGTTCAGAGTTTGGATTAAGGATAATCGTCGACTGTGGATTCTGCAGCTGGGTTTCCTTATCGTCGTGGCGGTAGTAACAGTTTTAATAAAAATATAGTATATGAAAAAGGCAGAAATTAAACTCCAAGTGGAGTTGGATGATAGCAATGTTCCGGAGCGTATTCAATGGACTTCCTCAGATGGAGAGACCTCAGAAGAGCTACCAGCAAAAGCGATGTTCTTAGCACTTTGGGATTCGCAATATAAAAACTCAATGCGTATCGATTTATGGACAAAAGATATGCCCTATGATGAGATGAAAAGATTTTTCTATGAAACGCTTCAAACACTCGGCGATTCATTTTTAAGATCATCCGGAGGAGACCCTATGGCAGAAAAAATTGTAGGTGACCTTCGTGATTACTGTGCTCATTATGCAGATAAGATGGAGATTTTAGAAGAGAATAAATAATTTAATTAGTTGATTTTTTTATGGATTTCATATCCATTTTCACAAATTTAGCTTATGAACTATTTTTTAGTAAAATCAGAGCCTTTTAAATACAGCTGGGAACAATTTAATAAAGACAAGGAAACTTTTTGGGACGGTGTGCGAAATTATCAAGCACGCAATAATCTTAAAGCTATGAAAAAAGGAGATTTGGTTCTTTTTTATCATAGTAATATTGGAAAAGAAATTGTTGGTATCGCAAAGGTTATTAAAGAATTTTATCAAGATCCAACAACAGATGATGAGCGTTGGGTTGTTGTCGATTTGGCACCTGTAGAGAGCTTTAAACAACCTGTAACTTTAGAGACCATCAAAGCAGATTATTTATTAGGCGATATTGCCTTAGTGAAACAAGGTCGACTATCTGTAATGCCTTTAAAAGCGGAAGAATTTGATAGATTAGTCGCGCTGGGAAATCCCTAAATCGTAGATTGTCTTAACATATTTATATTAAAATACCATTTAAAGAAGTAAGCAACATGTTTAAAGAGATTAGACATGTTGCTTTTTTTAAAGACATATTTCACTTACCACGCTAGTGGATCGCGTATATAACAAGTAGCTAACAGAATCGATCTTTAGCTTCTTATTTCGCAGTCTTTATTAAGGGTACGACTACTATATTTTTTGATTAAATAGTTTGATTAGATTCTTAATTTTAGTCGCATTTTCTGGTTTTAGTTTACCTGCAAGGATCAGACGTAGTTCTCTCCTTTGTAATGCCAATTCAAAAAGAGCTATTTCTTTTTCAGTTTCCGGCACTAAGCTGGGAATTTTCTTAGGTTTATTATTCTCATCAATAGCGACAAATGTATAATAAGCTTCGTTTGATTTAATTTTTGTTTCTAGTGGTAAGTTTTGTGCAAAAATCTCCATTCTAACCTCAACTGAGGTATTAAAAGCGCGTGTAACTTGTGCTTCAATGGTAACGACTTCTCCCAGCTTAATTGACCGCCGGAACGATACGTTGTCCACTGAGACGGTTACAACTTGATTTTTACAGTGTTTTTGTGCGGCCATGGCTGCGCAAATATCCATCCAGTAGAGTAAGCGACCGCCCATTAAATTACCAAAAGTATTGGTGTCATTCGGAAGAACGAGCTCATTCATTTCCGTATAAGACTGTTTTGCGAATTTCTCTTGCATAGTTAATGAGTTAGATCTTTAATTTGTTGATCAATAATAGGAAGCGACTCTTTGAAACTAGTCGGTTGGAAACCGAGGTCTTTTTTTGCTTTTTCAAGGATAAATCCGGTTTCTTTTGGTCTATTATTTTCTTGACCTATTTCCCCTGCCTTAATGGATTGTATCAGGTTCTTGTCTAATTTCCAATAATCAGCAACTTCATAGACTGCTTCCAGAATGGAGTACCTTTTTTCACTGGAAATATGATAGATTCCCTCGGCGCTTGTTTTCACGACTAAAAGACATGCTTGTGCGAGATCATCTACCCAGGTTGGCATTCTCCATTGATCACTAACCACCTTGATTTGTTCACCTGCCTCTAATTTATTTTTGGCCCAAAGTACGAGATTCGATCTATTTTTATCCGCAATCACTCCGTAGACTAAAATGGTGCGTAGAATGGCGTAGCGACATCCAGAATAAGCAATGGCACGTTCTGCATTTAATTTACTTAAACCATAAGCATTGCATGGATTGCAAGCAGCTGTTTCTTTGTAGGGACCTTGTTGACCATCAAAAACGAAATCAGTCGAAAGGAAACATAGGTGTATGTTGTCTATTTTTGATAAGGCAGCTAATTGTGCGGGTAATTGTACATTCAGTCGATCACATAGCTCAGGGTTAGCCTCACAAGCCTCTACACTGGTCATAGCAGCACAATGGATAATGTGGGTAGGCTTGAAACTTTTAATTAAATGCTCGAGCGCTGGCTGGTCTAATAAATCCAACTGAACGAATGCGTAACCATTTTTATTAGGGTTTTTTTGCGGAGATTGGGAAGTGCAACATAGTTCAAAATTGGTATGTTGTACAATCAAATCAGTACATTTTTGTCCTAAAAATCCATTTGCACCGGTTAATAATATACGCGTTGGATTATTGTTTAGTTCGTCCATATAAAATCCATTTTCGACTGTTTCATAGAATTGTTAATGATATCAATTTCCAGTTGCAGAATAGCTTCCATTGATTTGTAATCAATTTTAGGTTCGTCATCTGTCGGTTTATGATAATCGTCGTGACCACCCGTATGGAAGAACAGTACGGGTATATTTTTGTGATAAAAAGAGGTTTGATCTGATCCACCATTGCCGTCACGACTTTTATTGAATTTTATTTTACTCGACACGTCTTTAAAAATTTCAGCGAATGAAGAGCTTGTCCCGTAACCAATGATAGCTAGCCCATTTTCTTCTTGATAACGACCAATCATATCCATGTTTAACATCCAATGAATGGATGATAAGGGGATGGTAGGGTGCTCTGTGAAATATTTGGAACCGACTAATCCTAATTCTTCGGCGCCAAAGCCGATGAATAAAATATTATAAGGTTCCTTTTGTTGGTTAGTGGTATAGTGCCTGGCAAGTTCTAGCAAACCAGCAACTCCGGAAGCATTATCGTCCGCACCATTATGTATTTTTCCTACACCATGTGGATCTTTACTGCCACCTATTTCTGCTGTTCCCAAATGGTCATAGTGGGCGCCAACAACAATTGTATACGCTGCTTGGTTATCCAAAAAACCAATGATATTATCTGACTGACGAATACTATCGGATAGTGTAACCTTCCGAACTTTTGCCAGGAAAGATTGTCTATAGGTTTCATCAGTACCCATGGGTTGTAAATTGTACTTCTTAAAATATTTTTCAATATAATTAGCCGCTTTTGCCGAGCCTTTATGTCCAGTCTCACGGCCTTTCATTTTATCTGAAGAAAGATATTTAATGTGTTTTTTTAATTTTTTTTGGTCTATTTGGGAATTTACCAAGATAGGCATGCCTAGTATAAACAGGCATAGGAACATAGAAAATGCAAGCTGGAAATTTTTCATCTGAACCAAATATAGGAATAATAGCAGAATAGAAAAAAGCGCTAAAATTGGCATCTAATGTCAAACGGGTCGTTTAATCCTCTACTATTTCGTTATTAATATTTGGTTTTTCTTCGTGTTCTTCTTTAAAGTATCGTTTTTGGAAAATTAATATTAAAACTACGCCGATGGAAATAGCGGAATCTGCAATATTAAAAACAGGCCTGAAAAACAGAAAATCCTCACCACCCCATACTGGGAACCAATTTGGGAATGTTCCATCTAAGATAGGGAAATATAACATGTCGACCACCTTTCCATGGAGAAGGGCTGCATAGCCGCCACCTTCTGGAAATAAGACGGCTTTTTCAATTTGAGTGCTCTCGCTGAAGATTACCCCATAAAATACCGAATCAATTATATTACCTAAAGCTCCAGCCAAAATTAGAGCCACATTTAAGGTAAAACCTCGATGATATTTGTTTTTAACCATGTAGAATAAACCATATCCAATTCCCAGCACGGCAAGAATACGAAAGACAGTCAAAAATAATTTACCATATTCACCGCCAAATTCCATTCCGTAGGCCATTCCTGGATTCTCTATAAAATGAATTAATATTTTATCACCTATAACTTTATAATCCTGACCAATGGTCATATTCATTTTTACCCAGAATTTTGAAATCTGGTCAACTAATAAGATGATGACAATTAATGCGATGGGTTTGGAGTATGCTTTCATAGTACATAAAAATGGCCTTTGTTTTTAGACAAAGACCATTTGCTTAATCTTCACTTAATATTGTTTATTTTTAGCCTCTATACTCAATGTGGTGTGAGGTACGGCTTTTAATCTTTCTTTTTGTATAAGCTTCCCGGTTTCTCTGCAGATTCCATAGGTCTTATTTTCAATACGAACTAATGCCGCTTCTAAATTGTCAATAAATTTTTTCTGACGTGCCGCCAATTGATTGGTCTGTTCTTTTTCTAAAGTTGCTGAACCGTCTTCTAAAGTTTTATAAGTGCCGGCCGTGTCGTCTGTCCCATTCGCATTACTATTACTAAGTGATTTTGTCAAAGAAGATAATTCTTCTTTCGCAATGCGTAGCTTTTCTAAAATTATTGCTTTAAACTCCTGTAACTCGGTATCATTGTACCTTGTTTTTTCTGTATTTCCCATTCTTTAAATTTTATCAATAATTAGCCATAAGTTTTCTTGTTCAATCTCGATAGAATCTCCTTTTGCCAGCTTTGTATCGAATTGTAGAGTCTCCGCTAAAATTTCTGTACAAATATACGACAAATTATGATTTACAGCATTTTGAATTTCAGTATTTTGACTTAATGTGACCGTTATCCGATCAGTAACTTCAAATCCCTTTTCTTTTCTTAAATTTTGTATCCTATTGATCAGTTCTCGCGCTATACCTTCATTTTTTAATGCTGGTGTTATGTGGATATCTAAGGCTACAGTTAATTTACCCAAATTGGTTACTTGCCATCCAGCGACATCCTCAGCGATTATTTCTACATCCTCGATGGTGATTACGTGCGAGGTTCCTGGTAAAACTAAGCTGCCATTATTTTCAATTTCGCTTATCTGCTCCGTATTTAAGTTTTGGATCGCTGTACTCACCAGTTTCATATCTTTACCAACTTTAGCTCCTAAAGATTTGAAATTAGGTTTAACTTTCTTCTTTATTATACCCGAGGTGTCCGCAATAAACTCGATGTCCTTGATGTTCGTCTCACTTAAGATCAAATCTTTAACTTTCTCCACTTTTTGCTGGAAACTATTATCCAATACCGGTAATAAAATTTTGCTCAATGGTTGTCGAACATTGATACTTGTTTTTTTACGCAGTGATAAGGTTAAAGAGGATATTTGTTGTGCTAATGCCATCCTTTCCTCTAAGGATGTATCGACAAGATCAGCCCGATATGCAGGGAAGTCGGCTAAGTGAACAGATTCGAAAGATTCTTGATTAGTTACTTCATTTAAATCCAAATACAATTGATCTGCAAAAAAAGGAGCGATGGGAGAAATTAATTTTGCAATAGTATTCAAACATGTATATAAGGTCTGATAAGCGGAGATTTTGTCTTCCGTATAATCACCTTTCCAAAATCTACGACGAGATAAACGAACATACCAATTACTTAAATGTTCATCCACAAAGTTTTGGATTGCTCTGGATGCTTTGGTCGGTTCAAATTCCGCATAAAAATTATCGACTTCCTGTGTTAAGCTATTCAGTAAAGACAACACCCAGCGATCAATTTCTGGACGATTCTCTATAGCTATTTCTGATTCAGCATAACTGAATTTATCAATATTTGCATATAAAGCAAAAAAGGCATAGGTATTATATAGGGTGCCAAAAAATTTCCGCCTCACCTCATCTAAGCTGGCCTCATTGAATTTTAAATTATCCCATGGCGCAGCATTGCTAATCATATACCAGCGCGTGGCATCCGCTGAATATGCGTCAATTGTTTTAAACGGATCAACCCCATTACCCAGACGCTTGGACATCTTGTTGCCATTTTTGTCCAGTACCAGTCCATTCGATACCACATTTTTGAAGGCAACAGAATCCCTTACCATCGTTGAGATGGCGTGTAAAGTAAAGAACCATCCCCTTGTTTGGTCTACTCCCTCGGCGATAAAATCTGCCGGGAAACAAGCCTCGTAATCTCCATTAAATGGAAGTGGATCTCCCTTTTCTAATTTTTCATAATCTAGACCCCATTGGGCATAAGGCATTGCTCCCGAATCAAACCATACATCGATAAGATCAGGTTCACGGTATAGCTTTTGAGATCCAGCCGAAACTAAAATAATATCATCTACATAAGGTCTATGTAGATCCAGATCTGGGGTGCCAAATTTAGCTAAATATGCTTCATTCGTTGCTTTTTCTGATGGGGATAAAACGGAGGATTGGATGGCTTGTTCCAATAAAGTTTTTAATTCTGGCATGGAGCCTACGCATATCTCTTCGTTTTCATCCTCACTTCTCCAAATTGGAAGTGGTGTTCCCCAATACCTAGAGCGTGAAAGATTCCAGTCTACTAGATTTTCTAACCAATTGCCAAACCTGCCTGATCCTGTAGCTTCGGGTTTCCAATTAATTGTTTTGTTTAATGCGACAAGTTCTGCTTTCTTTGCCGTTGTTTTAATAAACCAACTGTCTAAAGGATAGTACAGTACTGGTTTGTCAGTCCGCCAACAGTGCGGATAGGTATGTTCATATTTTTTGACATCAAAAGCTTTATTATCTTCTTTCAGTTTGATAGCAATTAAAACGTCAGTCGGTTTGAAATCCTTCTCATCCTGCTCGGCTTGACTATAATATTGCTCTTTTACATAGCGGCCCGCAAAATCCGTGATTTCATTTACGAATCGTCCAGTCCGATCGACGGTAGGAATTTCTTTTCCAGATTCATCTTTCAACATGATGGCAGGTATCCCATTTTCTTTCGCTACCCGGAAATCATCTGCCCCATAGCTAGGTGCAGCATGTACAATTCCAGTACCATCTTCTGTCGTGACAAAGTCACCTATAATCACGCGGAAAGCTTTTTCTCTCAATTCTTCAGAGGTAATATAAGGCATCAATTGTTCGTAACGTAAGCCAGCTAGGTCCGCGCCCTTACATTCCATGGCTATTTCCCAAGGAATAACTTTATCACCTAATGAATATTCCTGAAATGATTTTTGCTGACCTTCCTGCTTGAAATGTTTTGAAATTAAATTCTTTGCCAATATTACCGAAACCGGTAAACCAGTATATTGGTTAAAAGTTTTTATTTTCACATAATCGATGTTTTTACCAACCACTAAAGCCGAATTGCTTGGAAGGGTCCACGGGGTGGTTGTCCAAGCGATAAACGCAACATCTTCTTCTGGTGAATCAACTAAGGCTGGTATGGCAGGATGTAATTGTGACTTATCTAATCTAAATTCAGCAACAATAGTGGTATCCTTAACATCTTGATAGGTTCCTGGCTGGTTTAATTCGTGTGAACTCAGTCCAGTACCTGCAGCCGGTGAATAGGGTTGAATCGTGTAACCTTTATATAGCAGGCCTTTTTTATATAGATCTTTTAATAAAAACCACAAGGTTTCTATGTACTTATTTTCATAAGTAACATAGGGGTTTTCTAAGTCTACCCAGTAGCCCATTTTTTGCGTTAAGTCATTCCATACGTCTGTGTATTTCATCACTTCCTTCCTACAGGCATCATTATATTCTTTTACGCTAATTTTTTTACCGATATCTTCTTTGGTAATGCCCAAGGTTTTTTCTACAGCAAGTTCAATAGGTAAACCATGCGTGTCCCATCCACCTTTTCGTTTTACTTGGAAACCTTTTAAGGTTTTGTATCGACAAAAAATGTCTTTGATCGTACGGCCCATCACATGGTGAATTCCAGGCATACCATTCGCAGAAGGAGGTCCTTCATAGAACGTATAGGGCTTATTATCTGGCCGATTCGAAATACTTTTGGCGAAGATGTCTTTCACCTCCCAACGTTTTAATATTTCCTTGCCAATCTCTGGTAAATTTAACTGCTTATATTCCTTATACATCTCGCTCCAAATCTGAATTTTAAAGGTCGCTAATTTAGTGAATTTAAAGTAAAGGAAAAATAGTGCTTGAATAATTGATCGAAGCTTACTGTGAATCGATTTACTTTTTCGACTATGTGCTAATGAAAGCTACTCCACAGCACCTGTGCAGTAGGTATTACTAATAACTATTTTGCCCTCGATTATACCAATAGTTCTGTCTTTTCGGATCTAACTTCCCGTCGCGACGGATATGGATTAATGGCTATATCTACTTAAGTAGCTGATTACCATGGGTAAAGTGCCGTAATTTTTGGATAGGCGGATTTTTGAATATATCTTGGACATAGGAAAAGTAGGCAAATAAAAAGAGGAGGACCTGATGTCATATGAAACAAGTATAAAACGTAAAATGGACAATAGGAGCACCTTTAGCGCTGTTGTGTGGATTAATCGTGCTGAAGATGAAGCTGAATGCGAACTTAAAATGCTTTAGAAGTCGCTTTAAAATTAAAGAGAATGGACTTTCCGCGTGAAGATATTATGAAAATCACAGGCCGTATTATAAAAGAGATCGAAAAACTGTAGTCGTTTACTTCTGATAAAAATATATAGCCGTATGGAATTTAAATTCCATACGGCTTTTTTTGCTGTTGCCTAGTTAGCTAGTTGTAACGAAGGGTTCTGATCAATAATAATTTTATGCTGAAAAACTACTTCCACAACCGCAAGTACTAGAGGCGTTGGGGTTATTAAAGGTAAATCCCCGTGCTTCCAAACCGTTCTTAAAATCGATCTCCATACCAGCAAGGTAGAGGCCGTGTGATTTATTCATTAAAACACGAATGCCTTGAATACTAAATTCAGTATCACCCTCTTTTTTTTGGTCAAACCCTAATAAATAGCTCATTCCAGAACATCCACCCCCTTCAACACCAATTCTTAAACCAAAATCATCGCCGATTTCTTGTTGGTCTATTAATTTTTTTAGTTCAATTAATGCACCTTCGGTTAAGGTTACCGGAGCTGCAGCTGTCAAAATTTCTGAAGCCATATCTATTGATTGTATTAATTATTCTAACAAAAATACATAATTTTAAAGTTTCATGAACTGAAAAACATATTTTTGACAATCAATAAACACTATGGAGTTAAATACTGAGCTAGTTGAATTTTTTAAAAATATAGTGGGAATAGCCTTAGCTATTTTTATAGCCCTTGTTTTTGCCTTTCGTCTGCTTTGGCCAAAAGTAGAACGTGTGCTTTTGAAAATAGCACTTTTAAAAACGAAAGGGAAAGATGATAAGACTGCTTTTCAGAACGCGGCTATTGAGCGGTTGCTGCTATTGACCCTGCGCATGGAGCCGAAAGAAGTGTTGATGCGGAATTATCAAAGTAATATGACTGTTCTGGAATTAAAGAATGCAGCAATTAATGATATTGAGAATGAATTTCAATATAATATTACGCAACAGTTATATGTCGCTCAACCTGTCTGGGATCATATCGTGAAATTAAAACAGATTACGGTAGACTTGTTAGCAAAATTTGCAGGACACGAGCAAGTGGATTCTTACGTTGCCGAAATCCTTAAAACAGTAGCGGAAATGGAGAATAATGTCTACGTTGCCTCACAACAAATGCTCAAAAAACAGCTAAATGGGTGATAAAATTGCAAAGTTGGATTTTAACAGATAAAATTTATATAAATATAAAGGCAATTCTTTGTAATTCTCTATATTTGCAACTTATACCGAAATAATTAAATATTCCCAATAAAAAAGTTTCAATATGGAAAGAGATCAATCCATTTTTAATTTAATTGCAGACGAGCTAAAGCGCCAGGAAGAAGGTGTAGAATTAATTGCTTCAGAAAATTTTGTGAGTAAACAAGTCATGGAAGCTGCTGGTTCTGTTTTAACCAACAAATATGCTGAAGGACTTCCAGGAAAACGCTATTATGGCGGTTGCGAAGTCGTTGATAAAATTGAAACCATCGCCATTGACCGTGCAAAAGAATTATTTGGAGCGCAATGGGTGAATGTTCAACCACATTCTGGAGCGCAGGCAAATGCAGCTGTATTTTTAGCCATTTTGAAACCTGGTGATAAAATTTTAGGCTTTGATCTTTCTCATGGTGGACACTTGACGCATGGATCGCCGGCGAATTTTTCTGGAAAACTTTATCAACCATTATTCTATGGTGTGAAAAAGGAGACAGGATTATTGGATTATGAACAACTAGAAGAAACAGCGCTTCGCGAGAAACCAAAAGTAATTATCTGTGGTGCATCTGCCTATTCACGCGATTGGGATTATGCACGTATTCGCGCTGTAGCTGACCAAATTGGCGCATTAGTGGTTGCTGATATTTCACATCCAGCAGGTCTTATTGCTCGCGGTTTATTAAATGATCCACTTCCACACTGTCATATAGTAACGACAACTACGCATAAAACACTTCGTGGACCACGCGGTGGTATGATCATGGTTGGAGAGGATTTTGAAAACCCATGGGGAATTAAAAACCCGAAAGGAGAAACTCGTACCATTACACAGTTATTGGATTTAGCGGTCTTTCCTGGTACTCAAGGCGGACCACTAGAGCATACGATCGCAGCAAAGGCGATTGCTTATGGTGAGGCTCTTTCGGATGAATATTTAGAATATATTATTCAAGTTAAGAAAAATGCAGCGGCATTGGCGCAGTTTTTTGTTAATAAGGATTACGATATTATTTCGGGTGGTACGGATAATCACCTGATGTTAGTTGACCTAAGAAATAAGGATATTTCTGGAAAAGATGCCGAAGCTGTTCTAGGCTTAGCTGGGATAACAACGAATAAAAACATGGTTCCTTTTGATAGTCGTTCTCCTTTTGTAACCTCAGGGGTGCGTTTTGGAACGGCAGCTATTACTTCCCGTGGTATTAAAGAGAATGAAATTGTTCAAATTGGTGAATTAATTGACGAAGCATTAGCTAACCGTGCTAATCAAGCGGCTTTGGAAAGTATTCACGGAAAAATTAAGAACATGATGGCTCAATTCCCATTGTATAAATAAGAATCTTTTTTAAGTAAAATTGTGGCTCCAAAGTTATCTTTGGAGCCATTTTTGTAGTTGATTTTTATGTGAAGAAATGTTAAATAGAATTCGTTTCTTTTGATTAACCGGATTTTTTATTTCTCTTTGAAAATACATTATTAAAACAAATTGCCTATTAAACACGAGTACGCTTAAACTAATATATTACAAAGACATAGAGAGACTCTAACAAGTTTTGTGGAGGAAAAATTATGAAGCTATTGAATAAAATGAGTGACCATGAATTGGTTCAAGCGTATGTTAAAGGTGAGGAGAAGGCTTTACAAGTTCTATTAGAACGATATAAAACCAAAATATATTCATCTATATATCACCAGGTAAAAGATCAGTTTTTAGCAGAGGATATATTCCAAGAAACATTTATTAAGGTTATTAATACCCTGAAGGCAGGTCGTTATAATGACGAAGGTAAATTTTTACCTTGGGTCATGCGAATCGCCCATAACATGGTGATTGACCATTTTAGGCGAGAAAAACGAGCTCCTAACATTATTAATAATGATGGATTCGATATTTTTGAGATTTTGCAATTTTCCGATGATAATGCGGAAACGAAATTGCTAAAAGACCAGCGGGATGTTGATCTAAAAAAAATCATACAACTATTACCTGATGATCAGAAAGAGGTTTTAATTATGCGGTTATTTTGCGATATGAGCTTTAAAGAAATTGCTGACATAACTGAGGTTAGTATTAATACAGCATTGGGTCGGATGCGTTACGCGTTAACAAATCTTCGTAAAATGATTGAAGAAAATAATATGATGTTTCAGCTGGGATGAAAATAATCATTATTGCTTAACCTTACTTGCTGAAAAAGCAACTTGGAAGTAGCTAACAAAAATGGCATTAATCTAATCATGAACTGACAGTTTGTCTTTTTTGTGAAAAAAAGGCTTGTTTTAATGGTATTTTTTCTTTCTTTGGGTAATTGTAACGCTTGGAATCAGTTTTGATATTACTTTATTTACAAAAAGAAAAAAAATAGAATAGATATGTATTGGATTATTTTTATTGGAATTATGTTAGTGAGCTGGATAGTTCAGTTCAGATTCAAAAGTAAGTTTAAAAAATATTCGGAAATGCCTCTTTCCTCTGGTTTATCAGGAGCAGAGATTGCCCAAAAGATGTTAGATGAGAGTGGAATATCTGATGTCCAAATTATTTCAGTGGAAGGTCAGTTGACTGATCATTATAACCCCGCTAACCGCACGGTTAATCTTAGCCCAGATGTGTATCATGGTCGGAGTGTAGCTGCTGCTGCGGTCGCCTCACATGAATGTGGTCATGCCGTTCAACATGCTACTGCTTATTCGTGGTTACAGTTTCGTTCCTCGATGGTGCCTATCGTTTCAGTTGCCTCTAAAATGACAACCTGGGTTTTGCTTGCTGGAGTTTTATTAATGGCTTATAGTCAAAACCCTATAGTATTAGCAGTGGGAGTTGGTGCTTTATTCTTAACAACTTTGTTTAGTTTTATTACATTACCCGTTGAATTTGATGCGTCAAATAAAGCGCTTGCTTGGTTAAATACGTCAGGCGTAACACATAGTACAGAAGAACACGACGGCGCGAAAGATGCCCTTAAATGGGCAGCTATGACGTATGTAGTTGCGGCACTTTCGGCATTAGTGACTTTACTTTATTATGCTTCTATTTTATTTGGTCGCCGCGATTAATAAGATATAGCATTTGTTTTAAACGGGATGGGAGTTATATTGCCATCCCGTTTCCTATTTGCTGGCTTTCTTATCGGTCTTTTCGCACAAAAAAAGGTGGTAATCAGCTGAATTTTTAAAATTTAAATCTTTTAAACCAGATCTTTACGAATGAATTGATTTGCTTTCGATTGGATTTATTAACTTTGTGGTTTAGCAAGAATTTTCAAGAGATTATACAATGTTTTCAAATCTACAAGATAAATTAGACAGAGCCTTTAAGGTACTTAAGGGACAGGGCAATATTACCGAGATTAACGTTGCGGAAACCATGAAGGAAATTCGCAAGGCATTACTAGATGCCGATGTGAATTACAAGACTGCCAAATCATTTACAGATGATGTAAAAGAAAAGGCATTAGGTCAGAATGTTTTAACAAGTATTTCTCCTGGTCAGTTATTGACTAAAATAATGAATGACGAGCTGACCGAACTAATGGGCGGCTCTGTTGATGAATTGGAAATCTCAAAAAATCCAACGGTTATTTTAATTGCTGGATTAAACGGAGCAGGTAAAACTACTTTCTCTGGAAAATTAGCTAATTACTTAAAAGCTAATAAAGGTAAAAAACCATTATTAGTAGCCGGTGACGTTTACCGTCCGGCAGCCATTGATCAACTAGAAGTTTTAGGAAAGCAAATCGATGTACCTGTATTTGTTGACCGGGAATCTACAGATCCAGTGGCGATTGCAGCTGCTGGAGTTGCTCAAGCCAAACAAGATGGTCATAACGTGGTCATTATTGATACGGCTGGTCGTTTAGCGATCGATGAACCCTTGATGCAGGAAATTACAGCCGTTAAAGCGGCGACTAATCCACATGAGATCTTATTCGTAGTCGATTCGATGACCGGTCAGGATGCCGTTAATACAGCTAAAACTTTTAACGACCGTTTAGATTTTACTGGTGTAGTTTTAACTAAACTTGACGGTGATACACGTGGTGGAGCCGCTTTATCAATCAAGTCTGTTGTCAATAAGCCAATTAAGTTTATCGGTACAGGTGAAAAGATGGAAGCATTGGATGTTTTCCACCCTGATCGTATGGCTTCCCGTATTTTAGGTATGGGTGATGTCGTTTCCTTAGTAGAACGTGCTCAACAACAATTTGACGAAAAAGAAGCTGCTGAATTGCAGAAGAAAATTCGTAAAAATAAATTTGATTTTAATGACTTCAAATCTCAAATCCAACAAATCAAGAAAATGGGTAACATGAAAGATTTGATGGGGATGATTCCGGGAGTAGGTAAAGCAATAAAAGACGTTGAAATTGACGATGACGCCTTTAAGCCAATTGAAGCAATTATCGATTCAATGACACCATTTGAGCGTAGCAACCCCGACGTTATTGATCAAAAAAGAAGAATGCGTATTGCCAAGGGATCTGGAACGGATCTTAATGAAGTTAATAAACTAATGAAGCAATTTGGTGATATGCGAAAAGTGATGAAACAAATGTCAAACCCTGGAATGGCTGCTAAAATGATGCGTAATATGCCAAAAATGCCGGGTAAACCTTTTTAAATAGCGTAACGTTTAATTCTTATGGAAGACCCCGGACAGATATCAGAATACGGTAAAATACTTTTGATGGCAATCATAGGTACGGTGCTCGTTTGTGCAACAATTCTGCTATCCCGCGTTCTATCGCCAAAGAATCCCAATCCGATTAAATTGAGTACCTACGAGTGTGGTGAAGACGCACTGGGAACATCCTGGGTGCAATTTAACCCTAGGTTCTATGTGATTGCCCTCGTGTTTTTGCTGTTTGATGTGGAGTTAATTTTTATTTTCCCTTGGGCAACGGTATTTGGTAACACGGAATTGAATACAATCGACCCGCGTTGGGGTTGGTTAACGTTAATTGAAATGGCTGTTTTCATTGGTGTACTAATTATGGGTTTAATTTATGTGTGGAAAAGTGGTGATATTAGCTGGATAAAACCGACACATAAAACGCCAAATGTTGCTGTTGATATTCCATCTTCAGCTTACGAAAATTTGAATAATAAAACCTATCCGATTAAAGCACATAACCAGCAACAGGAGGAGGAAGTCCTTGAGAGGAAAGCCACAATTCCTGTACAGGGAGGTTTTAGACCAAAATTTAAGAAACCAACTTCATGAGCTTAGGCCCCACTACACAACAAAATAATGGTGTCATCATTGCTAAGATGGATGATTTATTAAACTGGGCGAGATTGTCGTCCATGTGGCCGGTTAGTTTTGGTATTGCCTGTTGTGCCATTGAAATGATGGGAGCAATGGCGGCCACTTATGATTTGGATCGATTGGGTATTTTTCCACGTCCTTCTCCTAGACAAGCCGATGTCATGATTATCGCTGGTACAGTTACCTTTAAAATGGCGGATCGGATTAAAAAACTTTATGAACAGATGCCTGATCCAAAATATGTGATTTCCATGGGCTCATGTTCAAACTGTGGTGGCCCTTATTGGCAACATGGCTATCATGTGGTCAAGGGGGTGGATAAGATAATTCCAGTCGATATTTATGTCCAAGGTTGTCCTCCACGACCAGAAGCCTTGATTGGGGCATTTTTGGAGTTACAAAAGAAAATAGAACAACAGTCTCTACTGCAAGGAAACATTTTTCCGGAATTCGTAGAGCAATAAATAATTTATGGCTAAAAATTTTTACGGTGATTTGCGCTTAGGTATTTTAGGTGGCGGACAATTAGGACGTATGCTTATACAAGAGGCAATTAACTTGAATGTGAATGTTCATGTGTTGGATCCTGATCCCAACGCTCCTTGTAAGCGATTGTGTAATCAATTTGAGGTTGGATCGTTAGCAGATTTTGATACCGTTTATCAATTCGGTAAAGATTTGGATATGATCACCATTGAAATAGAGAAAGTAAATGTAGATGCATTAGAGAAATTGGAGGATGAAGGGGTAGCTGTTTATCCGCAGTCGCGCGTTATACGTCTTATTCAGGATAAGGGCTTACAAAAACAATTCTTCAAACAAAATAATATCCCAACATCCGCTTTTCAGTTTATCTCCAACCGACAAGGACTTTCCACTTGTTCGATACCGTTCCCATTTATTCAAAAAATGAGAAAAGATGGTTATGATGGAAAGGGAGTAAAGCGTATAAATAATGAATCAGAAATTAGTAATGGTTTTGATGAACCGTCAATTGTCGAAGAATTAGTTGATTTTGAGAAAGAAATTGCTGTTATAGTTGCTAGAAACGACAGAGGTAATAGTGCTTGTTTTCCAATGGTTGAAATGGAATTTAATCAACAAGCCAATTTAGTTGAATTTCTAATATCTCCATCAAACTACTCCCAAGAAATTCAAAAAAAAGCGGAGGATATTGCTACGAAAATCGCTAATGATTTACAAATTGTCGGTGTATTGGCCGTTGAAATGTTCTTAACTAAGACAGGCGATATTTTAGTAAATGAGTTAGCCCCGAGACCTCACAATAGTGGTCATCAGACTATTGAAGGTAATTATACCTCGCAGTTTGGTCAACATTTAAGAGCTATATTTAATCTGCCATTGGGGAACGTGAAATCCAGAGCAAATGCGATCATGGTTAATTTGTTAGGTGAACAAAATAACGAAGGACTGGCAAAATATGAAGGTCTTGAAGATGTTTTACGATTGGACGGGGTGTATGTGCACTTATATGGCAAGAAATACACGAAACCGTTCCGTAAGATGGGCCATGTTTGTATCATTCATCAAGATAGAGAGATAGCAATAGAGACAGCTCGGAAAGTACAGCAGCTGATCAAAGTAATCGCTTAAAATTATAGTCTTTAAAAAAATGGAAAATCCAAAGGTAAGTGTAATCATGGGAAGTAAGTCTGATCTTCCCGTTATGCAAGATGCAATTGAAGTATTAAAATATTTAGGTGTGAGTTATGAGCTAACGATAGTTTCTGCGCACCGTACCCCGAAAAGAATGTTTGATTTTGCTGAACAGGCTGCCACAAGAGGTATCAAAGTGATTATAGCAGGAGCAGGCGGTGCCGCACATCTTCCCGGAATGGTGGCCTCTATTACTCATTTACCAGTCATAGGCGTGCCCGTGAAATCATCCAACTCCATTGATGGTTGGGATTCAGTTTTATCTATTTTACAGATGCCAAATGGTATTCCTGTAGCGACTGTCGCGCTCAATGCAGCAAAAAATGCGGGTATTTTAGCTGCCCAAATTTTAGCGACTTCAGATGATAATTTAGTCACGGCACTTACAAAGTTTAAGGAAGAACTAAGGCTAAAAGTTGAAGAAAGTGCGCAGGAAGTGGAGAGCTTGCGTTTCTAGGTATAAAAAGTGTTCATTAGAATACTACTACATCATATTGATCAAAAAAGACCAGTACTTAGCATGTGCTGGTCTTTTTTGATTGCTATATTTTTCTACTTGAAGTTCTTCTGCATATAGTCATAACTTTTCTTGATACTGGTAAGTTTATTATCTAGATAAATCTCATCTTGCTCAATAAATGCATATGCTAAACCGCTCTCGTTGGCAAAAGTTGCCATATTGATATAATCAATACTTCCCGATCCAACTTCCGTATATTTAATGCTTCCCAGGACCTCCATCAAGTTTAATGTGTCACGTTTCCCTGTTCGCTCATCAAAATTATTTAGTTCCAACGGTGTAGAATAAGCTCGATCCATGTCTTTCACATGCCACATTGGGAACCTGCCTGGGTATTTGGAAAAATAGGATTGCGGACTTTCGCCAGCTTTCTTCGTCCAGAATAAATCCAATTCAAAAACCACCAAATCCGGTTCTGTGAAGGCTAGCAGAATATCCAATCCTTTTGTGCCATTTCCAAAAGCTTTAAACTCCCAGAAATGATTGTGGTACCCCATCTTTATTCCTGCTTTTTTTGCCATTTCGCCGGCTTTATTCAGCTGTTCAGCCATGTATTGATAATCACCAACCTCTAATTTGTTAATTTGATCCATTGGAGGGACTGGCGCTACAATATATTTTTGACCGAGATTATGCGCTATCTCAATGTATTTTTCAATGTTTTCTTTATCCTGATGAGCCTTACTAAGATATTTTCCTAGGTCATAATGGCCACTATGGGTTTTAAGGTCATTATCATTTAATATTTTTTTTAACTCATCCACCGTCAAGCCCCAAAACGAACCGGTGTTAATATCTGCACCGTAGGTTTCCACATGCGAATACCCAATTTTAGCAATCGATTTTAATACTTCTTTGGGATCTTTAAGGAGTAAATCTCGAAGGGTATATAATTGCAGACCAATATTTTTTAATGCTGAGCCTGAGGTAGAATTCAAGCTATCGCAAGAAACCAAATGTGGTGCTACAAGCCCACTAACCATCCCTAAGCTGGCTAATTTTATGAAATTTCTTCTGGATTGTTTCATTCTGGAAATTAATTTTTAATTGAATATAACTATTTTTTTAATATTTCCAGATATCTTTAACTATGTTTATTGCATTAATTTGATCTGGTTCTATGGATCAATAATTGTAATAATATAGATTAAGGGCATTGTCATTAAATTAGTTTTTAACTACACCCAGATTCAGTGCCGAGAGACAGTTTTTCTTTATTAAAAACAGCAACGTTATGATAACTGATATTAGCCCGAAATTACCTATGCGTAATCAGCAAATAACAAGAGATTTTTATATTGACATTTTGGGATTTCAACTTTTTGGGAACGCCATTTATGATGATTATTTAATGGTATGTAAGGACCTGATCCAAATTCATTTTTTTGAATTTAAAAAACTTAAACCGCTGGAGAATTATGGTCAGATATACATTCGCACGGATGCTATTGAGTTGCTATATTCCCAATATAGCGAACATCATATTATTCATCCCAATGGTGCGTTAGCTGAAAAGCCATGGGGGCAGAAAGAGTTCGCTATTCTTGACCCCGACCATAATTTGCTCACCTTTGGACAGGCCTCCCTTTAAAATTCTGCTTTGACAACAATTGGAAAATGATCCGACGGGAGTTTTGCTTCGTAATCTTTGAAGGAAAGTTCTTTTGGAAAATCTCCTTTTTTTACCTCAGTGATAGTTTCCTTAGGCGCCCTATAGCTTTCTGTCAGCACAGCGTATTTTTTTACTTTCAACCGTTTATTTACAAATACATGGTCAATACGACTATCGGTAAAAAGGTTATTATCGAACGCACTAAAGGTGCCATTCCATGCGTATTTAAAAGGGGCAATCACATAGCTATCACGAATGATACCCGATTCAGCTAGTATATTGTAGATTGGATTATGTTGATCAACATTGAAATCACCCGTCAACACAGCAGCTTCCTGAGGCTTTAGCATCGCCTTGATGCGGCTTATAACCAGTTTACTGCTTTCTTCCCTTGCTATTGTACCGACGTGATCCATATGGAGGTTAAAATACCATAATTTCTTACCCGAGGACTTTTCTTGCAGATGAACATAGGTACATATTCTTGGCAGGGCTGCGTCCCAGCCTATTGATGGTTCATTAGGCGACTCCGATAACCAAAACTGACCGGAATCTAGTATTTTGAATTTATCCTTCTTATAAAAAATGGGCGCAAATTCTCCTGCTTCTTTACCATCTTCCCGACCGACACCAACGTAGTCATATTCAGGTAATTGACGTGTTAAATCTGCTAGCTGATTAACCAACACTTCTTGACAACCTAAAATATCATAGTCGATGAATTTAATTAACGAACTGATCACTGGTAAGCGTTGGTCCCATCCATTTCCCTTCAACTGATCATTTTTATTGTCATATCGAATATTATAACTTCCAATGGTTAAATCCACTGTTTGTCCTTGTGAAAACTGGCATGATAAAATCATTAGGTAACCAATAACAGAAATTTTCAAAAGCAAGTTTTTCATAAGAGTATATTTTAAGGTTATTTTTTTTATTTGTGTTTATAATTCACTTTTCAGGTCTTTGAGTTCCTGTTAATGAGTAGGTCACGCTCACAGCGTATCCGAACTTTGATTTGTGTTACCTTTAGGTATTTACCCAACCAGCCGGAAATTTATGCCGAGCCAATTTTTAAAAGTATAGAAACTAGATTGAAAAAAAAAATTTTGCTAAATCTATTTAGTAGTGCAACCAGTTGGTAGTCGGTATTAAGTTGTCTAGCCGTCCTATAAGCAATGAAATATACGTGGTCACTAGAATAGAAATATTTCTTATGCAAATTCATCATAATATTCATCTTAGTTGTATGAAAACCTTACTAGCTTGTTTACTGATGTTTTATGGTTATGCTGCTTTAGCGCAGACCGAAGAGGAACTGATTTGCTTAAATCAGACATGGCGAGAAGAATTTGGCGGGAAGTATTATTATGATTTCACTGGTGATTATCTATTTCATCTTGATTTGTGTGGCGAAGTAGTTTTACAGGATAGTACTGAAAGTGATTTTTTGCGGGCAATGACAGAATTTATCCAGAAGCATGCTGATGTTTTCATTAGAAAACATCAGTATAATTTGAATATGACTGGTGACACTTATTTTGGCGAAAGTAAGCTTTATGCGACTTTTACATCCAAAGGACCACTAGTGGACCAACCTACTTATGAATTTGTCCAGCCAGGAGTTCGGGCAACTTTTCCAGGAGGAATAAGGTATTTTTTATCCTTACTACGAAAGGAGATCATTCAAAATTATGAAAAGATTAAAAGGGATTCGATGGACTGGAGTAAACCATTGGAGCTATATATCGGGAAGGATGGCGTTGCAAATTTTCTCCCCTCCAATAATCTAAGCACTTTTGTCGGTGAACTTGCTGAAAAGAAATGGCAGCCCAGCATCCGGCATGGCAGGCCTCATGCGGTCATTGTGAGTATTCTGCTGAATAAAGATAGTCTATTTAGTAGAAGCGTGGAGTCCTTTGCCCTTGCGAAATCTGAAAACTTTGTTATCAAGTTAGCGGGGGAAATCATCAAATTTTCACCATCTTTTGATCAATCTTTACCTTTTGCAAAGACAGGTATTTCCGCACTATACCTTCCCGGTGAAGGATATCAAAAAGCCAAAACGATGTTCGGTGATGTTCGTAAGGCGCAGGAACTTAGCAGCCTAATAAACACCGCAAATTTAGATCCTTTCAAAATACTTTTTGATGCAGAAAATAGGGGTGCTAAAAGAATTTACTTTTTTGTGAATTAATAGCGCTTCATAAGGTAAAGATCAGGAGATGTGCTGTTTCTTTTGTGCAGGAGCTTTAGGGTAACTCCGTGTTTGATGGTATAATCTTCGAACTGTACTGGTTGTTTCAAGCAACACGACAAAAGGTTTAAAAACAAAAGCTTTTGCTAATTATCTTTTTTAAACAATTAGTGATGGTCGTTTTTGTAACACCATCACTAACTGAGTTTTTTGTTGTCCTTGCGATTCTTAGTTTATTAAGAAAAGACGAAGAAGAGCTAATAGGTATAAAACAAGCGATGCGTTCGCTATTTATACAGTCATAATATCTTTTTCCTTTAGTTCTGCTAACTGATCAATTTTGATGATGTATGCATCAGTAAGTTTTTGAACTTCGCCTTCTCCAGTTTTTATTTCATCCTCAGATGCGCCGTCATTTTTTAATTTTTTGATTGCCTCATTTGATTCTTTACGTATGTTTCGGATGGAAACACGGCCTTTTTCAGATTCTTCTTTTGCTTTTTTTACTAAATCACGGCGACGTTCCTCAGTTAAAGGAGGTACAGCTAAACGGATTATAGTTCCATCATTTTGTGGATTTAAACCAATGTTAGAATCCATAATAGCTTTTTCTATTACAGAAAGAAATTCTTTTTCCCATGGTTGAATAACGATAGTTCTTGCATCGGGCGTATTAATATTACTTATTTGTGCTAGAGGAGTAGATGATCCGTAATAATCAACATAAATTCCATCAAGCATTCCAGCACTAGCTTTACCTGCACGAATTTTGGTTAATTCGGACTCCGTATGTGCTACTGCCTTGGTCATACTTTCCTTACAATCGTCCAGTTGAAGTGAGATGAATTCGTTCATATCTTGATTTATATAATATCGTGAATGAAATTTTTAATTAGCTAACAATAGTTCCAACTTTATCACCTTTAGCTAAGTTTAATAAGTTACCAGCTTTATTCATATCGAAGACGATGATTGGTAAATTATTTTCTTGGCATAATGTAAAAGCTGTCATATCCATAACATTCAATCCTTTTTCATAAACTTCAGTAAAGGATATCTGATCGAATTTTACAGCATTTGGATCTTTTTCAGGATCAGCCGTGTAGATACCATCTACGCGAGTTCCTTTTAAAACTGCATCTGCATTTATTTCAATAGCGCGAAGAGAGGCTGCTGTATCTGTTGTAAAATAAGGGTTTCCTGTACCAGCTCCGAATATCACTACACGTCCTTTTTCTAAATGACGAACAGCTCGTCTGCGGATAAATGGTTCACATATTTGCTCCATTTTAATCGCTGTTAAAAGCCTGGTTTTCATTCCTTCTTTTTCTAAAGCGTCTTGTAACGCCATCGAATTAATAACGGTCGCTAACATGCCCATGTAATCGGCTTGAACCCGATCCATACCGGCTTTTTCTGCACTTAGTCCACGGTAGATATTACCGCCGCCAATGACAATTGCAATTTCCATACCTAAGGTATGTAATTCCTGAATGTCTTTAGCATATTGTTGTACACGATTAATGTCGATACCGTAGCTTTGCTCACCCATCAAAGCTTCGCCACTGAGTTTTAGTAGGATGCGTTTGTATTTCATATTTTTTCTGGAATATTTCCAAAAGCCAAAGATATGATTTTTTGCTTTTGTTGGCTAGATTAATTTCCTTTTTTTACCTTTTCAATGACCTGAGAATAAAAATCCTCGTAGATAGGCACAATTTTACTCAGTTCAAACTCCTTGGCTCTGTTTAGTGCATTTTCCTTAAATTTCTGCAAAACCTCGTCATTTTCCAAAATGCGAATTGCATTGCTAGCCATATCATCTATATCGCCAACCTCACTTAAAAAACCGCTATAACCTTGCTTATTTAGTTCGGGTAGTCCTCCCGTTGTAGTCGAAATTACGGGTACCTTGCAGGCCATAGCTTCCAATGCCGCTAAACCAAAACTCTCTGAACCTGATGGCATAATGAATAAATCTGAAATCGAAAGAATCTCTTCAATAGCATCTTGCTTACCTAAGAAACGAATATTCTCGCTAATACCTAGATCACGGGCTAATTCTTCTGCATTGCTCCGTTCAGGACCATCACCAACCATCAATAGTTTACAGGGGATTTGTTGGGAAACCTTATCAAAAATTTTGACGACATCTTCAACGCGTTTTACTCTTCGAAAATTAGAAGTATGTACTAATATACGTTCATTATTAGGCGCAATTGCCTTTTTAAAATGTTCGTGATTTTTGTTACTAAACCTGTTCAGGTCAATAAAATTGGGAATGACTTTTATTGTATTTGTTATATCGAAGTAGCTTAAGGTTTGTTCTTTTAAGCTCTCTGATACCGTTGTAACCCCATCGGACTGATTAATGGAGAAGGTTACCACTGGGCTAAAACTTTTATCCTTCCCTACTAAAGTAATATCAGTACCATGTAGGGTGGTGACCACTGGAATATTTATCCCATAGGATTTCGCTAATATTTGTTTTGCTAAATACGCGACCGAGGCATGTGGTATTGCATAATGTACATGTAATAGATCCAGACCTTCAAATCTCACGACATCGACAAGTTTGCTTGCCAAGGCTGTTTCATAGGGTGGAAAATCGAATAAGGGGTATTGATTAATTGCTACCTCGTGGTAATATAGATTCTCTGAGAAAAAATCTAAACGGGCTGGCTGACTGTAGGTTATAAAGTGAACTTGATGATTGTTATTTGCAAGCGCTTTTCCAAGTTCTGTTGCGACTACTCCGCTCCCCCCGAAGGTGGGATAACATACTATGCCTATTTTCATAAAATTGCCTTTTATTACTTTAATTCGGGATAAAGATAAGGATGCTTTTATAATAGTTATGTAATAATTTTTATTGGTAACAAGATATGGTAATTTTGCATTATGGAATTGAACCAACAGTTATTAATGAGGGAGTTATCCTTTAAGACTTCAAAATCTTCTGGAAAAGGTGGGCAACATGTTAATAAGGTGTCGTCCAAGGTATTATTGATATGGGACTTATTGGAATCAGAAGCATTTGACCCGCAGCAAAAGGAGACACTTCAGGCAGGTCTTTCCAATAGATTAACCAAAGATTCAAAACTACTGCTAGAATGCTCACAGGATAGGAGCCAATTAAGAAACAAAAAAATAGTGCTAGCACGATTCTTCGAAATCCTTGACGAAGCTTTGTTAATTGATAAGCCACGTCGGCCGACGCACGTGCCTAAGGCTAAGATACTGCAACGATTAGACCGGAAAAAGAAGCATTCCAGTAAAAAATCGGATAGGAGCTGGACATATAAGGACTGATTATTAACCGTAAAAATTTTTTATTCTATACTTTTTTAGTTTAAACTAATTTTGTAGTTTTATAACTATATTTTTAGTTTTAAAATTATAACCTCATATTGTTAAATCTAAAAAGTCAATAATCGCAAAATGGAACAAAAAGAATTAACCAAAGCAGAGGAACAAATTATGCAGGTGCTGTGGACTGTGGAAATCGCATTTGTTAAGGATATTATTGATCAAATGGTTGAGCCAAAACCAGCCTATAATACAGTCTCCACCATCATCAGAATTTTGGAAAGTAAAGGTTTCGTCAGCCATAAAGTTTTTGGAAAAAGCCATCAATATTATCCAGTTATTCAAAAGGAGGAGTATAAAAAGCTAATTACTGGCAAATTATTGCAAGGTTACTTTGAAAACTCGGCAACTAGTATGCTCTCTTTCTTTTTGAAAGAGAAGCAGGTTGACTTAGCTGAATTAGAGGAAATCATTGTATTAATGAATAAACATAAACAATAAATTCATTCTCTTGTATGGTGTATTTTATTATTAGCAATACCCTTCTGCTCGTGTTTTTTTTAATCTATCATTTTAGGTTAAGAAAACTTACGTTTTATAGCTGGAATCGCTGGTATATTTTAGGATCGATTGTGCTGGCTTTTAGTCTTCCGTTCTTGCTGTTTGTTGATTATCAGTTACCGAAAATGATTGCTATACATTTGCCTTCTTTAGAATTAAATAATTTCAATGTATCAAATCTGGTAAGTACTGATCGTCAGGTTCTCTCTTGGAACTTCTACGATTATGCTATGCTTATTTATTGGACAGGGGTACTGTTTTCGATATTAATTTTGTTGGTGAAGATCTTATTTCTTTTCAGATCAAAAAAAAGGTTTAGTGGATTTGAAAGCTATTCTTTTTTTGGCAATATTAAATTAGGTGCATTGGTGGAAGATAATCAAACGATTCGTATCCATGAAGAAATCCACGTCAAAAATGGGCATAGTTATGATTTGCTTTTTATTGAAATTATTCAATTATTTAATTGGTTTAATCCGCTATTTTATTTTGTTAAACGCGCACTGAAGTTAGTGCATGAATGTCAAGTGGATGCACATTTTTCGGATAATAAAGTGGAGTATGCAGAATTGTTAATTGCGCATGCATTTCAGGTAGATGCGGCTACTTTACGTCAAGATTTTTCGAGGAAATCAATGTTAAAAAAAAGAATCCAGATGTTGTTTAAGAACGCATCTGTTCCTTTAAGTCGTATTAATTATTTAGCAATATTACCTATTTCTCTGCTAGCGGTACTTTTGATCAAAAATAGCCAGGCACATACGATGCAAAATTTTATACCACATCAAAATCTAAGTTCAAGAGCCATGGCGGATGATGTAAAAAAGCGAAAAGAAATTTACAGTTATCAGGAGATAGATCAACCTCCCGTGTATCCTGGAGGCCTAAATGAGTTTAGGAAAATGGTATATAATAACTTCGTTTATCCCGAACAGGCAAAACAAGCAAAGGTAAAAGGGAATATAGAAATCAGCTTCGTGATTAGTAATAAAGGTACGGTTCAGGATTTCGAAATAATTAACGATCTGGGACATGGTACAGGACAAAATGCAATACAAGCCCTGAAACAATCCAAATTATGGAAGCCAGCAGTTAAAAATGGCCATCCAGTTGGGATAAGGTATATATTACCCTTACGCTTAGATTTATCGCAAGAGGAATCTAAATCGCTATAATGGAAAGGCATTAAACTAAAATCATGAAACAGTATTCTTACTTAATTTGGTTATTTACAGTCATAACATCTATATTTTTTATTTCTGCATGTAGTAGTCTCAAGTTTGCCCAAAAGGGTAATCTGTTTGAAGACGTCGATAAGTATTTTAATGAAAAAGAGGGGATAAATGTTTGGCTGTATAGATCATTTGTACCCAGAGAAGATGGTAAAACTGGCGTGCGACTAACAAATTTATATACGTTAGACGATAGAATGCTCGGTTTGCTAAAATTAAAAAAGAAGCATAATAAAATTCTCTTTTCCGCGATTCCCGACAATCATCCTCAGTATAATTTTATCGCGCTAAAGCACAATCGTCAAAATGTATCGCTAAAGGAATATAAACAACTTGAGTATCAGAAAGCAATATATTATCAGAAGGACTTCTCGTTTGATGGCATAGATGTAAGGCATGCCTACATCCCTTATGGGAAAAATAAAGCACTATCACTGGTTTATTATGTATTGGAAGTTGAGCACAAAAAATGCCCCTTCTGTCAGTTTGATTACCTAGCTAAAATTAATGCTTTGGAAAGACTTGAGGATAGTACCTACTTTAATACGTGGCAAATATTTGATTGTCCGGAAAACTTTAGGAAGAGTATGACGATTATTCCGGATAGAAAATTGTTGAATGATAATGAGACTGTTTTTTTGAAGATGTATGATATTAATGGTGCAAATAAAAGTATTTCATTTTTTAAATTGATAACTAAAAAGGATTTTGACCCAATTGAGGTACAATTATGCCCTAATACGTATGTCATTGAATATCTTAATTCAGATAAGAAACTTTTACAACGGGATTCGCTTATCGTTCAATAGGACGAAAGCTATCTATGTGCTAGTAGATGAGTTGATAACCTAGAAGCATGAGTTTATCATAACGGACCCTATTTTTTATTGTTTTAGCGCTTTGATTTCGTTCTGAAGATCTTCTATTTTTTGAAGTAAGTGATTGACCACCTCGATTCCTTCCATATTGATTTCTAAATCATAATACCATGCGGAAAATTTTTCCAGATGGACCAAGTCACTTTCTTCCATGAATTCTTGTTCCTCAATGATCGTTATTTCGATGAGTCCGTTTTGATGGAGTTCACTGATAAATGAGCTTTCGATATTTTTGGATTTACATATATCAATGACCTTAAATAGTGTTTTTTCCATGATCTACTTTTTTAAATCTGCCAATTGTTGAAATAGCTCCTGCTCCTGTTTGGATAAATTTGTGGGTAATTGCACGTGAATTTGTGCATATAAATCACCAAATTCATCTTCTTTTTTGTAAACAGGGAATCCTTTTTGTTTTAATCGAATTTTACTTCCACCTTGCGTACCTGGTTTAATCTTCACCTTTATTTTATCGTGTAGTGTATTGACTACGGTCTCACCACCTAATATAGCGGTATAAAGATCGATTTTGATTTCGGTGTACAAATCGTTTTCTTTTCGCTTGAAATCGGGATGAGGTAATATTTGGAAGGTAATATATAGATCTCCATTTGGACCGCCCGATTGACCGGCTGCACCTTGTCCTTTTAATTTTATTTTTTGACCATTGGCTACACCCGCTGGAATGGTAATGCGAATATTCTTTCCGTTGACATTAAACGTTTGTTGATGGGTGCGGGAAGCTTGTTGTAACGTTAGTTCCAGGGAGGTTTGGAAATCATTTCCACGGTAACCACCCCGGTGACTAGATCCAGAGGAACTTCCAAATCTTGACCCAAACATTTGTTCAAAAAAATCAGAATATTCACCCGTATCGTAATTGCCATCATAATTGAAGTCGAAACCTTCAAAAGGATTTTGGCCAGCTCGTGTACTGGAGGATTTTCCCTGCGGTCTTTGTGACTGGTTATATTGATCACCATTCTTCCAGTTTTGACCATACTGATCGTATTTTTTACGTTTTTCGGGGTCGGTCAAAACTTCGTTGGCCTCATTAATTTCCTGAAATTTCTTTTTTGCTTCAAGGTCGTCTGGGTTGATGTCTGGATGATATTTTCGAGCTAACTTCCGAAATGCTTTCTTTATTTCTGCTTGGCTAGCGGATTTGTCCAATCCCAACACCTGATAATAGTCTAAAAACGCCATTTTTTACCCTTTGATTTTTATAAAAACAAGTTACTTAAAGTTTTGTTTCCGGATAGGAAAATTTCGCAATGATGTTTAACCTTAATTTTCAGAAATTCTGTTTTATCAGAAACAAACGACGATTTGCACTGTTAGAATAAGTAAATAGATATAGTAGAAGCATTATGGAAACCAATAGACTATCAAAAGCGATGGAAGAATCGCTAATAAAGCAAATGACAAAGGAAAACCAAGCCTCTCAAATTTACCTGTCGTTAGGGATTTGGGCAGATTCCAAAGGCTATGGTGGAATAGCAAATTTTTTATTTCGTCATGCACAAGAGGAACGTAATCACATGATCAAGATCATGATGTATATTCTTGAACGCGGCGGCACGCCAAGGGTAGAGGCCGTTGCCGCCCCAGGCAAAAACCCGAAATCTATTACCGAATGTTTTAATTTGGTCTTTACACATGAGGTGGACAATACGACGGCAATTTATGATTTAGTAAATCAGTCAATGGATGAAAAAGATTGGGCAACTTGGAACTTTTCACAGTGGTTTGTCCGGGAACAAATAGAAGAAGAAAAACTAGCGTTAGAGTTGATTGATAAATTAAAAATAGCAGGTGGAGATAGAGCCTCCGATGAATCGCTATTTGAATTAGACCGGTACCTTGAAAATGCGGTTGACGAAGTTCCTTTATCCATTAACGCAACGGCAAATAAACCGGAATAATTTGGACATATAGGTGGCCTGCGGGAAAGGTATCTTTCAAAAGATTAAACATCACTATTTGACCACTAAAAACCTAGACTATTTTTTTTAGTCTAGGTTTTTAGTTTGTATAGTTCTTCTAGATGATAATTTCCAAGAGCTTTGTTTTTCCAGAAATTGATGTAGGAATGCTTTAAAAACAAACAGGACCGGAAATGATTCCAGTCCTGTTTGTTGACAATAATACACCTTGTTATTTTTGTTCTTCTGGCGTTTTATCGACGACTAATCTTTTATCGCGATTGGCGATTTCCCAAGCTGTATGAAAAACTAATTTTTCTCTTTTAGTCATCATGGGAAAATCAATTTTATCAACCGTATCATTTGGTGTGTGATAATCTGGATGTAAACCTGAGAAAAAGAAAATAACAGGAATACCATGTTTGGCCAAATTATATTGATCAGAGCGGTAATATATACGCATGTTATCGTTGGGATCATCATACATATAATCTAATTCCATCTGCGTAAATTCTAAATTGGCTTTCTCATTTATTGCTTTTAGCTCTGTACTTAACATTTCTGAACCAATTGCATGGATATAATTATGGTTTCCATCTAAATGCTTATTATCAATTCGTCCTATCATGTCCATATTCAAACAGGTAACTGTACTTGTCAAAGGAAAGATTGGGTTTTCTGAATAAAATTGGGAACCCAGTAAGCCTTTTTCTTCAGCGGCAAACGCCATAAAAAGAATAGTTCTTCTAGGACCTTTTCCATCTTTTTTTGCTGCAGAAAACGCACGCGCTAATTCCAGTACACCTACAGTTCCGGATCCATTATCATCAGCTCCTGGAAAAAAGGTGCCATCAGGAAGGATTCCATCATGGTCGTAGTGACCAGAAATAATAACGATTTCATCTTTAAGATCAGTTCCTTCTATTACACCCAGTACGTTTGGATCATTAAAATCTTCTTTTTTTACACCCATTGAAGCGGATAAGGCTGCTGTTACCTTAAATGAATTCGGTTTTAAAGTACCTGCGATCTTTTCTTTAATTTGGGTAAGGGTGACGTTATTTTTTTCTAAAATTTTATTAGCAACTCCTTCAGTGATATTCACGACCGGGATCTCCATGGTCGGTGCATTGTTTGCCTTTCCAGAATTTCCTCTCAAGGCAAATCTGCCACCTGTTAAACGCGCTCCAGCACGTTCGATCATTTGCCCATTTTGTGAACTTGTCGCCAGAATCAATTGAGGCTTTAATTTACTGAGCTCTTGAATTTTTTTAAAGCGGCTAGTCGCCCAGTCAGAGGGAGTTTTGCTTCCTGAAATAAGGGAATTACCTGATTTTTCGGTGGGCTCACCTTCGTTTATCAATAAAACAACTTTACCTGCGATATCCAGACCGGCTAAATCATTATAACGTTCAGATTGAATTCCATAGCCTACAACTAGGATATCTGCTGCATTAAAACTTTTTATGTTATTATTACCTTGAATAAAAAAATCAACACCATTGGTTAACTTCTGTTGATTAATGCTGAATTCTTCAACAACATAGGATGTTTTCTCTAATGCTACAGGTTGAAAGTAAGATCCGTTAACTGCTGGTTTTAGGCCAAGACTTTTAAATTCATTCGCTATATATTCAACAGTTTTTTGTCCTCCAGCTTGTCCTGTCCCACGTCCTTCAAATTCTTTAGAAGATAGAATTGTTAGATGATTTTTAGCTGATTCTTCCGTAAGTAGGTTGGCATATTTCCTCTGCGTTGATTGCTGACCAACGGAACAACTAAAAATCGTTGGGATTAAAAGGGAAAGAATTAAATATTTTTTCATTATAAATGTAAAATTGTTAAGTACAAGCAATTTTGTTCACTCTATTGGCGTGACGACCACCTTCGAAATCAGTCGAGGTAAAGGTTTTAACAATGCGCTTTGCTAATTCTAAATCAATAAATCGCGCCGGAATACAAACAACGTTTGCATCGTTATGTTGACGTGCGAGGGCCGAAATTTCTTCTAACCAACAAATAGCTGCACGTACACCCTGGTGTTTATTGGCTGAAATGGCTACACCATTTGCACTACCACAAATAAGAATACCGAGCTCATTTTCTTTACTTCCAACACTCAATGCTACGGGATGTGCATAATCTGGATAATCAACAGAGTCAGCAGTTGTAGGACCATAATCTTGAACGGAGTGACCCAATTCCTGTAAGAATGTTATTAACTCGGTTTTGTAGTCAAAACCAGCATGATCACTGCCTATTGCTATTTTTTTAGACATAGTATTTATTTTGTATTGTAAAACTCTTTTTCAGCTTGTAGTTTGGCACGTTTAACCTTTGCCGACACCATAATGCTTAATTCATATAGTATAAACATGGGGGCACTTACGGTCAGTAAAGTAATGACATCAGCCGTCGGGGTTATGATAGCCGCAATAACTAAAATTATAATAGCTGCATATCGACGAGAAGCCCGCATAAATTCTGGGGTCATAATACCAATCTTCGAGAGAATGTAAATTAGGATAGGTAATAAAAATACAATCCCACATCCCAATGTTAAGGTAGCAATGGTTGATAGGTAGGAATCAATCGTGATTTGATTGGTAATTTCTTCACTCAAGGATACATTGGCTAGGAAATTTACAGAAAGAGGTACTACCACGTAATAACCAAAAAGTGCTCCCAAAGCAAATAAAACAGTTGCATAAAAAACGAAGCCACGTGCTGATTTTCTTTCTACTTCAGTTAAGGCTGGTTTGACAAACAGCCATACTTCAAATAACAAATAAGGAAAGCCTAAGGCGACTGCCATTAGTAAACACGAATTTATTTGTAACATGAACTGGCCCGCCAATTCAGTATTGATAATATTAAAGGGTATTTTTTCTACACAAAATCCTTCTAAACTCAGGGCTGCCCCCGCCTTACACATCATGCGATATGTCCAGAAATCTAGGTTCTTGGGACCCATGATAATGTCATTAAAAACAAAATCATAGAAAGCAAAGGATAGTATAGCAAATAAGGTAACAGCAATAACGGAACGAATGATGTGCCATCTTAAAACCTCCAGGTGATCGAAGAATGATAATTCAGATTCTAGGTTTTTCCCTTTGTTCTTAATTGCTTCTATAAGTTTAATATTCTTGGACATGTATCTTTTCTGACTGGTAATATTCCTGAGAAACAAAAATACCATTCTTCAGGAGAAGAATGGCATGTTTTTGTTATGTAAAGTAAATTTTATACAACATCTTCCTCTGGATACGCTGTAAGATCAAAAGTCTCCATAAATTTTGTTGTGAAATTTCCTGCTCTAAAATTGGGATCTTGCATTAAGCGTAAGTGTAAAGGCACTGTCGTTTTAACCCCTTCAATGACAAATTCACTTAGTGCGCGTTCCATGGTATTGATCGCTTCTTCTCGAGTTTGAGCAACACAGATCAGTTTAGCAATCATGGAGTCATAGTTAGGTGGGATGGTGTATCCTGAATAAACGTGTGTATCAACTCGTACGCCATGACCACCCGGTGAGTGGAAGTTTGTAATTTTGCCTGGAGAAGGACGGAAATTATTAAATGGATCTTCCGCATTAATTCTGCATTCAATAGCGTGCATCGTTGGTTCGTAACTTTTTCCAGAGATCGGAATACCAGCTGCCACTTTAATTTGCTCTTTAATCAGGTCGAAGTTAATTACTTCCTCTGTTACAGGATGTTCTACTTGGATACGTGTATTCATTTCCATAAAGTAGAAATTTCTATGCTTGTCTACCAAAAATTCAATGGTACCAGCTCCTTCATATTTTACCGCTTTAGCCCCTTTGATTGCTGCCTCACCCATCTGCGCTCTTAATTCAGGCGTTATAAACGGGGAAGGTGCTTCTTCGACTAATTTTTGGTGGCGTCTTTGTATGGAGCAATCACGTTCTGACAGATGACATACAGTGCCATACTGATCGCCAATGACCTGAATTTCAATATGACGCGGATCTTCAACGAATTTTTCCAAGTAGAGGCCATCATTACCGAAGGCAGCTCCTGATTCTTGTCGCGCGGAATCCCAGGCTGGTTCAAATTCCTCGTCTTTCCAAACAATTCGCATACCACGACCACCACCACCAGCTGTTGCTTTTAGTATAACCGGGTAACCAATTTCATTGGCAATTATAATTCCAGATTTAACATCTGTGAGGAGTCCATCTGATCCAGGTACAATAGGTACGCCAGCTGCTTTCATGGTTTCCTTAGCTGATGCCTTATCACCCATTTTTTCAATCTGATCAGCCGTAGCTCCAATGAATTTGATTCCGTATTCAGCACAAATTGCTGAGAACTTAGCGTTTTCTGAAAGAAATCCATATCCTGGATGAATAGCGTCTGCATTTGTTAATTCTGCAGCAGCAATAATATTCGGGATATTTAAATAAGAATCTTTACTTGCAGGAGGTCCAATACATACAGCTTCGTCCGCAAAACGAACATGTAAGCTATCACGATCTGCAGTGGAGTATATCGCAACACTTTGAATACCCATTTCTTTACAAGTCCGGATAATGCGAAGCGCGATTTCACCTCTATTAGCAATTAATATTTTTTTAAACATAATTTTGAATGATGTAACACTTTATTTTTTAGATTCAGCTAATTATTAATTAACTAGGATCTACCAAGTATAAAGGCTGGTCATATTCTACTGGTTGTGCATCATCCACTAAAATTTTAACAATTTTACCTGATACCTCAGATTCTATTTCGTTAAACAATTTCATTGCTTCCACGATACAAATAACTTTTCCAGGTTTTACTTCATCGCCAATGCCTACAAAAGGTGCTTTATCTGGTCCAGCAGAACGGTAAAATGTACCAATTATCGGTGATTTTATGGTGATGTATTTAGCATTCTCGTCTACCACAGGAGCTGCTGCTGCAGGGGCAGGAGCGGAAGCTACTGGAGCTGCTTGTACTTGTTGGCCCGCAGGCTGGCTAACAGGAATAGAGGCAACGTAAGTTGGCTCTTGCGTTGTTTTTATTGTTATTTTAAAATCTTTTTCTTCGATTGACACTTCATTCACACCCGATTTCGAAACGAATTTAATCAGGTCCTGAATTTGTTTAATATCCATACTCATAAGTTAGCAGGTTTGTTTAATTATTGAAAAAATGTTTAGCTATAAAGGTAATAAAATCTTATCTATTAGTAGGCCCATTTTAAATAAATAGAACCCCAAGTAAATCCACCACCAAATGCTGCTAAAATTAAATTATCTCCTTTTTTAAGTTTGCTTTCCCACTCCCATAAACATAATGGAATGGTGCCGCTTGTGGTGTTCCCAAATTTCTGAATATTCACCATCACCTTTTCTTCAGGTAATCCCGCTCTTTCAGCTGTAGCGTCGATTATCCGTTTGTTTGCTTGATGTGGTACTAACCAGGCTACATCCTGGGAAGAAAGATTATTTCTTTCCATTACCTCAGCAGCTACATCTGCCATATTAGTTACGGCAAATTTAAACACAGTTCTACCTTCTTGGTAGGCGTAATGTAAACCAGCGTCTACAGTTTGGTAAGATGCTGGGTTCAATGATCCACCACCCTTTATGTTCAAATATTGACCACCTGATCCGTCAGTTTTTAAAAGCGAATCGATAACACCATTGCCTTCTTCGTTGGGTTCCAACAATACAGCTCCGCAGCCGTCTCCAAAAAGAATACAGGTGTTGCGATCTTTATAGTTAACCACCGAGGACATTTTGTCACCACCAACAACTAGCACTTTTTTATGCTTTCCTGATTCAATGAACTGCGCACCTGTGGTCAATCCAAAAATGAATCCTGAACAAGCCGCTTGTAGGTCATATCCCCAAGCATTAATAGCACCAATTTTATCAGCTAAAATATTGGCAGTAGCTGGAAAAAGCATATCTGGGGTACTGGTGCAAAAAATAATAAGATCTAAATCCTTCGCTTCAATACCTCTTTTTTTAAGAAGACCTTCAACTGCCGGTACAGCCAAGTCTGAAGTTGCCTTGGTTGGATCTTTTAAAATCCTTCTTTCACTGATCCCGGTGCGACTAACAATCCACTCGTCATTGGTATCAACCATCGTTTCCAACTCTTTGTTGGTTAAGATGTAGTCCGGAACATAACCATGTACAGCAGTAATGGCTGCATGAATTTTCGACATATATTTTTAATTAAAAGCTGATCTGATTTTTTCAATAAAGTTTGAAGAAATCATATCTCTAGATAATAAAACCATATTCTTAATAGCCTTTGGATTTGAAATGCCATGCCCAATAATGACAGGTGCATTTACGCCCAAAATCGGTGTCCCCCCGTATCGCTCATAGTTGAATCGATCGAAAAAATCATCTTTAAAGCCTTTTTTCAAAGTAGCGACATAAAAGGATTCAGCAAGCTTAAGCACAACGTTCCCTGTATAGCCATCACATATGAATACGTCAGCATGATCACTAAAAAGATCACGTCCTTCAGCATTTCCAATAAAGTTAATTTTACTATTTTCTTTAAGAAGGGGGTAGGTGGAAACGGTAAGGTTGTTGCCTTTTTCTTCTTCTTCTCCAATGTTCAGTAAACCTACTTTTGGGGAAGATATTCCGTACACATGCTCGGCGTAAATACTGCCTAAAATAGCGAATTGATTTAGCATTTCAGGTTTGCAATCCGCATTGGCCCCTACGTCAAGTAAGAGTCCAAAGCCCTCTTTAAGCTTTGGAACATTGGCTACAATGGCCGGTCTTAAGACCCCTGGAATGGTTTTTACACTAAACATGGCTCCAACTAGCATGGCGCCAGTATTACCTGCTGAAGAGAAGGAATCGATCTCACCAGTCTTAAGCATTTCAAACCCTCTAGTAATGGAGGAATTTGGTTTTTGAGTTATTGCTTTTGTGGGGTGTTCGTGCATCGTAATGCATTCCGGAGCATGAACAAAATCAAATTTGGATGGATCTGATCCAGCCTCTTCAATCGCTTTTCTAGTCGATATTTCATCTCCAAAAAGCACAATTCGCTGGGAATCCTCCAACAATTTTTGAGCTTCAATTGCCCCTTTTATATTAGAATCAGGTGCAAAATCTCCTCCAGAAACGTCTAGTCCAATTTTCATTCGTTATTATTTAGAATATTCAATAATACGCAAAAAACATCCCAAGTTAAAGTGAATAATTTAAAATATTACACTCTTTTGGGATGTTTTTTAGAAAATTGTCTTTAGACAACAGCAGTGTTCTCAATAATTAATTTACCGTTGTAGTATAAGTTGCCGTCTACTGTATAAGCACGGTGAGGAATATGTACCGCACCAGTTTCTTTGCAAACAGTTAAGCTAGGAAGTTCTGCTTTATAATGCGTTCTTCTTTTGTCTCTTCTTGATTTAGAAGTTTTACGTTTTGGATGTGCCATCTCGTACTTGTGTTTTAGTTATTTTTAATATTTTTTAATGCTTCCCAACGTGGGTCAATGTTGTCATTGTCCTCACTTGATGAATTTTCTTTTGTCTCGTTTTGAATCCAATTTAACATTTCAGGATCACAACTTACTCCAATTCCTTGTTCACTACATTTTGTGTAAAGTGGAACCGCAACATTTATGTACTCATATAATAATGGTGCAATATCCAATTCGTAGTCACTTTTGGAGAGAACAACAACCTCATCGGTGTCATTATTCCATTCGTCCTCAACGAACTTTACAAGTGCACGTTCTTGAATTTCAAGCGGTGCCTTGAAGGTTGATAAGCAAACATCGCAGGTTAGTGTTAAGTCCCCTTTAATGTCAAAATTTGCAATCAACATGTCTTCCTGTTTATGTAGCTCAACAACAACTTTTAAATCGCCGTCCTTCGCAATGGAATCTTCATAACAATCAAAGAACTTTTCATCTATTTCAAAATCAAAGCTGTGTTTACCTGTCGAAAGACCTGAAAATGGTATTCTATATTGTTTTAGATACTTCACAATCTTGCATTTGAGCCTGCAAAAGTAATGATTAATTAAGTATAAATGAAATTTATTTTAAAAAATCTACAGGCTATTCGTAATAATTTTTACCTAATTCTATTTTTGAGCGATCATTCGCCATTCGCCATTTATTGGTGTCCCTCAGAGAGTATGCGCATCCACAATATTCCTGCATATAAAATTTCTCTTTTTTGCTTATCTCTAGCATGCGTGCAGATCCACCTTTTTTACGCCAGTTAAATGTCCAATATTCCATATTGGGGTGCCTTGAGGCTGCTCGCAATCCGCAGTCATTAATTTGATCCATGTTTTTCCAGCGGGAAATCCCCAACGAACTGGATATCACATCAAAATTATTCGCGGCAGCAAATTCGGCAGTTTTTTCAAAACGCATATCAAAACACATCGTGCATCTTGATCCTTTTTCGGGTTCATTCTCCATCCCTTTTGCTAACTCAAACCAATGGTCAACATCGTAGTCAGCGTCGATGAATGGAATATTATGTTTTTCTGCAAAACGAATATTTTCGTCTTTGCGAAGTTCGTATTCCTTTCTTGGGTGGATGTTAGGGTTGTAAAAATAAATTGTAAAATCAATATTGGAGGCTATTAAAGCTTCCATTACTTCCCCCGAACAAGGTGCACAACAAGAGTGCAGCAATAGTTTTTTGCCTTCTTTGGGTAACTCCAACTTTTCTCTAACAAACTCTTTGTTCTGCATTATTATAGCATTTACTTTGCAATATTACATAAAAGCATTTGTTTAATCAACTTTAACACTTAAAGTGGCTTGTGGCTAATTTTTAATAACGAATATTTTTATATTTGTATTAAAATATTTAAAGATGAAATTCAGCCCCATTCATATATTATTTTCTATTTTCAGCATTATTCTGGTTTTTGCCTGCGAACGTACCGATGATGAACCACCTGTAGATGCGTCAATTTCACGTTTGTATATCTCCTATTCGAATTATCAACCCAATGCTGACGCGTTAAAATATAACAATGTGGTGTTATTACCTTATGCGGACGATTCGACTAATATGGGTGCGGTAATTCAACCATTTATTTCTGATGTGCAGGGAGGTAATTCGATTTATTTTCATCCATCTTCACAGCGAATCTTTCATTCTTCTATTAACAGGTCTTCAATAGATACCTTTATGAGTAAGCTTTCCGTAGGGGAACTGACAGGTGCACTGGAAATACAACCGAGAATTCCTAATCAGGTGCTAAAATCGGTAAAAGGGATGGTCTTTCACCCGAACTTAGATCGACTTTATTTTATCAATGTGGAGCCGAATCCCAATGTGTATGTTTTTGACCGACCAAGAGGGTTAAGTGATGATCGTAAACCCGGACAAACACTTTCATTTGCCAATCCTGGAGAACTTACTCCCTGGGATCTGGCCATTGTTAATAGTAATTTGTATATGAGCAAGTCTGGTACTGATGGCGGAATTGATATTTATGAGAATTTAATCAGTAGCAGGGATTCGGTTAGAAGTGGTTTAACACCCGCACGTAGTTTAATAGTAGCTGATGCAAGTAACATTAGAGGGATGTCGATTGATACAGTCAATAATATGTTAGCCTTAACCGATTTTATACAAAGCGGGTCAGGAGAAACTGCCAGCTACCAAGGTAGAATCTTACTCTTTGATAATTTTTCAAGCATAAGTGAAAACTCAGGGACAATTACTCCTACTAGGATTATTGCAGGTGCATTAACAGAATTAAAACAACCAGTTGATGTCGAACTTGATTTTAGAAAAGATAGCAAATACTTGTATGTGGCTGACCCCGCATCCAAAGCTGTTTATAGGTTTTTAAAATCTAGTAACGGGAACGTCGCGCCAGATAATGTTTACCAGTATAAACAAGAAAGGATGCCAGACGTGTCTACGCCGGTTAGTATTTCTTTGGATGCTAGGGATTAAGAAGTATAAATAAATAGGATGGAGGTATTAATCTTCCTCAATCAAGCTTAGTAAAATTTCAATTTCAGTCCTTTTTTCTGGATTTCCAACCTGTTCAAAGGCGGCCATCAAATTTCTAAGGACTCTTTGGATAATTGCTACATTGTCGCAAGGAAGAATATACTGATCCGATAAAGGCAGATTGAGTTGCCTAAGGAATGAATTTATATCCTCTTCTCGCATGATTTGCCCCCTATTGAAAACATTAATGTAAAAATCTACCTTTTGTGGGTCCTCACTATTTAGGTATGCCAGAACAAAGTGTTTTGGTAAATTCACCCCATAAATTGGTATGTCTAGTTTTTGTGCAACAAGGGCATAAATGCAGGCTAAACTTATTGGATTGCCTTTTTTGCTTTCCAGAACTTTATGAATAAATGAGTTTTGAGGATCGTGATAATTGGTGGTGTTTCCAGATAAGCCAAATTCTCTGAATATAATATTGTTCAACATTTTTACCTGTTCGACGGGACTCATCTCATACATCAGATGATACCAGGCATTTCTTCTGATTTCTGCTAATTGAAAATAAACTTGTTCTTCGTTTAGATTGGGGTATTGGTACCTGTTGACAATCAATAAACCTTCTAGTAAATCATCGGAATTATTTAATTTCCATAATTGAAGCTCATTTTTCACTTGGTCATATTGAATTTTGTGAATGATATCTTCAATTCTATTTTGGGCCAGGGGGTCAAACGAAGATTCCCATGAATTTTCAAGCAAAGGGACAGCTTCTGGACCACAGGTTACCAATTTGTGTTCTATTTCCTTAAAGATATCCATATCAGGATCATCTAGTAAATAGATCAACGCCTTTATTTCTTTCTCTTTCACCATGAAATTTACGAAATATTTGACACTTCCCAAAAAAGTTCCATCTTATTAAATATAAATATGACGTATCAAGGGAAGTGATGGGCTCCTGGCATGAAAAGTATAAACACCAGGCCAACGATACAAAATTTTAGCAAGTGAGTAAGGAATTATAAAATTAAAGTATTGTCATTCGTTACTTTTTATTTTTGTACAATTCAATTGCTTTTAAATATTTCATCCCACCAAGTTTTGTTTGGTCGTGCAGAAATCCGTTCAATTCAGGATGATTTTGATTAACCCAATCGACGAGCTCGTCACGATTTTTAACAAATGTCGAATCGTTGAAAACCACGTACTTCGTTGTCTCAATACTCGTTATTTGGTCATTATTAAATCGGATAATTTGATTACTGACAATTGGTTCGCCATGAAGAAACATAATCCGCTTGTCAATTTTTGAAATCTTTGCCGTAACTATTTCACCTTTTTGCTCGAGTTCAAGAATTTCGTATGTTGGATCAAATACGGAGTCCCACTCCAGCCAATCAAGATATTCTTTTAATGAAAAAGTCTGTTCATAATCTGCTTCGGTTTCTTTCGTTAAAAGACTGTCCGTTAATATTGTTTCCATACCTGTATGGTTGGACATATCAAGCATCGCATAATACATGTTAGCAATTTCCAATTTATTGGACTGCTTTGCTATGTTTTTGCAGGATATCAATCCAACTGTCAAAAATAGTAATAAAACTTTTACTTTATTCAATGTGTTTGGTTTTGAAATGGTGCTACTTTATCAGTGTGGGTGAGCTATCTTATTCGTTAATCCCTTATTAATTTGGTGCATTTACGTGTATCTTTAACTAAAGATAAAAAAATAGCAGGACATGTATCTCCTGCTATATGATTCATTTTGCGGAAATGCAAAATTGAAAGATCCAGCTGGTCTACATGCACATTAAAGGCAATCGTATGAAAAGAAACATTGAGCAAAAGTTGCAGACAAAAAACACCAATCCTACCAGTATGCGTATATTAGTCTATGACTACTTGGAGCAGCAACAGCAAGCACTGTCATTATCTGAAATCGAAAGTCATTTTTTTAACGCCGATAGGGTAACGATATATCGGACCTTGAAAACATTTGAAGATAAAGGTATTGTCCATGGTATTCAGGAAAATAACACGACCAAATATGTTTTATGTCAGGACGGGTGCGATGAGAAAAGTCACAATGATTGGCATCTGCATCTCTATTGTAAGATCTGTAAACAGACTACCTGTAAAGAGGAGTTTACCATTCCTCAAAATCAACGTGCGAAATACCGCATTGATGAGATAAGGATATTGGGGAAGGGTATTTGTGAAGCGTGTTTAACCGAGAGTTTGCAATAGTATTGCATGCTTTCCTTTCGTAACTTGCCAAATAAAAGAAAAGTTTTTCATGGAACATAAGCACCAATACGATGCACAGGGTAAGCAGCTTTGTTGCACACAAGAAGAAAAGATATACACTAATGCAGGGGCTCAGGAATTAGTAGACGGACAACTTAATAACGAGGAGGAACATAGTCACGATGACGGGCATGATCATGTCAATAAGGACACCAAAGATAGCGTCTTTAAAATGTTTCAGCCCGCTATTTTTTCCCTGACGTTATTGTTTGCTGGTATTGTGATGGATAATTGGTTTCTGCAAACCTGGTTTAAGGATTGGGTACGGATAATCTGGTATGTTATTGCCTATATTCCTGTTGGACTGCCAGTGCTTAAAGAAGCCATGAAAAGTATCAGCAAAGGCGAAATTTTCTCAGAGTTTTTATTGATGGGTATTGCCACAATTGGCGCATTTGCGATTGGGGAGTACCCGGAGGGTGTTGCGGTTATGTTATTCTATTCAGTGGGCGAAGTTTTCCAGACCATGGCGGTCTCCAGGGCTAAGTCAAACATCAAGTCGTTGCTTGACCAACGACCTGAGGAGGTCACTGTTTTGACTAACGATGAGCCACAATTGGTAAAAGCTGAATCCGTCACCGTTGGCGCGATCATCCAGCTTAAACCGGGCGAAAAATTGGGCTTGGATGGCGAGTTATTATCCGAAAATGCGTCGTTTAATACATCGGCTTTAACTGGCGAAAGTACCCCCGATACAAAAAACAAAGGCGAAACTGTTTTGGCAGGGATGATAAATCTTAACTCTGTATCGCAAGTAAAGGTGACCACCGTATTCCATGATAGTAAATTGAGCAAAATTCTGGAGATGGTGCAGCATGCTACGGCACAAAAAGCACCAACTGAATTATTTATCAGAAAGTTTGCAAAAGTCTACACCCCTATTGTGGTGCTATCCGCCATGGCGATCTGCTTTTTGCCTTATTTCTTTGTGGAGAATTATGAATTTAGAGACTGGTTGTACAGGGCTTTGGTATTTCTAGTTATTTCTTGTCCTTGTGCGTTAGTAATTTCCATTCCTTTAGGCTATTTCGGTGGAATTGGTGCGGCAAGCAAAAATGGAATACTGTTTAAAGGCAGTAATTTTTTAGATACGCTGGCCTCCATTCAGAACGTGGTTATGGATAAGACTGGTACAATGACAGCAGGTGTATTTAAGGTTCAGGAAGTTGTTTTTGATCCCGTATTCAACCAAGTGGAAATTTTGCAAATGGTTAATATCTTGGAAAGCTACAGTACACATCCCGTCGCGACTGCTATCCACGAATATGTTGGAAAACCTACTTACGAATTCCGCTTGGAGAATACGGAGGAAATTGCAGGACATGGGTTGAAATCAACTGTTAACGGTAAAGATTTATTGGTCGGAAATTTCAAATTGATGGATAAGTTTGGCATATCCTACGACTTAGACCCAAACAGCATTGTATATACAACTATTGCGGTCGCGTACGATAACAAATTTGTCGGTTACATTACCATTGCAGACAGCATCAAAGAAGATGCGCAGGAAACCATAAATTTATTGCATAAGCTGCGGGTTAAAGTAACGATGCTTAGTGGAGATAAAAGTACAGTTGTACAATATGTAGCGAAGGAATTAGGAATAGCGCATGCTTTTGGAGATTTATTGCCCGAAGATAAAGTAAATAGCGTAAAAAAAATAAAAGCCAATGGTGAGAGCGTCGCTTTTGTGGGTGATGGTGTAAATGATGCGCCTGTAGTCGCATTAAGTGATGTGGGTATTGCTATGGGTGGTTTGGGAAGTGATGCTACTATTGAAACGGCAGATGTGGTGATTCAGGACGATAAGCCAAGTAAAATACCTATGGCAATCAATATTGGTAAACAAACCAAGAAAATCGTGTGGCAAAATATTGGTTTTGCTTTCGGGGTCAAAGCGATTGTATTGGTACTAGGTGCAGGTGGATTAGCCACCATGTGGGAAGCTGTTTTTGCTGATGTAGGTGTGGCGTTATTGGCCATACTAAACGCGGTTAGGATACAACGGATGAAATTTTAAGTCATTAGCTATTCTAATTCATAAGGGAAGGTATAGAAATAACACACCCGTAGGTAGGTTATTAAAAAGGAAAACGCTTTAAAAATTGGTTATATCATATGATTCTTGGCGGATTTCCTGTGGTTAATGTTGGAATTTCTATCTTTAAACTTTGTAATTTCTGTTATTTTAAGGTAAGATAATCGGATGATTTTCGATTATCTTAGCGTTGGATTACATTTATGGTGGAAATAAATAACTAGATGGATCCGAAGCAGGCCCAAATGACGGGTAATGCCGTGCTCCGGTTTTTTTTTTACAACTATCTTTTTTGGTTAATTAATTTTTCACTTGACCATCTAATAAGTTAATAATGCGTTTCCCACATTCAGCATTTTTCTCTGAGTGTGTCACCTGAATTATGGTTACGCCATCCTGGTTCAACTGTTTGAATAGTTGCATAATTTCTTCCCCCTGTTTGGAATTCAGGTTGCCGGTAGGTTCATCTGCAAGTAATAATTTAGGCGAACCCGCCAATGCTCTAGCTATTCCAACAATTTGTTGCTGCCCCCCTGATAACTGTGAAGGGAATAGATCCTTTTTTCCAACAATGTTAAATCGATCTAACATGTCACTCACTATTCCTTTACGCTGGGATGAAGAGAGATTTTTGTAGATCAAAGGAGTTTCTATATTTTCATAAACAGTCAATTCGTCAATTAAATGATACGACTGAAAAACATAACCAATATGTGATTGAAAAAGTTGCGATCTTTTTTTAGCTTTCATAGCGAATACATCTTCATCTAAAAAGGAATATTGACCTTCATTAGGTTCATCCAACATACCAATGATGTTTAATAGGGTGGATTTTCCTGAGCCTGATGGTCCCATGATGGAAACAAAATCGCCTTCCTCAATTGTTAAATTAATATCTTTTAGAATGAATGATTTGGTACCTCCGATATTGTACCACTTGAATATATTTTTTAGTCTAATCATGAATTGTAATTTAATAATTTTGTGTGAATTTTAACATCATATTGTTATTTTTCAGTTGGTTGTCGAAAATTGTTTGTATAGTCAATTTTTCGTTTGTGGAATCGTTATTCATCTCTTAATTTATCTATTGGATTAAATGTAGTGGATCGAAGGAGCACTACGAGGATAACACAGCTTAGTAGCCCTGTTAAGATAGTTAATGGTATAAGATATGTTGTAGCAGAAATTTCTATTCTGAACTCGAAGTTTTGAAGCCATTGTTGCATGATAAAATAACTGATGGGTGTTGCCGTCAGAATTGCGAGGAAAAATACAAAATAAAATTCTTTGGAAAATAGGATTAATAGATCCGTTATTGAAGCACCTAATATTTTCCGCATACCCACTTCTTTGGCTCGCGCATTTATTGCTAATGAAACCAATCCCATAATGCCTAGGGAGATAATTAACAGGGAAATGAAGGTTGCGCTCTGGGATGCCCGCTGTAGTTGTAGTTCGGTTTCGTACATTTTTTTAATCCGATCATCCATAAATTGATAGGCGAAAGGGGCATCTGGTAATAGTTGTTTCCATTTTTCTTCAACTTGCGCGATAGAAGTTGCGAGAGATCCTGGCTTTAATCTAATGGACAGGTAACGATATTGCGTGACTTCAGCGACATTTAACCAAACAATAGGTACCGATGGATCATGCATGGAATTAGCAATAAAGTCATCAGTCACGCCTGTAATAACTGCTTTGTCTTTTCCATCAAATAGGGAGATACGCTGTCCTATGGCTTCCTCGGGAGAACTATAACCCATTACCTGTGAAGCGTTTTTATTAATGACAACCTCCATGTTGGCGGTGGTGTCAAGCACCGGTCGATTAAAAAACTGACCAGCAAGGAGCGGAATCTGATAGGTTTGGGCGAAGTACTTGTCAGCGGTAATCATTTGCGCATTTATGTCGTCATTTGATTTTTCATTTTTCAAGACTTTGGCTTGCGTAATTAAATTGTTTGGCGTCTCATACGAAAGACTAATCGACTCGATCTGTGATAATTGGCGTAATTCCTGACGAATGGTTTCCATCTTTTTCACTCCAGAAGTGCTCCAGTCCCTTGGCACTTGGACCGTCAGCAAGTAATCCTTGTTGTAACCGATGTTGCCTTCCATAAACAGTTGTATTTGCTTGGAGATAACTACCGTTGAGATCAAGATGATTATGGCTACAGTGAATTGAAGAAACAACAGGGAATGCCTGACAAAATATTTTGTTTTAACCTTCACTAACTGATATTTGACAGATGCTAAAATCCCATTTTTAGACAATTTCAAAGCAGGGTATAAACCCGCTAACAAGCCAATTGCAACGGATAAGGCAAACAAAGCGAAGAAGAAGTAAATAGGTAACTCACTTAGCGTCGGAAGCTTTCGCATTAATACCGTTTCAAATAACGGGCACACAATACGGTATAATGGAATACAAAAGAGACTAATTAAGAAAACCAGTACTATATATTCGGTGAGTAATAAAACTGCGACCTGTCTAGAGGAAGCACCCATTATTTTTCGAATACCAATTTCCTTTAATCGATTTATATTTTGAGCGATGCTGAAATTGACAAAATTTATGATCGCCATTAATAATATAAAACCAGAAATCCATAGCAGTATGTTAATCATTTTTCTGACCGCTCCCTGATTATCATCCAGGTAATAGCTCTTTAACGGCTTTAACTGTGGGCTGTAATTTTCAGCAAATTCCTTATTCTTGTTTTTACCTACTAAGGTATTGATGGGTTCAAGTAACTGAGTAGGGGAAACACCTGGTTGTAATTCGATAAAGCCAGGAATGTATACATTATTCCAGTTATCTATATCGCGAGCGAAAAATTCTTGATTAGCGACAGGTAAAAAGATATCAGCATGGAGCGATGGTGTTAAATCAATTACGGAATTTTGCGCGTTTTGCTTGATGACACCAGTGATCATAAATCCGTGTTTTTCTCCGCTGAAATTACTGATTGTTAATTCTTCTCCAATTATATTTAATTCTCCGAAATACTTTAAAGCTGCATCTTCGGAAAGAACCACAGAAAAGGGTTTGAGCAAAGCAGTTTTTGGATTACCTTCATGCAAGGAAAAACCAAACATGGTTAGTAACGATGGATCGCCTAAAGTGATACTTTCTTCAAAATTATCTTCCCCATTTGATACAATACTCGTTAGACCATCTATTCGGTAATAATCGGCAACAAGATTAGGATAGGATTCCTTCAAAGCTTTGGGTAATGCACCTATGGTCGTTAATTCCAAACCAAACCCTTCTTTTTTGTAAGAACTTTGCAAAAGGTATTGCTGATCCTTATTCCTCAATTCTGCATTGACTTGGTATGCATCCCATATGTAAGCAGCGACAATCATAAGGAATGTAATTCCACAGATTAAACCAACTACATTAATTAAATTTTGAACCTTTTTCTTACTGATAAATCGAAATGCTATCTTTATGTGATTCCTAAACATTTTATTTTATAGTTTAAATAGGTGACTGATAAGGATTCTTTGATGATGCCTGATAAATTTCAGGAAATGCAAAGTGCTTTTATGTTGTTTACTCATCTCGTAAGCTTTTCACTGGGTTCATGCGCGCTGTTTTTAACGCATGATAGCAAATAGTTGCCATGGCAATCACCAGGCTTAACATTCCCGAAATAACAAAGACCCACCATTTCATATTGATTCTGTAATTAAAATCTTGTAACCATGAATCCATGGCCCACCAAGCAAGCGGGGTCGCGATTAGTATGGCAATGCCTACCAGTTTAAGAAAATCAATGGAAAGTAACTTTATGATTCGGGTTAGACTGGCTCCCAAAACTTTTCGAACGCCAATTTCTTTTGTTCTCTGCGCAGTTATAAAGGCGGCAAGACCAAATAGACCCAGACAAGCAATAAAAATTGCAACAAAAGAGAAGGCTGTAAAGATATTTTGTGTTTTTTCAACCCCAGCATATAGGGCCGCAAAGTTTTCATCCAAGAAACTAAATTGAATTTTTTGTGTAGGGGAGAAGCTATTCCATACGGAAGTTACTTGCGCTAGGGTTTGGGCGATATCGTTCGATTTAATTTTCAGAGAAATTAATGATGGACTATTTCCTAGCACCAGACAGACTGGACGAACTGCTTCGGCTTCACTTTGCATATTATCAAAAACAAAATCTTCTACCACTCCCACAACGGTTCTGGTTTCACCTCCATTGAATATTTTTGCTCCTATTGGATTTTTAAGGTTAAGGTCCTTAGCCATCTTTTGGTTGATCAGTGCGCTGGCAGAATCCGTAGGCATATCGAAACTTAAATTCCTTCCTGCCACCACCTTCAAGCCAAAAGTAGCCATATAGTCTTGGTCAATCACCCAGAATTGTCCTGGTTTCCCATCTGCTTCTGACTGCATACCATCTAACCAAAAGGAGTTACCATTTCTTCGACTACCTTCCATCTCCACCGGCACATAATCACCAATAGAAACGGAGCTCACATTCGATATGTTTTTCAATTCATCTTTAAAAGATTTTATCTGTTTTCCCAAGGTGTGCGTGCCGTGTAACATCAGTACCTGATCTTTGTTGTATCCTAGATCTTTGTTCATCAGGTAATCCATTTGCTGATGAATAATAATGGTTCCAAATATTAGGACGATGGAAGTGGCAAATTGAAAAACCACTAAACTGTTCCGAAATCCATTGGATCTTTTTGAACTTAACACATTGCCTTTGAGTACAGAAATCGGTTTAAACCGGGATAAAAACAGAGCAGGATATATTCCTGAAAAAATGCTGAGCAGGATGATGACCAATAAAATAATACCTATAAATTGTATATCAAACCAAGGAATTGATAATGATTTGCCGGCTAATTGATTAAATACAGGTAGTAATAACAGGCTTATCAATAGTCCAATGATGACGGAAATGAAGCAGTATAAAAATGACTCGATAAAGAATTGATAAATTAATGATTTGCGAGATGATCCGATGGTTTTTCTAATGCCTACTTCTTTGGCCCTAACAGCTACGTTAGCTGTGGTTAAATTAATGAAATTAACGCTGGCGATGAGCAGGATAAATCCTGCGATTGCAGCAAAAATCCATACAATCCGAATATCTCCTCTGTTTTGGACAGAAACTTTATCATCGTGAACATCTTTTGAATAGAGATGAATTTGGTTGACCGGTTGGAGCGTGATAAAAGAAGTTTTAACCATCGGGTTTATCGTTCTTCCTTCCTTTTGTATAGCAGGAATATAATAGTCTTCGATGTACATTTTGGTCAATTGCTTTTCGAGTTTCTGGATGTTGGCTCCCGGCTTTAATTTCACATAAGTGAGGTAATTACTAGCAATCCAATTTTGTTGTTCACCGTTGTAAAAATTTATTCCTGATAAGGTTAAAAAAATATCGAATCCATACAAGTGCGAATTGCTGGGGATGTCTTCTAAAACAGCGGTAATCTCGTAGGGTTTCTGTTTATCGTTGTTTAAATAGATCACTTTCCCTACGGGATTGCCTTTAAAGAGTCGCTCAGCCTTACTTTTGCTTAGCACAACCGTATTAGGCTTGTCCAAGGCTTTTGTTAATGTTCCAAAAATGGTTTGTAAAGGAAACATATCCAAAGTGGATTGATCAACATAGACAAATCCGGATAATGATTGGTTTACTGGGTTTTCGTTAGTAGATACCTGATTGCTACCTGCGCCAAACAGCGAGCTGGCCAATATTCTACCCGACTGCTGTACATCTGGATATTCCTGCTGAATAGTGGGAGCAGCTGGTGCTGGAAAGTGAACACCGCGTTGCACACCAGAATCCATTTTAAAGTTACCCATCAACCTGAACAGCTTATCTTCCTGTGGATAAAATTTGTCGTAACTTAATTCATGTTGAACAAATAAAACAATCATCATGCAAATAGAAATACTAAAAGCAAATCCACCAATTTTGATGAAAGAAAAAAGCGTCTGACTTTTCAGGTTGCGCCATGCTAGTTTGGTATAATTACCTAACATATTATTCTTGTTTTATCATATAAACACAATAGATTTGCCATTTACATAAGTGTTTGGTTATTAGTAGTTTTTGGGTTAATATTGGTTTTGTTATTGTTCATAAATGAACAGTGTTAGTTCGTAAATGAACGTTCCAATGTTGTTTGTCTGCTTTCTGCCTACTCGTCTCTTAGACTTTTTACAGGATTTGCCTTCGCTGCAAAATATGTTTTAGATAGTAAAGCCAATATAGCAATGGTTATCAATACCAAAGCAGATAGTGGAAATATCCACCAATTAATTTCTATTCTAAAGTTGAAATCATTCAACCATTTATTTCCAAAATACCAGGCAATTGGGAAAGCGATAAAACAAGCTGTTATGACCAGCGTCAATAAGTTTTTTATTAATAATGAATTGATTCTAAATATGGAAGCTCCTAATACTTTGCGGATGCCAATTTCCTTGGTTCTTTGATTTGCTGTAAATGTAGCTAAACCAAATAATCCTAATACAGCGATGACAATAGCGAGCGAAACTGCCCAAGTAAGCAATTTGGAGAGTTGTTTGTCTTTTAGGTAAAAACTTGCAATTTGATCATCGACAAACTGGTAATCGAAATCATCTTCTGGGAAGCTACTTTTGAAAGATTTTTCAACCAGTTTTAGTGCTGATTGCCATGTGTCAGGATGGTTCTTATCCAATGATAAATGGACAAATGTCCCTGCATTAATTCCTTGATACATCATGGGGTTTTGCGTACTTCGGGCGGTTGAATTATCGAAGTTTTTCATAACCCCAACAATGGTCTTGTTGCCTTCGTCAAAGGTTTTTCCGATCGCATCATTAGGAGAATTAAAATTAAATAATTCCAGCGCTCGTTCATTAATAATCACTTCACTTTCCATATCCGAATTCAATAATCGAACATTTCTTCCAGCCAAAATTGGAATACCATATAAGGATAAGTATTGATCATCCCCACTTCGAACATGGATCTCTTTCGGCTCCTGACTATTGGAGCCATCAAGTTTAACTAGGTAAACGGAATACCCAATGGCGGCCGGGATATGGTTTGCTAAACTGACTTTTTTAATCTGTGTAATGGAACTGAGTTGCGTTTTTAATATTTTTCCATTCTCCAAACTGCGAAATCCACGTGGAATACGAATGGTTACAATGGCATCTTTTTGGAATCCCATATCACGTTGTGAGGCAAATTGTATTTGATTTACCACAATCAACACACAAATCAGGAATACCTGAGCAAGTACAAATTGAAATACAGTTAATATTTTCCGGACCCAAGCACTTCTGCTCAAGTTGCTGTTCTTATTGATTTGATTCTTAAGGGCTAATGCAGGTGCGTGGCCTGTTAATACCCAAGCGGGGTAGAATCCGGCTAATAGTGTCACCATAATCAATTGAACAACCATAAATAAACTTATCCATCCTATTGAAGAATTGGAAATGATCATACCTGTTGGTACAAAACCTTCAAATGCTTTTAAAAAGACAGGAAGCATGCCTATGGATAAAAAGGCAGCGAGTAAAGTGATTAAAAATGTTTCCATCAGAAATTGCCAAGTTAATCGTCCTTTTGAACTACCTAGTGTTTTTCGGATGCCGATCTCTTTTGCCCTTTCAATTGATTGTGCCGTGGAAAGGTTAATGAAATTAATGATCCCTAATGCCATTAAAAAAAGAGCCAGTATAATTAAATTTCTAGTCGTTTCTGCTTTTGGTGCATTATAATTATACAGGCTATTAAAATGCACATCCGATAAGGGTTGCAGATCAAATTGGTCCTTGAAATCTTCGTTGTTTTTATTCTTTTTAGTGATTTCAAGCAATTGATTTTCAATGTTTTTTGAAGATACACCTGGATTTAATTTGACTAGACAAATATTGCTGTCTGAATAAGAAGACCATTGTTCCCAGCTAAATGATTTTCTCAGACTAGGGTAGACTGGAATAGTTTCTTTAGCAATAAAACTGGTAAATTTGAAGTCTGAATTTTCCGTCATTTCTTTGACTACTCCGGTAACCTGTAAGTTAATTGAATCGGCAAAAACGACCGTTTTTCCTAATGCTTCCGTGGGAGAGAGTTTTGGGAAATAGCGTTTTAGATCTTTATCCGATAAGACGATATTATTAGGTTCGTTTAATGTCGTTGCGGAGCCGGATAACCATTGATGGGGGTATAATTCAAAATAGGATGAATTGGTGAACACATGCTTATTATCTTTTTTGAATACTTCATATTTCTCGGTGTTTTCCTTTAGAATTTTAATGTTTGTCTGGTTGGGATGTAGGAGAGGGATTACTGTTTCTACTCCTGAAACCTCTGACTCAATCAAATTCATTAAGGGGCTCAATACGCCTGCGATCTGGAATTGTCCATTGGTTACGATACGATAAACGCGATCCTGATCTGCAACATGCTTGTCAAAACTATAATCGTGTTTAATCAAAAGAAATATTACCAGAGAAGCACTGATGCCAATCGCTAAACTTAGCACATTTATAATGGACATCAATTTGTTCTTTTGAGTCTTCCTTAAAGCCGTTTTAAAAATTTGAAAGTTCATCCCAACTGATTTTAATTATATGCAGTTAATTTACCTAATCCTACTTATTGTATAATTATATTACTCATCCCTTAAACTATCTACTGGATTTGCTTTTGCCGCCTTCATGGATTGATAGCTCATGGTCACAAAGGCAACCAAAATGGTGGCGATGGCTGGCATAATAAACATCCACCAACTTAATTCTATTTTATAGGCAAAATCTGCTAACCATTCTTGCATGGCCCACCAAGCTATAGGGCTGGCAATGAGTACCGAAATAATGACGAGTTTAATATAATCTTTGGAAAGTAAACCTACTATACCAGCTACCGTACTCCCCATCACTTTCCTAATGCCTATTTCTTTGGTGCGCTGGGCAGAAGTTATGGTGACCAGACCTAATAATCCCAAACAACTTAAAATGATGGTTACCCCTGTTGAAAGATTGATGATTTGGGAAAATTTATAATCCTGCTCATAATAATTTTTGATTTTTTGATCATAAAACTCATACTCGAAGGGAGCGTCAGGATAATAAGTTTTCCACTCTTTCTCTACCTCAGCCAGACTGGACTGCCAAGTTTCCATTTCGCCATTTAAACGAATGCTTATCCTATTTAATTGACCTCTTGTAGTCGAAGATAATAGGGCTAAAGGTTCCATCACCTCATGAAAGTTTTTGACATGAAAGTTATCTACAACACCAACAATTGTTCTTTTTTCTACATTAAAAGTGATTGTTTCTCCAACGGCAGCTTCGGGTGTTTTAAAACCAAGTTTTTCCACCGCTATGGCATTTATTACTAAACCGGTTGAGGTGTCTGCCAAGCTTACTGCTCGACCCGCTAATATTTTTAAATCATATACTGCTCCATATTCTTCATCTACATATTTTAAGGGTATATTGACAATTATTTTACCTGATTCACTGTTTCTACTTACCGTATTACCCCAGTTGTCTGAACTCATGGGTAAATGACCTAAACTAACAGCCTGTATGTTTGGATATTTATCTAATGCATGTTTAAAGGTATAGGGGTCAACATCAGCTTGTTGGTTTTTCTTATAAGGTAAACCCATATTGATAACCGATTGATAATTAAATCCCAAGTCACTGGTCATGATATGCCTCAATTGCATCCCAATGATAAAAGTTCCAACAACGAATAGTTGAGCAATTACAAATTGGAATACAATCAATACTTTCCTAAAAGAAATACTTCCTAAGGAGAGTTTCCCTAACCCTTTCATTTTAATTACCTCGGCAATGCGTAGTTTATTGATTAAGAAAGTGGGGTAAATACTTGATGCCACACTAATAAATAAGACCAAGGCTAATAAAAAAAGGCTAAGTGGAAGAATATCACTATACTGCTCCATGTGCTCCGGGAAATAATCGCCTAAAGTGCTGGTTAATATCTGAATAACTGGCCAGGATAACAATAGCGCAAATAGGACAATAATTAAGGTTTCTATAAAAAAAGCCTTAGTGATATTTGCTGCTGGTTCACCCAATGTTTTACGAATACCAATTTCTTTTGCCCGGTAAGGAATTAATGCGGTGCTTAAATTAATATAATTAATACTCGCCAATAATAAAAGAAAGGTTCCGATTCCAATTAAACCATATAATATTTTAGGATTACTGTTATTTTGTAGGTGAGGTGTGAAATGAAGTTCTGAAAGAGGGGTAATATTGAATTTAGCGGTGAAATTAAATTCACTAAAGGTCTCATCTGTCATCTCGAAAAGCTTTTTATTGGCTTGTTTTAACATGGAGTCTGCTGCCTTTACATTAGCGAACTTGATAAATAATTGGTTATTGGAATTTGTGTTTGTCCAATTGTCTGTATCCCAATCTTTTTGAGGGACTTTAATAAACTCCTTTGCGGTAAAAGAACTCGGAAAATTCAGATCTTTAATTACTCCAGTCACCGCATAAGCTGTACTATCATATAATAAGGTCTTACCTATAATGTCTTTAGGCTGAATTTTTGGGAAGTACTGTTTGGCACGCGATTCGGTTAAAATAACTTCATGTGGGTTTGTTAAGGCTTGCTGCTTATTCCCAGCGATCCAAGTGTAAGGAACCATCTTGAAATAATCGTTATTCGTGCCAATAATATCCTCTTGCTCTTCAAATACTAAAGGGCTTTCCTGTGGTTGGGATATATTTTCGAAGTATTGCTTAAAAACGGGAACAGTCAATTCAACACCACTGATGTTTTGTTGAATATATTTGGGTAAAGCGGCTGCTACCCCATCAAATTTATCTTCTTCATTACCTTCATAAAAGGCGGAAGAAACTTTGAAAATATTTTCCTTATCGGGATGCTTCTTATCAAAACTGAATTCGTAATGAACCAGACTAAAAACCACCCAGCAAGCACTAATGCCAATAGCTAAGCCAACTATATTCAATAAGGTAAAAAGGCGATTCCGCCATAGTTGCCTACCTATTAATTTAAACCTGTTCATATATTTTAAGTTTATTTATTTTATTCATCTCTTAAGCTATTCACCGGATTAGCAATGGCCGCTTTTATTGATTGATAACTAACTGTTAATAGGGTGATTAATATAGCACTCACTCCAGCGATCAAAAAGATATCCCAACTGATCGAAATCCGATAGGCATAATTTTTTAAAAAGGAATTCATGGCCCAATAAGCTAAAGGAAAAGCGATCAAACAAGCTATGAATACCAGAAATACAAATTCTTTAGAAAGCATGCGAGTGACTGAGAATACAGAAGCGCCAAGAACTTTTCGGATACCAATCTCCTTAATCCTATTTTCAGCCATAAAGGCTGCAAGACCAAATAAACCTAGACAAGAAATAAATATAGTGAGCAGGGCAAATAAGGAGGCTAATTTTCCAATTTTTGCCGATTCATTAAACTTTTTAGCGTATTGCTCATCAATAAACTTATATTCAAAAGGGTATTCGGAATTGAATTCTTTAAAAACTTTTTCTGTTTTTTCTAGTGCTTCATGCGTAGTTAATGATGGATTGAATTTGATGTGCATGGTACTCAACCAGCCTGTTGCTCCCTCGATAACTAGTGGTTTAACTGGATCAAAGGGTGATTCTTGAATGATATCTTTAATAATACCAATAATATGAAACTTCATATCCCCACCGTCGATAATGTAACTTCCGATTGGGTCCTCTAAGTTCATGATTTTTAAAGCTGATTCATTGATTATGGCTGCAGTCGAGTCCGTGGGGAATTTGTTCAAATCAAAGTCCCTACCAGCTATTAGGGTAAATCCTGCAGTTTCGACAATTTTATCATCTGCGCTTTGTCGGTTAAATTCAATCACACTATTTGGATCTTTACCTGGCCAGCTAAATCCATTCCATCCACTCCAACGTTCGGTTAGTGGTGACATGGTTCTCGATACTGAGCTAGCAATGCCTTGGGCTAATAAAGTCTGTTTGATGATTTGAGCATTTTTTCCAATGTCGCCTTTCTCTGGAATATAAATGAGGTTTTCCTTATTATAACCACTTTCTCTATCTTGACCAAATTGGATTTGTTTTCTTAGGACCAAAGTGCTAATGATCAGTAAAATAGCAATCGAGAATTGAGTGACAACGAGTAATTTCCTAGGATTAATACGTCCATGCATATGAGCGAATTTACCTTTGAGTACTTTAATTGGTGAAAAGGAGGAAAGAAATATTGCGGGATAACCTCCTGCTAAGATTCCAGTAAGGAGAATAAAGCCCAAGAAGAAACCCCAGAATGACCAGGTTGTTAGCCCAAGTATTAATTGCCGATCAACTAGTTGGCTAAATGCTGGTAAACTAACCGAGACGAGTAGAATCGCTAATATTCCAGATATTAAAGCCATTAAGAAGGATTCCAATAAGAATTGAACGATCAACGAAGTTTTATGAGCACCAACTACTTTTCGAATACCAACTTCTTTAGCCCTTTTTTCACTTTGAGCCGTACTAAGATTCATAAAGTTGATACAAGCAATTAACAGGATGAAACAAGCTATAATCACAAATATCTTCACCAGATCAATTCTTCCACCAACTGCTATACCATTTTCAAATTGACTATAAAGCCATTGATCATGTAAAGACTGTAAGAAAATCTCTGATTTTGAGTTTTTAGCATTCCGTTGAATTATTTTTTGAATTTTTAGTTGGACCTGATCTAAATCCGCCTTATTATTTAATTCCACAAAGGCTCGAACAGAGCTATTACTCCAATTCTCATCTGAATATCCTAATTGCTCCATAAAGGTCCAAGGCAAGAAATAACCTGCTTCAGCGAATCTACTATTACTAGGTAGGTCTTTTAATACACCCTGTATAGTCAGCACCGAAGCGCTGTCTATCCGGATGGTTTGCCCAACCACATCGGTTGTTCCAAATAAGTTATTGGCTAATTTCTCGGTTAGAATAATATGATTAGGATCCTTTAGCAAATTTGCCGGATCTCCTGAAAGCAGGGGTAATTCAAACATGTCAAGAAAAGTGGAGTCCACAAATTGACCAAAGCCAGCTACGATTTTCTTCTCCCCAATCGTAAACAAAAGGCCCTGTGTTCCAGAAAGTCTGGTTATATTTTCAACTTCTGGAAATTCATTTTTTATTGCTTGCGCTAGTGGTTTTGGCGTCGAAAAGAAAACGTCAATTTCATTATCTAATGGTTCTTTTGTGCCTACGGCATAAATTTGATCCGTTTTAGGATAAATCCGATCATAGGTCAACTCGCTATTAATCCATAATATTATTAAGATGGCAGCGGCCATGCCAATGGCTAAACCAATGATGTTGATGGCCGTGAAACCTTTGTTTTTCTTTAGGTTTCGCCAAGCTATTTTGAAAAAGTTTTTAATCATTTCCGTTGTGGTTATAATTTTTCATTAAATGATTATTCATCTCTAAGACTATTTACCGGATTAGCTATGGCCGCTTTTATAGACTGATAACTTATCGTCAAGAAGGTGATTAATATGGCACTTACGCCAGCAATCAAAAAGATATCCCAACTAATGGTAATGCGGAAGGTATATTTCGTTAGAAATTGATCCATTGCCCAATAAGCTATTGGGAAAGCGATTAAGCATGAAATGCTAATGAGCAGAATAAATTCCCCGGAAAGCATTCTGGTCAAATTAAATACCGATGCTCCAAGCACTTTTCGAATGCCAATCTCTTTGGTCCGGTTTTCAGCCATAAAGGCCGCAAGTCCAAATAAGCCTAGACAAGATATAAATATGGTTAATCCCGCAAATAGGCTTGCCAAGCTTCCGATTTTTTTGGATTCCCCAAATTTCATGGCATACTCCTCATCTATAAATGTATATTCAAATGGATAGTCTGGATTATATTCTTTGAATATTTTTTCCGTTTTTGCGAGTGCTTCACGTGTGCTTAAATCGGGATTAAATTTAATATGCGTGGTTGAGGTATAATTTTTAGCACCCTCAATCACTAAGGGAACAATTGGCTCAAAGGGTGATTCCTGTATATAATCCTTAATAACGCCAATCACATGCCAGTCCATGTCCATATCTTTTACTGTTTTTCCAATTGGATCTTCAAAACCCATTGCCTTTACAGCCGATTCATTTAATATGATAGCTGATGAGTCGGTGGGAAAGTTAGAAAGGTCAAAATCTCTACCTGCTATTAAAGTTAAGCCTGCTGTTTCTACAAATTTATCATCCGCGGAAGTTCGATTAAACATAGTCGTGTTATCTGAAGGTTTTCCTTCCCAATAAATACCTGAACTATTACTCCAGCGTTGCGTCAAAGGTGACATTGTCCGGGTAACGGAAGTCGCTACCTTTTGCTGAAGCAAAGCTTGCTTAATTAGCGAAGACTTATCATAAATTTCTCCCTGTTCTAATACATAAATAAGTCTTTCCTTATTAAATCCTGTTTCACGATCTTGCCCATATTGTATTTGCTTGCTAATTACTAAGGTGCTAATGATGAAGATTACGGCTATGCTAAATTGGGTAACCACCAGAATTTTCCTAGCACTAACTTTACTGGAAACTAATTGTAGTTTGCCTTTTAGCGTTTTAATTGGTTGAAACGAGGATAGGTAAAAAGCGGGATAGCTTCCAGCTAAAATACCTGTAAATAATATAAAGCCCACAAACATTAACCAGAAATAGAGGTTAATGATGTTGAGGGATAATTTTCTATCTACTAAATTGCTGTAGGCTGGTAAGCTTAAAAAGACAATGAGTATAGCAAGGATCCCAGCAATAAAAGCAATCAGTATAGATTCTGTTAGAAATTGTCCGATTAGCGATCCTCTTTTTGCACCAACAACTTTTCTCACCCCTACTTCTTTCGCTCTTTTTTCACTTTGCGCCGTACTCAGGTTCATAAAATTAATACAAGCAATTAATAAAATAAAAGAGGCAATTATTGAAAATACTCGGACCATTTCTATTCGTCCACCGACGACTTTTCCGTTTTCATATTTACCATAAAGCCAGGTATCAGCCAAAGGTTTTAAGACATTTTCATGGGTCGATTCCGCATGTCTTTGGGTGAAATTTTTAAAATTTGCTTCAAGGTTTTTTAAATTGGTCGTGGGGTCCACTTCAATATAGGTAGACACCGAATTGTTACCCCAATTTTTATCATCTCGACCAATTTTTTTCAAATATTGCCAAGGAAGAAAATATTGGGTTCTATTAAATAGCGTATTATTGGGTAAATCTGCTAATACAGCCCCAACGATGAATACATCCGTACTGTCAATTTTAATGGTTTTCCCAATAACATCCGTGGAATTATATAAAGTTTTTGCTAGGGTTTCAGTTATGATAATCTGAGTAGGATTACGTAGTGCATGCTGAGGATCCCCTTCCAAAATCGGGAAATCAAACATATTCATATAGGCCGTATCCACAAATAGTCCATTTCCTGAATTTATTTTAGTTTGACCAACCGTAAAGAGAAAATTGTCAGCTGATGTTACCCTAGATACATTTTTTACCTCTGGAAATTCAGCCTTGATGGCCGGGGCCATGGCTTTAGGGGTCGCAAACCAAACTTCGATTTTATCATTCCATTTATCTTTATTTCCGATGATATAGAGCTGATCCGTTTTTTTATAAAAACGATCATAGGTCAACTCGCTATTAATCCATAACATAATTAAGATGGCAGCGGCCATTCCAATGGCTAAACCAATGATGTTGATGGCCGTGAAACCCTTGTTTTTCTTTAGGTTTCGCCATGCTATTTTGAAAAAGTTCTGGATCATAATCTATGTTTTGTACTGTTTTTATTGCTATATTCCCTGCGATAATTAGGTCTGTGTACGGGTCAAGTTATTGTGATAAAGCAGTGGTTTCCAAGATGACCTGACCATCCAACATTCTAATCACACGATCGGCAAATTTTGCATCATATTCGGAGTGGGTTACCATAACAATCGTAGTACCAGCTTCGTTGAGTTCTGTAAGGAGTTGCATCACTTCATTACCATTGCTTGAATCCAGATTTCCTGTAGGCTCATCGGCCAAAATTAGTTTTGGATTGTTTACTACAGCGCGTGCAACAGCAACACGTTGTTGCTGTCCTCCAGATAATTGTTGCGGAAAATGATTTCTCCGATGCATTATCTGAACTTTTTCTAATACTTCCTCCACCCGGGCTTTTCGTTCTGCTGCTGGCACATTGGTATAAACTAAGGGAAGCTCCACATTTTCAAAAACAGTTAATTCATCAATGAGGTTAAAACTTTGAAAAACGAAGCCAATGTTATGTTTACGCAGATCTGAACGTTTGTTTTCTTTAAATTTCGCCACCTCGATACTATTGAATAGATAACTTCCCTCATCGAGGTCATCGAGTAAACCTACAATATTTAATAGTGTTGATTTCCCACAACCAGATGGCCCCATTACTGCCACAAATTCACCTTCTTTTACATGGATGTTTACATCGTTTAAGGCAACCGTTTCCACCTCCAGTGTACGGTAAAATTTTTGCAGATTGGTTATTTTTATCATGGTGAATTTTTTAATACTTTGTCTAAAATGAGTTAGCTAAATTTACTTGTTTCTTAAAGCTTTTATTGCATTGGTGGTTAATTAACTTTTGATATAAGCTTGCCAGAAAATTGAACATATTATGTTTTTAGTTTCTATTTTTTAATAATTTTTAGCCTACTCCCGTCGCTACCTATTAAAATAGGCTAGCAACGGTTTCAACTTCTACTCTAATTCTTAATATTCAGTTCCTGAATTTTATCATATGTTTCATAGCTAGATACGACTACCTTGTCTCCAGGTTTTAAGCCGGAGGTAACTTCATAGAATTCCGGATTTTGCCGACCTAATTGTATGTCGGTCCGGAAAGCAGTTTTTCCGTCTTTGTCTAATTTAAATATCCAGTTTCCAGCCGTTTGTTGGTAGAAGCCACCCTTAGCTAATAATATGCCTTTGGTTTCATCACTTAATGCCAAACGAATAGTCAAAGTTTGACCACGTCTTATACTTTTGGGACGCTCACCTACAAATTCCATATCGACTTGGAACCTGCCATCCTTCACTTGGGTATAAACCTTTTTAATTTGTAAATCATATTGTTTATTTCCAATTGAAAACTGTCCCTTTAAGTCGGGAAATATACGGGTTATGTAATGTTCATCAATATCTGCTCGTACTTTAAAACCGGTCAAAACATCGATCTGACCTAATCTTTCTCCTGGATTTTTATTTTGCCCGATTTCAGCATCAAACGATGTTAACTGACCATCCACTGGAGCGCGCAAAATCAAATCGCCAACCTTTTGACGCATTAATTCCAGGGCATTTTGCGTTCGTTTATAAGTTTCCCGATCTTGACCAAGTTTCTGGTTTGTTGATATTTCATCCTGTTTTAAAATTAGCTTAGTCAGATCAATTCGCTCTTTTTGATAATTATATTCATTTAGGGATTGTTGATATTCTTGAGAACCGATAGCTTTTTCTGCTAATAGTTTTTTATTCAGTGTATAGATACGCTCCGCTTCTTTATAAGCTTGTTCTACATCGGCCATTTGATTTTTATTGTTGATTGATACTTGTTGGGCGCTTGTCTGTGCAATTTGTGCTTGGGTCAATAAATTTAATACTTGTGTTTCTTGTTGTATTAAATTAAGCTCCATATCCGTATTGGATAATCGCATAATTGGATCGCCTTTATGAAGGTGAGCACCATCTTCAACAAATTTTTCTTCTACACGACCACCTACTGAGGCATCTAAATAGATACTACTGATGGGTAAGACAGATCCATTTATAGGTATAAACTCTTGAAAGGTACCTTCCTTAACTTCAAAAATCGAAATACGCTCAGCATTCACATTCAATTTACTGTTACCACTTGTGAAATAATAACTTGCACCAATTAATGCAATTATTGCCAGGATTCCAGCTATTGTCAGCAAACGCTTCGTGCTCCATTTCTTTTGTTTAATTGGTCTGTCCATGTATTTTATTATTCAATTTAGAAAGGAGTATATTCAAGGTTATGCCAGATTTATAAATTATTGATAATTAGCGAATTGTTTAATTGCTAATATATGATACTGTTCGATACTGGACAGTTGTTGTGCGCTGCCGTACATAAGCTGAGTTAATTATTTCATTACAGCTTTCTGCTCCTTTACTTGTGTTTTTGAAAATATCGGGACAGAAGGATGAGAGAGCTGTTCATTAGTGAACACTTGCATGTTCAATGTCGAACATGCACAGCGGTGCCTTTAATTCAACTGTTTGTTATACAGTATCTTGAGAATTTGGCACAGCCTGTGGAATGCAGGTACAAAATACATTTGCAATTTCATGAGAAACTATATAACCGTTATAATGTTTGTTAGTTGTTTAGTTAATGGGGTCAAAGGGCAGGACGGCATCCTGTCCTTAACCGATTGTATTCAACTGGCTATAAAAAATAATCCCACTTTAATGCGTGATGAGCTTTCAGTTTCTAGAGCTGAATTAGCGCATAAGCAAGCGCAGTATAATCGCTTGCCATCATTAAATGGTAGTTTATCCCACGATCTATCACAAGGTAGATCAATTGATCCGACAACCAATCAATATATAGACAATAACAATAGTTCAGGGAGTCAATCCCTGAACTTAAGTATTCCCGTATTTAATGGTTTTTCAATTATTCATGATATCCGAATGAAATCCAACGCCACCCAGGCAGGGAAACTGGAGTTTGAAGGATTACAAAATAATTTGAAATTAGACGTTATCGAAGCTTATGTGAAAGTTTTAACTTCTCAGGATATATTGAAACAAGTGGAAAATCGATTAACCGTAACCAGAGAGCAACTTCATCGTAATGAAGTGCTGAATAAGGAGGGTGCTATTGCCCCTGGAGATCTATATGACATGAGAGGACAATATGGGAGCGAGTTAAATGAACTGGAGCTTACTAAACAGTCTCTTAATAATGCGAAGATTGATTTGGCAGGAATCTTAAATATTCCAGTGCAAAGTTTACCTGCAATACAAGCTTTAGAAATACCAAGCGAATTCAATGCTTTATCGTCCGAATCATTGTTTGAACAATCTCAGCTTGCATTACCTCAATTTAGGGCAATGGATTGGCGCATACGTGAAATGGAGCAATTAATTAAAGTTTCTCGCGCGGATTACTATCCATCTTTGTCGCTGAATGGTGGATTAGGATCTAATTATAGTAAGGGAAATGGTAATACCTTTAAGCAGGTTAAGAATAATTTATATAAAGGGGTAGGGATCACCTTATCCATTCCAATATTCAATGCTTTCAGAACTCGTACCAATGTTCGTTTAGCAAAAATTGAATTAGAGCAAGCTAATTTTAATAAGGAAATTTTAGGAAATGAGTTACGGATGGAGACCGCTCGCGCTGTTTTCGATCTAAAAATAAGCCAACTCAATGTCAAAAATTTGCGGGAGCAGGAAGTTAATTATAAAGAGGCATTCCGTATAGCGACTGTTTTATACGAGGAAGGAAATTCTAATTCGGTGCTCTACCTAACTGCAAAAAATAAATTAGATAATGCTCGAAGTCAGTTAATCATAAAACAATATGAGTTATTGATGCAAAAATATATCAATGATTATTATGCTGGTTCGTTAGATTTATAATTAACTTAGCTCTTCATGAAAAAAGCGACCATTTTAGTTGTTGATGACGATTTGGATCTGTTAACCGCAACTCGTATACTACTAAGACCTAATGTAAAAGAGATCATTGTCGAACACAATCCCGAGCGTATAATTAGTATACTTGAAAAAAATCAGGTTGATATTGTCTTATTGGATATGAATTTCAAAAGTACAATCAATACCGGTAATGAAGGTTTATTTTGGCTTGCGAAAATTAAATCACTTTTTCCCAAAGTGCATGTGGTAATGATTACAGCATACGGAGCAGTAGACCTGGCTGTGAAGTCTTTAAAACAGGGAGCATCCGATTTTATTGTCAAACCCTGGCAAAACGAACAATTACTAAGTACATTGGAGAGCATTTATTCGGAATCCAAAAAGATTTTGAAGCCTAAGGAAATACCTTCATTAATCAATCAACATGGTATTATCGGTCGTTCGATGATCATGGAGGATTTGCAGTATAAATTAGATAAAGTAGCGCCTACTGAAGCAAATATATTGATTCTTGGCGAGAATGGAACCGGCAAAGATTTGATAGCCAGTGCCATTCATAAACGTTCCCTGCGATCAAATAATTCCTTTGTTAAAGTTGACGTGGGCTCGCTGACGGAAAGCTTATTTGAGAGTGAGCTTTTTGGGTACAAAAAGGGAGCTTTTACCGATGCTAGAGAAGATAGAAAAGGACGTTTTGAACACGCTGATACCGGTACTTTATTTTTGGATGAGATTGGAAATATCAGTTTACAACAACAAGCTAAGTTATTAAGTGTTCTGCAAAATAGGGCAGTGGTACCCTTAGGGTCTAGTCAGTCAATTCCTGTTGATATCCGTTTGTTAAGTGCTACAAATGTTCCCTTAAAGGTGTTAGCAGATGAGAATAGATTTAGAAAAGATCTAGTATACCGAATTAATACCTTAGAAATTCAGGTCCCTGCTTTGCGCGAACGGCGCGATGATATTCCCTTGCTAGCGACGCATTTTTTAGCATTTTACAACGATAAATATCATAAAAATATCCACGAACTGGAGCCGGATGCTCTAGTGAAACTTAGCGGATACCATTTCCCCGGAAATGTCCGAGAATTGCAGTATAGCATTGAAAGAGCCGTAATTATGGCCGAAAACCCGACTATTAGCGCAAATGATATTTTATTCTCGCCCATTGAACAGCAAGAATCCAACACCCAAATTGTACAGCAACATACCTCACATAATTTGGAGGAAATGGAACGTAAAACTATAAAATCGGCGATCGACCGATATAATGGTAATATCAGTAAGGCGGCAAAAGAGCTTGGTCTTACACGTGCAGCGCTATATAGACGATTGGAAAAATATAATCTATAAACTATGCGTAGATTAGTTTTAACTGATTTATTTAAGACCATTTTACTAATGGCTTTGGCTGTTGCGGTGGCTTATTTGCTTTTTATTAAATTATACGTTTATGCTGGGTTATTATTTGTGTTTTTTATCATCTTTGGCTATAACCTCATTGGCAATCATCGCACCTTAATAAAACAACTTCTTGAATTTGCTGAAGCGGTCAAGTATAGAGACTTTACCAGACGTTTTGTCGTGCATCAAAAAAACTCTGCTCAAGGGCAACTCTATACGGCTTTCAATCAGATAAATGAAGTGTATAAAAACATTAGTAAAGAGCAGGCATTACAACATCAATACCTGAATAAAGTTATCAATATGTTGGACACGGCTATTTTGTTTTATAATCAAGGCTCAGGAAAAGTCATGTGGGTAAACGATGCTTTTAAGGAGTTATTCCAAGTACCGCATTTGGGTAATATTGCCGGAATGCAAAAAAGACATCCAGAATTGCATGATAAGACCATGCAGCTTAAAACCGGCAAACAACAAATGGCCACCCTCCATTCAAGTAAGGGGAAAATTAAGCTTTTGATGCAGAACTCGAGTTTTGAAACAAATGATGGTATCTTCAGCATTGTTGTTTATCAGAATATTAATGAGGCTATTGATGAAACTGAAACCAAGGCTTGGCATAAACTACTTCGGGTATTAACACATGAAATTATGAACTCCATCGGCCCTATTAGTTCCTTGGCTGAAACCTTACATAGTCGGTTAGCACATTGGACCGATGAGCAAGATGTGGATGACCTACGCGTCGGAATTTTTACTATAAAACGGAGAAGTGAGGGCTTATTGCAATTCGCAAAAAGTTATCGATTAATAAATAAAGTTGACCAACCTCAATTTGGTGATATCCAGGTAGTGCAACTTTTTGAGAATATCTACCAACTTTTGGAACCGACCTTATTGCAAAAGAATATCGATGTGGATATTATCATTAAAAACACCCGTCTAATCTTGCAGGCGGACATCAATCTGATCGAACAAGTCATCATTAATTTACTCCTAAATGCGATCGAGGCTGTTAAGCAGGAACCTGAACCTTATATTAGTTTATCGGCTATTGAAACTAAAGATCATGTTCAGATAAAAATTCAGGATAATGGGATTGGTATATCGCCAGAGATTCAAGAACAAATTTTCACCCCCTTTTTTACCACTAAAAAAACGGGTACGGGTGTCGGCTTGACATTGAGCAAGCAAATAATGTTGATGCATAATGGGAATTTATCTGTTGATAGTACCCAAGGCGAGGGCAGTGTGTTTACTTTGCAGTTCTAAGTGGTAAATATTTTTCCAGGTATTTGTGTGTTCTTTCCAACAAAGTCTACTATTTTTGATGAATCATGTGGTATGTATTATCCTATATTCATCATTTCTTCATTTCCAATAGCCGTCATGGCACGCATTCTCCATTTGTGTATGCTTTAGCCGATCAGGTAATTTATAATCGGGATCACAAGACAATAAATCAAGTTGATTTTCCTGCCGGATGCAATCTTAAATATAAGCCGCTACTGAATAAGATACTTGCTTACTTGTCGATTACGACAGTAAGTCAGAATGATAGTAATACATCCGCCGATGCTTACTGGATTTGCTCACCTGAGAAAGCGGATGTAGAAAAACTGTTAAATGCAGTTAAAGGAGGTAAAATGGTTATTCTTGATGGACCCTATAAAAGAGCTCATAGGAAATTTTGGAAAACCATGATCAACGATCCACGTGTGATTGTCTCTATCAATCTATTCCACTTCGGAGTAGTTTTGCACCGAGAGGGGCAATATAAAGAAGATTTTTTATTGCGGTACTCGAAGTAGTACCATTGAATAATGATTGATATTAAGCTTTTTTGGGTGGTACCACTTTTTTTCTCAAAAGAAAATTATAGTACACAAATAAACACCAAAAGATAATCATTCCATATTGCCCGTAATCTTTGTATTCTTTTAGCCACCATATGGCAATAACTGACGGTATGAACAACAACCCTAGGGTAATTCGGATAAATAATATTCGTTTTTCCATACGATACTTGAATCAAATCTGATTAATAGTTATTATGAGGTCCCTTTTTTTATAGCTAAAATAAATATACTTATTTTAAATTATTTAGAAGGCCTCACTTATGCTTAAATAAAATCCGGATTGTTTTTTTTCACCAGGTCGTTTTTCCCCAAATGAATAATCAAATCGTATACTGCTATTATGTTCTAAACTAAAGAAATAGCGTAGACCTGCACCATAGGAAGGTAATAAACGCATGCTGATTTCTTTGGAGAAGGTGCTTCCGGTTCCGGCAAAACCTGTTATACCTACTCTAGGATGAAACCTATACCTAATTTCAGCTTGAGCAGTGAGGTAATTTTTATCCTTATATCTTCCCAGGTAATAACCGCGCATACTCATGTCTCCACCTAGATCACGCAGCACATAAAATGGGACATTCTCTCCATAACTTCCGCGATACAAACCCTGTGCAGCCACGCTTAATTTATCGCTTAGCGGATGAAAACCACGCACATCAACCTCCAGTTGGGAACCCGTAAAATCTTCCTTGGTGAAGAATTTAGGGGCATATGCATATTTCAAGCGCGCATAGAAACCTTGGGTGGTGTAAGTTGTATTATTTCTGTTATCATATAAAGCGGAAACGCCTAAGGCTAGGTATTGTCCGCCTGTTTTGCCATAAACATTGGTAGACTCAAAAATACCGCCGGGCTCAATATCATGGAATTTAAAGTTTTCATAATTTACATTAAGACCCGCATAGAGGTTTGATGCAATTTTTTTCTCGCCATCTAGTTTGATACGGTAAAGCTTTTGATCCAAATAGTCTTCGTCATCTTTCCAAGTGTCATTACCAATTCCATAGAAATTGAATGGCCAATCACGAAACCTCAATTCCGTCATAATATGATAATCATTATTCTTGGTCCATAAATCCGTATTCAGTTTAATATTCTTTTGCTTTTTCGTCGTTAAGGTTCCAATTAATGTTACGTTGGAAGTTCTGCTGTCGAAATTATTTTTATCCATATAAAAATTATAGGTCCCAGCAATCCCGTATTCAAATCCGGTTTCTTGAGCATACCCCACTGCGGGTAGTACGACAAAGCTTCCAGATCGGGTCGAGTCTTTTTCCGATGAAACGAATTTTTTGATGAGTTTTTTTACAAAGTTATCGTTCTCTTGGGCATGAAGTGTCGGAGATGACAACCCCATCATTATTAAAATCAGGCCGCCTAGAACGTGTTTATTTGTGATCTTTGAATTAAGCATGCACAAATATATAGCTTATTCAGGATTGTGAAATGAAAATTATTTACTTGCATATCAATGATATGGTTTTCAGGAGTAAAAAAAAAGGATAAATATTTTTGATAATTGGGTCTAGTCGCTATCTTTGCATCATCAAAACAGCAAAAAAGAAGGAAAAGTTTTGAAGTGTTCTTTAAACAGAAAAAAATAAAAATAAAACTTGCGAATATCAGATAATTATCAGATTTTTGCACTCGCTATCTAAAAGATAGATGTTCTTTAAACAGTAAGTTTTATTAAATTACATACGCCTCCTTAGCTCAGCTGGTAGAGCAACTGACTTGTAATCAGTAGGTCATTGGTTCGATTCCGATAGGAGGCTCAAAAGCAACGTAAGTTGCTGGTATGGAGGGGTTCCAGAGTGGTTAAATGGGACGGACTGTAAATCCGTTGCTTCGGCTTCGAAGGTTCGAATCCTTCTCCCTCCACCATACCTTATGGTTATCCTCTGTCTGCATAAGACAGTCTCGGGTGGTAAGCATAAAAAAGCGGAAGTAGCTCAGTTGGTAGAGCGATAGCCTTCCAAGCTATAGGTCGCGAGTTCGAACCTCGTCTTCCGCTCAATTTATAAAACAAATCTAAGTCTCTGTCTTCTTAATAGTATATATGAAGGGTAGGGGCTTATAGCTGTAAATAAACTTTTTGTAAGCCGAAGTAGCTCAGGGGTAGAGCACTTCCTTGGTAAGGAAGAGGTCGTGGGTTCAAATCCCATCTTTGGCTCGAAATACATAAGTTTTATTAACTTTGTAAGATTAATTAAAGGAAATATTTATAATTACTAATTCGCATAAACATGGCAAAAGAGAAATTTGACCGTAGTAAACCTCACTTAAATATTGGAACTATCGGTCACGTTGACCACGGTAAAACCACTACAACAGCTGCTATTACAAAAGTATTGGCTGATAAAGGTTTTTCAGAAGCTCGTTCATTTGATTCAATTGACTCTGCTCCTGAAGAAAAAGAGCGTGGTATCACAATTAATACTTCACACGTAGAATATCAAACAGCTGTCCGTCACTATGCGCACGTTGACTGTCCAGGTCACGCAGATTACGTGAAGAACATGGTAACAGGAGCTGCACAGATGGATGGTGCTATTATCGTAGTTGCGGCTACAGATGGTCCTATGCCTCAAACACGCGAGCACATTCTTTTGGCTCGTCAAGTAGGTGTTCCTGCGTTAGTAGTTTTCTTGAACAAAGTTGACTTAGTTGATGATGAAGAATTATTAGACTTAGTTGATATGGAAGTTCGTGAATTATTATCATTCTACGAATTCCCTGGAGACGATGTTCCAGTAATCAAAGGATCTGCATTAGGTGCGTTGAACGGTGAAGAACAATGGGTTAATTCTATCATGGAATTAATGGATGCTGTAGATAACTACATTCCAATTCCTCCACGTTTGACAGAATTACCTTTCTTAATGCCTATTGAAGACGTATTCTCGATCACTGGTCGTGGTACTGTTGCAACTGGTCGTATTGAAAGAGGAGTTATTAACTCTGGAGATCCAGTTGAATTATTAGGTATGGGTGCTGAGAACTTAAAATCTACAGTAACTGGTGTTGAGATGTTCCGTAAAATTTTAGATTACGGTGAAGCAGGTGATAACGTAGGTTTATTGTTACGTGGTATTGAGAAAACTGATATCCGTCGTGGTATGGTTATCTGTAAGCCAGGTTCAGTAACTCCGCACACAGACTTTAAAGCTGAGGTATATGTATTATCAAAAGCTGAAGGTGGACGTCACACGCCTTTCTTCAACAAATACCGTCCTCAATTCTATTTCCGTACAACAGACGTTACTGGAGAAATTTCTCTAGAAGAAGGTACTGAAATGGTTATGCCAGGTGATAACGTTACAATAGCTGTTAAATTGATTAATGCTATTGCAATGGAAAAAGGTCTACGTTTCGCTATCCGTGAGGGTGGTCGTACAGTAGGTGCTGGTCAGGTAACTGAAATTGTTAAATAATCTAGTTAGATTATTATAAATAAAAATAAGCTAATTAGCTCAGGCTGATTAGCTTATTTTTTCTAAAGAAATGATGTTGTTTTTTTAGCAATATTCTTGAAATTAAATTTGTTCATATGTAGCTGAAAAGCTATATTTGCAACATCAAAAAAATCTACACGGGCATAGTTCAATGGTAGAATAGAGGTCTCCAAAACCTTTGATCTGGGTTCGAGTCCTAGTGCCCGTGCTTATAACTTAGAGAACTTATAAATGGCAAAAGTACTTGATTTTATTAAAGACTCTTATACAGAGATCACTGAAAAAGTGACCTGGCCAACTTGGTCACAACTGCAAAGTCACGCTGTGATCGTACTTGTTGCTTCTGTTATCATTGCTCTTCTAATCTTTGCGATGGATAAAGCATCAAGCAACATTATGGAGTTGTTATACGGTACAGCTTCTTAATTTTCTAATCCAACAGGTATTATGGCAGATCAAAGTTTAAAATGGTACGTAGTTCGTGCTGTGAGTGGGAAAGAAAAGAAGGTTAAGCAATATCTTGATGCTGAAATTAACCGTTTAGGAATTCAGCATTTAGTTACGCAGGTATTAATCCCTATGGAGAAGTACTATCAAATGCGTGATGGGAAAAAGGTGGCTAAAGAACGTAACTTTTATCCAGGATATGTATTGATTGAAGCTGCTTTACAAGGCGAGATTGAGCATACGATTAAAAATATTAACAGCGTTATTGGATTTTTAGGTGATAAAGCTGGAAATGCCATCCCACTTCGCCCGGCTGAAGTTAAACGAATTTTAGGTAAGGTTGATGAAATGGCTGAGCAAGGTGAGTCCATCAATGTTCCTTACTATGTGGGTGAAACTGTGAAAGTAAATGATGGACCATTCAATGGTTTCACAGGTGAGATCGAAGAGGTTCATGAAGATAAAAAGAAATTAACAGTTATGGTTAAAGTATTTGGACGTAAAACGCCGCTTGAACTTAACTATATGCAAGTTGAAAAAGAATAGTAATTCATTATTATCTATTTCAATAGATGATTAAAGGGTTGTGTCAAAATTAGTTGATACAACCCTTTAATTTTTTACCACCATAATCCTTATTGACAAAATTATCTTTCTACTTCGGCCTTTTCCTATTTTCGATAGAAAATTTAAGAACACTAGGGAACTTACTCGTGATACTTCATCAATTTGTGTACGGTTGTTTGCTCGTGAAGCATACAGTACCTGCAATTGTGTCTGTATAAATCTACTATGATTAACCATCAAAGGATTATGTAAAAATGGTATATTTACCTGTATATAAATTCGCCTCACTTTTAGCAACAGAATTTAATGGATGCAACTGATCGACAGAATTCTCCTAAAATAAGAATTCAATCCATAGATGTGATGCGTGGATTCACGTTGTTCTTGATGTTATTTGTGAACGACTTGTTTATCTCTAATGCACCAAGATGGATGTTACATACCGAAGCAGAGGTGGATGGTTTAGGGCTCTCCGACTGGGTTTTTCCAGGTTTTCTTTTTATGGTTGGTATTTCCATTCCCTATGCCTTTGCTGGTAGGATCAAAAAAGGGGACTCCAGGTCTTCTATTCTATATCATATTATCCTGCGATCCGTCAGTTTAATAATAATTGGACTGTTGGTAGTCAACGCCAGCCGGGTGAACGCCGAGCTTACGGGATTAACGAGTCTTCAGTGGCGATTTCTTTTATATATCTGTGTTTTTTTAGTGTGGAATGCGTACGCCGGCGGCACCAATAAATGGATTTTTACCCTATTAAAATGCATGGGTATTGGTGGAATAATTGCCTTGGCATATTTTTTTACAGCAGGAACAACAGCCTCTCCTGAATGGCTTATTAAAAGTTGGTGGGGGATTTTGGGACTTATTGGTTGGGGATATCTTGCTTGTGCCTTAGTCTATTTTTTTATTGGGAAAAATTGGTTTGGTTTGATTGGAATCTGGTTTGTGTTTCTATTTTTAAATTGTTGTTCTTCACTGGGGGTTTTAGATTTCTTAGCACCCTACACAAGCTATATTAATATATTAGTGCAAGGGAATGTTCCTTTAATTGTCACCACGGGTTTGCTTGTAGGTGTCCTGATCTCATATTATGCGGATAGGCCGAGAAAATTGTTGACATACCTGATTTATTTTAGTCTTACTTGTCTGTTGTTGGGCTTGTTTTTGAGAAACTGGTTTATTTTCTCTAAAATTTTAGCAACCCCAAGTTGGGGCTTATTCTGCAATGGAATCAGTATTGGTTTGTTTGCTTTGATTTATTACCTGATTGATGTTCGAAAGATTCCTCTATATACACAATTGTTTGAAAAGGCGGGTAAAAATGCATTAACCACTTATCTGGCCCCTGACTTTATTTATTTTTTTGTTTGGGGTTTTGGTATTCCTATCTTTTTTCACAAACAGATGGATTCCATGTGGGCGGTGTTGGTTGGTTCTTTACTATGGGCGTATGGCATGCTATGGTTTTCAGTGCTGCTAAATAAGTTATATATTCGATTAAAATTGTAACCTTTAAATTGCGATAAAATGAGATGTTCTACTAATAGATGTGTCAAATGGGGCTACCTCTTGATTTTGCTAGGCATGATTAACTTAACCTTTGGTCAAAATCCTAAGAAACGGATTATCGTTGCTTATGTAACTGCCGGTACTCAAGCTATTCCTGATCCAAATTTAATAACGCATATTAACTATGCATTTGGACATGTAAGTGATGATTTTAAATCGGTCAGGATTGATAATCCAGATCGACTACTGAAAATTTCGTCTTTAAAAAAATTGCATCCATAATTGAAAGTTTTATTATCCATTGGCGGGTGGGGTAGTGGTCGTTTTAGTGAGATGGCTGCTAATGAACAATACCGATTGGATTTTGCCAAAGACTGCAAACGAGTTGTTGCAAGCTATAATTTAGATGGTATTGATATCGATTGGGAATATCCGACAAGCGCTGAGGCTGATATTTCTGCCAGTGAGGATGACTATGAAAACTTTACATTGTTAATGCAGGACATCAGAGAACAAATTTCTGATACTAAATTATTAACCTTAGCTTCTATTGCAGATGCAAAATTCATTGATTTTAAAGCCATCGAACCGGTGGTGGATTTTGTCAATATTATGATGTATGATGTTGGAAAACCACCTTACCATCACGCTAGTTTGTTTAGGTCTTCGTTATCTGGGCGGGTAACCTGCGTAGAGGCTGTAAAAGCGCATCTTGACGCAGGTATGCCCAAGAATAAACTGGTGCTGGGGTTACCTTTTTATGGTAGAGGCGATAAAGAATCGGTTCCAGATTTTGTCCTCTTTAAGGATTTAGGTACATTAACTGGGTTTGTTGAGAAATGGGACGATCAAGCAAAAGTTCCTTATTTAGTGGATGCTGAAGGTCGGTATGTCTTAACCTACGAAAACCAAAAATCTTTGTCATTGAAATGTGAGTTTATTAAGCAGTCGGATCTTTTGGGAGCCATGTATTGGGAGTTTGCTGGGGATAACCAAGAGCAGGAACTTAGTCATTTATTATACGACGGTTTAAATAAATAATAGATCGAATTTGGTGTAAAACAATTGTGTCTGTTTTTTGTTTTTCTATTTTCCGCTTCTTATCTTTTAAAATTACTATGCTAAATTCTATAACCCCTACATTACAATTTTTACTTGTCAAAGGAATGTTTGCATGTTTAACTTTCCTCTTACTTTCCTTGAATTTAAAAGGACAATCAGGACAGGCGGAAACCGCCTATTTTGAAGAGGTGACTTCAAGTCATTTTCCGCTAGATTCCAATACCCACGCTTTGGACATGGTGTTAGTTGATGTGAATAGCGATGGTCTTCTCGATATCGCTTTAGCTTTAGAAAAGGAACCTAACCGTTTATATATCAATGATGGGGAGGGTAAGTTCATTTGGAAGAAATCTGTTTTTGCAGCTGAGAACCATGATTCTGAACATGTGAGAGCTGCAGATTTTAATAACGATGGCTATATCGATTTAATTTTTGTTGCCGAGGATGACCAAAATCATGAATATTATTTTGGTAATGGCGATGGTACCTTCAGCGATGAGTCTAAAAAACTACCTGCTAAGAGTGAAGGAAATGCGCTAGATGTAGGGGATATTAATGGGGATGGTCTGGTTGATGTAGTCATCGGGAATACGGGGGAATTGCCCGCAAATTTCGTTTGGCTGAACAATCCGCAAGAACCAGGTACATTCCTTGAACATGATGCAGGCCAATTATCTTCCGATATGGATTTGACGCAGTCGGTAAAAATGATAGACGTTGATCAGGATGGTGATTTGGATATCGCGGTCGGTAATGAACGTGCTCCTTCCCGGCTTTACTTCAATGACGGTGAAGCTAATTTTGCTGAAGTCCAGGGGAATTTACCACAGGATGTACCACTTCATACCCGAGAGGTTGTTGCCTTTGATGCGAATGATGACGGACTCGTCGACCTGTTTTATGCTAATTTGACCAGTAATGGCGGGGAAAAAGAATATGATCCTACTGGACGGTTATTCATTAATACGGGTGGGGGTAAGTTTGAAGATCAGACGGCACAACGTATTCCTACTTATGACTTTTCAACCTACGCGGCTAACGCAATTGATTATGACCAGGATGGCGATATGGATCTGCTATTGAGTGCCGTGAAAATACCGCCTTTTGATCCGATGCCCGTGCAAGTTTTGGAAAACGACGGTGAAGGAAACTTCATTTTAAAAAATAAAGAGGTTATACCTGCACAATTTTTAGCACGGAGTTGGGGTATTGCTATTGGCGATCTCAATGGTGATCAGGTTTCCGACCTCATTATTGGCGCCTGGGGTGGTCAGGTTAGAATTTTATTTGGTAAAAAGCAAGATAAATAGTATCTTCGAATTCTCCAGTAATAAAAACTAAAAAAACTTTTATTTTAATAAAATATTGTATATCTTTGCACCTCGTTTGGTTGCAGAAGTATGCTTTTATGACCTTGCGAAAATTAAATGTTACGTTATTGCTTCCAACTTACTAACAAACATTTAACAAATTAAAACACAAAAAAAATGGCAAAAGAAGTCAGTGCGTTAGTAAAATTACAAGTGAAGGGCGGTGCTGCAAATCCATCTCCACCAGTAGGACCTGCATTAGGTGCTAAAGGTGTTAATATCATGGATTTCTGTAAGCAATTTAACGCTCGTACGCAAGATAAGCCAGGTCAAGTTTTACCTGTGGTTATCACTGTATATGCCGACAAATCTTTTGATTTTATCATTAAGACTCCTCCTGTAGCTGTTCAATTAAAAGATGCAGCAAAACTTAAAGGTGGTTCTGGAGAGCCTAACCGTAAAAAAGTAGCGTCTCTTACTTGGGATCAAGTAAAGACTATTGCGGAAGATAAAATGCCGGATTTGAACGCATTTACTGTAGAGTCTGCTATGAAAATGGTAGCAGGTACAGCGCGTAGTATGGGTATCACAGTTTCAGGTGATGCTCCTTGGAAAAATTAATTAACGAAATCAGTTTAAGAAAGTGGCTAGATTAACAAAAAATCAAAAAGCGGCACTATCCAAAATTGAAGCTGGTAAAGCGTATTCTTTAAAAGAAGCTGCGGCTTTAGTAAAAGAAATCACCAACACCAAATTTGATGCTTCAGTGGATATCGACGTCCGTTTGGGCGTGGATCCTCGTAAAGCTAATCAAATGGTGCGTGGTATTGCGACATTACCTCATGGAACTGGTAAGACAGTTCGCGTTTTAGTTTTGTGTACTCCTGATAAGGAAGAAGAAGCTAAAGCAGCAGGTGCGGAATACGTAGGTCTTGACGACTACATCAGCAAAATCGAAGGTGGTTGGACTGACGTTGACATCATCATCACTATGCCTAGTGTTATGGCAAAAGTAGGTAAATTGGGACGTATTTTAGGCCCAAGAAACTTAATGCCTAACCCTAAGACTGGTACAGTAACTACTGAGGTAGGTAAAGCTGTAACAGAGGTAAAAGGTGGTAAGATTGATTTTAAAGTCGACAAGTCAGGAATCATCCATACTTCAGTTGGTAAAGTGTCCTTCGATGCGGACAAAATTTTTGATAATGCTCTAGAAGTATTACAAACAATCGGGCGTTTAAAGCCGTCTGCAGCGAAAGGTACGTACTTCAAAAGTATTCACATTTCTTCAACCATGAGTCCTGGTATTCATGTGGAGAATAAATCAGTAGCGGGAATTTAATCATGAGAAAGGAACTAAAACAAGAAATTGTTCAAGCTTTAGCCGAACAGATTAAATCTTACGGTAATTTCTACATTGCCGATACTGCTGATTTATCTGTTGTAAAGGTGAATAACATTCGTCGTAAATGCTTTGAAGAAGATATCGAAATTAAAGTGGTTAAAAACACTTTAATTAAGAAAGCTTTAATAGAAGCAGGTGTGGATTCAGAAGAGATTTTTGATGTATTAAAAGGAGCGTCAACGATGTTGTTTTCAGAAAACGGCACAGCTCCAGCAAAATTAATCAAACAATTACGTAAAGAAGGAGATAAACCTTTATTAAAAGCAGCTTATATTCAAGAGACTGCATTTATTGGCGATTCTCAACTTGAAGCATTAGCGACTCTTAAATCTAAAGAGGAACTTATTGCAGACGTTATTGCTCTACTTCAATCACCAATGAAAAATGTTGTTTCAGCTCTTCAATCAGGCGGAAATACTATTTCAGGTTTAGTAAAAGCTTTAGAGAACAGAGGATAACGAAGCCTCTATTGAAAAAAAATATTCGTTGCATTTAATTAACAATTATTTATTAAAGACATTCAAAAATTCAAAATAAAATGGCAGATTTAAAACAACTTGCTGAACAGTTGGTTAACTTAACAGTAAAAGACGTTAAAGAATTAGCTGATATCTTAAAAGACGAATACGGCATTGAGCCTGCTGCTGCTGCTGTAGCTGTTGCTGCACCTGGTGCAGGTGACGGAGCTGCTGCTGCTGAAGAGAAAACATCTTTCGATGTTATCTTGAAAGAAGCTGGTGGTCAAAAATTAGCTGTAGTGAAATTGGTTAAAGATTTAGCTGGTTTAGGATTGAAAGAAGCAAAAGACTTAGTTGATAGCGCACCGAAAGAAGTTAAAACTGGTGTTTCTAAAGACGAAGCTGAAGCTTTGAAAAAACAATTGGAAGAAGCTGGAGCTGTAGTTGAGGTTAAATAATCTCGCTTAAAGCACCAAAAATTTAGACTCTGATAGTGTTATCTATCAGAGTCTATTCCTGTTTATAATATAGTATATGGGTCATACAGCTGCTAAGGTGTGATCGGCAGTAATTAACAGCAGAGGTTAGCTCAGTTTTTTTAAACTAAATTCTTATTCCCTTGGCAAACAATAATATTCAAAAAGAAAGAGTAAATTTTGCGACAAGTAAGAAGGTAATCGATTATCCTGATTTCTTGGATGTGCAATTGGAGTCTTTCAAGGAGTTTTTTCAATTAGAAACTACTTCCGACAATCGCCATCAGGAAGGGCTTTACAAGGTTTTCGCAGAAAACTTCCCTATTTCTGATTCAAGAAACATCTTTGTGCTAGAGTTTTTGGATTATTTCATTGATCCTCCTCGTTATGATATTCGTGAGTGTATTGAACGTGGCTTAACTTATAGCGTACCTTTAAAGGCTAAATTAAAGTTGTCTTGTAATGATGAAGAACATGAAGATTTCGAAACCATTGTACAAGACGTATATTTAGGTACGATTCCATACATGACTCCAAAAGGTACTTTCGTTATCAATGGAGCAGAACGTGTAATCGTGTCTCAATTACACCGCTCACCTGGTGTGTTCTTCGGACAAAGTAGACATACAAATGGTACTAAACTTTATTCTGCTAGGGTTATTCCTTTTAAAGGTTCTTGGATCGAATTTGCAACTGACGTAAATAACGTCATGTATGCATATATCGACCGTAAGAAAAAATTCCCAGTGACTACCTTGTTACGTGCTATCGGTTTCGATTCGGATAAGGATATCTTAGAATTATTCGATTTAGCAGACGAAGTAAAAGTTAGTAAATCTGGTTTAAAGAAATATGTTGGTCGTCGTTTGGCGGCTAGGGTATTGAATAAATGGACGGAAGATTTCGTAGATGAGGATACAGGTGAAGTTGTTTCGATCGACCGTAACGAAATTATTTTTGAACGTGAAACTGTTTTAGAAGAAGACCACATTGACTTAATCATCGAAGCTGGGGTGAAATCAATTATCCTAACGAAAGAAGATGAGTCTAATAATGCGGACTATTCAATTATATACAATACTTTACAGAAGGATACTTCAAACTCTGAAAAGGAAGCTGTGGAGCATATCTACAGGCAATTACGTAACGCTGAACCACCTGATGAAGAAACAGCTCGTGGTATTATCGATCGTTTGTTCTTTTCAGATAAGCGTTATGATTTAGGGGATGTGGGTAGATACCGCATTAACCGTAAATTAAAATTAGGTCCTGAATCTGATACTAAAGTATTAACTCGTACTGATATCATTGCTATCGTTAAGTATTTGATCAATTTGATCAATTCTAAAGCTGAAGTTGATGATATTGACCACTTATCTAACCGTCGTGTTCGTACGGTAGGTGAGCAATTATATGCACAATTTGGTGTTGGTCTTGCTCGTATGGCCCGTACTATTCGTGAACGAATGAACATTCGTGATAACGAAGTGTTCACGCCAACGGATTTGATTAATGCGCGTACATTATCCTCAGTGATTAATTCGTTCTTTGGAACGAATCAATTATCACAGTTTATGGACCAGACTAATCCATTAGCAGAGATTACGCATAAACGTCGTCTTTCAGCTTTGGGACCTGGTGGTTTATCCCGTGAACGTGCTGGATTTGAGGTTCGTGACGTTCACTATACACACTATGGTCGTTTATGTACCATTGAAACACCAGAGGGACCTAATATTGGTTTGATTTCATCATTATCTGTGCATGCTAAAATTAATAACCTAGGTTTCATCGAAACACCTTACCGTCGTGTAGAGAATGGTAAAGTTGTCGTAAATGAGCCGGTTGTTTATCTTTCTGCTGAAGATGAAGATGATAAAACGATTGCGCAGGCAAACGCGTTGTATGATGATAAAGGTAATTTCCTTGATCCTAAAGTTAAGGCTAGATATGAGGGTGACTTCCCAATTATTGAACCTGAGAAATTGGACTACATGGATATTGCGCCAAATCAAATTACCTCAATTGCAGCTTCCTTAATTCCATTTTTAGAACATGATGATGCTAACCGTGCCTTAATGGGGTCGAACATGCAACGTCAGGCGGTTCCTTTATTACGTCCTCAAGCCCCTGTTGTAGGTACTGGACTAGAGGGTATCGTTGCCAAAGATTCTCGTACGCTAATTAATGCGGAAGGAAATGGAGTGGTTGAATATGTTGATGCACAGGAAATTCATATTCGTTATGAAAGAAATGATAACGATCGTTTAGTTTCTTTTGATGACGATGTGAAATCATATAGATTGACCAAATTCAAGAAAACCAACCAAAATACTTGTATTAACTTGAAACCAATTGTTAGAAAAGGACAAAAGGTTTTAAAAGGACAGGTTTTATGTGAAGGTTATGCTACTGAAGATGGTGAATTAGCGTTAGGTAGAAACTTAAAAGTTGCATTCATGCCTTGGCAAGGATATAACTTTGAGGATGCGATTGTTATTTCTGAACGAGTAGTATCACAAGATTTATTTACTTCTTTACATATTGAAGAATTTGAATTAGAGGTTCGTGATACAAAACGTGGTGAGGAAGAATTAACCGCTGATATACCGAACGTTTCTGAAGAGGCTACTAAAGACTTGGATGAGAACGGAATTATCCGTATCGGAGCTGAGGTAGGTGAAGGTGATATTTTAATTGGTAAGATTACCCCTAAAGGTGAATCAGATCCTTCTCCAGAAGAGAAATTATTACGTGCCATCTTTGGAGACAAAGCTGGTGATGTTAAGGATGCATCTTTAAAAACTCCGCCTTCTATTAAAGGGGTTGTTATTGATACAAAACTTTTCTCTCGTGCGAAAAAAATGACCAAAGATATCGAACGTAAAGCGTTAGAGAAATTGGAAATTACGCATACTAAGAATTCTAAAGAACTGAAAGATCGTTTAGTAGACAAATTGTTTACGATTGTGAATGGTAAAACATCACAAGGAGTTTTCAATGTGTATAAAGAACTTTTAGTAGCAAAAGGAGCTAAGTTTACGCAGAAGATTCTAACTGATTTGGATTACAATAATTTAAATCCAAGTGGTTGGACTACGGACGAGGAGAAAAATGAAATGATTAAACATGCACTTCATAACTACGGCATTAAATATAATGAAGAGTTAGGTTCGTTTAAACGTGAAAAATTTGCTATCTCGGTCGGTGATGAACTTCCTTCGGGAATTGTTCAAATGGCGAAGGTTTATGTGGCTAAGAAGCGTAAATTAAAAGTAGGTGATAAGATGGCTGGTCGTCACGGTAACAAAGGTATTGTCGCGCGTATTGTACGTGATGAGGATATGCCTTTCTTAGCTGATGGAACGCCAGTTGATATTGTCCTAAATCCACTAGGTGTACCTTCTCGTATGAACTTAGGTCAGATTTATGAAACCGTATTGGGTTGGGCAGGCATTAAATTGGGTGTTAAGTTTGCAACACCAATCTTTGATGGTGCAGAAATGGACCAAGTAGAAGAATGGGTAGAGAAAGCTGAATTACCTAAGTCTGGTCGTACTTACTTATATAACGGATTGACTGGTGATCGTTTCGACCAACCGACAACTGTAGGTGTGATTTATATGTTGAAATTAGGTCACATGGTTGATGACAAAATGCATGCTCGTTCTATTGGACCATACTCGTTGATTACTCAACAACCATTAGGTGGTAAGGCACAATTTGGTGGACAGCGTTTTGGTGAGATGGAGGTTTGGGCATTAGAAGCATTTGGTGCATCTAATATTCTTCAGGAAATCTTAACCGTGAAATCTGATGATGTGGTAGGTCGTGCTAAAACTTACGAAGCTATCGTTAAAGGTAATAATCTTCCTACACCATCGGTACCGGAATCATTCAATGTATTGGTTCATGAGCTGCGCGGTTTAGGTTTAGATATCACATTGGATTAATCAAGCAAAATTGAGCTTAGGCAGGTTTTTACTTTCCTAAGCTTTCATATATAGCTTTAACTTTTTACTAAGTATGTCTTACAAAAAAGATAATAAAATTAAAAGTAACTTTACATCGATTACGATCAGCTTAGCTTCTCCAGAGACTATTTTGGAGCGTTCAAGCGGTGAAGTTACTAAACCAGAAACAATCAACTACCGTACTTATAAACCTGAACGCGATGGTTTATTCTGTGAGCGTATTTTTGGTCCTGTGAAGGATTACGAATGTCACTGTGGTAAATATAAGCGTATCCGTTATAAGGGTATCGTATGTGATCGTTGTGGTGTAGAAGTTACAGAGAAAAAAGTTCGCCGTGAACGCATGGGGCATATCAATTTGGTAGTTCCTGTTGCGCACATTTGGTATTTCCGTTCTCTTCCAAACAAAATTGGTTATTTATTAGGTCTTCCAACTAAAAAGTTGGATATGATTATCTATTACGAACGGTATGTGGTTATTCAATCAGGTATCAAAGAAGATGATGGCATATCCTATATGGACTTCTTAACGGAAGAAGAGTATCTTGATATTTTAGATACCTTACCTAAAGAAAATCAATATTTAGACGATAATGATCCGCAGAAATTCATTGCTAAGATGGGTGCTGATGCGCTAGAGGATTTATTGAAGCGACTTGATTTAGATCAACTCTCCTACAATCTTCGTCATCAGGCAGCAAATGAAACTTCGCAACAACGTAAAAACGAAGCATTAAAACGTTTACACGTTGTGGAAGCTTTCCGTGGTGCGAATGATCATATTGAGAATCGTCCGGAATGGATGATTGTAAAGATTGTTCCAATTATTCCACCTGAATTGCGTCCTTTGGTTCCTTTGGATGGTGGTCGTTTTGCAACGTCAGATTTAAATGATTTATATCGTCGTGTTATTATTCGTAATAACCGATTGAAACGTTTAATAGAAATCAAAGCGCCTGAGGTTATTCTACGTAATGAAAAACGTATGCTTCAAGAAGCTGTCGATTCCTTATTTGATAACTCACGTAAGGTTAACGCAGTTAAAACAGAAGGTAACCGTGCATTGAAATCATTATCTGATATTTTGAAAGGTAAACAAGGTCGTTTCCGTCAAAACTTATTAGGTAAACGTGTGGATTATTCAGCTCGTTCCGTAATTGTTGTTGGACCTAACTTGAAATTACACGAGTGTGGTTTACCAAAAGATATGGCTGCTGAGCTTTACAAACCTTTTATCATCCGTAAGATGATTGAAAGAGGAATTGTAAAAACAGTGAAATCGGCGAAAAAGATTGTGGATCGTAAAGATCCATTAGTATGGGATATTCTGGAAAATATATTGAAAGGACACCCTGTATTATTAAACCGTGCGCCTACCTTACACCGTTTAGGTATCCAAGCATTCCAACCTACGTTGGTTGAGGGTAAAGCTATTCAGTTACACCCATTGGTATGTACGGCTTTTAACGCGGATTTTGATGGTGACCAGATGGCCGTTCACTTACCTTTAGGTAATGCTGCTATTTTGGAAGCCCAAATCTTGATGTTAGCCTCACACAACATTCTGAATCCTGCAAATGGTTCACCAGTTACCGTACCTTCTCAGGATATGGTTTTGGGTCTTTATTATATTACTAAAGGCCGTAGGACTGATGAGTTGCGTAAGATGCAAGGAGAAGGAAGTATTTTCTATTCTGCTGAAGAAGTTATCATTGCTTTAAATGAGGCTAAAGTAGATTTACACTCCTTCATTAAAGTGAAAGCGCGTGTCAAAGCAAAAAATGGTACTTTTTCAGACCAGATTATTGATACAACTGTAGGTCGTGTAATCTTCAATCAGGTTGTACCTGAAGAAGTAGGTTACATTAACGAACTATTAACTAAAAAATCTTTGCGTAATGTTATTGGAGAGATTGTGAAAAACACGGGTATGGCTCGTGCTGCTCGATTCTTGGATGATATGAAAGATTTAGGATTTCAAACAGCCTTCAAAGGTGGTTTATCCTTTAATTTGCAAGATTTAAATATACCTTCTGCTAAAGCTGAATTAATTGATTTGGCAACGAAAGAAGTGGAAGATGTATGGGGTAACTACAATATGGGATTCATTACTAACAATGAGCGTTACAATCAGATCATTGATATTTGGACCCGTATTAACAATAGGTTAACTGCGCACGTAATGGATATTCTTTCCAATGATAACCAAGGTTTCAACTCTGTTTACATGATGTTGGATTCTGGTGCTCGTGGATCAAAAGAACAGATTCGTCAGTTATGTGGTATGCGTGGTTTGATGGCTAAGCCTCAAAAATCTGGTAGTTCTGGTGGTGAGATTATTGAGAACCCGATTTTGTCAAACTTTAAAGAAGGTTTGTCCGTTTTGGAGTATTTTATTTCCACTCACGGTGCGCGTAAAGGTCTTGCCGATACAGCATTAAAAACAGCGGATGCGGGTTATTTAACTCGTCGTTTACATGATGTGGCACAGGACATGATTGTTGTTGAACAAGACTGTACTGGTTTGCGTGGTATTTATACGACAGCTCTTAAAGATAACGATGATGTGGTTGAAGCATTGTATGATCGTATTTTAGGTCGTACTCCATTAAACGACGTTTATCATCCAGAAACTAATGAGCTTATTGTTGCTGCTAACGATGATATCACCGAAGAGGTTGCCGAGGCTATCGAAACTGCAGGTATTGAAGGGCTAGAAATACGTTCCGTATTAACTTGTGAATCTAAACGCGGTGTTTGTGCATGTTGTTATGGTCGAAATTTGGCCTCTGGTAAACGTGTTCAATTAGGAGAGGCAGTTGGTGTTATTGCAGCTCAGTCAATTGGTGAGCCAGGTACACAGTTGACGCTTCGTACTTTCCACGTGGGTGGTACTGCATCAAACATTGCAGCTGAATCAACAATTATCGCTAAACATGAAGGTCGTATTGAATTTGAAAATGTTCGTACGGTTGAAAAAATAGGTGATAACGGTCCTTTTAATGTTGTCTTAGGACGTTCGGGCGAGGTCAAAATTGTTAATGAGGAAAACAAAGTTCTTTATCAACAAATTATTCCTTATGGATCGAATTTATTCGTGAAAGAAGGTGATCAAGTAGAAAACGGGACTAAACTTGTTGACTGGGATCCATACAATGCGGTTATTATTTCCGAATTTGCTGGTAAAATTGAATTTGATGCTGTAATTGAAGGTATTACCTTCCGTGAAGAATCAGATGAGCAAACAGGTCACAAAGAAAAAGTAATTATCGAGACACGTGATAAAACCAAGAACCCTATCATTAAGGTGGTAGATAATAAAGGGGAGATTATCCGTTCTTATAATATTCCAGTTGGCGCACACGTTTCTGTATCGAATGGTCAAAAAGTGAAAGAAGGTGCTATTTTAGTTAAAATTCCTCGTTCAACAGGTAAAACCCGAGATATTACAGGGGGTCTACCACGTGTGACTGAGTTATTTGAAGCACGTAACCCTTCTAACCCGGCTGTTGTTACTGAAATTGATGGTGTAGTTACTTTAGGTGGTGTTAAAAGAGGTAATCGTGAGATCTCAATTGAGTCTCGTGATGGCCAAGTTAAGAAATACTTAGTACCACTTTCGAAACATATCTTAGTTCAGGATAACGACTTTATTAAAGCTGGTATGCCATTATCTGATGGACAGATATCTCCTGGAGATATCCTAAACATCAAAGGCCCATCTGCCGTTCAATCCTACATTGTTAATGGTATCCAAGAGGTTTACCGTTTACAAGGGGTGAAAATTAACGATAAGCACTTTGAGACTATTGTTCACCAAATGATGCAGAAAGTGAATATTGAAGATCCAGGAGATACGCGTTTCTTAGAAAAAGAAGCTGTTAACAAATGGGACTTCATGATCGAAAATGATTCGCTTTACGATAAAAAAGTAGTTGTTGAGGCTGGTGATTCTAACTCACTTCGTCCTGGACAGATTGTAACTATGCGTAAACTTCGTGAAGAAAACTCACAATTGAAGCGTCAAGATATGAAGCTTGTGGAAGTGCGTGATGCAATTCCAGCTACCTCGAGCCCAATATTGCAAGGTATTACAAGAGCATCGTTAGGTACGAAATCATTTATCTCTGCTGCTTCCTTCCAGGAAACAACTAAGGTGTTGAATGAGGCTGCGATTGCTGGTAAACGTGATAACCTATTAGGATTAAAAGAAAACGTTATTGTCGGCCATTTAATTCCTTCTGGAACAGGTTTACGTAAATACAGTAATATTATTGTTGGTTCTCGTGAAGAGTACGATCAATTACTAGCTTCAAAAGAAGAAGACTAGATTACTAAAATAATTAAATGAACAAGCCTGACTTTAAATCGAAAGTCAGGCTTGTTTGGTCTTTAGCATTTCCTTTTCTTCGCTACTTGGAAAACAAGTGGAAGGCGGGAATTTTAAATGTTTTTAAACAATATGGCTTTATATGTATTTATATATTGCCTGCTTTTTTTAACTTTTATACGTTTGACCTGATCTTGAATGGTAAATTGGTTAGGGAACAGTTAATTTAAATTGAAAGTCATGGATGTATTTTTGGATGGAATGAGTTGGGATTGGAACGATTTAATTAAGGCGGTACTTTCTTTACTTGCTGGCTTGTTCTTAGGACTTGAAAGGGAATGGAAAGATAAAGCAGCAGGTTTTAAAACAATCTCTATTATTTGTTTAGGCAGTACGCTGTTCTCGCTGCTGTCCCAAAAATTAGGAGCAGGTGCCTCTGAAGATGCAACGAGAATTGCCTCCTATGTTGTTTCTGGTATTGGATTCTTAGGTGCTGGTGTCATTTTTAAGGACGGGGTGAACGTTAACGGACTAACCACAGCCAGTATTATTTGGATGTCCGCTGCTATAGGGATGGCCATTGGTTTCGGCCTGTACTTAACGGCAGCAATATTTTGGTTCGCTTGCTTTGTCATTATTATCTCTGGTCCTCTCTTAAATAGATATGTCATTACTAATGTGATCAAAATTGCAACCATTACGCTTGAACGCAGAGATTTGGATGAAAGGGATGTGATTATTGATGCTATTAAGCCGTTGGTCAGGCATGTAAAGATAAAGAAACAAGTTCTCACTGAAGATGAACTGACCTTAGAGATTGAAGTATTGATCAGTAAGAACTATATTCGGAAGTTTGAGAGGACCTTAATGGATAATGTTAAATTAACCGAAGTAAGTCTATAGATGCTATGATTCGTTAGTGGTCCATTTCAATAAGGATTCACACATTGCTGTGATTTGCGTATAATCATACTGGTTCTCGGTCTTTTTAAAAAGCTTAGATCCTAAACCTACGGCAATAACTCCTGCAGAAAACCAAGATTGTATGCTCTCTTCTGTGACATCTACCCCTCCAGTAGGCATGAATTTGATGCCGGAAAATAAGGGACGAATACTATTTAAAAATCCAGGACCTAGCGTGTCACCGGGGAATAATTTTATAAAATTACAACCTACTGCCTGAGCAGCGGCAATTTCTGTCGGTGTCATACAACCAGGGATCCATAAAGTATTATGCAACGCTGCAATTTTTGCTATGGACTCGTTAAAGATTGGGCTGACTAAAAACTCTGCCCCTAATTTTAGATATTCTTCAGCTTGATCAACCCTTAGAATGGTGCCAATTCCTAATTTCATCGCTGGGAAATTATTTTCTTTATAGGCTAATAATGCTTTAAAATTAGTCTGCGCGTTCTTGCCACGATTCACGAATTCGAATACGCGAATCCCACCGGCATAGCAAGCTTCCATAATATGCTGACAGGTCTCTAGGTCATCATGATAAAAGACAGGAATTATGGGGTGATCTGCGATGTAATTAATAAGTTGCTCTTTCATTTTTAGTTAAATTTTCCTTGACCAAAATCGCCTTCTATAAATAATTTTTGATATCCTGCTGCTGTCGCCATGTTAATAATCTCTTCGGGATTAATTGTGGAACGAATGGCGTAGATTAAACCCGCCATAAAAGCATCTCCACTGCCAATACGATCAATTATTTCATTGGTTTCATAGGTTTTTGAAGTCGAATTTTGTGTGGGTGTATGATAGGTTCCGTAAAATAAATTATGTTTTGGATTATCCATGAAGCGAAAAGTCTGCGCGATGTGTAAGGCATTGGGGTAATCTTTAAATATGGTTGTTGCTAGCTTATTGGCAAAATCAATATAGGTAGCGGCAGGCGTTTCGCGGTTGAATGTCGGATCGATAGGTGTTCCTAGCATTTTATTTGCAGCCCAGATATTACCCATGATCACTTGGCAATAAGCGACTAACTTGGGCATGACATCAATCGGGTCTTTTCCATACTGCCAAAGTTTACTGCGGTAATTTAGGTCCACAGAAATACAGATGTTACGTGCTTTAGCTGCTTGCAGCAGTACCTCCATCATATCGGCTGTTTCTTGATTTAATGCCGGGCTTAAAGCGGACCAATGGAACCAATCAACCCCGTCAAATAACCGGTCGATATCAATATGTTTACTCCTTAATTGAGAAAAACTAGCATATTTCCGGTCGTAAATAACCTCGCCATTGGTGAGTCCATTTGCCGAGAGTAGCAAATAGGTGCCAATCCGATCACCAAAATAGATACATTTCGAGGTGTCAACCTGATAAGATTTTAGCACGTTGAGTATTTCTGATGAAAGCTTGTTTTCAGGGAAAGCACTGACATACTCAACTTGGGACCCCATTTGCGCTAAAGATACCGCCACGTTTGCTTCTGATCCGCCGGGATAGATTTTTAATAAGTTTTCTCCAGGTTCAAAAAAGGAATCGTGAAGGCTTTGTTGTCGAATAAGTATTTCGCCGAAAGTTAGAATTTTTTGCATGCTCATAATCTTACCCGAATATAAATGAATTTATCTGAGCTGTCAAACTACGAAAACGTTTTTGTATTTAAACTGTTGCAAAAACCTCAAATTAATTTGAAAATGCTTAATATTGAGTTAAATCTAAATTGAAATCATGGGAATTCTCGAGAAATTTTCACTACAACATAAAGTGATCGTGGTGACCGGCGGTACAGGAATATTAGGAAAATCATTTGTAAAAGCTTTAGCTCAGGCTGGCGCCAAAGTGTGTGTCATGGGCCGTAATCAGCAAAAAGTTGATGAACGTGTTCAGCTCGCAAAAGATCATGGGTCCGAAGCCATCGGTGTATTAGCAGATGTGATGGATGAGCAATCCGTAATAGCCGCCAAAAATGAAATTCTTGAGAAATTTGGCACCATAGATGGCTTAATAAACGCCGTCGGTGGTAATATTCCGGGAGCAACTATAGGTCCAGATGATTCTATTTTCGATAATAAAATTACCGATACGATTAAGGCAATAGAATTAAATTTATTTGGAACAATTATTCCAACGATGATTCTAGGGGAGGTGATCGCGAAAAAAGGAAGTGGCTCCATTATTAATATATCATCTTTGGCGGCAAGTAGACCGTTAACCCGTGTGTTAGGTTATACGGTTGCCAAGCACGGGATTGACGGATTTACAAAATGGATGGCAACTGAACTAGCCATTCGTTATGGTGACAAGGTGCGTGTAAACGCTATTGCGCCTGGCGTTTTTCTGACTGAACAGAATCGCACACTATTAACTAATCCCGATGGGAGTTATTCTGATAGGGCGCAGAAATTTGTGAACGGGACGCCTTACCAACGATTAGGAGATCCCGCAGAATTGGAAGGAACTTTGGTATTTCTGTTAAGTGAAGCTTCGGCTTTTATCACAGGGGAAACCATTTTTGTTGATGGTGGATTTAATGTATGGTGTGGTGTTTAATCTTGATAATCATATGCAATTTTTAGAACAAACTTGGAGATGGTACGGACCGGATGATTCGGTCTCTTTAGATGATGTAAAACAAGCTGGCGCAACTGGCATCGTGTCCGCCTTGCATCATATTCCACATGGCGAGGTATGGCCTGTGGAAGATATTTTAGAAAGAAAAGAAATGATAGAAGCTGCAGGCCTTACCTGGTCCGTGGTGGAGTCGGTTCCCGTGCATGAGGCGATCAAAACCAAAAGTGATCAGGTAGATGAATATATTAATCGTTATAAAGAATCTTTAAAAAATTTGGCCTCCTGTGGAATAAAAACGATTTGTTATAATTTCATGCCCGTTTTGGATTGGACGAGGACACAGTTGGATTTGACAATGAAAGATGGCTCGAAAGCATTGTATTTTGATTGGATCGATTTGGCAATTTTTGATCGGTACATTCTGAAACGCGATGAGGCACATTTGGATTATTCGGAAGAAATAAACGAAACAGCCAAAGCAAAGTATAACCAGATGAGCGCAGCAGACTTACAAGCGCTTCAAGATAATATTTTGATGGGTATTCCTGGTGAAGGCGATATTAGTTTGCATTCGTTGGCTAAATCAATTGAATCTTATCGAAAAATTGGTATGGATGGCTTACGAGACAACCTTCTTTATTTCTTAGCGCAAATTGCGGAGGTATGTGAAGCAAATGATATTAAGATGGTAATTCATCCCGATGATCCTCCTTACCCTATTCTAGGCCTTCCTAGGGTGGTTAGTAACTTGAGTGATTTAACCTTTATTATTGAGAAACAACCGCAAGCTTTTAATGGTATTTGTTTTTGTACAGGTTCTTTGGGAGCAGGTCCGAAAAATGATTTACCCTTGATCTTCGATGCAGTTAAGCATCGTGTTCATTTTGTGCATTTACGGAATGTACAGCGTGACAGCAGGGGTAGTTTTTATGAAGCTGATCATTTAGCTGGTGATGTTGATATGTATGAGGTGATGAAGAGACTTGCGCAGGAGAATCAACGCAGAGAAGTTCCAATTCCTTACCGAGCTGATCATGGACACCAAATGTTAGATGATTTACATAAAATAACTAATCCGGGCTATTCGGCTATTGGCCGGTTACGCGGATTGGCGGAATTACGGGGATTAGAGCTAGGAATAATTAAATCATAGCGCACTTAAATAAACCTATAAACCTAAACATGATGCAAACTAACCAAAAAAGTAAATACCGATGGACCATTTGTGGTTTAATATTTTTTGCGACCACGATCAATTATTTGGATCGTCAAGTCTTATCCTTAACTTGGAAAGATTTTATCGCTCCTGAGTTTCATTGGACTAACAATGATTATGGGAATGTTGCTGCCATATTTTCTATTGTATATGCGATTTCCATGCTTCTCTCGGGAAAGTTTATTGATCGGCTTGGGACAAAAAAAGGCTATATGTGGGCCATTGCGATTTGGTCCGTTGGCGCTATTCTGCATGCCTTTTGTGGTATTGTTACCTCAGGCATGCTTACGGGGCAGTGGATGGTCGGATTTGCTGAATCAAAGGAAATAATTGCTGGCATTCAAGACGTTTCTAAGGTCATCAATATATCTGTTACTATTTTTATTTTAGCAAGGGTGGTACTCGCTTTGGGGGAAGGCGGTAATTTTCCTGCCGCTATGAAGGCTTGTGTTGAGTATTTTCCTAAAAAAGACAGGGCATTTGCCACCAGTATATTTAATTCTGGAACAACAATCGGGGCACTATTGGCACCACTGATTATTCCTATAATTGCGGAAAAGTTTGGTTGGGAGATGTCTTTTATATTGATTGGTGGATTAGGTTTTATTTGGATGGGTTTCTGGCAATTTATGTATAATAAACCAGAGGACAATCCAAAGGTTAACCAAGCAGAGCTCGATTATATTAAACAAGATCTGGACCATATCGAACCTGTTGGGCAGGAAAAATCCAAAGATAAAGTTTCTATCCTAACCTGTTTAAAATACAATCAAACCTGGGCTTTAATTGCCGGTAAATTCCTAACGGACGGTGTATGGTGGTTCCTTTTGTTTTGGTTCCCCGCTTATTTAAGTTCTGTTTATGACCTTAAATCGTCAGATTTTGAGGGCCAACTTGCTATTTTTGTTCTTTATGCAATTACCATGCTGTCTATAATTGGTGGCTGGCTACCAACTTATTTTGTTGAGAAAAAAGGATTAGACGTTTATGCCGGTCGAATGAGGGCAATGCTTATTTTTGCTTTTTTCCCATTATTGATACTTTTAGCTCAACCTTTGGGATTATATTCTTACTGGTTTCCCGTTGTATTAATAGGAATTAGTGCTGCTGCGCATCAATCCTGGTCGGCTAATATTTTCTCAGCAGTAGGTGATATGTTTCCAAAAAAAGCAATTGCTACTGTTACGGGGATCAGCGGTCTAGCTGGGGGTGTTGGTTCGTTTATAATTAATAAATCTTCTGGTATGCTATTCGATTATTCGATGAAAACGCAGATGGTGGTTTTTGGATTTAAGGGAATTGATGCTGGCTATTTTATTATCTTTTCAATTTGTTCAGTTGCTTACTTACTCGCTTGGGTAATTATGCGACTATTAGTGCCGAAAATGAAATTAATTCATATCTAAATCTAAAACGACCTTGCAAATAGCTTGGTCGTTTTATTTTAAATCACGCTGTTCAATCAGGTAGATTATTTAGTGAAAGTGAGTTATGGTCATTTTGTTGAAGGACCTTTTTTATGTGTTTCTGATCGATATGAGCGTTGATTATTCCATTTTTTACATTGACCATAAGGATATAGGCTCGGTACATTATAATTTCGTGCGCCCCTGAGGCAATTTTTGCTCCCATGTTACTATGTATACACCAATTATTTGCCGATTTTAAGTGCTGCTGATTTCGCGCGCCTTATCAATCGCACAACCAATTAGTTAGGTTCTACCTATTCAATCGCAGATCGGCGCAGGGCATGTTTTTACTTTGATATGCTGATTGGAATACAATCATTTCCAGAGCTATTATCCATTATAAGTTATTTTTTCACTGATTGATAACAAATTAGTTGATCTTGAAAAGGTGTTTTTTTACTGAATTGATAACTTATTTTAGTTTAATTCTCTAACTCATTATCAACTTCCCCATTCTGTTGTAAATAAATGCATCATGCTTTTCTAATTTTAATTCATTTCTCAAGGTCAGGATAGAGCAGGATGCACAAGCACTTGGGGATTTATATATTTGATTGCCGCCAATAAAACGTTTTATTGGTAGTCTATTATAAACACTGATGCTTGGCTTCTTTCAACCTAGGGAAGCGAAATCTAAGACAGTAAAACTTATAGTTATTAGAATTAAATAGGATGTTAGAATTGGATAGTTTATGACTATATAAATCTTTAAAAAACCGATAATGTTGCAGCATTATCGGTCATAAATGTAAAGATGATTTTTATTAATTCAAGAGGGTGTAAACTCTTTATCATAAAACCATTAAACTTTGTAAAGGTATGCAATATGACCAATTTAACAAAACAATTATGAAGCGTTTTATAGTCCCCACAACAAGATTCGTGCAAACTGTAAAATCTTCTAATTTCCTACAGGGTAGAAATAATATCTTGCGGGCATCGTTAATTTTTCCAGCGTTATTTTTAACGCAGATCTCCTTCTCCCATGCGGCGGCAGGAAATGTGCGGCTTAGTAACCTTGAGAAAAAGGAGAACACTTATGTAATGAACGGAAATCCGACCATCAAGCATGTTAATCCTCGTCAAGAAAAAGTGACTGTGAAGGGGATTGTTACGAACGACCAGAATCAACCAATTGCTGGCGTATCTATTCGTGTGAAAGAGACTTCGGCCGCCACTTCATCTGATAAGAATGGGCTTTACGAGATCGAATTGGAGAAAGGTCAAACCCTTGTCTTCAATAATATTGGTTTCACCGCGCATGAAGTTGTCATTAATGCCGGCGGACAGCAAAATGTGACCTTAACAAGTTCTTCAGAAGATATAACTGAAGTGGTTGTTGTTGGATATGGTAGTCAACAGAAAAAAGATGTTACAGGTTCTATTTCCGCGGTCTCCATGAAAAATATTAAAGGACAAGCTATAGCGAGCCCGGATCAAGCCTTAACTGGGCAGATTTCTGGTGTACAAGTTAGTAACTCCAACGGTACCCCAGGGGGTGGTCCGCGTATTCGTATACGTGGTATAGGCGCGATCGGTGCTGGAGCTTCGCCATTATATGTTATCGACGGTTTTCCAGTTCCATCTTCTTCAAATGAACGTGGAAACCCAATGGCAAGTATCAACCCAAATGATATCGAATCGATGACCGTTTTAAAAGATGCCTCGGCAACGGCTATTTATGGTTCGCGAGGTTCTAATGGTGTAATTTTGATCAACACGAAAAAAGGTACTGTTGGTAAAATGAAACTAGATGTTGCGGCCAGCTCTGGCTTACAGGAAGTCCCGCAAAAAGGTCGTCCCAATATGATGAATGCCTCTGAATTTGCGCAATTTCGAAAAGAAGCGATTGAAGACAAAATTAGGTTCGAAGAGGGGCGGGAACCAACCATAGATGATATCCCGGAAGAATATCGGAATCCATCGGCTTTAGGGGAAGGTGTAGATTGGTACGATGCCGTTACGCAAGTGGCACCCATGTCAGATTTAAATGTTAGTTTGAGCGGAGGAAATGAGCATATTCGTTCCTTTGTTTCTGCTGGATATTTAAATCAATCTGGGGTAATGCTGAATACTGGATTTGACCGCTTCTCCATTCGGGCAAATGTAGATGGTAATATTAATAATAAATTTAAAGTTGGGATAAACCTTGCGCCGACACTTTCTTACCTTAAAGGTGGGGTTAATGGACAGGGAAGGGATGAATTTTTTGAAATAGCGACACCTGTATCATCAATTTATAATGAAGATGGTAGCTATAATCCTTATATCGTTTCTCCCGGAGCGTTTGGAAATCCTAATCCAGTGATGTATCTGAATCAACGGACCAATAAAAGCAGTAAATTAAAGATGTTAATGAGTGCATATGCAGAATATAGCATTCTTTCTAACTTGAAATTTAAAACCACCTTTAATGTTGACTATCAGGATGAGAGTGGGGAAACTTTCAGACCCTCCACTATTCCCAACCAAAACGCACCAGGACTTTCGATTCCTAGCGGAAATTATAACAGAGGACAATACTTAAACTGGGCTAATGAAAATACGTTAAATTATGACTATGCCACTGATAATGGTCATACAATCAGCGCTTTAGTGGGGTATTCTGTTCAGTCTCAAACAGATAAATCAGCAGGTTTCAATGGTACGCAATACCCAGACGATGATATTGAGACGTTAAATGGTGCTGCCCGCATAACAGGTGGTACTGGAATTGAAGATTGGGCCTTGATTTCATATTTGGCACGTGTCAATTATTCCTTTAAGGATCGTTATATCTTGACGGCATCTTATCGTGCTGATGGTTCTTCGCGATTTGGCAAAGACAACCGATGGGGATCATTTCCATCAGTGGCTGCGGGTTGGCGGATTTCGGAGGAAGATTTCTTAAAGGATACGGAATGGATAGATGAACTGAAATTAAGAGCATCATTTGGACGAAGCGGTAATTTCAATATTTCCAACTACGCGCCACTTAGTAATATTGGAACTGGCAACTATGTTTTTGGCGGTAGCCTTGCCCCTGGACGGACGATGAATACTTTAGGTAACAGTTATTTGGGTTGGGAAAAAATGAAAGAACTCAATATTGGTTTAGATTTCGCAACATGGAATAACAGGTTGTCATTTACAGCAAATTATTATAAACGAAATACATTAGAACTATTATTAAATACGCCAATTCCACAATCATCAGGATTTCCTTCTGTTACAGAAAATCGAGGTGATGTTGAAAATACAGGGTTTGAATTCTCCGTTAGCTCAGCAAATTTTGTGGGTGATAATTTTAGTTGGAACACAGATTTTAATATTTCCTTTAACCGAAATAAAGTTATTGCTTTAGGAAGAAGTACAGATCCAATTTTCTCAGGCCAAAGCTCCGAGGGTAACTTCACCAACATCACCAGGATTGGTGAGCCCGTTGGGATGATCATCGGTTATATTGTCGATGGTATTTACCAAAATCAAGCGGATTTAGATAAATATCCATCTTTTCCTGGAGCTGTTCCAGGAAATCTAAGGATGCGTGATGTAAATGGTGATGGAGAGATCACACCGAACGATGACTTTGATGTTATTGGAAACCCTTATCCTGATTTTACATGGGGGATGACCAATACCTTAAATTATAAAAAATTCGATTTCAGAGTGATGGTTGTTGGTGCTATGGGACAAGAAATGCTACATGCAACTAGATTCTATACCGATAATATTGATGGCGTATTTAATGTGCGCAAGGAAATAGCAGATCGGTGGCGCTCAGAGGAAAATCCAGGTAGCGGCATGGTGCCAACCACTAATGGTAGTGGAAGAGGACGCGTTATGTACCGGGATACTCATTCTTTGTTTATTGATAAGACAGATTATATCTGGATTAAAAATATTACACTTGGATATACTTTACCTAAAGGTATTAAGGGCGTTATTAATGATATTCGGATTTACGGAAATATTCAGAATCCGCTATTGTTTACGGGGTATGATGCAAATCCTGAGGGAACAAATTTGAATAGAGGTGATATTAGTCCGTTGGTTCAAGGTATTGATTATGGATCCTATCCAGTACCAAGAATTTATACGTTAGGGTTAAATTTCAATTTTTAAAGTGATAATTATGAAATTAAAATATATAGTAATGAGTTTGGGCTTGGGTGCAATCACACTGAGTTCTTGTAATCATTTATTAGATGTTAAGCCACATACTTTTTCCAGTGGTGAAAATTATTATGAAAATGAAAGCCAAGTTTTACGGGCTGTAAACGGTGTGTATGGCAAATTACAAGGCTTATACACCAGTGATTTTTTTGCACTAACCGAAATGGTGGCAGATAACACAAATTATCAATTTAATGAAAGTGACCGTGGTGCTCAACAACGGGAGGAAATTGATGAATTTTTAATCACCTCTTCGAATACCTATGTTAATACTGCCTGGGCGAATCTGTATGGAGTAATTCAGCAGGCTAATGTAATTTTAAGTCGTATAGATGGCGTAACCTTTACTGATCAGGCAGTAAAAGATCAATATATCGGGGAAGTAAAATTTCTTCGGGCATTTACCTATTTTAACCTGGTTCGCTTATTTGGTGAAATTCCATTACATACCACTGAGGTTGTCAATCCAGCGGATGCTTTTAAAGATGGAAAAGCCACGGTAGAGGAAGTTTATGCCTTTATCCTTCAGGACGCGAAAGATGCCGTTGCTAGCCTCCCTGATAATTATGATAGCAATAATTTGGGTAGAATAACCAAGGGAGCTGCCTTAACGCTATTGGGTGATATACATTTAACCCGTAAACAATACCCCGAAGCGGTTGCCGCTTTCCAAGAGGTTAAAACATTAGGGTATTCTTTATTGCCTGATTATGCCAATTGCTTTAGTCCAAATGCTAAAAATAATGTTGAATCTATTTTTGAAATACAATATGATCAATCTATTGAAGGAGAAAATAGTAATTTTATTTATATGTTCGGACCACGGGATGCAAAAGTTAAATTAGTTGGGTTTACCGGGAATTTAGGCGGAAGTAATATTCCGACACCAAGTCTTTATAATTTGTATGAAGCGGGTGACCAAAGAAGGGATAAATCTATTGCTTTGTTTGATGATCCGACAAGTGCCAATTATCAAGAATCGAAAGGTTTCGATGGGAAAATGCCTTATATTAAAAAATATTATCATGCCCCTTATATTGAGGATGGACGCTCGAATGAAAATCTCCCAATTTACCGCTATGGTCATGTGTTATTATTATTGGCAGAAGCACAGAATGAAGCTGGTTCAGGAGATCCACTTGTCAACGTAAATTTGGTACGCAAAAGAGCGGGATTGACTCCTTTGGCAGGTTTGTCAAAAGACGCCTTAAGAACAGCAATTGCGAAAGAACAGCGCTTGGAGGTTGCCTTTGAGAATCACCGTTGGTTCCAGCTATTGAGAACAGGGGAGGCACTTGAGGTGATGAATGCCCATGGGGAACAAGAGAAGAAACGACTTTCTCGGTTAAGCGCGGCGTCTTATAAAGTCGAGCCATTTAAGCTTTTATTTCCAATTCCACAAAGAGAAGTGCAGGTCAATGGAATTGAACAAAATCCCGGCTATTAAAAGAGAACAAAATCTAAAACGCTATAATTCATTTAAAAATCAAAAATGAGAAAAATTAGAAATGTACAGTTAGTGTTGCTCTCCACCTTGCTGTTATTACTCACGGGGGCGTGCAATAAGCCCCTCAAAGAAGAAGCTGTAGAGGATGACAATCCTAAAACTAAGAAAATTGTTTTGCCGGAAGGTTTTGCAATTGATCACATCTACAGTCCATCGGATAATAAGCAAGGATCTTGGGTGTCAATGGCTTTTGATGATAAGGGAAGAATGATCGCATCAGATCAATATGGAGGGTTGTTCAGAATTGAGTTGCCACCCATTGGATCGGATACCACCATTAAACCTAAAATTGAAAAGTTAGAAATTCCTACTGATAACCCCGCAGATACAAGTCAAAAAACTGTAGGAATGGGATTTGCTCAAGGTTTATTATGGGCTTACAACAGTTTATATGTGATGGTGAATCACCGTCCAAATGAAAACCTATCTAAAGGATCTGGACTGTATCGCCTACAGGATACTGATAATGATGATAAGTTGGATAAAACCACCCAGCTATTAGCATTGGATGGCGAAGGCGAACATGGACCCCACAGTATTGTTTTGGGGCCTGATTCAGCAATCTATGTTGTAGCAGGTAATTTTACCAAAATACCGGAAATGGATGTTTACAGATCAAAACCGGCTGATAAGGTCGATAATTTGATACCTTATATTCTTGATACCCATGGACATGATTCTGACTCTCATTTAAACGGGGGCTGGATAGCAAAAACAGATGCTGAGGGCAAATCCTGGGAATTGATCGCTAGTGGTATGCGGAATACCTTTGACATAGCGTTTAATAACGATGGAGAATTGTTTGCTTACGATTCGGATATGGAATGGGATTTTGGAATGCCATGGTATAGACCGACTCGTATCTTACATGTCACCAGCGGAGCAGAATTTGGCTGGAGAAAAGGCGATGCGAAGTGGGATGCTAATTTCCTGGATAACCTACCGGCTGTTTTAAATATTGGTCAAGGTTCACCGACGAACTTCATCAATCCATACAACGCCAAATTTCCTGATAAATACCGTAATAGTTTATTGGCATTCGATTGGAGCTTTGGTATCATTTACAGTATACAATTAACGCCTAAAGGTGCAAGTTATGAAGCGAAAGCGGAAGAATTTATTTCCGGATCGCCTCTACCATTGACTGATGGTGCCATAGGTCCTGATGGTGCGCTATATTTTCTTACAGGCGGAAGAAGACTAGAATCCGACCTTTACCGCGTTTATCATAAAGATGCTAACAAGTTTGAAGAAGAGCCTGCAAAGAAAGATCCAAATGCTGAGATCAAGTTGCGCCGGGAAATTGAACAATATCACCGTGCTTCTGCGCCAGGAACCGCGGAGAAAGTTTGGGAATATTTAGGACACAATGATCGTCATATTCGCTATGCTGCACGCGTGGCATTAGAGCATCAGCCTTTTCAATCATGGAAAGAGTTAGTTTTGAAGGAACGTAATGTAGTGCGTTTAACAGAAGCTATGGTCGCTGTTGCACATGTTGCTGATCCATCTTTTACACCGACGATCATTAATAAATTAGCTACTATACCAATAGAGAAGTTAACTCCTGCTATGTTGGATCATTTATTACGAGTTTATGAAATTGTAATTTCGCGGAATGGAAAACTAACAGGTCCTGCTGCTGTCGCATTAAGGGAACGTCTGGAATCATTGTTTCCAGCGAAGTCCAACTATTTAAATAGACAGTTGGTTAAATTATTAATTTCTCTGGATAGTGAACCAGCAGTGAAAAAAGCCTTAGCACTATTAGCTAATGCGCAGGATGATACCGCACAAACGAATTTCATGAGTTCTTCAGATTTAATTCTGAGAAATCCACAGTATGGATTGGATATTGCGGATATGTTGGCCAATATTCCGCCAGCTCAACAAATTTTCCTAGCCACCGCTTTAAGTGAAGCAAGTGTGGGATGGACTCCCGAATTGCGTGAGGAATATTTTAAATGGTTTTATAAAGGTTTTGGTTTTAAAGGAGGAAACAGTTATATCGGATTTATCGATAATGCTCGGAAAATGGCATTAAAACATGTGCCACAAGATCAGCTTGCCATGTATAGCAAGATGTCTGGAGATTCGTTAGTAAATCAGGCGGGTAACCGTTTGTCTACCAATGTGGTGCCACCGAAAGGTCCAGGCAGAAACTGGGAAGTAGATACTGCTTTGAAGTACTTGGATTTAAATAAGACTACCGCTGATTTTAAGCGTGGTAAGGAATTATTCATTGCTGTGAAATGTGCGTCTTGTCATACCATTAAGGGTGAGGGCGGATCAGTGGGGCCAGATCTTACACAATTAGGTACTCGATTTTCTAAACGAGATATGTTAGAGGCAATTGTTGAACCTAATAAAGTTATTTCTGATCAGTATGAATCGAAAGTATTCAATATGAAAGATGGTACTACGGCAGTGGGACGTTTGATGAGTGAAGATGAAAATAATTATGTGATCTCACAAAATCCATATGCTCCTACTAAAACAAAAAATATCCTTAAAAAAGATGTTAAATCGATGAATCGTTCAGAAATATCCATTATGCCTCCAGGTACATTGAATGTAATGAGCGAAGAAGAATTGAGAGACATCATGGCCTTCTTAATGTCAGGAGGTAACGAGAACAGCGAGGTTTATAAAAGTAAAAATTAACATATTGGATTTTTCAAAGAGTGACTGGTTGAATAAAGTGTCTAATCTGGCACAAGTGGGTGGTATCGAAACCTCCGTTTTAGATAACGGCAAAGGTAGGGGTACGCGCATTGCCTGGATAAATACAGGTGCAGGGTTTCGTTTTAAAGTTGTCATTGACCGGGCAATGGATATCGGAGATGCTTTTTTCAACCAGTACAATTTGAGCTGGATCAGCAGGTTAGGGGTCACAGGCCCTCAGCCATTAGCTGATAAAGGAACAGATTGGTTGCGTACATTTTCAGGCGGATTATTGGTTACATGCGGACTGACCCATGTTGGCGGACCTGAAGAAGATGAATATGGATCTCGTGGTCTCCACGATCAGATAAGCAACACGCCTGCAGAAATAATTCAAATCAAACAACCTGACCCGCTCAATGGTGATTTAGAAATGTCCATTACCGGGAAAATGATTCAGGGTCATCCACTCGGAGGCTTGCTTGAATTAACGCGCACGATCCGTTGTACCCTAGGCAATCCCACCATTTACATCGACGATCAAGTTCAAAACATCGGAAATGTAGATTCTCCACATATGCTATTATATCATTTTAATTTTGGTTGGCCGTTTATTGATTCAGGTACGAAATTATTATGGGAAGGAAAATGGGAACCGAGAGAATCAGGCGCTGATAATAAAATATTTAAAGAAGGTAACGACTTCAAAACATGCCAGGAGCCCAGAGAAGATCACAACGGTTCCGGGGAAGAGGCGGTTATAATCAAACCAAATTGTGACAATGAAGGTTTTAGTAAATGTGGTATATTTAATGCAAACCTAGGTTTTGCTGTAGAACTGGCTTTTAAGAATGAACAACTTCCTTGGTTAACCAATTGGCAACATTGGGGTCATGGTGAATATGTTACAGGTCTAGAACCTGGCACCAATCCACCCTTAGGTCAAAAATTGATGCGTAAACGTAAGGAACTACTTTTTCTTAAGCCTAATGAAAAGAAAATATACAATCTAACGTTAGCTATTTTAAGCAATCCTGAAGCTATTCAGAAATTTGTAAACAACATATAAAACCTATAAATTTTTTTTTAATGGAAAATATAGAAAAAGCTTTTAAACAAGGTAAAGGAATATTCAGATTAGCACCAACCTGGGTGCCAAGATCATTTTGTGTACCAGGTCGAAGAATTAAATTGCATCCTGATGATTATTATGTATTAGGTGGCGAAAGAGGTGGTATTGATGAACGGTGGTTATCTTCCACTACCCCGGCGAAGAATGGTCCGTTAACGGGTGAATTCGAAGGGTTAAGCTTTGTCGTTTATGAAGAAAACGGGCAAACAACCCAAATTCTTTTATCCGATTGTGTAGAACATTTAAAAGGCCGATTAGTTGGTGAGAAAATATGGGACGAATATAAATCTTGGCCTATGTATTCTAAGTTTTTCGACAATATGGGACCTTTACCTCATCATATTCATCACAATGATGAAAAGGCGGCATTAATTGGTCAAGCTGGAAAACCAGAAGCGTATTACTTCCCGCCTCAGCTGAATAACCATGGAGGTGATTTTCCCTATACTTTTATGGGAATTGCGCCGGGTACCCCCAAAGAAAAGATTAAAGAATGTTTAGAAAACTTCTCCAAAGGTGATAATAAAATAACAAACTATTCGCAAGCATATCGACTTGAACCTGGGACGGGCTGGGATGTACCTCCGGGGTTATTACACGCCCCAGGTAGTATGTGTACTTATGAACCACAAAAGGCATCAGACGTTTTTGCTATGTATCAATCGTTAGTTAATGAAGCAATTATTCCAGAAGAATTACTTTGGAAAGGAGTTCCGGAGGAAAGTGAAGGTGATTTTGACGCTTTAATGGATATCATTGACTGGGATTTAAATGTTGATCCAAATATGATGGCAAATAGGTTTATGAATCCTATTGATGTGCATGATGAAAAGGAAATGGAAAAGCAGGGTTATAGTGAGAAGTGGATTTGTTATAAATCAACAGCTTTTAGCGCCAAAGAATTAACCATTTATCCAGGGCAAACAGTTACCATTACAGATGGTGCGGCTTATGGCTTAATCATGATGCAAGGATATGGTAAATTAAATGACTGGACTTTAGAAACTCCATCCTCTATTCGTTTTGGACAATTAACATTTGATGAGTATTTTGTATCTGAAGAGGCCGCTAAAAAAGGGGTTGTAGTTCAGAATAATTCGAGTGTGGATCCAATTGTGATGTTAAAGCACTTTGGTCCTAATAACCCAGATTTAGTGATAAAAAAATAATCCATAAATTTAAACAATCATTATGAGCAATAACAATTTTCCAAAATTGCACAATGCTACTTGGCCTGGCATTGTGGGTAAAGGTGACCAGGAGCCAATTATTACATTGGATGAACTTTTGGAAAAAACCGCTAATGCAAATGTCAATGGGGTGAAGTTTGATGGGATTGATTTAGGACTTTTTGACTCTCACGTTAAACTTGATAGTTCAGATGATAATGTAAGCGCTATTGTGGATCAAGTAGGCGCTTATGGACTTGAAATCGGCACCCTGGTTGCACCAATCTGGCCTCCTGACGGAGGGTCCGCTATGGGCTCGCAAAAGGATAGAGATCAATTTATTGAGGTTGTAAAGAAAGCGTGTGAGATTGGATATAAACTAAGGAAGCAGGGAATAAGGACGGCAAATGTGGTCCGGATTGACTCTGCGACCGGGGTGGAGGATTGGGCAAAGAATCCCATTGAAAACACTAAAATAATTGCGGATACATTTCGTAAGGCTTGTGATGTTGCAGCCGAATATGGCGAGCGTTTAGCCGCTGAAGGTGAAATTTGTTGGGGCGGAATGCATAGCTGGAAAAGTATGTTGGATACGCTGGAGTTGGTCGATAGAGACAATATTGGTTTTCAAGCTGATATGTCGCACACCTTCTTGTATCTCTTAGGCTATAATGCCCCAGAAGATCGCATTCTTAAACCTGATTTTAAATGGGAAGATAGGGAAGAGTTGGAAAGAGGGCTAAAATTCCTTACCTCTAAGTTATCCCCCTGGACCATAGATTTCCACGTTGCCCAAAACGACGGTACTGTATTTGGTTCGGGTTCTCACGACAAAACCGGAAGACATTGTTTACCAACTGACCCGAATGGGCGATTGGATATTGTCAAAGATGCGGGTTTTTGGTTACGTGATCAATCTGGCAATTTAACTAGGAAATTTAATCACATTTGTTGGGATGGCTGTATGTTTCCTAACGAAGTTATGCATCAGTCGGAAACATGGAATTCTATTTTGGAGACCATGATTAAAGTTAGAGAATCTCACGGCTGGTCAGCATAAAATAAAGCATTTATTTGGTATGAAGAAAAAAGAATTGAGAATTGGATTAATAGGTTGCGGTTTTATGGGAAGAACACACTCGAATGGTTATAAGCGAGTGCCTAATTTTTTCCCTGATTTGGCCTATGTTCCTGTATTAAAGGCAGTTTGTTCACGTAGTGAAGAAAAAGTAAAAGCATTTGCAGAACAATGGGGTTACGAATCCTATGAAACGGATTGGAAGAAAATGCTTGAGCGGGATGATATAGATGCTATTGACATTTGTACACCTAATAATATGCATCAAGAAATTGCTGTTGCTGCAGCTGCAGCTGGAAAAATGGTTTTATGTGAAAAGCCACTTTCTAGAACATTAAAAGAAGGTGAATTGATGGTCCAGGCGGTAGAGAAAGCGCAGGTTAAAAATACAATCTGGTATAATTACCGAAGATTACCTGCTGTAACCCTTGCTAAACAAATTGTTGATAGTGGTAAATTAGGTAAGATTTTTCATTACCGTACTAATTTCCTGCAAGATTGGACAATCAATGAGAATTTACCGCAAGGGGGAGCTGCTTTTTGGCGGATGGATGCGGAGGCTGCTGGTTCTGGAGTAACAGGTGATTTATTAGCCCATTGTATTGATTTAGCGATGTGGTTAAATGGGGGCATTAAGGATGTCTCTTCGATGACTGAAATTTTCGTTAAAGAAAGGATGCATGAGGAAACCGGGAAAATGGAAGAGGTGAAAATCGATGATGCGTGTTTGTTTCATTGTCACTTTGACAATGGTTCGCTAGGTTTATTTGAATCTACTCGCTACGCTCGCGGACACAAAGCTTTATTTACATTTGAAATCAATGGTGAACACGGATCTTTGCGTTGGGATTTACATGATTTAAATCGCTTGGAGTTCTTTGACAATGCTGATGATTCCACAGTGAGAGGCTGGCGTTCTATCCACGTAACGGATGGTGATCAACCTTACATGGACAAATGGTGGGTTCCAGGACTTTCTCTTGGTTATGAACATTCTTTTGTTCACCAAGTTGCTGATTTTTTGAAATCAGTTGAAACCGGCAAGGAATGCCATCCTACTTTTAAGGATGCTTATGAAACCCAAAAAGTATGTGAAGCCGTACTATCTTCTGCAAAACATAGACGTTGGGAAGATACGCAAGTGCAGTGGAAAGATTAACACGATATTCAATGAATAAAAATATGAATAAGAAATTAAAATTTAGTACTTTCAGCCTAGCTGCTGTGTTATTATTAGCTAGCTGCAATGGTACGGCCCAGCAAGCTGATGAAAAGACAGCAAATCAGGACTCTACAGAACAAACTGGTGATTTTGTCCCGATGTTCGATGCCAACTCTTTATCGGGATGGGAAGGAGATTCATTGATTTGGAATATGCATGACGGGGTATTAACAGGTGAAATAAAAGCAGACGCTGAGCCATTAAAGAATAATACCTTCCTGATTTGGAAAGGCGGGGAAGTGGGTGATTTTACATTGAAATCGCAATTTCGTATTTCAGCAGACGGTAATAGTGGGATTAATTACAGGAGTGAACGCTTAAGTGATCCTGTCTTTGCGTTAAAAGGTTATCAGGCGGATATAGATGGTAAACATAACTATACAGGTCAGAATTATGAAGAACGTAAAAGGACGACATTAGCTTACCGTGGTCAGCGAACGGAAATACCAAATCCTACGGCCGAAAATAAAGGTGAATCGTCCGGTAATGCTTGGTCTTCGTTAATTGTAACTGATACGGTAGCAACAGATTCAGAACTTAGTGCTGCCATCAAAGCGGACGACTGGAATGATATCGAAATTGTTGCCCAAGGAAATAAATTGTCTCATTTTATCAATGGACAATTAATCTCTGAGGTCATTGATAATGACTTGGAGAATCGAATGGAAAAAGGTTTCATTGGTGTACAGGTTCATGTAGGACCGCCGATGAAAATTGAATATAAAGATATGCAAATCAAAATCCTAAAATAAGATTATATTATAAGGGTGAGAGCATAAATGTAATAGCTATGAAGTTGAATGATAAAGTGATCGAGCAGCTAATGCAAAACTTAAACTCCCAAGAGAGAGCCTATTTAGCATTAGCCAGCGAAGAAATTAAAAAGGATTATAAAGCACATTTTATTCGCTTATTTTCTACCTTAAATCGTAGGTTATCACTGGAAAACAGAGAGAAAATTATCAGCATCCCCAACCCAGGGGATGCTGAAATGCTTATAATAGATAACTGGAATATTTTGCGATTAGCAAGAGTGTGGTTAGTGAGTTTAATTCAGGATGAGAAAGAAGCGTATTTTAAATTTATTGATAAATTATTCACCTATGCGGATATCCAAGAGTTAGTGGCTTTATATTCTTCCTTAAGCATTCTGGATTTCCCAGAGGTTTGGCAACAAAGATGTCAAGAGGGAATCCGTAATAATATTGGCTCTGTGCAACAGGCTATTATAGAAAATAATAAATATCCATTTTATCATTTACCGCAAGAGGCGTGGAATCAGCTCGTGCTTAAAAGCTTTTTTACAGAAAAAAACATTTTAAATATTTATGGTTTATTTGAAAAAAATAATGAATCTTTATCCGAATCTATAATTGATTATATTTACGAACGTGATTCAGCAAATCGGGAAATATATGCCTTATTATGGTTATTGGCAAAAGATAACCTGCCACCTAGAGCACGAAAAATCTTACTGAAAAATGAAGTTGAATTCTTGGAAGATATAAAAAAATTAGAGAAGAAGGACCTGATGGATATGGCCTTAAAGCTATTGGAAGAGATTAAAAGCAGCAGCGTATGTGTACAGAATTAAATAGGGATTTTGCTCAAATGGGTAAGCCCATGCCTTTGGATTTAGAAATTATAAAGGGGATGAAATTTGTTGATCCTCATATTCATATGGTATCTCGAACAACGGATGATTATCAAGCATTGTTTGATGCTGGTGTATTGGTTGTGATTGAACCTGCATTTTGGGTAGGACAACCAAGGACTGGTCTTGATACGTTTAAAGATTATTATAGTAGTTTAATTGGTTGGGAAAGGTTTCGTGCTTCCCAATTTGGCATTAGACACTTTTGCACCATTGGATTAAACTCCAGAGAGGCAAATAACGAACCATTAGCAGAACAGGTAATGGATTTACTATCCCATTTCATCTATAAAGAAGGCGTATTGGGTATTGGTGAGATTGGTTTTGATGATCAAACTGCTGCTGAAGAAAAATATTATAGAGCACAATTGGAACTGGCCAAAGAAGCGCAAATTCCTGTTCAGGTCCATACACCACACCGAGATAAAACTCGGGGAACCACTCGCAGCATGGATATTGCCTTAGAACACGGATTAGATCCCTCTATGGTGATTATTGATCATAATTCGGAGGAAACCGTTAAGGAAGTTCTTGATCGAGGATTTTGGGCTGGTTTTACTATTTATCCTTTTACAAAAATGGGTAATGAACGTATGGTCGATATTGTGAAAACCTACGGTTCTGACCGAATCATGGTGAATTCAGCCGCAGATTGGGGAATTAGTGATCCTTTGGCCGTACCTAAAACTGCCGCATTAATGTTGCAAAAACAACTTGATGTGAAAGATGTAGAAAAAGTAACTTACAGCAATGCATTAGCGGCATTTCAAGTAAGTAAACATATTAATCTGGAGTTATTAAATGAAACGTTACAGGCAGATCCTACTGAAAAGTTTCAAGGAAATACAATCTTAAGAGGAGGCCAGCAACCAAAGTTAGATAAAAGTTCGATTATTATTTCATAAGACTCTTATTTGATGAAGGCTTGGATTCAACTTATTAGACCCTCCAATACGCTGACAGCAATATCAGATGTTTTAGCGGGCGTAGCATTAGCTTGTTTAGTAATTCAAGCTGCTCTTCCGGACGCTATTTCTTTGATTTTGATTAGTATTTCCAGTATGCTCCTATATGTGGGAGGCATTGTTTTTAACGATGTTTTCGATGCGAAATTGGATGCAATTGAGCGACCAGAACGACCTATCCCATCGGGAAGAACGCCTAAAACTTCAGCTGTATTACTGGCTAGCACGGCCTTTATTTTAGGTTGTTTGCTTTCCTTATTTATAAATTATCATACCTTTTTCATAGCCTTGGCTATAGCTGGTATGTGCTTACTTTACAACCGTTATGCAAAGCACCACTTTATAATGGGTCCCATTGTTATGGGCGCTTGCCGCGGACTGAACTTATTACTTGGATTATCATTTTTTCCAGAGGCACTGTCGTACTGGCCAATAGGGCTTATACCTGTTGTTTATATTGCCTCGGTAACCAATATAAGTCGGGGAGAAGTGTATGGAAATAATAAAACAGCCATGTTAGTATCCGTATTTTTATACGCTATTGTTGTATTAACCTTATTATCTTTTACGTTCATAAGTAAAAACTACTTTGCATTAGTTTTTATTGCAGCGTTTGTTTTTATGATTTTTAGGCCCTTACTTAAGGCACTAAGATCATTAGATCCTATGGATGTTCGATCTGCTGTGAAATCAGGGGTTCTAGCCTTAATTCTGATGAATGCGAGTTGGATTGCTATTTCAGGATTTTGGTTATTAGCGCTGGGAGTATGTGTGACACTCCCTATTTCGATTTTTTTAGCAAAAAGATACGCCGTAACTTAATAAAAATTTAAAATCATGGACCGTGTATTGAAACAAAGTTTTACTATAAACTATAACTACGATATTTTTTTTACAGAAGACCTTTTCGCTCTTTCCAACCGTTCATTTGGAGATTTTCTGCTACATCATAGAAATCCTGAGTTTAAACAAAAGGTGCTCTTTGTCATTGATGAATCTGTTTGGAACAGTTTTCCTCATTTGGGTGCTGCTATTATTGCTTATTTTAAGGGGCTTACTGCGATTGAGTTAATCAGTGATCCTGTTATAATTGCAGGTGGAGAATATTGTAAGAATTCGCCGGTTTCACTAGACTCCATTGTGCAAGCTGTGGATCATTATGGTGTTGATCGACATTCCTATATTGTAGGGATTGGTGGCGGTGCGTTGCTAGATCTAGTAGGTTATGCAGCAGCAATCTCACATCGAGGTATTCGTCATATCCGGATACCGACAACAGTACTTTCTCAAAATGATTCAGGAGTCGGCGTTAAAAATTCGGTCAATTATCAAGGAAAGAAAAACTTTCTTGGAACTTTCACACCCGCTATTGCTGTTTTTAATGATTTTAATTTCTTGCAAACACTCAGTGACCGTTTTTGGGTAGCAGGTATATCAGAAGCAATTAAAGTTGCCTTAATTAAGGATTTGGACTTTTTTGAATGGATTGAAAAAAATGCTTCCCTTTTAGCTACACATGGATCTCAGGAAATGAAAGATTTAATTTTTCATTGTGCTGATTTACACCTAACGCATATTCGAAATGGTGATCCATTTGAGTTGGGATCTTCCAGACCATTGGATTTTGGTCATTGGAGTGCCCATAAACTGGAACAAATGACGAATTTTGAACTTTTGCATGGTGAGGCAGTGGCAATTGGTTTGGCCATCGACGTTTATTATTCGTATTTGATCGGTAACTTGACCGAAACTCAAGCAGAGAGAGTTATTAAGCTAATTCATACGCTTGGTCTACCCATTTATCACCCTATGCTTGATTCAGTCGAGAACAGAAAAGTATTACTTGCTGGCTTGCTTGATTTTCAAGAACACTTAGGTGGTAGATTAACCATTGTTTTACTGGAGAAATTAGGAAAAGGAAAGGATTATCATGAATTGGATTTTACGTTGATTCATGATACCTTGGATTTTCTTAAGATTTGCGAACCAACCCTTAATAATTTGCATGAAATTAGCTAATACACATTTATCATACTGCACAAATATACATGGGGGAGAATCGTGGGCAGATCATTTTTATCAACTCAAAACATCGGTTCCTACTATAAAAAAAACCGTTGCACCTGATCAGTCATTTGGACTGGGTTTACGTTTATCAGCTCAAGCGGTAGCCGAATTAAGCACGCCCGCAGTGCTTAATGAATTTATGAGTTGGCTAGATGATCATGATCTCTATGTCTTTACCCTAAACGGTTTTCCGTACGGCGATTTTCATCTCAAGGCTGTTAAGGACAAAGTACATTATCCAGATTGGACAAGTACAGCACGATTAGATTACACAAAAAAATTAGTAGATGTTTTAGCCCTTTTATTAAAAGAGGATTGTCCCGGGGGCATATCTACATCCCCCTTGTCTTATCGTTATTGGTTTGCAGAAAATTCCACTGAATGGGTTCAAATGAGGGAAAAATCGACCGATCATGTTATTCAAATTGCCGATTATTTGTATCAGAAGGAAAACCAGACCGATCGTTATATCCACCTGGATATAGAACCAGAACCCGATGGTGTTTTGGAAGATGGTCGTGAGTTTATCGACTGGTACCAAAAGGAATTGCTAGAACAAGCTTACCGTTATTTCGAACGGAATTATGGATTTGATCAAGCTCGTACACTTTCTTTAATGAATCGATACATTTGTATTTGTTATGATGTATGTCATTTTGCTTTAGAATTTGAAAACCATCAAGAAATTATTGCTGAATTAACTAGTTTAGGAATTCAGATTGGAAAATTTCAGATTAGTTCTGCTTTAAAAATCAGTTTGTCTGATAATATGGCCGATCGAATGGATAAAAAACTAATTCTTCAAGAATTTGATGAGCCGATTTATTTGCATCAGGTAATTGCAAAAACCACTGGGGGTGGGCTTACGAAATATCGTGATTTATCAGAAGCTTTAGCGGATATCCAGCAAGTGGATCATATCGAGTGGAGAAGTCATTTTCACGTTCCCATATTTTTGGAGAATTATGGTGTAATTTCTTCTACACAATCAGATATTATTGACGTATTGAACTTGCAAAATGATCAACCAAGGACCAACCATATTGAAGTGGAAACATACACCTGGAACGTCCTTCCAAAAGCATTACAAATTCCAATAGAAAATTCTATTTCTCGTGAAATTAATTGGCTATTGGATCACTTAAAAAAATAAGATGAATAGAATTGCCGTAATTGATGTTGTTGGACTGTCTACCTCTATTATTGGAGAAAACACACCATTTATAAAAAGATATAGTGAAGAAAATGCTATAAAAAAGATAAAACCCGTTTTACCAGCCTTGACAACTTCTGCACAATCCACTTATTTGACTGGATCTACACCAAGTGAGCACGGAATTGTGGGTAATGGATGGTACGATCATCGGGATGCTGAGGTTAAATTCTGGAAGCAGTCTGGGAAACTAGTCGAAAGCGAGAGTATTTGGGTTAGTGCAAAAAAAATTGATCCGAAGTTTACTTGTGCACAAATGTTTTGGTGGTACAATATGTACAACGAAGCTGATTATTCGGTTACCCCGAGACCTAATTATTTAGCTGATGGACGGAAGGTGCCAGATTGTTATGCATATCCCAGTTCCTTACGCGATGAACTAACTGAAAAGTTTGGAAAATTCCCTTTGTTTAATTTTTGGGGACCCAATGCCAATATTACCTCTTCTAAATGGATTGCGGATGCATCGATGTATGTCGAGCAGACTCATCAACCTACATTAAATTTAATTTATCTGCCACATTTAGATTATTGCCTTCAGAAGTTTGGTCCTAATAGTGCAGCTATTGCAACGGAACTTCAGCAAATTGACAAACTTGTTGAATCCCTTGTGTTATTTTTTGAAAGTAGAGATGTAGAGGTGGTCCTTTTATCTGAATATGGCATTTCACCTGTTAATAATCCAATTCATATCAACCGTATCTTGCGAAATGAAGGCTTGTTGGCTATTCGTCATGAACGTGGCCTAGAGCTGTTGGATGCAGGTGCTTCCGATGCCTTTGCGGTAGCTGACCATCAAATTGCGCATATTTATACTAAAAATGATGATATTAAGGAAAGAATTAAGTCCTTATTAAAGGGGGTTACAGGCATTACCCATATTTTGGATAAAACGGATCAAAAAGCCCATGGAATAGCGCATGATCGTTCCGGGGATTTAGTCATTTTGAGTGATCAGAATTCCTGGTTTACTTATTATTTTTGGCTACAGGATGAACTCGCTCCGGATTATGCCCGCATGGTGGATATTCATAAAAAACCAGGATATGATCCTGTGGAAATGTTTATGAGCTCTAAATCTAGGGCACTCACGAAGTTATTACTGAAAAAAATTGGATTCCGTGCCATCTTAGATATTACCCCTTTAGATGCAAATTTGGTTAAAGGATCACACGGTATTACGGATGTAAGTGAAGAATATTTCCCAGTTTTTATTGGGAATTCACCCGTTGAGACAGCATATGTGGAGGCGACAGATATTAAACAAATGCTATTAAACAAAATATTTTCTTAATCGCTACACATAGAGCGGTTCTTATTGCAAAACTCCTCAGCTGTATGTCATTTAGCTACATACCGCTTGAGGATTTCTTTTTTTTTGTCAATCTATACGGCTTTTTGTTAACTAATTTCTGATTTCTCCCGATTTTAATGATGTCCTGCGCTATCATTTATCATGAGGGTGCAGGATAGTCGTGTCAATTCGGATTAATATATTTAACCAATATTGCCAAGTCAAACCTTATTTTATCATGAATACTAATCAACTGTTACTTTTAATTTGCTGTTTATTTTTTAGTAATAACCTCGTTCAGGGACAACATAAATTGAGCGATCAAGCGAAACATATAAGCCCCCTGACAAGGGAATATGTGTATCCGAGCCGAATTATTTGGCAGCAAGGGGATATACAAAAGGGTGAAAATATACTTTTGGATGGGGATGGACAAGCAAATTTGACCAATGACCAAATTACAATTTTGAAAAATAAAGGTAATACAACAAGTTCCATTCTACTGGATTTTGGGAAAGAATTAAATGGTTCAGTTGAAATTGTGACCGGTATGTGGGGAGGTTCCAATACCCCACGCAATGTCCGGATTCGTTTTGGTGAGTCCGTGAGCGAGGCCATGTCAAATATTGGCGATAAAGGCGCAACAAATGATCATGCTATGCGCGATTTCAATATGAAACTACCCTGGTTAGGAAAAAATCAAAGTGGTGAATCTGGTTTCAGGTTCGTACGTATAGACTTTTTGGATCCAGATGCGGAATTGCATTTACGAGAAGTTCGCGTGATTTCAACCTACCGTGATATTCCTTATATCGGTACTTTTAAAAGTAGCGATGAGCGTCTCAATAAGATTTGGGATGTAGGTGCTTATACTGTGCATTTAAACATGCAGGATTACTTGTGGGATGCAATCAAAAGAGATCGATTAGTTTGGGTGGGTGATTTACACCCCGAGGTTGCTACAGTGAATACGGTGTTTGGTTATAATGAGGTGGTTCCAAAAAGCCTGGATCTAGCACGGGAATCAACACCTTTACCAGGTTGGATGTGTGGAATCAGTACCTATTCCATGTGGTGGATCGTACTACATTACGATTGGTACATGGCGCATGGTGATTTAGCCTACTTAGAGGCTCAAAAACCTTATTTGCAAAAACTAGTTAAACAAATTCTAAGTAAGGTAGTAGATGGGAAAGAACAGATGGATGGTACTAGATTTTTAGATTGGCCATCGAGTGAAGATAGTTTAGCCGTACATGCAGGTTTACAGGCGATGACTATTCTCTCCTTGGAGAAGGCCTCAAAAATAAGTGAATTTTTAAATGACAAGGCGACACAGGAATTGTGTGATCAAGCGGTTTCAAAGATGAGAAAAGTCGTACCGGAGCATAACAATTCCAAACAAGCTGCCGCCTTAATGTCATTAGTTGGATTAATGGATAAGAATCAAGCCTATGAGGAGGTATTAAAAGTGGGTGGCGCTAAAAATTTCTCTACGTTTTATGGCTATTATATGCTGGAGGCTATGGCAAAAGCTGGGAAATATAATGAAGCTATGGATATTATTTCTGAATACTGGGGCGCTATGCTTGATTTAGGGGCGACGACGTTTTGGGAGGATTTTAATATGGAGTGGTTACCTAATGCCAGTCGTATAGACGAATTGGTGCCAGCTGGGAAAGTGGATATTCATGGTGATTTTGGTGCATATTGTTATGTTGGACATCGCCATAGCTTGGCCCATGGATGGGCTTCTGGTCCAACTATATGGCTTTCAGAACATGTGTTAGGTATTAAAGTGGCAGAACCAGGGGGTAGGGCATATACGATAAGACCGAATTTGGGTCATTTAACCTTTGCTGAAGGAACATTCCCTACCAAATACGGCGTAATACACGTTAAACACACCAAAGACGCAAATGGTAAAGTAGTTTCGGAAATTGATGCACCTAAGGAAGTAAAAATTATAAGGTAATGAAGGGATATAATTATTTTTCTATTTATTTGCTGCTGATCGTTAACGTACTAAGTTCAGCAGCTTTTGGAGCGGACATTCTCCCCTCATATCTTCGTGTTGAGTATAAAGAAAATCCTTTTATTGATGAAACAGCGCCTCGATTAAGTTGGGAACTGCAAGGTAAAGGGTTTAATCAGTTTCAATCTGCTTATCGGGTTATCGTATCATCATCGCTTAAAAATATCCAAAATAATACCGGTGATTTATGGGATTCTAAAAAAGTTCAAAGTAATAAGACTAATCAAATAGTCTTTCAAGGGCAACCAATCCCATCAGGACAGCAGGTTTATTGGAAGGTCATGGTATGGGATCAGGAAGATCAACCAGGGAACTGGAGTACCTACGCAACCTGGGAAATGGCTAAACCCAATGCCGCTGATTGGCAGGCTAAATGGGTTGGTAAGGATTTAAATCACCTTGCCAAACCAGGCGAGTACCATTTACCTCCGTCCCCTTATATTCGCAAAGAAGTGCAGATTGAAAAAAAAATCAAATCGGCTAGACTTTACATCAGTTCACTAGGTTTGCATAATTTTTATATCAATGGGGAAAAAATAGGGAAGGATTATTTTGCCTCGGGTTGGACAGATTATAATAAACGCGTTTATTATAATGTATATGATGTTGGCGAACAGTTAAAAGCAGGAGAAAATGTATTTGGGGCTATTCTATCTAATGGTTGGTATGCTGGTTATTTGGGCTATGCGCTGCTAGTTGGTTCCCCGCAAGTAAATCAGTTTTATGGTAAGTTTCCTTTATTAAAGGCGCAGGTTGATATTCAATACGAAGACGGTTCAAATGAAGTTTTTTACACGGATCAGACTTGGAAAACAGGCGTAGGAGCAGTTCAGGAATCCGACTTTTTGGAAGGGGAAACCCATGATGCTAGCAAAGAACCACTAGGTTGGAATCTTCCAGGTTTTAATGATCAAAACTGGAGTGCTGTTCAAGAGTTTCCCAATCAGGAAAATCAGAAATTAGGTTTATATCCAAGTAATCCTGTTCAAGTGATTGAAGAGTTACCCGTTAAGTCCATAAACAAAATTGGCTCGGGGAAATATATTGTTGATTTTGGACAAAATTTCGCTGGGGTCATTCGTTTGAAACTTAAAGGGGCAAAAGGAGATTCCCTGGTTTTTAGGTATGGGGAAATGTTGCATACAGATGGTAGCTTAATGACGGAGAATTTAAGGAAAGCGCGAGGTATAGATACTTATGTGTTCTCGGGTGATTCCGAAGGAGAGGTTTGGAGCCCAAGTTTTACTTTTCATGGTTTTCAATATGTGGAAATATCAGGGTTGAAAGCTGAACCAGAACCAGACTTTCTGACGGGTTTAGCGATGAGTTCTAATCTCAAGGAAGTCGGAGACTTTAATTCTGATAATGATATGCTTAATCAGTTATATAGCAATATTGTATGGACGCAGCGAGCCAATTATTTAGATATCCCCACGGATTGTCCCCAGCGGGATGAAAGATTAGGTTGGACAGGTGATGCACAGATTTATATGCGTTCAGCAATTTTTAATACAGACGTTGCCCCTTTTCATAAGAAATGGATACAAGATTTAAATGATGCCCAATGGTCTAATGGTGCTTTCCCTATTTATGCACCAATGCCAGTCAATTCACAAAATGTGGCTGCAATAAGAGCGGATGATGCCTTTTCGCCAGGCTGGTCTGAGGCTGGAATCATCTGTACTTATGAAATATTTAACGCCTATAATGATCATCGTATTGTTAAAGAATCGCTTCCCTATATGACCAAATTTATGGAGTTCTTAAAAAAGAGAACTAAGGGGCATGTGCTAGTTGAGAGATCTTTTGAGGATGTAACTCCTAATGGGGGGTTTGGTGATTGGTTGTCAGTAGGTGATAAGACAAGCCCAGATATGCTCGCCACGATGTACTATTTTTATTGCAATAAACTCATGGCTGATATGTGTGCTGCCATTGGTGAACCGAATTTAGCGAAGTCTTATGAAAAGGAGATGGAATTAGTTAGTCAAGGCTTTAAAAAGCATTACATGGAAAGTGATGGAAGACTAAAAACCGATTCCAAGGTATATGGTAAGGCAGAAGGCTATGTGGAAGGAACTAATGGTTTCTATGGTCATACCCAAACTGCTTATGCTAATGCGCTTTATTTTGGTATTTTGGATCAGAAGGATACGCAACTGGCAGGTCAATTTCTAAGGGAGCTAGTCGCTCAAAACGGGGATAAACTCAGTACTGGATTTTTAGGATTTAAACCATTATTGCCAGCTTTATCTGCTTCAGGTTCGACCGATAAAGCTTATCAGTTAATGCTGAGTACTGAATATCCTTCGCTAGGGTATGAAGTAGTGAACGGAGCTACTTCAATTTGGGAGCGCTGGGATAGTTTTACAAAAGATAAAGGGTTCGTTCATAATGCGGCAATGAACTCTTTTAGTCATTATGCTTTTGGATCCGTCAATGAATGGATGTTTGAGAACATGATTGGTATCAAGTCGATTCAAAATGGATTTCAACAAATTATTATTAAACCTGAAATTGGTAATTATGGTATCAATAAGGTTCAGGGAAGCTATCGCTCGATCGCCGGTCAAATCAAAAGCTCTTGGTCCAAATCCGCTGATAAATTGACACAACAAATCGAAATTCCAGTTAATATTACGGCTTTTTGTTATGTTAAAGCGGCGAATCCTACAGCAATTTTAGTAAATGGGAAAGCGCTAAATAAGCTTTCGTATGTTCAATCAGTCAGCCAAAAGGACGAGTATGTGATTATTGAATTAGGATCAGGAAAATATGAAATCAATGTTTCACAATAAACGGGCTAACTTATGCAAATGATCGCCTTTAAAATGAAACTCAAAGCTGGTAATGAAGAGGAATACCTTCGACGACATCAAGCGATATGGCCAGCTTTAAAAGCTTTATTAGCGGAAAATGGAATTTATGATTATGCTATATTTCTTGATGAGGATACCTTGGATTTATTCGCGGTACAAAAACAGCAGGAAGATTATAATCAGGAAAGACTACAAGATAACGCGGTTATGAAAGAATGGTGGCTATATATGAAGGATTTGATGGAGACAAATTTGGATAATTCTCCCGTTTCTTTTCCATTAAAACAAGTTTTTTATTTACCTTAGGATGGAAAAGAGTATAAACCTATATCGAATTTCTGATCAAAACATGACTAGTAAGGTAAATAATTTTTTAAAAACTATTCAAATTAGTGATTTTTCTGCTACACCAAAATATCAGCAGTTAGCCAGTGCAATAATAGATGCCGTTAAGAATGGGACATTAGAAAAAGATGATATGTTGCCTTCCATTAATGAACTGAGTGTTTATGTAGATATTTCAAGGGATACCGTGGAAAAGGCGTATAAGTCGCTAAAAAATTCAGATGTTATTGCCTCAATTCCAGGTAAGGGTTATTACGTGGCAACGATCGATGTTAAACAAAGACAAAAAATAGCATTGTTACTCAATAAGCTAAGTGCTCATAAAAAGATTGTGTATGATTCTTTCGCACAAGAATTAAAGGATGATGCAGCTATTGACTTGTTTGTTTATAATAGTGATATTTCTTATCTGCGGACGCTGCTCGGGAATTTTACAAAAACCTACGATTATTATGTGTTATTTCCGCATTTTAAAGAAGGCCGTGATCAAGCCTCCGAGGTTATTAATAAGCTCATTCCCAAAGAGAAACTGGTTCTATTAGGGAAGTTTATTGACGATATTGCTGGGGATTTTCCGGCTGTTTATGAAAATTATGAAAAAGATATTTATGGGGCTTTGGAGGAAGCACTGCCTGCCTTGAGTAAATACGATACCATTAAATTAATCTTCCCTGATAATAGTGATTATCCGAAAGCCATTATAAAAGGTTTTTACAAATTTGCCCAACAATATGCCTTTAATCATAGCTTAGTCAGTGAGCTTGATAAGGAAAAAATATCCAACGGGACTTGTTATATCAATATTGCTGAAGATGATTTAGTCAAGTTACTGGATATGATTATTAGTAAAAAAAAGCAGATAGGGAAAGATGTTGGGGTGATATCCTACAATGAGACACCTTTGAAGCAGTTTATTTTGAATGGTATAACAACAATATCCACCGATTTTGAAAAGATGGGCAAATTGGCCGCTGAACTAATAAAAAATAAATCGAAAGACCATGTGGAAGTTCCATTTTATTTAAAACAGAGACCATCTGTTTAATTTTTGCGAACCTAATGGTTTAAATTCATCTTCACTAATAAATATAAACCATCAAATTCAATCCTGTCAATTTCAACCGAGTGACTGAAATTTTATTTTTGTAATGGGTATTCCTTAAATATTCCTTTGACTACGTCGGGTAACTGATTAATGGACTGCTCGGGTGTATTGATTTGGCCCGATCCTCTCGCTTGCCAAATTACAGAATCACTTTTTCGATCAACTGCCTCAATAATTAAATGGGAGTAGCGTACTTTTTCTTTTCCAATAGGATAGGAGGTGCCCATTCCCCAGCCCATACCCCAGCCCCAACCATAACCCCAAGGCCGACCCCAGCCCCAGCCGCCATACATGGAATTCCCATATACCAGCCGACTCTTATTATTTACTATAGATACATAACGGAAAAGAATGTCGGGGTTTTCTTTGCTATAGTTTAGTCCCCGGCTTTCAAGCTCCTTGTTTGCGGCAGAGAGAATGTTTTCGCGCGCGATATCGCCAGTGAAATAATTTTTTGAAAGAGAATCTACAGGAGGTAACCAACCATAGGTTTTATATTGGGAAAAATCTAAGCTTTGTACGCGAGTGGTATTATATTTATAACCACTGCAGGAGGCAATTAATAATACCATACCCGCTAGAAAAAAGGTCCATATCGTTTTCATAACTTCTGTTTTTTTAGTTAGACTACACTTGCTGCTAATGGTTTAATTTTAAAATGGGTATTTCATGACCAATGGCATAACGCGTCCACATCCAAATGCTTTTGCACTAACCCTAAGAATTGGGGGGGCTTGATACCTTTTAAATTCAGCATTGTTCAACAGCTTACTAACCCTTGAAACGACCGCTTCATCGAAACCCAGATGAATAATGTCCTCGAAGGATTTTTCATTTTCGATGAATTGGAAAAGGATAGCATCCAAGAGTGCATAATCTGGAAGTGAATCTGAATCTTTTTGGTCAGGTCTTAATTCTGCCGAAGGTGGTTTCACAATGGTGTTGATCGGAATGATCTCACGTTCACTGTTGATGTATTTAGCTAGTTGAAAGGCCTGCGTTTTATACACATCACCGATTACGCTTAGCGATCCCGCCATATCGCCATAAAGTGTACCATAACCGACTGCAGCTTCACTTTTATTGGATGTGTTTAAAACAATATGACCAAACTTATTAGATATAGCCATTAATAGCGTGCCTCTAGATCGCGCTTGTATATTCTCTTCTGTGGTGTCTTGGGGTAAGTTCATGAAAATATCGCTCAACGAATCCTCAAAGCTCCTTGCGATGTCTTTTATAGGAATAACCCGATGCTCACAACCAATGTTTTTTACTAAATCCAGCGCATCTTTAATGGAGTGGTCGCTAGAATAAATCGAGGGCATTAAAATACAAAGAACATTTTCTGCACCTATTGCTTGGGCAGCAAGTGCAGCAACTAAAGCCGAATCGAGACCACCTGATAAGCCCAGAACCGCTTTTTTGAATCCTGATTTGTTAAAATAATCCTTCAGACCCAATATGAGGGCATCATGAATTAAATTAATTTCCGAAAATTCTGTAGGCTCTACTGTTCCTTGTTCGTTCGTGAGGTCATTGTTTTCGAAATTTACATATTGTAAATCCTCTTGGAAGCTGTTTAATTCCAGTATTACATCTGCTTTTTTATTAAAGGCAAGCGAGCGGCCATCAAAAATAATATCGGTATGCGCTCCGATTTGATTGACATAAATCAAGGGCGCGTTTCCTTTTATCACGTTTCTGCTGAGAACGTTTCTTCTATTCTGAAAATGAGCATATGAAAATGGGGAAGCGGCTATATTAATGATCAAATCTGGTTTTTCTAAACTTAAATTCTGCATTAAATCGCCAACATAAGAGTTCGGTCCATCGTCATCCCATAGGTCCTCACAAATTGTTAAAGCGATTGTTTTGGATTGAAACTTGATGCAGTTAATCCGTGGACTAGGTTGAAAATATCGGTATTCATCAAAAACATCGTAATCAGGTAATAAGCTCTTGTAGACCGTTTGCGAAACTTGACCATTCTCTAGTAGTACAGCCGCGTTATAGAGTGGTTTTCCTTCTCCTTCCTGATTGACAATAGGCGCGCCGATGATACATGCGATATCCTTACATTGCGATGCGATCAGTTGTATGCTTTCGGTGCATTTTTTTAGAAAGCTAGCATTCCGTAATAAATCTTTTGCTGGATAACCTCCAATTGCAAGTTCAGCAAATACAATAAGATCTGCCCCTTCCGACTTGGCCTTCAAAATTGCGGCAATTATTTTTTGATTATTTTGTTCAAAATTTCCGATGTGGTAGTTTAGTTGCGCTAAAGCAATTTTCATATGCTGGACTTTTATTGTAAAATTAATAATTAATTTTGTGTATCACCTTATACTATATTGATGCGTACTTATTTTAAGTTATTTTTTCTGTTATCGGGCCTTATTTTATTTTCTTGTGACCAAGAAAAACAAAAACCAGATGTATCTCATATCAATCTTGATATTAAAATCGAACGTTTTGATCAGGATTTTTCCAAAATGGTGCCCCAAAATATCATAACGCATAATACGGAGTGGTTGAAAAAATATGGGGATTTTTACATTGATTTTATGATGCATATGTTGCAAGTTGGAAGTCCTGCTGATACCCTGCACATGCAGCGTATGCTAAGTACGATTGTCCAGCAGAAAGATTTTAAGGCATTATCCAGTGCTGTAAATGAAAAGTTTCCGAATCTTAGCAAACAAGAAAAAGAACTTACGCAGGCCTTTAAATATTTAATCTATTATTTCCCAGATTATAAGGTTCCCAGATTTATTTCCTTTTTCGCTGGTTTTGCGGTACAAGTTCCAATTGGACAGGATTATATAGGTATTGGTTTGGATATGTTTATGGGGGCGGACTCACCCTTCTATCCGGCTTTAGTTCAATCTATTCCGCTGTATGTGTCACGTCGATTCGCGCCCGAATATATAGTGCCTAGAATCGTGGAAACCGCATTGCGAGAAGAAATACTGCCAGAACCGTTAAATGAGGGTAATACCTTGCAAAAGATGATCTATAATGGGAAAGTGCTGTATGCAATGGACTGCCTTTTAGACGTTCCAGATAGCCTTAAAATTGGCTATACTGCTGAACAAATGAAATGGTCTGAACATTACCAAAAAGACATTTGGTCCTGGTTTTTAGAGGAGGACTTATTGTATAGTACGGATTACCTTAGAACGCAAAAATACTTTAGTGAGGCGCCCTTTTCACCAGAATTAGGTAAGCAAAATGAATCTGCTCCAAAACTGGGATCATTTATAGGTTGGCAGATTATTCGGCATTATATGGAAAGAAATCCGAAGGTTTCTCTAAAAGAGCTTTTTGAACAGCATGATGCTCAATTGATCTTAGAAAGTTCAAAATATAAGGGGAAAGCATAATATTTTGTTTAATCGTTTGCTTTCCCCTTGATGGGGGATAAGAGAATTGCGCTAATAATTCGGGTGTATTTAATTTAAATAGGATGTTATTTTAGATATAAGTTAAAATATTGTGCGATTTTATCATACATATGAATACGATCCTTACCTAAGACGTTATGTTCATGTTGCGGATATAGAAAGTAGTCGACTTGTTTTCCCGCCTCTATGCACTTTTGAATGAATTCCATACTGTGTTGCTGCACCACCACAGGATCTTGTGCACCATGTATAATTAATAAATGTCCATTTAGCTGATCGGCCTTATTAAGTAGTGAGGACTTTTCGTAACCTTGTGGGTTTTCTTGAGGCGTATCCATATAGCGTTCTCCATACATGATCTCATAGTATTTCCAGTCCATTACCGGGCCACCAGCCACAGCAGCTTTAAAAATGTCATTATGTTTGGTCATGAGCGAACTAGTCATAAACCCACCAAAACTCCAGCCGAAAATACCCATCCGCTGTGAATTAACATAGGATAGTGATTTTAAATAATTGATACCAACAAGTTGATCAGCCATTTCAACCTCACCAAGTTGACGATGCGTAACGCGCGTAAAATCCCGACCTCGGGCATCCGATCCGCGGTTATCTAAGGTGAATACCAAGTAGCCATTCTGGGCCATGTATAGGTCAAAATAACCAACTCCTCCCAGCCATTTGTCCACCACTAATTGGGCATGGGACCCCCCATACAGATAAAGCATTACCGGATACTTTTTGCTCGCATCAAAGTTAGCGGGGTAGGTAATTCTAGCGTTTAGTGGCGTGATTCCATCGGCGGCAATAAAGGTCTTAAATTCGATTTTAGGTAAGGTAATTTGATTCAAGAATGGGTTTTTCGCTGAAAGAACTTTTACTACTTGATTATTTTTTCGCTGAATTACTTGGATCTCATTAGGAGTCTGAAGGTTACTGTACTGATCTAAAATATACCGACCACTTTCACTAACCGAGGCGATATGTGTTCCTTTGGTTTGGGTAAGCTGAACAGTTTTGCCATTTTTCAGGTCCACCTCGAAAAGATGTCTTTCCAAACCATGGTTTGTAGCCCCAATATAAAATGCTTTTGTTCCTTTGTTGTTGAATCCCTGGAAGTCGGTAACGACAACATCTTGATACCCTAATTTTAAGCGCAACTGGCCATCACTAGTATATAAATAAAGCTGGTTGTACCCATCTCGATCAGTTTGATAAATAAATTGCTCAGGGTGATTAGGTACAAATGCTAATGCATGTTGCGGTTCCACCCAGCTATCTGAAGTTTCTTCAAACAGCGTTTGTAATAAGGCTCCGGTTTTTGCATCATATTTGTTCATTTTTAGGTGATCTTGTCCTCTGTTTAACACACCAACATAAATAAAGAGACTGCTTGGATCCCAGGTTACGCTGGTTAAATATTGTTCTTTAGGTTCGCCAGTTTTAAGCGGAATGTACTCACCAGTTTGTGTGTCGAAAATAGTTAGGGTGACTTGCTCACTTTTCATTCCAGCCATTGGGTAAGGAATATTTTTAATGGTGGTAAATCGGGTATCCCATTGAGGAAGCGGGTAATTGCTGACTTGCCTTTCATCCTTGGTATAATACAAAAGTTTTTTTTCATCTGCAGACCACCACATGCCCTTATCAATACCAAACTCATTTCGGTGAACTGTTGATGTCCCATTGATAATACCGTCGAGCGTGTCTTTCGTTACCTCAATTATGCGCCCACCGGATTGGAGAATTTCAATATTATTTCCTTTAAGGTAGGCCGTCTGTGTTGTACTGGAGACAGCTTCGTGCGCCGCTATACCTTTCGCAATAGAGGAGGTTTTTACTATTGTTTGATTAGGAATATTATAGGTGATGCTGTAATTATTATCATTCCCCTCGAGCGGGAATGCGATGTCGTTTTCATCGATCCACTGATATTCCTTTGGTATGCGGGTCAGTTTTATTTGATCATTTAACGTGAGCGCATCTACGGCACTTTGTAGATCCTTGATGGAAAGGATTGTTTTTGGAATCCAATTGTTTTTTGCCTGATGAATTTGTAAATTCTCCATAGCGCTGTCCAAGCTGGAAAAGGCATCCATATTTGAAATCCACTGTGTGGAGAATAGCGTTTTCGGAGCAAACTTTCCTGGCCCACTTACCGTTTCATCAATAGTGAAACTTCTTTGACCATAGGCGACAGAGAAGCCTAAAAAAAATAATACCAATAACTTTCTCATTGTTTTTGATTTGTATGCTGGCGAATTTAAGAATTTGTAACATAACATCAATAACTTGGTCAGTTTTGTAAGCTGGGTGATAATCTTTTAAATCCTGGTCGGAAAGAAATGAACTTTATATGATATTTCCAATGGTTTTAAAGATTTTAATGTCGTAGATTTAAGAGATGTTGTCAAAGTGGGTTTCTATGCATATAAGTTACTATTAGCTTAATTAGCTCTGCATAGCCATTCTAAGCAATGTGAATAAACATAAACTTATCATTTTAAAAGATGAGAAATACAGATAGAAAAAAAGGATTTGTTTTTAAACAGTTTAAAGAACCTTTTCAGACACCATTTGACAAGTTGTTTGAAGTTTTCAAAGAGCTTATTACTTATACTTCGGGTGATTTTGATGAAGCAATCGACTGGTTGAAGCAGATTGATAAAGAATATAAATTAACTACTCCTGATTATACCATCGAAGATTTCATCGAAGATCTCAAGAATAAAGGTTATATCCAGGAACGCCTAGATTTCAGTGGAAACGGTGGCCTGGAGATGAGCTCAAAACTGGAGAAGGCCCTGCGTAAGAATGCTTTGGATCAGATATTTGGAAATATGCGCAAAGGCAGAGTCGGGAACCATAATACCCGCTATACTGGACTAAGTGATGAAAACATGGGCGATTTTAGAAACTATCAATATGGTGATAGTCTAGAGAAAATATCTGTTACAGAGAGTTTGAAAAATGCACAAATTAATCATGGATTAGGTGATTTTACGTTATCAGAGAACGATTTAGTGGTAGAGGATACGCAATTTAAATCGCAGATGAGTACGGTGTTAATGATTGATCTCAGCCACAGTATGATATTATATGGAGAAGATCGAATCACGCCTGCCAAAAAGGTGGCTATGGCTTTATCAGAGCTTATTCTAACCAGATATCCTAAAGATTCACTCGATATTATCGTATTTGGAAATGACGCCTGGCCAATTTCAATTAAAGACTTACCTTACCTACAAGTTGGTCCATTTCATACCAACACGGTAGCGGGCGTCCAATTGGCGTTAGATATACTTAGACGCAAACGGCATGCGAACAAACAAATCTTTATGATTACCGATGGTAAACCAAGTTGCTTGAAAATGGCTGATGGTTCTTATTATAAAAATCCCATGGGCTTAGATCCCTTTATCACTAGTAAATGTTATAGTATGGCCGCACAAGCTAAGAAGGTGGGCATACCTATTACGACTTTTATGATCACCACAGATCCTTACCTGCAAGAATTTGTTGATCAGTTTACAGCCGCTAATAGTGGCAAAGCTTATTATACGGGCCTGGGTGATTTAGGCGAAATGATATTCACTGATTATGAGAATAATCGCAAGAAAAGAATCAGATAGACTATTGAATTTAAAATAACAGTAAATGAATTATACGACAATAAAAACTTTTGGAGCGTTAAAAGAGGCAAACTATTCAACCAAAAGCATTAAAGAGGAATTACGTCAGAATCTGATTGAGAAAATACAAAATGGTGAAACTGTTTTTGAAGGTGTTCACGGCTACCAGGATACCGTTATCCCTGAGTTGGAAAGAGCGATACTATCCAAGCACAACATCAATTTATTAGGCCTACGTGGGCAAGCAAAAACTCGTTTAGCAAGATTAATGGTGAATTTATTGGACGAGTACATTCCTGTCGTTGAGGGATCTGAAATTAATGATGATCCTTTTCAGCCGATCTCTCGTTACGCTGTGGAGTTACTAAAAGATAAGGGAGATAATACGCCCATTACCTGGCTACATAGAAGTGAGCGGTTTGCAGAAAAACTAGCCACTCCGGATGTGACCGTTGCCGATTTGATCGGTGATGTTGATCCAATAAAAGCAGCAAACTTAAGACTGAGTTATGCCGATGACCGGGTAATCCATTTTGGAATGATTCCTCGCGCGAATCGCTGTATATTTGTCATAAACGAGTTACCTGATTTACAAGCGCGTATTCAGGTGGCATTATTTAATATATTGCAGGAAGGTGATATACAGATTCGAGGCTTTAAATTACGATTACCATTAGATGTACAGTTTGTCTTTACGGCTAATCCTGAAGATTATACAAACAGAGGCAGTATTGTAACTCCTTTAAAGGACCGAATTGGTTCCCAAATCCTGACCCACTATCCTAACTCGTTGGAAATAGCGAAGGCGATTACCCAGCAAGAGGCAGGCGTAGAATTGACCAATAAAAAGCAAATTTATGTACCCGAGCTCGCGCGTGATATTTTAGAGCAGATCAGTTTTGAGGCACGATCGAGTGACTTTATCGATGCAAAAAGTGGAGTAAGTGCTAGAATGGGCATCACAGCTTATCAAAATTTATTGAGTACAGCAGAATGGCGTATGTTAAAGAATGGAGATACTGCGACCTGTGTGCGACTGAGCGATTTTATGGGGGTTATTCCAGCCATTACTGGAAAAGTAGAATTGGTGTATGAGGGCGAACAGGAAGGAGCGTCTTTAGTAGCGATTCAACTGATCGAAAGTGCTGTCAAAACATTATTCTCAACTTTATTTCCTAAGATTGAAAAATTGGAAAAAGAGCATGAACAATACCCTTATGACGATATAGTGCGTTGGTTTCTCAATTCCGATGGGATTCGCCTACCGGATGAAATTAGTGACCAAGATTATCAGAAGACCTTAAATCAAGTCGAACCAGTTCGTGAGTTAATTCAGAAATATCACCCAAATACAAGTGAGCAAGATGTTTATTTTCTAAGTGAATTTGTGTTGTGGGGTTTAACGTTACATAATAAGTTGAGCAAATACAAAATGGAGAATGGAATGGAGTTCCAAGATAACTTTCAAGGCTATCTTCGGGACAATATATAACCTGGAGGATATAATGCGTGTTAGGAGTAGACAATTTCGGGTTATACAGTAACCGATATTACTTATCCTTAGATGAACTATGATTTATTTTGTGAAATAAAATCCTTTGTTGAAACGTTAAAATAGAAAAAGGGTATTTCTAAGTCGAAATACCCTTTTTCTATATAATTAATTTCTTATTAATTAGAGTTTCTAATGCTAGTAACTTCAATTGTGAAATCTAACGGAGAATTTGCTGGAATTTTCTCTTTTACTTGATTATCGTATCCTAATGGAGATGGAATGACAATTCTAATTTTACTACCTTTCTTTAATCCCTCTGGTAATAATCCAGAAAATTGACCAGGATCAGATGATTTTGGATAGAAAGCATATAACCAACCTAAAATTACATTATTAACTTCCTGTTCCACACTAGTTGTTTTTTGATCAAACACTTCCCCAGTTAATAATTGTCCTTTGTATTTAACATTAGCAACCACAGGAATGTATGAACTGTTACGAATTACATATTCGAAATCATCTTCTGGATCAGCTTCTTCTAATACTTCATACCATATACCTAGGGTATCACTGTACATACGTCCTTCTCCAAGACTATCTAATGCATATGCTGCTAGAATTGGTTTTTGTTTTTTTAGAATAGAATCAATTCTTGCTTGGTTCTCCTCAAAAGAGTTGTCGTCAACGTATTCATTCTTCATACATGAACTAACGCTCAAGATTGCTAGCACTGCAACTAAGAGTAATTTAAAATTTTTCATAAAAGTTTTAAGTATCGTAAATAATATAAGTGAATACGAACAGTTTTAGGTTATCGCTACACTAGATCATACAAATTTATAAAATTTTTAATAGTTGCTTCGTACTTAAATAGTTAAATTTTCGCTCGACCATCATAAAATCCTTGTTTAGAACAATAGTTGCTGGAAAAACAGCTGGATTTTCTTTACCCATCAGAATAGTGGCTAATGCATGTATTTTACCGGTAGTTTTTCGATTTGCTACATTGGTATAATGCACCCCATCGAAATAAACAGAATCGATAGATTCCGCGTCAAATTTTACGGCATAATAGTTCCTGTTTAATAGGTCAGTAACTTTTTTAGCGGTAAACGATTCAGCCAACATTTTTTTACAATATGCGCACCACTCCGTGTGAAAAAAAATTATTACTGGTTTCGCCTTAATCGCTAAGGAGTCATTTAACTGTTCAAATGTTAGCCAGTTTACTTTGTTTTCCTGCTGTGCATGTGCTTTTAGACTGAAAGTAGCAAACAGGATCACAACACTCAGTTTATGTAACAAGCTCATTAATGAAAATGCCCAATTTTAATTCCAAAGGTGATTGTTCTAGGTCTTGAGGGGCCATAGATATATTTTGAATCACGCAATGGACCTTGGTCGAAATCACGTTGAAAGGAGTTGAAGATATTTTGCATACCTCCAAAAACTTCCACGTTAAAGTCTTTTTTCACAGCAAAAGTGTAACCAAGTCTTAAATTTAATTCCATGAAATCTTTTGACGTTTTTAACTGCATTTGATCCAAACTGATCAAATGTGGCACGATCATACTTCCTGTATATACACCAGTAAGGTCCAAGCTAAAAGCGGTAGTGGGTTTCCAATTTGCATTCATATATCCATACACATTGGGTGTTCGAACAAATCGTTTGGATCGGATATCTTGATCTGGCGTAGTGCCTTCGAATAAAATTTGATCATCTTTAAACATAGAGCGTTGAATTGTACCTCCTGTTTGAAGACTAAATTGCTCAGAGGGGGCCACATTTAATTCAATGTTAGAGCCATAGACCTTTGCGCCTGTTCCATTTCGCATTTCTTCAATAATCAAATTGTCCTGATCAGATGTCATGATGTTGGTGAAGGGGTTTTTTAACACGGTATAAAAACCTTCCACTAACAAACTAGTTTGAACCGATCCCAAGTTTTTGGTGAGATTAAGTGAGCCGGTATAGGCATTGGAATATTCAGTTTTCAGGTTGTCCCCAATTAAAACGAAGACTTGTTGACCTGCAATGGAACTGACGTGCATATCTTCATTGAAAGCTTGTGGTGCCCTAAAACCTCGGGCATATCCGCCCCTAAACTGAAGATAATCAGTGATGTCGTATAATAAAGTAAACCTAGGGCTGAAGGTGCCAAAATTCTCAGAAGAACTGCGCGCTAGATCACCCAATTTATAATTTCCATCGACATAAGTGTAATCATAGCGGGCTCCAATAAGGGATTTTACCCGGTCAATGATATGCCATTCATATTGAGCATATGTTCCTAGTGCATGCGTTTTTTGATCAATTGTTCTTTTATAGCCTGGAATATTGTCCTTGGTTCTATTGCTGTTAAATTCTATACCAGCGGTAATAACGTCCTGATCAAAGGTGTATGTATATTGTGTCCCAGCAACCATAGCGAAATCGTCTGTTAATCCATAGGAATTTGCGGCTAAAAGGGTGTCCTGATGAGTGGTGCCTTCACCTAATCCACCATAAAAGCTTTCTCGGTCAGTAAATTGTGCGGAAGTGTATAATGATACCTTATGTTTATAATCTTTCGAATACTGATCGAACGTCAGACCACCGATAAAGGAATTGGTTTGTAATTGTTCGGTTACCTGCGTAAAATGAGGTGCTAAATCAAGTTGATCTCCTCCTCTGCGGAACTCATCCAATATGCTCAGGTCTAAGGTGATTTTATTAAATTCTGATGGTTTATAAAATGCCTTTGTTCCAAATGTTAAGTTCTTTAATTTGGTCATTTCTGAAAACCCATCATTATTAGCATCGTATGAATCCCTGTTTCTATGCATTCCATAAAAGGTCGCTCCAGCCATCAAATCATTATCAACGTAAGAGGTGTTAAAATCTATACTGTGATCCCAGGATTTTCCATCGATGACACTATTTGTTGATTTAATTTGCCAGTCATTTTCAACAGGATCTTTGGTGATGATATTGATCGTTCCTGCAATGGCATTCGCACCAAATAGCGCTGAGCCACCGCTTCTAACCACTTCGATCCGATCAATCATACTGGTGGGGATTTGATCGAGACCATACACACTATTTAGCGCACTGAATACTGATCGACTATTGATTAGAATTTGGGAATAAGCGCCTTCCATTCCATTGAGTCTGACTTGCGTAAAACCGCAGTTTTGACAATTGTTTTCCACCCGCACTCCAGGTTGGTAATTCAAGGTCTCCGACATCGCTACCGATTGTGTTGCGTTGAATAATTTTGGGCTTAGTACGTTTACAATTACTGGGGCTTTTCTTCGTTCCATGCCATACCTGGATGCACTAACGACAACTTCATTTAGGTTAAGATTGTCTGTCAATAGTTGAATAATTACCGATTCGTTTTCTGCTGCTAATAGTTGTTTTTTGCCAGTTTGAAAACCCACAGCACTAACGATAAGCGTTTTCTGCTGGCTTGGTGCGTTTTGTATTTCAAAATGCCCTAAGCTGTCTGAAGAAGTACCTATTTTGGTTCCTTCGATAACAATAGTTGCATTTGCGATAGGTTTTTGTTTATCATTTACTATTTGACCAACAATTTGAGCGTATGAGGGTAAGGCTCCTACACATAGGAGTAATATGATCAGGAAATTCCTGAAATTTAATAATTTCATAAATATTTAGCTGTGTTTAATGCATATCAATATGAACCCTTAGCGGGTGATTATTGATAAATCAATTCATAGAGAGGGCGTACCTCGATAAAAAAATAAATTAAGCTAAATGGATAGGGGGTGCCCGACCACCGGCGCAGTGGAGCGGTTGTTTGACTTCACTAAAGGTTTTCTGCGCGAAATCAATATAGGATAAAATTTGTTGGATTGGAGATTCATATACAAACGGGCTCCAATTTAAATAACTCCCTTGAAATACAATATCTAAAAAACGAATTTCAGCATCTGAGTGATGTTTGTGGTGCTTTTTTTCGCCAAGATCATAAGGGTGGATATGCGTGACAAACTCGCCTTGAGCGGTGATTTCTTTGTGCATGAAAATCACACCGCTAATAATTATAGAACACATCCATACGAGTAGGAATTGTGCAATAATTATACGATATGACCTATTTTTATTCATTTAACTATTTAAATCGCTTGTGCATATCTAGACGCTAAGATGCGTATTATTATTGATTAAAAAACTATATCAATTTATTGTTTTCATCAGGAAAAATTAAAACAGGTGTATGAATTTTCGCTTCCTGACGATCCATCATGACATAGGAAATTATGATTATAATATCCCCGACCTGTACCAGGCGTGCAGCAGCACCATTTAAGCAAATGGTTCCGGTACCTCTTTCTCCTGGGATTACATAAGTTTCCAGACGGGCGCCATTGTTGTTGTTAACAATTTGGACTTTCTCATTCGCTATGATGTCAGCGGCGTCCATTAAATTTTCGTCAATTGTTATACTTCCCACATAATTCAATTCAGCTTGTGTAACCCGAGCTCTATGAATTTTTGATTTCATTACTTCGATCATCATAATGCAAAGTTAACATTTTGTGATAAAATTGTCTCTATGTTTCTTTAGGGGTTTATTAATATATTGTCAATTAACCTTACATTTTCGGTCCATACGACAATTAATACGACATAAGATTTTCCTTTTTCAAAATTTGTGATAGGTCTCAAAGTAGCTGTCTCACAAATGCTTAAATATTCCGATTCCAAAGCGTCATTTGAATTGATAATTTCTTCCGCGTTTTTGATGAGTTGCGGAACAGTAGCTGTTGAATAATTGGTCTTAATGTAAGTTAGCGCTTGAAATATGCCGAGGGCATTCTCCCTACCTTTTGCTGATAATCGGGCGTTTCGGGAGCTTAAAGCTAAACCTTTTTCGTTCCTTACTGTAGGACATATTAATAGCTTTACTTCCATGTTTTTGATTTCAATCATTTTTTGAATGACCATCACTTGTTGGAAGTCTTTTTGTCCGAAACAAGCTTGATCTGGTTGAACCAAATTAAACAGTTTACTGACAATCTGTGTAACACCCTGAAAGTGTCCTGGTCTTCGTTCTCCTTCCCAAATTCTATCTAATTCGCCTAGATCAATATGCCATGGTTCATCATTTTCAGGATACATTTCGTCAATAAGAGGTAGAAATAAAATATCACACTTAACCGATTCTAATAAGGCAATATCTTGCTCCAATGGACGTGGGTAATTAGCTAAGTCATTTGGGTCATTAAACTGCGTAGGATTTACAAAAATGCTTGCAATGATTACATCGCTAAGTGGTTTTGCATAATTAATTAACGAGAGATGACCTTCATGTAAAGCACCCATAGTTGGGACTAGAGTCAATGTTTTCTTGTTATGGCGTAAACCTTCCAGTTCAATCTGCAGGTCTTTTTTTGAATGAAATATTTTCACAAGCGAAATTTAAAAATCAACGCAAAAATGAATATTTAATTTTAAATTATAAAATCGACAAAATTTAATCAATTGATAAACTGATAAATTATTACTATCTTTGTGGACCGATTTTACTATTCAATAATAAAAAAACAGTTGGAGATGGCAAAAACGAAAATCTTGTTTGTAACCCATGAAATGTCGCCTTTCCTTGAATTAAGTAAAATTTCTGAAATAACACGCCAGTTGCCACATGCTATGCAAGAAAAAGGATTTGAAATTCGAATCCTTATGCCGCGTTTTGGTAATATAAATGAGCGCAGAAATCGTCTTCATGAAGTGATAAGGTTGTCGGGAATGAACATTGTGGTGGATAATAATGATAATCCGCTAATTATTAAAGTTGCATCATTGCCAGCGGCAAGAATGCAGGTGTACTTTTTGGACAATGAAGAGTATTTCCATCGGAAGAAAGTGTTTCGCGATGAGCATGGGAAATTCTTTGAAGACAACAACGAGCGATCCTTGTTCTTCTGTAAAGGAGCACTGGAGACAGTGAAAAAACTAGGATGGTCGCCTGATGTCGTACATTGTCACGGTTGGTTTACCGCTATGGTACCTGCGTATTTAAAGACCGTTTACCAAAACGATCCTACCTTTAAGGATGCAAAAGTATTTTATTCTCTTTACAAAGAGGATTTTGATACCGATTCCTTAGGCAGTAGGTATGCTGAAATGGCTGCACAGTCAGACATTGAAGCGGATAAGTTGAAGGAATATGGTTCTGGTAACTATGTAGATGTTTGCAAAGGCGCATTGTCTTTTACTGATGTCGTTGTCAAATTTGAAACGGAAATTAATCCGGAGATTGATGACTACATCCAAAAAAACAACATTCGTACTTTTGAACCTGCTTCAGATACAGATTATGAAGCGTTTGGGGAATTGTATGACGAATTTGTAAACGAAGAGGTATCGGTGTAAATTATATCTTAAGATATCAAAAAGGGGCTTGAAATTATTTCAAGCCCCTTTTTGATATGTATTTTTTTCCTGTTTTGAGTTAGGATTATTTTGATTTATTCGCTGCCGGTCCATAAATATTGCCCACCATGGTCATAGCACATCTGAAACCAATCATGGCGCTCGATTCATCTTGCTGCGCAAATCGGCGGGTTGCCGGGTTTAACCAGTAGGCTCTATCATTCCAAGAACCACCTTTGTAAACTCTGGATTTATCATTCACCAAGGAAACTTTTCCGTAAAGTTCGTCCTGTTCTTCATCCAGATGACCACGGACGTCATAATCATAAGCTGTAGCAGCATCTCCCGAAGGTAAAGAGTCCAAGGTTTGTGATTGCTGTAGTTCTTCCCAGCTTTGTTTACGTGCTGATTTAGCAGGAACTTTAATAGGTCGTCCATACTTATCTTTTGCTAGGGTTCTGCTTTGCGGATCTTCGTATTCATTATCTAAAAAAACGTGACCACGATACGGGTTAAAGTCTTCAAAATCTTCAAAAGATAATTTTCGATAGACATCACTAACCCACTCATTCACATTTCCAGCCATATTAAATAAACCAAAATCATTAGGTGTATAACTACGTACAGGAACCGTTATGTCTCCTCCGTCATTGAGATCTCCTGCCACGCCCATATTATTTCCTGAGGTAATTTTGAAATTTGCCATCATACGGCCTTGGTTCTTACGTTTAGCGTTACGAACTCCCAATCCATTCCAAGGGTAAGTTTTGGAGGTTTCAATATTTCCTGCGTAGGAATTTCCAATTAGTCCTAAAGCTGCATATTCCCACTCAGCTTCTGTAGGGAGTCGATAGGGTTGTTTTAAAACACCGTCTTCCATACGAACTGGGCGGCGGGCGTCCTCTTCTGCACCATTACGAGTGTCCTTGGGCATGTTTTTGCCATCGATACCTTCGCCTTGAATTTGGCCATTCAAATACAGATCTGTATTAAAGGCTGACTCCGGGTTAGATTCCTGTTCATGTTGGGTCTTATAATCAACCAAGACACCGCTTTCCCGCAGTATATGCTCGTTCACTCGATCCGTTCTCCATTGAGAATAGGCATTAGCTTGTTCCCAGGAAACCCCAACGACTGGATAGTCCTGAAAAGAAGGGTGTCTAAAATATAGATTTACATAAGGTTCATTATAGGATAAGGGATGACGCCAAACTAACGAGTCGGGTAGGGCATCATAATAAAGCTTACCGTCTTCAGGGTAATTTTGCGATATCCAAGCTAAATACTCTAACCAATCTGCGTTTGACACTTCAGTTTCGTCAATATAGAAGGATGCTACGGTGACTCTTCTTTTACTGTTATCATTTGTGTATCCTAAATCTTCATTCAGGCTACCTCCCATAACAAAAGTTCCACCTTCTATCCCTATTAAACCGGGGCCGGGTGCTTCTTTAACTTTTCTATTAATTTGAAGGCCACCATTATAGGGATCATTGTATTTCACACCAGTCTTACTCGAAAAACTGCTGCGGTTTTTGTTACTACATGAACTAAATATTAAAACACTAAGGCCTAGGATCATTAGTGGAAGTAATATTCTTTTCGAATATTTCATAATAAATAATGACAATTAAAAACTTAAAAGTAATAAATTAAAATTGTAGCCAATAAACGATTACCCTAATAATTTCTCATTTATTGTGCCAATGTTGCTCATTTGCGATAATAAATAGATTATTTTAGTTTTCGGTGTTAACTTTTACTCTGTATCTTCGTAACATGATGAAAATAAAAGTAGGTTTTGGATTTGATGTTCATCAAATAAAAGAAGGGCATCCGTTTGTGATTGGCGGGGTAGAGTTAGACCATCATGCTGGTGCTTTTGGACATTCAGATGCAGATGTGCTAGCACATGCCATTTGTGACGCCTTGCTTGGTGCTGCTAATTTAGAAGACATTGGGTATCATTTTCCCAATACAGATGATAAATGGAAGGGAGCTAAGAGCTTGGATTTGCTTAGTCATTGTGTGAAATTAATTCAAAATAAAGGCTGGGTTATAGGTAATATAGACGGTATGTTATGTTTAGAAGCACCTAAAATCAAACCTTATATAGCGGAAATGAAAGCAAATATTGCTAAAGCTGCCGGTATTTCTGTTGAGGACATTTCCATTAAAGCGACAACCAATGAAACGATGGGATTTATTGGTCGGGAGGAAGGTGTAGTTGCCTATGCAGTTTGCTTGATTCAGAAGGCAGAATAAGTTTTTTTAACTTAAAATATGAGATGATCGTTATTTGAATGTCTACCTCGTTCAATAAGATAACAAGTTGTTATGACCGCTTTGAAGTGGATATGCTAGGAAATAATTACTTAAAATAAGTAAAGATTATAGACAATCTAAAGATGGAGGAAAAATGAAAAGACAATATGTTTTATTGACTGCGGGAACAATGCTATTTTTCGCGGCTTGTAACCCAGCTTCTAATACTTCACAGGACACAAAGGATACAGCGCAAATTATGCCTATTGAAAAGCATTCGCTCCCTTATAAAACGCTAGCGAATTATTTTATCAAAAATACTGTAAAAGAGGCCATTCCGACTAAGATCGATAGTCAGCAGGAATTTGATAAGTACTTCGGAATGGCAACAACCATGGGTGAAAATGGAACGCCTACACCAGTGGATTTCGCTAACGAGTTTGTTATTGTGGTTGACTATAAGGAAACAGCTAAGCGCACCGAGATGAAAGTGCTCAATTTAGAAAATAAAGGAGATGAACTTATTTTAACCTATAGCCTTACTACAGGAGAGGACATGGGGTTTACCTCACATCCATTCTTACTGGTTGTTGTGAATAAAAACATTGCAGGTAAGGTCGTGGTACAGCAAGAGCTTTAACGGTGAGGTTTTAGTAAGCATCTTTGTTTTTCGTACTTATTAATTTAAAATAATTTCATCGACAAATAACCATGGCGTTGCTCCGCCTCCAGGAAAACCTTCTGGAATAGTGGTATAATGTTTTGTTTTTAAACGGATTACGCGAAAAGCTTCATGTGGAATGGGATAGCTAACTAATCTTTTCTTTTGTGTTTTGTCAGCTTTATCTAAATCCACTTGAACTGTACCGAGTAGCTTAAGGTTCAAAGAATCAGCTCCTGCCCATACTTCAATATATTCGGGTGGATAAATATGTTGATTGTATTCCTGTTTTATGCTTATAGCAAGCGTGTTTAGTTGAACAGGATCGTCAAAAAAAAGTGAGGCTGAAAAATCATTCCCCTGGAAACCTATCCATTTGCCGTCAGCATGGTTGTCCCCTCCACTTTCCAGATCAAAAAGACTTAGTTCTTTTCTGGCTTTGTAAAGGTGATGCGGTCGGCACTCTAATTGAATTTTTTGAGGCGAGTAAGTGGTTAGGTGAAAAAAACGTATAGCTTCATCACTGGGTAGCCAATTATCTTTAACAGCTTTAACACGTAATGCAATGTCTTTTTCAATAAAGAATGGTTTTTGGTAAATCAAGGCGTTGGTACTGTCTGGGCTCGTTCCGTCAAGCGTATAAATTAATTGTACTCCCGAAATCGGGTGAGCCAATGAAACTAACATTTTGTTCTTGAAAAAGCTGCGCGTTGGATCGATTTTGGGTAAGGTTAATGCTAATTTCTGACTAGCGTCTAGCTGCACCCCGTCATCAATCCGTACGGTGGGAAATTTCTTTCTTAACGCTTCTATTTCTTCGGGTTTAATTGCGGTATTCCAGACGTATATACTGCGGATACTTGGTCTTTCCGTTAATTTTCTCAACCCGTCATTTTTAATTTCAGTGCCAACAAGGCTAATGCTCTTCAGGTTTTCAAGTTCGCTCAATAGCAATATATTAGCATTGGAAAGATGCGTATTATTGAGATTGAGGCTTCTTAAATTTGTAAACTTTTTTAAGGTTTGGATATCTTCTTTTTTTACTGGCATAGCACTTAAGTTTAAGGATACAATCTGAGGGGCAATAGGGACTAATGCTAAGAGTGACTCCTGATTATAAAACTCTCGACCATAAAAATTGACATCTAATGCTGGGGAGGTCGCGTCTAAAGGGTTTATAATGCGATAGGGGGTAGTAAGTTTTTTGATAAGTTCTTTATCAGCTGCCGGAAAGTCAAAAGTCTCAGGGCCCTGAAAACCATATACAGCTTTTACAGACTGGAATAAGGTATCGTGTTCCCCGAATGCTATTAAAGGAACATTAAACTTACCACCACTTTGTACCCAAGCTTTAAGCAGGGCTATTTCATCTATACTTAGCTGGGTTTTGCCTTTTGGGGGCATATGATGCTGATCTTCGATGTCTAATAGTAAGCGCTGTATCATTAAACTCGTTGCTGGATTTCCAGCAAGGAAAAGGTTGCCGTTTTTTCCGCCTTTGAGGATGGAAGAACTATCCGATAGAATTAAATCTCCTTTAGGTTTACTTGAATTGTGACAAGCCATACACTTTGCTTGCAAAATGGGTAAGACCGCATCTTCAAAGACCATTGCGTATTCAAGATCCAGTGCTTGAGATTCTTTATCGATTAAAGGAGCATAAATAAAGTCTTCGCCATGCGTCAAGCTTGCCCCAAAATGACCGGTAAGCAACAACAGGACCATCGCTATATTTATTCCTGCTGCAAACAATGGATGATAGGTTAGTGTCCGATAAAAATGGAGGTATCCAATAAGGCATAAGGATAGTAAAGAAAGCGAAACCCCTGCGTATTTATGCCAATGGTAACTATCCCCTTGGTACCCACCTTCTCTAGAGAGTAATAGCCCCAGAATTGTAGTTATTGCAATTAAAAGAGCACTAATAAATAATAATGAATTTATGATACCGTTGACGCGGGGAAGCTCTTTTTGTAGTCTCCTGCGAAATAAAAAGAGTAACCAACAAGCCATAAGAAGAACAATTGGAAAATGCAGCAACAAGGGATGCATTCGGCCAATGACCTGAAGGGAAATAGGAATTTGAAGACTGTTTTCAAATAGTATGAAGAAAAGGATAAAGCTATTTAAGCCTACCAGTATATTAAAATGCCAATTCTTTAGGTTCATTTAGCTTGTTTACTAGGCTAGGATATCTTTGACTACATTTCCTGCGACATCAGTTAAACGATACCTTCTGCCAAGATGTTTATACGTTAATTTTTCATGGTCTAGGCCAAGCGAATGTAATATAGTAGCATGAAAATCATGCACATGTACAGGGTTTTTGACAATATTGTAGCCGAGGTCGTCCGTTTCACCATAGACCATTCCTGGTTTTATTCCGCCACCAGCCATCCAGACACTGAAACAGCGCGGGTGATGGTCTCGTCCATAATTATCTGCGGTAAGCCCACCTTGACAATAATTGGTTCTTCCAAATTCACCACCCCATATCACCAATGTTTCATCCAGTAATCCGCGTTGTTTGAGATCGGTTATTAAAGCGGCAGATGCTTGGTCAACATCTTTTGCCTGTAAAGCCATTTCTGCAGGAAGTCCACCATGTTGATCCCATCCCTGATGGTACAGCTGTACAAATCGCACCCCGTTTTCCGATAGCTTGCGCGCCAGAAGACAATTAGCAGCATAAGTACCAGGTACCAGGCATTCAGGCCCATACATCTTAATGATATGGTCTGGTTCTTTGGAGAGATCAGTAACCTCAGGAACAGAAGTTTGCATTCTGTAGGCCATCTCATATTGTTGAACTTTTGCGGTTATCTCCGGGTCTCCGAATGTTTCATACTGCAAGCTATTAAGTTCAGCAAGTTTATCGAGTAACTTTCTTCTACTCATTTTATCAGTCCCTTCCGGATTTTTTAGGTACAGAACAGGGTCATGACCACCCATAAATTGTACGCCTTGATGAACCGAATCCAAGAAACCATTGGTCCATAATTTAGAGTATACGCCCTGCCCATTACCTTTTCCCTTGGACACTAATACACAGAAGCCTGGCAAATTTTGATTCTCACTGCCTAAACCATAACTTAACCAGGCCCCCATGCTCGCCCTGCTACCTTTAAAAAGTGCTATTGGGCTGTTTAATTCAGATGTATGATTGTTACCCTGAATCGAGGTAGTTTTGTGTTGTTTCTGGTTGTCTTCTAATAACCAAGTTTTTTTTGTTAAAAATAAACAGTTATGGTACCAAGCTACCATTTACTCATACGGGGTTTTCCTAAATGAATTCGAGCGTTAGCGTATAATACGATTGCCTTAAAAAATATATTCCTCTTCGATGGAGTGAACTACCTCTTTGCTAAAGACAAAGGGGCTTCGGGTTTCGCAGACTTATGCTTTGTTACCAAAGTCTTATTTCAGTCTCCACCTGTGTGATCGCCAGTCCCTGACGATATTATTTTCAATCCTTCTTTGAGAATGTTTTTTGCAGCGTTTACATCACGGTCTAAAAGGTGTCCATTCTGGCAAGTCCATTCTCTTACTGAAAGATTTAAGCTTTGATTTATCCAACCACATTTGTAACACGTTTTACTTGATGGATAGAAACGATTTATTTTAACAACCTGTTTGTCATTCCAATCGGCTTTGTATTGAATGAACCTAACAAATGTTCCCCAACTTGCATCAGCGATATGTTTGGCAAGCTTATGGTTTTTAACCATTCCTGCCACATTCAAATCTTCTAAAGCAATTATATCATAATTTGATATTAATTGATGTGATACTTTGTGTAAGTGATCATTTCGTGAGTTGCTAATCTTTTCGTGAAGTTTTGCAATTTTTCGTCTTTGTCTTTCAAACGAATTACTACCTTTTATCTTACGAGAAAGATGTTTTTGTCCTTTTGCTAATTCTTTTTCATATTTCTTTGTGTATTTGTGGTTTTTGAATTTAACGCCCTCAGAAGTAATAGCAAAGTCTTTTAAACCTAAGTCTATTCCACAAACAGCACCAGTCTTTTCTTTAGGTTGATATTGTTCTTCTGATAGTATGGATACAAAATATTTCCCTGTTGGCGTTTTACTTAAAGTACATTTTCTAATTTCTCCTTTTACTTCACGGTGGATATTTACTTTAATACCTTTTTTAAACTTGGGTGCGTAAAATCTACCATTTTCAAGTTTAGCAAATTGCGGAATCGTGAAACTATTCTTTTTCTTCTTCGACTTAAATCTTGGAAATTTAGCGTGACCACGATAGAAATTCACGTAGGCCGTTTCTAAACATCTCAAAGCAGATTGTAAAGATTGGCTATTCACTTCTTTAAGCCAAATAGTTTCTGCTGTATTCTTTAATGCTATTAGTGCCTCTGCCTGTTTATTGTAATTATCAGATTTTTTATCTGCCTGATACTGTTCTTTTCTTTCATTTAAAAAATAGTTGTAAACATATCGGACACAACCAAAATGCTTATTCAACAACACTTTTTGCGCTTGTGTTGGTTGAAGTTCAAATCGATATGTCCGAAAAATTGTCTTCATTATACTATTAAATAACCCGCCCGGGTGAAATTAATTAAGAAATAATAGGTAATATATATTGATTAAGATACTGGAATTCAACCGTATTAGCATAACAAAACAGTCAGTATCTATATCAAAGGTAGTAAATAATTATCTAAAAATATTAGTAATGCTAAATATTTCCATCGAGTTTGAGAAACATGTACAAAAAAAATCGCTATGTCTAAAAAAAAGTAATTACATCAGCACAAATCGTTCAAAACATTATTTAAAATGCCATTTAATCTTCGTTTGCAAGTATCGCAAAAAGTTACTAGTTGGTCAGCTAAAAGATGATATGCATTCTATCCTTTTACAGATTACCGCTAATTCAGATTTTGAAATTTAAGTGTTTGAATCAGATTTAGACCACTTTCAAATTCGTTATGTTCCACTTCTATCAATTACTTCTATTGTTCGTAAGTTAAAGCACGAATCTACTTACCAAATTTGGCATTCAACTCATAACTCGCTCTTATCTAAACATTTTTGGAAAGAACATACTTTCCGCTCAGATGGATACTTTGTTTATTCTATTGTCCAAGCATCTCCTGATACCATTTGTGAGTATATACTCTGGTCAGGGGTAGTCGCTTACATCCCACAGGCTAAAGACCCCTGGGTTTTACGCTCTGTTTTATAAAATATTTGTTAAATTTTTTGGGAAATCTTCGCGTTATTGCTTTTGCAGATTAACTTCTATTGCAATTCTAGCGGTAAGTAGGTGTAATGATTTGCAAAATTATGCATAAATAAAGGATTCACTGATGGATGATGCTCGATACTTTTCGGAAAAAAAAGGTACTTTTGTATCAAGCATAAACAATTGGCACACTTACTGTATTATATGCAAAAACATGAAATTGGCCAAATGTCTAGCAATTCGTGGTTTCATTAAATTAACAAATGAAGAGAGAATCAAAAAATAGTAAACTCACTGATGAAGATGTAAAAAAGTACTCCAGAAATTTTTGGAAAATCTTAATTGGTATATTTGTTCTGGGAGGATTATTTCTATTGAGTGTGAGAATTGGGATATTTGGAAAATTACCTACATTCAAGGACTTAGAAAACCCCAAAAGTAATTTAGCCTCGGAAATATTAACAGATGATAACCGCGTTTTAGGAACGTATTATGTTCATAATCGGTCAAATGTTAAATACAATCAACTCTCCCCATATTTAGTTCATGCTTTAGTTTCTACGGAGGATAAGCGTTTTTATGAACATTCTGGTATTGATTATTCGAGGACCATAACAACTATTTTACTGACACTCTCCGGAAATAAGCAAGGTGGTAGTACCATCACGCAACAATTAGCACTGAACCTGTTTGGAGAGCAAAGAGCTAGAAATTCCTTAAAAAGGATTATGCAAAAATTCCAGGAATGGTTAACGGCTGTTCGTCTGGAGCGCAATTATACTAAGGAGGAAATTGTAATGATGTATTTCAATACCGTTGACTTTGGTGCGTATAATACATTTGGAATTAAGTCTGCCGCTCGTACCTATTTTAATACGACACCAGATAAATTAAATCCTGCTCAATCGGCACTGTTAGTAGGAATGCTAAAAGGTCCCGGTGCTTATTCACCAGTTCGTTATCCTGAAAACGCACTTCGCCGACGTAATTTGGTTCTGCTAAATATGAAGAATCAAAATTTCATTACCAGCGAAGAATTTGATAAATATAAGGAAGAACCGTTAGGTCTTAAATTAACCATTTCGAATTATGGAGAGGGCATGGCACCTTACTTTCGAGCTGTGCTTAAAGAAGAAATTAAAAAAGAATTCCAACGCTTAGCCATTACTAAACCTGATGGTACACCATACGACTTAGATCGGGATGGCTTGAAGGTCTACACGCCCCTCAATTATCGTATGCAAAACCATGCTGAAGAAGCTCAAAAAGAGTGGATGAAGCGTTTACAGGGAGAGTTTGATAAACAGTGGAAAACTAGAAATGCTTTTACAGGGAAAAATTCGAACTTGTTAAAAACGGGGATGAGACGCTCAGACCGTTACCGTATTTTAAAAGCAGATGGCATGACCGAGGATCAAATCCTTAAGGAATTTGATAAAAAGGTTCCCATGTCTTTATTTACTTGGAAAGGCGTCATTGATACGACCATGACACCGATGGATTCGATCAAATTCACCAAATTATTTTTGAGAAATGCCATGGTTTCAATGGAACCTAAAACAGGTTACATTCGTGCTTGGGTAGGAGGAGTTAATTTTGAACATTTTAAATATGATCAAGTACGATTAGGTACGAGGCAGGTAGGCTCTACTGCAAAACCTTTTGTGTATGCATACGCTATAGATAATGGGTATGGACCATGTGTGTCGATTCCAAACCATAGAAGATCTTATGGAAACTGGAACCCGAAAGGAACAGTTCAGGGTGGAGATCCGGTTACCTTGAAAAATGCAATTAAATATTCTCAGAATTATGCTACGGCTTATCTTATTTCGGAAGTAGGGGCAGCAAATGTGGCTGATCTAACCAAGCGAATGGGGGTTACTTCTAATATACCAAATAATCTTTCAATAGCATTGGGATCATATGATGCTTCTTTGTTTGATATGGTAGGCGCATATTCGGCTTTTGTTAATCAGGGAACGTGGGTTGAACCGACGATGATCTTAAGAGTGGAAGATAAAAATGGATCGTCCATATATGAAAAAGCACCTAAAGTATTAAAAGCTTTAAATAGCGAAACTGCCTACGCGATGGTGGATATGCTTAAAGGAGCTGTCGATGGTGGTACGGCCTCTAGGTTAAGATGGGATCCTAACTTTGGAGGACTTAAAAATCCTATTGGTGGGAAAACAGGAACAACGAATGATAATTCTGACGCTTGGTTCATCGGAATTACACCGGAGTTAGTGACGGGTGTTTGGACCGGGGCTGAGGATAGAGGAATTAGCTTTAGTAGCATGCGCTATGGGCAAGGTGCTGCTGCAGCCATGCCTGTTTTTGGCTTATATATGCGGAAAGTCTATGCGGATAAAGAATTAAATTATTCACAGGAAGATTTCCCAACACCTGAGGGCGGTATTACTAGATTTGAAATGGATTGTGCTAATTTCTCACAATTCTATGGTAATGACCCAAATCAGCAGGAAAGCCAACCAATTGATGATAATCGATTAGGATTTTAACCCTAACTTTAATAAATTTAGACCAGACCAATCGATTGATTTTTGGTCTGGTTTTTTTTGCAACAATGGAATTCGACTATAAACAAGAACTTATTAAAATCCCTCATAAACCGGGTGTTTATCAATATTTTGATAAGGAAGGGACCCTTATTTATGTTGGAAAAGCAAAGGATCTTAGAAATAGGGTTAGTTCTTACTTTGTCAATGAACATCAACTCAATAGTAAAACAAGAGTTTTAGTCAGGAAAATCAACCGCATTGCTTTTACCATTGTAGATACGGAAATTGATGCTTGGTTGTTGGAAAATAACTTAATAAAAAAACATCAACCTCGGTATAATGTCATGCTTAAGGATGACAAAACCTATCCGTGGATTGTTATAAAAAATGAACATTTCCCCCGCGTCTTTTGGACTAGGAAACATATTAAAGATGGTTCGAAATATTACGGGCCTTATGCATCCGTAGGAATGATGCATATTGTATTGGATATGATTCGAGAGTTATTTCCCCTACGAACATGTAATTTAAATCTCGCGCCGGAAAATATAGCAGCGGGTAAATATAAGGTTTGTTTAGAATACCAAATAGGAAACTGTAAAGGACCTTGCCAAGCTTATCAAACGCCAGAAAATTATGATCAGAATCTTTCGGATATAAAGGATATTTTGAATGGAAAAATATCTGTTGTTACCAACAGACTGAAAGAACAAATGCAGCAGGCCGTTGAGGAAATGAACTTTGAAGGTGCCCACAGCTATAAAATAAAAATAGAAAAGCTGGCTAACTATCAGAGTAAATCCACAATCGTTAATTCTTCCATAAGCAATGTGGATGTGTTTAGCATAGCCTCCGAAGATAATTATGCTTTTGTCAATTACCTAAAAGTTGTCAATGGGGTTATTATCCAAACCCAGACGGTTGAACTTAAGAAAAGATTAGATGAAACTGATATCGAGTTACTTAGTTTAGCCATTCCGGAAATTAGATCTAGGTTTCAAAGTCTTTCCCGTGAAATTGTCGTTCCTTTTGATTTAGATTTGGAAGGGAACGAGTATATGCGATTTGTTGTGCCAAAATTGGGTGAAAAGCGCAAGCTATTAGATCTTTCTTTAAAAAATGTCGCTTATTTTAAGAAGGAACGATTAACACATTATGAGAAGTTAAATCCTGATCTTAAAACTGATCGCATACTTAAGCAGATGCAAAAAGATTTGCGTCTCCCGGTATTACCGAAGCATATTGAATGTTTTGATAATTCTAATTTTCAAGGAAATTTCCCTGTCTCAGCCATTGTTGTTTTTAAAGACGCAAAACCCTCTAAAAAAGATTACCGACATTTCAATGTGAAAACAGTCATCGGGCCTAACGACTTTGCCACCATGGAAGAAGCTGTTTTTAGGCGCTATAGAAGAGCCTTGGATGAAGGGAATTCGTTGCCTGAATTAATTATTATTGATGGTGGTAAAGGTCAGTTAGGAGCGGCTCTTAAAAGTTTGAAGCTACTGGGGATCGAAAAGAAGGTAACTGTTATTGGAATAGCGAAACGATTGGAGGAATTATATTATCCAGGCGATCAGTATCCTTTATATTTGGATAAAAGATCGGAAACCTTGAAAATAATTCAACATTTAAGAGATGAAGCTCATCGATTTGGGATAACTTTTCATAGAAATCAGCGGAGTCGTAAGACATTTGTTTCAGAACTACAGGAAATACCAGGATTTGGGGATGTGACGGTAGAAAAGGTGCTCAAAACCTTTAAGTCTGTCAAGCGGGTTAAAGAAGCATCAGCTGAAGAATTAAAAAAAGTGCTTAATCTAAAGCAGATTCAAGCACTCCAAACTTTTTTTCTTGAAAAGGATTCCGGTCAAAGCAAAGCTTAATTTTCTTATAAAAAGCCCAGCTCCAATTTCGCTTCCTCGGTCATCATATCACGATTCCACGGTGGATCGAAAGTCAATTCTACGATAGCCTCATCTATTCCTTCAATAGCGGCCACTTTTTGTTGGACCTCTGTCATTAATTCACCTGCTACCGGACAGCCCGGAGCCGTTAAGGTCATGACTATTTTGGCTTGTTTATTTTCTTTTGTAATAATTTCGTACACAAGACCTAAATCCAAAATATTCGCTGGTTTTAATTCCGGGTCGTAAACAGTGGCCAAAGCTTCTTCAATTTGAGAAGCAAGTCCTAATTTATCCATCACTATAATATTCATAGTTATTTTATTTTATGATCATTGATGACATCTTGATAAATGGTGATTAATTTATCGATAATGATGTCTTGCGTGTAATGCGTTAAAAATTCCTTGCGGCAATTCTTCTTTATTTCATTTAATTTTTCAAGTGGTAACTCTTCCCATTTAGCCAAGGTTTTAACTAGATTACTATGGTTGTGTGGGTCGAATAATAAACCTGTATATAAAGGTACAACCATTTCCGCTAATATGCCAATCTGGCTCGCAATTACCGGTGTACCTAATGCAAATGCTTCGATAACCGCCAGTGGCATTGATTCGTAGCAAACAGAGGGTACAATAACGGCCAAGGCGCCTGCCATATGTCTATTTAGCGTTGGTTTGTCCTGAAAACCTAGATAGCTTATGTTGGGACTGTTTTGTACGATAATCCGCACCTCATTCTCAAGGGGACCAGTTCCGAATATCTTTAATTTATGCGTGGTTGATTTCCAGGCATGTAACAGGGGAATAATTCCTTTTTCTTCAGATAGACGACCTACATACACAAAACTATGATCAGTAATGGCTTGGGTGGGTTCAATGGATGTGGCAAAATTGGGTTTAACGACAAATTTATTCTGGGACACTTCAAAATTTGAGCGTGCAAAAATCGATTTTGAGAATTCGGATAAAACAATAAATTTATCGATACTTTTAAAAGTACCTATTTTTCGGTGAATCCAATAGGTGAAGGCCGTCCAAAATGTTTTTAAGATAGAATTTTCCAATACTTTTTTCTGTACAGCGTCCCATGGAAAAGCTGAATTTAAAGAATTTAAATATAGATTGCCCTCCGAAAATAAAGTAGCTGAGGGACACAGTAACCTAAAGTTATGTACTGTCATGACCATTGGAATCTTTAGTTTCTTAATGGTTTGGATAAAAAAGGGTCCCAATCCATAATGCATATTGTGCAGATGGATCAAATCCGGTGCAAAAGCAGTAATTTTGCTCTTCACCTTTTTGGCTTGAATCCAATTGAAGGGATAAAGCAAATACTGCTTATAACCCTGCAGCCCTTTTTGGTTAGTCACCTGGTATAACTCCACCTCATGATTTCTTTTTAAGGCATCCATTTCCTGTTTGAGAACAAAATCTTCTCCACCTAAGTGTTGATATTGGTTGTGAATTATGAGAATACGCATTTGATAAATTTATTTTGCAATGTACATAGTCCAATGTTAAATTCAAATTATATGCCTATTCTATTCCTTTCAAAATGTTTATATTCGTCCTAATTTTAATCATTATGTTTGATCAGCATCCACACGTAAAGTTAATCGATAACTATATTTCCGAGCTAGAGCTACCTAATTTCCCGGCTCATTTATATGATCCCATTAGGTATATCTTATCCTTGTCCGGCAAACGAATTAGGCCCTTATTGGTTTTGATGTCTGCCGATATGTTTGGACATCGGAACAGGCAGCAGGTTCTTCCGGCGAGTTGCGCTATTGAATATTTTCATAATTTCTCTTTAATTCATGATGATATTATGGATAAGGCCCCTATGCGAAGAGGAAAGCAAAGTATTCATCAGAAATGGAATGATAATGTAGCTATTCTCTCAGGAGATGCTTTGTTAGTAAAAGCCTACGAAGAGTTAGCAAAATGTCCTCCCGATAAAATACCTGCCTTACTGATGGTATTCAATAAAATTGCAGCCCAGGTTTGTGAAGGGCAGCAGTTAGATATGGATTTCGAAACACAAAACGATGTTAGTGAGGAAAAATATGTTGAAATGATTAAATTAAAGACCTCCGTTTTACTAGGTGGAGCTTTGCAGCTAGGTGCCATATTAGCAGATGCATCCGAAATGCAGCAAGAATTAATCTATGAATTTGGTGTTAACTTAGGGATTGCTTTTCAACTTCAAGACGATTATTTGGATGTGTATGGTGATCCGGAAACATTTGGAAAACAAGTCGGAGGCGATATTCTGAGTAATAAAAAGACGATTTTGTGGATTAGAACGCAACAGTTGGCCAAAGATAGTAATAAGGATGAATTCGCTTCGCTCACTGGAGATCCGAGTATTTCAAATATTGAGAAAGTTAATCGAATGAAAAAACTTTACGCTTTATTAGCTGTTGATCAATTTGCTATAGAAGTCAAATTACAATATATGAATTTAGCTTTTAGTAAACTAGAAGCAATTGATTTGCCTGCAACTAGTAAAGCAGACTTACTTGGTTTAGCGCATAGCTTGATGAATCGCGCAAAGTAATTATGATATGTGCTTAGATTTTCCTAATTTGTGCTATTCAACATTAATAAATTGTTCAGGATAGTTCACGAATGGAACCTATAAAAATAACCGTATTTCAAGCATATCTTTTTTGGGAAAACGTTGATAAAAATCTTCAAAATCTTGGTTTAAGGCTTTCTGCTTTGCGTGAGAAAACCGATTTGATTATTTTGCCAGAAATGTTTAATACAGGTTTTACGAATAATATTGAAAAATGTGCTGAAACCATGTCTGGTAAAACTATGCATTGGTTATATGAAACCTCTAAGAAATTTGAGTGCGTTGTAGCTGGTACATTAATCATCGAAGAAAATAATCATTATTATAATCGCTTTGTCTGGATGTCTCCTGATGGTAGTTTTGTTCATTATGACAAAAGACATCTCTTTAGCTTAACAGGTGAGGACAAGGTGTTCACGCCAGGCCAATCACGAATTATACTGGAAGTTAAGGGATGGAAAATATGCCCGATGGTATGCTATGATTTGCGATTTCCTGCTTGGTCAAGGAACCAAGATTCCGTTTATGATTTACTTATTTATACGGCAAGTTGGCCAGATAATCGGTCAGCTCATTGGCGCGCATTAATACCAGCAAGGGCAATTGAAAACCAAGCTTTCGTCATAGGCGTCAATAGGGTAGGGCACGATGGCAATGAGATTTATTATTCCGGCGGGTCTATGTGTATTTCGCCAAGTGGTGATGTGGTGTACTATAAACCGGAAGATGAAGATCTATATACATTTACGATGAATCCTAAAGATTTGGAAGAAAGTAGAGCCAAATTTCCGTTTTTAGCTGATCAAGATTCTTTCAAAATACTTTAACAATAAGACTTTAATATTGAGAATAAGGTCTATTTAAAATAGCTTGTTGAATTATAGCCTGCCTAAGATCAAAAGAGATTTGATCATCTAGGATTTCCAATTCTGGTTTTATCTGCATTTTTAACTCTTTCCTTTGCTTTATCGCCATGGCTTTCCTGCGCTCATATTTTTCAGTTGCATCCGCGTTCTCCTTATTTATTCTTTCGGCCTTGGATAAAGTATTTGTATTGGCAAAATCGAAATCCTTTCGGTGGGTAGGTTTATTAGGAAGCTCAGGAATATTAATTGTTTTTTGAGCTTGTTTTTTGAGCTTTTCCATGCGTAATTTTGCTTTCGATTGTTCCTCCTTAAAAGATTCGTAAATCTTATAAATAACACCCGCTACAATTAAAAGTCCGATTACAATTGGATTGTCCATATGGTTAAAGTTAATGATTTTTTATTTAAAAAGCAGCCGTTGTCAATTATTCCCTTTTTAATTCGCTTATCTTTTTGAAATATTTGTTTTAATGCGATTTAATTTTTTAATTGCATTAACAACATTATTACCAAATCCACCCTTTATAAATGAAGACCAATAATTCTTTGTATGCAAATGAATTTTATTCCTTTCTTACGGGAAGAGTTTCGACCGCGATCGGTCGCAGACTACAACGTAATTTTAAGGAAATAGGATTAAATATAACGGCCGAACAATGGAGTGTTCTCTATTTTTTATGGGAATCAGAGGGCTTGAGTCAGCAAGAAATTGCGAAACTTACTTTTCGAGATAAACCAAGTGTTTCTAGGTTACTTTCCAATCTTGAAAAGCAAAAACTATTGGTTCGTGTATGTAGTGCTGGCGATAAAAGAACGAATCAGATTTATTTGACGGCTCTGGGGCATAAAATAAAAGACAAGTGTATGTTGCAAGCTGAAAAAACGATCTCCGAGGCCTTATCCGGTGTAGAAAGAGAATCTATGCAAAAAGCGCAACAACTCTTAGAGATCGTTTTTAATAATATTAAATAAGATTATCTTACCGTCCGTTAATCGAACACTTCCGGTGCAAAATCGCTTCTGTTATTCACTAATTTCCCAGTGTTTTTAAAGTAAATATCTTGAAAACTTAAGATAGATTGACTATCAACTCTTCTGAAAAATTTATCTGCAGAAACCTCATCTAGCGTTTTGAATCCACATGCCTCCATGATTTCAACTGTAGCCCGAAGGGTATTTCTATGGAATTGTGCCACCCGAACATACTTATCATCAACGTTCAACCCTTTATAAAGATGCGGTTGTTGTGTGGCGACACCTACCGGACACACATCTTCATTACATTTTAGTGCTTGAATACAGCCAAGGGCGAACATCATTCCACGCGCGCTATAACACGCATCAGCACCAAGTGCGATTACTTTTAGAATATCAAATCCTGTTACAATTCTACTGGATACGATGATTTTGATGTGTTTTTTTAGACCAAAATTGATTAATGTAGTGGTTACAAATGTTAATGCGTCATATAATGGCATACCCAGATTATCCGTAAATTCTAATGGCGCTGCACCTGTACCACCTTCGGAACCGTCAATGGATATAAAGTCAGGCATAATTTGTGTTTCTTGCATGGCCTGACAAATGTCAATAAATTCTTGCTTGTCACCAATACATAATTTGAAACCAACAGGTTTATAATCAGATAATTCGCGAAGTCTTTGAATAAACTGCATCATGCCATCTGCTGAATTAAAAGCTGAATGTGCTGGCGGTGACATGACGTCTGTTCCAGGGACGACGTGGCGAATGGCTGCTACCTCGGGTGTGTTTTTTGCAGCCGGTAAAATACCTCCGTGACCTGGTTTTGCGCCCTGAGATAGTTTGAGCTCTATCATTTTTACATAGGGGCGAGTGGATTTCTCTTGAAATAGATTTTCATCAAAATAGCCATGTTCATTACGACATCCGAAATAACCTGTTCCGATTTGCCAAATGAGATCGCCTCCACTAATATGATATTGACTGATTCCACCTTCTCCTGTATTATGTGCAAAATTTTGTAAGGCCGCTCCTTTATTAAGGGCCGTAATGGCTGTTCGGCTTAAGGCACCATAACTCATCGCAGAAATGTTGAAAACGCTTAAATTATAGGGTTGCTTACATTGATAGTTTCCAACCGTCGTACGTAGGTTATGATCTTCGATATGAACAGGGAATATGCTATGTGCTGCCCATTCAGTACCTATGGCTTGTGGATCGGTTTGCATCCCAAATGCGACGGTCTCCCGCTCGTTTTTAGCTCTCTGGTACACAATTGATCGTTGTCTTCTATTGAATGGACGTCCATCAGTATCAGATTCCCAAAAATATTGCCTTAGTTCAGGACGGATAGATTCAAAAATGTATCTGAAATAACCCACCAACGGATAATTTCGCAAAATCGCATGTTTTGTTTGAAAACTATGATACAACGCAATAACTAATAGTGGAAAGGGTATACATAATAACCAAAACCAACTCGGGGTAAAAATAAAGCCAAAAGAGGCTATTATTAAGTTGATAATTATAATAATTCCGAGGATAAGTTTTCTTACACGCATGATGAAAATATTATTCTAAATTCAAAAACATTAATTTTTCCTAAGTATTGATTTACACTATAAATGTGCCATGTTTATAGGATGCGAATCAAAAGAGTAATAATCTAAAATGCAAAATTAGCAAGTTCGCTGATGATAATGAAAGAATTATCATCAGGAATGCAGATTTGCTGAATTCCTAAATTTATGAATTATTCCCGCTTGTTTTTGCAATAAGGTCTGATATTTTTTGGTAAATAAGTTGCCAATCAGGATGGGAGGTAATAAACTTCAAATGGCTGTCCATCGTATTTTTATCATTTCGAACAGCTGGACCCGTCTGGGTCTGCTCAGGGGATCGCAGTTGAACCTTTTCAGCGGTTTCCTTTATAAGGGGACGAATCAAATCGAAGGATAACTGATGTTGAGCTAAGAGTTCATAGGCGACTTGGAATAGCGCGTTACTAAAGTTATTTGCAAACACAGCAGCCAGGTGAATGGCAAGCCTTTGGCTACTAGAACAAGGAAATGTTTTTGACGATATTTTTGCAGTAATAGACGCTAGTTGGGTATAGGCTTGGTTGTGGTTGGCCTCGATTCCCAAAGGTGTATCACGTAGATCAACATCCATTTCTTTGGTGAAACTTTGAACAGGATACAGTACACCATAATGATCAAATTTCGCTAAAATGTCCATGGGTGTTGCCCCAGAGCAATGCAAAATTAGTCCAGGGAGATTCCCTGGTAGTTGATGAATGACTGCCGGTATTGCACTGTCACTTACAGCAATCAGGTAAAGGTCAGCTGTTTTGTCAATTTGTTTCAGGTCGTCTACAGCTGTTGCCGATAAGACCTCAGCCAATCGCTTTGCGTGGGCTAAGGTTCTACTATATATTTGCGTGATGTTATTGCCTAAACCGGCTAGCGTTCCACCCAGGTGGGTTGCTATATTGCCACTGCCGATTAGTACGATATTCATTATTTTTTCGTTTTTTCACCAGTAAATTTACCGTCTTTTACCCGACGATATATGGCTAAACCAAAACCAATAGTCATGACGATCGTGCCGCACCAAAAGAAATTGATATAAGGGAATTTTATCGCCTTAAATACAACCCATTTTTTTTCAGGTAGTGGTTTCTGATAAGCCATCAGTTCCAGCTTATTCTGATCAGGTAATATTTTTGTAAACCTGAACCTTAGCCCTTGTTCAGGAATATCTTTAAAGAAATCAAAAGTGTTTCCACCTTTTATTAAAAAGATCGGCTCCACTGGAAATTCTTTCCCTTCTGAACTCACCACTTTTATTTTTAGACCCACTAAAATATCATCTGCCGCCTGTGGCATATTTTCTAGTTTGGCCTCTTTATTAATCCCCTCAATGACATAGAAGCCATTTCTATAGCGTAATGTGTCTCCAATCGATACCTGATAGGTCGCGGGTTCATCGTATTCTTCGAATCCTGAATTTTGATTTTCCTGTTCCATTTGTGCTGGTTTCTGCGAATCAGAAGCTGCGGCAGTTATCAAGGTATATATATCATGGGTTATGAAATGTTTGGTACCAGGGGTTCCGATTAAACCACCCATTTGAGGATTATTTTGTGCAAACGGACTTAAAACAAACGACTTTATGGTCTCGCCTGTTTCTTCGTCGATTTCGTCGTATTTTATTTTATAGAATACATTCGGAGCCGCAACACTATCACCTATGTAGGTGATTTTGTATTTACCCATTTGCACAGGTTCACCTTCTGTGAGAAATAAATTGTCACCTGGTTTTTCCACTTGATCAAAACCGGCAACAGCAATATAATTGGAATTGTTAACCGAAATCACCTCATTTGTAGCAGCGGCAACTAAAGCACCGATCAATAGCAAACCAAAACCGATATGTGATACGGCGGAACCGGCTAACCTCCATTTTCCCTTAAAGGACTCGCCCAATATTTTTAGATTGACCAGAATACAAAATACCGAAGTGAACGTCAATAATATATACATGACGTTAGTATACGTCTTAGTTACGTATATAATTACAGCAGCAAGAATAGCCGCAAATACTAAGGAAGCAATTAAGGCTGCCCAGAATTTTTTACCATCGGTTCTTTTATATTTTAAGAACTGTGTAAAGCCTGTTAATAACATAATTACAACAGCAAAAGCTCCTTGCCATTTATTATAATGGGGAATCGGATCGATTGGAGGGGCCACGTTCGTGCCAAAAATGGCATTGAAAACTGGAATTGAAGTTGTTGCAATCATTTGAACACAGGCGACCGTAAGTACTAAAGCGCCGATGAACATCCAAAATTCCCGAGAATATATTTCTTCTTCTTTCTGGGTAATGGGCATTTCTTTTTTGCGCAGAACCAACAGAAAGATCATGATCAAAACATAAGCAACATTGAAAATGATTAACTGCCCGGACATTCCTAAGCTCGTAAAAGAGTGGACAGAGGTTTCTCCTAGAATACCGCTTCTTGTTAAGTAAGAGGCATAGATAACCAAAATGAAGCTAATTAAGCATAAAAATGCCGCTGTAAAATACGCATGACCTGTATTTTTAAAGGCAACCATCACATGCACTGCCGCAATTAAGGTAAGCCATGGAATAATCGAGACATTCTCCACCGGATCCCAAGCCCAAAATCCACCAAAATTCAAGGCTTCATAAGCCCAAAAAGATCCCATAATAATGCCGGCTCCTAAAATCATGACAGCAAAAAGTGCCCATGGCAATCCGGGATTTATCCATTCTTTAAAGCGTTTCTGCCACAAGCCAGCTGCGGCATACGCAAATGGGACAATCATCGAGGCAAAACCTAAAAATAAGGTTGGGGGGTGAATGACCATCCAATAATTTTGCAACAAGGGATTTAATCCTCTTCCATCCTTAATCATGCTAAGGTAATTCGCATCTTGAAGAATTGGCCAATTCATGGCATCTCTTAGTAGAATAAAAGGAGAACTACCAATTCTGCTTCCGAATATTTCTACACCAATTAGCATAGAGGCTAAAAATAGTTGACAAAGCATGACAAAGGTCATCACTGGACTCTCCCAGCTTTTTGCCTTGAATAATAACACCGCACCCAATATTACTTGCCAAAACATCCATAACCAAAAGCTTCCTTCTTGTCCTTCCCAAAATGCCGAAATGATATAATGGGTGGGGAGGGTCATAGATGAATGCGCGTAGGCATAATGATACTCAAATAAATGATTATAGATAATATAAAATAAGGTTGCTCCGATGATGACGATGGACAAGCCATTTAACCAGAAACCTATCCGGGCTAATAATTTCCAGTTTTTCTCTTCCGGATAATTTGTCGCAAAGAAATAAGAAATAACTGACAGTAATGCCGCTCCAAATGATAAAATAACAAAAAACTGCCCAATCTGTCCTGGGAGTAAATTTTCTCCAACGTAATTTACGTCCATATATATTTGTGGTAAATTTTTTAATTAACTAAAGCAGTTCTCGGCGCAGCGGTACTCTCGATAACCTCCATTTGATCTTGATTATATTTAGACGGACATTTCATTAAAATTTTGCTGGCATGAAATGTATTTCCTTCCATCTTACCCGTTAAAACAATCTGTTCAGATCTTTCAATATCTTGTGGTTTAGAACCCTTGAATACAATTTGACATTCCGTACTATCATTATCATACATGTAAAAAGAAAAATGGTTTGCATCTTCTACCGGGTTGTATATTAACTCTTTTTCTTTATTTAATACACCTACAACATATAATTCTGTCTTTTTTTCTCGAGCTTCAGTAAAATTAGAATAGGTACTGGAGTCCGTATAGATTACAAGAATCATGGAAATCGCTACAGCGATAATGACAATTAATATGATTGAACTTTTCTTCATCTTATTTTAACATAAATATAATCTTTTGCAAATTTACAAATTACAAAGACAAGGGATGAATTTGACAAGGAATAACCGTTATTTAGAAACGTTCTATATTGTTAATTTAGCTCGGTAAATATTTAAGAATCAGCCTGCTCTTTATCAAACTTTTCGCCCGAAAACCTGGTGACCAGCATGGCTGCTACGGTATCTCCCGTCGCGTTTAAGACCGTAGCCAAGGGATCTACCAATGCACCTAAAATAAGAATCGCTGGTACAGCTTCATTTGGTATACCGTAGAGCGAAATCATTAACATCTCACCAATAAAACCTCCATTTGGAATACCCCCTGCTACCATCGAGACTAACACAGTAATTCCCACGGCGGTTATCAAGGTAAATGGTTCAAAAAAATTCCAACCTAAAATTGAAAAGGCCACGTATATTTTTAGGATGGAGGAAATGGACGAACCATTTTTATATAAGGTGTTACCAAGTGGGATGACAATATTGGCGATCTCTTTCGGGATACCAATTTTTCTCCCTGCAATTAAATTGGTGGGAAGGGTCGCTAAACTACTACAAGTACTGAGCGCGGTAAGTGTTGGAAATATGTTATGTTTCCAAAAGGAAGTAATGCCTAGTTTTCCTCTTGCAATAAAACTGTATAGCGTATAGAATACAATAAAAAATAGAAAACCAAATAGATAATAAAAGCCAAGTGGTTTCGCATAAAACCCAAACATCTCAGGCCCAAAGGTTTTAACTTGATACGCAAAGTAAGCACCTAAGCCTATAGGACCCGCTTTCATGATTAATATAAGCATGGTTTCCATGACCTTATTACCCGCATTCAGAAAGGCTGTAAAGTGCTTGCCAGCTTCGCCCGTTTTACGAGTTGCGGTACCAACCAGAAGGGAGAAAATAACAAAGGCTAATATGCTTTTTCTTGATAAAAGATTTGAAAATTCATCCACAGATAAAAAGCGCACTATCCGATCGCCCCACGTTTCGTTAGGGTTTTCTGTTAAGGGCTCCAAGATAGCTGAGGCATCCGCTTGAGCTGTTACTGGAAAAACCCATAAACCAACAATAGTAGCGATAGCGGCAATGATGATGGTAACTATAAAAACAGTCGTCATTATTCCGATCGTTTTGCCTAGTTTATTGCTGTCTTGAATATTGGCTATGGAGGAAGCTATTGCAAAAAATAGCAAAGGAATTACGGCGACAAATAACATATTTAAAAATATATCACCTATCGGTTTTAATATATCAACTAAATCAGGTAGGTATACACCAATGAAGCTACCCACAGTAACGCCAACCAATAAGAGGATAATGCTTCCGTAATTTTTTATCAGGTTATTCATTTAATATTTTTGCTAAGGCTAAAATACTTGTTTTTATTTTACATTTGGGAAAAAAATGAGATGGAATTTGTAAAAACCGCTGACGGATCCAAAACTTTGTACCATGAGACTATAGGAGAGCACTACCATTCTAAGCATGGGGCTCACCAAGAAAGTATGCATGTATTCCGAGATACAGGCTTAAAATTCTGGTTAGACCGACACGCTACTAAAGAGGTTTCGATCCTTGAAATTGGTTTTGGAACTGGTCTGAATTTTTTAGTGACAGCAGATTTTTGTCACATGGAATCAATTTCTTTAAATTATGTTGGTATTGAAGCATTTCCACTTGATTTATCTGTCTTAAAGGACTCAGGGTATGATGCGTATGTGGATCCGTCAATATGGAACTCATTTACTGCACATTATATGCCGGCACTAACTGATAAAGTTGCTCTCACCGAACAATTAAGACTTCAAATCGCTTATCAAAAAGTGATGGAATTTCGAACGCAGGAATTGTTTGATATTATCTATTTTGATGCTTTCGCTGAAATTCATCAACCGGAAATGTGGACCGTAGAAACCTTGAACCATGTTTGCCAATTTCTTCGACCGGGTGGTGTGTTTGTGACCTATGCTATTACCGGCAATCTAAAAAGAGCGATGAAATCTTTGGGATTCAAAATTGAAAAGGCACCTGGAGCGCCTGGCAAAAGAGAAATGTTGCGTGCAATCTTAAGTTAAGATCCGATGTCGTAGATGAAAAAAATCAATGCTATAGCATGTAATTAATAAAGGTGCTAAAAAATTAGCACCTTTAAAACCGTTTTCTTTTTATTGAAACTAGTGACTTTCTTCACCATCAGCGCCATGCGCGTGACCATGTGCTAACTCTTCTTCAGTTGCCTGACGAGAAGAAATAACTTCAATATCAAAGTTTAATTTTTTACCAGCCATAGGGTGATTCAAATCAGCAACAACCACCTCTGGAGAAACCTCCAAAACAACGGCTCTAAACTGATTACCTTGGTTGTCTTGTAATGGAATAACTTCTCCTACAGGAGGTAAGCCCATTTCTTTAAACATATCTGCTGGCAATTGTGCCACAGCTTTATCATCGCGTTCACCATAGGCATCAGTAGCTTCTAATTCAAAAGATTTTTTTTCACCAGGATTTAATCCAGCAATATTTTCCTCAAATTTAGGTAGCATCATTCCTACACCATATAAAAAAGTTAAAGGATTTTCCGTGTTCGTTTCTTCTACAAAAGTTCTCTCTCCATTATCTTCAATTGTATGAAGAACGTAATTCAACGTTACCACGTTGTTGTTTTCTATTGCCATTCTAATTTAATTATGGGATTAAAATCCCTGTTTATTATTTATTAATTCCAACATATTTGCAATCGACTGCAGCGGTAGACTACAAGTCTTATTCTGACAAAGGTAAGATTTTGATTCCAAACCTTCTTTACCCACTAACAAAGGTAAGTTGCTTTTTGTTCCCCCTAATGTTATTTTGTTTGGGATATAGCTTCTATCTAACTCCATTCTCCATTTTAGATAATCTTTCCCGGTAAGGGCAATTTCCCAAACAGGATAGACAAATTCCAATAATTGTATAGCCCAATTTGAATAGGCCGATCCATAGGACTTTATATGCGGGAATACATTTGCAAAAACTTTTTCTGCTATATGTGTAAAAGATTCATGATCAAAAAGTAACCCTAGTTTAAATAATTGCCTTACCATTGTTGAACTCGACGATGGAATAACATTATCCATAATTTCACTTTTTCTTGCGATTAGTTGTTCGGTTTGTTTGCTTGTGTAAAAAAAGGTGTGGAGTTCGTTATCATAGAATAAATCAATGGCAATTTCAGTTAATGCTTTAGCTTTATTTAGCCATATTTCATCAAAAGTTGCCTCATATAAGGATATATATCCTTCAATGGTAAAGGCATAATCATCTAAAAAGCCAGCAATGCTTCTGTTTTTATCTTGGGGTTGATGTAGTAAAAATCCCCCCTTAGTGCAGTCGTCTTCAATAAAACGCGCAATATTTACGGCTAATTTTAAATACTTTTCCGTTCCGAAAACCCGGTAAGCATCGATCAGTCCTTTTAAGAATAAAGCATTCCAGCTGGTGAGTTGCTTGTGGTCTAAACCAGGCTTAATTCTGCCATTTCGATACTGCAGTAAGGTTGTTTTTATTTCATTCAGGTAGACTTCCCATTGCTTTTCCGTAAAGCCAGCATCGGTAATGATAGCCTGATGATTTTCGGCTACAAAAGGGATGTTCGTGTTCTCCTCTTCCCAATTACCATTCGCAGTAATGTTAAAATAGTATTTTGCTAATTCTGCATCTGATCCTAACTGGTCAAACTCTTGCTGAGCGAATGTGTAGAATTTACCCTCAACACCTTCACTATCGGCATCCAAGGCGCTGTAAAAACCGCCGTTTTTTCCTAACATTTCTCTTTCAGCCCAGTCAATGGTTTCTTCGACCACTCGCCTATATTGCTGATTGGCTCTATGTTGGAAAGCTTCACTGTATAAACTGAGTAATTGCGCGTTATCATACAGCATTTTTTCGAAATGCGGCACATGCCATTTCTCATCAACTGAATACCGAGCAAACCCACCGCCGATATGATCGTAAATTCCCCCATTCGCAATTTTCTCAAGCGTAAAGTGTACATGTTGTACGATCTCTTGGTCATTACTTAAGTGTCCATAGCGTAAAAGAAAAATCCAATTGTTCGGTAAGGGAAATTTAGGTGATCGATTATAACCCCCATTTTTTTTGTCGAATTGCGAAATCCAGGGGTTGATTACTTGCTGCAGATCTGCTTGCGTGAATTGTGCGGGTATTTTTTGAATAGGTAAATTTTCCGCTTGTGTAATGCCTTGGGTTAACCTAGTGGCATAATCTATTGCAAGCTCTGGTTTTTCGGTCCACATGGTTGAAATTTCAGTTAAAACCTGCTTCCAATCATGAGGTTTAAAGTAGGTACCTCCATATATGGGTCTGCCATCGGGCAAACATATACAATTTAGTGGCCAGCCACCAGAATTTGTCATTAACTGAACAGCAATCATATAAATTTGATCGATATCCGGTCTTTCCTCCCGATCAACTTTAATTGCAACGAAGGATGCGTTCATTATTTTAGCGACTTCCTCTTTTTCAAAGCTTTCGCGTTCCATGACATGACACCAATGACAAGCAGAATAACCTATACTGATTATGATAAGTTTGTTTTCCGCTTTAGCTTTAGCTAAAGCTTCTTCTCCCCAAGGAAACCATTCCACGGGATTCTGGGCATGTTGTTTTAAATAAGGGGAATTTTCATGCTGTAATCTGTTTGCCATACCTACGAAGGTAAAAACTATTATTTTAATATGCCAATGAGCTTGGCAGTGTCGCCAGAGAGCATGTTGAAGGTGTCTTCATCTGCTAATTGTAAATTTGCCACATTCGAGGTTGCTAAAGCTATCTCAGCATGACTCAGGTAATTGACTAAATTGGACAGTCCTGGATTATGTCCAAAAACTAACACTTTATTGAAATGATCTTCAACGGTGTTAATTACTTTCAATATTTCGATAAAATGGGCGTCGTATAGCTCCTTGGAATCCCGAATGTTTTCCGCCGGGTAGCCTAGTATGGAAGCAAAGATCTTTGCAGTTTGTATAGCTCGATTAGCGGGAGATGATATAAATAGTGTGTTTTGATCGATCGTCAACGTTTTTTTTAAGTCCGAGGCTATTTTCTCTGCCCGCTGTATTCCCTTCTGTTGCAAATCACGATCGAAATCTCTTGCTGATAAGCTGATATCAACTGCTTTTGCATGACGGATAAGGAATAATGATCTCATGTTAATAGCCTAATTGTGATTATCTAATATAAGTAAAATAATTTAAGATAAGAGCGAGCTAAGTTTAAGAAAACTTTAACATTGCAATTGAATTATTATTTTAATTGTAACGTTTCTATTGTAAAAGCCGTTCAAGTAAGGAACTAAACTTGCTTTATTATCCCTTAAAAAGTTCATTATCGACGATAGGGTTAGGTAATTGTGGTTTAATAATTGTAGCGTAGGACTATTTATACAATGCCAAATCCTTTCTTAAGGAAATAAAGGCCGCTGGTTTGAGTGAAATCTTAAATTTAATTTAATAAAAATCCTGCCAGCATAATATGCATTTAAAAAGTATGAAATCAACCCGTATACTTGTTTCTGTAATCGTTCCGATTTATAACGCGGAGCAATTTCTTGCCGAGGCCATAGAAAGTGTTCTTAATCAACATATCCATGACTTAGAACTGATCTTGGTGAATGATGGTAGCACAGATTCTTCAAAATCATTGTGTTTATATTATGTTGATCAGGATTCTCGCGTAAAATTTATTGACTCCCCAAACAGAGGTGTGTCGCAGGCTAGGAACTTAGGTTTAGATTCAGCAGTTGGTGATTATGTTTATTTTTTAGACGCAGATGATACCGTAGCAAGCGACTTTCTGAAAACATGTGTAGGGGTTGTCAAGAAAAATAAAGCTGATATAATTGTTATTGGGGAGTATTATTGCCGTCGGATAAAGCATACACCAGTATTGCCAACCTGTGCCATGATGCTCAATAAGGAATTCCTTTCGAAAAATAAATCCATTCGGTTTCCTGCGGGAATTCAGCCTTGTGAAGATGGCCTTCTATCTCATCAATTATTGTCGCTTACCTCCAACATAGCTTTGAATTTTCATGGAGTGCATTATTATAGGCAACATAACAATCAAAACCATGTTCAAATCAATTCGAATGCCTGGTCCGTGCTCAATCAAATTCCAAATTGGTTAGCAATCCTAGACGATTTCTATGTAAAATATAAACGCTACCAAAACCATAGTTTATCTTTTGCCAAATTTATGAAACATGAATTATTAGAGTTGAGGTACTTGGCCATGGAACTAGATGGTTTGCAAAAATCTTTTCTTTTTGAGATCGTACAAAAATTTTATCAAGAAAAAATTGCCCCAAATCTGACAGAAACAGAATTGAAAAAATTAGGAAGTGTATTTCTCAACTTTGTCAGCATGGAGAATCACCATCTTTTTGATGCTTATTATTTTAAATATACGCGCAGAAAAAAGATTATTGGCGGGGTAGAATTGTTTTTAGTTAAATTCATTCCAGTTTCAAGCTGGAGAAGATCGAGAAGAAGACAAGTGTATGAAAGGTTATCTCTATGAGGATTCTCTTGGTCCAGCATCATAATTTTATCAACGGTACTGGCGGTACGGAGAAAATCTGTTCTTTTCTTGCTAGCCAGTTTGCAAAATTGGGTCATGACACCCATATAGCAACTAATCAAGTTATTGAGGGAGAAAAAGCCGTTTTTCCCTTGGATAAAAATGTTCATGTAACCAATATCTATAGCAAATCAACTGATCAAATACACTTGCTTCCATATTATAACTATCCTGGAAAAAATCCATTAATGTGGCTGAAATTTAAACTTATAAAAAAGTTTGCTAAGCTTAAAAATGCAAGCATTAGAAAAAATAGAAGATTCAATAATGATCGTGAAATTTATTTATATAATTTAAGACAACGATCCATTGGCTGGAAACGCTATATTGATGATTTAAAACCAGATATTATTATCACCATGTCTATTGGTTCACTTTTGGAAATTAGCTATCAAAATTCTTATAATATCCCGATTATTAATTCTACTAATGGTCGTCCTGATTATGATTTTACTGATGTCGTAAGTTATAGAAACGAAATTGAGAAACTCAGTCTAATTAATTCTTTTACTAAATTAGATGCTATACAAGTTTTATTTGATAGTTATCATCAATTTTTACCTAAACAATTTCAAGGTATTTCTCAAACTATAGCAAATCCAATAGTTCAAATAGATGATTCTCAGATAGTGAATCATGTAAAGGAGAAGAAAAGATATAAAATCATTAACCTGGCCACTTTAACCACTGCCTGCAAACAACAACATTTAGCTATTGAAGTATTTGCGAAAATTAAGGATCAATACCCAGATTGGAATTTAGAGTTTTGGGGTGTGGGTAAAGATTATAAGGTGTTAAAGAAGCTAATTGAAGAACATGCTCTTTGCGATCGAGTATTTTTAAAGGGCTTTACCGAGCAACCCAAACAAGTGCTAAAACAAGGTGATATATTTTTGTTTTTAAGTAAATACGAAGGATTTCCCCTAGCCTTAGGGGAAGCTATGTCGATTGGACTACCCTGTATTGGATTTGCGAATTGTTCTGGGGTAAATGAATTAATTGAAGATCAAGAAACTGGATTTTTGGCTAAAAATTTAATTGAGGTAGAAAGCGTTTTAAAATGCTTAATTTCGAATCCGAAAATGAGGCATCAGATAGGGAAGGCAGCTCATGACAGTATGAAAAATTATCAGGAACAACGAGTTTTTAAAGATTGGGAAAAGATAATTCAACGAGTTGTCCAAAAAAGAAAAAAAAGTATTAGCGTTAATTTATGAAGAAGAAAATAGTGTATTTTTTGCCGGATAACCCTATCGGTGACAAAGCTGGAAATACAACACGTTGTTTTCAATTATTGTCTTATTTTGAAAAAAACAAAGAAGTTTTAACTGTAGACTTTGTTTCTTTTTTGCCTTGGAATGATGCTAGTATTGTTTTGTTTAAGGAGTTCTTCCCTGACTTTAATTTAACGCTGATACCAAAGAAAGGTCCAAAGAAAACAAATTACCTAAAATATTTCTTTGTAGATAAGCTACCCAAAATATGGCAAGCTATCTTTAGGGGCAAAGCATCCATCAATTTAGTTACACCGTATATAGAAAAGCAAGTTAGAAAACAGCTTGCCAATAAAACATATGATATAGCGCTAATTAGCTATGCTTCCTGGGCGGATTTGATACAGTTGATAGATGCCCGATATTCCATCGTTGATACGCATGATTTTATAACCAAACAATTTATCGATCGTGATAAAAAGGATAGTCATCATAAAATTGGACAACTATTTCAGCAGGAAATAGATTTGTTAAAGGAGTTTAACGAAGTTTGGAGCTATTCGTTGGAGGAACATTATATCTTTGAACAGTTCCTCAAAAACCAAGTTAGGTTAATGCCGGTGTCATTTAAAATGCAAGAGCTAGATCCTGGTCGTCAGATTAACTATGAGGTGCTCTATGTGGCAAGTGATAATCCGCACAATATCAAAAGCATACATTGGTTCTCTCAGCAGGTTTTACCGCATTTACATGATGTTAAGATAACGGTTATTGGTAAAATATGTAAAGAAATTCCGGCACAGGAATCGATCGAGAAACTCGGGGTTGTAGAAGAATTGGATGCTTATTACCAGCAAGCTAAAATCACCATTTGCCCTATGTTAAGTGGGACAGGAATCAAAATTAAAGTGCTTGAATCTTTATCTTACGGTATACCTGTGGTCACCACACGTCGAGGGGTGGACGGGCTGATTAATAAAACGAATAACGGGTGCTTGGTGAGTAATGATCCAATTGAATTCGCTTTGCTGGTTGAAAAGTTACTAAATGACCCCGAATTTTATGCTAATAAATCCCTTGAGGCAAAGACATTTTTCAGCGAAAATTATTCTGCCACTAGTGAACTGAAACTCTTGAATACCATATTTTTGGATAATTAGGATTTTAATATGCCATTGGGAGTCCAAGTTTTCTTCGCTGTTATTGTTTGATTTAGCACCTGCAGGTTATGAGCTGTATTTGCCTTGCTATTCGTTGGGTGGTACAGATGGTAAGCCACAGCGGCAAATTTTAGGAATCGTTTTTTAATACCATAATTGATTAACCGGATGGCTAGTTCAGCGTCCTCACTTCCCCAGCCTTTAATGGATTCATCGTACCCATTAACGGCTAGCAAATCTTTCTTCCAAAAAGACATGTTACAGCCCCTTAAAACAGTCAGTTGTTTTTTTTTATACCGATCCGCTAAAAAATGAGATATGCTTAAATTACGCATACTGTTTAATAAGGTTGCGATTGGGAAACGATGTCTTTCTAGCTTTGGATTTTCGCCATTTTTTAGCAGTTCCATGCTTTGTTCCTTGGAGACCCAGACTCTGCTTCCACAAAGAAAGGCGTTCTTTTGCATCAGCGCAAGATGATCAGCAATAAAATGAGAATCTAATATGATGTCACCATCTATTTGAATAATATATTCACCACTGGCCTGAACAATGGCCTTATTTCTAATTTCACTTAATCGAAAACCATGGTCATCGTGCCAAACGTGCACGATGGGTATAGGTGAATCCCGATTGAGCTGATCTATAAGTGTTTTAGTTTGTTCATTTGAACCATCATCAGCTATAATTATTTCATGGGGGAAATGATCTTGCTTTAAAATGGATTGGATACAAGTTTTCAATGCCTGTGGCCAGTTATAGGTAGAAACCATTATGCTGATGGTTGGTAATTGTGTTGGTTTTAATGTCATTCCCTAGCTATATTGATCGATTCCATTTTTGGTCCAAATGATTTTATCTGCTAAGGTTTTTTCCATTAGCAATTTATTGTAATTTTCTTGATCAGGAGTTTTTTTCTCCGGGTGATAGAGATGGTATACGATTGCGGCAAATTTAATAACCGATTTTTTCACCTTATTATTCATTAATCGCAAGGTAAGATCACTATCCTCATGTCCCCAACCTTCATAACTTTCATTATACCCATTTATGGCTAATATATCTTTTTTCCAAAAGGACATATTAGCACCTCTGGCATAATAAATCGGGTAGGAATTTTTGTATCTCGTGAGTAAATAGTGGGATAGAATAGGTATTCTGAAACCATTTTCAATCCGCTGATTACCAGTGGAAAATAGCTTGATATCTAAGGATTGACGAGCGATGGTTTTTTTTGAATAATCAGGCCCAAGCATAACTCTGCTGCCTTGTAAAAGGTAATTAGGTTGGGCTGCTCTGAGATGGTCTTTTATAAAATCCCGATGCAACAGCACATCCCCATCTATTTGTATAATATAGTCAAAGCTGACCAAAGCAAATGCTTTATTTAATATCATTGATTTACGAAAACCTACATCCTCCTGCCACACATGAATTATCGGAACGGGGAAGGTCGGTTTTATCTTATCAATAAGGGTTTTAGTTTCCAGCCCAGATCCATCATCTGCAATGATAACTTGATTAGGTAGGATGCTTTGCGCGCTGATACTCTTAAGACATAACGCTAAAGCTTCTGGCCAGTTATAGGTTGATAAAATTAAAGACGATGTTATACCTTCCATTTTGGGTGTTTATCCGATAAAAACGAATTGTTTTTTCATTTATTTATAGGCAAAAATACAGAATAGTAAGTACATTTGGGGGCTGATCTGATCAAAATATATTTTGGATTTAAAGCTGTTTTGAAACTTATTATGAATAATTGTTCCCTTGTTATTTCCACTTATAATTGGCCTGAAGCCTTGGATCTTTGTTTAAAAAGTGTCCTGCTTCAAACCATTATGCCGGATGAGATTATTATTGCAGACGACGGTTCGGATGCTCGTACGAAGGCGGTTATTGAAGATTTTCAACGTCAATCGCGGGTAACCGTAAAACACGTTTGGCATGAAGATACTGGTTTTCGGTTAGCTCAAATTCGAAATAAGGCCGTCCGTAACGCGCAAACTGATTATATTATTCAGATTGATGGCGATATTATTCTTAATAAACATTTTATACAAGATCATTTGTTCGTTCGTGAACCGGGTTGTTTTTTACGGGGAACCAGAGCCCATATTGTCGAAAAACAGCTTAAGGCGCTCTTTAGCTTAAAGCAAGTTAACTTGAAATTTTATTCCCAAGGGATCAAGCATCGATTCAATGCAATCCGTATTCCATTTTTATCTTGGATCCTTACAAAAAAGCAATTGGACCCAAGGCGAATAAAAGGTTGTAATTTAGCTTTTTGGAAGGCAGATTTTGTAGCGGTCAACGGCTATAATAACGATTTAGTGGGATGGGGACATGAAGATGAAGAGTTTACCAGTAGATTGGTCAATTATGGTGTTTTTAAAAAATCGGTAAAGTTAAGGTGTGTTCAATTTCATATTTTTCACAAATTAGCTTCGCGGGCACAGGAACAGGTTCATGAGGATGAATTGGAAAGTGTACGAAAAAATAATCGCATTCAAGTTGCTAATGGCTACAAAGAAGTGAACTAATCAAGCAAGATAAGGCTTAATCGAATTGATTAATTAGACGATTGACGCGGTCCATTATTAATTTCCAATTGTAATGTTGCTGCACATACTGTTTGGCTTTTACTTTATTTTTTTCAATCAATGTCGGGTTCGTCATGTATTTATGTACGATTTGCTGAAAATTATCTTTATTGGTATAATATTCGGCTGCAAAATCACTCCGAATCGCATGGCCCTTCATCACCGCTGATTTTCCATTTACAATGACGGTTTTCCCTAAATCCATGGCTTCCAATAATAAGAGCGATAAACTTTCTGATTTGGACGGATTCACAACTAGTGTCGCGTTTTTAATTAACGCTATTTTTTCTTCATCGCTCACAAAACCCGTGTAAATTAAATCAGGATGTGTTATTTTTTCCTCAAAAACACGTCCTGTTAGCACCAGTTTTAAATTACTAGGATTTTTTTGTTTATAATCTATAAACCACGGTATTAGCTGGTCCAGCTTCGATCGACAGACCCTACCGAAATAATGTAGGTAATGTGCAGGTAAGTCAAATTTTGCTTTTACGTCCTGGTCTGCATTATAGGTGTCAAATTCAGTTTCAACTCCCACAGCGATCACGCTATTGGGCGATATTTTATCACCAAAAAGTTGTTTCGCTAAGTTGGTTTCTTCAATTGTATTAAAGGCTATGTGTCCAACATTCGTAAAAACGTGGGATTGTATAGATCGAAACGCTTCGCTCTCCTCATGTAGGGTAGGAATTAGGATTGTTTTTTCAGGAGCTATTTTGGCTCCGAAGATCGTATGGGGATTGTGATAAGACATTAAAATAATGGCCTTGTATTGGTCTTTATTTTCTTGTAAATAATCCAACATTTTTTCTGAATAGAAACCTTGTGATTTCAGCACTTCGATTTCCTGTTTAATGCCTAAATGCCAAATAGGAAATAAATTGGAAATACTTCTTGATAAGCCCAACCGGTACAGGTTTCGACGAATTTTTCTGGATAGTTTGGATTTTTTACGCCAATAATCATGCGTTTCCCGATGAAAGGGTTGACAGTCAAAGCGTAAAACGTTCACCCCATTAATAATTTCTTTTGACTGGGTATAATAAGGTTCATAGGTGTTATAGTTGATAATTTTGGTTGTTAACACATCTACATGGTAATTGGGGGTGAGACGCTCGGCTAACATTTTACAATGATATTCCGCGCCGCCGTTAACCTCTTTACCATATTGGCAGACTAAAAAACAAACCTTTTCCATTTATTATTTTTATCAACTAACGACTGAAAAGAACCACTCGCTACACATTTAAAATTTGATTAATTTTTGCAATAACCATTGCTGAACTGACTAAATCTATAGCTTCGACTCCGTCGCAGTCGCAAGGTTTATTTCCAAAGACGGAACTTGGACGATTGGGATGGTTCACTTGAACACAATCACTTTCAGCCTGACCATACCCGATAAATCCCGCATAAGGATGTGTAGCCCCCCAAACTGACACACATCGCGTGCCAACTATAGATGCCATATGCATACCAGAACTATCCATGCTAAGCATTAAATCTAGGTGAGAGATAATGTCTAATTCCTGTTCAAGATTGTACTGCCCAATGGTACTGTATACATTTGGAAAAGTATTTGCCCATTGCTGGGTTTGTTTTTTTTCAACTTCCCCGCCTCCAAACAATATAATTTGGATGTTTTTTTTTGCTAATTCAGCAATAACCTCTGTCATTTTGTGCTGAGGAAATATTTTGTAGGGATGTTGCGCGAAAGGGGCAATTCCCACTTTAATTTTATCTGAAGCCAAAATAGGTAACATTCCATTTGGAATTAATCGATGCTCTTTTTCTAAACGATGAGTTAAAGTAAAAGGTAATCCTAGTGCTCTAAAGACATCCGCGTATCTTTCGACTGTTAGTTTTAGCGGCTTTAAGATTTTGTTATCTTTTCGTGTAAGCGCTTTTTTTTCCGCTCTGCCTTTATCCAATATGGCTATATTGCCTTTATTGCGCGCGGCAAAAAGGAAACTCAAGATGCGTGACCTCAGATTATTATGTAAATCAGCCATTGCATCTGCCTGGTATTTTTGTAATTCGTTAGACAGACGTATTAACCCAAAAATCCCTTTATGACGATTTTTTGGGTCAATAGCATGAAATTTTAAACGAGGTATACCTGTAAAAAATGCAAAGAAAGGTTTCCGAGAAACTACTATTATTTCCGTGTCGGCATGTTCTCTTTGAAGATTCTTTAGGACTGATGCCACCATAGCGGTATCACCCATGGCAGAAAAACGGGTTACTAGGATGCGTTTCATCAGACCTGGTTATTTTCCTGAACCATATAAGACAGGGTTAAGGTTGGGATCATTATACATTTTCATCTGCTTGTAGACTTTCATGTATTTTTTGCCATTGGAAATATCCTGTAGAAGCTCATCGATACTTTGTGAAAGATCGGCGCGTTGTTCTACTAAAATGCTAAGTTTATTTTGACAAGAAACAATGTGATTGTGAGAAACGTCGCTTCTTTGCGTTTCTACTTCCATATGAAAAATCTTAAGTGCAAGAATGGATAATCGATCAATGGCCCAAGCCGGGCTCTCGGTATTAATCTTAGCCTCTTTTGATGGGACTATATCTTGGTAAAGATGCAGGTAATAACTATCGATATATTCCACATTATCTGTCCTATCTTGATTTTGTTTATCTATTCTTCGTTTCCAATATAATCCTTTCTCTGGAGTTATCGCTGGGTTACGGATAACATCTTCCATATGCCACTGCGCTGTATCAATCCATGCTTTTAAATATAATAGATGTTCTAAAGAATCTTTATCATATGGGTTTTGCATAGGATGGTCTATCTGATCATAAACATGGTAATCCGCAATTACCTGTTGGAATATCTTATTTGCTATTGCACTAATCATATACAAATATATAGATTAAAGTGACTAGAATAAATTCAAAATTAAATAGGGGAAAACACCCAGTATTAATACAAAAATACTTAAAGTCACGGCGATAATTAATGTGCTGGAAATAGGGAACTTTCCGATCACTTGGGCTTCTTGGGTGTTCTTTAGGAAAGCATGTAACGGTATTTTGAAATAATAGAAAAGAGAAATAACCGTCGTTAGTGCACCTGTGATTAAAAGCCAAAGGAAAATGGGATCCCCTGCGTGCTGGTAAAGCTCAAAGATGGTTGTAAAAATTAACAACTTTCCAAAAAAACCTGATGTTGGCGGAATACCTATTAATGAGATTCCCAGGATAGTTAACCAGCCAAATACGAACGACCAATGTTTACCCATGCCAGTATAGGAGGCAAAGCTCGTTTTTCCCGTGTGTTGCTCGAGTACATCGATAAATCCAAAACTGGCCAAATTCATCAACGTATATACGGTTACATAAAATAATAAAACATCCTGGTGACCATTGCAATAGGCAATGATTGCCATCAATAAAAAACCTGTATGACCGATGGACGAATAGGCCATCATACGTTTGATATCGGTTTGTCTTAAGGCAATCAAGTTACCAGCCAGCATGGTGATAATGGCTATAAAAGTGATAATTAAGAAGGTAAGTTCACTAAAATAAAACCCAGTGCTAATCCAAGAAGAGGAGAGTCTGGCAAGTAGGACAAGTATGGCAATCTTGGGAGCTGTCGAAAGAAAAGCCGTCACAGGAGTTGGTGCACCTTGATAGACATCTGGTGTCCATAAATGAAAAGGGACAAAGCTCAGTTTAAAACCGATGCCCGTAAAGATAAAAACTAAGGCTATACTTGTGATTGGAACCGGTGCGCTGATTAAGCCTTGTATATGACGCGGGTTAGCGAAATCCAATTCACCGGTAAACCCATAAACTAAGGATAAACCATATAACATAATAGCAGAGCACGCCGCACCAAAAAGGGCATATTTCATCGCGGCCTCTGCTTGTTTTTTATTTTGAGAGAAATAGCCAACTAATAGATAAGAACAAATGGAGACGATTTCAATGGCTATAAAAGTTAATAACCAATTACTAGTCATCGTTAACAGGTTTAAACCAATTCCCGCGGTTAATAATAAGCTATAAAGATCGCCTTTTCGCTTTTTAAATTTTGTTTTTTGGAGGTATTGTTTTAAAAATAGACTAATAATAATTAACGTGCTTAAAAGCAAGAATCTATTTAAGAAACTCATCTTATCCAAGGTGAGCATGCCAAAAAAGCCTGTATTAATGACTTGGTATTGCGTGAGTAAAGCCGTTATCGCGCCGAGTAAGGTAACGATGGTGGTATAAAATGAAAATCCCTTCCAGTGCTTATCAATAAATAAAGTGCCAACGATACTTACTAGAAAACCGATGGCCAAAATAAGCTCGACTTTTAGTAAAGGAATTGATCGGATGATATGATCGATGTTATCTGAAATATGGTAAATAAAATCATTCATACAAAGCGTTTACAAATAGGGGGTAAGTAGGGATAATAAACTCAATACAGACTCATTTAATAAGCTAAAAACTAAAGAAGGCATAACACCTAAGGTAAGCGCCAAAAGTAGGGTAGGGAATAGTATAATTTGTTCCCGTGTATTTAAATCTGTTAATTTAGCTAACCATTGGTCGCCACCTTTTAATCGGGTTTGTCCAAAAAACATGCGTTGCAATGTCCAAAGAAAATAGGCAGCACTAAGTAAGATACCTAATGAACCAAAAATCGCCATCCATCGTGGGATGCCCGTTGGGATACTCGCCGCATTAAAGCTTCCTATGATAACAAAAGCCTCACCAATAAATGCAGAAAATCCAGGTAACCCCAACGAAGCAAAAAAAGCGATTGCTACATAGGCGGTATATTTGGGCATTACTGTCGCTAAACCCCGAAAATTGTAGATATAACGATCATGTACCCGATCATATAATACACCAACTAAAAAGAATAAGGCTGCTGAAAGAAATCCATGACTCATCATTTGAAACACTGCTCCCGAGAGTCCCTCAGCAGTTAACGAAGCTATGCCTAATAAAACAAAGCCCATATGTGATACTGAGGAATACGCAATCATACGTTTTAAGTCGGTTTGGGCAAGCGCATTTAAGGCCCCATATATGATGGAGATGACACCTATTAAACCCAGCCACCAGTTTGCTTGGGCCGCTGCATCTGGAAAAATACCCAAACAAATTCGGATCACGCCATACCCACCAATTTTCAACAAAATACCTGCTAAAATGATAGAAACCGGGGTCGGAGCCTCCACATGGGCATCAGGTAGCCAAGTATGCAGAGGAACAATAGGGATTTTGATAGCGAAAGCTATAAAAAGCACCACGAAACCGACCATTCTGGCAGATATACCAAAAACAGTATGTGAAGTCCCAAGAAATTCAAAAAATGAACCTGATATATAATTTTCAGGATTCATCATGTAGAGCATATTGAAAGTGTGCGCACCGGTTACTGGATTTTGAACTGAAAAATATAAACCCACGATGATCAATAGCATAAATACGGACCCAAATAAAGTGTAAATAAAAAACTTTATGGCCGCATATTCTCGTCGTACTCCTCCCCATATACCTATTAAAAAATAGAGGGGTAGTAACATGATTTCGTAAAATACATAGAACAAAAAGAAATCTAACGCGCAAAATATCCCCATCACAGCCATATTAAGCAGCATCAGTAAGGCAAAATAGCCTTTTTTACTTTTTTCAATATGCCAGGAAGCTCCAACAGCCATCAGCATCACAAAAGAGCTTAATACTAGTAAGGGAAGGGAGAATCCATCCACCCCAAGGAAATAATCAATTTCAAGATGCCCCAGAGACCCCATGGCTAATCTTATCCAAGGTAATTGTTCGACAAATTGATAACCTGCTACTGAATTAAAATTACCTTGATTAGAACTATCAAATGCTTGGTATAAATAACCAGAAAGCAATAATTGCAAAAGCGAAATCACTAGCGCAACATATTTAAAGCTTGGGGCATATTTGTTGGGTAGAAGCAAGATGGCAACTACCGCGAATAAAGGTAAAAATATAAGTAAGGATAACATTCCCATCTTATTGTAAGATCAAATAAATAATTCCAATTAATACCAACGTAAAAGCAAAACCCAAATAATTTTGCAGTCGACCATTTTGAGCCCATCGTAAGAGATGGCCAATATAATAGGTTGTACTTCCAACTTTATTGATTAAACCGTCCACAATTATCCGGTCAAACCAACTACTCAAAGAGGCAAGTCCTTTTGTTACTTCTCCAACAAAACGCACAAGTCCATCAATTATAGTGCGGTCAAACCAAAAAAGACCTTTACTAAACAATATCGTTCCATTTACAAATATAACCGAGTAAAACTCATTTATATAGCCTTGATTGAATGTAAATTCAATCCATTTATTTCCTTGCGGATTTAGTGGGTACTTGTTTCTAATATACCAATTCCAGGCAACTGACCCAGCTATTAAACTTCCTATAGTTAATCCCACAGGTAGCAGCATGTGCAGGGCATGAATTTCGCTAAACTGATAGGACACAATAAGCCCCTTAAATATCGATGCCGATTGATAGGACAGTGGGTTCCATGAGAATAAAAGGAAAAGACAACCAATCCCTAAAAATAGCATCGGCCATAGCATGATGGCGCTTGCCTCCTGTAGTTTGAATTTTTTAACCGTTAATTTAAATTCGCCAAAAAACACTTTAAACATTAAGCGACTAATATAAAAGGAGGTTAATATACTTACTATAATTAGTGTAATCGGAACCAATAAATAAAAAGATCCATGTTGGATACCCCATTCTAGTGTTGCGATTAATATAGCGTCTTTTGACAGGAAACCGGAGGTTAAAGGAAACCCGGCCAGTGCTAAAGAAGCAACAGCCATTAATATGAAGGTTTTTGGCATCCATTTCCGCAGGTTTCCCATATTATTGATATCCTGAGGGTCAAAATCAAGTTGATTGATTTCTTTTAAATGGGACATTTCATGAATCACCGCACCAGCACCGAGAAATAACAGACATTTGAAAAAGGCGTGGGTGATTAGATGAAACATTCCCGCATCCCATGCGCCAATGCCGATGGCTACTACCATGAAGCCTAGTTGTGAAATTGTAGAAAAAGCGAGAATCTTTTTGATATCGCGCTGTGATAATGCAAAACAGGCCGCACTTAGAGCGGTCATCGTGCCAATAATGGTGATAATCAGTAAGACCGAAGCGTTAAAAAGAGGGAAAATACTACTCAGTAGAAAAACACCAGCGGCCACCATTGTTGCTGCGTGAATTAAGGAGGATACAGCTGTTGGTCCTTCCATGGCATCGGGTAACCATACGTGCAATGGAAATTGCGCTGATTTGGCCATGGCTCCAATAAAGAAGCAAATCCCAGAGAAGGTCAATAAACCAGTAGGTTGATTAGGCAAATTATAGAATAAACCATCAAGAGCAAAAAGCTCGGTTAAATCTAAGCTACCATAAAGACTATATAAGGTGGCTAGTCCTAATAGAAAACCTAAATCACCTATTCTATTGACAATAAAGGCTTTTTTATTGGCTTGTACAGCACTATCCTTCGTGAACCAGAATCCAATTAGCAGATAGGAAGCAAAACCAACTAGTTCCCAAAAAATATACATAATTAGTAAGTTTTTTGAGATACATAGTCCCAACATGGCGAAACAAAATAGACTTAGATACATCCAGTACCGATGTATGCCAGGATCTCCTTTCATGTACGATTTGGAATAAACATGAACGGCTAAAGCAATTATACATACCAATAACTGCATTAAGGCAGTCAAATTATTCAATAGTATTCCCGCCGTAAAAGTATGATGACCAATTGTGAACCAATTATAATCCACCATCTGGGGGGTATTCATCCATATCTTTGTAAAAACAAAAAAAGCAGAAAGGATCGTACTAATTACAATCGCTATCAGTGAAATGAAACCCGATTGCGTGCGCTTCCCTAGTAATGCCTGGATGATAAAAGCAAGCAAAGGTAAGAGCGTAATTATAATACTGCTAGTAATAGGCGATATGTTCATTAATCCGTTCATTAGTCTCTTAAGTCAGTAATGTCGTCAGGATTAATGGATTTGTAATGTTGATAAACATTCAAAATAATGGCTAGACCAACCGCAACTGCTGCCGCCGCTAATACGATAGCAAATAAGGCGAATATTTGACCACCATAAACTAACTTATCGTAGCGTCCGAATGCAACCAGGTTTAAAATGGCCGCATTGATCATAAATTCGATACCGATTAAAATCAGTATAGCATTCCTTTTGGCTAAGACCGCATATAAACCGATGCAAAACAGACAGGCACTCACGATTAGAAAATGTGTTAAGGTAATCATGGATTTCCCTCCCTTCTTGATAAATGAGCTGCCCCAATTAAAGCTGCAAGTAAAAAGATTGAAATGACTTCAAAGGGAAGTAGAAATTGAGTCATAAATTTAATACCCAACTGTTCAATTGTATTATCAGTGGATTTAATTATTTGATTATTTTGTATGTTCGTTGTGATCCAGTTCGGCTGATCAACCGACTGCCAGTCCATTATACTATAGACCATTACCACTAAAAAGCCGATACTTAATAAAATAGATTGCCAATTGGGCAAGGAAAGAAACTTACCTGATGCATTTTGCAGATCAGCTAAAAGCTCTTTATTGGAGAGCATAAAAGCAAAGATCATGAGGATTAACACGCCACCTACATACACCATAATTTGGGTAATTGCAATGAAGTCGGCTAGGGCAAAAATAAAAAGGCCAGCCATGGCAAATAATACAACGAAAAATAAAAAAAGGGCTCGGGCCGTATTTCTTAAGCTAACAACTAGCAAACCCGCTGTTAAAACGATGGCGGAAAAAATATAGAATATGATTAATTCCATTATTTCTTTTTGGCTGCCTCCTTATCAGCTTGAAATTTTGTCCATTCTTGTTTTCGCTGACTAACTTCATGATCCGTCATTTCAGAGAAATTATAAATTAAATCGGTAAGATTCGTAGAACTCCGATCATAGTTATCGGTCATAATAATACATTCAGTAGGGCAAACTACCGTACATAGACCACAATACATACATTTGGCCATGTCTATATCAAATTGAGCAGGATAAAGACGTTTTACACTTCCATCAGACGTTTTTCCGATAATTTCAGGTGATTTAACCGCTTCAATAGCTATGCAATCTACAGGACATGCTTTTGCACAGAGATCGCATACTATACAATCATCAATATCAACTTGTAATTGATAGCGCGCCACCTCAGGAATAGGCATTTTTTCTTTGGGAAACTGTACCGTGGTTACGCCCTGCTGGTTTGCGAAATAATCCGGGCTTTTGATATCCCGTGACCCGCGAGATTTTCGAGCACCAAAAAGATGCTTTATTGTTAAAGTTAAGCCCTTAATGGCTGTCAATAGTCCTTGTATGGTCGTTTTTATCATCACCTTATATCATGATTAAAATTCTCCAAAGTCCTGATATGGCCATACAGATAAAGCCTACAGGAATAAGGATTTTCCAACATAATGTCATTAATTGATCCGCTCGAAAGCGAGGGAGTGTCCACCGAATCCATATTTGAATGGCCACAATAATCAATGATTTAATTAACGTCCAAAAGATGCCCCAATATAAGCCCGTTGTCCAATCTGCCAGTCGAATAGAACCTATATTTGGGAGTATCGTATTCCAACCACCTAAAAATATAACGACACCTAACATAGCGACTAAAAACATTATCGCATATTCCGCAAGAAATAAAAAGGCAAACCGTATCCCGCCATATTCGGTGTGGAATCCTCCGATTAGCTCACTTTCTGCCTCCGGGATATCAAATGGAGCGCGGTTACATTCGGCTAAACTAGCAATAAAAAAGACAAGATAACTAACCATTAAATGCGGCGCTTGAAATATATTCCAGGCAAAAATACCACCGACCTCATTCACCTTCCAGATACCCAAGAAGTGAATGTCATGGCTAGCCCAAAGTCCTTGATTAAACACTAAATCATTTAAATTTAGGGTTTGGGTAATCATCACGGCAGAGATTAAAGATAATCCGACCGGTAATTCATAGGAAATCATTTGTGCGATGGCTCGGATTGAACCTAATAAAGAATATTTGTTATTGGAACCCCAACCGGCCATTAAAATGCCAATGGCATCAATAGAAACAATAGCCATAATGAAGAACAGACCGGTATTGGTATTTGCCGGTACGAAATCTGGACCCCAAGGAATGACGCTAAAACCGATAAAAACGGCAACAAATATGAGGACAGGGGCTACCGAAAATAATATTTTATCAGCAGCGGACGGATTAATGAATTCTTTTTGTAATAGCTTTAAGATATCTGCAATTGTTTGCAATAAGCCATATTTCCCGGTTTCATTCGGACCGAGACGGTCTTGTACAAAGCCTGCAATTTTACGCTCCGCATAAACTGCAAAAAGCGTAAATAAAGCAATAAAACTAAATATTGCAACGGGTACTAAAATATTGATATGTATGGAATCCAACCCTCTTTTAGATTAATTCTAATTAACTACAAACATAAGTAAAACGTATTAAAATAGCCATATTTTTTGAAAATATATACTGAGTTAGTAGGGTATTCAATTTATGAAGTTTTCAGCACGTTAGCTGAAAGGCTAAAATACTTGCATGGTTTTTGAATAATCGTCGGTAAAGAATATATTTTGTAGCAATTGGCTAAAGTCAGTCGTATGTTACAAGTAATAAACAGATATAAATAAAAAAGACATGAAGCAAACCTTTTATGGAGCCTTAGCGATACTCGCTATTGTAATTACCTCTTGTGGTGGGTTAAAGAAATCAGCCGACGCCGATGTAGCTGAAAAGAATTTGATTGGTGAAAAGAAATGGCAGCTCATTGAATTAGGTGGAAAACCTATTACTGGTGAAGTGAATGGTAAGATGCCTTATTTAAATTTTTTACCTAATGAAAGCAGGTATAACGCTACCGGTGGCTGTAATACGATGAACGGCGAATATAAATTTACAGGTAATCAAAAAATAGAATTTACCCGCGGTATTTCGACATTAATGGCCTGTGAGGATATGGAATCTGATCGCGCATTAGCTAGTGTCTTTGAAAAAACAAAAAAATATACATTAGAAAATGATGTACTTTCTTTTTATGAAGGCGGGAAGAAGGCATTAGCAAAATTTAAGGCAATCGAAGCAGGTGCTAATTTAGTTGGAACATGGGAATTGGATTATATATCTGGCGCTGAGGAGTCCATTAATCAACTTTTTCCACAAAAAAAGCCAACCATGATTTTTCAGGAAGATTTAAAAGAAGTTAGTGGAAAAGGCGGCTGTAATCGGTATTCCAGTCAAGTGCAGGTAGCGGGGAAAAAAATAAGTTTTTCTGGTGCGCTAGCAACCAAAATGGCATGTGAAGGAACTGGTGAACCTTTATTTTTTCAATCTTTGGAAAAAGTAAATGGGTATAATGTGCAGGATGACCATTTGACAATGCTTGTTGGTGATGTCGCCATTATGCGCTTTAAAAAAGGCAAGTAAACTTTTTAATGTTTAAAAAGCCTTAACATTATACGGTATTATGTTCAGTGATTAGGACTGTTAATAATGCGGCTATAGTTAAGGCTTTTTCTATAGATCACTCTCAATCCACCGACCGTCTGCTTTAATTATTTCAATTAACTCATCTAAAGCCTGGGAAGAAGCGACGTTTTTTTTCACCACCTGTTTTCCTCTATATAAGGTAACTTTGTTAGGACCTGCACCTACATAACCATAATCAGCATCGGCCATTTCTCCCGGACCATTGACAATACATCCCATGATCCCAATTTTCAACCCTTTTAAATGGTTTGTTCGGTTTCTGATCATTTGAGTTGTTTCCTGTAAATCAAATAACGTTCTACCGCAACTTGGGCAAGAAATATATTCTGTTTTAGAAATTCTAGAGCGTGTGGCCTGTAATATTCCAAAAGAGATGGAGGAAATCTTATCGGTGGGGGTCATTGGGGAGTTTAACCAGATCCCTGAGCCCAGACCATCAATTAATAATGCGCCGAAATCTGTACCGGCATATAGTTGGATTTTAGAAATGGGTTCTTCAGGACTCATTAAATCACCTATGGGGCCTGAAAATTCAGCGGCGTCATAATTTCTCTTTATTATCACCGGACTATCAATACTTAATTCCTGTAGATTGGCAAAAAACTGACGTTGTTCCGCCATCCCATGTAAATGATCAGTTTCTAGTATAAAAACGATGGTTTTATCGAGTTGAAGATCAGCGAACTCTTCTGTCAATAGCTGGTCATTTTGGATATAAATTACATTCATCGCAGGATCTTTGACTTGCGCTGCGTTGAACTCGGCTAAGGTGAAAATTGGATGAATGTTTGTTTTGTTCGCTAAAGACAGCCAGGTGGTGTAATTATAAAGTTGTTTTAAATTGGCTGGCATTGTAAAGGAGGGCAGGGAGTCGCCTAAATAAACAAAATCAACAGACTGATCGCCCATATGATATTTATCTAAAATAGCATCATATTTATAACCAACTTCGGCCAAGATAAAAGGGTCCTTTAAATTTTTATTGGCTATATCAACGATAATTCGCGGAACTAAGGAGCCACCTATAAAGGTATTCACATCCCGACTGTTATATTGCGTTGCTTCTGACTTTTGTGTTAGCTTTATGATTTCTCTAGTTGGTACCTGTCGCAGGGCTTGGGCTCTTTTCTCGTACCTGTTGACCAATGCTATCGCTACGGGAGCTTCTTTTTCAGGTTCTTCCGTTAATGATACGCGAACCGTATCGCCAAGACCATCCTCTAATAAGGCGCCAATGCCTACAGCTGACTTAATTCTTCCATCTTCGCCATCACCCGCTTCGGTTACACCTAAATGAAGTGGGTAATTCATTCCCTGAGCGATCATTTTTTCAACTAATAAACGGTAAGCCTGAACCATCACCTGGGGGTTAGATGATTTCATGGAAACCACTAAATTATAGTATTTCAGATCTTCACAAATTCGTATAAACTCCAAAGCAGATTCAACCATACCTTCTGGTGTATCGCCATATCTAGACATAATGCGATCGGATAGGGAGCCATGATTAGTTCCAATACGCATAGCCGTTCCGTATTCTTTACAGATGTTTACTAAAGGGGAGAATTTTTTGTAAATCCGTTCTAATTCGCCTTGATATGCTTGATCTGTATATTCTATTTGATCAAATTTCTTTTTATCAGCGTAGTTTCCCGGATTAATCCGGACTTTTTCAACAATTCTGGCCGCTACCTCCGCCGCGTTTGGTGTAAAGTGAATGTCAGCGACTAAGGGAACTGAATAGCCTCTTTTTAGTAATCCATTTTTTATGTTCCTTAAATTTTCAGCTTCTTTGATACTTGGAGCCGTGATACGAACATATTCACATCCAGCCTCAACCATTTTAATAGTCTGCTCGACTGAACCTTCGGTATCCATAGTGTCAATTGTGGTCATACTCTGAATTCGAATAGGTTGCAATCCACCCATCGGGACCTCGCCTATCTGAACTTCACGTGTTAAAAACCGACTGTACTCAGTTTTGGAGTTACAATATCCACCTGGTAATACTATTGAAGTAATCTTATTCATATACAAAGCAAAGTTAGCTATTTCAAAGGTTAATAGCGTAAAATTGACAAGGAATTTGCGGCACCATTTATTTCAATATCATATTTATTGGCAGCGGAATCGTAGTTGGATGTTTTTCTAATTTCGTCCTCTATGACATCAATATTCTCATAAACATTTTTAGATAAGAAAGATTGCGCTTCGACTTTGCACGCAGTGTTTTTCGGAATATATAACATAATTTTAGAGGCCGCCGTATTGATCTCAATTTTACTTTTTCCTTGGTCAGGGTTGGGAAGGTATAAAGAAAGCGTACTTGCTCCTGAATTTATTTCCAATTTTTTTATTTTAAACTTTTTTAAATCGCCATCAATTTGGGCGACCCCCAAATTAAACTCCAAATCCCAGACAGGGTTTGTATTTAATTCAATTTTGGCGCTTTGATTATCGCTATTGTTGTTTTTTATTTGTGTTGTTAAGTCTAACTTTACATTTTCGGTTCCTCTAGCATCTAACGACAAAGAGGAATTTTTAAAATTAGTCTTTGAATAAATCAATTTATTTGAATCTTGCCCAGCAAGCAAACTAAGTTTGGATGTGCCACCATTAATGGCTAAATGAGCTCGTTTTATTTGGTCGCTATATGGATGGGAAACCATTTTCTGGACTTTGGCATTTTTTTCAGTTTTACTCGTTACCTCGAAATTTTCCCAGACTGTCTCTTTCGAAGTTAATCCTCTGTGAAAAATTAGCCCACATAGAAGTAAATTGGCAAGGACAATAATAGGAATGGCGTTTTTTCTGTTTTGCAACAGTAGACTTATGCCAATCGAGATTAAAATAATGGGCCACATTTGTATAGCCGCATAAAAGTTAAAGTCAATTATTTTGAAATTATAGAGTAAGGTTAGTCCACCAATGAATACTAACCAGATACCTGTCGCTATTTTATTGTTCATAGTTTGTTCGCGTTGTTATCGTCAAAACTAACACGATAATACAAAATTAATAATTGTTATTAGGTTTACGTATCCATTTATTCGGTAAATGAATTAGATTTGTCGGTGAAAAATAATTCGTTAAGAATTTGTACCTTGAACCTGTCAAAACATGTTGACATGGAATTGGTTAATTTCCGTTGAAACTATTAAAAATTGGTCGTCATAAATTCGATATATGATATTTTATTATTTCGGTGAGTACATTTTATTATTAAAAAATATTTTCCGTAAACCTGAAAAATGGAAGATATACTTAAAGGAAATTTTTCACGAAATGTCCGAAATTGGTATAGGGTCTTTAGGTTTAATTGTGATCATATCTACATTTATTGGTGCGGTAATGACAATGCAAATTGCCTTCCAGTTGGTGTCGGACTTGATCCCTACCTCGGTTATTGGGCAGATCAATCGTGACTCCAATATTTTGGAATTAGGCCCTACTATTTCAGCCTTGGTTTTAATGGGTAAGGTGGGGTCAGCAATTTCTTCTCAAATCGGATCCATGCGCGTGACCGAACAAATTGATGCTTTAGAGATCATGGGAATTAATGCGGCCGGCTATTTAATATTGCCTAAAGTATTGGCCGGTATCATTATGGTTCCCGCCTTAGTCATCGTAGCCATTAGTTGTGCGTTAATAGGTGGACTGTTAGGAGGATCCTTATCTGGGGCGGTTACTGCAGACGATTATATTATGGGAATCCGGGGTGGTTTTAATGGATTTACTATTGCAGTTGCCTTGGTTAAAGCCACAGTATTTGGCTTTATAATCACTACCGTACCTGCTTATAAAGGATTTTATGTTCGAGGCGGTGCCCTCGAGGTTGGCCAAGCTGGTACAAGAGCTGTCGTAATAGGATGTATTGCTATTTTAGCATGTGATTACATCATTACTGCATTAATGTTATAAAACAAGATGATAGAAGTTAGAAATATTCAGAAATCTTTTGGAAGCAATGTCGTCTTGGATGGTATTGATGGAATTTTCGAACCTGGTAAAGTTAGTATGATCATCGGTGGATCTGGCTCGGGCAAAAGTACCTTGTTAAAATGCATTGTAGGCTTGCATGAACCTAATCAAGGAAAGGTGTTCTTTAATAACTTAGAATTTACCAGAATGTCATTCGAGGAAAAGGTGCCGATTCGAAAAGAAATTGGGATGCTTTTTCAAAATTCCGCCTTGTTTGATTCCATGACTGTTGAACAGAATATCGTATTTGCTTTGGATATGTTTACTGAAATGAGTAAAGCAGAAAAAGTGGAACGGGCTAATTTTTGCTTAGAACGCGTTAATCTTGCAGATAAAAATAATTTATTCCCGGCAGAACTTTCCGGGGGAATGAAAAAAAGAGTAGGCATTGCAAGAGCAATCAGTATGGAACCAAAATATTTATTTTGTGATGAGCCTAATTCTGGTTTAGATCCGGCAACCTCCATATTAATTGATGAATTGATTCAAAATCTGACTGATGAACTTCAGTGTACAACTGTTGTCGTGACGCATGATATGAACTCGGTTATGGGAATTGGCGATTATATCCTTTTTTTACACAAAGGGAAGAAGTTTTGGGAAGGATCCAATCAGGAAATGTTAGCTTCTGATAATAAGGAATTAAATGATTTTGTATTTGCTAGCCCATTAATGAAAGCAGCAAGAGATACCATGATGCGCTAAGGTGCTAGAGCGCTTGTTCCACTGAAATTTCTATCTTTGCAAAAACACATACAACACACACACACTTTGGATAGTACAACACATATACAACTGCTGAGTCCTCAATTTTGGAAAGATTACGAACTTATTGATTGTGGCGATTTCGAAAAATTAGAAAGATTTGGTGAATTAATCTTAATTCGTCCTGAACCTCAGGCGGTTTGGCCCAAAACCTTAAGCGAGGCAGAATGGAATAAGAAATGTCATATCAAGTTCAAAGGTAGATCTGCTACTTCTGGGGAATGGATGAAAAAGAATCCTTTAACGCCGGATCGCTGGCATATTCAGTATAAAAATAAAGATGCCGCCATTAAATTTCGTTTGGCATTAACCTCTTTTAAACATGTGGGTGTTTTTCCCGAGCAAGCTGTTAACTGGGATTATATAGCCGCCTCGGTTAAAGCCTTTAAAACACCTAAACCAAAAGTCTTAAATCTTTTTGCTTATACTGGTGGCGCATCGCTGATAGCCAAGGCTGCAGGTGCGGATACTACGCACGTAGACTCAATCAAACAAGTCGTTAGCTGGGCTAATGAGAATCAGGAGATTTCTGGACTTACTGATATTAGATGGGTGGTAGAAGACGCTTTGAAGTTTGTAAAAAGAGAGTTAAAAAGAGGCAATACCTATAATGGAATTATATTGGATCCTCCTGCCTATGGACATGGACCAAAGGGGGAGAAATGGAAACTTGAGGACCACATCATGGAGATGATGACTGATGTCGTCCAGTTATTGGATCCAAAAGAACACTTTCTAATATTAAACACCTATTCTTTAGGCTTTTCATCGGTGATTGTCGAGAATTTAATCAAGACTTCATTCCCACAGGTGACCAATTTGGAAGTAGGCGAATTATACTTGCAAGCAACTGCTGGACCCAAATTACCATTAGGTGTATTTGGTAAATTCCGCAAGTACTAAATCTATTTACAACATTATTAACTCGTCTAGGTCTTGAGAGACTGTGCACGATAATTGGCACGTAATAAGCCAAGTTTAAAGGTATAGGATTACTATACCTTTAAATAATACGGTGAATATTTTGGGGTAATATTTTATTGTTGTTTTAAAATCTAATCACTTAAAAACAACCGTTCGGTTGCCTTGAAGCATAACTTTATCTTCACTTAGTAATTGAATAGCTTGACTGAGTACCGCCTTTTCGATTTCTGATCCCGCTATGCGCAATTGGTTCACATCATAACTATGATCGATGGATTGTGTGTTTTGAACGATAATGGGTCCTTCATCCAAATCATTTGTCACAAAATGGGCCGTAGCACCTATGATTTTAACCCCTCGTTCAAAAGCCTGTTTATATGGATTAGCGCCAATAAATGCAGGCAGGAATGAATGATGGATATTGATGAGTTTACCCTGGAATTGTTCAACAAATTGCGCAGATAAAATACGCATAAACTTAGCTAAAATGATGTAATCGAAACCATAAGATTTAATGATGGTCATCAGCTCTTTCTCAAAGCATTCTTTGGTTTTATTTTCATGCGAAATGTGGTGAAATGGGAGGTCGTATTTTTGTGTAAAAGTTGCTAAATGAGCATGGTTACCTATAACAGCGACCACCTCGGCTTGCATGGATTTGAAGTAATGTCGAATCAATATATCAGCTAAACAGTGATGCTCTTTGCTAACCAAAACGACCAGTTTTTTATTTAAATCAGGGTTAATAGTTAACTGCGTGTTTTCGGGCAGTTTCGCTAAGAGGTCATGATGCAGGTTTTGTTGATTTTCTAAATTACCTGTGCAGACAACGCGAACAAAAAACTTATTGTTTAATTCATCAACAAATTCGCGCATAGTGACGATATTTAATTGATGGTTGGCCAGTACATTTGAAATCTTGGAAACAAGTCCAACGGCATCCTTACATTGGATTAAGAGTAATGTTTGATTAGACATTATTGGTTTTCTAATTGTAATCTTTCATCTTCTATAATTTTTTGTTTAGCTAGCTCTTCCTCAATATCCAACTCAACGCGAAGATTATTTACAATATGTTGTTGACGGTCCGGGGTGTTCTTTCCCATGTAATATTCTAATAATTGCGAAAGTTTATTATCTTTTGAAAGTATAACTGGATCTAGTCGCATATCCTCTCCTATAAACATACCAAACTCAGAAGGGGATATTTCGCCAAGCCCTTTAAATCGCGTAATTTCTGGTTTAGATCCTAGCTTATTAATCGCATTTACACGTTCCTCATCGGAATAGCAGTAAATGGTTTCTTTTTTATTGCGGACTCTAAATAAGGGGGTCTGTAAGATCGAAACATGCCCAGCTTTGACTAAGTCGGGGAAAAATTGAAGAAAGAATGTCATGAGTAATAACCGAATATGCATACCATCAACATCAGCATCTGTTGCAATTACAATATGGTTATAGCGTAAGCTCTCAATACCATCCTCAATATTTAAAGCGTGTTGCAGTAAGTTAAATTCTTCATTTTCATATACTATCTTTTTTGTCAAACCATAAGAATTCAAAGGTTTACCTTTTAAGCTAAAAACGGCTTGGGTTTGAACATCTCTGGATTTAGTGATTGATCCACTAGCTGAATCACCCTCGGTAATAAATAAGGTGGTTTCTTGATTTCGTTCATGTTTCTCTGTAAAGTGAACCTTGCAATCCCTAAGCTTTCTGTTATGAAGAGAAGCTTTTTTTGCTCTTTCATTAGCTAATTTTTTGATGCCCGCAATATCTTTACGTTCACGTTCTGATTGCAATATACGTTTCTGAAGTGCCTCTGCTGTTGCTGGATTCTGATGCAAATAATCATTTAAGGCTTTCTTCATGAAGTCATTTATAAAAGTACGAACCGTCGGTCCATCCGGACCAATACTTTGAGATCCCAACTTTGTTTTGGTTTGGGACTCGAAAACGGGTTCTTGCACTTTAATAGAAATTGCCCCAATAATAGAGGAACGAATGTCTGAAGCGTCAAATTCCTTCTTATAAAATTCACGAATAGTTTTGACCAGAGCTTCTCGAAAGGCCGCTTGATGCGTACCACCCTGTGTGGTGTGCTGCCCATTGACAAAGGAGTAGTACTCCTCTCCGTATTGTTGTCCGTGGGTCATGGCGATTTCAATGTCTTCACCACGCAGGTGAATAATTGGATAGCGCATGCCTTCAGTTTCAACGTTTCGCTCTAATAAATCCCGGAGTCCATTTTCCGACATGAATTTTTGACCATTAAAACTGATGGTCAACCCAGCGTTTAAGAAAACATAATTCCATATCATGTTTTCTACAAACTCCATTCTATATTTGTAGTTTTTAAAAATGCTTTCGTCTGGATAGAACGTTACGGACGTTCCATTGCGTTGCGTTGTTTCTTTTTGTTCATCAGAAACTAGTTCTCCTTTTGAAAATTGGGCAATTCGGGTAATATTTTGTCGATAGGACTGGACGGTGAACTGATTGGATAAAGCATTAACTGCTTTCGTACCTACACCATTTAAACCCACTGATTTTTGGAATGCTTTACTATCATATTTTCCGCCCGTATTGATTTTGGAAACGACATCGACAACTGAACCGATGGGAATTCCACGTCCAAAATCGCGAACAGTCACTTTATTCTCGTTAACGGTGATATCAATAATTCGACCAGCTCCCATCACAAACTCATCGATGCAATTATCTACAACCTCTTTAAGTAATACATATATACCATCATCATAAGCAGAACCATCTCCTAATTTACCGATATACATACCCGGTCTTAATCGAATATGTTCTTTCCAGTCGAGTGAGCGGATACTGTCTTCGTTATATGTTGTCATAAATATTTAAATATGATTGAATCTGCACAAAAATAATTAAAAGTTAACCCACTTTTGTCCAACACTTTTGCACATTCGTGAATTGAGCGAAATGCAAACAGATCTTTTTAGGAAACTGAGGCGTTCGTTTCTTGTTTTTCGCTGATGTTAGGAAAGTGTTATTATGATATTGGTTATGCGTGAAAAACCCAGTGCCACATTGGATAGGGTACTGGGTTTTTTAGAAGATAATTTCTTTTACTTATTCGCCTCTTCCAAAATCGTCTTGAACTCTGATGATATCATCCTCATCAGATGGATTTGCGACATCGGTGTGTTGCCAAATCTCTGCGACAACACCATATGTGCCCAACCCCACTAGACGGTGTCTTTCACCTTGTGATAATCGGATTGTTTCACCTTCTTTTAGAATTTTTAATTCATGCTCTTCATCCGTAGGGCTTGTTACCACACCAACTTCACCACGTACTACTCTCCATATTTCTGCTCTGCGGTGATGATATTGCCAGGATAGTCTTTTATTAGGTCCGACTACTAAAATTTTTGGACTTAATTTTCCAGAAATTTTTAAATCTTTAACATCAAGACCTTCGAAATAGGCGTTGGCAAATTCCTGTGCTTGGTCCTCATTGATAACAAAAAATCCACCCCAAGGTCTATTTTGATCAACACTTTCAATCGTAAAGCCTTTTTCGGCGATTTTTGCTTCTATTTCTTGGAATAATTCACTTTTATCAATATATGTCATGGTAGCTTATTTTTCTTCAGGTGAAGATAAGTTAATTTTTGAATTAAAACAAGCAATTCAAAAGGCTGATTGTAGGATTTACCTTATCTTTACGGGTCAATAACTATTCGTATGTCTTTAACTGTTGATGCTCATAATGCTATTTTTACCAAAGCGGTTGCCTTTGTAAACCAAACCCAGCAACCTATTTTTTTGACTGGAAAAGCCGGTACAGGTAAGACCACTTTTCTGAAATTTATTCGAGAAAATAGTTATAAAAAAATGGCAATTACTGCCCCAACTGGTGTTGCTGCGATGAATGCGGGTGGAACAACCTTACATGCTTTATTTTGGTTGCCATTTGGCGTTTTTATTGAGGATTACCCACTCAGTTGGGAAGATAAAGATCAATTTATATACAACAGGCACAGGCTGTTCAGTACCATAAAACTCACTAAAAATCGTCGTGCTATTTTACAAGAACTGGAATTACTGGTTATCGATGAGGTTTCTATGGTTCGCGCTGATACATTGGATGCCATTGATGTTATCTTGAAAAGTGTTAGACGAGACATGCGTCCTTTTGGCGGGGTTCAGGTATTGTTTATTGGGGACCTTTATCAATTACCACCCGTAGTTCAGGACCGGGAATGGCAGGTGCTCCGGAATTACTACCAAAGCCCTTTTTTCTTTGATGCCAAGGCTTTTAAACAGCAACCTTCCGTACTGATCGAATTAGAGAAAATTTATAGACAACAAGATGATAATTTTATTGATGTACTTAATAAAATCAGAAATAATGAATCTTCGGCCGATGATCTAGCGGCTTTAAATAAATACTATCAGCCCGATTTTGTTGCCCCAGAAGGTGAGCAATATATTACATTGACTTCACACAATAGATTAGCAGATCAGATCAATCAAGAAATGCTATTGAAACTGGACGCTAAACTTTATCAAATTAAATCCATTATAAAAGATGAGTTTCAAACCAATATGTTTCCCGCCGAGGACACCCTTAGTTTACGCATTGGTGCCCAAGTCATGTTTATTAAGAATGACTCGGGGGAGGACCGACGTTATTTTAACGGAAAAATTGGAACTGTTAAAGAGATTAATTTGCAAGAACAGCTGATTGTTGTTGGTTTTCCAAATGAGGAGGAAGAAGTCTCGGTGAGTCGTGAAATTTGGGAAAATATTCGGTATTCATACAATAAAGGTGATGACAAAATTGAAGAGGAAGTTTTAGGAACCTTTTCCCAATTCCCCCTTCGTCTGGCCTGGGCCATTACGATTCATAAGAGTCAAGGTTTAACCTTTGATAAAGCAATCATTGATGCGGGTACCTCATTTGCGGCCGGACAGGTGTATGTAGCATTAAGCAGGTTAAGGAGCCTGCAAGGACTGGTCCTGCGATCTAAGATCACCAATTTTTCTGTTCGGACAGATTCCCAGGTTGTTGATTTTATGCATAACATGACTGTAGACGTGAATTTGGATGCAATTTTACAGGAAAGCCAACGAGGTTATTTGGGGCAGATTTTATTACGCAGTTTTCGCTGGAGTAATTTGACGGAAGAAATAGATGGTATTATAGCCGAATTACAGGATAAAAAGATTGAAGGTAAAGAAGCTGCGGTTGAATTTTTAAGCAAAATAGCATCTAGCTTAAAAGAGCAGGAGATCGTTGCTAACAAGTTTGCTACCCAACTACATCGTTTACTGGCACAAAAGGATGCGGTCGATTATGATAAAATTTGTGAACGTTCCAAGGCAGCAGTCGCTTGGTTTCTGCCGACTTTTGAAAAGGAATGTCTTCTGCCATTGGAAAATCATGTAGAAGAATGGCAGGTGAAAAAAAGAACTAAAAAATACATCAGTACACTGAAAAGTATGTTGTTGGATTTCAGACGAAAATTAGAACAGTTAAAACACAGTCAGACAATAGCCGAGGCGTTAAATAAAAGCAGTGAGGTGTTGTCTAAGGAATTGCTTAACTGGGATAAACCAAAAGATGAACATTTGGTAAAACAGGTGGAACAGAAAGATAAAGATACCAAAACGATTACTTTGGAGATGTTTATGGATGGTTTAGAGGTTAGTGAGATCGCTAGCAAAAGAGATATGGTGGTGGGAACAATCTTTGGGCATTTGATTAATTTTATTGGTAGTGAGGTAGAAGCAACTGATTTAATCGATCAGCAGGAACTGGACCATATTGTTGCCATCATACAGAAGAATCCTGAATTATCCGCCACGGAATTAAAGCAGATTTTGGGACCGAAAATAGACTATCCACAAATAAGGATTGCACAAAAGCACCTGGAAATAAAAACTTCGAATAAAGTGGAGGATAGTCATATTTAATTATCTTTGTACAAATTGCGAATAAATTAAAGATTGAAAAAAGATAAATCCGATAAGAAAGTGAGTAAATGGCTGGTGTTTACATCCATGCCTTTTCAGATGGGTGTAACCATTTATCTTTTTCATTGGCTGGGAACTTGGCTGGATGAACGATTCCAAGCGGAAGGTGAGTGGTGGATGAAGGGTATGACGCTGGTCGGTGTAGGGGTCTCTTTGTTTCAGTTCATTAAGCAAGTAAACTATCTAAATAAACATGAATAAATATCTTTTATTTATCTTGATTCTTTTGGTTATTGCGGGATTAGGCTACGGCGTACATTCTGCTGTTTTGAGCCATTGGTCTAGTGCGGATTTGCATGATTGGTGGATAGGTACTGGTTATAGTCTAAAAGGCATGTACGGTGTGTGTGCTATCAACTCATTAATTATGGTTTTCCTATTAGTGGGAGTGGATTATACGATGCCTAAATTTCTCGGTTTTGCCTTTATGGTTGGCTTATTTTTAAAAGCCATTGCCAGTTATGTGTACATTCAGGCGGGGCTTAATTTATTGGAAAATGACTTTATAGAGTTGAACTTTATAGTCGTGTTTTTCCTTTTTTTATTTTACGATGCCTATGTGGCATATTTTCTTGTGAATCAACAGGAAATTGAAGTTAAAAAGTAATTTGTCAAAAAGTTTACATAATAGTAGATTAATGCCAAATAAAATTGTATTTTTGCGCAAAATTTGTCATAATTCAACATTATAAAATGGTGAGTCTTAAGAAAGTCCTTTTACTGTTTACGGTGGTTTTATTCGCTGTTAGTCCCTTTTGTTCAATTGCCGCTCCGGATGCTCATGAAGCAGCACCGACATCTCAGGCAGAAGATATTAATGCCCATATTAAACATCACTTGAAGGACGATTATTATTTTAATTTCTTTCACAGTAAAGCAAACGGAAAACATTATGGCTTCCCATTGCCTGTTATCTTAATTGATGGGTCGTTGGAGATTTTCTCAGCTGCTGAATTTAACCATGGTGAAAACATCGTGGAGAAAAACGGGAATTATTACAAATTGTATCATGGAAAAATCTATAAAACGGATGCTGCCGGGACGATCAATTACGATGATAAAAATCACCCGACAAATGCAAAGCCTTGGGATTTTTCAATAACAAAAAATGTGGTAGGATTATTACTAGCTGCCGTGCTGTTGTTTATTGGTTTCATCAGTTTAGCTAAAACGTACAAAAATGGTGCAAATGCTATTCCTAAAGGAGTCAGTAGGATTCTCGAACCGCTTGTCTTATATGTTCGTGATGAAATGGCTGTTCCGAATATAGGTCATCGCTATAAGGAGTTTATGCCTTATTTATTGACTGTTTTCTTTTTAATATTTTTATTAAACATATTGGGTTTAACACCATTAGGAATTAATGTAACTGGAAATATTACCGTTACTTTATGTTTAGCCTTGTTTACGTTCTTTATCACAAATTTCAAAGCAAATAAAGATTATTGGAAACATATCTTTTGGATGCCAGGAGTGCCTGTGCCATTCAAATTTGTTTTAGCGCCAATTGAGGTGTTGGGTATGTTTACTAAACCATTTTCTTTAATGCTACGTTTATTTGCAAACATTACCGCTGGCCACTCTGTGGTTATGGGATTGATTGCAATTATTTACTTATTTCAACAGCAACTAACCGTTGGAGGAAGTATTGGTGTTTCTTTATTACTAACATTAATCTTGTTCTTTTTGGAGTTATTAGTTGCGTTTTTACAGGCGTTTATTTTCACTATGTTATCTTCCTTGTTTATTGGAATGGCTGTGGAGGAACACGCCCATCATTAATTTGAATTTTTTGTTTAATATTTATAAATAAATTTCATTATGTACAATTTAATTGGTGCAGGTTTAATCGTTATCGGTGCAGGTTTAGGTTTAGGTAAAATCGGTGGTTCTGCTATGGAAGCAATCGCACGTCAACCAGAAGCAGCATCTAAAATTCAAACTGCCATGATCATCATTGGTGCCTTAGTAGAAGGTTTAGCATTCGGTGCTTTAATCTTAGGTAAATAAGCCCAAAGAATCAAAAAGTATAAGCATAACTTGTAACGGTTGGTTGCAAGTTATGTTTAACTAAAAACAAGAAATTAAACTAGTTAAAAAAAATAATAGATATATAAATGGAGCAATTAATAAATGATTTTTCGTATGGTTTGTTCTTTTGGCAACTAATCATCTTATTGATCGTTATCTTGATTTTAGGTAAATATGCTTGGAAACCTATTGTGAATGCTTTAGAAGAGCGTGAAAAAGGTATTTCAGATGCATTAGCTTCGGCTGAGAATGCCAAATTAGAGATGGCACGTTTAACGAACGAGAACGAGCAATTATTAAAACAAGCTAGGGAAGAACGTGATCTAATTCTAAAGGAAGCTAAAGATTTAAAAAATAAAATCGTTGCTGAGGCAAAAGATATTGCTCAAGTTGAGGGTAGTAAATTAATTGAGCACGCTAAACGTGAAATTGAAGACCAAAAGTTGAAAGCAATGGCGGAAGTGAAAAACCAGGTTTCAACGTTATCTTTAGAAATTGCACGTAAGATTTTAACGAAAGAATTTGAAGACCCAAGTAAACAGGAATCGCTAGTTTCTGACTTGCTGAAAGACATTAAATTAAACTAAACAGGGTCATCAATCAAAAAATAACGTATGTCAGTATTTAAAGTAGCTTCAAGATATGCCAAATCATTACTAGATTTGTCGAGTGAACATCAGAATCTGGATGTTGTTAAAGCCGATATGGATGGTGTTGTGGCTGTATTCAGATCCAGTTCAGAACTTCAAGCTGTACTTAATAATCCGATTATAAATACAGATAAAAAAATAGCAATTTTGAATGCTTTGTTTCAAGGAAAGGTAGCAAAAGAAATAATCGCTTTCTTTACTATTCTCGTTAACAAAGGACGTGCTAAAATTGTTTATCCTACTACTTTGGAGTTTATTCGTCAGTATAATAACCTCAAAGGCATTGTTAAAGCTGAGGTAACCTCCGCTAGTCCTTTGTCTGAGACTAATCTGCAGGCACTTAAAAGCCAAATTGCAAAAGAAATTAATGCTGAGGTTATCCTTAGCAATAAAGTTGATAAGTCTTTGATTGGCGGTTTTATTGTAAAAGTTGGTGATCGACAATTAGACGCAAGTATTCAAGGAAAGTTAAACAAGTTAGAGAGACATTTCCAAAACCAAGGTGTGTAACCAAAGGTAGTAGGAAAGAAGAAATAATAGAATAAAAAACCCCTTATACGAATTTAAACAATGATAGAGGTAAGACCAGATGAAGTTTCGGCAATTCTAAGAGAACAATTGTCAGGCTTTAAGTCAGCAGCCGAATTAGAAGAAGTGGGTACCGTATTACAAGTTGGTGATGGTATCGCACGAATTTATGGCTTAACTAAAGTTCAATCAGGTGAGTTGGTTGAATTTGAAAGTGGACTACAGGGTATTGTGTTGAACTTAGAAGAGGACAACGTGGGTGTTGTACTTTTGGGTTCTTCGGATGAAATTAAAGAAGGTGATACCATAAAGCGTACGAAAAGAATCGCATCAATTAAGGTTGGTGAGGGTATGTTAGGACGTGTGGTTAATACTTTAGGACAACCTATTGATGGAAAAGGACCCATCGTAGGGGATACCTATGAAATGCCAATTGAACGTAAAGCACCTGGTGTTATATTTCGTCAACCGGTAACTGAACCTCTGCAAACGGGTATCAAAGCAATTGATGCTATGATTCCAGTTGGTCGTGGTCAACGTGAATTAGTTATTGGGGATCGTCAAACAGGGAAAACAGCTGTTTGTATCGATACAATCATTAACCAAAAAGAATTTTACGAAGCTGGTGAGCCAGTTTTCTGTATATATGTTGCTATAGGTCAAAAAAATTCGACCGTTGCTAACATTGTACGTGTTTTAGAAGAAAAGGGTGCGATGCCTTATACTGTTGTTGTTGCTGCTTCTGCTGCTGATCCTGCTCCTTTGCAGTTTTATGCGCCGATGGCTGGTGCCGCAATTGGTGAGTTTTTCCGTGATACAGGTCGTCCTGCTTTAATTGTTTATGATGATTTGTCTAAACAAGCGGTGGCTTATCGTGAAGTTTCCTTATTATTAAAACGTCCTCCTGGACGTGAAGCGTATCCTGGTGATGTGTTTTATCTTCACTCACGTTTATTAGAACGTGCAGCGAAAATCAATTCATCTGATGAGATTGCTCGTAATATGAATGATTTACCTGAATCTTTAAAGGACTTAGTGAAAGGTGGCGGTTCATTAACAGCACTCCCAATTATTGAGACCCAAGCGGGTGATGTTTCTGCTTATATTCCAACCAATGTAATTTCGATTACAGATGGTCAGATTTTCTTAGAATCAAATCTATTTAACGCTGGTATTCGTCCTGCCATTAACGTAGGTATTTCTGTATCGCGTGTTGGTGGTAATGCGCAGATTAAGTCGATGAAAAAGGTTGCTGGTACCTTGAAGTTAGATCAAGCTCAATACCGTGAATTAGAAGCTTTTGCTAAGTTTGGATCTGATTTAGATGCAGCTACCAAATCTGTTTTGGATAAAGGTGTACGTAACGTACAAATCCTTAAACAAGGACAGTATTCTCCTGTTTCAGTTGAAAAACAAGTGGCTATCATCTATGCTGGTACGAAAGGATTATTGCGTAAGGTACCTGTTGATAAAGTAAAACAATTCGAAGAGGAATACTTGATGCAATTAGAACAACGTCATCCAGAAGTATTATCTGCCCTTAAGGCTGGTAAATTCACCGACGAATTAACTGAAGTTTTAGAAAAGATAGCTAAAGAATTAGCTTCAAAATATTAATAAGATCTGAAATAGAGGGAATAACCATGAACAGTAATTTATATTATTTTTCGTGGTTTTTCCTCCATCTCTTGTCTAGATAACACTTATGGCAAACTTAAAAGAAGTTAGAAATCGAATTACCTCCGTTTCCTCGACGCAACAGATCACCAAAGCAATGAAAATGGTGTCTGCAGCGAAATTGAAACGTGCTACCAATGCTATCATTCAATTGCGTCCATATGCGAATAAATTGAGAGATATCTTGGCTCAGGTTTCTGCATCGGTAGAAGGTAATAATTCACCTTATACAGAGGATCGAATTCCTACTAAGGTTTTAATTATTGTTGTTACCTCTAATAGAGGTTTAGCGGGAGCATTTAATGCAAATGCTATTAAATCAGCAAATAACTTGATCGCTAGTAAGTATGCGGATCAATTTGCTAGGGGTGATGTTCGTATTATCGCAATAGGTAAAAGAGGACATGATTTCTTTACTAGACGTAACTTTAATGTGATTGGTAATCACAATGAGCTGTTCAATAATCTTAATTTTGAAAACGTTTCCCAAATAACTGAGTCTGTGATGGCACAGTATAAAGATGGAGAAATTGATCGGGTTGAGGTGGTGTATAATCAATTCCGTAATGCAGCTGTTCAAATATTAACCTCTGAGCAGATTTTGCCATTGGCAGGGCAAGAAAACGAAAATGAGGATACAGTAGAGTTGGATTACATTATTGAACCTTCTAAGGAAGCAATAATTGAAGAGCTTATTCCTAAAGCTATTAAAATTCAGTTGTACAAAGCTATTTTAGATTCCAATGCTTCTGAGCATGGGGCGCGAATGACAGCGATGGATAAAGCTACTGAGAATGCTGGAGATATGTTACGTCAATTAAAACTATCATACAACCAAGCGCGTCAAGCTGCTATTACAACAGAATTAACGGAGATCGTTTCAGGTGCTGCTGCGCTCTCAGGCGGTTAACTAAAAAATATTAACGTATAAGGAGAAACCATTTAGTACAACTAAATGGTTTTTTGCTTTTATCGCTAGCCGGTCATCGGAATAGTAAGATGAATATAATGATAAACCATTACACCGCTTTAACGACTTAACTCGACCTTGTTTTAAGTATTAGGATGCTAGATTATTTTCTAAAAGCTGACTATTATCTGAAAATTGTCAAAATAAAGCTATTTATATTTATCTTTTGAGTTTAAATATTAAATTTGTTTATTGTCCGAATAACCCTATTCAACATGTATGGTTATTGAATTAATTAATGAGTAATAAAAGCCACTTACATCATGCCTAAAAAATTATATGTTTCAAATTCATCTGAATCCTCTAGAATGTTTAAGAATGATTTTCTCGAGTCATTGACCAAAGTTCATTATTCGGTGCCCTTGATATTTTATATACCAGTGATCTGTTATTTTATTTGGAAGGCGGCAGTTCCTGGGGAACTTTCAACCCAGCAGGTATTTTTGTTTTATGGTATTGGTTTAGCTTTTTGGACCTTGGCAGAATATGTCTTACATCGATGGGTTTTTCATTTTGTTCCTAAGTCAAAATTTGGTAAGCGAATTCATTTTATTTTTCATGGAGTTCATCATGATTTTCCCAAAGATAGGTTACGCTTAGTAATGCCATTATCGGCTAGTATACCCATGGCAACTATTATTTATCTGTTGTTTAGTTTAGTAATACCTGAATTCTACTTGGGTGCTTTCTTTGGTGGTTTTCTGACGGGTTATTTAATTTATGATGAATCTCATTATGCCATGCACCATGCTAATTTCAAAGCGGGTTGGTTTAAAAAAATTAAAGATCACCATATGCTGCATCATTATGCTGATCCTGATAAGGGATTTGGTGTTAGTTCTGCTCTATGGGATAAGATTTTTCGGTCAGGTTTTAAAAAAAAGAAAGCTGAAAATTCGATTAATAATAAACATTCCGCATAGCAACTGTCCCATAATTGTACCATAGGATACAATCATGGGACAGTAGTTTTTACTTGTCTTGCTGTAATCTAATTACCACTTAATTAAGGCCGCGCCCCAGGTAAATCCGGCACCAAATGCAGCTAAACAGACTACATCTCCATCCTTTATTTTTCCTTGTTCCCAAGCTTCACATAAAGCAATAGGTACTGATGCTGCCGTTGTATTTCCGTATTTTTGTATATTATTAAATACCTGCTCATCGGTAAGTCTTAACGTCTTTTGAACATATTGAGAAATACGTAGGTTCGCTTGATGAGGGATTAGCATATTAATATCTTGTGCGCTTAAGTTGTTTTTTGCTAGGGCTTCTTCGATAACTTCAGGGAACTTGACGACCGCCTTTTTAAATACAGCTTGTCCATCCATATAGGGAAAAGCTGACCCATCGTCCAACATTTCTTTGGTCATCAGCATGCCTCCAAGTTCTTGGTCCGGCCAATCTGGTTTATTCTCCAAATAACATCCTGCAGATGCTCCAGGATAATACATCGCTAGCTTCTCTGCCTCACTACCATCGGAATGAAGGTGTGTACTTAATATGCCGCTATTACTGTCACTGCTTGGTTGTAACACGACAGCGCCAGCACCATCCCCAAAAATGACCGAAACACCGCGCCCGCGGGTGGAAAAATCCAGTGCAAAAGAATGCTTTTCTGAACCGACGACTAGGATGTTTTTGTACATACCTGTTTTGATGAACTGATCTGCTATAGATAGCGCATAAATAAATCCAGAACATTGATTTCTAACATCTAACGCACCTACCTCTTTCATGTTGAGCTCACGCTGTAATAATACACCACACCCTGGAAAATAATAATCCGGTGATAATGTCGCAAAAATTATAAAATCAATTTCTTGTGCGGTGGTATTTGCCCGTTCGATTGCGATTTTTGAAGCTTCCACTGCCATACTAGTTGTGGTTTCCCCAATACGGTCTGCGTACCTGCGTTCTTTAATTCCAGTCCGTTCTTGAATCCATTCATCGCTAGTTTCCATAAATCGAGTAAGATCATTATTAGTATAGATGTTTTTAGGGACATAATATCCGAGTCCAGCTATTTTTGATTGAAACATAGGGTAAACTTAAGTGAACAATACCTCAAAATTACGGTTTTATTTGAAAATTAAGTATTTTTGCAATATGAGCGTTGAGGTCGAACAGGAAACATTTACACTTGAGGAAATTATTGCGAGTACAAAAACTTCTAATAGGTTGATTTTATGGAACGATGAAATAAATACATTCGAACATGTAATTCATTGTTTAATGCACTATCTACAGTATTCAGAGACCGAGGCCGAGCGAATTGCATGGACGGTTCATACCAAGGGCAAGTGTTGTGTTTTGGAAGGTTCAATGACCGAAATGGAGATCTATCGCAAGATCCTCAAAACGGAAGGATTAACTGTCTCTATAGAGTAAAAATAACGGTAATATTGCAGTTACGTATCTTATTTTTTCTTATTTAATACGCAACTTTGGAGTTGTTAAATCTCAAACACAAACTCAAAATGCTACTTAAGAAAGTTATTAGTTCCCTCCTTTTTTTTATTCCCCTTATTATATTTGCACAAAAAGTTAACATACAAGGTGTTGTGTTGGAGCAGGATTCTGTTTCAGCGGCTACTGGCGCGACCATTAGTTTACTTAGCAAAGTGAACAATGAGCAGGTTCGCTCTCAAAAAGCCACCACACAGGGCAGATTTGTTTTGGAAGAAGTCGATCCTGGAAATTATATTTTACAAATATCATATTTAGGTTTTGAAACCTATGTCCGTAGTAATTTCGAGGTTACTGCCGGGCAAGACATGGATTTGGGAAAGATTATATTATTTGAACAAGGGGAGCTACTCTCTGAGATTGTAGTACAAGGAAAGGTACCTGACCTCCAAATAGGTATCGATAAAAAGGTTTTCGATGTTTCACAAAGTTTAGTTAGTGCGGGTGGATCTGCTCAAGATTTACTTGGGAATGTGCCAACTTTACAAGTGGAATCAGATGGCGCTATCAGTTTGAGAGGATCGAGTAATGTTCGGATTTTAGTGGATGGTAAGGAATCAGCAATGGCCGGTTCAGATATCAATGCTTTTTTGCAATCGCTACCAGCCGATGCTATATCGAAAGTGGAGATAATGACTAATCCATCAGCAAAGCATGACGCTGAAGGGCAGTCGGGTATTGTCAATATAATTTTAAAGAAAAATGTGAGAACCGGATTAAACGGCTCAGTTAATGCCTCAGGAGGGTCTTATGGAAATGCTAATTTAGGGTTAACCTTAAACTACCGTCCCGGCAAATTAAATTATTTTGGTAGTTATAACTTTAGTCGTCGAAAGAATGTAGGCGGTGGGTTTAATGATAATACCGAACTGATTAATGGCATGGTTCAGGATACCAGTGAAAGGACCTATACCCAAGAGGAAAGCTCTCGTTTAGGATATAACCACACTATTCGATTGGGAGCCGATTATTATGCCGGAGAAAAAACAACAATAAGTTTGGGTTCCAATTTTAGTATTCGCAATAATGAACGTGGAAATGATATTAATTATAGTTATTGGAATATTCCTGCCTATGGTTCGTCAGCTTTTAGAAAAAACACACAATTCGAGGATGATTTAGGGATCGACTTGCAATTGGATTTAAGACAAGAGTTTAAGCGTGAGGGGGAAGAGTTAATGGCCAATATTTCCTTTGGTAGTGATGGAGAAGATGGTACAAATGACTTCCATCAAACTTATGCTAGTAATCGAATGGATCTGCAACGTCAGAATATCACATCTGAAAAGGGAACTAACTGGAACTTTCAATTAGATTATGTATTACCATTTGCAGAAGATCATAAATTTGAGGCAGGATACCGTTCGATGATCCGGAATTCAAATGATGAGCAATATTCGGAATTAATGGATACGCTAACTAATATTTTTGAACCAGATTATAACGTGAGCAATGAGTTTGCGATGAAGAGTGCTGTGCATGCTGTCTACGCAAATTACCAGCGAAAACTAAGTGATAAATTTGGTGTGCAAATAGGACTACGTGCGGAACAAGCTACACTCAATACCACGTATTCAAAAGTCGATCCAAGTATTCCTGAAAATGAAAGAGGTACAGATGGTGAACTGGATTATTTTAGATTATATCCCTCTGTATTTTTAAGTTATGATGTAGGGCAGGGACAGGGTGATAAAGTTCAGTTGAGTTACACTCGTCGTGTCGAGCGGCCTAGAGGCTGGCAGGTGAATCCATTTTTAGACATTTCTGATGAACAAAACTATAGACAGGGTAATCCCAATTTATTGCCGCAGGATATACATTCTATGGAATTGAGTTTCTCCAAGTTCTATGATAATTGGAATTTTGTAAGCTCTGCGTATTACCGCCGCGTAAATGAAATGTTTATGCCTTTTATTTATCCTGATTCTCTAATTTCTGATGTTGTTGGTAATAGAAGTAATGTGACTTATTCGAAATGGGAAAATGTGGCAGATAATAATTCAATGGGTTTTGAATTTATTAGTAAAGTTAACGTTTTCAAATGGTGGGACGTAACTGGTAACGCGAATTTGTTCTACATGAACTTGACCCCAAAAAGCGACTTTGACGTTAGCTCCTCGTCGAGTTTTAACTGGCATGGTAATTTAACCACCAATATAAAATTTGCACCAACCTGGTCGACTCAAATTCGAGGTAGTTACCGCAGTGGTATGAAAACACTACAGGGAAAAATGAAACCGATGCAAGGGGTGGATTTTGCTGTTAAAAAGGATTTATGGAATAATCGGGCAAACATCATGTTGAATATTCAGGATGTTTTCAATAGCCGTAAATTTGAAATGGAAAATTACCTTCCCAATCAGAAAATTGACTTTTCTCACCGTTGGATGAAACGAACAATAAATCTTTCTTTCTCTTACCGTTTTGGTATTCAAGACCTCGGTAAGAAGAATCGATCAGAACCAAATGGTATGGAAGATATGGAAGGACAACAATTTTAATCCTTGCTTTTACAATTAGTTTAATTAAATTTAGCATTTTAAAATAAATCAACTCTTACTATGAAAAGAAATTTTGTGTATGTATTAATTGGCGTAGTAGGTCTTTCTTTTAGTTCTTGTGCAAGCAAGAGTAATACGGTTGCTTCCGAGGAAATTCCTGCTCATGAGATACTTAACTTACCGAAAGTGAATTTAAAAGACTTTCGTAAAAACTCAGCGGGCGCTTACGTTTTGTTTGATGGTTCTTCATTAAATGGATGGAGGGGATATAATAAAGAAAATGTACCTAACAAATGGGCTATCGATAACGGTACCTTAAAATTTTCGAAAACACCAGCCGGTGTGACAACACCAGAAGGTGGTGATCTTATTTTTGCACATGATTTTAAGAATTTTGAGCTTGAGTTTGAGTGGAAAATTTCTGAATCAGGAAATTCAGGTGTGTTCGTCTTAGCTAAAGAAGTGAAAGATCAACCTATCTATATTTCTAGTCCTGAGTACCAGTTGTTAGATAATGATAATCATCCTGATGCTAAAATGGGTGTTGACGGTAACCGTAAATCGGGTTCCCTATATGATATGATACCAGCTAAGCCGCAAAATGCATTTCCTGTTGGGCAATGGAATAGAGCGAAAATCGTTGTAAATAAAGGTAAAGTAACACATTATCAAAATGACGAAAAAGTAGTTGAATATGAATTATGGACTCCTGAATGGACGCAATTATTAGAAGCTAGCAAGTTTAGTAAAGAAAAATGGCCGTTGGCTTTTAGTTTATTAAATAACGTTGGTGGTAAATCTAAATCAGGTGTTATTGGATTCCAGGATCATGGAGATGACATTTGGTTGAAGAATGTTACTGTAAAAGTACTTTAATGGTTTACTTGTTAAAACATTGGAAAGAGAGCATAATTTGCTCTCTTTTTTGCTTTTGTGTTTTATTTAGCGAAGGCCAACAAATTAACTGGGATAGTCCTCTTGCTCATGATGCTATACAGGGCAGGGTAAGTTCAATACAAGACGACGACGATTTAAATCGGCTCCCCAAAATGCTCAACGGCGTTGTTCGTAAAGCAGTTTGGAATTTAGGTCTTCAGACGGCTGGGATGTATATTGATTTTCAGTCAGAGGCGGATAGTATTTTTGTTCGCTATGTCGTGAAGGGCCCCTTGAATATGCCTCATATGCCTACAACGGGTGTAAGTGGGTTAGATCTCTATGTAAAGAAGGAAAGTGACCAAAATTGGAATTGGGTAAATGGGCGGTATCAATTTAAAGACACTATTCAATATAGTTTTGAAAATATTAGGAGTGAAAAAGACCGATTTTTTCGATTGTATTTGCCTTTGTATAATTCTGTTTCCTGGTTAGAAATTGGTGTGAAAGATGGCGAAAAAATCACATATACCAAAAATACGGAGAAACCAATTATCATTTATGGAACCTCCATCGCTCAAGGTGCTTGTGCCACCAGACCTGGTTTAGCTTGGAGCGGATTTTTAGGTAGAGACTTTACTAACCCCGTGATTAATCTTGGATTTTCAGGTAATGGAAGATTAGAACAGCCTATTTTAGACTTAATTAATAAGGAGGATGCGGCTGTTTTTATATTAGATTGTATTCCTAATTTAGCCATTAAGGATAATCACGGACAGGGTGATTTACCTCAATTGATTACACATGCTGTTGAAACACTGCGTAAAGACCATCCATTAACACCCATTATCTTGGCTGCTCATAGTGCTGGTGATCTGCCTCAGGTGCTAAATGTACGGACCACTGAAGATTATACAGCAAGATCAAAAGTTGGGGAGGAAGTGATCAAGAGTCTAATTGCTAAAGGAGATAAAAATCTATATTGGTTATCCAGTGCAGAGATGGATATGGACATAAACTCTACTGTTGATTATGCACATCCTAACGATATTGGCATGCAAAAAATAGCGAAGGCATATGCCCAGCTAATTCATCGTATTTTAGGGAATTAATTCCCTAAAATATCGTTTGTAGTTCTTTAAGATCCACAATCATATGCGGAATATCTTGCGGCTTATCGGCGGCAATCGGGTTAAAAAAAATGGCTTCTAAACCGGCATTCATAGCCCCTCTGATATCGGCATCTAAATTATCACCAATCATCACTGACTCCTCTTTTTTTGCCTCGCCATGTAATAAGGCGTGCTCAAATATTCGCGGATCTGGTTTGTTTACGCCAATAATTTCTGAAATATTAATCGCAAGAAAATAGGAACCCAGATTACTGTGTGCTAATTTTTGTTCGCACGCTTCTTTAAAGCCATTTGAGATTAAATGTAGGGTGTACTTTTCTTTGAGGTAACCCAAAGTCTCATGGGCGTGCGGGAATAAATTTGTTTTGGTGGGGCATATCGCTAAATATTCCAACTCAAATTCGACAGGAAAGAGCGTTGGGTCAACACCTAATTGTGTAAAGGTGTCTTCAAACCGACACTTTCTTAATGTAGCTTTATCTATTTTTCCATGGTGGTAAAGATGCCACAGACGGTGGTTGTTTTCCGTGTAAGAGCTGATAAATAGGTCGGGTGTTGCGGTATTAAAAAGCTTATCAAATTTATGTTTAAAATAAAGATCATGTAAGGTTTCTTCCGCGTTTTTATCAAAATCCCAAATGGTATGGTCGAGATCGAAAAACAAGTGTTTTTTATTTTTAAACATATGCAAATATACTGGCAAAAAGAATGGTCTCAAACAACTATTCTAAGTTTTCTGTCATAATACCAGGCATTTTTTTTAATCATTGTGTATTTAAGTACATTTGTTGTGCAATTGATTCATATGAAAAAATCTTTAGTTTTATTTTACTTTTTGATCATTTATGCTATTACACAATTAGGTTGGTGGGGCTATATTTTGATTAAATTTGAACCCGATAGAAAGGGCATGATTGTAGGAGAAGGGTTGATATTTTTATTGATTTTTGTCTGGGGTGCCCTGCGCCTGAAAAAACAAATGAAGAAAGAACATGAACATAATCAGCAGCAACAGAACTTTTTGCTAGCCATTACGCATGAATTAAAATCACCGCTAGCATCTGTTAAATTATATATTCAAACGATCTTAAAAAGAGAGTTGGACCGTGAACAGCAGAAAATGTTCTTGTCAAATTCGCTGAAAGATATTGAGCGATTAGATGATTTGGTGGAAAATGTCCTCTTAACAACAAAATTAGAGAACAGGTCTTATAACCTACCTAAAGAAGTGTTTGATATGACAGAGCTTGTCGAGCAGATCGTAGACCGCTTGCAAAAGAATGCCTGTAAAACACAAGTTATCCAATTTCATAAACAGGACCAAATCTCATTAATGGCAGATAAATTTGCCATCAGCAATGTGATAACCAATTTGATTGAAAATGCCGTTAAATACTCGCCACCTTGCGCAAGTGTTATAGTAACGTTGGAAAAACAACATAAAAATTTATTATTTTCAGTCGCCGATTTTGGGGAAGGTATCCCAGAGGCGGAAAAAAAGCTTATATTTAATAAGTTTTACCGAGTAGGAAGTGAAGCAACCCGTAAAACCAAAGGAACTGGTTTAGGGTTATATATTGTGAAAACCGTTTTACAGAAACATCATGCTACCATCAAGGTAAGAGATAATCAGCCATCAGGGAGTGTGTTTGAAGTTATTTTTGAAAATTATGCAGACTAAACAACGTATACTTTTAGTAGAAGATGAAGAGCATCTTTTAGAAGCGATCAAATTAAATTTAGAACTCGAGGGATACCGCGTTACAACGGCTACTGATGGTAAGAAAGCTTTAAAGATCTTTAAGGAAGAAAGATTCAATTTGATTATTCTGGATGTGATGATTCCAGAAATTGATGGATTTCAGGTGGCAGAAACTATTCGTCTTCAGAATTCGGAAGTACCTATTATGTTTTTAACTGCCAAAAATAGTTCCGAAGATAGGATTACAGGCCTAAAAAAAGGAGCGGACGATTATTTAGTGAAACCTTTTAATTTGGAAGAATTAATTCTTCGCGTGAGTAATCTGATTCGCCGGGGCATGAAGGGTGATGACTTAAAAGAATTGAATTCCTATACGATAGGCGATAAAACAATCTACTTTAATTCGTTTGAATTACATCATGTAGATGGTAATATCACCTCATTAACAAAAAAGGAAACCATGTTGTTGAAATTGTTAATTGAGCGTAGGAACGAGGCCGTATCCCGAGAACAAATTTTGGAAACCGTTTGGAACTATGATGTATATCCCTCAACTCGGACCATCGATAATTTTATTCTGACTTTTAGAAAATACTTCGAACCAGATCAGAAGCATCCTATTTACTTCCATTCAATTCGTGGAGTCGGTTATAAGTTTACCGATAATCAGAGTTAAATAAAAGATGAATAATAAGGCTCGTAAAATTGTAATCGCTATTGCGGTTTGTTTCCTTTTGTATGCTGTTTTTGCAAAACATTATAATTTTGTAGTGTATATCTTAGGTGGGATTACCTATTTAGTATGGAGCCATCTTCGCGAAGGTTCTGTTTATTTGGCGACACAATCTTTCCATAAACAAGATTACGAAAAAACAAAATCCTTATTAGCAGAAATTAAGAACCCCGATCAGCTTAGAAAAGGGCGTCGCAATTTCTATGAATTTATGATGGGTAATATAGCCTTAAAAGAAAATAGAGTTGATGATGCTGAATATCATTTTCAAATGGCCTCCCGGTTACCATGGCGAAAGGATTATGAAAAGGGGATGGTCTTAATTAATTTAGCCAACATCAATCTAAAAAAGAAAAATTACGAAAGAGTTTCTGCTTATTTATCATCTGTCTCTAAATTGAAATTGACAGCACGTCAAATAGCAATTGTTGAGAAAATCAAAGACGAAGAAAAAAAACATATATAGTGAACAAAGAATTGGAAAACGATTTATTTATTCGTGCTGCTTGGTCGCAGCCTACGGAAAGACCTCCTGTGTGGATGATGCGTCAAGCAGGACGGTTTATGAAAGAATATTGGGAAATTAAGAATAAATATTCTTTCTTGGAAATGTGTAAAACGCCTGAAATTGCAGCTGATGTAACGATGCTGCCAATTAATCTTTTAGGGGTAGATGCCGCCATCTTATTTTCGGATATCTTAGTGACCGCCGAGGCGATGGGTGGTGATCTTTCCTTCGAGCAAGGCGTTGGTCCTCGTTTTTCTAACCCTATTCGCACCTTAAAAGATGCTGAAAACTTATCTATTGATTGTTTAGATAAATTGCAATATGTTGGTGATGCCATCAAAGTAATACAAGAGCGATTGGGAGGTCAAGTTCCTTTAATAGGCTTTGCAGGAGCACCATTTACCATCTTAAGTTATTTGGTGGAAGGCGGATCTTCTAAGGACTTTAAGTTAACAAAGACCATGTTAAATAATGCACCGGAATTAGCGCATCTTATTTTGAAGAAAATTGCTGATGTTACTATTGCGTATTTGAATCTTCAGATTGAAGCTGGGGTAAATGCTGTGCAATTATTTGACAGCTGGGCCCAAGCATTATCCTGGAATGATTATCATGAATTTGCACATCATTACAATTCGTATATACTTTCAAATTTAAACAGAAAGGACATTCCTGTAATCTCATTCTGTAAAGGAAGTTCTGTATTTGCGCCAGTAATGGCACAGGCAAAACCCGATGTTATATCGGTTGATTGGAACGCCGACTTATTAAATATTAAAAATGCTTTACCTAAGGGTATTGCGGTTCAGGGGAACCTTGATCCTTTTGTTCTTTATGCAGATAAAGCAGTGATTAAGAAAAAAATTCTTGATCTTTTTGAAAGAATGCGTGGCGAGGAAGGATTTATTTTTAATTTAGGACATGGAATCATGCCGGATATTCCTTTTGACAATGTGAAATACGCAGTTGAAACGATTAAGGAATTCAGGTATTAAAATAGTCATATTTCATGATTAAACTGAAATAAAAAACCAATAGGAACCCATCGTGAGGTTCCTATTGGTTTTTATAAACCTAACTCACGGTAGAGATTTGGTAATAAATTTTATATTTTTGAAGATCAAAAGCTAGTTATGCTCTATTTGTACGCAAAAGCAATTCACGTTATTTTTGTCATTTGTTGGATGGCCGGCTTGTTTTATATGCCTAGATTGTTCGTTTATCATACGGAAGCGAAAATGAAATCGGATGCAGAATATCAGGTGCTACATAAGCAATTTATGGTGATGGAAAGCAGATTATGGCAAGTTATCACGACTCCTGCTATGTATATTGCTATTTCTTCTGCTTTAGTGATGCTTTATCTTAATCCCGCCTTATTGAGCGCCGGATGGATGCAAGTAAAACTTTGTTTTGTAGCGGGATTAATTGGTTATCATTTTGTTTCTCAACGAATTATGAACCAATTGAAAATGGGCAAATCTACCTGGACTTCCTCGCAGTTACGCCTATGGAATGAGGTTTCCACGGTTATCTTATTTGCTATTGTTTTTCTCGTGGTTTTAAAATCAGCTTTCGGATGGTTGATTGGGGTAATTGGATTATTAAGTTTGTGTATCTTGCTGATGATCCTAGTTAAATTATATAAGAAATATCGTAAAAATAAAGGGGAACAAATAGATTAATATGATGAAAATTAACTTGTTTTTAATCTTTTGCATGGTACTGGGCTTACAGTTTTCTAATGCACAAGAACATGATTTTGCCTTTGGTTTCTACGGAGATATCCAGTTAGAAGATGCGGCGTACGATGCTAGTTTTGGTGTTCAAGGGAAGTATGAATATAGTAATTTTCAAGGTATACAAGCACAAATTCATGGACGTGGAGACTTTGTGGGTGTCGGTGCGGATTATATTGTGAATTTTTTAGATAAAGAAAAATCTAATTTCAATGTTTTTATTGGCGCAGGTTTAAGTCAGGATTTCTATCGCTATGAATTAGCCGTTGATGGCGATACAGAAGCTCCTTTCCAAGAAAAGGAAAGCTTTACTAAAGCAATTGGCCAGGTTGGTTTAAGTTATTATTTTCCGGTAGCTAGTCTATCTATTTATAGCGGCTATAAGTTAAAGTATCAATTCAAAAATGAATTGACAGAACCAAATTATATTATGCTGGGTTTGCGGTATCACCTATGGTAAAATGGTGACTGTAACCCCTTATCCGTATGATAAGCAAAAATAAAGCGTATAGAATAATTTAATGGTTATTGCATACGCTTTATTTTTTGTTTTAACGCCAGCCTAATCCAGGAGCTACATGCTTTAAAATAGCATCAAGAACATGAACATTATAATCCACTCCTAATGTGTTGGGGATAGTTAAAAGTAGGGTGTCCGCCTCTTTGATGGCTTCATCATTAGCGAGCTGATCGATTAATTTATCCGGTTCCGCAGCATAACTTCGTCCAAAAATTGCTCGTTTCTCATCTCCAATCATACCAATTTGATCCCCACTTTGGGCTTGTTGCCCAAAATACATACGATCCTGATCATTCATGATGGCAAATATTGATCGACTTACTGATACACGTGGTTCACGCTGGTGTCCGGCCTGTTTCCAAGCCTCTTTATAACGCTTGATTTGTTCAGCTTGCTGCACATGGAATGGTTTCCCATTTTCATCTTCTTTTAAGGTCGAGCTCTGTAGGTTCATACCTTGTTCAGCTGCCCATATGGCCGTTGCGTTGGAGGCAGCTCCCCACCAAATCCGCTCTCGAAGCCCCGGTGCATGTGGTTCTAATCGTAATTGTCCAGGAGGGTTAGGGAACATGGGGTTAGGGTTAGGACGTGCAAATCCAATTCCTTTTAATTTTTCGTAGAATTCCAAGCCATTCCGACGTCCCATATCTGCATCAGTTTCTCCCTCGAAGGGTTCATAACCAAAGTAACGCCATCCTTCAATAACTTGCTCGGGAGATCCTCTACTAATTCCCAACTGTAACCGACCCCCTGCAATTAAATCGGCAGCGCCAGCGTCTTCTACCATATATAATGGGTTTTCGTAACGCATATCGATCACGCCTGTACCTATTTCAATTGTTTTTGTTTTCGCCCCTATTGCTGCTAAAAGTGGAAAAGGGGAGGCAAGTTGGTTTGCAAAATGATGAACACGGAAATAAGCACCATCTAAGCCTATTTCTTCTGCAGCTACTGCCAAATCTATGGACTGCAATAAGGTGTCTGCTGCTGATCGAGTTTGATAAGAGGGGTGTGTGCCCCAGTGACCAAAAGATAAAAATCCTATATTTTTCATAGTATCTCAAAATTAAAGATTACCCTTGCCTTGCGCATTGACCTATGGTAAGAATTGATGGAACAATTGAAGATAAGGATTATTTATAGGGGGGGTACTTCTCCTATTTTTTTGAAGTCCGATGTATACCCGTTACATCCCCAAGCATATATACTTAATTTCCTGATATTCGTCCATACCATATGTCGAACCTTCTCTACCCAATCCGGACTGTTTTACACCGCCAAATGGTGCAGCAGCATTGGAGATAAGTCCTGTATTTACCCCAACCATACCTGCTTCTAATTGCTCGGAAACACGAATGCACTGATGGATATTGTTACTGTAGAAATACGAAGCTAAGCCAAAAGGCGTATCGTTGGCGAGCGCAATTGCTTCTTCTTCGGTAGTGAACTTAAATAAAGCGCAAATAGGGCCAAAGGTTTCCTCTGTCGCAATTTTGCTTTGTTTATGCATGTTCGTTAAGACGGTTGGTTCGAAGAATAACCCTTGAATATTTTTTCCACCTGTCTCTAATTTAGCACCTTTTCCTAAAGCATCTGCTATATGTTCTTGTACTTTTTGTAAACCTTTATCATTGATTAGCGGACCAACTTGCGTGTTTGTATTTAGTCCGTCACCGACTTGTAAGGCTTTGACAGCTTTCGTTAGCTTTTTGCTAAATGTGTCGTAAACCTTGTCTTGAATGTAAAATCGATTGATAGATACGCAGGTTTGGCCAGTATTTCTGAATTTTCCAGCAATAGCACCAGTAACGGCTTTATCAATATCGGCATCGTTGAAAACAAGGAAGGGAGCATTCCCCCCCAATTCAAGAGAAATCCGTTTGATGGTTGATGCGGCAAGTTCCATTAGTGTTTTTCCAACCGCTGTAGAACCTGTAAAGGTGATTTTTCGAACGAGCTGGTGAGTAGCGAGTATTTCGCCTATTGCTTGACTATTTGTGGATGTAATGACATTGATTACGCCTTTTGGAAAACCTGCTTGATCAGCCAATTGAGCTAAGGCTACAGCCGAAAAAGGAGTTTGAGAGGCGGGCTTAATAACGATCGTACATCCTGAAGCTAACGCCGGGGCCAATTTTCGCGTGATCATGGCTAACGGAAAATTCCAAGGGGTAATCGCTGCAACAACACCGATGCCTTGTTTGATTGTTTGCATTCGTATATTATTCGTACTAGCTGGGATGGTTAACCCATAAGATCGTTTTGATTCTTCGGCAAACCATGTGATAAAAGAATTTGCATAATCTACCTCCGTTAATGATTCATTGATGGGTTTTCCGCTTTCAAGCGTCATAATTTCGGCGAGTTCCGCTTTATGATCATTCACTAAACTGGCTAATTTTATAAGTAAATTAGCTCTATCAGTAACACTTGTGTCTTTCCAACTTTTCCAGGCCTGGTGAGCTGAAATTATAAATTGCTCACAATCCTTTGTTTGGAGATTGGGCATATGACCCATAGCCTTTTGATTGGCGGGGTTGATGACATCAAATGTTTTTTTTGATGTAATAAAGGATCCATTATGGTAGGCTTTTTCAATTAATAATGAATTTTTCATAGGATTTTTTTAAGGCTAACAAATAGAAGTAGGGGATGTTTTAATTGTGCTGCTATACATGCTTTATAAACAAAAATGGAGGCTTTCAAACCTCCATACTCTTTTTATAAATTATTTAACGTATGACCCATTCGGTCTCGTTTTGTTTTTAAATATTCCTGATTAAACGGATTAGGGTTAATTTCAATTGGTATATTATCGACAACTTCCAATCCGTAGCCTATTAATCCAGCACGTTTAGTAGGATTATTTGATAAAAGCCTCATTTTGGTCACGCCCATATGTCTAAGTATTTGCGCGCCTACACCATAATCACGAAGATCAGCTTTAAAGCCCAATTGCAGATTTGCATCAACCGTATCAACGCCGCTCTCCTGCAGTTTATAGGCATGTAATTTATTTATAAGACCTATTCCGCGACCTTCCTGGTTCATGTAAACCACGATGCCTTTTCCTTCTTTTTGGATCATCTCCATTGATTTGCGTAGCTGAGGGCCACAATCGCATCGACATGATCCGAAAATATCTCCTGTCATACATGAACTGTGAACACGTACTAAAACAGGTTCTTCCTCTGTCCATTCACCTTTATATAAGGCTAAATGTTGCTCGCCTGTATTCTTTTGTGTGAATGCTTTCATTTTAAAGTCACCCCATTCAGTAGGCATTTCTACACTTACCTCTTCTTTAATAAGGGTGTCATTTTTTAAGCGATATTCAATAAGATCCTCAATACTGATAATTTTTAAGTCAAACCGCTCTGCCACTTTCATCAAGTCCGGTAAACGGGCCATTTCACCATCATCTTTTAATATTTCTACCAAAACGCCAGCTGGTTCGAAGCCTGCAAGTCTAGCTAAATCAACAGAAGCTTCTGTATGCCCAGTTCTTCTTAATACACCGCCATCTTTAGCAATTAAAGGAAAAATATGTCCAGGTCTTCCTAATTCTTCAGGTTTGATTGTTGGGTCAATTAATGCTTTAATAGTTTTTGATCGATCAGAAGCAGAGATACCCGTTGTACAGCCGTAACCTTGTAGGTCAACAGAAACAGTAAAGTTTGTTTCATAAACCGCTGTATTGGTGTTAACCATTAAACCTAAGTTTAACTCATGACATCTTTCTTCAGTCAATGGGGCACAAACTAAGCCTCTACCGTGCGTGGCCATAAAGTTTATAACTTCCGGGGTTGCATTTCGTGCAGCAGTAATAAAATCACCTTCATTTTCACGATCTTCATCATCTACGACAATAATGACCTTACCTGCTCTTATATCTTCAATAGCTTCTTCTATTGTGTTTAATTTGATCTTCATTCTTCTTTCAATAGTTATACAAAGGTAGCTGTAAATTGCGATTTATTTATAAGTAACTTGTCATAAATATCCGTAGGTTGTATTTGTTGTTGGGTTAGCAAGAGAAAAATAAATTGATTTTTTTAATCTTCCTGCTTTTTTCACAGCGATTCTACCAATTTTTTTTGTGTGCAAGGGGCGACAAATAGCGATGGAGTGACTCGATAAGCCTCATACTAAATTGGCAGCTGATTCTCTTATTGAACCTCATGCTTGTCTAAAGAATGACTTACTTTTTCTTCTTTTGATTTGGGTTTAATGAAAAAGCTAAGTAATTTTCGCAAGAACTTGATGCCTTTTTGTTTGTACTGATCAGCATCAAAAATTGCCGAATCTGACGTTGATTTATAAGTTAAAAATATTGCTAGTGGAGTAAGCACGATAATGGCCATCCACATCCCCCACAAGGGCGTGAGACTAGCATCTTTAGCAGCTTTTTCCGCTAGGGTTGCGATGACGTGATAAATTAAGAAAAAACAGATAGCCATTACGACAGGTAACCCCAAGCCTCCTTTTCGTATGATGGCGCCTAATGGTGCTCCAATTCCGAATAATAGCAAGCATGAGACAGCTAGGGTGAATTTCCTATGCCATTCTACATCGTATCGAATATCTTTTTCATAATAGGGTTGAAATTCGGCGGTTCTATTCTGTGCCATTTCCTTTACCTGTCGTGCTTGGCTGAGTGCATTACTGACTGCCAATCGTTCTTGATCATTATGGTAAAGTTGATCTAGCGAAATATTAGTTGCCGGTTTGAATTTATTGTTTTCCCTATAATAGCTAGAATAATAATTTATATATCGCTTAGATTCTACAACGTTAATCTTTTTCAAACTATCTAAATAAATCATATTTGAATCAGAGTACATTTTTAATTGTTTTAAGTTCAACATTTGATGGTGTGACTTAAACAAATCTTGATCAGTTCGATTCATTTGAAAACTACCCATATCAAATTTTGTCGTTGTTTCCTTAAAACGAAACCGGGTAAACTGTTGCCTTGGATCGTATCGCTTGGCATTTTTGGTCCTGGAATCTTCGTATCTTACACCGTCTTTTAATTGCAAGACCATGTAATTATTGTCTGCAGAATTTTGGATAAATCCTTCCTTAGCGAATGTAATATTAGGGGCTGTACCGCCAGATGGATGCTCATAAATCATCATATCATACAGGGTTGTCCCATCTTCACTTTTATCTTTTGCACGAATGGAATACCCGGGAATGGTGTTATTAAATACACCAGGCTTTATAAAGAAATCAGCTTTTTTCTTACGTACATCATATAATAGTGAGCCCATCTTTAAGTTAACGACCGGCAATATATAATCTGAAAAAAGAAATGAACCAGCACTAAATAAGGCAACTACCAGAAATAGTGGTGTCATAGCCTTCCTTAAGGAAACACCAGCTGCTTTTATGGCTACAAGCTCGTAGCTTTCTCCTAAATTCCCAAAGGTCATGATGGAGGATAGAAGCATAGATAAGGGTAGGGCCATGGATAATTGTACAGCACACTGATAACTTAATAATTCAAGTATGACATACCATTGAAATCCTTTACCTATCAGGTCATCAATATATTTAAAAAGAAAAAGCATTAACAGGACAAACATCACGATGAAGAACGTGACCAAAAATGGTTTAATGAATGCTTGTAATATTAATAAATTAATTTTCTTCATGGGTGCCTTAAGGTATATTAATTAGGATATACCTACGTCTTATAAATGCAAAGATACAATTTTTGTAAATTCCATTATGTTAGATAAAGTTAATATAACGGTTTTTTCTTTCAATAATATAGGGGAATAATTGAAAGGTCTTATTAAATAAAATAAGCCTTAAGTCAGGCGGACCGAAGGCTTATTATTCGCTATGCGCCAAGTACTCTTTGAAGATAGCCTATAGAGTTATCCCATATCAACTTACGGTCATCTAGGTTATCTTCTTTTACATAATCTGTAACACTTAGGGCAACATCATTTGTTAATTCATCCTGGATTATCTCTATTTCAAAAAAATAGGGTTCGTCATCTAACCATTTAAATTTGACGCTTTTATTTTCTTTAATTCCAACTAATCTGGCTCTATGTGATTCATTGTCCCAAATGAATTCATAAATGCCATCATGATAGTTTACATCGTCTGCAAACCACTGAGTTAGTTCATTTGGTTCTTGCAAATAAGGAAAGAGAATGCGCGGGGAGGAGTTTAGCACATACTCCAATTGTAATTTAATCTTTTCAGCCATATTTACTTTTTAATTTGTTCTTTATATAAAATAAGTTCTATATAGTTCTAAAGTTAGTCTTTAAAAGTATACTAGGTTTTGTAATAATAATGAATTAATCCGTTATTCAAAAAAAAGGTTGATATCTTTTTTCATTGGTTACCAGGTTTCTTAGGTAGAATTTTGAAACATCTGCTTGGAATGTCACCATAATTAACCATGTGGTATCTTTTTGATTTTAAATTGATTGGGAAATAGCTGGAAAATTTATTAGGAATCAAGGAAGATTTCCTGAAAATATTCTTTGATAATTGGTCCTTATTATTATCTTTGCATACTGAAAATGGCGGGGTAGCTCAGATGGTTAGAGCGCAGGATTCATAACCCTGAGGTCGGCAGTTCGATCCTGCTCCCCGCTACACAGCTATATAACTCACAGTATCGGAGTGTAAGCAAAAAACAAATAATTAGCTCTTTCAATATATGGAAGGGCTTTTTTGTTTTCCTTACTATATTTATTAGTATTAATTTATATCTTTATGCACACACAATTGTGTGTGCAGAAGTGTGAGTAGTCTATAGCAGTCCCTAAAATTTATTTAAAAAAGAGATCAAAAGAAGATGATGGACAGCTTTATCTTTATTATGCTCATGGAGGGAAGAAAAGATTAGAATTCTATACAGGTATTCGTATTGAGAATAAGTATTACAACGATAAATATTGGGAAGGAACTTCTAAGAAGCCATTAAAGAAAGGTTATGTCTATAGTGAGCACTACTATGATAGAAAACTGGAGGAGATGCTTTCACATGTTGTAATTTTATGGATTTAGAAAAGAAACGAAGTGAAAAACGGCAACACCTTTTTGAAGCACAAGATACTATCGACAACCGTAAGGAGAACTTATTAGACGAAATTGAAAGGCGCTGAAAGCAAGAGGTCAAAGCAACTGAATTATTTACCATCAAATGGAAAATTGTTTAATGGATAATCAAGAACTTATAACTATTATTGACGAACTACGCGATTTACCCAAAGAAACAGAATGGGTAGAATTTAAGTTAAGTACAATTAAACCTAATGAAAAATTAGGGGAATATATTTCTGGATTGTCTAACTCTGCCTGTATTAACAATCAGCGTTTTGGCTATTTACTTTTGGGTATCGATGATAAAGACCATTCTATAAAGGGGACTATATACAATTTTAAAAATCGCAAGCAAGGTAACGACGAATTGGAGTTTTGGATAAGAAGGTTGTTATCTCCCTCTATTCGTTTTGAGCATTTTGAATGTCAATATAATCCTCAGATGAAAATTGAGGTTTTTAGAATCCCTGCTGCAATGGGCGAACCAACCAATTTTCAAGGCAAACCATTTATTCGTTTGGCTTCATCCCTGACTCAACTTAAAGAGTATCCTCATTATGCTAAAATAATTTATAATTCACAAGAAGACTGGTCAGCTAAAATTATTAAAACAGCAACAATTGATTCCTTAGATCCTAAAGCTATTCAATTGGCCAAAACAAAATATAAAGAAAAGCAAACCGGCCATCCTATTATGCAGAAATTGATAATTGGGCTGATAGATTGTTTTTAGACAGAGCGAAAATTACCATTGATGGTAAAATAACGAACACTGCCATTTTACTTTTAGGAAAACCAGAATCTTCCCATTTCATTTCACCAAGTGTTGCTCAAATTACCTGGAAATTAGACACGGATCAAAAAGCTTATGAACATTACGAAATGCCTTTATTTCTAGCTGTTAATGATGTCTTGAAGCAAATTCGGATTGTTCGGCATAAGTTTTTTCCAAACAATCAATTGATTGCCACTGAAGTGTTGAATTATGATACGGAGGTAATACTTGAGGGGCTTAACAATTGTATTGCCCATCAAGATTACAGCTATAATTCAAGAATTATTTTGACCGAAAAATCGAATAAACTCGTTTTCGAAAATGCTGGTTCTTTCTTTGAAGGCAGAGCTGAAGATTATTTATTGGGTGAAAAGACACCTAAAAAGTACCGGAATAAATTCTTGGTGGAAGCAATGCTCAATCTCAATATGATTGACAGTCTTGGCTATGGTATCCACAAAATGACGAAGAGCCAGTACCATCGCTACTTCCCTTTACCTGATTATACCAAGTCTAAAAGAGAAGAAGTCGTGTTGGAAATATATGGAAATGCCATTGATGAAAATTTTTCCAAATTGCTCATTGAACATTTTAATGAAATCAACCTTACCGAAGTAATTCTTTTAGATAAAGTTCAGAAAGCGTTACCGATTACAAATGATGCTGCAAAATTGTTGAAGAAAAAAGGCTTTATTGAAGGTAGAAAACCTCATTTTCATATTTCCATAACAGTAGCTTCCGTTACAGGACAAGAAAAGGAATACCTAAAAGTAAAAGGCATTGAAGATGATTATTGTAAAAAGCTAATCAAAGATTACATAATAAAATTTAAAGGAGGTCTAAGAGCCGATTTTGAAAAATTATTAGACGATAAACTCCCCGAGTTATTAACTGAAAAACAAAAGAAGGATAAAGTTAAAAACCTGATCCAGGCAATGAAAAGGGCAGATGAAATATTTTTAGATAACAAAACTTGGCGTCTCAAGGACTGAAAAATTAGACACAGTTAGACGTCTATTTAGACGAACGAACAATGCATAAAGAAAAATATATTGCAGGAAATGAAGAAGTGCAAGCCCCCCTTGAGTGTGTTCTCACAGGTCTTGATTAATTCAGGTAATGGACGTACGATTCATAATTATATTGATCAGTGGCTTAGATAGGTAATATTGGAGACGCTTTTGATTATCTAGAGGTATTGATAACAGAAGGGAGTTTGAGCGAGCTTTGGATAGTGATCGCCCACGGGCAGAGAAAGCACTTTTTATGATCCATGAATTATATGCCCTTGTAAGGCAAGCTAAACAAGAGGAGTAATCCGCAGAAAAGACTAAGATACTGCGCGTTGAAAAATCGCTACCCATCATCAACGAATTGGGAAAATGGATCTTTCAGGAGATACTTTCCGAAACTCCCCTCTACTAAATCGGCAAAAAGCTTTGAAAGTCGAACTTTTCTAACGAAAATGGATGAACTCAAGGCTTTTTTATTTTCCAACTGTTTTGAAATAAACGGTAAATAACGGATAATAAGATAAATGACAGTTCAATTCCTATTCGGTCAACCCAATCGGCACAAATTCACTAAGTCCTAATAGTCAATAATTTACAGTGTAAATGCCCAGTAGTGAGCGATAGTTAATGTGCAATACCTGAAGGTCCGTATCCGGCAAATCAGCACGCACGGGATCGGCGGTTATTTGTAATGTACCCTCGGGCAGGCCTATCTTGGTCAACTCCTCTTCAAGCTTCTCCTTTAAGACCGTTGAAGTAAACTCGCAAGCGACTTTTTTTAATTGTTTAACCTTATTTTTGCTAAGGTTTTCATCAAAGCCTAGAAAGTATAGAAATCAATCTATCTTGATCAGATAGGTTAAGCCAGTTGATCATATTTTAGGGTCATTTAGTAATTTGAAAATAACATTATTTACTTTGGCCGGTGCAAGTTTTAGGTCGTGCAAAAGATTACCCCTTTCTTCCCGCAGTAGCAATTCCTTTATTTTCATCAGCATATCTTGTGTTTGCTGGCTTTCTTTGAGCTCTTCCAATGCTTGAATAACCAAGCTGCTGACTTTACCTTTCATGCCGAACTTCTTTGGTGAGACAGGTTTAAATTTAACTCCCCCCTTTCCGATATTGATCTGACGCGCCTGACCATCGGTAATGTACACCAATTTAGCTGGCACTTGGGTAGACAGACCTAATTTGTTCAATGCATATGCACCAGCTGGCCGGATACGAATATGTTCACGTGTGGCCACTGCTTCAGCCACTTCCTCCATACTTGGTATTAACTTTCCAAAAGTTGGATGTATTTTGGGAATGTAGTATATACCATGTGCCAGACGATCGATCCCTCCCTCCTTTACTAGTCGTGAAAGCGCCTGACGTATTGCATCGTCAGTTCCCAACCCCCGAAAGTTTGTTGGGAATATAATAGCTCCTTCTGGCGTCTTGTCGATTTGTTGTTGTATTTTCTGATGTATTGAAGACATGTCACAAATTCATATAATTTTGTGACAAAAACACAATTATGTTGTCACATTTTTATCTAATAATGTGACAATATAATTCTATGAGATAAAATGGGCAAAGGGTTCAAATGCAATTTTTGACAACTATTCAGCAACTTATTAACTCCAAACCGATTGTGAAAAAGCTGTACAATTTTGTCAAGAAAACAGCAACTTTTTAAGAACGAAATCATATAATTGCCAGATTGATTTATTTTTCCAACAATTTTTCGGTCTTCGTCAAAAAATTTTCTGTGGCTTCTTCTAGATTAATACCCATTCGGTCTGCCAAAACGGTTAACCACCATACACATTCGCCCAATTTGTGTTCGAGTTGTGCATCGGTATTTCTGGCAGGCCAGCGCCCTTGCTGGGACATTGTTTGCCGTCCAATCAATCCTGCATCGGTTAAAAATGCTAAAGCATCTTCTTCCACTGACCATTCGCTGCCATGATGTTGTTTTTCCAATTGATGATACTCTTTACGTATGTTCTTTGAACGTTGGATTATCTCTTTAAAGGCTGTTATTTTCATTTCACTATAAAATAAGTTATTATTTGATTTTTTCATTTCTTTTTACTGTAGAAAGATAGTTTTTGCTGATTACGGACTTTGTTCGTCTGATAAACTTGCAGTGCATCATAACTCACAAATAACTCCGCACCGGAATTAGCTGAATCCCTACTTGTGGGATACAACTCACACTCCAAACATAGCGCCAATTTGTAGATTTTGTGCTCGTAATAGTGAAGCAAAATAAAGAACGGATCTTGTAAAGATTGGTATTTGTGATCAGCGATGGCGATTGTATCAATTGTCTCCTTGTGCCGAGTTAAAAGTGGACGAAGATTATTACGATGAGTACAAAAGGATAGTTATATAGAGAAATATGGGATTCAGAAGATGAAATGTTTCGTGGTTCAATAATTAATTTCGGCGATATCGTTCCCGCTTGCTGTAGATAAGTCCAATTGAACGTGGCGATGGCGCCGTACCGCTATATATGTTTGAGGTATCGCTTAACTAACTTGAAAAATTTTTTATTTAATTTGACGATTTTCTAGTGAATGGTCGCCTGATACAGCAAACAAATATTTTCATAAGTATGCAGTATGTAATAGGAGTCTTAGGGGTAACTTTTGCCCAATATTTCTGTTGTTTTTCCCTATATATTAGTATATTAGTGGTACAAAACAACCCGTGTTTCCGCTATTGGAAGCTATCATAAACCACAATATTGATATAGAAACTAAATGGTATTTACAATTGTATTCCTTAGTCTAATCTGCCTAATTATTAGCATCACCTATTTTAAAATCAATGCCTTTTTATCTTTTCTAATTGTTTCAATTCTGGCTGCGGTTGCACTTAAAATCCCCTTAGCGCAGATACCCCTTACGGTTGAAAAGGGAATAGGTTCGATTATGGGTGGACTTACGCTGATCATTGTTTTGGGTGCGATGCTCGGAAAAATTATTGCCCAAAGTGGAGCAGCTGCAAATATTGCCTCGGTAATGGTCCGTATTTTTGGTGTTAAGCATCTGCCCTGGGGAATGGCCTTTACCGGATTTATAGTCGGTATTCCCTTATTCTATGGCGTCGGCTTTGTTTTACTTATCCCGCTGATATTTTCCATTGTTTATACCTATAAATTACCCGCTGTTTATGTTGGACTTCCAATGTTAGCGGCCTTGTCTGTGACGCACGGCTTTATCCCTCCGCATCCCTCTCCAGTAGCGCTGGTCGTCTTATTTAAAGCTGATATGGGCTTAACCCTGATCTATGGTCTGCTGATAGCGATTCCAGCAATCATTGTAGGTGGTCCACTCTTTGGACGGACTTTAAAAAATTTAAAGGCTGGTAAGTCTGAAATTTTTCAACCCGAAGATAATATTGACCTGGATAGTGGCTACTCTAAACCGGGTATTTGGACTAGTTTTACAACGACGTTACTACCGGTGTTCCTATTGATTTTATTTACCATCCTTCCTTTTGCAGTACCGGCAGAGAATAACTTCCTAACGGATATGATTAGTTTTCTGGGGGCACCTACCATCGTCATGTTATTGTCTATCATATTTGCAACCTTTTCATTAGGAATATGGCAGGGCCGTTCGATGAAACAGGTGATGTTCACCTACACCGAAGCGGTTAAAGATATCGCAATGATTCTGTTAATAATAGCTGGATCAGGTGTATTTAAAGAAGTCATGGAAGAAAGTGGGGTGAGTCTTCTGTTGGCAGAAAACTTACAAGGATTACCAATTCACCCACTAATACTGGCGTGGATTATCACGGCAGTAATTCGTGGGTGTGTGGGTTCTGCTACTGTTGCAGCATTAACAGCTGCGGGCGTTTTATTACCTTTACTTGAAACTTCTGGTGTTAATCCAAATCTGATGGTTTTAGCCATTGGCGCGGGTAGTTTAATGTTTTCACATGTCAATGACTCGGGTTTTTGGATGTTTAAAGAATATTTTGGAATAACGGTTAAAGATACCTTGCGTTCCTGGTCAGTCATGGAAGCGTTGGTTTCAAGTGTTGGACTAATAGCGGTGATGCTATTGTCTTTATTTATTTAAATAGAATTTTTACTTAAAAGATTAAAATGATGATTAATGCGGATGAACGATTTGAAAAATTAAATTTGTCATTACCTCCAGCTCCGGCACCTAAAGGCGTTTATAAACCTTACCTTATCGATGGGAAATACCTGTATCTGTCCGGACATGGACCGGTTCAGGATGATGCGAGTCTAATTATTGGACGTATTGCTCAAGATATGGATATACACGCCGGTAAAATGGCGGCTAGACAGGTAGGTCTTACAATGTTATCGACCATACGAACTAATTTGGGTTCCTTAAATAAAATTAAACGGGTTATTAAATTGTTGGGAATGGTTAATTGCAGCTCAGATTTTGAAAAGCACCCTTTTATTATCAATGGTTGTAGTGAGCTCTTTGCTGAAGTTTGGGGAGAGGAAAATGGAATTGGTACGCGAAGTGCTGTCGGTTTTGGGTCTTTACCTGATAATATTCCCGTTGAAATAGAAGCACTGTTTGAATTGTATGAGGATTAGGTCATGGAAAATTGGTATGAGTTAAACGATACAGAGACCGTTGATTCGCCGGCGTTATTGGTCTACCCTAACCGTATGGCCAGTAATATTCAGCTCCTGATAGAAATGGTTGGTGGGAATGCCCAGCGTTTACGTCCGCATGTGAAGACCAATAAAATGATTGAGGCTTGCCAAATGATGATGGATGCAGGTATTGATCAATTCAAATGTTCCACAATTGCAGAGGCTGAAATGTTGGCTATCGCCGGTGCGAAAGATGTGATGATGGCTTATCAACCTGTTGGGCCTAAAATACAGCGGTGGGTAAAGTTGATTTTAGCTTACCCCAATACGCATTTTAGTTGCTTGGTGGATAATGTCGTTACCATTGATTCCTTAGGAATAGCGTCGGCGGAAAGATCCATTCCTTTGTCCGTTTATTTAGACATAGACATTGGCATGGGGCGTACAGGCGCAAGCATCAGTGAATTGCCAAAATTATGGTCAGTGCTAATAGATCAAACGGGGTTAGTTTTGCAGGGGATACATGGTTATGATGGTCATATTCATGATCCTGATGCCGAGATACGTAGCCAGCAAAGTGATGCTTCGTACCACTTGTTAAAGGAAGCCTATACCTATGTACAGTCCCAGGGCCAATCGATGTTAACACTGGTTATTGGTGGAAGTCCTTCTTTTAGTAGTCATGCTGCTCGTCAGGATGTAATTTGTAGTCCTGGTACTTTTATTTTTTGGGACTGGGGTTATGCGCAAAAAATACCAGAGCAAGCCTTTGATTATGCTGCCGTCTTATTGACCCGCGTGATCTCGGTGATTGATCAAACTCATATATGCGTTGATTTAGGGTACAAAGCCGTAGCCTCTGATCCTGCTGGACCACGTGTTATGTTTTTGAATGCGCCTGCGGCTAAGACTGCTTTCCAGAGTGAAGAGCATTTGGTCTTGTCGGTCGCGGATAGTAGCCGTTACCCAATAGGCAAGGTGCTATATGGGATACCTACGCATATTTGCCCGACGGTTGCTCTTTACGACAGGGTAGAGGTTATTCAGCAAAATCAAAAAATAGCAACGTGGCAAATTATCGGCAGAAGCCGAATGTTAACAATCTAATTACATGAAACAACAACCTTTTTTAATAGACGGTCACCTTGATTTAAGTATGAATGCAATGGAATGGAATAGAGATTTACGAATCCCTATTGCAACCTTAAATGAACGGGAACAACATATGACTGATAAACCCGATCGAGGAAATGCGACCGTAACTTTTGAGGAGTTGCATCGGGGAAATATTGGTTTGGTGGTCGCTACACAGATTGCGCGTTATGTAGCGCAGGGGAGTTCTCTTCCGGGTTGGTTTTCTCCAGAACAGGCATGGGCACAAACCCAAGGGCAACTTGCTTGGTATAAAGCTATGGAAGCAGCTGGTTTTTTGCGTATGATAAGTACTAAGCAGGATTTAGATCAGCATGTGGCCGACTGGACTGATGGAACAGAAAACACAAGTAAAGCAATCGGTTATATCCTTAGTCTAGAAGGGGCAGATTCTATCGTTGATATTAGCTACCTGGAAAAAGCTTACCAATATGGTCTTCGCGCGCTCGGCCCAGCACACTATGGAGCCGGTCGATATGCTAATGGCACCGACGCGCATGGAAAACTCAATGCAGATGGTATAGCCTTACTGAAAGAAATGGATCGCTTAGGGCTGATTCTAGATGCGACACATTTGAATGACGATGCTTTTTGGGATGCCTTGGATCGTTACCAAGGGAATATTTGGGCGTCACATAATAATTGTCGTGTTTTTGTTGACCACAATAGGCAGTTTAGTGATGATATGATCCGAGCCTTAATTCAACGGAAGGCCGTAATAGGGGTCGCTTTGGATGCATGGATGATGGTACCTAATTGGATTCGGGGAACTTCAACGCCTAAAGGTACGCAGTGTTCAATGGAGATAATGGCTAATAATATTGATCATATTTGCCAAATTGCAGGAAATACAGCGTATGTTGCGGTAGGTAGTGATTTGGACGGTGCTTTTGGTCGCGAACAATGCCCATATGACCTACAGACGATAGCTGATATTCAAAAGGTATTTCCCATTTTGCAAGCAAGAGGGTATAAGGAAGAGGACATCGCGCTAATTGCACACGGTAACTGGCTACGATTTATGCGTAATGCTTTATAAGTAATTATTTTGAAGTCGACGTTATTTTTTAATCCCTGAATCTTTCCAGGGTCTGAACGTTATTTCAGGTTGGTTTTCGGTAAATGTAGAATCAACGATATGTTTTAAAGTTAATTCATCAGGTGTTAGCTTTATAATTTTATATTTTAATTCTAGCGGTGTATAATCCTCCAGGGAAGGATTTGGATTTTCTGTAGCAAGTAAGTCTCTACTATAAAATAAGGTGATAGTGGAATCAATTGCTGAAATCTGATAAGCTCCCCATATATCTAAATGCTCAAGTTCAGGAATGTTTTTAGTGATGTTCTTTTGTAAGTAGCTCGCTACTTTATGGGTATAATGACTAGATGTGAAACTGAAGGTAGCGCTTTTTAAATACTTTATTGGATCGATTTGATCTGTATATTGTTCTTCTACTTCTTGTTGATTGATCCAAACGCTTTGTTCAAGCAGTGATCTGTTGATCAGTTGTTGAGATGGCATTAACTCCTCCTCCTTACAACCAATGAGTAAAGCAAATGAGAGGCAATATAATAATGTCCATTTCATACGGTACGGTGAGCATGGTTAGTAAAGAGTAGATTCCTTTGGTACTGTGGAATCTACTGCTAATTTAAGTTGAATAATTTAATTATCAAAGAGTTAAATTCGGATAATTGTCTTTTTACCTCAAATTCCTTGCTTTTTTTAAATAAATCTTCAAAATAAATTGCTCCTAACAGGAATTAATCTGTTGATAGTACCTTGTATTTAAGCCGATAATGTAAAAGAATTAGTCCATCATCATAGCTTGTTTGATTGATTAAGTCTAAAGCATAAGATGTCGAAATATGATCAAAAAGTTTGGTGCCACTGCCAATGATAACGGGATTTAATTTGATTCTCAGTTCGTCAATGAGTCCGTTTTTTAGTAACCAACCGGCTAACTTTCCACCTCCACAAAGATAAATATCGGTGTCGGCTTGTTGCTTTAGTTCTCTAATCTTCGCTAATTCTACGGGTAGTATAGAGACTTGCTTGTCTTGCCTTGCAAAAGTTAAATGATCGGAGATAATATACTGTTGCATATGTGAATAGGTGGGCGATGCCTCACCGGGTTTAACGCCATACAAATAGCCAAATTCATAGGTTTTTCTTCCCATTAGTACGTGGTTAAATGATTTTAAATCCTGCAGGTATTGATCAGTGCCTTTACCTTCATGAATAAATCCACTTATATCATCATTAGCTCCAGCGATATAGCCATCGAGTGAGGCAGCAACATAGTAAATGATCTTTTTCATACGTTTTGCAAATTAAAGGGAGATAAAATTAAATTATAGATCGATTGTGTTTTGAATATGTATTTCCTGTAAAAACTGTTCGTCATGTGATACAATTAACAAAGTACCGTGAAAATTGTTAATTGCATTGGTCAATATGGTTATGTTTTGCAAGTCAATATTATTGGTTGGCTCGTCCATTATAATCAAATCTGGTGCTTTGTTTAAAATAGTCAAAACACATATTAATAAGCGCATTCTTTCACCACCGCTAAGAAGATAACAGGGTTGATCCCACCGATCTTTTTTAAATAGAAATCGATCTAATCTGATTTTGACCTCATGCTCTTGTAATCCAGTATCATTAAATGACTGCGCCATTTCATAAACCGATAAATCAGCTTGCAGCAACGAATATTCTTGATCCACATAAAGGCTATTCATTTGTGAGGTAATGATTTTTCCCTGTGTGGGTGTAATCTCACCTAAAAGCATTTTTAGCAGGGTCGTTTTACCCGATCCATTTAAGCCCCTTATTGCTACGCGATCACCATGTTTAATTTTAAAGTTTAAGGAATCTTTCCATAGCAGTTTGGAGTTGATTTGATAATTTAACTGGCAGGCTTCCAGCAAAATTTTTCCTTGATGCAAATTGGATTCTTCAAAATTAAATTTTATTTGATCCAGTTCAGCTAAATCATTTCTTAAATCCGTTAAATTATTTTTGATCCCTGTAATTTTATCTTGATGAACTGATTTTATCTTGGAGGAGGTTCCTTGCGCTTTATTCTTTAGGATATTCATCATGATTTTAGGAACACCGGCCTGCTCTTGTTTTCTTTTTCCTCTCGCATTTAATTTGGCCTGTCTTTCTATGGAATCTCTTTGTACATTTTTAGCTTTGTTTAATTCCTTTTGATTATGTTGTAACTCTTGATCCAATGCCTGCTTAGCGATGGATTTCTGCTGTTGATAAAAGTTATAGTTACCGCCATAAATGGTCAATCCTTTTTTCGCTAATTCAACTGTAGTGGAAAGTTGATTTAATAATCTTCGATCATGGCTGACGATCACCAAAGTTTTATTGGTTTTTTCTACGAAATCATACAGTAATGCTCTTCCTTGGTGATCTAAGTGATTGCTTGGCTCATCCATTAAAATAATTTCTGGTTCTTGAATGAGTATACCTGCCAAAAAAACTTTTGTCTTTTGACCACCACTAAGCGTTCCGATTTCTTGCGCTAAGTCAATCGTTCCTAAATCAAAATCTTCCATGGCTTTTTTGATTCGATCCTCGAGTGTCCAATCATCATTCAGCGTATCTATGTTGACCTCAGTTACTTGACCTGCTAATATTTGATGCAAGGCTTTCAATTTATTGGAAATGCCAAGGGCTTGAGCAACACTGAATCGGTTATACGAATCGAGTATTTGTGGAATATAATAGGGGGCAGAAGCGCAGAAAAGTTGTCCTGCATTTAATTTTAATTGTCCCGAAATAATTTTCAGTAGCGTGGATTTCCCAATGCCATTATTACCTATTAAAGCTATTTTTTGTTGCTTATTAACGGTCAAATTCAGTTCTTCAAATAAGACCTCTTTGTTGGGATGAATATAAGTTGCTTGTTGTAAATTAATCATATTTTCTTTCCTGTAACGATGAAAAAATTAACAAAACCCGGGATGGGTCGTTCTTATTATTTTCTGAAAGAAATAGCTATTACATATGATTGATTAAGGGTTCTTTAGTGTAAAGGTAGAAATATTTTTAAAAAATTAAAAAATTAATGATTTTCGATGGTCCGAAAGGTCAAGTTTATTCTTGGCCCATGCTGCGCTTTGGTAGGGGGTAACCTATGCATCCAATGGGATTGGGTGGTTCCTTTCATGATTAACAAACTGCCATTTTCTAAGGTGATATCTACCCTTTCTTTGCTAGTTTTATGTTTAAAGGAGAATTTGCGTTCGGCCCCGAATGTTAAGGATGCAATTGCCCCATCTTTTTTTAGGTCTTTCTCCCCATCACTATGCCAGGCCATTCCTTCTGAACCATCGTGGTATAAATTTAAGAGACAAGAGTTAAAAGACTCTCCAGAAACCGATTCAACCTTTTGCTTTAGTGTCAAAAGTTCTTCGGTCCATAAATGGGCAATTTTGAGTATTCCAGAATAACGATATTCAAATGCCTTATCGCCATACCAAGCTACTTTTCTTTTAGTCTGCATATATTTTCCAAAGATCACCGCCTCATCATTTTTCCAACTAATATTAGTGAGCAGACTTTCATATAGTCGATCTGTTTGTTCGATAACAACGCCATAATAATTTACGGTTCCATCGTAAGGAAGTAAGTTTTGAGCAGGCTGAGCTGGATTAAATAATTTCATGCTTTTTAATTTTATCGAATGTATTTATATAGCAGCAGTACGGACGATCATCTACCGGAAAAAATAAAACTATCTTATAATTTATCATTTTTAGCAAGTTCCCAACCAATCATGGCTGTCTTTCGAATAGGATCCCAACGGTAACCACCAAAGTGACCTGTTGCCTGGATTATTCGATGGCAAGGGATCAGAAAAGCAATGGGGTTTTTTCCAATTGCTGTCCCGACGGCCCTAGCGGCGTTGGGCTGATTAATACGACAAGCTATGGTTTTATAGGTGGTAAGATTTCCAGCACGAATTTGAAGTAATGCTGCCCATACTTTTAATTGGAAGGGTGTACCCTTTAAATGTAATTTAATGGTACTTAAATCATGTTCATTTTGATCAAATAAGGCAAGGGCTTGCTGATGGTATTGTGTTTGATTTTCAATAAAATCAGCTCTTGGAAAATGGGATCTAAGTTCAGTAATACTCAGCATGGGATCTTCTGAAAAGGCCATGTAACATATTCCCTTAGCGGTGGAGGCTATGATACACTTTCCAAAAGGGGTGTCTTGAAAACTATATTGAATAAATAAACCTGCTGCAGAATTTTTGTATTCAGCCGGCGTCATTCCCTCAAGCTGAATAAACATATCATGTAGCCGACTGGTGCTACTGAACCCAGTAAGTAGATGGGTGTCAAATAAAGTTTTTTGTTCCTGCTTTAGTAAACGCTTAGCATACCCGATTTGCGTATATTGAAGAAATTTTTTAGGACTAGTTCCAGCCCACTCGGTAAAGATTCGCTGGAAATGAAAGGGACTTAAGTGTACGTGTGCAGCAATCGCTTCCAAAGTAGGTTGCTCCTGAAAGTGGTGCTGAATGTATCGAATTGCGGAGGCAATTCTATTGAAATTAATTTCCTGTTGCGTTGTTTCCATAAACAAATTTCCGAACTAAAATGTACATTTAAAATCCGATTCTTGCTAAGATAACGCTTCCTGAGAAAATATAAAGCATCTGGATCATGCCAAATACTTTATATTAATTAATTCTTTATTTGGCGAGATATCCGCCGTCCACCGGATAATAGGAGGCTGTGACAAAGGATGACTTGTCTGATGCCAACCAGAGGGCTAATTCGGCAACCTCTTCTGCTTTGCCTAAACGACCGAACGCATGTTGCGATTCTAATTGTTTTAGCGCCTGCTTATCCATGGATTTTTCCACTAAAGGGGTGGATATGAAACCTGGACCAATAGCATTCACGCGCACGCCTTTGGCTGCATATTCCCATCCCGCTGTTTGGGTTAATCCAATTACCCCATGTTTGGCAGCAGCATAGGCAGATGAACCAACCATGCCTACTGATCCCAATATGGAAGACATGTTAATAATACTGCCCCCTACTTTTGCAATTTCAGCAAGTTGATAGTGCATGCCATAGAATATACCATTTAAATTGATATCAATCACCTTTTTCCATTCTTCAATGGAAAGGTCTCCTACAAATGCAGATTCACCGCCAATACCTGCATTGTTGACGGCTATATGAAGTGCCCCGAAATTTTCGATGGCTGTATCAACTATTTTTTTGCAATCAGCTGGATTAGATGTATCCGCTTTGATGAAAATTACATTGCCTTCCCCCAGGTTGTTGATGACCTGATTACCTAATTTTTCATCAATATCTGCCAGTACAACTTTTGCGCCTTGTTTGACAAAAAGCTCCGCTATTGCTTTCCCAATCCCAGAAGCTCCTCCTGTAATTATTGCAACTTTATCCTCTAACTGTTTCATAAATAATGCCTTTTTTTAGCTTATGATCCAATTTACTGAAACTTTTTACAGAAGTTACTACCTGTGTGCTAGGACGCTAGCTAATATGACCTGAAAGAGAAAAAAGTAGGTGAAGCTTACAAATATTTGATAAATCATTTCTTCAACCTAAATCTTAATGTAGAGGTGGATGATTTTTTTCGATCATGATGATTTTTGATTTCCCAAATTCATTGGCATATACTTTTATCAAAACACCTACGGATGATAAAATTAGCGGACCAAAAATTAGCCCCAACATACCAAAAAGTTTTAGTCCCAAAAGAACACCGAATACGGTAATTAAAGGGGGAACATTCCCTAGTGTTTTTAGGATAGTAAAACGTAGAATATTATCAATACTGCCAATTAATATGAGGCCATATAATCCAATCCCAATTCCATTGGCTGTCTCACCTGAGGCAATGGTAATAATGGCTAATGGGATATAGATGGTCATGGTTCCTAATACGGGAATGATGGAGGCAACACCGGTCAGTATACCCATTAAAATAAAGTCATCTACGCCAAATATCCAATATCCGAGCATAGCGACAATACCCTGGCAAATCCCTAAAATTGGAATACCAAGGGCATTAGATCGCACCATTAAATAGACCTCATCCCATATTTCGTTTTTGCTCTTTTGCGAAAAAGGAATAGCTTGTATAATATAACCTTCCATTTTTCTTCCATGGACTTGCATAAAGTAAAGAACAAAAAATGTAACCAACAAGTTCACGCCGACTTCCGCAACAGAATTTAAAATACTAGGAACATACTTTGTTAATCGTTGTAAATTTAAAACTAAGGCTTCATCAGACATATCGATGTCTTTTAATAGGGGTTTATCACTCATATACTCCTTGAGTAGATTGAACTGGGTGATAATGTTTTTTGTGTTACTAAGTAGATCCGTTATTTTGGGGGTGAGGTAATCGATAATACCCCATAGTGGCAAGACAATAAAAACGATGGAAATTAAAATAAACAGCAGGCTGGTTAACGTGGTATTCCACTTACGGTGTTCAGTTAATTTGAAATAAGAATATCTAAATAACACATATAGTGTAATTGCTCCGAGAAATCCAGGTAAATAATAAAATAAATTCGTAAAAATAAGAATGCCAATCAAAATAATAATAAGGATTAGCATGATTTGGTTGATGGAATTGTTATTTATTTGCCGGCTGCTCATAATTCACTTTTTTGCTATAGCAAGTTAGTTATTTTTGAGATATTTCGTTTAGCAATTGATATAAAAAAAATCCAGCGGGCGGCCGCAAAACTTGGTTTGTTTTGATTTTTAGGGCGAAAAAAAAACCGCTTAACAAATAGTTAAACGGTTTTATTATTTCGTTATACGAGCTTATGCACCTAGTTGGACGCGTTTGAAAGCTGTAACAGTCAACCCTTTAGAAATTGAATCTAAAAATTGAGCGATATTTTTTGAAGAATCTTTCACAAATTCTTGGTTCAATAAAGTAGATTCTTTATAGAATTTATTTAATTTACCAGCAGCGATTTTTTCAACCATTTCTTCTGGTTTACCTTCTGCACGAATTTGTTCTTTAGCGATTTCCATTTCACGTTCGATCGTTTTGGTATCAACACCATCTTTATCGATAGCAACTGGGTTCATCGCCGCGATTTGCATAGCAACATCTTTACCTGCCTCGTCAACACCGTCAGCATCTGCAGTTAAACCAACTAATACACCTAAACGGTAATTACCGTGGATATAAGCAACTACTTTTTCAGCAGTAATAGATTCAAATTTAGAAACATCGATTTTTTCTCCAATTTTACCAGTCTGCTCTATTAATTGATCAGCGATTGTTGAACCAGAAATTTCGATAGCTTTTAAAGCATCTAAAGATGCAGGGTTGTTATTTAATGCAGCTTCTGCGATTGTTTCAGCGAAAGCGATAAAATCAGCGTTTTTAGCAACAAAGTCAGTCTCACAGTTTACCTCAACAACGATACCTGATTTGCCATCAGCTGATGCTTTAGCAATAATCACACCTTCGTTAGAATCGCGGTCTTGACGACTTGCTGCAACTTTTGCACCTTTTTTACGTAAGTAATCGATTGCTGCATCGAAATCACCATTAGCCTCGATTAATGCTTTTTTACAATCCATCATACCTGCGCCAGTTTGTTGACGCAATTTGTTTACATCTGATGCCGAAATTTGTACTGACATAATATTTTTTATTAAAATTACGATTGAAGTATTAACAATCACTTAACGATACGTCAAGTAATTGTTAAGGTTTATTTAAAAAATAAAAACCGGAAAGACAGGGCAGGTATAAGGAAGTTAATCTTCCAGAAACCAACACTTGTCTATCCGGCTAAATATAATAGAATAAGATTATTCTACGTCTTTTGCTTTACGAGTGCGTTTTCCTGGAGTCGCTTCAACAGCTTCACCATTATCTACTGCAGCTTTAGCAGCAGCAGCTTCTTTTTCCGCATCTTCTTCTTTATCGCGTTTACGTTCTTCTAATCCTTCTTGAATTGCTTTTCCGATTACACTTGCGATTAAGCTGATGGATTTAGTCGCATCATCATTCGCTGGGATTGGGAAATCAATATTGGTTGGATCAGAGTTTGTATCAACCATTGCAAAAGTTGGAATGTTTAATTTAATAGCTTCCGCTACTGCGATGTGCTCTTTTTTCACATCAATAATAAACAATGCTGCTGGTAAACGGTTCAAATCAGCGATACCTCCTAAAAGATTTTCTAATTTGATACGCTCACGCTGAATCATCAACTTTTCTTTTTTCGATAAGATTTCGAAAGTACCATCTTTTTGCATTTTGTCGATGTTCGACATTTTTTTGATGGATTTACGAACAGTAGCGAAGTTGGTAAGCATACCACCTAACCAACGTTCGGTTACAAAAGGCATGTTTACATTTTTTGCTTGTTCTGCAATAATTTCTTTTGCTTGTTTTTTCGTTGCTACGAATAAAACTTTACGACCTGACTTTACGATTTGTTTGATAGCTGAAGCAGCCTCTTCTAATTTCGTAAGAGTTTTGTTCAAATCGATAATGTGGATACCGTTGCGTTCCATGAAAATGTACTTAGACATTTTCGGATCCCACTTACGAGTAAGGTGACCAAAGTGAACACCTGCATCCAATAATTCTTGATATGTTGTTCTTGCCATTTTTTGACCCTCCTTAAATTAACGTTTACTGAATTGGAATCTTCTACGTGCTTTACGACGTCCTGGTTTCTTACGCTCAACCATACGGTCATCACGTGTAACCAAACCTTTAGAACGTAAAGCAGATTTTACTTCTGGGTTAAGCTCTACTAAAGCTTTAGCTATTGCTAAACGTACCGCTTCAGCTTGACCTTTTACACCACCACCTTGAACGTTAACTTTGATGTCAAAATTTGCAACCTCTTCTGTTACCAATAAAGCTTGAGTAACAATGTATTGCAAAGGTAATGTTGGAAAATATACCTTGTAGTCCTTACCGTTTACGGTAATGTTCCCGCTACCAGCAGCTAAGTAGATGCGGGCAACAGCAGTTTTTCTTCTTCCTGAAGTGTTAGTTGTTGACATAATTGATCTCCTTAAAATTTAACTGGTTTTGGATTCTGTGCCTGTTGTTTGTGTTCTGATCCCGCATATACAAACAGGTTTTTAAATAATTGACGTCCTAAACGGTTTTTTGGTAACATACCACGAACAGCTTTCTCAATGATGCGCTCAGGATGTTTTGCCATTAACTCTTTTGGAGAAACGAAACGTTGACCACCTGGGTAGCCTGTGTAGCGAACATAAACTTTGTCGCCCATTTTGTTTCCAGTCAATTTAATTTTGTCTGCATTAATAACGATCACGTTATCTCCACAGTCTACGTGTGGGGTGAACGTAGGCTTGTGCTTTCCACGAATCACTTTCGCAATTTCGCTTGCCAAGCGCCCCAAAATCTCGCCTTCAGCATCAACAACGATCCATTCTTTGTTGACGGTGTTCTTATTAGCAGAGACAGTTTTGTAACTTAACGTATTCACTTGCTTTTATTTAATTAATTAATAATGTTTTATACCCGGTTGTAATCACTACAATTCGGATTGCAAAGGTATGATATTAACTTTAATTTATCAAGATATTTTTCTTTTGATTTCTACTGGGCTAAAATAGCTTGGCTAGTAAGTTTACACCCAGAAAATTTTTGTATCCTATTTTAATTTCAGCGAGTTAGTTGCAACATGGTTACCACAGAGAAGAAGCAGGAGAAGTGCTAAGTAAAGTTAAAATATAATAATGTAACTAGGTTGTTGTAGTATATGTGTGTTTTACGTTAAACTTTTCTGCACTTTTGTACTCTTTATATATTAATTCGTTACCTTGAGGCAAGCTAAACGGTTTTTATATACGTTATATATACGGTGTTAATTAAATTAAAATAAATGATTAGAATTTTTTCGTGCAAATCGTTGATTCTGGGTACTATGTTAATGATCAGTCAAATTGTATTTGCGCAAAATTTGAAAGAAGATCCCGGTTATAAAGAGCAGCTTGCTTCGATTGAAGCAAAGCTACAAAGTGGAGATTTAGCCAATGCACTACAGAGCATTGAAGAGACCCTGGTAAAATATCCCAAAGGAGCCGATGTATATTATGCTAAATCTTTGCTATATGCACAAGCTGGAAATTTTGAAGTGGCCCTCCCTGCGGCAGAACAGGCAGTTCAATTGTCTCCAGATAACTTAGCGTTTAATAATCATTTATTAGAACTTTATAAAAGTAAAAGGGATTTTAGTTCCGCCATTACCTTGTTAGATACACTCATAGCGTCAAACCAGCAAAGTCCCCGTATTTACCGGGAGAAAATTATGTTACTTCATGCCAGTAAGCAATCAGATGAAGCTTTAAAAGCATATGACTTGACCAAAGAAAAGTTTGGTGAATCCGATACATTGGATGTTTTAAAAGCAGAAATTTTAGTTGATTTAAAGAAAACTGATGAAGCACTTACCTTATTAGAGCACTGGCGTGCTAAAAAATCACCGATTCGTCAGGTGTATAGCACCATGGCTTATATACTAATGGACAATAAGAAAGCAAATGAAGCTACTGTCATTTTAGAAGAGGGATTGGTGAATTCGAAAGACGATTTACTGCAATTTGACCTAGCGGATGCGAATAAATTATTAAAAAAAGATAAACTTGCCTTTGAAAACATTCAAACGGCGTTCGAATCCAGTGGGGTAAACTTTGTAGACAAGCACCGCGTAATGGTTCAATTATTGACTAATCCATCAGGCATTAGCTTAGATCAAAAGCAACAATTGGCTAATGTATTAGTCTTAAAGCACCCTAGGATGCCAGATAGTCATATGTTTAAAGGTGACGTGTTATGGCAAAAAGGAGAACTTAATCAGGCAAAATCAATCTACCTAACTACCGTGAGCATGAATCCGAAACATGTCGATGCTTGGCGAAAACTAGTGAATGTTGAATTAGCCATGAATGATTTAGACGAGGCTATTGTGGATGGTAATGAAGCTTTAAAGCACAATCCTGGAAATGTGATTTTGACCTATTTCGTCGGCGTGGCTTATACCATGAAAAAGGATAATGACAATGCCCGGATTTACTTGGAAAGAGCGCTGGATCAAAGTGGCAATGAGAATAACTTTGTGAAATCCATGTTGTACGCAGGGTTAGGTGATCTATATCATGAAATCAAACTGGAGTCTGCCTCTGAGGTGGCCTATGAAGAGGCCATCAAGCTGGATAGCGCCAACATGAGTGCACTTAATAATGCGGCTTATTATTTATCCTTAAAAAAGAAAGACCTGGATAAAGCAGCAAATTATGCGAAGCGAGCGGTAGAATTAGATCCTACATCAGGTACTTTTCAAGACACCTATGCTTGGGTTTTATTTCAACAGCAGCAATATAGTGAAGCAAAAATATGGATTGAAAAGGCTATTAAAAATTCAGAACCCTCGGGCGTATTATTTGAACATTATGGCGATATTTTAATTCAAAATGGAAAACAGAGAGACGCGATAAAACAATGGGAGAAGGCGTTAACCTTTGGTTCGGATAGTTCGATTGATCAAGAAAAAATTAAACAGAAAATCAGTGAGAAAAAATATATTGAGTAAACTTAGTTTAATACTGGCAATGTCCGTATTGATCTATTCCTGTGGAACAAAAAGAAAGACCGTTAAATCAATTCCAGATGAACCCACAGCTGTAGAGAAAGATATAGCGAGCACATTTGAGATGAGTAATCTGAATTTTATAACCTTTGCAGGTAAGGCCAAGGCTAAAGTTGAAATGGACAAAGAATCTCGCGATGTCACCCTTAATGTGCGCATGGAACGGGATAAAGCGATTTGGATTTCCGTTACCGCCTTACTTGGGATAGAAGGGGCTCGCATTTTGATCACACCTGACAGTGTGAAGATTATGAATAAATTGCAAGGTGAATATATCGCCAAACCCTTTTCATACCTCTATAATTACGTCAACCCGGGCATTAGTTTTCGCATGCTACAGGATATTTTGGTCGGCAATATAAATTTGCATATGCTACGTACCGACCAACTTCAGGTCGCAAGCAGTGCTGATGATACCCAACTTATCGGGGTGAAGGATGGACTCACATTTCATTATGGTATAAATAAAGCTAATAGGCCCTTTAATTTTAACTTGATGGAATTGGGGAAAAACAATAAACTGGAAGCAAATTATAGTGATTATGCAGTTATTGATGGTCATAATTTTCCGCAAAGATTCACGTTAACCATTGAGGGAGATGGAATGAAAGTGTTTTCGGATATGCAATACACGAAAACTGATTTTAATCAAAATATAGAATTGCCTTTTACCGTTCCATCCAGATATAAGGTAATCAAATAATTATATTTGTTTTTTTGTGAAAGAAAATATAGTTTTTTTTGTTTTGGTAGAAAGGATATCCTTATTTTTGGAAGTTTTACAAAACAATGTTAAGAAAGAAAGTGGTTCATGGATTTTAAAAAGATTATTTTAAGTATATTTTCTGTTTTTTTATTTGTAGGTCTAAGCTTCGGACAAAGTAGTTTGGAGTTGAAGAAACAAAGAGAAAGATTGGATAATGAAATTGCTGAACTGCAAAAGATTTTAAGTGCAAAAACAAAAGAGAAACTACTATCACAAAGTGAGGTAGCAGCGCTAAGCAAACAGTTAAACCTACGGGAAGATAAAATCGCAACGATTAATAGTGAGCTACGTTTAATTAATAATAATATTGCCTCTAATAATAAAATAGTCAATAAATTAAAAGCGGAACTTGAAAAGATGAAACAGGATTATGAAAAAATGATCCTTTTCGCTTTTAGAAATAAAAATGGATATAATAAAATGATGTTCATTTTTGCTTCCAAAGATTTTAATCAGGCTTTTAAACGAGTGAAATATTTGCAACAATTCACCGATGCCCGAAAAGTTAAAGTGGCAGAAATTGAAGGGACAAAAAAAGAAATTGAACTTAAACTGGCTCAATTAGAAAGAGATAAGCAAACACAACAAACCTTATTAAAAGAACAGCGAGCTGAGCGGGATACAATTGCAAAAGATAAAGCAGCGCACGCCAGTGAACTTAGTAAAATTGCTAGTGACGAACGTTCCTTCAAAGGACAGCTGACTAAGAAACAACAAGAAAAAAGACGGTTGGATGCGGCGATTAAATCCGCAATTGCACGCGAGGTAGCCGCTGCGCGTAAATTAGAGGAGGAGCGTAGGCGTAGACAAGCTGAAGCAGAGGCTAAAAAATCGGGAACAACGGTGGCAGAGGCTGAAAAGAAAATAGAAAAGAAAACGGGTTCCTCGGTACTGAATAACACACCTGAGGCTGCTAAATTATCCGCAGGTTTTCAATCAAATCGAGGACGTTTGCCATGGCCAGTCGCTCAAGGAAATATTGTTCGGAATTATGGTAATGTGACCGTTGAACGAGGCGTTCGTGACTTTTATGATTACATTCGAATCAGAACGGCTGATGGGGCTGCAGTAAAAGCAATTTTCGAGGGGACAGTGCTACAAGTAATTAATATCGGTAGCTATGCTGTCATTGTACAACATGGGGAATATTTGACTGTTTATTCGAATTTGAAATCAGCTTCGGTTAGTAAAGGGCAGAAAATTACAACTGGTACTGTTCTCGGCGCTGCTGATAGCGATCCGGAAGTTGGCTATTCTTATATGGATTTGAGCGTTTTCCGTGGACAAACCCACATGAATCCAGCGATATGGATCGCAAGATAGTTACAGTGTTTTAAATATTTTATAACTATATTTGTTAGATATACTCATTAGAAAAGAATACGTAAATTTATATAATATGTACACATCAGGATTGTTATTTATAGGGACCAACGAAATTATCATCATTGTGGTTTTGGCGTTATTATTATTTGGGGGTAAGAAAATTCCTGAATTAATGCGTGGTTTAGGACGTGGCGTGAAAGAATTCAAAGAAGGCCAAAAAGTTGATCCTAACGCAGAAGAGCCTGCTAATACAGATGCAAAAAGTGATTCAACAAATACGCCACGATAATTTTGATTGTGACGTCTTTTGTCAAGTTTCATTAAACAGAAAAGCTGTTTAATGAAACTTTTTTGTTTACAGGCCGGACCTAGTCGGTCGATTTTAAATAAGATATTAAAAAACTAACGACATATTTAGTAGTACCTAAACCATACTCATGAACAAAAAAATTAGTTTTCTTGTTACAATTAGCTGTATCTTCTTTCATGTTGGTACTGCTCAGGAAATAGATGTTGAGATAAGTCCTTTTTCAGAATCATTTCAGAATTCAGTTATTGATCAATTTGAAAGGGATAAAGAGTTAGCGATTTTGCGCTTAGATTCTGTGAAAAGAGCCGCTGGAAGCTCCGTTTCCTTTGATGATCACGACCTCCTAATTACCCAAAGAATCCAAAAGCTTCAGAAAACCATTCCATTGGAATATAATGGCCAGGTAAAGGCTTACTTAGCTAAGTATTTGTCGGCTAATTACAAGCCTTATATGGAAAAATTATTAGGATTAAGTCAATATTACTTTCCCATATATGATAAAATTTTTGAACAACAAGATATTCCTAAAGAAATTAAATTCCTATCTGTTATTGAATCGTCATTAGATCCGCAAACCGTATCGCGTTCGGGGGCTGTCGGCTTATGGCAATTTATGTATGCCACAGCCAAAGGATATGATTTAACGATGGATGGTTCTATGGATGAGCGCAGGGACACGTATTCAACAACCTATGCGGTCTGTGACTACCTGCAAGAAGCGCATGAGGAATTTGATGATTGGTTATTGGCTCTCGCTTCCTATAATTGCGGTCGAGGCGGTGTTAGAAGAGCAATCAAGCGTTCAGGTTTAACAAATCCTACGTATTGGGAACTGGCACCATTTCTTCCCCAGGAAACACGTAATTATATTCCCAAATTTATTGCCATGTCGTATGTGCTAAATCATGCAGAAATTTATGGTCTTGTACCCACGCCCAATGAATTAAATGAGGAGCATAAAGTCGTCATGTTGGATAACTTGGTTAGTTTAGAAACGGTCGCCAATACACTTTCTGTTTCAACGGATTTATTGAAAGAACTTAATCCGGCTTACAAAAAGACCATTGTTAACGCTTCTGCAGAGAATCCTCGTAGACTAATTATTCCTTACCATGACCAGCTTAGTGATTCTTTAATTTATGCCGCACTTCATAATCAGTCGGATATTAAGACGAAAGAATCGGCTATTGCACAGGTAGAACCGGAACCTGTTGTGCACAAGCAAAAGAAGATAGCACAGGTGAAAGCTAGCACCTATAGTACCTATACCGTTCGCAGAGGGGATACTTTATCTGAAATTGCAAGCAGACATAAAGGTGCGAGCGTAACAAAGTTAAAAGCAGATAATAAGCTGCAGGGATCCAAATTAAAAATTGGACAAAAACTTAAGGTATATAAAGGAGAAGGATAATTGTTTTAGATTAGCTTACTTGACAATATAACGATGCGGTTTATGATAAATAAGCCGCATCTTCTGTTTGATCGTATTCTTCTAACAACACCTCTACGTGCTCCTTTAATATAGTGGATAGCTTCAATCCATAATAATCGCTGAAGACAGGGAATTGGTGGTGGCTTCTGTCAATTAGAACGGCTGTACGCATGCGTTTAATAGGTACATTTAAAAACACCCCTAAACCATAAGCCAAGGTTCTGCCACTATTTAAAACATCGTCAATTAATATAACCACTTTGTTTTTGACCATCTCAACTGGCAAGTCTGTTTTAGCCTCTAAGCTTCTTTTGGTTTTTTCCAAGGTTACTTTTAATAATTCGATCGATTTGTTAGGATCAATCTCCAAGAGTAATTTTTGCAAACGGGCCGCAAAAACATAACCTCTATCCGCAATCCCGACCAAAACAATAGCTGGTTCGTCAAAATTATCCTCGATGATCTGAAAGGCTATGCGTTTAGATTTTTGATGAATCTGATTTTTATTTAAAATTATTGTTTTCTTTGATGACATGCTTGTTGATTTATGGAAAGTAAATTTAGTAAATCTTTTAAAAAAATGAAGGTCCGAAAGTGAATACCTTCGGACCTGCTTAAAAAATTATGTGATTGGATCTAATTAAGATTACCTTTTTCAAGACTATTAGCATCTGCTGTCATAATGCGTGCATCTTCTAGTTTAGGACGACCACCATTGTAATAATATCTTTTCCAGTAAGCTTCGTTTAGATTGCTAACCATTACACCTTTGCTGGAAGATGCGTGCGCAAATTTATCATCACCAAGGTAAATTCCTACATGTGTGATGTTTCTACTTCTTATTTTAAAAAAAACTAAATCTCCGGCTTGTAATTCACCTTTACGGATAGGTGTCACATTGGCGTACTGGTTGCGACTGTTATAGCCAATTGTTGTATTAAAAACATTTTCATAAACAGCTAATGAGAATTTAGAGCAATCAATACCTCGTTTGGAGTCCCCGCCTAAGCGATAAGGAGTTCCTAACCATTCGTATACAAATTGATAAAGTTTAGTGTTTGTTGTGGCGTTTTGAGCAACACCCATGATTTGGGAAAAATATTCTTTAGCTAGATTATCAGGGTCAGACGATTTTTGCTGATGCGTTTGTGCCTGCGAGAATAGACATAAGCCTATGAGAAGCATTGCTGCCACTAGTTTCTTTGTTTTCATTAAATCGCTATTAAATACAACCTTTTAGCAAGCTGATAATCTCCACAAAATTGTAATTTTTTCAACGAGCTGAAGCAAATGTACTACATACTGTATAGAAATCAAAACAATTTTGTGCCGATTTAACAAAAATTTAACGTTTTTAACAAAAACAATGTAATTTGCTTTTTTTGCCTTTATGACCTGTTATGGTTAATTATCATAAATAAAGGGTGAAAATATATTTTTTTAATTTTTTTAAGAATTGTTTGATATAATATAAATATTTGTAATATATTTGGATAAACAAAAATAGAATTGATGTTAAATAGCATTATTATTATAACAATTATTATTACCACCGGGCCCTGACTCTGGAGGAATGATTCTATTGTATAGTAATTAGTACATAATATTAGAAGCCTTCCTCTTTAGGGAAGGCTTTTTTTGTGAAACAAAATAGCATAACAAAGCAAATTAATTATGAAAATTTTAAAATTTGGCGGGACATCCGTAGGTTCGGCAGAAAGTATCCAAGCAGTTCTGCGCATTGTGAAGACTTCTTATCAGGCAGGAGAGAAACCAATGGTCATTTTATCTGCTATGGCTGGAATGACTAATTTGCTTACAAAAATGGCCATTGATGCCTCACAAGGTGATTCTTTTGAAGCGGATCTGAAGTATTTGGAGGATCGGCACTTCCAGGTGGTTAAAGCATTAATTGCTGTAAAATTTCAAAATCCTGTTCTAACCAAATTAAAACTGATGGTGAATGAATTGGAAGATCTTTTACAAGGTATCTCAGCACTAAAAGAATTAAGTCTGCAAAGCAAAGATTTAATTCTTTCTTATGGCGAACGGTGTAGTAATTTTTTGGTCTCCAAAATCATGGAACAGGAAATTCCTGAATCAACCTATATCGACGCTTCCCATTACATTAAAACAGATGCAAACTTTGGTCATGCCCACGTGAATCATGAATTAACTAATCAGTTAATTCAGGCAATGGCTCAAACGCATGTCGATAAACTCCTATTTGTAACTGGATTTATCGGATCAAATGAAAATGGACGTATTACGACTTTGGGTAGAGGGGGGTCGGATTATACAGCCGCCATTTTGGGATCAGAGTTACAAGCATCGGCTATTGAAATTTGGACGGATGTAAATGGTATGCTAACGGCTGATCCGCGGATCGTTAAGAAGGCCTTTTCACTTGCTGTGTTATCCTATACGGAGGCAATGGAATTATCCTATTTTGGTGCAAAGGTGATTTACCCGCCTACCATGGTGCCTGCTTTTATGAAGAAGATTCCTATTGTTATCCGGAATACTTTTAATCCAGAATTTCCCGGCACAGTCATTCAATTTGATAGTGGCAAATCAGCTTACCCTATAAAAGGAATTTCTTCCATTACAGATGTTTCGGTGATCAACCTTACAGGTAGTGGGATGGTTGGTAAGTCTGGTTTTAGCGGTCGTTTATTCACCTTATTAGCACGTGAACAAATAAATGTTATTCTAATTACACAATCTTCCTCGGAACATAGTATCACATTTGCCATTAATCCTGATGATTCGCAAAAGGCTGTAACTTTAATTCAAAGCGAATTCGAACTGGAATTATTAGCGAATAAGTTGAGTGCCCCTGTGGTAGAAAATAATCTATCCATATTAGCTGTTGTTGGTGAAAACATGAAGCATACACCGGGGATGTCTGGCAGGTTGTTTCATGCCCTAGGCCGAAATGGCATAAATGTTCGAGCAATTGCACAAGGATCTTCTGAATTCAATATATCAGTCATTATAAATAAGGACGATTTATCAAAAGCATTGAATGCTGTACATGATGCTTTTTTTGCTCAGTTAAAAAAGACCTTAAACGTGTTTAATATCGGAACAGGAAATATCGGTTCCACGCTCTTTAAGCAATTACATGAACAACATGATTTCTTATTAGCGAACAACGATATTGAAATAAAAGTCGTGGGCATGTCGAATTCCAGGAAAATGTATTTTGATAGGGAAGGAATTGCACTAGATCAATGGGACAGCTTATTACAGGAAAGTGGTGATCCTGCTGATTTAAATACCTTTATTGCTAAAATGCAGGCCTTGAATCTCCCGAATTGTGTTTTTATTGACAATACGGCCAGTAAAATAACGCCTAATTATTATCTCGATATTTTTAAATCCAATATATCAATCGTGACGTGCAATAAGATCGCTAATTCAGGGGATTTTTCACAATACAAATTATTACAGGAGACGGCGAGAAATCATGGTGTCGATTTTTTCTATGAAACCAATGTTGGCGCTGGACTTCCTATTGTTAGGGTCTTAAAAGATTTAATGTTAAGTGGTGATCGTCTGCTTAAAATAGAAGCTATTTTGTCTGGTACGATCTCTTATATTTTTAATAATTTTAAGGATGATGCTTCTTTTTATGATGTGGTGAAAAATGCACAAGCTTTGGGTTACACTGAACCTGATCCGCGTGATGATCTTAGTGGGGTGGATTTTATGCGAAAAATGATGATCCTTGCTCGTGATGCTGGAAATGAAATTGAACCTGACGAGGTTGATCTAGGTAAAATTCTTCCTGACAACTGCTTACAAGCATCTTCGGTCGATGAATTTTATGCCGAATTATTAAAGTCAGAGGAATATTTTAATGATCTAAAGAAGGAGGCAAGTAGCCAGGGGAAGGTAATCCGTTATATTGGATCACTTGAAAACGGACAAGTGCAAATCAGTTTACAAATGGTTGATGAGCATCATCCTTTTTATGCCTTATCAGGAAGTGACAATATTATCTCGTTCACAACTGAGCGCTACAAAGAACGTCCATTGGTTGTCAAGGGGCCCGGGGCTGGAGCAGAAGTCACTGCGGCAGGCGTATTTGCTGATTTAGTGAACGTTGGAAAAAGTTAATACATTTAGATTTAAAAGATATGTTACAGACGAAATCCCTTGGGGATAAGTTTTTTAATAAAGTTGACCTTGCTAAGGTAAAGACAGAAGTTCGCGTATTTGCTCCTGCAACGGTTGCCAATATGATTTGTGGTTTTGATATACTGGGATTTGCTGTCGATTCTCCAGGAGATGAAGTTTACATGCTCCGTTCGGATACGCCCGGTGTTCGAATTCGCTCTATCCAGGGTGATCAAGGTCGCTTACCTTTGGATCCCGATAAAAACACCGTTAGTGCCTGCGTTAAATCATTACTTCAGGCGTTAGGTTTATTGGATCAAATTGGAGTTGAGATTGACCTCATTAAACACATGCCTATAGGCAGCGGACTCGGATCGAGCTCCGCTAGTACAGTGGCCGGATTATTTGCTATCAATGCGCTTTTAGGTAATCCCTTTAGTAAAAATGAGCTAATGCCTTTTTGTGTCGAAGGTGAAAGATTGGCCTGTGGACACGGGCACGCGGATAATGTAGCACCCGCTTTAATGGGGGGCATTACCTTAATCCGTGGTTATGATCCCTTAGATATTATCAACCTTCCCGTACCCGAAGACTTAGTTGCGGGGATCGTATTTCCGCAGGTGGACGTGCCAACGCGTGATGCCCGACAATTAATCAAAGAAAAGGTGGCCCTAAAGGATGCGGTTGTTCAATGGGGAAATATTGCAGGCTTAATTGCTGGTTTATTTCGTAATGATTATGAATTAATTAGTAGAAGTTTGAATGATGTCCTGATTGAACCTACTCGGGCTATTCTAATTCCTGAATTTTATCAAATGAAAAAAATAGCGCTACAGGCAGGCGTGCTTAATTTCGGAATATCCGGTTCGGGCCCTTCGGTAGTGGCCATTAGTCGTGGTAAGGAGAAAGCACAACTTGCGGTTGATGAAATTCAGCAGCATTTAACCGCTATGGGAATTGAAAGCCTACAATTTGTTTCCGCTGTCAACACCCAAGGACCGCGAATTTTAAGTATGTCATAAAAATTTATCTTAACATGAAGTTCTATAGTACCAATAATAAAGATCTACGTGTTTCTTTTTCAGAAGCCGTTTTTAATTCATTGCCTGCGGATAAGGGTTTGTATATGCCCACGGAAATTCCAGCATTGGATCCCTTTTTTATTAAAAACATTCAACAATATTCCTTGCAGGAAATTGCTTTCCAAATTGCGAAATCATTTATTGAACAGGATATTCCCGAAAAAGACTTGCAAGAAATTATAAAGCAGGCTATTAATTTTGAGGCACCAGTGAAATTTTTAAATGCAGATACAGCGGTCTTAGAACTTTTTCACGGACCATCTTTTGCTTTTAAGGATTTTGGCGCTCGGTTTATGAGCCGTATTATGGGTTATTTTTCCGCTAAAGGGGATCAATTATTGGATGTTTTGGTGGCGACTTCCGGTGACACCGGGGGAGCCGTTGCGTTGGGTTTTTTGGCTGTTGAAGGAACGCGTGTTACGATTCTATACCCAAAAGGGAAAGTATCCTTGGTACAGGAGCAACAATTAACCAGTAATGGATTAAATATTCGTGCCATTGAAATTGATGGTACTTTTGATGATTGTCAATCTTTAGTTAAGCAGGCATTCAATGATGAGGATCTGAATAAGAAATTACGTTTAACTTCTGCAAATTCGATTAATATTGCCCGTTTAATACCCCAGACCTTCTATTATTTCTGGGCATATGCCCAGTTAAAAGCGCAGGGTATAACAGACGTTGTATTTACCGTGCCCAGTGGTAATTTTGGGAATATTGCAGCCGGGATTATCGCCCGAAAAATGGGTTTGCCAGTTCAACATTTCATCGCCGCTACTAATATAAATGACACCGTACCGCGTTTTCTGGCCTCAGGTGTTTTTGAACCTAAAGCTTCTGTTCAAACGTTGGCCAATGCCATGGATGTTGGTAACCCAAGTAATTGGGTAAGAATTCAGGATATGTTTGATCAGAATTTGGACCGTTTACGCCAATTAGTATCAACTTATAGTTATACGGATACCCAAACCAAGCAGGGCATGGAAGAATTGGAAAATGAATATAATTATATAGCTTGTCCTCATACGGCAATTGCCTATTTAGCTTCCCAACAATACCGTGCGAGGCATCCAGGTGAGTATGCATCCGTCTTTTTATCGACAGCACATCCTTGTAAATTTCCCGAAGCGATCACGCAAGAATCACTCAATAAAACAAAAGAGCCAGTACAAGTGAAGGATTTAGCTTCGAAACCGAAATTATTTACGCAAATGAAGGTGGATTACACATCCTTTAAAAGGTATCTTTTGGAGAATAATTAACTGAATCCTATTGATAAAACTACATGGCCCACTCAAAGCTAAAGCTTTGAGTGGGCCCTTTGTATGGGGTGGTATTTGATCCCCAAAGTTTTTTTTCATAAAAGTATACGGACTTAGTTGTTTTTTTTAATTGTTTTTTACTTTTGCAAGGATGAAAAAAATAATCCTCAACAAAGGAAAGGATAAGGCCGCCTGGCAGTTGCATCCTTGGCTATTTTCAGGAGCCATAGCAAATACTGAGGGAAATCCTAAAAATGGGGATGTCGTTAGTGTGTTCAATAATAGCCTTGAATTTATTGCTTACGGTCTATATAATGGAAATTCAAGAGTAGCTGTTCGCTTGCTGGAGTGGAATCCAGCGAATGAAATAAATGAAAATTGGTGGCGTAAGCGAATTCAAAAAGCCGTTGAACATCGCCAACATTTATTGCATGAACAAAATAATACAGTTCGTCTTATTTTTGCTGAGGCTGATTTTGTTCCCGGCTTAATTGTTGACAAGTACGCAGATTTTCTTGCAATTCAAATTCATTCCACAGGAATAGAATTAATGAAAGAGGTCATTATTGATGAATTGGTGAAACTACTCTCCCCTATAGGAATTTATGAAAGGAGTGACGCCAAAGCGAGAGAACATGAAGGGCTTGCCGATACGAATGGTGTTCGCTATGGACGGGTGCCCGAAACGTTTGTCGAGGTCATTGAAAATGGTATTCACTACCACGTGAATATTGCTGAGGGGCAGAAGTCAGGATTTTATTGCGATCAGCGAGAGAACCGTTTAATCACAGCTAACTATGTGAAAGATAAATCCGTATTGGATTGCTTCTGCTATTCAGGTGGATTTACGTTAAACGCTTTGAGAGCAGGGGCTTCTCATGTAATCGCTGTCGATAGTTCAGCGCTGGCGATTGAGACCTTAAAAAATAATATTCAGATTAATGATTTTGAGGAATCAACATACACGGCAGTACAATCTGATGTAAATAAATATCTTCGTGAGTTAGCTGATCAAGAGCAAAAATTTGATGTGATCGTTTTAGATCCTCCTAAATATGCCCCTTCACGCGCAAGTTTAGAAAAAGCATCTCGTGCTTATAAGGATTTAAACAGAAGAGCGTTAATGTTGTTAGGAAGTGGTGGACTTCTAGCAACATTTTCGTGTTCAGGAGCAATGAGTATTGATACCTTTAAACAAGTTATTGCGTGGGCTGCATTGGATGCCGGAAAAGAGATTCAGTTCATTTATCAATTTTGTCAACCTGAGGACCATCCTGTTAGGGCTTCCTTTGATGAAGGTGAGTATTTAAAAGGTTTGTTGGTTCGTGTGATCTAAGGCGTTAATTACTTTCCAAAAATAAATAAATTCGGTCAGAAGATTCGGTAATATCTTGCCTAGCTATTGGTATCCAAACATTGCTAATGTATGCTTCTTTGGTGTGAGGCTTTCTGCTAAAAACACGCGCTGCTCTCTGCGGACGATAAAAGTGTATCACTTTTTCAATAAGATCAGATCCGGGATTGGCTTGGTGTTGCCCGAATTTGTTGATGTGCAAATGCTGTTTTTTGATTTTTTTAATTTTCTGAAATTAGTTATAAGTGTTGGGTTAAGCCACATATTTTGCTTAACTTTTGGGAGCTATTCTTTATAGACAAAAATAAGTTACGTATTTAATTCAATTGTATATGGACAATCCAAAAAACCCAAAACTTACCAGACAAACCGGTGCTCCAGTACCTGATAATCAGAATGTGCAAACTGCAGGTCCTAGGGGCCCTATGTTAATGCAGGATCCCTGGTTTTTAGAAAAAATGGCAAACTTTGACCGAGAGGTAATTCCCGAAAGAAGGATGCATGCAAAAGGATCTGGTGCATTTGGAACGTTCACAGTAACACATGACATTACTGCCTACACAAAGGCAAGCATTTTTAGTGAAATTGGTAAGAAAACAGAAATGTTTACCCGCTTCTCAACAGTTGCTGGTGAACGGGGGGCTGCAGATGCTGAACGCGATATCCGTGGGTTTGCGATGAAATATTATACAGATGAGGGGATCTGGGATTTGGTCGGTAATAATACCCCTGTGTTTTTCTTTCGTGATCCAATGAAGTTTCCTGATTTGAATCATGCGGTTAAAAGAAACCCTAAAACCAATTTGCGAGATCCAAATGCAAATTGGGATTTTTGGACTCTACTGCCTGAATCGTTGCATCAAGTGACCATTGTCATGAGTGATCGTGGGATTCCCAAAGGTTTTCGTAACATGCACGGCTTTGGTAGCCATACCTATAGTTTTATCAATAAGGATAATATAAGACATTGGGTGAAATTTCACTATGTCAGCCAACAAGGAATCGATAATTTTTCAGATGAAGAGGCTGCTGCGGTTGTGGGCGGTGATCGCGAGTCATCCCAAAGGGATTTATTCGATGCAATTGAAAGAAAAGATTTCCCCAAATGGAAAATGTTTGTACAGATCATGACCGAGGAGCAGGCAAAAACCTATCGCTTTCATCCGTTCGACCTCACGAAAGTATGGTCAAAAAAGGATTTTCCTTTAATTCCGGTGGGGGAATTTGAACTCAACAGAAATCCTGACAATTACTTCCAAGACGTAGAACAAGCGGCCTTTAACCCGACTAATATCGTTCCTGGAATTGGTTTTTCACCTGATAAAATGCTTCAAGGTCGATTGTTCTCCTATGGTGATGCGCAACGATATAGGCTAGGGGTGAATCATTTCCAGATTCCAGTGAATAAGCCGAGATGCCCATTTCATGCTTTTCACCGAGACGGTACCATGCGTGTTGACGGAAATTACGGTGATACCCTACATTATAATCCCAATAGTTATGGGGAATGGCAGGAACAACCCGAGGCCAAAGAACCACCATTAGAGCTGTCCGGGGAGGCTTATGCTTATAACTTCCGAGATGATGACCAAGATTACTTTACCCAACCGGGTGATTTGTTTCGCATCATTAAAGCTGATGGTAAGGAACAATTATTATTTGATAACACGGCGGCCCAAGTCGGTGGTGCTGCAGATTTTATTCAGATACGCCATATCAGAAATTGTTATAAAGCTGATCCTGAATATGGAACGGGTGTTGCTAAAGCCCTCGGCCTAACGATGGAACAGGTGAATAATTTTGATTTGACTCCCTATGACCGTTGGGCACCGAAACCGTCAATGTGAAAATAGGGGTGAAAATGCAGGTACGTGTGCATGATAATGAATGATAACCTGCAACAAATATTGAATTAGCCAATCTTTCCGAACTGATGCACGCTTAGGAAAGATTGGCTAAAAGATTGGGTTCCTTAGTGGACCCTTTTTCTATTTGGAGCTTATCAAATTAAGCCAGGATTCAGCCATGAGGTTGGCCCCTGCGATGGTGGTGTGAACACCATCTGTTGTCCAATATGCACCATTGTTCTGTTTAAGTGCCTGATCGAATATTTGTTGATAAGGTAAAAATATACCTTTATATTCTTGGGCGATTTCTTTGGATGCTTCTTGATATTTTGTGAATTCTGGAAACCAGCTATCATTGACATGTTTCACGTTGTTCACAGCAAAAGGTTCACAAATAATGAGTTTCACGTTCGGCAATGCTGCAAAAGTTTTATCCAATAATTCTTTGTATTGTGCTTTATAATTTTCTGGTGTATTTGTGGCATTGCTATCCTTGGTCCGCCAAAAATCATTTACCCCAATCATGATGCTGAGAAGCGTAGGTTTAAGGGCAAGGGTGTCTTTGTCCCAACGATTAAGTAAATCCGGAACTCTATTTCCGCTTATGCCACGATTGAATATTGTAAGATTTTTGTCTGCATATTTATTTAATAATTGACTAGTCGCTAACATTGCATAACCAGTACCCAAAGCATTGGTATCGTTTGGCTTCTGATTGTCCTTGTTTCGACCTGCATCCGTTATCGAGTCCCCTTGAAACAATATCACATCGTTTGATGAAATACTTATTTTACCAGGTTTTTTGTCTGTCAATTCTTCTGCATGTAATAAACTAGAACCTAAACCTACAGCGCCTAAACCCATGAGGCTTTTCTTTAAAAAATCTCTTCTATTATTCATGATTTGTTTTTAAATGGTTGATATCGAATAACCAAGTTAAAAAAAACTAGCAGAATTTGGTAATTCCCTCACGAATTATTTTACAAGAATCCAGAATCTCCTGCGCGGTAATGGTTAACGGTGGTGCAATTCTAAGGGCTGTCTCACAATGAAGGTACCAATCAATAATTATTCCTTTGCTTGCGCAATAATTACTGACCGCGTATACCTGATCAAAAGTCTCCAATTGCAAGCACATCATTAAACCCATACCTCGGATCTCTTTGATTTGTGGAATGTTTAGTTCGGAACGAAATAAGGCAGCTTTTTCTGCTACCTGACTGATGAGATTTTCTTGTTGGATGACCTTTAGTGATGCTCTTGCAGCGGCACAGCTTACTGGATGGCCTCCAAAAGTGGTGATATGTCCCAGTATGGGGTTGCTTTTGATTACATCCATGATAGCTTTAGAAGCGATAAAGGCCCCCAAAGGCATTCCACCACCGATCCCTTTGGCCAGCATTAGGATATCGGGAATAATGCCAAAATTTTCGAAAGCAAATAGTTTACCTGTCCTGCCAAAACCGGTTTGGATTTCATCGAATATAAGTAGTGTTCCTGTCTGATTGCATTTATTACGCAAGGCCAACATGTATTCATTGCTCGGCACTCTTACGCCAGCTTCGCCTTGTATGGCCTCGACAATAACTGCGGCCGTTTTTTGTGTGATCGCGTCTAAATCAGCTATATCATTGAAGGTAATAAATGAAATATCAGGTAATAGGGGAGCATACGCGGCATGGTATTCTTGATTTCCAATCAGGCTCAAGGCACCTTGCGTACTTCCGTGATATGCCTGTTTAGCAGCGATTATTTCGCGTCTCCCGGTGTATTTTTTTGCTACCTTCATAGACCCCTCAACGGCTTCAGCTCCTGAATTTGTGAAAAATACCGATTCAAAGGATGCTGGTAACGTTTCCAATAATTCAGTGGCAAAATGTACCTGCGGGGATTGAACAAATTCGCCATAAACGGTGACGTGCATGTATTTATTTAATTGCTCTTGAATAGCCGCTAATACCTGGGGATGGCGGTGACCGATATTGCTTACGTTGAAACCTGAAACTAAATCCATATACTTTTCCCCATTGGGGCCATATAAAAAGATTCCTGCTGCGCTTTCTATTTCGATTAATCTTGGTGATTCAGAAGTTTGTGCTGTATTTTTTAAGAATAGTTCTCTATTACTTATCATGGTATTCAAAAATGGAATGAAAAAAAAAGAAGCTCTAAGTTTGAGCTTCTTTATGCTGTTTTACTGTTTTCGACCTCGAAGCTCTTTGTATAACAATTCGATGAATTCTTGTTCCACCGCAAAGAACTGAGATGACCTAGATTTACCAATGACATCGGCAAACTTTGTTCGATACTTTTTTTTGGTATTGACTTCCTGGGCGTCGTATTTGATAACATCAGTTGTTTCTGACTGAAAGGAACGCGTACCAGCTGGGCCACTTTTTAAACTAGTTTTTTTTGATTTAATACCCCTGATCTCTTTTATATATTGATTGTATAGGGGAAAAAAACGTTGTGCCTCAGCGGGTGTTAATTGTAAATGTTTCGTTATATATGCTGCCTTTTGGTTTTCAATTGCCTCAAATCTTTCTTGCCGAGATTGTCCATTTGCAACAAAACCAGCTACCCATATCAAACAAATAGTTGTAATAATATGTTTAAAATGAACCATTATAGTGTATAATTTAAATAATCTTCTAGTACTTCATTGGTTACTTCACTACCAATCCCTTTGGAGTCGTCCTGCGGTTGATAAATGTATTCTGCAATATATTGTAAATCCGAGGCATCACTGTACTTTGCTAAGTAATTAATAATTTCATCCTCCGGAATTTCATTTAAAGATAAGATTTCATTTTCAACTATAGGCTCATTTTCTGGATAAAATGTTGAAAATCCTATAAATGCTGCTATACTTGCGGCTGCTACCGCACTGTACCAGGCTACCTTACGATACGTCTGTGGTTTCCTTACAGGCAGCTGAATGACCTTGTTCTCCTCCTTTTGATTATTGATTTTACTAGTCAATGAATCAAAATAACCAGTCGGCACTTCAAATCCCTCTTGGGTTACTTTTTCTTTTATTTTCTCTGCTGCAATTTCACCCAAAATATTGTTTTGGGCTATTTCAAAATAATCAGCGGGTAACGAAAAGCCTGTATCCTTTTTTTCAATCGATAATTCGGACTGCTCTATTCGGTTTAAAATTTTTGTACTTAATGTCGTAAAATAATCTGCTGGGATAGCAGGTTCTACATTTTTTAGTTCATCTATTTTAACTTGACTCATGATCTGATCAGCAGCGGTCTGAAAATAATTTTCCGTAACGCTAAAAGTATCTTTCTTTAGATTTTTCTCAAGTTTTATTGTTGTCAAGAGTGTTGATGCCTGTTTATCGAAATAATTTTCCGGAACGGTAAAACTTGTTTTATTTGACGGAAAATTAAGTTCACATTTGACTAAAAACAGCGTCTGATGAGCTAGCTCTTCAAAGTATGTAGGCGGAACTGTGAAAGGGTTAACACATAGCGACTTAGGTAGTTTGTTGCTACTTGAATTTTCGTTATATGTGTTGTCTGCTTTCATAGTCTCCTAATAGATAGTTTTTTTGGCAAAAGGTTTAATCATGTGATGAAAAAAAGTTCTCTATTTTTTTTACGGCTAAATGGTAAGAGGCTTTTAACGCACCTACACTTGTACCGAGCACGTTGGAAATTTCGTCGTATTTCATATCCTCAAAATATTTCATATTAAATACAAGTCTTTGTTTATCTGGTAGGGTTAATAACGCTTGTTGCAATTTCATCTGCGCTTGATCGCCATTAAAATACGCGCCATCAGCTAGAGACTCAGAAAGATAAGCAGAATTCTCATCATCTAAGGAGACATTCTGCTTTTGTTTCTTCTTATTTAAAAAAGTTATACATTCATTGGTCGCAATTCTATATAACCATGTATACAGTTGCGAATCTTCCCTGAATTTATCCAGATTACGCCATACCTTGATAAAAATATCTTGTACAACATCATCCGCATCATCATGGTTTATCACCATGCGACGAACATGCCAATAAATTTTTTGCTGATATTTCTTTAGCAACATTCCGAATGCTTCCTCGCGGGTGCCTTCATCCGTAAATTTTGCTATTATCAGGGAATCTTCCATATTTGTTTATTTTCTTGTCAATACTTTTCGTGCTGCACTTACAATATTCGCCGCATTTAAACCGTATTTTTCCATTAATTGTGCTGGGGTACCCGATTCACCAAAACTATCGTCGACGGCAACGTATTCTTGTGGAGTAGGAAGTTTTTGTGCTAATAATTGAGCAACACTATCTCCTAATCCGCCTAAACGATTATGTTCTTCAGCCGTTACTACACAACCTGTCTTAGCAATCGATTTCAAGATAGCCTCATCATCCAGTGGTTTTATGGTGTGGATGTTGATTATTTCAGCATTGATCCCTAATTTTTCCAATTCTTCGCCTGCTTGAATGGCTTCCCATACTAAATGACCAGTAGCAATAATGGTGACGTCTGTACCTTCATTTAACAGAACAGCTTTACCAATTTCAAAAGTTTGATCACTAGGTGTGAAATTGGGAACAACAGGTCGTCCAAATCGCAAATAAACAGGACCTTCATAGTCCACTAAAGCTATTGTGGCTGCTTTTGTTTGGTTGTAATCACATGGATTAATAACGGTCATGCCAGGTAGCATTTTCATTAAGCCAATATCTTCCAATATTTGATGTGTTGCGCCATCTTCACCTAAGGTTAATCCGGCATGTGAAGCACAAATTTTAACATTTTTATTAGAATAGGCGATGGACTGACGAATCTGATCGTAAACACGACCTGTAGAGAAATTCGCAAAAGTGCCTGTAAAAGGGATTTTACCTCCAATAGTTAATCCAGCAGCAATTCCCATCATATTGGCTTCCGCAATTCCAATTTGGAAGAAGCGTTCAGGGAATGCGTTTATAAAGTCGTTCATTTTTAATGAACCGATTAAGTCTGCACATAAAGCCACTACATTTTCGTTTTGTTTACCAGCCTCTAATAAACCGGCACCAAACCCTGAACGTGTGTCTTTTGATTCTGTGTATGTATATTTTTTCATTATTTCCTATTAATAATCTCCAATGGTACGAGGAAGTTGGTTTAATGCTAATGCTAATTGATCATCATTAGGAGCAACTCCATGCCATTTATGTGATCCCATCATATAATCTACTCCATTACCCATTTCAGTATGTAGGAGAATGATTACAGGTTTACCTTTTCCAGTACGGCTTTTAGCTTCATCTAATCCGGCGATAACGGAAACCATGTCATTGCCATTATCCACTTCTAACACATCCCAGCCAAATGCTTCCCATTTAGCACGTAAGTTACCTAAAGATAAAACTTGGTCTGTTGACCCATCTATTTGAGCTCGATTATAGTCGATAGCTGCAATGATATTGTCCATCTTATTATGCGGAGCATACATTGCTGCTTCCCAAACTTGTCCTTCCTGCAATTCACCGTCACCCATCAAAACATAGACTAAATTATCGTCCTTGTTTAGCTTTTTTGCTTGAGCTGCTCCTAATGCTGCAGAGAGTCCTTGACCAAGAGATCCCGAAGCAATCCTGATTCCAGGTAAATGTTCATGTGTTGTCGGGTGCCCTTGTAAACGGGAGTTGATTTTTCTAAAAGTTGACAATTCGCTAACAGGAAAATAGCCTGCGCGGGCTAATGTACTGTAAAATACAGGCGAAATATGACCATTAGATAAGAAGAAAATATCTTCTCCAATTCCATCCATGTTGAACGATGGATCATTTTTCATCGCATGGAAGTACAATGCTACAAAATAATCAGTACAGCCCAAAGATCCGCCTGGGTGTCCTGATTGGCATGCATGCACCATGCGAACGATGTCTCTTCTGACTTGCGAAGCGATTTGTTCAAGTTTGTTTATGTCTGCACTCATTTTAAAGTATAATGTTTCGATTATTTTGGAGACAAAGTTAATGATTTTAAATGGACTAAGGGATGATAAACTAAATCTTTTAAAGTTGATTGATAACAGGAGAATAGTTTATAGAAATGAGATGCAGCTTATTGATTATTGTAGTGATTTATATTTCAAACTGAACTCGATGGAGTCCTTATGCATGGAAGACGTATTTTCAATTTCAAATTGAAGAAATTCATCAGAGGAGCTAATAAAAATGGAGTACTTTTAACAGGGCTCATTCAGGAGGGGAAATGCCAGTAAAGTAACTGCGCAATAAATGGCTGATAAATCAAGACTTAAACCTATATAAATAATAAGGTGCTGTATTAAATATAAACAGCACCTTATTTCTTGTTTTATATCACCTGGATCTAAAAATCATCCTTGACTTTTGGCTGAACCAATAGTGTTTGAATTACATCGCCTCTGCAACGACTTCCTCAACTTCAGGAACCATTCGTTTAAGTAATCCTTCAATTCCTGCTTTCAGGGTGATGGTGGAGGATGGACATCCTGAACATGATCCTCTTAATTCAACCGTAACTTTACCTGTATCATAAGATTTAAAGGCAATAGCACCACCGTCTTGTTCAACCGCGGGACGTACATAATCATGTAGAACTTGTTGAATTTTAACTTCTACTTCAGACCCCTCAAAGACAACTTCTTCTGAGTGTTCTATTGGTTTAACAGCTAATTCTGATTCAACTGCTCCTTTAACAAATTCTTTTAATAGAGATTCGATATCTGCCCATTCCGCATCTTCCGTTTTAGTAATGGTGACAAAGTTACTTGCGAAGAATACACCGTTCACAAAATTGAATTTATATAATTCTTTTGCAAATGGAGATTCTTGCGCCTTTTGGCGATCTGGATAATCTAAACTGCCATTTAAAAGTAGCTTGTTGACCAAGAACTTCATCGTTGCTGGGTTAGGAGTGCTTTCTGTATAAACGTTTATCGTTGCCATTTTATTAAAATCTAATTAAGTCTACAAATATACTGTATTAATGTAGGTATCCGCGTCATTAATTCGTCAAAGCTTAGAGCTTTACGCCTGTATAGTTACTTGGGGAAATCTTTTTAATTTCTTGCTTCACCTCTTCTGTTACATTCAGCTGATCGACAAATGCGGCGATTGTATTTTGTGTCACATGCGCGTTTGTACGAGTAAGTTCTTTTAGTGCTTCATAAGGTTTAGGATACCCCTCACGTCTAAGAATGGTTTGAATAGCTTCCGCGACAACAGCCCAATTGTTCTCTAAATCTTCTTTAAAGGCCTGCTCGTTTAAGATTAATTTTCTTAATCCTCTCAGGGTTGACTTGAATGCAATAATCGTGTGGGCCATCGGTACGCCGATATTCCGTAAGACTGTTGAATCTGTTAAATCACGTTGTAATCTAGATATAGGCAATTTGGCAGCTAAATGTTCAAATAATGCATTTGCAAGTCCTAAGTTACCCTCGGCATTTTCAAAATCAATTGGATTTACTTTATGTGGCATGGCGGAAGACCCGATTTGACCAGCGGTTATTTTTTGTTTAAAATAATCCATGGAGATATAGGTCCATATATCGCGTGATAAATCAATTAAAATATTGTTGATTCGTTTTAATCCATCACAACTTGCCGCAAAATTATCGTAATGTTCGATTTGTGTCGTTGTTTGCGAACGGTCCAGTCCAAGCACTTCATTCACAAAGTTATTTCCGAAGTCTACCCAATCATTTTGTGGGTAAGCGACGTGGTGTGCATTCAGGTTGCCGGTTGCTCCTCCAAATTTTGCAGAGAATGGAATAGCCAACAAAACGTTTAACTGTTTATCCAAACGTTCTGTAAAGACCTTGATTTCTTTACCTAAACGAGTAGGAGAGGCCGGTTGACCGTGGGTACGCGCCAGCATTGGAATTTCTTCCCAGCTCGCCGATAAACTTTTCAATTCATTGATGAGTTCTAAGATGGCTGGTTGGTAGATTTCAGTTATAGCCTCTTTCCATGATAATGGAATGGCCGTATTATTAATGTCTTGAGATGTTAAACCGAAATGGATGAATTCTAAAGAATCGGAAAGACCCAATTTTTCAAATTCATTTTTTAAAAAATATTCAACAGCTTTTACATCATGATTAGTCACTTTTTCTGTATCCTTTATCCACTGCGCATCTTCCATAGAGAAATTGCGGTATAAATCGCGAAGTTTTTCATTTAAACTTCCATCGAAATGTTTCAGTTGTGGAATTCCAGAGGCTGATAAGGCGATGAAATATTCTACTTCCACTAATACGCGATATTTAATTAGGGCAAATTCCGAAAAATAATTAGATAGCTCGTTTGTCGCGTTATAATATCTGCCATCAATAGGCGTCACAGCAGAAAGAGGGGATAAAGTCATGGTAAAAAATATTATTGTTTGGGGCAAAAATAAGAAAAGAAAAATAGCTTTACCAATCAATCGGTTATAAAACAACAAAAGCTCGTTATAAAACGAGCTCTTGATGTATTTTGAATTTTATTCGGACTATTGAACGTCTTTCAAAGAATCAACGATTGAATCACCTTCAGCACGTACTGAATCAGCTACGTTCTCTAATGAGTCAGCTACAGTTTCAGTTGTTGAATCTACAACGTTTTCTAATGAATCAGCAGCAGCTTCAGTGCTAGTTTCAGCGTTGTTACATGAAGCAACAGCGATAGTTAAAGCTAAACCTAAGAATCCGAATTTGAATAAATTTTTCATTTTTAATTTTCTATTTAGTTGAAACAAATTTGTTTATTATATCTTAATACCATTAACCTTTAAAAGGTAACCCAAAAAAGAATAATTATTTTATTTTATTTTAATTAGCTGATTTGTAGCTTTTTAAAATAGGTTTTAGTCCTTTTGAGCAGCGCAAATATACAAAGTTTTATTGAATTGCAACAAGGAAAAACAATTTTCAGTATATTTCTGTTAAATTTTTAAAACTATGCTATGTTAGATAAACTCAAAAATATCCTAAAGCTCATTAAATCAGTTGATTTTGATCAGTTGGATAAAATTTCTAAGAAGGTTGACTTGTCCGAAGTATTAGGTGCCGTTTCAAAAATGGATGACAATCAATTAAAAATGGCAATGAAAATGTTGACATCGGGCAAGAAAAAGAAAGATCCGCCGCCAGTTAATGCAGACTTTTATGATATTTCTTCCAAATTATCACCAGAAGACAGAGCACTTCAAATGAAGGTGCGCATTTTTCTCGAAACAGAAATAAAACCAATCGTGAATAAATATTGGCTCCATGATGAATTTCCATTTGAGATTATACCTAAACTAGCTGAATTAAATGTATGTGGATACGTATTTGAGGGGTATGGATGTGCTGGAGGTTCATCCTTAATGGATGGTATCATTGCTAGTGAGTTTGGTCGGATAGACCCTTCCATAGCCACATTCCTGGGTGTTCAAAGTGGTTTAGCTATGGGCTCCATTTATGTATGTGGTTCTCAAGAGCAAAAAAATGAATGGTTGCCTGATATGCAACAGTTGAAAAAAATTGGTGCATTTGGTTTAACCGAACCCTTAGTGGGTTCAGGTACTGCAGGCGGACTGACGACTACTTGTAAAAGAAACGGGGATACATGGACTTTAAATGGTCAAAAAAAATGGATAGGTAATTCTACTTTTTCAGATATGACCATTATATGGGCTCGTGATCTAGATGATGGGCAAGTAAAGGGATTTATTGTTAGGAAGGAAAATCCCGGGTTTGCAGTTGAAAAGATTAAAGATAAAATGGCACTGAGGATCGTACAGAATGGTTTAATTACGCTAACCAATTGTGAGGTTCCCGAATCGGATCGATTACCATTTGCTAACTCTTTCCGCGATACGGCCAAAATATTGCAGATGACCCGCGCAGGTGTAGCTTGGATGGCTGTGGGCTGTGCAAGAGGTGCATATGAGAACGCTTTGGATTACACTATTAAACGAGAACAATTTGGGAAACCAATTGCTTCTTTCCAGTTGATTCAAAACCATCTTGTTGAAATGCTTTCTAATTTAACCGCTATGCAAACCTTGGTGTATAGATTGTCTGAACTCCAAGATGATGAGAAATTAAAAGATGAACATGCCTCACTGGCTAAGGTTTTTTGTACCCTTAGAACAAGAGATATCGTCTCGCGCGCTAGAGAAGTAATGGGTGGAAATGGTATTTTGTTAGAGTATAATGTGGCTAGGTTTTTAGCGGATGCTGAAGCAATTTATTCTTATGAAGGAACTAAAGAAATTAACTCCCTAATTGTGGGTAAGAGTATCACCGGATTTAGTGCATTTGTTTAATTTAAATTGATTAAGGAGTCATACTTTAAGAAATATATAAATAGCAAAGGTCTGAAATGGAAGTTTCAGACCTTTGCTATTTATATACTATTGTTTTATTTTTTGTTCTTATTTTGTTGATTAGCTTGTTGTTGACGCATCATGTCTTCCATCTTCTTTTGAAAGGATGATTGTTTCTTTTCTGCTTGTGGTTTTTGTTTTTTAAGCTCAATCTTCGCTAAGATTTTATCATCGTTTACAAATTGACGGATAATAACTTGTGTTAAAAATGTCAAGACAGCTGAAAGGAAATAGTAATAGTTCAAGCCAGCAGGGAAGCTATTTAAAACAAAGAAGAAAATTAACGGCATAAAATAACCGATATATTTCATTTGATTATTAACGGCACCTGAGGTGGAGTTGTTGTACCAAGTCGTTAGCAACGTCGTCAAGGTCATCAATATACACATGAATGAAATGTGACCAATACCAAATATAGGAGCAAAGGTTATTGGCGCATCATAGGTAGATAGATCTTTAATCCATAAGAAGCTCTCTCCTCGAAGCTCAAATAAATTAGGGAAAAAGAAAAAGAAAGCTAGTGTAAATGGCATTTGTAATAATAAAGGCAAACATCCACCCAAAGGATTTACACCGGCTTGTTTATACAACTTCATTTGCTCTTGTTGTAATAACATGGCGTTATCATCACCTACTTTTGCTTTTATTTCATCTAGCTGAGGTTTTAATACCCGCATTTTACCCATCGACACATAAGACTTATAGGTTAATGGGAACATAATTAACTTTAAAAATAAAGTTAAAATTAAGATGACAATACCGTAGTTCATATTGAACCCATCTAAGAAATTAAAAATGGGTATCGTAATCCATTTGTTTATCCAGCCCATTGGACCCCATCCAAGATGGATAATTTGCGAAAATTCTTTACCTTCTGCCTTTAATGTAGTGTACTGATTGGGGCCAAAGAAGAAACTTAAATCGTACTGTGCATCTTGCTGTTTATTAAAGGCCAGTTCCGTTGTTACTTTGTAGTTTTTTACTAAGCTATCTTGGGTCAGAAAGGTGGAGGCTAGTTCGCTATTGGTGAATCCATCTTTATTGGTTAAAACGATAGAGAAAAAGTGTTGTTTAAACGCAATCCAAGAAAGATTTTCAGGGACAGCTTCTTTTTCATCACCTGTTTCAGAAAGATGATCTACATCACCATCTTTGATTTTGTAATATATCGTTGATTTCTCGCGCTCAGATTTAACATTTCTTTCCTTCTTTGTAAGATTAGTCTCCCAGTTTAAAAGAATGTTTTTGGATTTCACATCAATAACATCATTCATGCCTACGGCTTTGATCGCCAGGTCTAAATTATAGTTATTTCCAGAAAGGGTATAGATGTAGTCAATGTATTTATCCGCTGAATAGGCCAGACGAAAAGTAACTGAATTGGATTCTTCCCCAACTACACTAAAGCTAGTTCCTTGTGTCTGAAAGTATAGGTCGTTGGTTTGTATCGCTTTAGACGGTGTATTGAAGGCTAAACCGAAATTGTTTTCTTCACCTTCAAATAAGACCAGTTTTGAACCATCAAAATTGGTTTCATTTTTTAGCTCAACTGATTTTACTTTTCCACCTTTTGTACTTAGGTTGACAACAAGCAACTCATTTTGTAAAGTGATTATTTCTTCACTGCCAACGCTGGATACGCCAAATGGTTGGCTTTTTAAAACTGAATCGGCGATTTGCGGTGTGCTTTGAGTAAGTTGACTTGAATCAGCAACTGGCTGTATGCCATTTGCAGCATTTTTAATCGAGTCTTGAAGTTGCTGTTCTTGCTTTATTTCATCCTGTGAAGGCTTCAATAAGTAGAAGGATCCCGCCAGGATGGCAAAGATTAAGATAAAACCTAGAATGTTATTTCTATCCATTGTTTATTATTTACTATATATTTTTTTGTCTCAATTTTCTATTTTGCTTTTTTATACGCTAAAGCGGCGGCTACAAAGCTAACAAAAAGAGGGTGAGGATTTACTACTGTTGATTTTAATTCTGGATGAAATTGACCTGCTACAAAAAATGGATGATCTTTTAGTTCAACGATCTCCACTAAACCAGTTTTTGGATTAATACCTGAGGCGATCATTCCAGCTTGTTCGTAATCTTTTAAATACTCATTATTAAATTCATAGCGGTGGCGATGTCTTTCTGTGATTTTGGATTTTCCATAGATTGCAAATGCTTTTGTTCCTTTTTTGATTTCACAATCATAAGCTCCTAAACGCATTGTTCCGCCCATATTCTTGATGTTTTTTTGTTCTTCCATCAAGTTTATAACCGGGTAAGGCGTGTTTTCATCCATTTCAAAGCTGTTTGCTCCTTTTAATCCTAGCACGTTTCTGCCAAATTCTATTACAGAACATTGCATACCTAAACAGATGCCAAAAAACGGGATTTTATTTTCTCTGACATACTGAATGGAATTTAATTTTCCTTCCATACCACGTTCTCCAAATCCTGGCGCAACAAGAACACCATCCAACCCTTTTAATTTATCAGATACATTCTCAATATTGATGCTTTCGGCGGCAATGTATTTAACTTTTACTTTTGTTTCATTACTTGATCCTGCATGAATAAAGGCTTCTATGATGGATTTGTATGCGTCAGGTAACTCGACATATTTTCCTACTAAGCCAATATTGATTTCATCTGTAGGATTTTTTAAGCGGCCAAGAAATGTTTTCCAAAGCTCTAAGTTAGGTTCGTTTTTAGTTGACAATTTTAATTTTGCAAGCACTGTTTTATCCAGTTGTTCTCGCAACATATTTAAGGGAACATCATAGATGGTTGGTGCATCAATTGATTCAACAACGGCGTTGATGTTTACATTACAAAACAGCGCTAATTTTTTACGAATATCCGTGTTTAATTTATGTTCAGTTCTACACACTAATACATCAGGTTGCACGCCATATTCTAATAAAGTTTTTACGGAATGTTGTGTGGGTTTAGTTTTTAATTCTCCAGCAGCAGCCAAATAGGGTACAAGGGTTAGGTGAATAACCAATGAATCATTATTACCTAATTCCCAACGTAATTGCCTAACGGCTTCAATAAAAGGTAATGATTCTATATCACCAACTGTTCCCCCCAACTCGGTAATGACGATATCATACTCTCCACTCTGACCTAATAATAACATACGTCTCTTAATCTCGTCGGTGATGTGTGGGACCACCTGAACAGTTTTGCCTAAATAAGCTCCAGCACGTTCTTGTTCAATTACATGACTATAGATCCGGCCAGTGGTGACGTTATTTGCTTGTGAGGTAGGTACGTTTAGAAAACGTTCATAATGTCCTAAGTCAAGATCAGTTTCCGCTCCGTCCTCTGTTACATAACATTCGCCATGTTCATAAGGGTTTAACGTTCCTGGGTCAATGTTAATGTAGGGGTCGAATTTTTGAATGGTGACTTTAAAGCCACGAGCTTGCAGGAGCTTAGCAAGAGATGCAGCTATAATGCCTTTCCCTAATGACGAAGTTACGCCGCCCGTAACAAAGATGTATTTAGTCATAATATTTTTATGGATTTCTAAAGTAAGATGGTTTGTTTTTGAGGCATCACATCTGCTCTATGTACGGGATACAAAGGTACAAAATTTAATTATATATGGCCTAATAAAATGAGATCTTATGTTGTTTTCATTAACCTGTCCTACGCATGATAAGGTTTTTGCTTAAATAACGCTATCACCAGCAACAAAATGTTGTTGCGTTAGATAATCCATGCATCATACCAAACATAGTCAAGCTTCGCATCTATTTTAGATCATTAACAGGAAAATATTTTTCATATATTTTCATCTGTATCCCAATTATTGTCGTGGTAAATTATTGAGCAAAAAAATAAGGGCTAAGCGTAATGCTAAGCCCTTAAATATAAAGTCTTCTGTTTATTTAGATTATACTCGTTTTGTTTTGATACGAGCAGCTTTACCAGTAAGTCCGCGTAAATAGAATAATTTTGCACGACGTACTTTACCTACGCTATGTACTTCAATTTTAACAATGTTCGGAGAGTTAACCGGGAAAATACGTTCTACACCAATACCGTTTGAGATCTTACGTACGGTAAATGTTGTGTTAGTACCCTCGCTGTTCAATTGAAGAACAACTCCTTGGTATATTTGAACACGTTCTTTATTTCCTTCGCGAATTTTATAATGTACGCTGATGGTATCTCCTCCTTTGAAAGCGGGAACTTCATTCTTTACTACCGCTTGTTCTTCTACAAATTTTACTAAATCCATGATTCTGAGTAATTAATAACGATATTTAACCTGTAAAAATCGGAATGCAATATTACAGCTTTGTTTTGATAATTAAAAATTCTTTTTACTTTTTATTCCTCTTTAGAAGAATGGTTGCAAAGCTAGACAAAATCTATTGAATTTTTATAATTCTTTTTGTTTTTCTTAATGACAATCGAGTCGCTTTGGAAATAATTAAAAATAATTCACATTAAATGAGATCGTTAGTTCTTTTTGCGAAATTTATACTTGACAAAGTTAATTTTCACCGTATATTTGTGCCAGCAAAAAAAGGTGATACCTTTTCGGGGTGTAGCGTAGCCCGGTATCGCGCCTGCTTTGGGAGCAGGAGGTCGTAGGTTCGAATCCTGCCACCCCGACGAAAGCCACTGATTATCAGTGGCTTTTTTTTGTTTACGGACATATTTCGGGAGATTTTAATGGATCATACGGAATTCTTGGGGGATAGTAAATTTTACGCATATAATTTCATTACTCTGTAAAGAAAGAATTGAGTATTCCTCACTCCGCGAAATATACTTCTAAATGCTTTCAATTTAGCATTGAAAGATTCTGCTGATGCATTTGTGCTTTTGTTATCAAAGTAATGCAGTATGTAAGGGTGATATTGGAAAATCTCTCGGGCATCAGATTTCACCCAAGGAATTACCTACTTTTGATAACGTAAAAACAGATCTGGAAATATTGTTTAATATCTGTTAAGAACAGCGTAGTCAAATACGTCATAATGTTATGATCCCAATCAAGAAAGTCGCACAGATGGTTTATTATCCTCGTTCTGAAATGCGCTATATTTCTTTTATTACTAGTAATCTCTACATCTCATTTACGATCTAATATTCATCAGAATAGCGGAGTAGTTGCCATACTTTTTTTACTTATTTCCCATCTAACCAGTGTACAATATTGAGTAGAAACTGGGCATTCTGTGTCGCCATAGGATGATTCATTCCTCTTTTTTCGCTTTTGATACCTTGAAGCTGTGCTGAAAATGGCGCACCATCCCCAAATATTACGATTCTACCCTTGCCAAATTTTAAATACGCGCCATTCACTAACCCTCTTCCTGAAATATGGGGAATAGTGTCTGGTAGGGGTCTTTTTATTTGAGATACCTGCTGGGGGAGGTATATACTATACTCGTTACCTAATACGGAGATGACATGCGCATTTGAAGGAACAATAAAACCTGTTCCTCCCCAGCACATGATGCTGTCGATCTCTTTGTCAGCAGGGCTGGTAATTTCATTTGTTAGCAGCGTCTTTCTCTGCTTTGAAAACACTTCGGGTAACCCATCATTTCTAAACGCAAAACCATTGATTACATTTATTCCAAATCTTCCAGCTAGATCATTAACAGCAGCGCCACACGGCATATGATCCGTTATAAGAAATAAGCTTCCTCCCTCGGCAACCCATGATGTTAATGCATTTATTTCCTCTTGAGAAAAAGCAGACCTGGCTGGCAGATTCCAATCTTCCATATCATACATCGCATTTACCGATACAAAGATCTGCCCTTTTTTTAACAGGTCCAAACTTACATTTTCTTTGCTGCTTTCCACATTATAGCCGTCATCTTGTAGCAATCTGCCAAAAGCTGAATAGGCTCCCTTCAACGTCGAGGCATTATTATGCCCCTCATCAAATAATATAAGTGGACCATCTCCTTTCTTATACATCGGGGCAGAAATTAGAAAATTAAAATTTTCGTCTATCACTTGCTGAGCTACCCCATCGGATGTCCACAAGACTAACATAAACCAAATGAGGGAAAATCGACTAAATATCTTTTGTACCATAACTGTTTATTTCGCTTTTTAACTATATTTTTTTTCACAACAGATAACTTGCGTTGCCTATTTATTATTCAATTAGCTTTTTTTTAATATCTAGTCAGTTCTGACACGATTATATTCTTCCGATTTCTCCACTTCTTTACGACTTGTTTTTCCATCTTTCCCACCAAAATTATAGCTGAAAGAAAGTCTGAAATTTCTACTTTCAATTCGTTGTCTCAAGCTAATGTCGATATTTTGATATTGAATTCTAGCGCTGGTTTTGTCAGTGTAAAGGATATCGTTGGCGTTTAAATTGATTTTTCCTTTTCCACCTAATATAGTCCGTTGTAAACTCAAATTTAGGCTACCCTTGCTTTCAATTAAGGCAAATTCATTCAAGGACTTGCTTGTATAATAGCCAGATACTTCAAATAGCAATTTTTTATCAAACCGATAAGCAAGCTGCAGATAAGAAAGAACATTCCATTGTTGTTGATCAAACACGCCATTTAAATAATGCGCCCGATATCTATTTGACATTAATTGATTGCTGAAGTAACCCTCGGTATGGGGAATAAAAGCAATTGGTAAAATTAATTGAGCTGAAAAGTTTTCGTATTTCCCAAGGTTATCGGGCATTGTGTAGGTGATATTTCCAATTTGTTGGGGTGCATTTTGAAAAATAACATCTTTTCTTTTATTGTAGGAGAGAATAAAGAATGGACGATTTTTAAACGTCAGTGCAAGTTTGTATTGATTTGCCGTTTCAGGTTGCAATAACGGATTGCCCTTCGTGTAGGTTAGGGAATCAATGTATCTTACAAAGGGATTTTGTTGCTGGTACCTCGGTCTATTCACGCGTTTGCTGTATTGAAATACAGTTCCAAATTTTTTAGAGATATCTTTTTTAATAAATAAGGAAGGGAATAATTGCAAGTAATCCCGATCTAAAACTTCCATCCCTTTTTCATCTCCTGTCGCCCTGGTTTGTTCTGCGCGCACGCCCAATTTAACTTCCGCGAATTTAAAACGTTTTTCAAGGGACAGGTAGGCCGCATTAATATTTTCTCTATAAGCAAAGTCGGTACTCGTCTCCTTGTCTATCACACCATTTCTGACAAAATGCAGACCGTTATCTATAGTTGCATAACTTGTCTTTGCACCTAATTCTAAAGAGTAGTCTGCAAAGACTCGTCTTTTGAAGTCTGTTTTTGCAACAAAGAGCTCAATCGGGTTCCGGATAATTTGATGATTAACGTAGTTCTCACCCACACCGAGAAAGTTATCGTACTCACCTGTGCTATTAATGTTGAATGTTGAATACTCGACATCAGCAGATAATTTTCCTCCTACTGTATCTACATCCAGTTGCCAACCAATAGTTAAGGTCGTATTTTGCTGCCTTTCATTCAAATCGATTAAACTACTGAAGGAGCTAATTTTGGCACCGCTATTGGCGAACAATTCATCCGTTGAATTATTACTTTGCTTTTTTATAGCCCTGTTTAGTGTACTGATACCTACACTCAGCGTATTCCTTTTTGTCAAATAAATATCTCCACCAAACATCATATTGTGGTTTTTCGCAAGCCAAGGCGTATAAGAGCTTTGATAAAATAAAATAGAGTCTATCGTCCGTTCAAATTCTTTATGATCAAATACATTACTATAAAAATAGCTGTAGTAACCGTACAAGCTCACCTTATTGGTACTATAATTTAGGCTGATAGAAGGGCTAATTGTATTAAAATTCCTATCCACTTTGTCTCTTCTTTTATTATAGATACCAGTTCCTGCGAACATGTTTATACTCCCGCTCCAATCTTTGGCTTTCTTTCGCTTGGTTACAATATTAATTATACTTCCTCCAGCCGCTTCGTAATTGGCTCCCGGGTGAGAGATTACTTCTACTTTTTCAACATTGGCGGCATTCAGTCCCTTTAACATTTGAGAGACATCACTGTATCTAGTTTCCCTACCATTGATCATCATAGTTGCACTTCCTGTTCCTGCTAATTCTATCTTATCATCTGACACCAAAAGACCAGGAATTCTTTTTAAAAGGTCGAAAGTTGAAAGTCCAGATGCGGAAGGGATTTGATTAACGTTAACTACCAGACGATCAGATTGCTGTTCAAGTACATTTTTCGAGGACATTATTGATACCTCTTCTAACTTGATCACATCTGCGTACAATTTGATTTTAAGAGGTGCATTCTCACCTGGATCAACAGTAATTTCCCTAGTGTCTGCCTTAAATCCCATCGCCTTAGTTTTAAAAATAAGGCTTGCATTTTTATGAGTGGAGAACTGAAATTGTCCTGTTTGATCACTGAATGTTGAATCTAGTAGTTGATTATTAGATGAAATTATTTGGATAGAGGCAAAAGGTATCGGCTGATCACTTTCACTAACAACAACGCCAGTCATTTTAGTTTGAGCAAATAAAGTAAGATTGGTTAATAGGAAAAGAATATGTAAGAAAGATTTCATCATCTGATATTATTTAATTACCTGATATTGGTGTTTGCGTGCACCATGTTTCGAGATTTGATTTAACATTTTTTATAATCAATACCTACTTTGCTCTTAGCCATACGTCGTCCTCAAAACAGGTTACCTGAGTGGCTTTCCCATCACGCAATAGAAAGGTGAGGGGGAAAGTACCGTCTTCATTCAGGAAGAAAGTTTCTGATCTAGCCGTAAAGGCAATCTCCTTATTGTCCCATAGCTGTTTTATTGTCAGTCCATTTGGTGATGACCGGATGGAAACCTTCAGGCTATTATCATCCTTCAAGACATAAGTTCCTTCGAGTCTTTTAAGTTGTGCTGCTGAAAGCTGTTTGATTCCCTCTGGGTCAAAGCCAACTTTTGTTGTCATGATTCTACCCATTATTTTAGCATGCGTGAACCGACCCGTACTGTCTTTTAGGAATTCGATTTTGTAACCTTCTGCTTTTGATTCAAAGTTCGTCTCGTTGATCTGGATGAGTTGATATTCTTTTTTATCCCACAATTGCTTGACAGACAATGAAGTATCTTTTAGCTCAAACGCAATAAAAGCCACCTTGTTTGGAAACTGGTAATTCCCTAACAGTTGATCCAAAGACACCGTTGCAGGGTGTTTTTTTTCTCCGTGCATAGTAGCATCTAATTGCTGTGCATAACAGTTATTTGAAAGTGATATGCTCCCGAATAAAATGCTGCCTACCATCACACAGATTTTTGGGGTAATTGAAAATTTTAATGATTTCATGGTCTTCATTTTTATTTATGATGCAATGATAAACCTTTGGTGATTAGAAGGAGTTCGGCTGGATACAACTGGACGGAATTTGCTATTACGCATTCTTTGATTCCCCTTTAATGTGAGGTCATTTTCCATCTCAAAAAAAGATCATTTCGGTAGTAAGACAAGGTGTCCCTACTGCGGTAAAATCAGGAGAAAGTCTAGGGAAAATATGGCGCTGACAGACAGAAACTACATAGTAGACCGCAAGTGTTGGATGAGATTGCAATACAAGCTGAAGTAGAATAGCGTGCAATTCAAAGCTACTGATTTCTAATTGAAATAAAAGTTGTTACAATTAGAAAGTATTGTTACCTTTGTTGACAATATGAATAATACAAGGTTTGCAACTGCCATACATATACTGACCATCTTAGCCAAGAGCCCGGACGCATGGTTAAGCTCGGACTGGATCGCAGACAGCATCCAAGTCAATCCGGTTATTGTCCGAAAGGAGCTCGGTGAGTTACAGGATCATGGTTGGGTGATCAGCCGAAAGGGAAAAGAAGGAGGCTACAGGTTACTTATTCCTAGTAAAGAAATCAGCTTGGCAGATATCTATAAGACCGTAAAAAAAACGGATGTATTGGGGAAGAAGAATCTCAATCCCAACCCGAAATGCCCCATTGGAAAGGATATCAATAAGGAATTGGAGCACCTGTTTGAGGAAATCGATGAAAGTTTATTCAAGACCCTCCAGCATAGGAGCTTGGAGAGTTTTGCAAGACTGTTCAATTAAAAAAAAATTTGAGAATTAATGTAACATGTTTTATTACAAATTAAAGTTATTATGAAAATTGGAATTACTGGAGCTACCGGACAACTAGGTCGTTTGGCAGTGGAGAAATTAAAACAAAGGGTAAATGCAGAAGATCTGGTAGCGTTAGTACGTTCACCGGGAAAAGCTGTTGATCTGGGAATCGAAGCACGTGAATTTGATTACGCAAAATCAGGAGCGTTAGTCAATGGCCTAAAAGGTGTCGATCATCTTTTGCTGATTTCCGGAAATGAAGTTGGTCAGCGCAAGATTCAACATGAAAATATTATCAATGCAGCCAAAGAAGCTGATGTGAAATGGATCGTTTACACGAGCCTGCTACATGCTGATACCTCTTCATTAAACTTGGCTGGGGAGCATTTGGAAACAGAAGAACTGCTTAAGGCTTCGGGAATTCCATACACTATTCTAAGAAATGGATGGTATACAGAAAATTATACAGCATCGATACCAAGTGCAGTAGGTGCCGGTGCATTCATAGGTAGCGCAGGTGATGGTAATATATCCTGGGCCGCACGTGAAGATTATGCGGAAGCTGCAGCGATCGTATTGACCAGCGAGGGACATAAAGGGAAAGTGTATGAATTGGCAGGTGACGTATCCTATACGCTAAAAGATCTCGCAGCGGAGATATCTACTCAGACGGGGAACGAAATTCCGTATAACAACTTACCTGAGCAGGAGTATGCGGGTGTGCTGAAATCATTTGGTTTACCTGAAGGTCTTGCGCAGTCGATTGCCAGCTGGGATATTGGGGCTTCAAAGAATGACCTGTTCGATGATAATAAAGTATTATCCAAATTGATTGGCCGTCCAACGACACCTTTGGCTGCTACTGTTAAGAACGTATTGGCTTCGTAAATAAGATTTAGGTAGGTCCTGTGAGGTGCGATTTAAAAATTGTTAGACGCTATTTGGGGCTTATGTAAAAGACTCTTTCTTGGTAAGCTGATTAAGAAATTGCATTTCTATTTTACAAAGACGCTAGCCTAAAAAGGCTGTGTTATTTATATTTATAGCTTGTGAGCGACCGCTCACAAGCTATATTAGCTATTATATAATTTATTTGAAGTGATGGGTACAAAAAGGAATAATAAATATAAAATCGTTTTACAGGAAGTCGAATTAAAAGATGGCGTTTCAGGTGAAAGAAAAGTGGATTTTGAGTTTGAGAACCATGATAATATCTTTGATATTATGGATAAAATAATGGAACGGAATCTCTTTGAAGATAAGGGACAATCGCTCGAATTTTCTCTGGGTATTAAGCTGTTTGGCGAAGTCATGTTGAAGAATAAAGATAATCCCTTATTTGAAGAACTAAAACCAGCTTTCATGCAGTTTATGAAAAAACTGAAAGGTGAAGCGTAGTGAAATTTGCTGTACTGCGCAAAACCATTTATTCCTTTTTTTTTGAAAAAGCTGATTTTTTTTGAAAAAATGTTTGACCACGGCAAATTACTAGGTAGATTGCTAATGAATTGTCGAAATTAGTCTGATTAGTTGCTTGGAGCATTTTTTTGATTTAAAGTATGATGAGAAATCGTTAGTTACTTCATATGTAAACCAATACCAGTCAAAAGTTTTAGTTTTGTTAGTAATTTTTAGTGTAACCAATAATGAAACCAGAAAATAATTATATAGCCGTAAATAAACACTCTTGGAACAACAGGATAGACACACACCTTAAATCGGATTTTTATAATCTTAAAGGATTCTTAAACGGTGAGACTTCCTTAAATGCCATCGAATTAGAAATGCTTGGCGATATTAAAGGGAAATCAATTTTACATTTACAATGTCATTTTGGACAAGATACCATTTCTTTGAGCAGACTTGGAGCAGAAGTTACTGGCGTCGATTTATCTGATAAGGCAATTGATAGCGCCCGAGAAATTGCTAAGGAAACACATGCTAAAGCGCAATTTATTTGTTGTGATATATATGATTTAGAAAATCATTTGGACCAGCAATTCGATATTGTTTTTACGAGCTATGGAACAATAAGCTGGTTACCGGATTTAAACAAGTGGGGCAAATTAATTTCAAAATTTTTGAAGCCAAACGGGAGATTTGTCTTTGTAGAGTTTCACCCTGTTGTTTGGATGTTTGACGAACAATTCGACAAAATAGGCTATAACTATTTTAATGCAGCCCCGATTGTTGAAACTGAAAATGGAACCTATGCAGATAAAAATGCCGATATTTCTCAATCGTATGTCACTTGGAACCATAGTATGAGCGAGGTATTAAGTGGTCTATTAAATAATTCATTAACACTTTGCTCTATGCAGGAATATGACTATTCACCCTACAATATATTTAGTAATATGATAGAATTCGAACCTAAAAAATATCGTGTTAAACATTTGGATAATAAAATTCCAATGGTGTATGCTATTATGGCAAAAAAGCGGTAATAAGTCTGAGGTGAAAATATGAAAAGATAAGATTGAAAAAGGAAAATCGTTGCGGTTCTAAAATAATTTCTTCAGAAGCGTAAGTCCTTGTACGCACAGTTCGTACTGAACTAATAAGGATATAGCGGTATACTCTTATCAGGACAACAAAAAAGATCTATTTAGGTTCTGGGCCTGGCAGAATGATTTAGTAAATTCAAAAACAGTATCGCCCCGACAAACACATGGAAACAACCTTAACAGCAATCAACACCGTCATTTTTCTTTCCTTGTCAGCCATTCATTTCTATTGGTTAGCTGGGGGTGGATCCGGCTTGGATGTTACTATACCAAGCGACAGCAAAGGGCGTAAACTTTTCCAACCCGGAAAGGGTGCCACTCTTATTGTAGCTTTGGGGTTACTTCTTTTTGGATTATGCAATTTGGCCTTTGCAGGTTGGATTGGTGCAGGTATGGACTTTGGGTACACCCGCTACGGTCTCCTGCTCATTGCAATCATTTTCCTGATGCGTGCGATCGGTGATTTTCGATACATCGGCCTCGCCAAGCGCCACAAGCAAAGTTCTTTCGCAAAATGGGATACGAAACTGTACACACCTTTATGCCTAGCCTTAACCGCGTCTCACCTTTTGCTCTTTATCAGCTAGAGGCCGATACCGATCAGGGCTAAAGCTTGACGGTAAAACGGCTTCTACTGTCACATAAAGGAACAACCCGTAATGCGTTACAACACTGTTGTGTCCTGACCTTCTTCCCTTATCTCACCAGGAGTTGGGCTGCCTGTTCCGGTTAGGATGAGGTTTTTCAGGCTATCCTGTATATAGTGCGTCCAGGCATCATGGCAAATTTGGAAGCATTCGTCTGTAGGCACCAATCCCCGGTGCGTAAATACCAGTTGTGTTTTGCCGCCATCTTGGCTGATATCAAAGATAACATCAGAGCCTATCCATTCACGTTCTTCTTTGGTAAAATTGAAATAGTTGTCCAGCACATGCCAGACCACTTTTTTATTGGGCACCAGCTCAGTGATCTGAATTTTGCAACGGTGAACATCCTGGAAGTGGTAGGAAAATTCTGCATGTAGCCGATCTGTATGTCCTTGAATGTTTTCGGACCACCATTTGCGTACATTATTCACGGCATCGAAAACCTCTTGGGCTGTTGCATCGATTAGGAGGGTTGTTCTGAAATCTTGATCTTTCATCGTTCTAATTTTTTGTTCTACTACAAAACTAATGGCTAAATAATACTTTTATAGGGTGTAAAATAGACTTTATAATGGGTTGATTTGGACAGTACATAATCTTATCTTTATTAAAAAATAAATCCAGCTACAAATATAGATTAGATGAAACAGGTAACTATTATCGTTCCCGAAGGAGAAGGCAACAATCTGAGCAGCATCGTCGGTGCATACAAAATATTGACCAGAGCGGATGCTTACTGGACACAGTCTGGCAGGAAAAGTGTATGCAAAGTCCAGCTTGCAGGTGTTTCAGAGGTTGTCCCATTCCACGGAGGTTTATTCAGCGTCAAACCGCACACCCATATTTCGTCGATTACTAAAACCGATTTGGTCATCATCCCATCATTGAATCATGCGTATAGAAAAGTAGTGGAACAGAACGGAATATTGATCGATTGGATCGAACGACGGTACAAAGAAGGGGCAGAAATAGCGACAATCTGTACTGGCGCATTTCTGCTTGCATCATCCGGTCTGCTGGATGGCAAGACCTGCTCCACCAATTGGGCTGCGGCAGATGATTTCAGAAGGATGTTCCCAAAAGTGAACCTTTTGCCTGATAAATTGATTACCGATGAACTCGGTATTTATACCAATGGTGGCGCATATTCTTTCTTGAACCTGATGATCTACCTGGTGGAGAAATATTATGACCGACAGACGGCTATTTTTTGTTCTAAAGTTTTCCAAATTGAGATGGACCGGCAGAGCCAGTCCGCCTTCATCATCTTCAGCGGACAGAAGCAACACGGCGATGAAATGATAAAGCAGGCCCAAGCATTCATTGAAAATAACCTGCACGAAAAAATATCAGTGGAGGAACTCTCCGGCAAATTTGCTGTCGGTCGGCGTAACTTTGACAGAAGGTTTATCAAAGCAACCGGTAACACCCCGGTAGAATATACGCAAAGGGTAAAGATCGAAGCAGCGAAAAAGACTTTTGAAATCAGTCGTAAAACGATCCATGAGGTTATGTACGAAGTTGGTTATTCGGATGTGAAGGCTTTCCGCGAAGTGTTCAGGAAGATCACAGGTATGTCACCGCTGGAATACCGGGGTAGATACAACAAGGAAGCGATGGGATAGGTAGGTCGTCTAGTATAAAAAAAAGTAATGAGCTGTATGATAACCAGTGATATAACAAATTAGTTTAAGTAATAATTTCCATTTTGACTACAACAAGAGTCTTTTTGGCTACGTTCTATTTTTGATTTTGCTGCAATTTTGCTATAACAAAATATTATAACTATGAATATCGTTTTAACAGGCTCATTAGGCAATATTAGCAAACCACTTGCGGTAAATTTAATTGCAAAAGGACATTCGGTTACCGTTATAAGTAGTAACCCTGACAAAATAAAGGACATCGAAATACTTGGTGCAACATCGGCAATCGGTGCAATCGAGGACCTGGATTTTTTAACAAGAACTTTTTCTGGTGTAGATGCCGTTTACTGTATGATACCATTCAATTTTGCTGAGCAAGATCAAGCGGCGTATGCAAATAAAATTGAGAACAATTACATTCAAGCAATTACTAAAAATAATATTGAACATGTAGTAATTCTTGGAGGCTGGATGACAGAAGAACCGCATTCTCCTTTACTTAATAAGATCGATGCTAAAGCAGTTGTAGAGCTAAGACCTAGTTATTTTTATAGCAATTTTTTTAATGATATCCCCACTATAAAACAATTTGGTACAATCATGGCAGGTTTTGGCGGTGAAGATAAAATTGCCTTTGTCTCGCCAAATGATATTGCTGCTGCGGCTTTTGAAGAATTAACGAGCTTATCTAAAGGTAAAAAAGTGCGTTATGTGGCAAGTGAAGAATTAAGCTGTAATGAAGTGGCGAAAATTTTAGGTGAAGCGATTGGTAGACCTGACTTGAAATGGATAACTTTACCTGAAGAAAAATTATATGACTACCTTATTCAAGGTGGATTTCCGGAGCAACTTGCTACTAATTTCGTTCAAATGCATGCTAAAATTCATAGTGGAAAAATATTTGAGAATTACCTGAATTACAGGCCTGAACTTGGTCAAACAAAACTGAAAGCATTTGCAAAGGAGTTTGCAAGCGTATATCATCAGCATTAATTTATTGTTTATGACAAATTCTAAACCACATAGAATAAAATCAATCACTGAATTTCATCGTTTTAAAGGATTGCCTAAGCCTGAACATCCTTTAATTAGTGTTCTGACAATGGATGATTTTACAAAAATTCCTAACAAGAGCTCAACGAACGTAGTGTTTGATTTTTATTTTATTGCACTGAAGCATTTGAAAGGTGCAAAGTACAAATACGGGCAAATGCAGTACGATTTCGACGATGATGGTGTGTTGTATTTTATGTCGCCTAATCAAATACTATCTATTGAACTTGATGAAGATAAGAATTCGACAGAATCAGCGGGTTGGATGATGCTCGTGCATCCTGATTTTATCTGGAATACCATACTTGCGAAAAATATTCGTCAATACGATTTCTTTAGTTACTCGGTGAATGAAGCTTTGTTCTTGTCAGAAAAAGAAGAATCGATATTAAATGAAATTATAGAAAATATCAAACGAGAGATTCATGCTAATATCGACAAGTTCAGTAAGCAAATTATTATTTCGCATATTGAAACCTTGCTCAATTATTCGGAGCGGTACTATAATCGCCAATTCATCACAAGAGAAAAGAACAATCATCAAATTTTGAATCGCGTAGAAAAACTATTGAATGATTATTTCAATAGCGACGATTTGCTTTCGCAAGGTTTGCCAACGGTTCACTATGTTGCTGAAAAATTAAACGTATCACCAAGCTATCTTGGAAGTTTACTAAGAGTGATCACTGGACAAAATACACAGCAGCATATACACGATAAACTGATTGAAAAAGCCAAAGAAAAATTGTCATCATCAAACTTAACTATAAGTGAAATAGCTTATGAATTAGGTTTTCAACATCCGCAGTCCTTCAGTAAGCTATTTAAAACCAAGACAAAAATTTCTCCTTTGAAGTTTAGGCAATCATTTAATTAGCATTTTCGCTTAATTCTATTTCATCACATCGATCCTTAAACCCGTAGGGTTTTTCCGACTACCTTAACAATCTACACTTGTTGCATTAAGAAAGTAGAGGTCAATAGGCAGTTTCATCACAGCCCCCTTTAAGTACAATCCTGTTATTTGAAGAGGCTCCTTTCGATCTTGAGCATCATCGTGTGTGCTGTCAATAAAGAGCAAGGAGCCTTTATCTTCTTTGTCTATCGAAATGAAAATCCGACAAACTATGAATTTGATTATAATAATCTATTTTTCTTTTATCCAAACTTCGTTTTCAAAACAAGTTACCTGAACTGCCTCCTTATTGTTTAGTGAAAAAGTAAGTGGAAAAGTTCGGTCTTGGTTTAAGAAAAATGTTTCCGATCTAGGTGTAAATTCTATCTCTTTGTCGTCCCAAAGTTGTTTTAAAATCACTCCATTATTTGAAGCTCGAATATTAATCGTAAAGTTATTATCGCCTTTTGAAATATAAGTTCCTTCGAGCTGTTTAAATTGTTCCGTGGATAACTGCGTAATCTTTTCGGGGTTAAAATTGACTTTTACCGACATGATTTTCCCTAATATCTTTGCGTATGCATAGTGACCACTATTGTCTTTTATAAATTCGACTTTGTACCCTCCATCTTTTGCTTCGAAGGTGGATTCATTTACTTGGCTTAAATGATATTTTTTGTTGTCCCACAATTTTTTTGCAAAAAGAATATTGTCTTTTACTTCAAATAGGATGAAATCCGAATTAGTAGGTAGTTGATAATATCCAGTGAATTTTTCCAGCTGAGCCACTTCAACTGGCAAGGTAGCAACTTCCTCATTGACCGCTTGTTGGATTGGTATTTTTGCCAGACAATTTGTAGAAAGAATTGTGCTGCTGAGTAAGATGCTACCCAAGAACGTTTTAATGTTAGTGGCTAGCGCAGGTTTGCGTGTGTTCATTGTTTTCATCATATTATATTTTGTATGAAACAATGTTAAATAATGCTGAAATAGTATTGGTTCGGCTGGATGCAAATGAACAACTAAGGTCTTATATGCGTGATGCATTTGTCTTCATGTATTCTTTTGGGGTGAGACCAGTTAATTTTTTGAAGGTAGTGTAAAATGTAGTTTTTGAATTGAAGCCCGCACTAGTCGCGATACCAAGCAGATCCAAATGTTTCATGTCTTCAGATAATAGCAGCGATTTTGCTTCTTCTGTGCGCAGTTCATTAATAAATTGGTAGAAATTTTTGCCGAGCCCATTGTTAAGTACGTACGAAAGTTCATGCGTATTCAAGCCTATTTTATCGGCAAGTCCTTTAAGTGTAAGTAGGGGATCAAGGTAGAGTTTTTGCTCGACTGTTTTTAGCACGACGATGGATTTGAACTCCCGCACTTGTTCTGCCGAGAGCCGTTCATTTACAGGATCGCTTATTACTATTTTGTCTTTTGAGCCTGAAAGTGCTGGTTCATTTGCATAAATAGATCTTTGCGTTAGTGTTGAATAAGCTAATACAAGAGTTGCTACAAAATATAGAACAGGCGTGAAATAGGTTATTTGAAGACTTGATAAACTTAGTATGCGAATCAGGATGAGGAAAAAGAACGATATCAAAAGCATCCTTAACCATTGCAAATCTATTTTTTCGGTATAAGAGGCCAGCATTTTTATGTTTTTTTTATGCCGACGCAACAAAATCAAACAGGCAATCCAGTAAAAGATCATCTGACCTGAAAAAAAGTACTGGATGATAAATCGAAACCACATAGGTAACTCTGGTAGGTGGTTTTGCTCAGTAGCTAGCCCTATCAAAAAGAAGGTGATAGAAAACAGCAAGAAAATCAGAAATGGAATAAAATGGAGAACTAGGACTTTATTAGACGTGGTATCTTTTGTAAAATAATGTGTCGCCATATAAAGAGCGGGTAACATAGCCCATGTGGGTAATTCCAGTAGTTGCAATAGATAAATAGATCCGATCCCAAATATTTCAAGAAACATGCGGGTGAACGTACAGCCTACAATGGCGTAAAAAATGCCCAGCCATCGCTCGGCCCTGAGATTGATGCGATTTATACCTAGGAAACAAAGTACACCAAGAAGCCATGATGCCCCTGCTGAAAAGGCATAAAATACAGTTAATATATTGATATCGGACATCATAATAGACGGTATTCAAATGTACTCTATTTAAGCGAAAATTCCACGTTATCATACCTAGAGCGCACCCTTAATTCACGCTGTATTGTCATATCATTTAATACAGTCGGTCTTGTCTTCTACAAAGTAGTTGTTTTCCAATTTTTTTGGTTCGCTTTTATCCAGACGAACCAAAAAAAATGGTTTAAAAGGGTAAAAAACTTCGATACTATAGTTTACCCTCCTGTTTTTACAAATAGTTGCTACGCCCTTTCTTCCAATATTAGTAGTTTAATGACAACCCGACACCAAATCCCATATCACTATCGTAATGTGTTCGGATACCCATGTTTTTGTTGATAACGTATTTTAGCTCGCCCATATACTCCCGATCGGTATTCACCATCAAACCGGCACGTAATCGTTTGGAAATGGGAATATCTTCGCGCATTAGCGACAAACGAACAATGCCATCATGATAAACTTCGGCCTGAAAATTCACCAACATGGGTAAGGTATACATGAAGCCTAAGCTTACAGCCGCCCTGTTGTCTTTTTTATTGACTTGTCCAAATAGATTTTTATCCACTTCATGACTTTCCATTTTGCGATAACGCCAATCAAAACCTACAAAAGGCATGAACCACTGCATTTTACCGATGTATCTTCCTAAATGGGTTTCTACTTCATATCCATGCATGTTGTGATAACCCAAACGCCATTCTGTGCCTAAACTCCATCGGGCATTTGAAAGCATAGCTTCACCATCGTTACCATTAGTTGCAAAGTCATTTTCAATCATAAAGTGGGGCATATTGCTTTCATGCTGAAGCATTTTATAAGCCATCTTTTTATCGGGTAAATATGGATTCTCATAATCTCCAACGGCAAAAACACGGTTCATACCTGCCATCATGTGGTATAAGATATGGCAATGAAAAAACCAGTCACCATCTTGATCTGCTAAGAATTCTATGGTATCGGTTTCCATGGGCATGATATCCATTACGTTTTTTAAGGGGGCATTGTTTCCTTTGCCATTGAGGATACGGAAATCATAACCATGTAAATGCATGGGGTGACGCATCATGGAATTATTGTACAATGTAATTCGTAAAATTTCCCCTTTTTTCACCAGAATTTTGTCAGTTTCGGACATGATTTTATTATCCATACTCCATACATATCTGTTCATATTCCCAGTAAGTGTAAAATTCAAATCACGAATGGGCGCATCATCAGCAAGCGTCGTGTTATGTGGTGATTCCAGCATTGCATAATTCAACGTTTTGATCTCACCTGATGCATTCGTATCATGATTGATCGAGGAGTCATTCATAGGCATATGATGTTGACTGTGATCTTGTTTTTTTTCTTTGCCATCTGCTGCAGAAACCTCTGGATACATAACAGCGTTCATATCCATTTGCTGCAGGCTCATTTTCATACCCATATCGTCCAGATCGCCGTTCATCTTCATCATATCGTTCATCATTTGCATCCCCTCAAAATATTTCAGTTTTGGAAGTGGGGAAATTAATTGTTTGATACCATTGCCAATAAAATAGCTAGCTGATTGTGTTCTATCTTCCGTTGTCGTGAGTAACTCATAGGCCAACCCTTCCTCTGGTATAGTAAGTACAATATCGTACGTCTCTGATACAGCAATAAGTAGTCGGTCAACCTCAACAGGTTTGACATCGTTACCATCAGAGGCCACGACCGTTATTTTTCCTCCGGCATATCGAAGCCAAAAATAAGACGATGCACCACCATTAGATATGCGTAAGCGAACCTTATCTCCAGCTTGCAATGAATTACCATCAATATTCTTTAAAGCTGATGAATGATGCCCGTTAATTAGAATTTTATCGTAGTAGACATCGCTAACATCCATAGCCAGCATGCGTTTCCATTCGTTGGTTAGCTTGGTTTTAAACTTTCCTGCTTTAATGGCCTCCGCATAAGATTGCGTTGCATTTTTTTTAATGGCTGCCCAATCATTAGCATTATGCAGCATACGATTTATGTTATCTGGATTAAGGTTTGTCCATTCGCTGAGCATAATAGGTACGGTTGGTAAATCGTCTATTCCTTTTCGAAAGGTGCTATCGTCTGGCCGCTTTTTCATGACAAAATTCCCATACATACCGATTTGCTCTTGCATCCCCGAATGGGAATGATACCAGTGTGTACCATTTTGTATAATTGGGAATCGGTAGGTGTACGTTGCACCTGGTTCAATAGGCATTTGTGTTAGCCACGGCACTCCGTCTTCTTTATTAGGTAAAAAAACACCATGCCAATGTAATGATGTACTTTCCTTTAACTGGTTGTGCACGACGATTTCTGCTGTATCACCTTGGGTAAATTCTAGAGTAGGCATAGGTATTTGTCCATTAACGGCAATAGCTCTTTTTTCTTTATCCGCGTAGCTTACTAATGTATCTGTAACATATAAATCATACCGAACCACCTTTTGTGCAAACACGGTGGATACGGTTAATAATACGATTACTAGTAGTAGCAATTTTTTTAGAAATAAATTTTGTAATTCCATTATTAATAAGTTGAAGGATATTTATTTAATGGTTTTCAAAGTACTTCCGCAGGTAAGCATACTGGCGCCGTAGTAAGGATTTTTAATAGCATTCTCTACACTTAACCAATGTCCGCCCTTACCATCATTATACATGGGACAGTGTTGGTAGTAAACTGGTGTCTCATGTTTTGACACCTTCATTAGCGCATACATATTATTTGATAAATCAAAAAAGGATGCTCGCTGATCTGCAAGAATAGTTGATTCTGCTATATGCTCAGCACTAGCTTGAAGCTCTTTGATCACCTGCATCCACACCGTATGTGTTGCTGCGGTGAGATTATTCATCGGCGTGCTATTGATACTATTGAGCATTTCCTTTGCTTTAGTGGAAACCAAATTCCCATCAGATTTGACCAATGCATCTTTAAGCGAGAAGTAGGCCTGGTATACTGCTCCAAGTGGCGAGCTTTGCTGTGAAGTTGTGTCGGAATCTGTAAACATTTCATCCGTGTTCTGGTGGACATGTTGCTTTTGTTGAGCGGCTGCTGGTATTCCATGTTTAGGATTGGGTTTCAATCCTCGTTCATACTTGCAACATTCAGGAAGTTTCGCATAAACATCATCCGGAGCAAGAAACTGCTCACTATCATATCCCGCTAGGGCAATTCTTTTTAATATTTCATCCAGGTTGGTTTTACGTTCATCATAGCTAATCGTAGCTATTTTGGTATCCTTATTCCAATTTACTTGGGCTTCTTTTTTACTATTTCCCGCATTTTCAATTGTTTTTTCACACATAGCACAATTCCCATATATCTTTAGGGATGTGGTTGTTGGATTTTTAGTTTGTGTAAATCCATTGGAGATTGATAGTATTGCGAACAATACCATCCATATTTTTACTTTTGATTTCATTTTTTCTAAATTAAATAGGTGGAATTTGAAAACGATAAACATTTTCAAAAAGACATAACTATGGCTAACAAGCCCTGATTTTAACCTATTTTAGGCGGTTGCCAAATGAAATGAAACCCGGATGAATAGTGAGTTTGTTTGTAAGGTGGAAAAGATTTTTTTTCAGCTGATTGAAGGAACGAAATAGTCATTTCATCAGATGGCTTAGCAGAAAAAGGCTGAGAAGAGGTTTGACATGACTTGGCACAATTACTCATGCAGTCCGAGTTGCCAGTGTTTTTGTCCTGAGAACAATCTTTTTTGCTGGATTCATTTTGGTGATGTTCAACATGATCACAACACGATTGATCAGTGAATTTGGTTGAATTTTCTACACAGGAATATCCTTGATGTGGTAGTAAAAAAAATACTAAACACAATAAGATAATGATACTGATATGTTTATTTAAAATTCTCAATACTTCGAAGGTAAATATTTTTATTAAAAAATACTACAATTTGTCATTTTTCAATAGCGGATGTTAAATTATAACCCTGTTGAATAAAGAACAAATACAAAGAGAAATGACCGTTATCTGGAAGGGTAGCTCAAAGGACAATTAATAGAAATTATTTCAACGATTGTTTCCATATCATTATTCTTTATAACGATGTTTTTTTTCCAGATCACTTAAGAAGCGATCGAGTGTATCCTCTTTGTGCAAGTTCAACTTTTGTTTAATCCTGTAACGAGCCATTCGGATACTTTTGGGATCGACATTTAATTTCATAGCAATTTCTTTAGTGGTAAAGCCAAGAAGGAAATAAGCACAATATTTCAAGTCTAAACGTGTCAATTTGTTATCCGCTTTATGTTGAAGGCCGGCAACAAGCGCCGAACTTATTTCAGAAAACTCGGTACGAATCTCATCATATCCTTTATCGAGATGCTGATTTTTGTAAATCATGTTTTTAATTTGATGATGAAGCGGGTCATCTTTAGCTAGCAGTGCCATTTTTTCCTTTACGGCCTGCATGAGCATGTTTTTTTCTTCCACTTGTAATGTTCCTGTCAAACGTTCTTTTTCCAATCGGTTTAGCTTTTCGCGGGTAAGTTCTCGTTCAGCATGAAGGCGTGCTGTCTCTTCGATTTTCAGGTTAATCTGCAGCGCTGTTTTATCTTTTTCGATGGAGAGTGATCGTTGCTGCCTGTGAGCAAATTTTAACTTATAGCGGTAAAATCGGTATAAAAAAATCAATGCAATAAAAGTAGCTATGATGATGAGAAGATAATAGATGTTTAATTTTTTATTAAAGGCGACCTCCTGCTTAGCTATGGTATAAGCTAGTTCTTTTTTTTCTGACTGATACTGAGCTTCAAGTCGCTGGCTAATGGCAAGTTTTTCTTTGTCAAATAACTGTCTATCATAGATCATGAATTGTTTGTAGTACTCCAACGCTTTCGTGGGGTTACCATTCTTTTGCGTCACTTGCGCTAAGGCTTCGGTTATTCTTGCTTTTGCTAAGAATTCACCCGGGGTGTTGGAAATTTCAGTCAATGCTTTAAGTAAGAGCATTTCTGCTAACTTATTATCACCACTTTTTTGTGCATATTCACTTCGAATTCCAAAACTGTTGGCAATGATTTCAACATTATTAACTTTTCTGCCCACTAGGAGTGCCTTATCAAGAAATAGCTTAGCACTATCTTGAAAGGATAGGGGATAAAATTCATAATAAATATTGGCCATATTCAGTGCGGCAATACCTGGGGTGCTTGGCAGGGTTATTTGTTTCGCGAGAGAATCAGATAATTTCAAGACCGAGCCGAAGAAGTACTTTGCAGAATCCAGATATTGTTGTTGGCTTTTATCCCTGCGGAAACGATACAGGTAACTACTAGCGACGCTGAGGTTAGCGTTGAGAATAGCATCCGGATTAGCACTGCGAAGCGCTTCTTTCTGACACAGTCTGGTGTAATGCAGTTGTTTGTCAGTATTTCCCCACTGGGCATGAATGGCAGCAAGGTAGTGGTAAATATTACTTTTGTATAGCGAGGTATTGTTGTCATTTTTTAATAACCGTAATGCTTCGAGCATATGTTGGTAAGCTTGATCGGTATTTCCGACGATATGCTCGAGCCATCCTTTTCGAAATATAACGCGTCCCTTTACAACCTGATCTGAAGTAAGGGTACTGTAAAACCGGGCGCTGTCAATCGCTTGAAACGCAAGTAGTAAACTATCTTGCTGTACATGCAGGTAAGCTAATGTTGACTGGGTTAATGCAGCATGCCGTCTATCCTTTTCTTGATGACTAAGTACGATCGCTTTGTGAGCTATTGCCAAGGCCTGAGGAAGTTTATTTTGCGCGGCCAGTATTTCAGCCACTCGTCCCATAGCTTCGATGCGCTGCCCCGATGATGTACCAGGTTTTTTAATCAGCTGCTCTAAAGAATCAATAACGAGGGATTGTGCTCTCGCCGGTACCCAATAGAATAAAGTTGTCAATAAAAGCACGACCTTTATTATAGACTTTCCCATGTGGTAAAATTAACTATTATCACCTTGTTTGCTTAAAGTTAATGATTTTGTAGACGCTTTGTAGATGTTTTTACGATCTATTGTAGACACGAGATAGTTGCTGCGGATTGTATCAGAAATATGCTTTTATTAAATTTGTTACTTGTCCTGTATTTCGCTAGTGTTTAATGAAATGGTGGTCTAATTAGGAAATGGACATCATGCAAAGCTAAGCACAATGAAACCAATAATCTATTTATGTCGGATCATAAGCATAGGAGGCCATGAAACTCCGCAGGAAAAACGACCACAATAAACATTTTTATTGATTTAAAATTACAAGCAATTAGCTTTTATTTCTGCATTCAGGTAGATAATCGATGCAGACATCCAAATTTAATACGATGACAATGAAATCATGTTTACCTCTTCTGAAGTACTCGTCCTTGTCCGAGAAAGATCGTGAAGCTTTCCGTGCTTTAAATACGCAAATCTTTGGTGAACAACTCGTGGTGAGGGTCGCTGAAAAGTTGAAAAGTTATCCAGATGGTCTTTATCTTTCACATCGTGATTATTGTGGTATCGGCCTGTATTTTTTTGAAGACAAATTTGTAATCGGCGAGGTAAATGATGGGAGGGGACCATATCCAGTGCTTATTAATTTTGAAAATCAAGGGGAATTTACAAACTGGTTGACAAGACAAAGTAACCAAAGTATGTCTTTATGTACCAGGTCCTCCTTTAATAATCAGACTATAACTAAAACGCGATTGGAATATTTTTTAGAAGAAGATTATAGTCCCGTCTGGAATTCGTATTGCCTCTATCTAAACAATCATCGCATAAAGTAGGTGCTTTCTTAATGTCGTCTTAAATATCAATTTGTATGTGGATTAAAATAACAAAAATAGCTATTAATAGGGTGAATGCAACTCACTTAGAGAACCCGGGAAACACAGGGAATTCGATGGAATTATTGTTGTTTCAGCAGGAAAGTAGTACCGCTTTTTTTATTGTTCGGAATAAAGGAGTTCTGGCTGAGTTCAGTGATATAACTACTGGTAGACCGATAGCAAAGCGTAAATGGACCCCTGAAATGCACGGGTTTGTGCAACAGGAATTAAACAAATTACCTTTACAACAGGGATTATTTAAAATTACCATTGTTGGTTGGTTGCTGTTATTGTTGGCTATTGGCCTATTGGGCTATTTGGCTTATCAAGGATTGCAGGAACCAGGAAAAAAGGATGCTTATGAGCAAAAAATGACAGCAAAATCCGCTATAGCTGTTGGTGATATTTACTTCGGAAATTATAGATTGTACAAAGAAAAAGGCAATATGTTGGGCAGCGTAGGAGGGTTTGGTTGGTTTAAGGTTGTAACGATTGATGATGGTGTTTATCGCATTGCTAAAAGCATGGAAATAAGTAAGCACGCTTTGCCTAAAGAACAAATGAACAGTCGGGAATTTGAAGAGAAAACTAGTGCGGTTATTGCAAAGAATCTTGAAGCTTATAACAAACAACTTGTTTCGCAGGATGGGTTAATAGAATTTAATTTCGAAGAAAAGCAGAAATAATACAAATGTGCAAACAAATCCTTTTTTTAATATTGTTTTCAGTATCCTTGACACTAAAAGGGCAACAATTTGTGGATACCACCAATACCTTCCCCACAAAAGCTTGGGGGTTCATAAACCTGCATGACAAAGCTAAAAATATACCGGCTATGTATAGGTCGGTCAGTAATTTTACTGAAGGACTTGCCGCTGTGTGCAAAGGCGAAAAATGGGGGTACATTGATCTCAACAATCAAATGGTAATCGATTTTCAATTTGATTATGCTAGAAGTTTTAACCATGGGAGGGCAATTGTTCAACAGGGTGATCGCTACGGGGTCATTAATAAAAAAGGGGAATTTGTAATTTCACCACAGTATTATGATCTTCAATCTTATGAGGTGGAACTAAAGCAGTACTATATTTCTCGCGACAGCACTTTTTTTCAAGGCATCATTGATACCAATGGAACGGAGATTCTCGCACATCAGTATACCTTTATTATTACTTATAATCCTAGTTTAAGTAAGGAAGGTACTTATCGTAATATTCCGTTTTATGCAACTTTTCAAAGTATTGATACCTTGAAAGGGAGCTTCTATGAACAATTTACCCAGAATGCCTTCCGGTTTTCTCCTGAAAAGGGTCGACAAGATATATATGATTTACAATTCAATAAACTGGCCTCTCGGAATTCGACTAATTACACCGAAGGTTTTCAACATCAAGAACTTCTTCGCATCGATCATTTTCTTGAAAAAAATAATAACTTATCAACTCCTGAAAAAATAAAGGGAATAAATAATCTATTGGAATCAACCAAAACAGCTAAATTGGATGCTCGTTCTTTGGATACCGTAAAGTTGAAATACCGTGCTAAGAGTCCTGATGAAATTAAGGATTATTTGGCAGGATTAGGTTTTACTTTATTTACCAATAGCAAAGGAAAAACCGGACTGAAAAAAGAAAGAACCGTACTCATTCCTGCAAAGTACACTTCATTAAAACTATTTAATATCCCAATTACTAATCCTTTGGAAGAAGATATTATTTACTTGAAAAAACACTATGCTGGGGCATCCCGCATGATGGAAAGTAACATATTTGACTTATATTTTATTGTAGCAGATGAAGGGCATAAAGCATATCTTTATTCATTGAGCGGAGAAAAAATACTTACGCTTACCAAACACAAAAAATACTTTGCCGGGACCAGCAAAATTGGATTTAAGTACCGCGAAATTATCAATGACACTGAACGATTTGGGCTGGTCAATTGGGCAGCAGATGAGGTATTGCCCGGCACATATGATGCTGTAGAAGTCTTGCAAGATGGTCATCTGCTGGTTAAGCAAGAAAAGAAGGCGAAGGATTTGAGGCAAAAGCATGTAGGTTTATTTACTAAAAACGGCAATTCCCTGGTTCCTCTTGGGGTATATTCAGCACTCACTCCTTTTGCTGCTCGGAAGGGCTTGTATCTGGCTACACGCATTGAACCTACTAATAGCCTACAAAAAAATAAAACCGGAAGTACTGGTAATAAAACATATGAGATTTTACAAATTGAACAGGATACGTATACGATAATTAAACAGTTAAAGGCAATTCAGATTTCTACTTGGTCATTAGCACCGCAAACAGGTATGTTGCCTTTTCAGCAGTATCTGCAAGGTCCTGAAAATAAGAGATAAGATGATTTTAGTCAATTTCTTGCTTAAATTGATTTCTCATGCTGTTCCTTCACTTTTCCAATATGCCCTAAGTGCGTGTGTGTAAAATCGTCTGTGAATTTTAAACCGTAGCCAAATATGCGGTCCATTGCTGCATGTCCAAATAAGATAATACCAATTAACTGAATAGATTCACTACCTAACCATAACCCTAAAGCATAAAATATAATGGCTGTGAACTTGTGGTGGAAAAAATTATAAAGCCAAGCCCCTGCTTTTGGATTCCACAAGTACCCCATCATCGAAACATCAGGTACTAAAATTAGTGCAGGGTAAACCCACCATGAATATGCTAATTGATTAAACAGTATAATGGAAAGGATAAATTGACCCAATTCTTCGATTTTTAGTAGTGTTTTCATTGTTTCTTTTGTTATAGCAACCAGCCGTTTGGTAATTCGCTTGATTAGTCGTATCTGTTAAATATACGTAGTTAATTGATTTATTAGGTTGTTATTATGGGAATATAGGCTACAGTTGAGTGGATTCAAAATAGTGTAATAAGTTTAGTTTTGCACGATTTTGATCATTAATGATTGCTCGCTTGATTAACCAATAATAAACTATGACATCATAAAATAATAAATGGAGAATTCTCATTACCTTAGGACTTGTTAAAGCATCATAGCATTATTACCCATTAATTGATATAAGCAATGTGTAGCAAATCATTTAACTCCCCTTTCTTTATGACTAGGTCCTTTCCAATTTTATTAACAATAGTTTTGTTTTTTTGTCTTAATAATTCGCTCAATGCGCAACAGCAGGATATGATTATTCGTATTTCAGAAATAGAAGTACATGCCGATCAATTAGAGAAATATAAAGCGATATTAACATACGAAGCAGCCGCATCTGTTAAATTGGAAGCTGGTGTACTAGCTATTTTTCCGATGTTTCAAAAAGAAAACCCAACGCAAGTTAGAATTTTGGAGATCTATGCTGATGAGCAGGCCTATCAATCTCATTTGAAAACAGAGCATTTCTTGTATTACAAAACCGAAACTTTGAAGATGGTTAAGTCATTGAAATTGCATGATATGTCTATTGTTGATCAGGAGACAATGCAGTTGATTTTCAGTAAACTTAAAGATAAAATAGATTCTTCTCCACAGTGATAACGGGTGGTGTGGATGTGCCGATTTTAAGGTGAAAGCAACTTTTGATGCGAGCAACATGATCAGACTTGCTGCTAAGGCATCGTTTTAATCGACATGAGCGTGAAGGTGCATGATAGTTTTTAGATACTTACAGCGTAAATTCGTTTACCAATCTTTAAACTCAAATTAGCACCCAAATGAAAAATTACCTTTCCTTAATTGTAGGTATATTTATACTTGCCTCCTCCTGTAAATCAGCCTTAAACCCCGACTCGGCAGAGAGCGCAGCAGAGTCTCTTGCACTGACCATCGATGCGGCGTCCGGACAGCATGTCCAGATTAGTCAGGATAATGATCAGTACCTTATTAAAACTACCGGGGTAGATCCCTACTTATTCCTTAAAGGTCTTCCTCGAAAACTTGAAAAAGAAGAGCTCGTATTGACTTTTTCTTATAGCGCAACTGCCGAATTTGGTCTGCAGTTGTTTTTTATGCCGCCTACTACCGAAGGTCGCTCTATCAGTAGTATTATGGTTCCTGCTTCCAGTAGTTTAAAAACATTTTCTATTGATTTGGGCGCGAAGATGGAAGAGTTGAAGTGGGGAGATTCCGGTGATCAATTACGGTTAGACTTCGGTAATAAGGCTGATGTTACTATTGAAATTAAAGAATTAGCTATTCGTTCGCGAAATGAAGAGGAAAAAAGACTTGCCCAGGAAAAGGAAAATTTTAAGAAAAATGATCTAGCCATGAATGAGCAATTCATAGCTTATTTAAAGAAACGTTTTGAAAATAGTATTAACCAGGTAAAGGTCGCCAGCGATAAAATAAATATTACAGGTCAAATAGCGGGTGAGCCAGCAGGGTATTCCCTTGTCGAAATTCTGCCAGGCGGTCAACCCTTTGATGATAGTAGCTACGGTATTCCTTTGCCAATTGCCGATCCCTCATTTAGCATTGAAGTTGATCGTTATCAACAGGAGGATGGGTTACGGTATGATCGTGGGTTGTCCAGTTGGGCTATTGTCCGCAAAAATCAAGACAGGTTTGAACTTCAGTCTCATGCGCATTATCCTGATGAAATTCAGGCAAAGTATACGTTGGAACCAGCGAAGTTGAAAAGCAAAAAAGGTTTAGGGGGTTATGCGAGTAATCGTGGTTTTCAATCTGATTTAGACGAATTGCAAATTAGCAGCGTGACGGTTAATGTATCCCTCAGCAGCTTTTTAAATTTAACCGATAATGGTAATTCTATTGAGCATAAATACTTAGGTAAATCTTATTACATGAGTAAATCGTATCTGGATAATTTGGATGCAACCTTTAAAACTGCTGCCCAAAGAAATATTGTGTGCTCAGCTATAATTTTAGTGCAAAGTGCCGATCAAAGTACCGATCATAATGCCGGGGCCTTATTACAGCACCCTGATTTTGCACCGGGTGCCAATGTCTTTTTTACGATGCCACGGATGGATAACCTGAAGAGTGTTCACGCTTATGCAGCTGCGTTGGATTTTTTAGCTAGCCGGTACTGTCAACCGGGAGATCCGTATGGTCGTATACACTCCTTTACTATGCAGAACGAAGTGGATCAGGGGATTGTGTGGACTAATATGGGGGCAGACCGACCATTACAAGTATTCTTGGCTAATTATTATCAGTCAATGCGACTGGCTTATAATATCATTCGGAATTACGATAGCCATGCTGAAGTATTAGGTTCATTTACGCATTCCTGGAACGAATCTGCAACAGGTGGAGATTATTTCGCGGGGTATTATACGACAAAGGAAATGGTGGAGGGTATCATCAATTATTCTAACGTAGAAGGTGATTTTAAATGGGGACTTGCCTGTCATCCCTATCCTCAAGACCTAACCGAACCTAAAACATGGAACGATACTAGGGCAACATTTAGCAAGTCAAGCCCACTGGTAACTTTTAAGAATTTAGAAGTTTTAGATGATTGGATCAAACAGACAGATCATAAATATTTGAAAAAAGTAAAACGTACTTTATGGCTATCCGAGAATGGTACCAATTCAAAATCTTATTCTGAACAGGATTTGAAAGAACAAGCTGCAGGATTTGCTTATGCTTGGAAGAAATTCAAACAACTTGATGGAATTGATGCCATCCAATGGCATAATTGGATTGATAACCGTGGAGAGTTTGGGCTGCGTATCGGACTTCGTCGTTTTCCAGATGATGAAACGGAACCGGGAGGTCCAAAACCGGTGTGGCATCTCTATAAGGCCGCTGGCACAAGCACGGAAGAATCTGCATTTGAACCTTATAAAGAAGTAATTGGCATCTCGGATTGGCAGGAATTAGCGACGAAACCTCTAACACCGTAATAATCGCATCACAACTTAACTTTTATTCATAGTTTGTTTCAACAGGGGCTGTCTTAGGAGTGGATCTTGTTGTTTTTTTTGCCATTATTCATTATGTAATTAATAATTCATTAACCCACACCTTTATTATTTCTTTTTTTTAATTTAGTATATTAAAAATGCGTGATTAGATAGTAGATACAACTGCATTTCATCTTTTTGTTAGCCCCTGTACGGCAGGTCACACGCTATTTGATATTTTTGAATACTACACTTATAAATCCATATCAAGATGAAGAATGTTTTATTATTAATGTCGGTTTTATTTTTACTTATTTCTTGTAATAATACGACCAAAAGTGACAAGACGACTGCGGTCACCGAGACTGCCGATACAGCAGCAGAAGACGTACATATTATGATTCCCCAAAGCGGTTGTTATGCGTCTTATGCTTCAAAAGATACTTTTTTGTTAAAAACCGAGGTGTTTCCCAACGTCGTAACAGGCATTCTTAAATATAGATTTTATGAAAAAGATAAAAGCCAGGGAACAATCGAAGGGAAGTTACAAGGCAATAAGCTAATAGCTGATTATACTTTTGCCTCAGAAGGCATGACCTCAGTGAGACAGGTGGCCTTTCTTTTACATGATCAGCAGGCCATTGAAGGTTATGGCGAGATGGTAGAGGATAATAATAAAATGATTTTTAAGGATACTTCTGCTATTGATTTTTCTCAAGGAATTAAATTTACATCGATCGATTGTGCCGAAAATGATCAAAAATTTCAACTAACATCCTCTGCTAATTAACTAGGTGAAATGAATAGATTATTAGCCTTGATCATAACCATTTTAGCGGTATTTGCTGTGGTGATGCAACTTGATTTAATGTTGGCTAATAGGATCACAACGCTAACAGAATCAGTCATTCGTTTTTTTAGTTATTTTACAATTTTAACAAATACACTCGTTGCCTTTTATTTCTCCTACCTAACGTTCATTGGGCTTAAGTATAAGAAGCTGCCACATAAATTGGGCTTAATAACGGCTATAACTATTTATATTACTATTGTAGGCTTAGTATATCAGTTCGTTTTACGACATACATGGAGTCCAACCGGAATGCAGCAGGTGGTTGACGAAATTCTTCACTCGGTTAATCCATTGTTGGTTATTGTTTATTGGTATTTAAACTGCAAAAAAGAGATATTATCTTTTAGGCAAATTGGGAAATGGTTAATTTATCCACTAGTTTACATTATTTTTATCCTAATTAGAGGTCATTTTTCAGGCTTTTATCCCTATCCTTTTTTAAACGTGAAACAACTGGGCCTTAATCATGTCATCCTAAATAGTCTGGGCATGACTTTGCTATTCGTGCTTATTTCGTTATTATTTGTTCAGATTACGATATGGGTTAAGAAAAGGGATAAGATTGAATCCAATTTATCAAGCTAGCCTTACCAGTGGGTTACTTTTTTAATAGCATAGAAAGGAAATTATGAAAACACATACCACCAATTATTTTGACACTTTTATTCAGGCTGCAGCCGATTTCAAAGGCGATGAGTCGATGCGACCAGTTGCTAAGGAAAAAAAAACAGTAGCACAAATGCAATATGATTTGATTGCTAACGATCCTTATCATTATACTTCTGATGAAGTATTGTTTAAAATCCATGCTGAAAGAAATGGGATAACGTTGAGCCAGGAAAAGCAAGCGAGAACGAATTTCTTTTCAAAAGGTCAGGCTTGTCTTCGCGCATCCCCGCTAACAAAGAACTATGGTTTTGGTATACATGCAAATGCACAAGGACGCGTGGCTCTTTATGGGATAGAAACGGATACCTACCAAAAAATGGTGGATGATCCCCATATAACGCAAGTCAAAGCGATGAAGTCAAAGCGATAAAACCAAGTAGGGGTCGGATATGGTCGTGTTTTTCACAAGGGCTATTATTTCTGTATTTTGTTGAAATTTTTCTTAATGAATAGACTGTTTTACTTTTCTTTTCTTTGTGGATTTCTGTTAGTATTCCATTCTTGTGGACTTATGAAGGTAGACCATGATTGTTATAGCGTTTTTGTAGATTCACTAACTCAACAACCGTTATATGGTTTTAAAAAAGCCGGAAAGATAAAAATAAAGGCTAAATACTTAGCTACTTATACCGATAAGTTATGTCATATGGCTATGGTATTAGATGCAGAAAAGGGATGGATCGGTATTGATAAAAATGATCAGATTTTGGTCGTACCTTATATATACGATAACGGACCAGACTACCCCGAAGAAGGCCTATTTCGGGTCGTGGCGAATAATAAAATTGGTTTTGCTGATTCCACCGGAAAACAATTAATCCCTGCACAGTTTGATTTTGTGACACCCTTTAGGGATGGTTACGCTATCTATTATATCGGTGGAGAAAAGATTTACGAAGGTGGGAAGACGGAGGCACAAATAATGGCAGATCCTGTCATAGAACAGGGAGACTTACACTGGTCTTGGGGTGGGAAAATTATTGAAACGGGGTATATAAATAAAAAGGGGAGAAGATTCATCGTTAAATCAAAGATCTAACCTGCTCATTAAGCATACGAAGATGTCTGGTTCGTAAATTACTTATTGGCTTATACATACTCCAGCCTATCGGAATTAGTACAACTTTATGGATGTTTGTAACTTCTTTTGTTTCGATTTTCTTTTTCCTTTTTTGCGTATTTTATAATACCACATTAAAAAACCTGTAATGGGTAAGCTAGTACATATTAAGGAGGCAATAAACGCTATTATTTTCGTTCCCATTCCCCCAATCGAGCCAACGTGCAAATCGAAGTTCATAGCTCTTATTTTTTCACCATTTTTAATATCATTATGGCTGTATTTTGTCAATAACTTACCTGATCGCTGGTCAAAATAGTACCAAATAAAATCGCTTGTTTTACTTTTGTTTAAGCGTGTTTGTATGTCGATTGCTGAGGTCCGATTCGCTTTAAAGCGAATGGAAAGCATATTGGATTGCGGATTTTCTCGCAAAACTGTAGTTAATGCTGTATTAAGGGAATTATTCCAATTAATTGTTGTTTCTGAAGGATTTGATGCCGGAATATCACGCTTGACTACCGGACTGCCAGCATTAAAGATTAGTTGAATGGTATGATCTACCCATTTGAAAGAATAAACCAATCCTGTCAGGGTTATAATCATGATGGGGAGCCACATATAAAACCCCAACACATTGTGTAAATCATAGATCAGCCTTTTCGGGGATGCTTTCCATTTTACCCAGAAACTCGCTTTGATTTTTTTTCTCTTCCAGTGTACCGGCCACCATAAAACTAAACCGCTGATCATGATCAATACAAATAGGGCAACGGCGTAGCCTACAACTGCCGAACCAACATAGTCGCCTAGTAGTAAATTCATATGCAAGCTCAGCACCAATTGAAAAAATTCGTTCTTACTATTTTCAATATGAATGATATGGCCATCGTAGGGGTTCACATAAACACGATAATAATAGGTGTAATAATTCCAATAACCAATGGCTTTTGGGTCGGTTTCTGATGCTCGAAAAATCCACGATCGATCCTTAGCTGGATATATATCGGACCGGGTTATCTGATAGGTTGAACCCAACGCTAATTGGGCTTTATCTTTGAGCTCACTTAAGGGTAAGGGCTCTTTGTTTTGAGGCTCGACAAATAAACGGGTATGATAAAAGTGTTCTTTTAACTCATCTGCAAAAACATATATACAGCCGGTTAGACTGACAACTACGATAATTAACCCCGTAAGGAGTCCCAACCATTTATGCAACCAAAAGAACATCCTTTTTGCCATTTTAATAACTGTATGACAGGTTTAGACTGACCATGGCACCGTTGCCGCGTACGTATTCGGCATCGATCGCTCTGTACTGACTTACCACCGGGTAATAAGCGGTATTCAATAGATTCTCTACCCCGGCGCCCAACAAAAGTTTATGATTGATTTTGTATGAGGCAGAAAGATTGAGTAGGTTAACCGCGCTGACAGGCCCCTCACTATTGCCATACAATCCGGTTGATCGCTGATCAAAACGATCTCTACTACCTGTGAAAACCCAATTAAGGTTTAAATTAAGGGCATCTGTAGGATGGTAAGTAAGGTATGCAGTGGCCTTAGGTGGTGCTATGCGAAGCCCATTCATGTATGTTTCTGAACCATCCTGCTGTTCTGCTTTACCTTCTACGTACGAATAACTTCCACCGATCGTCCACTTATAATTCAGGTAGGCATCCAATGTGAATTCATAGCCCCATACTCGCTCTGGTTCTCTTTGGGCAACTAAATATCCGCCCTGATCAACCAAATTTGCGCCAAAATCTGAGGTGCTAATATAATATGCGCCAGTAAACCGAAAAATCCCCAGCTGGCTACTTAACCCCATTTCATAATTATTAGTGATTATTGGATCCGTTTCAATGGCCTCCAGCGTGTTTTGAGTAGCCCGGCGTAAAATTCGACCTAACTCATTAATGGCAAATCCTTGTGAGAAGCTGATAAATGGATTAAAATAATCAAATTTAGTATACCTTAACCCAGCATTAAACATCGTTGCTTTATATGGAATTTCACCCCCCGAGACAGCAATGCTTCCTTCGGTTCCTGGGCCTGTGGCAATGGTATTAAAATCCTTTACATGGACGGTTGCATTTTCATACCTTAATCCTCCTTTTAACACTAAGTTTTGCCAAAGGTCAAATTTTAATTGCGTGTAAGGGGCTAGATTTACCATATCCATATCGGGAATGTAGACACGTCCGTCTGTTAAAACTTGATTCGTTCTATCGTTTAGTAAATCTAAACCGTAGGTGATTTCACCTTTGAAATTATCATGTACTTGCCATGGCGTGTTCAGGTTTAAACGGATTCCTTTTTTAAAGGATTGAATTTTAGTCTGTCCAGCTCCGTACCAGGAAGTACTTTCTGCTACATAGCGATTAACGGATATAAATTGGTTATAATACCCGGTGATGTCCAGCGCCGTTTTCAAAGGCAAGTTGCTGTGACTATAGGAAAGTAAAACATTATGATTGTAAGGTGTTCCGGCAGGTTTACCTGGATCATCTCCTTCAATTCCGATGGAGGGTGTCTCCATGTATTTCCCGACTTGATTGATATAGTTACTGTTTTGGGTACTTCGGAACAAATTATAAGAAGCGACAAAGGAACTGTTGTCATTTGGTTTATAATTAAGTTTTACAAAGGTGTTATATAAAGAACTTTCACCTAATCCATCACCTTGCGCATTGACATTTCCCTTCGCATCTTTTTGCACACCATTATAATCATAAGCGCCGCTGATAACATAGGAGAATTTATTGATGGACCCCTGAAATAATTGAGAAACTCTATAACCAACGGTATTTTCGGCATGCACAAGATTTGATCGGGATCCAATGGTGGTGGTTCCTGCGATACGTTTATCAGTAACAGCTGCTTTTGTGATAAAATTTATAATTCCTCCGCCAGAGCCATTTCCGTATATGGAGGTTGCCCCTTTTATAACTTCTACTTTCTCAATGATAGCGGGGTCTAGTGTTCGAATATCGCGTGCTCCGTTCATCAGCGGAGTGGATTGCGGAATACCATCAATTAGAACCAATACTTGTCGTCCCCTGAGGGTTTGTCCATTATTGGTTGCTTTATTCGTGGAAGTACCTAATCCGGGTATGGTATTTCCTAAAACGGCGGATATAGAAGGATTGATATTCATTTGTTGCTGCACGTCCTTCGCGCTTAAAATAGTAATGGAGGATGGGACCTCATCAATACTTTCGGCTTTTCGTCCAGCGGTGACCACAACTTCTTTCAATTCATTTGCAGCTAGTAAGACAAGACTGGTTTCGATCGTCTGACCCGCCTTAATTTCTATGCGCTGCTCAGTAGACTCATAGCTGACATGGATCGCTTTTAGCGAATAAGTACCATTGGCAATTTGGGTGAATGTAAATGCACCTTGGGGATCACTTTTAGTTTTAAGCGTACTTTTATCGGAAGCTGCTCTTAGTTCAATGGTTGCATCTTCCACCGGATTTCCTTGATTGTCGCTGACCGTACCTTGTAATGATCCGGTTAATTCTTGGGCGTGAATTGTAAATACATTTGCTAAGATTACCGCTATTATTATCAATAAATCCTTCATAAAAAAGTTAAAAAGTTTCTTGTTTTTTAAACGCGGTAAAGCTAAAATTATTTAGACCAATTAAAAATAAGATTAAAGTAAAGCGAACTGAAAATGACAATTCGATGACACAATAGATTGTTGAATTTTACCTTTTAAGCGTGTGGAATCCTTTTAGAATTCGAAGTAGCTTCGAAGCTGCCGTTTTTTTGCGGAATTTTTAAGTTGATCAGGATACCGAAGTGGTTAAGTACATCCTCTTTACTTTTAGTAATTTCTTAACAAGTTGTTTAACTTTCTTTCTGAAAAACAAGATTAATAAACATGATGTTACACTTTAAATTCTTGAATTAAAGAGTTCGTTCAATTACTGGGGTTTTGTGAATTAAAATTTGTTGAATTATCTTTTTTCATCTATTTTAGTTCGCTACGGATTAAACTAAATTTTATGAAAAAAAACTAATCAGAAAAGAAAATTAATTTAATGTTTTAAGAAAATACTAACAAACCACCTAAAGACTGTCGAGGTCTAACTAAACAATTAACTATTCAATCATGAACCAAAGAAAAAGCATTTTTTTCGTTGCCAAACCTTTGACTTTACTTGGCGCCTGTCTCTTATGGAGCGCCCAGGGAGTTTATGCTGAGAAGACACGCTTGAGTGACGTGAATTTCGTTCAGCAACAGCAAGAGATTTCTGGACGCATTGTAGATGATACGGGTACGGCCATTTCCGGCGCAACAGTTACGGTGAAAGGAACTACGCGGGCAACCTCATCCAACGAAACTGGTATTTTTAGCTTGCAAGCCAATGTAGGTGAAGTCCTGGAAATAAGAAATTTGGGTTTCAAAACGCAAGAAATTACGGTCCAAAATACCGAACAAATTTCCATTACACTACTAGCTGATAATGCCAATATCGATGAGATTGTCATTGTCGGTTATGGAACGCAAAAGCGATCTAATATTACCTCTGCAATTTCAACAGTAAACGGAGATGCCTTAAAAAATATTTCTCCCTCCAATTTATCTAATGCTTTAGCGGGTAGGGCTCCCGGGGTTAAAGTTACAGGAACTTCAGGTATGTCAGGTGCTACCTCAAAAATTCGATTCAGAGGAAGTTTTGCTGAGCCCTTATTTGTCATCGATGGGATTGTCCGGGATAAGGCTGCATACGACGCCTTAGAGGCCAATGAAGTCGATCAAATGTCTTTTTTAAAAGACGCTGGAGCTGCCGCAGTCTATGGTACCAGAGCGGGAAATGGTGTGGTAATTGTGACCACAAAAAAGGGGTCTGTCAAAAAACCTGAGTTTAATATCCAGAGTAATTATTCGTTCAATCAAGCAACGATGACACCTTTAGCTAATTTAACAACTGCCTTGGATGAATTGACTTATCAGAATAGAGTGGCTGAATTTCGGGGATTAACACAACCTAATGGCGAGGAAGAATTTGAATATTTTAAAACCAGAAATTACAATGCTAACGACGTAATATGGCGAAATCCATTTAGTCATCGCCAATCAATTTCTGTCTCTGGTGGTTCTGAACGTATTACCTATTATAACTTACTGAGTTTTAGAAATGAAAATGGATCCTACCAATCCTTAGATCATCAAAAATTTAATTTGAGAAGTAATGTTTCCGCAAACATTACCGATGCATTCAGCGTCGATCTGAACATTTCTGCAAATCAACAAAATTCTAATCGCTTCTTTTGGCCATTTAGTACCTCTTCAAACGATGATGACTTTGATGTGTCGGATTTTTATCGTGTTACCTTTAACTGGCCGAAAATGTATCCTTTTTATACAGATGCTGATGGCAAACCTAGCGATCAAGTAACGGAGTTTCCGGTGCAAACACCGATGGGAAGTTGGCAAGCTTGGAATGTAATCGATCAGGTAATGGGTGACCGTTATATCGATCGAAAAGTCCGCCAGGTAAATCCGATACTTTCCTTGAATTTGAAATTGGACAAAATACTTCCTGGACTATCGACCAAATTTGTCGGAAGTTATATCGGTGAGGACTATTTGCGTAAACGCTATATGAGTTTTCAGAAGAATTATACGTTCACCTCTTTAGAGCCTGATGGGAATCCATTTATTCCCGCACCACCTTCCGAGGATCGCGTGAATGTATTTACCTTTAGCCAACAAAACCCTTTTATGGATTACTACACCATTAGGAGGTGGGAATACCAAATGAATTTCTTCTTAAATTATAATCAAAAATTCAATGACCATGAGGTCGGTGCCATGTTGGTTTTTGAACAAGGAGAGCAGGGCGTGACTGAGATCAGTTCGATGGCGCAAAGTCCAATAACACCGCTGGATCAAATGCATGTTTATCCTACTGATCGAAACTTCCGAGCGACCAATGGATTAGAAGGAATTGATGCCCGTCAATCCATAATTGGTCGATTTAATTATGCATATGCCGATCGTTATATTGTTGAAGGATCTTTTCGTTATGATGGGGCGGCATTATTTCCGCAACAAAAGAGATTTGGATTTTTCCCATCCGTTTCAGCGGCCTGGAGAATTTCGGAAGAAAACTTTTTTGAACAAATTAAGGATCACGTAAGTGATTTGAAATTGCGATTTGCATACGGAACTACAGGTAATTACTTGGATGTTGATGGCGAATCCATAGGATCCTTTTCTTATTTGGAAAAATATGGAACTACCAGTGGAACCATTTTTGGAAACCGTTATTATAATGGTTTAGTTTATGGTTCAACACCGAATACCAATGTGACCTGGACTGAATCGGAAAGTTATAACCTTGGATTAGATTTCGGATTTTTTAATAATAAATTAAACGGTTCCATTGAAGTATTCAAACGAGCCGAAACCAATATTTTAGGTCCAAGAACAGTTCTTCTACCTGATACCTATGGTCGCTCACTAGCGCCCGAGAATTATGCGGCTAGAAGTTACCGAGGTGGTGAGTTTTCTCTGAACTGGAATGATGTCATCGGCGAGGTCAGGTATGGCATTACGGGTAATCTCGGTTATGCTGTGGATCGTTGGGATATTTATGATGAACCAGCGGCGTATGGACCGGATGGTCTTCAACAGTTCAATTCCAGAATCGGAAGACCGCATAATCGGATTTATGGCCTAAATTCATTGGGTCTTGTTCGAACCCAAGAGCACCTCGATGAATTAATTGCCTCCGGGTATAAGAGCTATGGTCGGGATCCTTATTTGGGTATGATTTTATTTGAAGATGTTCGTGGTCAGAATTTCTCAGAAACACCGGATGGTGTGATTGATGGAAATGATATGTTGTTATTATCGACCAATAATTCACCAAGGTTAGATTATGGAATTGGGTTAAATGGTTCATGGAAAGGGATTTCAGTTAACCTGTTATTTCAAGGCGTTGCAAATTACGATCGTATGATTTCTAATCAAGAGGGTGGCGGAATGCGCCAGCATGGTGGTACTTTCCGACCATATTACCCTATTTGGGCTGGCGATGTTTGGACACCAGAAAATCCAAATTCTGCTTATCCGCGTCCTACAGGATATAATTGGGCTGAATCCGGTGGTGCGGCCTCTTCTTTTTGGATGCGAAGCGGTGCTTTTTTCAGGTTAAAGGATTTGAATGTAGCCTATGCTTTGCCAACGAGTGTAACGGATAAAATGAAAATGAATGCTGTCAATGTATTTTTTAACGGCACAAACTTGTTTGCCATTTCCCCAATGACAGAGTTTCATGATCCAGAACAACTGAATTATGATTCCTATCCATTAATGAAAACCTATACACTTGGTTTAGATATTAAATTTTAACTCGAAATAATCATGAGAAAAATATATATAATAGCATTAGGACTTTTGAGCATTGTGACCTCTTGTAAGAATGTGCTTGATATTGAAGATTTGGAATCCTTAGATGAGGAGAAGGTCTGGCAAGACCCCAATTTAATTAACGCATATATGGCGAATCTGTATACCTTATTTGGTAACTGGTCTGCAGAGGCTGATGAGAACAGTGAGCAATTATTGGGTATACCCTTTCAACTAAATGCCGTTACGCCAACTTCTAGCAACTACAAATCGTGGAATTACACCCAGATTAGAAAAATTAATACAGCTATTCAAAAAGTTGCTGAAAGTACCGTATTAGGGGAGGATTTGAAAAACAAGACGCTTGGAGAAGCGTATTTTTTACGTGCGTTTACATACTTCGACATGCTTAGGACCCATGGTGGAATACCTTATATCACTGTCCCGCAACAGGTGGGCGATGAGGATCTCAATACGCCTCGTAATAGTACCAAAGAAACTTTTGAATTATTAGTGAAGGATTTGGATGAAGCCATTAAATTATTACCCGAAACAATCGATAAATCGTCCGATGATTATGGTCGGATTGATGGAAATTTTGCGATGGCATTTAAAGCGAAAGTTTTATTATACAAAGCTTCGCCTCAATTTAACCCCTCGAATCCATATGGTAATGCCTACTGGGCTGAGGCACAGTTGGCGAATAAAGCTGCCTATCAACAGCTGGTTGATAATGGTTATTCATTGACACCAGACTACGCGAATATAACCTTATTAGAGAAAGGCCCTGAAGTTGTCTTTGCCGTGATCAACACCTTCCCAAATAAGGTTGCTTCCTGGGATCATATTGTTCGTCCGGGATCCGAGAGTCGTGGGATTGCAGGAGCTGTTCCTAATTGGGATTTTGTACAAGCTTTTCCAATGAAGGATGGTAAATTATATTCAGATCCATCGAGTAAATACCACAAAACGGCGGAGGAATTTGTGCAATCCTATTGGGAAAATAGAGATCCGCGTTTTGATAAATCCTTTGTATGGAATGGTAAAATATATGAGGTTTCTGGTAAAGCTGGAAAACGACAATATACGGGAGTTGGAATTGCTGATGCACTGGATAATTTTGGTATTAATCCAAAAGCAAATGTGAATTCGGAAAACCTCGATCGGTATAGCGGTCTTTTTATCTTGAAAAATAGTAAACTTTCTTTGAAACAAACGGAGGCACAAACGCAGTACGATGTTGATTTTGTATTGATGCGCTTAGCAGAAGTGATGTTAAATTATGCAGAAACCGCTAATGAAACAGGTGATTTACCAACCGCTTTGGATTTAGTAAAGCAGATCAGAAAACGCGCGGGAATAGAAGCGGGAGCGGATGGTAATTATGGTATCCAGGCTGCTAATAAGGAGCAAATGCGGACGGCCATTTTAGCTGAAAGAAATATAGAACTCTGCTTTGAGGGGCATCGCTTCTGGGATTTAAGACGGAACCGGAAGTTGGATGTATTGGATAACGGTACTAAACATGGTATTGAAGCGATTGCAATAAATGCCAATGGTACTGAAATGGAAATCAAGCAAGCATCTGCTTTGGCTGCTGCCTATGAACTGAAGGAAAATCAATTCAAGTATAATGTTTTACAGGTTCCAAAAAATGGCGTCAAAGTAAACATTGTACCTGATACGTATTACTTTTTTCCTATTTCACAATCGGTGATTGATCGAAACCCACAAATTTTACAAAATAAAGATTGGGGTGGTAACTTTGATCCTACCATGGAATAATAGTAAAATAGTAAATAGATTTTTAAGAACGGGGAAAAGCGTAAGCTATTTCCTCGTTCTTTTTTTAAGCTGTATTTGCTTAATTGTCAGTTGTTTATTTGTTGTTCCAGATATTTTAATTAAATTTAATGATGCCTATGCTAATCAAACATCTTTGGCAATTTTACAAACCAATATTTTTTATCAATATTGTTCTTTCTGTGGCTTTGAGTTTCGGTTCACTGGCAACTTACCCAATTGTATTTATGACCTTTGGATATTTATGCTCAGCGGCTTTAGTTCGATTTTTTGAAGGGAATACTAAATTTCTCTTTTATAATTTGGGCTATTCTAGGAAATTCTTACTTAGTTACACTTTCCTAGCTAATTTAATTTTTTCAATCATTTTGCTAATTCTCCTATCTGATGGATTTTTTCGACAATGAACTATATGTTGATTCCGTTCAATTTCATTACCCTGGAAAGGAAGACTTATTGACCGGTGGATTCCTGAATCTTAAAGTTGGTGAAATTATCGGCCTGCTAGGCAGAAATGGTACTGGAAAAAGCACCTTAATGAAAATTATTTTTGGAACACTTTCAGCCCAGAATGCCTATATAAGAATCAATGGGAGGAGATTTCGGCATGCATTCTCAAGTAAAGAGGTATGTTATTTACCCCAAAATAGTTTTTTACCTACCGCTTTTACTGTTATAAAATCTGTTAGATTCATGTTGTCGGATGAAAGTAGTATAGAGCGAATTACTTCTGATGAAATTATTCAGAAGGTACTCAACAATAAAATAGCGGACATTTCTACAGGAGAACGTCGTTATTTGGAGATCTTGCTACTGGTAGAACAGCCGGCGAGTTTTATTCTTTTGGATGAACCTTTTTCTGGGATATCCCCAATCTTAAAAGAAAGGGTGCAACACCTTATTTTGTCAAAGAGCGCCAACAAAGGTTTCTTAATTTCTGATCATGATTATTTAAATGTTTTGGAAATCTGTCATAAAATCATGCTTTTAGAAAATGGTGGTTGTCGGATGATTAACAAAAAAGAGGAATTAGAGTTGTTTTATGTTCCAGAGAGAACTTTTTCACAGAATAACACCTGAAATCCACTCGGAATGACATTCTTAAATTAGTATATTTGTTTATCCAGAAAAAACAGAAATACATGTCAACTATACTGATTAAGAATGCACAGGTGGTGAATGAGGGCCGTGTGAAAACACAGGATCTTTTCATAAAAAATGGTCGAATCGAAAAAATAGCAGATTCTATTTCCTCATCAGCCGAAATAGAAATCAATGCGGAAGGTTTACATCTTTTTCCGGGTTTGATTGATGACCAAGTTCATTTTCGTGAGCCTGGTTTGACCTATAAAGCAGATATTTTTACGGAAAGTAGGGCTGCAGTTGCTGGCGGAACAACCTCCTTTATGGAAATGCCAAACACCGTTCCCAATACCTTAACGCAGAAATTATTACAAGATAAGTATGATATTGCTCAAAATAATTCCTTAGCAAATTACTCTTTTTTTATGGGGGCTGCTAATGATAATCTGGACGAGGTACTAAAAACAAATCCCCGGGATGTCTGTGGTGTAAAGATCTTTATGGGTTCCTCTACAGGTAATATGTTAGTGGATAATGAAAATGCTTTAGAGGCAATCTTCAGTCAATCTCCGACCTTAATTGCTACGCATTGCGAGGATGAGGCCACTATTCAGGCAAATTTAGCAGCCTATAAAGAACAATATGCAGATCAAATTACGATTGAAATGCACCCGTTAATCCGGTCAGAGGAAGCTTGTTATCGCTCTTCTTCAAAAGCGGTAGCCCTGGCTAAAAAACACAATACGCGTTTGCATATTTTGCATATATCGACGCAAAAGGAACTTGCTTTATTTGATAATTCGATACCACTTGATCAAAAACGAATTACGGCCGAAGCCTGTATTCATCATTTATGGTTTTCCGATGAAGATTATAAAACCAAAGGCAATTTAATCAAATGGAATCCAGCCGTTAAAACCGCCAATGACCGATCTTCCATATTAGCGGCTGTTCTGGATGGACGGATCGACGTGATAGCAACCGATCATGCGCCACATACCTGGGAAGAAAAATCACTTCCTTATCTTCAAGCTCCTTCGGGTGGTCCTTTAGTCCAATTTGCGTTGCAAGCCTTATTGGATTTGGTTAAACAAGGCAAAATGACGATTGAACAATTGGCTCAAAAAACAGCGCATAATACAGCTATACTTTTTCAAATCGAACAAAGAGGGTTCATCCGAGAAGGCTATTGGGCAGATTTAGTTTTAGTGGACCTAAATAAATCATATACCGTTACTCAGGATAAAATCCTTTCAAAATGCGGTTGGTCACCGTTTTTAAATCATACTTTTTCATCTACAATAGAACATAGCATTGTATCTGGATCATTAGCTTATAGCCATGGGAAGATTCAGGAAGTGGGTTCTGGACATCGATTACTATTTAACAGGTAAAACATGAATAAACGTTCATTCATAAAATCACTGGGTTTAAGCCTCGCGGCTCTTCCCGTTTTTGGCACTTCAGAAGCAACGGCCATCAGCAATCAATTTAAAACAATACTAAAGGGGAAGGTGCTAAAAGCCGGTGACACCATTGGTATCATCACCCCAGCTAGTGCTTTAGGGGATGAACAGGCAATAACCATAACTAAAGAAGTACTGGAATATTTCGGTTTTCGCGTCAAAGAAGGTAAATACATTAGGGAACGATATGGCAACCTCGCTGGGACTGATGAACAACGACTGGAGGACTTACATGGCATGTTTGCTGACCCGGAAGTGCAGGGTATATTGTGTATTCGAGGTGGATCAGGTGCGTCTCGTTTGCTCGCTAAAATTGACTATAAGCTCATTGCTGATCACCCAAAAGCACTAATAGGGTACAGCGACATTACGGCACTTATTATGGCTTTTCAGGCGAAGGTGGGGTTAGTTACATTTCACGGCCCGGTGGGAACAAGCAACTGGAGCAATTTTGTAGCTAAAACATTTACCGATCAGTTCATCGATAATAAATTAGTCACCTTTAGTAACCCGGAGAAAAAAGGGGATACGATTGTGCAGTATAAAGATAGGATTAGTACCATTACACCGGGAATTGCGCAGGGAAAACTTTTAGGAGGCAATTTAACCCTGATTTCGGGCTTATGTGGATCACCTTATCTTCCTGATTTTAAGGATAGCATTTTATTTTTAGAGGAAGTTAATGAATCTCCTGAAAAAGTTGATCGCATGTTCTGCCAGTTAAGAAATGCGGGTATTCTTGAGCAAATTAAAGGTTTTGTATTTGGGAAATGTACAGATTGTTCTCCATCGGGAGGATATGGTTCCTTAAATTTGGATCAGATATTGAACGATTATATCAAACCCTTGGGGATTCCATCCTATGCTGGCGCTGTTATTGGTCATATTAATGATCAATTTTTATTGCCGGTCGGCGTCAATGTTAAACTGGATGCCAATAAGGGGACAATAGAAATTTTGGAAAAAGCATTAGTATAAAAACATGAGAATATTTATCATCTGCCTAGGACTACTTGGGATGACAGCTTGTAGTAATCCCTTTTCAAAAGAAGCATCAGCGCATTTAACTCATCACCTTGATACTGCTCAGTGGAATCAAATGCATACCACATTTAAGGAATCTGCCTTAATAAATAGACGGTTTAAACATCGGGAAGTTGATTCATTAATCAAGGTTCATCAAAAAAGTAAGATTTTCGATATTAGTGAAATTGGACAGTCTGTTCAAGGTCGCTCAATTTACGAAGTGGTCTACGGAAAAGGAGAAAAAAAGGTTATGCTTTGGTCGCAAATGCATGGGGATGAACCCACCGCGACGATGGCCTTGTTTGATATCTTTAATTTCTTGGAAGGCTCCCAAGACGGTTTTGATTCACTGCGGACGATTTTGCAGACGAAGTTGAACTTACATTTTATCCCCATGCTCAATCCAGATGGGGCGCAGCGGTATATGCGCAGAAATGCACAAAGCATCGATTTGAATCGGGATGCACGAGCTAATCAAACACCTGAAGGCGCTTTGTTGAAATCAAGAGCCAAAAGTATTGAACCTGGCTACGGGTTTAATTTACACGATCAAAACATTTATTATAATGTACCAGATACCCGGAATCCTGTTTCGATTTCTTTACTAGCGCCAGCATTTAATCAACAACGTGATATTAATGATGTTAGGGAAGGCGCGATGCAAATTATTGTGGGCATGAATACCATTCTGCAAAAATATATACCCAAAGGGGTAGCTAAATATGATGATACCTATACGCCTAGAGGTTTTGGAGACAATTTTCAAACGTGGGGAGCAAGTACAGTCTTAATTGAATCCGGAGGTAAAAAAGGAGATCCTGAAAAGCAAGAAATTCGAAAGCTTAATTTTATCATTATCCTCAATGCGCTATTGGAAATTGCCGAGGGAAATTATCAACAGTACGATGCGAAGGATTATGAAGACATTCCGTTTAATGTCAATCAGTTGCATGATGTGATGATTCGGGGATTAGCCATGGGAACAGATTCTGTTCCATTAACCAGTGATATAGCTATTCGAAGAGGTGAAATTACAGTTGGTAATGATTTCTATGTACGTGCCCGCGTAGAAGATATTGGTGATTTACCAGAATCCTTTGGCTATGATGAACTGGATGCGCAGGGTCTGCATTTTGTAGAGGGAAAAATAGCGCCTAATGCGGCGGCTACTTTAGAATCCATCACGCCGGAAGCTGCTTTTGACCTATTAAAAAAGGGATATATTGCTGTTGGTATTCAGAATTTAAGTGCTGGAAAAAATAACACGCTACATGGTTTACCGATTCACGTTTTTGGCGCAAATGGTTTTGCAAGCACGCCAGTTATTGATCTGGGTGGTACGGCAAATTTTTATGTAGCAAATGCCGCTGGTGAACTTAAATACGCCATATTGAATGGGTATTTAATTGATCTTTCAAAACCACTGCATGAGATCGGTTTACTAAAAAATAGGGTTCAGTAATAATCCATTGCATGGCAGGTACCACATGAGCGCTTAGGTATTTCATGTGCCGATTACTATATAAAATGGGCTCGTATACTAATCGATACGAGCCCATTTTGATGAATCATGGCAATGTTAGTTTTATCGCCGCTAATTATCTTCTTTTTTTTGAGGATTAAGTCAACCTAACCGATGATCTTGTGTTACTGCGTTAGGGTTGATCCCACCACAGTTTGGTGCTTAAAGGGACCTCGGCTGGGACATTTGTTCCATTTTCAGCCAGCTCATTTGTTGGGTAGGCTACTCTTCTAATAAATTCATTTCCCAATACAGCACCGACAGGAAGGGAGAAGTTTTTGTACTGATAATCGAATCGACGTACATCATTCCAACTTTCTGAGTTTAAATAGGTAACTATATACTTTTCCTTAAAAATATCCAGTAACGTTAGACTATTTGCGCCTTTAGAAATTGCGGCAATATACGCATCAGCCTGGTTTTTTGGCACCGCAAGTTTTGTCATATTTGCTTGTACTCCAGCTAAGTAGGATGAGTAAGCTAGGGTCTTGTTTTGATCACGAAAAGCAGCTTCCGCCTCAATAAATTTGACTTCGGCGTAGGTTAGGATGTCTATTGGTGAGTTGTCACTTGTCAAGGGGGAATTATAACTGATATAACATTCATCACGCACTGTATTGGCTGCACCCGTATTTCCTTCACCATTTCTGGTTCCGATGTAGACACCGTGGACTGTTTTTTCCGTAATCTTCGCTACTCTTGGATCTTCAATCCCGTAGGTTGTACCATTTAATTGGTTAACAAAATTCGTAGAAAGCCATCCACCCAAATTATTATTTAAGTTACCTCGGGAAATGGATGCCCATGGATTAATCCCATCATAGGTATTCATCGATACATCATCCGAATTTGCACTTAAGGATTTGGCTGTAGCAGCCAAGACGGCCTTTGGGTTATAGGTTGATTTCTTACTTATTTTATTTAAAACACGTGCTTGGATACCAAAGGAAAACTTCATCCACTTTTCTATACTGCCTTGGAAAAATAGATCATTGTTGGCCCCTAGTGGTTGGGTTACATCAGCGCGACTTAAGTTTTCAATTGCTTTTTCAATTAAATCAACCTGCGCTTGGTATAATGCCTCTTGCGAATCGTAAGGAACCAATATGATGGGCTCTTGGTAAAATGCTTGACTATATGGTGCACTTCCCCAGGTATCCGCAACTAAACCCAGCTGATAGGCCGTCAGAAGCTGGGCGACTCCCAAATGATGATAGGCTTGTGATTCCGTTGATATAACGATCATATCATGCAGATCTGCTAAGGCATAATACAGGTTGTCCCAAGTCGTGGAATTATTGGTGATTTGGTAAGTATCCGTATCCGATCCCGGAGATGAGCTTGCTAGGTACTGCGTATAATAATTATTGAAAGAGGCTACTCTGTAATTATTAAAGGCAGCCTTGTGCGTAGCGGTTGTAAGCATGGCATTTAATGGCGGAGTTTGAACCAAGTTTGGATTGTCCGTTAAATCAAAATAATCCTTACAACTATTTAATGAGCATAACCCTAAAGCGAGCAGGGATATTTTTCCTATTTTAAGTAAATTTTTCATTTGTGGTAAATTAAAAGCCAAGATTTAAACTGAATAAGAAACTACGTACTGCAGGGTAGGTCATGCCCGCAAACCCTTCGATATTGGAACCACTTGCTGTGGTTGAATTTTCCGGATCGTAGCCTGAGTAATTAGTCCATAGGGCCACATTATTAGCCACTAGAGAAACCTTTGCGTTTTTAATAAATTTTTCTTTTAACCAGTTTTGCGGAATACTATAACCCACAGAGACTGATCTCAATCGTACCCAAGAGGCGTCCTCGACAAAGTATTCCGAATTCCCACGGTGCGAGTTGCGATAATAACCATTACCGTAATCAATACCCGTTTGGGGATCTTTTCCTTGACCAAGCCAAACCTCTTTTGTATTGGTTTCTCCGTTGGCTAAAACCCCGTCGAATACCATGTGGTCATTCCTGTTTTCGGTATAAGTAGCCGTGCCGAATGAAGACATGTAATTCCCTAATTGATTGTAACGCTCCTGTCCTATACGGGCATCAATTAAAAACCCTAGTGAGATATCTTTGTAATTGAACGTGTTATTCCAACCAGCAATCCAGTCAGGTTGTACATTTCCTAACTTTTTTGGAACAGCAGTTGATTCTAATACTGGAAAGCCATCAGCCCCAATTAAGTAGGGTCTATCCTTATCTAATTCTGAACCCTTATCTAGGCCTTGTGCGATTTCAGCTTCCGTATAATAACGTTTATATGATCTGCCAAATAGTGTTCCGTAAGATTCCCCTGGAATTAATTTCATCGAAACTGTCGAGTTTAAATAACCGGATTCTGAGGCCACGATTATTTCAGATAGATCATCCCTAATCTCTAATACTTTATTTCTGTTTAAGGAAAAGTTTAGATCCGAATTCCAGGAGAAGTTCTCTTTCTTAACAGGGACGGTGTTTAAGGTTATTTCCAGACCTCGATTTCGCAAACTACCCGAATTAATGGCCGCCGTTACAAAACCAGTCGTGGAGGTAACCGGTACCTGAATAATTAGATCTTTACTGGTGGAATTGTACAAATTAAAATCAAAACCTAAACGGCTCTCCAGAAATTTCATCTCCAGACCAAATTCATATGTATCTGTGAATTCTGGTTTAAGTTCACGATCCCCCAGAAGAGACGGTCTGGTATAGCCAATATAGCCGGTTGGTAGGCTAGTATAAGGTGTAAATCCTAAACTTGTCGCATATGGAAGCGCGTCTTTACCAATTTTTGCATAGGATAACCGTATTTTGGCAAAATTAATGGTCTCAGGCAATTCCAAATGATCAGATACGACATAACTCAGCGAAGCTGAAGGATAAAAGAACGATCTATTATTACGTTCTAGGGTGGAGGTGATATCGTTTCTTCCTGTTAAGGTTAAAAACAAATAATCCTTGTAGGATAAAGCAAGTTCTCCAAAGAATCCCATCAACCTATATTTTTCATTATACGTATTGGTTTTTAGAATATTAGCGTTTCGAAGATCGAACCAATTGTATACCGTTAAGTCACCCCCTTCCACATCATTTCTTTTTAATGCACTATCGAAGACCTCGTGACCTAATCGTAAAGTTCCCTGAAAGTCGGGCGTGAAATCATGTTTAAAGGTCGTGATAAAGGTGCTGTTAAAAGACCTATAATTGTAATTATAAACATTGTAGAATCCTCTTCCATCCGCGCCGTCCACGCCATTATCGTACACGATCCGTTCATCAGCTAAGCCTTGGGATCCTAAGGCTGTCCATTCCCTATTATCGCGATAGGTATCTACCCCAAACCGATAGCTGAAATCAACCCATTTTGCAGGTGAATAGGATAAATTTACACCACCAACGGCACGTAGTACGTTATCCGTATAGCGATTGGTGTTGGCAATATATATTGGATTATCTGTTTCTCCATAGGATTTCATGGTCCCATTTTCCGTCATATAATCTCTTATATTATGTCTAGGTGACCAATATATCAATTGCTCGGCGTATCGATTGGCATTACCGCGCAAACCGCCTGAATTATTGACGGATAGGGATGCCCCACCTTTTAGCTTTTCACTTAAAATAAAATTGGTGTTAATTCGACCCTGATAATTTTTAAAGTCTGAGGCAGGTAGTACGCCGGTCTGGTTGAATTGTGAGAGCGAGGTTAAAAAGTTTATTTTCTCGGTGCCACCAGAAAAGTTTATTGAATTCCTGTATTGTGTGCCCGTGTCGAAAGCGTCTTTGAAGTGATTGTATAATTTGTCTGGGTGGGTGGGGTCCTCTTTTTTGGCAACATCAACCGTTGGACCGAAGGAAGGCCAAAAATCTTCTGAATTATATACGCCTAACCAACCCTGGGTATAGGTGTCTTGAATATCGGGAAATTTATTAACGTTTTCAAAACCGACCGAACCTTGATAATCAATTTTTAAGGTCCCGTTTTTACCTGATTTGGTGGTGATCATCACCACGCCATTTGCACCCCGTAAACCATAGAGTGCTGTTGCAGCTCCACCTTTTAAGATGTTAATGGTTTCAATGTCATCGGGATTAATATCCACAGCACGATTACTCATTCCTCGTAATTCTGCGTTTCCACCACCCGAACTGGTGCTATTATCCATCTGAATTCCATCAATAATGAATAAGGGATTTCCGCTTCTTTTTGGATCAATGGAGTTAATACCACGGATCTGAATATTAGCCCCTTGACCTGGAGCACCGCCTGTGGAACTAATGGTAACACCTGAAACTTTACCTTGTAAGGCATTGACCACATTGGTCTGTTTGTTGACATTCAGCGTCTCACTATTTACGCTTTGAGCACCATAACCCAGTGATTTCTGGCTTCTTTGAATACCCATTGCCGTGACAACAACCTCATCAATTTCACTATCCTGTGCTTCCAGTTGAATTTGAAGGTTGGTTTGACTACCAATGGTTTGCTCATGATTGGCATAACCTACAGCTTTAAATGTGAGTACGCTGTTAGCAGGCGCATTGATTGTGAATAATCCATTCTCGTTACTGGAGGTTCCCTGTTGAGTCCCTTTAATAAACACGGAGACTCCTGAAATAGGATTTCCTTGTTTATCGGTGATTTTTCCAGCTATAGCGAGTTGTTGTGCGGACAGCATTTGCATAGAGCAAAGCGAGGCTACCGCAAATGTAATTAGGGTTGGTCGTTTCATCTTTAGCTTATTGGTTATTTTTTAACTAATATAAATGAATTATGCTTAAATCAGTGTATTATTTATAGAAAAATAGATTTATTTTTAGGTTGATGGACAGATATCGAAGAAAAAAGTAAAAAATAACTAATTCTGCTAGAATTTATGCCTTGTTTGTTCTTCAATAAATCTTTTTTCCCCCTGAAAGAGATGGGTAAATAGCAAAAAAAGAATATTTACAGGTAATCATTGAAATTGTTGGTTCTAAGAATCCAATAAATTGCACTGCTATGGATTCTTGTTTCTTCGATTTATAGCGAAATTTTATTTTCGACCAGTAGTTTTAACTGTGGTAATCTATTTATGAGAACAGCCTTGAGCAGCGAACAGCAACTGTCTATTTGTGAAAATTGAAAAATCGGATATTAAATTAGGGAATACCTAAAAAAGATGGGGTTAATCTTATTCAGATTAACCCCATCAATTATAATAAGATGTTTATTTAATACGATGGATTCTGCTGATCTTTTATGGCTGGATTAGCATTAATTTCCTCGATTGGGATAGGTAAAATCGTTTTATAGAAAGTGCGATCAATCGATTTTTCTCTATTGGATAACGATACCCCAACATGTTCATCATTGAAGGTAATGGTTTTATTCGTTCTGATCATGTCCCAGAAACGATGCCCTTCGGCATATAATTCTTTACTTTTTTCGTCCAGAATCATATTTTCATTAACACTTGCTGCGGTTGATAAGGCTAGGCTAGGGGAGCGCTTCCGAATTTGATTTAAGTAATTCGAGGCGGCAACTTTATCAGGTCCAGATTTTTTAAGAGCAGCTTCTGCTGCAATTAAATAGATTTCAGAGAGCCTTATCACCTTGATGTTTACAGCGGTAAAAGTCTCCTTACCATCGCCTGATTTATCAACAGAACCGACATATTTATAACAAGCTCCTTGTCTGTCTAATTCATCTGTTGTATAAATGCCCCAACGTACATCTTTTTCATCTTGCCCTAAGCGGGTTAAAAAATAATCAGAGGCGATAAAGTTTCCCAAGGCTTTTGTGTCTCCACTTTTAAGGTAGTAAAACCCTAAAGAGGAAGCGCCTAAATCTCCTTGGTCCTTATTTAAAGCAATTTCAAAAATTGATTCATTCCCAAATTCTTTAGCCCAAGAGCCAACCCACTCAGTATTACTATATAAGCTGTAGAGATCATCATTAATAATTTCTTGAGCAGCAGCCAGTGCTTTGTTGTAATCTGCCATGGTTAAGTATACGCGGGCTTGGATCGCTTTATTCGCGTAATAATTGATATAACCAGGTGTTTTTTCTTTTGCTAATAAAGCTTCTGCCTGCGTTAAATCGGACATGATTTGTTCATAGACCTCCTTCACGCTCGACCTCGTTGGTTGAGCTGAAGGCTCTAGTAATTCGGTCACGATAGGCACGCCTAAGGAATTAGGATCATCCGTATATGTTTTTCCATATAATCTTACCAGATCAAAATGGATTAATGCACGCAAAGTGAGCGCTTGACCTTTGTAGGGAGAAAAATCTAAATTAGTTCCTTCTGACTCTAATTTTTCAATGCTTTTAATTAAATTGTTTGCCTGCAATAAGGCATTGTATCCTTCCGACCAAAAGCCGGAATAACTGTTATTATTAGCAGAATGATTGAAAACATATAAGGCATCTAAACCGCGGCCTTGTGAAGCAATGGTTAAATCTCCACCTTTTGCATCGGCATATAACATAAAGTTACGTCCATAATAACTCAAACCGGCGATGTTTCGCATTAATCCGTTGGTCATTACTTTGGCATCGGCTAATGTTTGTATGGTTACACTGGATTCTGTTGAATTCGTTGGTTGAACGTCCAGAAAGTCCTTGCAAGAAAATAATGTTAAACTTGCTAAGGCTATAATGAATATTGATTTCTTTTTCATAATGTGTCGCTAATAATTGATTATAAACCTATTTCTAAACCAAAAGTATACGTTTTTCCATAAGGAGTTTCCCAGCCTCTAGTTCCGTATTGATTTACTTCCGGGTCAGCCCATTTAAATTTAGAGGCCGTTAATAAATTCGTACCGTTAAAGAAGACCCGTAGGTTGTTTAACCGTAACTTACTGGTTACCGCATCAGGCAGTCTGTAGGATAAATTGACATTCTTTAAGCGGATAAAAGAGGCATCATATAAGTGACGGGTTGATCGGGTTATTCCATCTTCGGGATCATTACCACTTACTCTTGGATAAAGGGAGTTGGGGTTATCTGGTGACCAAGATTCCTGAATAGCATAATAAGACCGAATTCTTTCCCAGTAGTAACCATCTTCGGCGACGTCCCTTGAGCCATGGTCAAAGATTTTCCCGCCTATTTTATAATTAAAATTAAAGCCTAAACTTATGCCTTTGTATTCAAAATCCGTGTTGATACCACCATATGCCTTCGGGGTTGGGCTGCCGGCAATAATTTGCTTGGCATCGGCTACGGAATTACTTGCACCTCGACCATTATGAAGAAAATCGCCTTCAGTACCATCATTTGTATACCAAATTGGGTTTCCATTACTAGGATCCACCCCAGCCCATTCAGCTACGTAATAGGAAAACACATCAGCCCCTTCCCGATAGATAAATTGCACCCGGCTATCGCCTCCAGTGGGATCCCACCAAGTAATGTCCTTACCTTCACTAAGCTTTACAACTTTTGATTTTAAGAAAGAGGTGTTCACATTAGCTGACCAGCGGAAATTCTCTTTTTTAATGATATCACCCCCTAAGGAGATTTCAATTCCTTTGTTGTTGATCAACCCGACGTTCTTCAACGTAGAAGAGAAGCCAGTGACAAAGGATATATTTACATCTTGTAGCAAATCTTTGGAATCTCTGGAGAAATATTCCACCGAACCATACAATCGGTTCTGCAAAAAGGCAAATTCTGTTCCTACATTAAAGGAATAACTTCGTTCCCATTTCAAGTTCTTATCCGCTAAGGTCGTTATTGCTCCTCCTGGTTGATCCATGTAATTGTATCCATAAGCAGCCAATGACCGCCAGCCATAGTCGGCACCTGCTAGGGTACCATTTGTTCCATACGACGCCTTCACTTTAAGTTGATCCACAAAATCAACTTGGCTTAAAAAATCCTCATTTTTTAGGTTCCATGCACCTGATATCGACCAAAAATTCCCCCACCTGGTGTCTGGTCCGAAACGAGAGGAACCATCACGACGGAAGGACCCGGATAAGAAATAGGTATTTGCATAATTATATTCTGCCTTAGAGAAGACTGATAGCATATTATTACCCCACATATAAGCACTTGCATCTTTTACACCCGCTGTTGCGACCGTATGCAAGGCGCTTGAAGGTAGATTGGACCCGCTAGCATATTGGTAATTTGTTTCGTTTTTTTCGGCTTCAAAACCGCCCAACACATCGATGGAATGATCACCAAATGTTTTGTTATAATTTAAGGTAGTGGAAGATAATAGTTTTCGATGGTTCGTAGCATATTCGAAAACCGTTCCATTAGCTGGTTCACCATAAGTAGTATGATAATGTAATGCGCTGTAATAGAGGTGATCTTTTACTTCTGAATTATCAAACGAGAATATGGTTTTACCTGTTAACTCGGGAAGAAACTTAACGGTTAATGAGGGTGCTGCAACAACCCGAAAGGTTTTGGAATCATTTTCCCATTGTTTATCGTAGTACAGCGGATTGTAGCCAAGGGAATTGTATCGATCTGTATATTCTTCGCCTGTTTTATAATCCGTAGGCCAGTAAAATGGAAAAAGCAAATTGTTTGCTAAATAATTGTAATTGGTTCCTGTGTTGCGGGTATCGTTAAAACCTTGTTTATCGTTATGGGTGATATTGATATTGGCTGCGAATTCGACTTTTTCATGTAGCTTTTGTGAAAAATTTAACCGACCACCAATACGACTATATTCGTTGGTGTAGGCTCTTCCTTTATCGGTCGTGTAAGAAAGTGATGAATAATATTTGGTAGCCTCTGTGGCGCCACTAACGGCTAAATCATTGGTTTGGAACTGACCCGTTCTAAAAAGGGCATCATTCCAATCAAAATATTTACCATCCCTATTTTCAACCCCATCGGTTTTACCTTTGATATTAATTTTATCGAACCGCCCTGTTCCATCACTGCTAAATTCATAACCGTGCATACCAAAACGACTGTTCATCCGATCGATGGCAAATTTATTTGCTTCCGCATTAGATAGTCCTGCCGAGGTTTGTAGGTCATGAAAAATCTGGTAGTAATATTGGGATTGTTCTTGCACATTTCCTGGTTTGTAGTTATCTGTTGCCCAAGTAGGTGTTAGTCCAAGGGAGGTCCGGAAATCAATTTTTGGCTTCCCTGATTTCCCCGTCTTGGTGGTAATGATAACGACACCATTCGCTGCCCGTGAACCGTACAGTGAAGAGGCTGCCGCGTCTTTTAAGACGGTAATGGATTCAATATCACTGGGATTAATCGTGGACATAATGTTGTTCGTTGTTCCAGCTAATTGCGCATTCATCTGACCGACATTGCCGCTGATCACCGGTACACCATCAACCACATAAAGCGGTTCGTTCGAGGCATTCATCGACCCAATACCCCGGACCCGAATGGTTGATGTGGCACCTGCCTGGCCGGAAGTTGTATTAATTTGTACACCTGGAATTTTACCAACCAAAGCTTGTTCAAAAGAGGTTACCGGGATGTCTTTCTCTTCTTCACTGTAGTTTATATTAGCGGCGGATCCTGTATAGGCACTTTTTTTAACGGTACCATACGCAACTACCATAACCTCATCGATTGATTGGTTATCGACCGTTAAACTAATGTTTACTGTCTTTCTGCCTGCTAAATTTATCTCCTGTTTTTGGTAACCCATAGCGGTAATGATTAAGGTCGCATTGGGATCAGCATTGATGGTAAATAAGCCATTTTCATTACTTGAGGTGCTGTTACTTGTGCCTTTAATGGCGATCGTAATTCCTGCGAGTGCTTCACCATTTTGATCAGTCACCTTACCGGCTACAGAAATTTGTTGTGCATGTACGAGCTGAAAAGTAGCACAACTCATTATACACAAGGATGTGAGTACATGTTTTTTCATAATTTGATTTTAAAAATTGTTAGTATATTATATTATTCTACTGTGATGCCAATGCCTGGTGAATCACCTAAGATGCACCGGCCTTGTTCTACAGTCATTCCCCGATATAGATCATTTGCAATTAATAGGGCGCCATCTAAATCTGCCCAATCGACCATAGGACCAAGTTGTGCGGCAGCCGAAATGGCGCAAGATGTTTCGGTCATACAACCTAACATCACTTTCATTTCCAGGGCTTTTGCCAGTTCAGCCATTTGTTTGGCTTCTCTCAGCCCAGTACACTTCATTAATTTGATGTTTATTCCGGTATAAACGCCTTTTAAAGCTGGAATATCAACCAAACGTTGGCATCCTTCATCAGCAATGGTTGGGATTGGGGAGCGTTCTGTTAGCCAGGCATTTTCATCAATCATTTCCTTTGGCATGGGCTGTTCTAAGAAGGTGACGTTTTTTTCTTTCAACCAGTGCGCCATCTCCAAGGCTTCTTCCTTATTTTTCCAGCCCTGGTTTACATCAGCACATAAGGGAACATCAGTTACCGAGCGAATGGTATTGATAATCATTTTATCGGTCTGCAAGCCTAATTTTACCTTTAATATTTTAAACTGCTCGGCCTCTTGCACTTTTTTGCGAATCATCTCTTCAGTATCAATACCGATAGTAAAGGATGTTGCTGGGATTTTATCTGGATTTAAGCCCCATATTTTATATAAAGGTTGTCCTATTATCTTGCCCAGTAAATCATGGATAGCAATATCCAGTGACGCCTTGGCAGCGGTATTTTTGAGATCAATACTGTCAATATAATGGAGTATTTCTTCGGTCTCAAAGGGAGAGTTAAAGGAATTGAAGTCTACTTTGCTGAGAAAACTCATGACACTTTGCTGAGATTCACCTAAATAAGGAGGCATGCTAGCCTCACCGTAACCAATAATTCCTTCGTATTCTAATTCAGTAAGGACGACCGGCGTAGTTGTTCGACTAAACGAAGCAACGGTGAAAACATGTCGTAGTTCTAGTGTGTAAGGTTTGTAGCGAAGGGTGAATTTACCCATCTTTTTGATTTGCCACTCATTCATAATTTAGGGTATTAATTTTTATATTTAGGGTTTTCTTCGACTTTTTGGATCTGCTGGTCGTCCGCGCCAATATATCTCCTTGCAGCTACAACGGTTCTGGTCTGAAAGTCATCGTAGTTCTGTGCATCTTTTAACATGGAATTAATACGAACCGTACCGGCAGAATGAATAAACTCACCATTTCCGATGTATAATGCGACATGGGTAACACGTGCATTTGGCGTTTTGTTTTTTCCTGAGGCAAAAAATAGTAAATCGGCTGGTTTTAAATTTTGGATAGCCTTTTTCGCATCAAAGTGTCCCTGAGCATCCAAAATATCAATCGTATCACCCGCTAAAACTTGCTGTGATGCATCGCGAGGGATAATGTAACCGTTCATTAAGTAGGCTGTCTTGGTAAATCCGCTACAATCCACACCCTTTACTGAGGTGCCGCCCCATAAATAGGGTAGCCCCATCATGGTTTTTGCACTGGCAATCACATGGTCTGCAGTTAATGAGCGTGTACTGAGCCACTGATCAAATGTAATCGCTTGATCTACGGGGATATAAGCTATGCGCTGGTCTGGGTAACTAACTTTGTAGTATTCCCCTTCCTTGGTAAGTAATTGTAGAATATTTCCATAGACTAAGTCAGATACACGAATACTGTTGGGATCAGCTTTAGAGAGAGATTTGCCAAATTCAGTTGTATAAATAACTTTTGGCGCCTGTTGCCAGGCCTGAATTTCTTGTTTAGTCATCGGAGTTACAGAAGAAGCGGGAACATAAGAAATATAACCTTCTGGGGTTCTTGCTCTATATTCTCCATTTACTTTTTGTAACAAATCTACTTGGGTACCTAATGTCGCTTGCGTGGCCATTTCGGAGGCATTGCCAGGTTGTGTGCGGAAATTGGCTACGGAGAGGTTTACAACACCATAGCTTTTTTCCCCAACGGACGAATCGGGTAGGTTTTTTATCCTGATGGTTGCCGCTATGTTTTTAAATTTTGCATTTAAAAAGGATGCTGCTTGTGGTACACTTGATTCAATGATATAAGAGTTGTTTTGGGGATCGCCATACACCATTGCGATAATTTTTGTTCTTTTATCCGGAGCATAGCTCACTTTGGCCTCTTGGATAATATTTTCTACCGATTTATAAATGGTGGAATCGGTTTGCGCCATGGAAATGTTTTGAAAACAAAGAAAAAAACAAAATATAGGTGTAAATTTATTCATCATCTTTAGCTTTAATTTTTATTGAAGGTAGTAATAATGCATAAATATGCTAATATTTAGCAATATTTTAGCATCTTTTCACGTATTTTATTATTAAAATCATATAATAACGCAAATATTAGAAAATAATAACCTTTAATGATATAATCTCAGTAACTAAAAAAGTGTAATTATTATGCATTCAAGAAGAAGTTTTATAAAAAAAAGTTTCATCGGAACAGCCAGCATCGGTGCGGTAGCTACAGCGCTTTCCTGTCAAAATAAATCGAAAATTAGTCAGGTAACAGGGAAGCCAATTGTCATTTCCACCTGGGATTTTGGTGTAGCAGCCAATAAGGCGGCCTGGGAGATCTTATCCAAAAATGGTCGCGCATTGGATGCGGTGGAAAATGGTGTCAAAGTCGCTGAGGCAGATCTATCAAACACTACTGTTGGGAAAGGGGGATATCCGGATCGCGATGGTCATGTTACGCTGGATGCTTGTATCATGGATGAACTGGGGAATTGTGGTTCGGTGGCAGCAATCGAAAATATTGCGCACCCGATCTCGGTAGCTCGCTTAGTGATGGAAAAAACACCCCATGTGATGTTGGTAGGGCAGGGAGCTAAAGAATTTGCGTTGCAGAATGGCTTTGTTGAGGAAAACTTATTGACGCCAAATTCGAAGGCGGCATGGGAAGAGTGGTTGAAAGAGAAAAAATATAAGCCCGTTATTAATGTAGAGAACAAAGCTTTTGCGAGCGATAAGTTGCCGGGCAATAAATATAACCACGATACCATTGGCATGTTAGCTTTAGATGCTGATGGGAACTTATCAGGCGCATGTACAACCAGTGGCATGGCCTTTAAAATGCATGGAAGAGTGGGCGACAGTCCAATCATCGGTGCAGGATTATATGTTGATAATGAAATTGGGGCCGCAACCTCAACAGGTGTCGGGGAAGAAGTTATGCGAACAGTGGGTAGTTTTTTAGTGGTCGAATTAATGCGACAAGGTTATTCACCACAAAATGCTTGTCAAGAAGCTGTGTTACGCATTGTCAAGAAAAAACCAGACATAGCAAAGGATATTCAGGTTGGTTTTTTAGCGTTGAATAAAAAAGGAGAGTACGGTTCCTTTGCCCTTCAAGATGGCTTTACATTTGCTATTTGTAACGGTAAGCAACAGGATTTGATTGAAAAAGGAAAGTTCCATTACATTCCTTAGTAAGCAAAGTGGTGGATTCTTTGTAAATTTGTCTATAAAGAAAATAAATATGATAGCAACATTTGGGGGAGGTTGCTTCTGGTGTACAGAGGTGATTTTCCAACATACGAAAGGTGTCTCATCCGTTTTACCAGGTTATATGGGGGGTGAGCGAGAAAACCCAAGCTACGAACAAGTGTGTTCGGGTGCTACTGGGCATGTGGAGGTTGTACATGTGGAGTTTGATGAAGCTCAAGTCAGTTTCCAAAGCTTGATGGAAGTTTTTTTTAAAACGCATGATCCCACCACACTAAACCGGCAAGGAGGCGATGTCGGTACACAATATCGGTCGGTGATATTTTTTCATAATGAACAACAAAAACAGGAAGCTATTAAATTTATTGCCGCACTAGAGGCAGCAAAAGTTTATCCAAATCCTGTGGTGACAGCGGTTGAACCTGCTGCCAAATTTTGGGAAGCTGAGAATTACCACCATGATTATTTTAATCAAAATCCGCAGAATCAATTCTGTCAGGTTGTGATCGCGCCGAAATTGCAAAAATTTCTAAATTCAGTGCAAAAATAACAACCACTTCATTCGTTTTGCTGTAGGTCGGGAAACCCCGGCAATCACAGCTCACGCTGAAAGGATATGCAGCAAAAAAAAAAATCGGAGCTTTTCCTTATTGGAATTGCTCCGATTTTTTTTCTTCTTTATAAAGCATTAAATGGTATTCGCTATTCGTCTTCTTTTTTATGATTCCCAAACAGACCCAACTGCCCATGATCATCCACCTGAATGTCCTCTGGATTGGTGATCTCCAGCGGGAATTCATCCTTTGGAGTTTCTTCTTGCTCGTTTTTTTCCTCAGCAATATCTTTTTGTAGATCTTTTTCTGGCGTTTTTTCCGGAATTGGATGTAGTTCATCCGAATCAGTATTTTTTACCGCTGCGGTGTTTTGTGGTTCCTCAGGAACTTCCTTTAACTTTTGTTCCTCTTCTTCTAAGGTAGCTAAATCAAGTTCTGGCGTATTGAGTCGTACTTGTTGGACACTGTGAAAAGATAACCTGTTGCCTTGTGCCTTCATTCCTTTTACGTCGACAATGTCTTGTAGTGGCTGTTCGTATTTTTCCTTGGTTTGTGATTTACCTTTTAATATATTCAATTCAACGTGCGGTTCGGGATTGTTAGTCAATAAAATCAACTTACTGTCTTCTGGTATGAATTTTACACGTTTATCGAGCGGATTGTCATCAAAACTAAAACGCTTCACATAATAGGTTCCTTTGCTATCTTGATGAATGGCTGTATATATCAGTTTGGGTATGAATTTTTCCATCCGGATCATTTTCTCGTCGAAGTGATGATTTAAATCAAAATTGGATAATTCATAAGCACCATCATTCAAGACAATCAAAATTTTATCATCGCCATCGAATTCACCTAAATAACGCCCTCGTTCATCCGCATTTAAACGCTTTAATATGTCATCATACCAAATTTTTCGACCAGCTAAAGTCGAAATGCCTGCGTTTTTAAAGGTTACTTTCTTTAAGGGATATTTAGAAACAATGTTTCCTTGGGAAGCACGACCTTTAATCGCTACTTCTGCAAAATCCAGATCAAAGGTTAGTTTACGTAGTTTTGAATGTGGTTTGAGTTGGATGTTGACCACCTCGGCTTCCCCATTTGAATTAGCGGTGAAATATAAAATTTTGGTTCCCTTACTACCTTTTCCGATGTCGTAATCTTTATCTCGAGTTACCCCTGTGACCGAAAAACGCTTAAGGAAGCTGGTTCCTGTAGCGCCATCTTTATAAATGGCATTGTAGACGGTTCTATCATCGCCCCTTTTGAAGACGGCGACGTGAATGATGTCTTTGCCAACAAATACTTTGTCTTGTATTTTTACCACGGAATATTTTCCATCTGACCGAAAAACAATAATATCATCAATATCGGAACAATCACAGACGAATTCATCCTTGCGCATGTTCTTCCCGATAAAGCCTTCCTGGCGGTTGACATATAATTTTTCATTGGCAAGTGCCACCTGGGTAGCTTCAACCTTGTCAAATAACCGAAGCTCTGTTTTGCGCTCTCTCCCCTTGGCATATTTACTGCGAATGTATTCGAACCACTTTATAGCATACTCCGTCAAGTTTCGCAAGTTTTTCTTAACTTCTTTAATTTCGTTCTCCAACGTGCTCATCAGATCGTCGGCCTTCTTGACATCAAACCGGGTGATACTGCTCATGGGCTTATCAATTAGCCTTTTGTAATCCTCTGGTGTAATGGGACGATAAAACTGCTCAAAAAATGGTGTAAATAACCTATTTAATACCTCAACGACTACCTCGAAATCACCGGCATTTTCATATTCAGTATGTTTATACATACCTTCCTGAATGAAAATCTTTAGTAAGGAACTGAAAAATATTTTTTCTTGTAGCTCATGTAAACGAATTTCCAGCTCGAGTTTTAAGAGGTTTTTTGTTTGTTTTGTGTTTTCAATCAGAATATCATTCACACTCATAAAGTGCGGTTTGTTTTTCTTGATGACACAGGTATTGGGTGAAATCGAAGTTTCGCAGGCGGTAAAGGCATATAATGCGTCGATGGTCACATCCGGGGATATCCCGGGAGCCAAATGGACCATAATCTCTACAAATTCAGCAGTATTATCTTCTATTTTTTTGATTTTTATTTTCCCTTTTTCGTTGGCATTAACAATACTATCGATTAAGCTTCCAGTGGTGGTGCTAAAGGGAATTTCAGTGATGGCCAATGTTTTCTTATCCCGTTCTTCAATTTTCGCCCGAACCCGAATTTTACCGCCACGTTGGCCTTCATTATAGGCGGATACATCAGCCATTCCAGCTGTTGGAAAGTCGGGGTAAATTGCCGGTCTTTCTCCTTGTAAAACCTGAATAGATCCATCGATGAGTTCAACAAAGTTGTGCGGCATAATTTTGGTGGCCAATCCTACTGCAATTCCTTCTGCACCTTGGGTCAATAATAATGGGAATTTGACAGGAAGGGTAACCGGTTCTTTGTTCCGTCCATCATAACTTAACTGCCATTCTGTTGTATCTGGATTAAATACAACTTCATTACCAAACTTAGATAATCGGCCTTCAATATAACGCGGTGCTGCGGCGGAATCTCCAGTAATGGGATCGCCCCAATTGCCTTGGCAGTCAATTAACAAATCCTTTTGGCCCAATTGGACCATCGCATCCCCAATGGAAGCATCACCATGTGGATGATACTTCATTGTATTTCCAATCACATTTGCCGCTTTGTTATAACGGCCATCATCCATTTCTTTTAAGGAATGTAGGATTCGTCGTTGTACTGGTTTGAAGCCGTCGTTGATATGAGGAACCGCACGATCTAAGATGACATAAGAGGCGTAATCTAAAAACCAGTTTTCATATAGTCCCGAAAGAGCTATGGTACTGCTTTGTTGGTCCTGATTTTGCATCTCTTGATCATTCTCTTCTGTATTGTTGATTTCCTCGCTCATATAATTCCGTAAATTTTTGACGTATTTGCAAATGTGATTTTGCAAACCTCGTAAAAATACAAAATTCATTTAACAATTTACTAGGCAAAACCTATCGATACGTCCCTTGGAAGAGGATTTAAAATTATTTAATTTCGGGACTGAGAATTCCTTTTTGCGCTCCTCAATAATTAACTGTATTTTTAGTTTCTTAAAAACCTAAAATTAGGCCTAATGAAGAATTTTTTATCTATTATGTTGTTTTTGAGTGTGTTTACTTTCTTGCAGGCACAATCTCCCGACTACGAACTAAAAGAAAATATTAGCTACGCTCCAACAAATGCCGATGAATACCGTTCCGAACGGTGCAAAATCGATTTTTATTTTCCAAAAAACAGTAAGGATTTTGTTACGGTGATTTGGTTTCATGGCGGAGGATTAACCGGAGGAAATAAAGAAGTTCCGACCTATTTAAAAGAACAAGGTGTTGCTGTAGTGGGGGTAGGATACAGACTCTCTCCAAAGGCAAAGGTTGAGGATATTATACAGGATGCAGCTCTGGCCGTTAAATGGACTTTTGATCATATAGAAGAATACGGAGGAAGTCGTAATAAAATTGTTTTGTCAGGCCATTCTGCCGGCGGTTATTTAGATTTGATGCTAGCCTTAAATAAGCGGTATTTACAGGAAGTAAATTTATCACCTACGGATTTAATGGCTGTGGTGCCTTTTAGTTCACAGGCCATTACACATTTTACCGCACGAGATCAAGAGGGTATTTCTGTTAATCAACCTATTGTCGATGAATATGCTCCTTTATTTTGGGTCAATAAGGATGTTGCGCCAATTACACTGATCACCGGAGATCGAGAGTTAGAAATGGTGGGACGTTACGAAGAGAATGCCTATTTATTGCGCATGTTAAAAATTGTGGGTCATCCTGATGTGAAACTTTTTGAAATGGCGGGTTATGATCATGGAATGACCTATCCGGCCTTTCCGTTGCTGATCAAAGAAATTAATCGTTTGAATAAGTGAATGACTTATTCCTTTAGACAGTAGTACCTTTTGACCAATACTTTTGAAAAGAAACTTGGAGTGCTTGATTTTTAATGTTTTGGTAAAGAGATGGTTAATGATGATTTTTATGTCTAATAAAAGCCGATAAATGCTACATGTTTTTAAACACGGTCATGTATTGTCGTACCATTTTATCCCAGCCGTATTCCTGCTGGGTGAAGGTTTTGTACGTTTGTGCTTTTTCTTTATAATCGCCAGGACGAAGAAGTATGTCCTGGAGTTGCTTAATCCATTCTTGCGGGCTTTCAGAGGGGAGTAGGATGCCATTTTTTTGATGTTGAACAGCATCGGTAATTCCGTCAATATTAGCTGCTAAAACTAAGGTTCCGCTTAAAGATGCCTCCAAGCAAACCAAGCCAAAGCCTTCCATATCTCCCTGTTGCCTAATGTTGGGCATTAAAAATGCGGTCGAATTGGCTAAAAGAATTTGCAGATCAGCAAACGGTATTTTGCCAAGATGCTGCACACGATTGGATACATGTTCGCTCTGCAATAAATGCCTGATTTCTTGTTGATCCGAAGGGAATCCTAAAAACAGAACTAGCAAACGCTGGAGCTTTTTAGGTAGCAAACGTATTAATTTTTCCAAACGATTTATTTTGTGTTCATAGGGTCCGATCATGAGCAATTGGTATTCATCAGATAAGTGCGGAACGACTTCTTTTAATAACCAGGAAAAACCTTTTCTCTTAACGGCACGCCCTATAGTAATCAGGGTTTTCTTCCCTGGTTGTAATTTCGGATAACGTAAATAGAGATCTTCCATTGTTGCGTTCAGTGGGCAAGCAAGCTGATGATCTACGCCGTTCTTTATAATAAGTAATTTACCAGGGTCAATACCTCTTTCAAGAGCTGCCTGCGCGGTAGCTTGGCTTACGGTAATAATTTTTTCAAATTGATTGAACCGGGGTAGGATTTTATTTTGAAAATAGGGAAGGGGAAAAACCACGTCTAATCCATGAAGGGTAATTACTTTGGGGATATCTCGGTAACCTTTGTGGTAGGAAGCCAAACTCGCAATTAAACCATCATTAAAGTGTATCACCTGGATGGCCGGGTGCTGCTTCAATAGCTTTAAAATATTGGAATTTAAATTGATAAAGAAGGCCAGTAGACTTTGCTTACCTTTTTCGTAAAGCAGCGAGTGTACTTTGGTGTATTTTGAACAGCCCTTAATCAGTTCGAAACTTTGTTTTTCCATTCCACCAGTGGCTGGGGGATATTTATGGCTAACAAATAATATTTCTTTTTCAATTGATTCAGGCATATGCTGTGTTTTTTTGGGTTACAAAATACAGCAAACAACCCACCGCGGCCCACAAGAGTTGACGCGTTCGACGTAAAATGGAAACCGTTACCCAGATGCTAATAGACTTAATTCCAATAAGCGTCAACATTAATTTGTTGGCTAGTTCTTCTGCTCCTAGTTGCGCTGGAATAAAGGAACCTAAACTTTTAATCATTAGAACGCTCGTATCTAACAAGACTCCATGCATGAGCTGGATATCAACATGTAGGAATAGCAGAATCAAATAAAATTCCATGCTTCCAAGAAGCCAGTGTACGGTGGCTAAAAAATAGGATAACCAAAACATCGGATTGTTTTGCTGGTAAAAACTTTTTATCTCGGTAATTAACTGTCTTAACTGATTAAAGGTTTTTCTGAAAAAAGAACGTTCATCACCGGCGGTAATAATTTTTATAGGTCTTTTACGTACTAACCAGTAAAATAAACCGCCGTTAATCGCAAGAATTAGTAGGATAATTAGGTAGAATGTTAAGCGTGTATGTCCGATTGTTTGTTGCCCTGCTTTACTCCATAATAGCCAAATAATGGCAACAAGAAGTAAAAAAAGATATGATAATACAGCAGTTGCTCGCGAAATAGCGACCGAGTTTTTTGCCGTCATATTACTGATGCCGTGAGCTTGTAAGAATTTTGCCTTTAGGATATCACCAGCAACAACACTGCTGGGGTTGAATTGGGCAATAGTTTCACCAATTTGTCTGATACAGAATAATCGAAAGAGCGAAGTTTTCTTTTTTTCCTCGCCTAAGCACACATACCATGACCAGGCGCCAAAGAAATAACTAATCAAGGTTATCCCTAGTAGGTAAATGAATTTAGTGCCTATTTTTTGAAGTTCATTCAATATAGCTCTAAAATCGGTGTTCCATAAGAAGATGGCAATAAAGAGTAGGATACAAATAACGATAAGTTTTTTGATCATTTTTTTGGAAATCACTAATTTGTTGCCCATGAAATAGCCTTTTGTTTTGTGCTGGCCAATGCCTGAACTTCATGAAAATATTGATCCGTAAGATTCGCCCAGTTTAAGCTATTAACATAGCGCAAGGCAGCTTGTTGAATTTTTTCCCGAAGGGTGCTGTTAGTAATAATTTTATGAATAAAGTAAACATATTCGGCGGCATTATTTGCCTCACATTTAAAGCCGGTTTGGTAATGCTGGATTAAATTGGCACTTCCACCCCCATTGGCAATGACACTCGGTAAGCCTGATGCCATGGCTTCAATAACCACATTACCGTAAGTCTCCGAAGTCGAAGTAAAGAGAAATACGTCGGCCGATGCATACAGCTTGGCAAGTTCTTCATGGGCTACTTTGCCTAAAAAAATAGCATTTGGCATTTGAGATTCAGCAGTTGCTTTAGCTGCTCCATCGCCAGCAATAATCAGGTTGTATTCTGTGTTGTCTAGCTCCAATTGTTGATAAATAGCAATTAAAGTTTGGATGTTTTTCTCCCAGACTAATCGACTAGCGAAAAGGATAGTAGGCCTGTTATTATTTGTTAAGCTACGGAGGTATGCCTTATCACGTTTTTGTGGATTGAATAGCTTAGCGTCTACGCCTCTTTGCCAAAGCGTAAGGCGTGCTGCTTGAATGCCAATTTCTTTTAATTCATCCATCATATTAGCAGTAGGCACATATACCTTTTCACAGTGATTATAAAATCTGATCATCGTTTGACGCGTCCAATGTTCAGTGGGTTTGATAAGCAGGGAGAGGTTACGGAAATAATAGGCGATATAGGAAATAAAATGGGTATGGTAAATACTAATCACCGGTATATTTTTTCTTTTTGCGTAGTTCAAGGCAAAGAATCCTAATAATGAGGGGGTCGCGATATGAATTACATCTGGATTAAATTTATCTAACTTATTTTCTAATTTCCAAGGCGATAATTGGGGTAGGGCTAAACTATAATCGTCATTCAGCGGAATACGTAAGGTCGGAACTTGATGACAAGGGAAGTTTCGGATGCTCTGGGGCCCCCGTCCATGGATAAAAAGATAGGAAAAAGATGTTTGATCAATTCGGTTTATAATTTGAAACATAGTCCGTGAGGCCCCGTCAAAATCTTCAATCATAATTTCTGAAAAAAAAGCAACTTTCTTCATGTTTTTTGAAATGAGAGGTATATTTTCTTAAAATTAAGATTGCTATATTTTGTTTTGATCAACACTAGGTTAAATGACTATTATTAAAACATTTAATTTATATCAAGGCTTAATAATCAGACTATATAGAAGCTATTAAAACTTAACCTAAAGTCTAAATGGGGATTATATTACTTATGTATTCTTGTATAGTAACAGGAGCGATAAACTATGCTTATTTCCTTTCCTTATTCTCTGCCCCCAAAATCATGGCATCGTCAGTTGCTGTTAATGATCAGTTGCGGGCTCGTTTTGGTATTTATATTAAATGGAAAGCGGGTTAGTGGCTCTCTTACTACGCCCTTGATGGTTTACCCCGAACTGACGGATCAACATGAAGGCGAATTTTCGGTATTAACCTATAATATTGCAGGGCTGCCTCAATTAATTTCTAGTGCAAAAAGTCCACGGGCTGCAAGTATTCGAACAATCGGGAAACGTATCAGTGACTTTGATATTGTTAATGTTCAGGAAGATTTTAATTATAATGAGGATCTATATGCCGAAAATACGCATCCATATCGCACCATATCCATGGGGGGAGTACCTTTTAGTGATGGCCTGAGTACACTTTCTAAATACCCCATTGTCGCTTCTAAGCGAATTCCATGGACGGACTGCAGTGGTGCAGATTGCCTGACTCCCAAAGGGTTTAGTTATACGCGTATTCAACTTGCTAAGCAAGTGTATTTAGATGTGTATAATGTGCATGCCACGGCTCAAAATAACCCTACAGCTGTTGCCATGAGAAATAAGAATTTAGCGCAATTTACTGCATTTTTGCAAACCAATTCACCCTGCAATGCACTTCTTATTATGGGGGACTTCAATGCTAATTATGCTTTTGCTGGCGACCAGATCGGCGACTTTATGCAGCAATCATCGTTATTTGATAGTTGGGTGCTGCTGCAAAATAAGGGCTACCTACCAGCGCTTGCCGAAAACTTCCAAGCCCCTGCTGCCCTAGGTATAACTGATGCGGTGGAAAGTATCGATAAGATTTATTTCCGGAATAGTGACGAACTTATATTGCACCCAGCAGACTATTTGGTTCAAAAGGGTCTTTTTGTAACTGAGTCTGGAATCCCCCTATCGGATCACTGCGCTATTTCACTAAGATTGAAGTGGAAACTTGTTAATCCATAGTTTATTGTGAAAATCAGGTCTTGCTCTACTGGGAATGTCACTTCGCGGATAATTAAGTATATTTATTTCTTATTTGGAACTATACGCTCATTTTCTGATTTTCTCAAAGCATATTGATGGTTTTAATTATAGTTTATGTTTTAATTGGTTTCGTTTTTATCTTGTTTGTTTTTTATAAACAATTAAAACGGAAATTAATTTCAGTGATTATTCCTGCTGAAAATTTTAAGTCATCAAATTTTATCGAAAACAAAATTTCGCTTTTAACCTATAATATTGCGGGTTTACCTGAGCGTATTTCAGCAGCCAAGACGAGTAGAAATACTAGTATAGCGGAAATAGGGATGAAAGTTGAACCTTTTGATATTGTGAATGTACAGGAGGATTTTAATTATAACACAGCTTTATATTCGGGTAATCAACATCCTTTTCGGACCGATACAAGGGGTAAGATTCCCTATGGTGATGGTTTAAATACAGTATCCAAGTACCCGATTATTGAATATCACAGGATACCGTGGAGGAACTGTAGTGGTTCAGATTGCTGGACTGTCAAGGGATTCAGTTTTGCAAAAATCCAGCTGGCCAGTCAAGTGGTTGTTGATGTTTACAATGTTCATGCAAATGCAGGTCATACCGCACGAGCGAGCAAGGCCAGGCGGGAAAATTTAAGGCAGTTGGCAGCTTACATCCACGAGCACTCTGCTGGTCAGCCTTTGATTGTAATGGGTGATTTTAATGCACACTATACATTTAAAAAGGATAATTTGCATGAATTTATACTAACAACCGGTCTGATTGATGGTTGGGTTGTTTTTTTGCAAAAAGGGATTTTTCCTGAAATTGCACCTAAATTTATTCCGCTTGAGAAGCTAACCTTGAGAAATGAAACGGAAAGTCTCGACAAAATATTTTTCCGTAATTCAAAAAATGTCCAATTTTCTGTTGTCGATTATCAAGTTGAAATTGCACGATTCAAGAATAGTGCAGGGCTGGACCTTTCCGATCATTTAGCTGTTTCTATGGAATTGCAATGGGTTTGGAAAGCATAATATTTCTTTTTTTTTAGTAGCGTATCAGTACGACAACGGTATTGCTGGGAAGGAGCCTTCCAACCTAAAAAATCCAACAACACGGTTTTGGACTGTCCTTAGAACGCATCTAATTTTTTTGGACAGTGCTGCACATGTGTGTGTGTTGGTTTTTTAATCTTTCTGATAGGAAATAACCTCGCCCATAGCAGTGAATTATGGCTATTCTTTTTTTGGATTACTCTCCGATGCATCATTTTGACTGGGATCGGTATCTGGTGCTGCGGGGTCAACATAAGGAATGCTTTCAGATTCATTAATTTCTTTATAAGACACACTGGTTTGTGGTGTATTGCCTTGCTGATCAACCTGAACATTTACATCCATTTTAATACTTGGTTTGGTTTTGGGCGTTCTTACAATCCCCCATTTCATCAAAAGTTCCTTCGTTGAGTTGCGTTTTAAATGCTCTTTTTCTGGTTCTCCAATCAAGAAGCCTATGGCCTGCATGCCTGGAACGGAATCAAAAATTACTTTCAATGTGGCGATAAAAGGTAAGGCTAAAATTAAACCGGCTAAACCGAACAACATACCACCTAATAAGATACCAATAATTGCCATCAATGGATTGATGCTAACTTTACTCCCCACAATATTAGGAGTAATAATATTTCCCTCTAAAAACTGAACTACTTGGAACCAAGCAATCACGCCTACAGCATACCAGGCATTATCTTTAACAGCTAAGGCAAATAAGGCGGGAAGGATGGATCCGATGGCGATACCGATGTAGGGGAGAAGCATTAAAAGGGAGGCCAGTGAACCAAAAAACCAAGCATATTCTATTCCTAGAACCATCAATCCTACTGTATTTAAGACAGCAACAATACCCATCACTGTAATCAAGCCTACTAAATAGCTTTGAACGACCATGTAAATTTTATTGAGCACTGCATTCACTTTGGTTTGCGAGGTGGATTTAAAAGCTTTAAAGAAGAATTCCCGAAAAAAAACACGGTAATATAATAGGAAAAAACTGAATAGCGGAACTAAAATGGCACTTGCCAAGACATTTCCAATAGACCCAAATGTAGCGGTCAACATACCCCCAACATTTTCTAAGGATTTCTCCCCTTGGGAGCGCAGTTTCTCCATTACCTCGGTTCGTTCAATGCCGAATTGACTTTCTAACCAAAGTTGACCTCTGTTTAGAACGGAAAGAACCTTCTCTGTTATAGAAGAGGCATTTTTGCCAATAATGATACTTTCATAAACAATAAACCATGATAATCCGGCAATCACTGCAATAGCAAGTAAAACTGCTAGCATCGCTGAAAAGGCCTTTCCTAATCGTAGTCTTTCAAAAAACTTAGCCAACGGAAATAGGGATATAGCTATTAAAATTGAAAATAGCAAAGGTAAAAGGACACCTTGCGTGGCATACATTAATGCTAATATGATAACACATGCAAATAAACTTGCCGCTAATTCCACAGAATAGGGCAGTGCAAATGATTTATTTTCTTGGTTGTTCTCCATTTGGTTGTTAATAATGGTTTTTTGACTTATTTTGTTTATTCCAGTAAATTACATATAAATAAGCAATAAATATAATGATTGCATTGCCATACATGATGTAGGGTATGCGAATAATAAGATCGCTATAAATATATCCTGCAAATAATGCGCCAGCCCCAATTCCAACTTCCAAAGCAATGTACATCGTCGCCATAGCTTTTCCTCTATATTGAGGAAGAGATAGATCAATTGTCCAGGCGTTTACTGCAGGTGAAAATATCCCTGTTCCGATTCCGTAGAAGCAGGCGCCAATTACCAAGTGGGTGATGCTATTTCCAAAACCTAAATAAAGAAGGGCAATTGTTATAATCAATAAACCTACTTTCATGACACTTATCCTGCCGTAGCGGTCAGCAAATTTTCCAGATATAAAACGAATTCCGATAGAGGCTAAGGTATAAGCTGTAAAAAATAATCCTTTATTGGTGATCCCTAAATGTTCACTCCAATCAGGAATTAAGGTTAGTATGACCCCATAGGCGGTGTAGGAAAGTAAGGTTACAACGGCTGCTGGTATAACACGTATTTCAAAAATATCTCTTCTTGATATTTTTAACATTTTAGTGGAAAACCGCTGTTTTGTTTTGAGAGTTTCCTTCATGTTTAATACGATAATGATGGAGGCAAATGCGAAAAGTGAAGAACTATAAAACATAGTGTCCAACCCATAATATAACGCAATATAACTACCCACGGCTGGTCCAAGTGCTCCTCCAATACTGAAACATAATCCATGCATGCCTAAGGCCTCCCCCCATCTATTGGATGGAACGATGTCTGCCACATAAGCTGAAGTTGCTGTGGGCTTAAATCCGGTAGAGAAACCATGGATTAAACGGAGCAGAAAAAATCCGGAAACGGAACTGAGAATCGGGTACAAAAATCCACATAAAACGCACACTATCGATCCGATAGCCATAACAGGAACACGTCCCCATTTATCAGTTAGTTTACCGCTGAATGGTCTAGAGATACCTGCCGTTAACGTAAATAAAGCAATAATTAATCCCTTGTGCTCTTGGCCACCTAAGGAAGATAGGAAATTGGGTAACTCTGGAATAATCATGTTGAAACTCGATGAAAATAACAAAGAACTCATACATAGTAAACCAAATTGGAAGGTGTAGAGTGGTCGGCGATCTATGGTTTCCGTACTATTCATTATTTTTTGGTGAGTTTTTGTCGACTGAGTTCAGAACAAAATAATGTCGTGGCGATGGCAACATTCAAGGATTCTGCTTGACCTATTCTAGGAATGGTTACCCGATGATCAATTTGTTCGATAAGTTGTGCGCGGATTCCATTGCCCTCATTTCCCATGAGTATAAAACCCTGATGACCAAAATTAGTTTCATAAATTGATTTTCCATCTAATAGCGCACCAAAAACAGGCATATTATGTTGTGTTATAAATTCCATTAAGTCCAAATAGTATATTCGAATTCTGGATAAAGATCCCATGGTGGCTTGAACCACCTTAGGATTGTACGCATCCACACAACCTATGGAGCATATAACATGCGTTATACCAAACCATTCTGCCGTACGAATGATCGTGCCCAGGTTACCTGGATCTTGGACATCATCTAACAACAGCGTATGCCTTGCTTGTAGTTCAAGCGTAGTGATTTGATTTTCTTCGGGGATCTCAACGATCGCCAAGGCGCCTTGGGGATTTTGAAGGCTACTGATCTTGGCGAATTCTTGAACAGTTAGCTCTTCAAATTTTATATTCTGAGGTATTTTACCCAATTTTGCAGCTCCTTCATTTGATGCATATATTTTTTGTATATTGTAGGTTGAACTGATAAATTCGCGGACGGATTTTATGCCCTCAACAACAAATAATTTATGCTGATTTCGAAATTTTTTATGCTGCAAGGACGTTATGTGACTGATTTGAGCTTTTGACAACATGGAATGAAAGTAAAAAAAAGAAGTTATTTATTTCTTGCAAGTATAACGTTTTTGTTGCTAACTTTTGCTTCGTGCCGCTCGGCAAAGTATCTCGAAGAAAACCAATATTTAGTGACTCAGGTAGATATCAATGGTATAAGTCCTAAATTAAAGGAAAATGCGGAAATGTATGTGGCTAATGAAATCAGACCCAATTCGGCCCTTTACTTAACTTTTTATAATATTTTTAATACAAAGGATGGTCGGTATAAGACCGATAAAATTAAAAATGTTGGGGAAGCACCGCGTATTCTGGACTCGGCGATGGTGGACTTGTCGGCTACTCAAATTGAACGATTTTTACAAACCAAAGGCTACTTCAATGCCCAAGTAAGCTCCCAAATTGAGTTTAAAAATAAGAAAGCTAAAGTAAATTTTAATGCTATCCCAGGACAACCCTACCTTTTCAATACAATTAGTAGAGAAGTTGAAGATCCGCAAGTTGACTCAATTTATCAAAGAGAAGTATCACCGAAAAGCTTAATTAAAAAAGGGAATCAGTATAATTCGGCGGATCTATTTGCCGAACGCGAATTATTACATAATAAGATGCGCCAGGCAGGGTATTACGATTATTTGAGACAATATATGCGGGTAGGTTTGGATACCATTGGTCTGACGAACAAGGCAAATATTGCTATCCAGGTGACAAACCCAGACTCAGTAACCAAACATCAGATTTATCATATTGATCAGCTTTATATTAATGTGCAAAATGAAGATGACGATTTATCAAATCCGCCGAAAAAAATTATTGATTCCTTAAGAGGAATTACGTATACAGATTATACGGGTAATTTTAGACTGCGACCAATTGCTCGGTATGCTTTTCTAAGATCTAAAGAGAAATACAACGTCCGTAATGAGGAGCTGTCTTATGATCGCTTGTATGAAATGAATGGTTTCCGCTCAGTGAAAATTAATTATGAAAAAAAGGATTCCGCCAAATTAGATGTTTATTATAATTTGGTTCCTAGACCGACCATGAGCAATCAGATGGAGGGTGAATACACTTTTAGTTCCGGTATGAGTGGTTTTAATTTAGGGAATACATTTTCGCATCGGAATGTCTTTGGTGGCTCTGAGACGATTGAGGTAAAAATGCGTTATGGGGTACTTTTTGATTCCAGACTCCCCGGTAATTTAACGGACAAAATTTTTAATACGGATTTTCAAATAGGTGTAAATCTATCTTTTCCTACGTTATTAACGCCTTTCCGGGTTAGGAGTGTAGGTCGTTATGGATTACCTAAAACAACTTTTTCATCCAGTTTGCAATTGTTCTTTCAAGATCAAACCTATGCTAATCGATATTTTATAAATAGTGTAAATTATTTATGGTATCAGGCTACTAATAAGATGCACAGTTTCACGCCCATTGTGATAGAATATCGGGATGGACGCTTAAATGATGAGTTTAGGGATAAATTGATTGATCAAGGCTATGAGTTGTATGTCCGCAGTAATAATAGGCGGTACTTTGGCTTAGGATCTCAATATGCTTTTACCTATAATTCGACCAAGTTAACCACACAATCGAATTTTAATTATTTTCGTGGCGCATTAGATCTTAGCGGGAATTTGTTAAGTGTTATAGGGAACTTAATGGACTTCACAAAGGATGATCAAGGAAGTCGTTTGGTTTTTGGCGTTCCTTATCTGCAATATATTAAAGGAGAATTAGATTACCGATGGTATCGGCATTTGGGTGGCAACAAACAGTTTGTCTTTCGTTTAAATGCGGGGGTAGCCGTTCCTTATGGTAATAACTCCTCTTTATTGATTTTTGAAAAAAGCTTTTTTGCAGGCGGGATGAATGGTATCCGTGCCTGGCAGGCGCGCACCTTAGGCCCGGGTGCTTATAATAGAGAAAATACCGACGAGGCCGTTCGTTTAAATCTCCGTAATTTAGATCAATTAGGGGAATTAAAATTGGAAACAAATGCAGAATATCGGTTCCGACTATTAAATAATTTCTTTGGAGCCAAATTAAATGGCGCTACGTTTTTAGACGCGGGTAATGTGTGGCGTTTGAGAAAAGATTACCTTAATCCAGATGGCGAATTCAAGGCTGAGAAGTTTTTATCACAAATTGCGCTGGGAACTGGCTTTGGTCTTCGGGTCGATTTGGATTATTTTATTATTCGATTAGATGCTGGATTAAAACTCAAAGATCCGCAATTTACGGGGTCTGATCAATGGGTCATTAAGCATTTCTTTAGTGCAAATGATTTTAAGGAGAATTATTATAACACGCATCGACCTGATCGATATAATTTTATTCAGTATAATTTTGGTGTAGGAATGCCCTTTTAAATCAAGTCTTTCAAGTTGACCAGTGTATCTTGAAGCATTTGTGAAAAATCTAACCCTTTACTATGGTTTAGATAAAAATAAATGGCTGCAATAATCAGTAAGGTGATCAAGAACCGTTTGAATTTATAGGCAATATATAAAATCAGCAATGGAGCTAAAATCAAAAGGAATCCATTTATTTTATAAGGTGTTATTTCTTTTTCGTTTACCCGTAGGAAATATAATTTGCCAAGCTCCTTCGTAGCTGTTTTATGCTTAAAAAAAACGAAAGTTGAGGATTCAATAGGATTAGCTGTCACCGCTACTCCATCTTTGAAATTCAGATCTTGTAGAAAGCCATTGATTGAAAATTGATAGTTGCCATTGACAAAATTATTGGTTTTTTCAAGGGAATCAACTGCAATAATAGCTAATTTGCCATTTTGAGATAGATTTTCTTTTACTGTAAAATCACCAATTGTTTTATGCTGAGCCGAGCTTATAAAAGGTGTTATAAGCAATAGGGTGATAATTAAACAATTCGTAAACATACATTTCATGATGCAATGATACAAAATTAGGCGCATTCTAAAAATAAGATAGCTGCAAATTTCAGTTTATAAATTGCCTAGGTCTTGTTATCTTTGCTCACATTAAAAATAAACACACCATATATGTTGCAATTAAATTACATCCGAGAAAACCGGGATCAGGTCGTGGAAAGGCTTGCAGTAAAAAACTTCAAGGACATCGATTTGGTGGATCAGATTATTGCTTTGGATGAACGTCTCCGTCATACAAAAAGTGAATCGGAGGCTAAAGCTGCTGAAGCAAATTCTTTGGCAAAACAAATTGGAGATTTGATGCGTCAGGGCAAAAAAGAAGAAGCTGAAGCGATTAAATCATCTTCGGCATCATATAAGGAACAAATCAAAGAATTTTCTGAGGATCTTGAGCGTATTGAGATCGAATTACATGATAAACTGGTACAATTACCAAACTTGCCATCTACATTAGTTCCTGCAGGGATAAGCCCGGAGGACAATGAAGTTGTCTTGGAATATGGCGAAATCCCTAAACTTGCTGAACGGGCACTTGCACATTGGGAACTGGCCGCAAAATATAATATTATTAATTTTGAAGAGGGGACTAAAGTGACGGGGGCAGGTTTCCCTGTGTACAAAGGTAAAGGTGCTAGATTACAAAGAGGGTTGATTAACTTTTTTCTTGATGAAGCCGCGAAAGCAGGTTACCAAGAGGTTCAAGTCCCAATATTGGTTAATGAATCTTCTGCCTACGGGACTGGGCAATTACCGGATAAGGAAGGGCAAATGTATCATGTAACCCAAGATGATTTGTACCTAATTCCAACCGCAGAGGTTCCTATTACTAATCTCTATCGGGATACTATTTTGAAGGCCGAGGATTTTCCTATTCAACATTGCGGTTATACTCCCTGTTTTCGTAGGGAAGCTGGTTCTTATGGTGCTCATGTACGTGGATTGAATCGTTTACATCAGTTTGATAAAGTGGAACTGGTTCAGTTAGTTCACCCCGATAAATCTTATGAAACTTTAGAGCAAATGAGTAGTTATGTACAATCTTTATTACAAAAATTAGAATTACCCTATCGGGTATTGCGTTTATGTGGTGGAGATATGGGGTTCACCTCAGCGATGACTTATGATATGGAAACCTACAGTGCGGCACAGGATCGTTGGTTAGAAGTGTCGTCTGTTTCTAATTTTGAAACTTATCAAGCAAATCGTATTAAAGCTCGTTTTAAGAATGAGGAAGGTAAAATGCAGTTGATTCACACCTTAAATGGATCCGCTCTTGCCTTGCCTAGGATAGTTGCAACACTTTTAGAGAATAATCAAACGGATAAAGGAATTAAAATTCCATCGGCCTTGGTGCCATATGTAGGGTTTGAATACATTGACTAAAGCAACCCCTTTATTAATTATTTAAAGAACCCTTAAAATCAAAAACACCTTTGAGGGTTTTTTTTGATTTTAAGGGTTCTACACCATACGTTGGTTAGCTATATTGAGCCGTATTTACGGGGCTCCATTCTAACTAAATATTGGTCATTGTCATCTTCAAATAGAATTTGCACCACCCAACCTTCTTCTCTTGCGATTTTAATGAGTGTTTGCTGATCAATATATAACCATTTAAAGGGTTCTCCTTTATGATTTTTATATTCATATTGGAAATTTATTTCTCCTAAATAGTTTTCAGGGAGTGGGATGTGATATTCCTGATATAAGTAGGATATATCGGAACTGTCGAATAGTAATTGTCCTCTTTCACTTAGTATTAATTTGGCATGCTTAAGCAAATCTCTAAAACCCGCTAATGTTCCAACGAGTCCTATTCCATTCATTAAAAAAAGTAAGGTATCGTATTTCTTTTCGGTGTATTGAAAAAAATCACCATGAATAACCTGTTGTACCCCACGTTCCTTCATGATATTACAGGCAATTTGAGAAATTTCGATAGCATCAACGTCGAATTTTTTTTCTTGAAGATACAGCGCATGGACACCAGCACCTGCCCCTACATCCAATACCCGACCATCACAAAGTGAAAGAGCAATAAATTCCAATTCTGGAATGTCCTCCGATTCACGAAAGAAAACATCCACGGGCATTTCTTCAATATCACCGTAACTGCTGTGCAATAGTAAAGGGTTATTTAAAGTAGCGTTCTGGAAATAGTCATATAATGCTTCTCCATAAACATCTCTATTCATAATCAGGTATATTTAAAAAATATTTTGCGGTCTTGATTTCTTGTATTTCACCGGTGTGTTTATTGGGTTCATCCGATAGTTTTATTACCGGTGTCCAAACACCATCGTCTGCCAGCGCTTGTGTCATTTTTATCACTATATTCATTCGCTCTAATCCCACATCATTGGTGAAATCAGTTCCTATTCCGAAGGAATGGCCTATTTTGTCTTTCGAGAAACTGACTATTTTCGCTACTTTTTCATAGTCCAAACCATCGGAAAAAATGATGGTTTTATTTAGGGGATTAATTCCTTTACTTTTATAGTGATCAATCGTTTTTTGAGCAAATTCAATGGGATCACCACTATCATGACGAACACCATCAAAGAGCTTACTTAATTTTTTATCAAATTGTCTAAAGAAAACCTCTGTCGTGTAGGTATCCGATAGGGCAATGCCTAGATCACCCCGAAAAACATCGGACCAGTTTTCTAACCCAAGTAAGTTCGCCATTTTATAGCCATATTTTGCTGCGTGAAACATAAACCATTCATGTGCATGTGTACCGATTGGTTTGGTTTGATATTTCATAGCAAAATAGACATTACTACTTCCTATAAAAGTTTTAGACGGGTGCTCTTTTAAGGCTTTAATTACCAAATCGTGCACCGCATTCGAATGCCTACGGCGGGTTCCGAAGTCAGCAATTGTAATTTGTAGTTTATCGTATTTATACATTTTGTCATGAACTATTTTCATGACTTGTCCATCGCTAACTCGATTAACGTCATTGATCTCGTAATATAGTTCACATATTAAGGCCATCAATGGAACTTCCCAAAGGATTGTTCTATACCAAAATCCTTCAATGGTTACTACCAATTCGTCGTTATTTTGAATAATAGTGACTTCTTTCGGGTCATATCGATAGCCTTGTAAGAAATCAAAATAGGTGGGATCGATATATGGACAGGTTTTAGAGAAGAAGTCTTTTTCTTCCTTACTTAATTTTAGCGTTGCCATTTGGTCTACACATGCACGTAATCTTTCTCCAAATCCTGGTGGAAATTTATGTTCTCCTCGGTTGATAAATTGATAGCGTGCTTTTGATTTCGGGAATAGTTTCACTACCGCATATTGCATAGTGAATTTGTAAAAATCATTATCTAAAATGGATGTCAGTTTCGCCATTTGTTGAATATTAAATATTTTTGATGTATCCCCTAAAGGTGTTTTTTATAAATATACTATACCCTAAATATAAAGAGTGATATTAATCCCGATTTACTGGATCGAACTCTACGAGGTTATTGTTTATTTTTACGTAAAGGCTAATTTAAGATTTTTCAACCTATTTTCAATTATTGAACGCAAATGGTCTAACGCTAATCATTGCAATCAGTTCGTTCTTGAGTGGTAATTTCAGCTTTAATCAATTAAAAAACTCCATAAACACCCAGAGCGGGTATTTATGGAGTGACATATAAAATAAACAAAATTAGTACAACTTCTTTAATATTTAACTGTTGAAACGGAGTTCAACAGGTTTCTTATTAACCTCTATTACCTCTAGCGGAACTTCTCTCACTTTTATGTGATGATTGCTGTCTACTTGAGGGTTGTCGTGAGGAACTTCGAGAGCTTCTACTAACCGACGGACGGCTTTGTTGTCTAGAAACATTTGAACTCGACCCTCTATTACTAGCTCTTTGAACACTGCTTTGACTCCTTTTTGCCGGTTGTGCCTTTTGAGGAGCTTGTCTTGGAGCAGCTTGTCTTGGTTGGGCTCGGTCCTGCGATCTACTCCTATTTTGTCTTACGGCTTGATTAGGCGTATCCTTTCTAGGTGTACGCTGTCTTGTCGCTCTTGAGGAGGTTGAGGGTTGATTTTGTCTACTCACTCTTCCTCGCTCAGCTCTATCATTCCCTACTTTAGCGCGATCAACTTGTGATCGACTGCTGCGAGTCTGGTTCTGATTTACCCGATTTCTAGCGCTAGGGCTCGTGTTCCGTGCTGTTCTGCTATTATTTTGTTGTGTTCTACTGCTATTTGAGCGGCCTATATGCATCTCACGTTGACCGTTCCTATTGGTTGTTACTCTACCATTAGTTTGCCCGCGATTTGAAGAGCCTCTATTTGACCTAACATCCGATGAGTTGCCTCTGGTATTGCTACGGTTCACATTTCTATTATTCTCGCGCGAATTTCTGTTCGGTGAAACGCGATCTGATTGACGGTTTCTCGAAGAATTTCGATCCGGACGATACATCGATACGGAATTGCGATCAACTCTACTTTTGCTTCGGTTACTCGCAAAGCGAACATTTCTTACATCCACTCGACGACCAATATGACGTTCTATATCCCGACGTGCTGGTCCGCCATAATAGCGACGGTTATCTACAATGTAGGTATTGTTGATAATGGTGGTTCTATCGTAGATGTTACGATGACCATGTGACCAATATCGTGGGAGTTGACGATCATAAATACGAGACGTTGGAAGGAAGATCCAAAAGTCTAATGGTATACCCACATTAACTCTTATGTTAGCAGCGGGAGCCATCGGTGCCCATCCATAATAACCTCCACCGGTTCTCCAATCGACCCAAGCAGGTCCCCATTCATATCCTGGAATCCATGCCCAACCTCGGTGTGAACGATGAACCCATCGACCATAGTGAAATGGTGCCCAGCCCCAATCGTAGTTAGAAACCCATGTATTGCCATATTCAGTCATTGCCCAATATCCGTCAGTTCCATAGGGTTGAAAATCTGAACCGGCATCGGGATACCATACATTCCCATATTCAGGATCATCATCCCAATCTCCATAAGGATCTAATTCCTCATGAAAATCATCGAATTCGATGTCCTCATATTGTTGAGCTTGCACACCTTTAATCGAAAATACGCCCAGTATAATAAATAAAAATGTGACTAATATTTTTGATCCTTTTATCGTTTTCATATCTAAAACTTTTAAGTGTTTCGTCTATATTTTGTTAGGTATGACCGCCTAAATCAAGCAAAGGTTTAATTGTAACTTGCTGTTGGTTTTAACTTCCAGCCTCGCATTGTCATCATTGGTGGTCAAAACCTGAATTAACGGGGATTTCTGAACCTATTTTTATTGTAAAAAAAATAGGTTCTTTTTTGTTTTTCTGAAAAGAATCGAATTTTTTGCAAAAAGGGATTTAGCTAAACATATAGTAGAAAAGTTTGTTGTTACATCAGAGATTATCGATGCGGCAAAAAAGACGCGTTGTCCTTCTTATTTTGAAAAAATGACTTGCTATCAGGTTCTTTTGGGGAATCATTCCTACTGTTTAGCTTATCATGGCTGGGTTTTCCCCTGTGTTTTTAAAATAAAGTTTGTACATTTGCCAGGTCGTAAAATCCGAGTGTGGATTGATGAATTCAGCTAAATATAAATATTTAATGACGAGGAAATTTGAGACGTTACTTCTAGAATTTGCAAATCTGCATCGGTTTTTAATGCGATTTTTCCGTGAAGTTGTCAGTCCACCATTCGAAATAAAAGAGATCATTAGACAATGTTATGAAATTGGGTGGAAGTCATTTCCCCTCATAAGTCTAACGGGTTTCATTGTTGGTTTTGTTTTTACCAAGCAGTCAAGACCCTCCTTGGAGGAATTTGGTGCCACTTCATGGCTTCCGGCTTTGATTTCGATTGCGATCGTTCGAGCCTTAGCCCCACTTGTGACGGCATTGATTGCATCTGGTAAGGTTGGGTCTCAGATTGGAGCAGAACTTTCCTCTATGAATGTTACTGAACAAATTGATGCAATGGAAGTATCGGGGACGAATCCGTTTAAGTACCTTATTGTAAGTCGTATTATAGCGACCACTTTTATGATTCCTATCCTATGTTTTTACGTAGCTGGGATTGGCCTTGCAGGTGGTTACTTAAGTATTATATCCAAAGATCAGTTAAGTGTATTAAGTTATATTACGCAAGTATTTGAGGCGATAGCACCAAAGGATATTTTTGCCATGGTTTTCAGATCTGTTGCTTTTGGTTTTACCATCGGATTTGTTAGTACTTATGTAGGCTACTATTCTTCTAAAGGAACTGAAGGGGTAGGGAAAGCGGCAAATAGCGCAGTTGTGGCGTCCATGTTTATTGTTTTTATAGAAGAGCTGTTAATCGTTCAGATTTTAGCATTACTGGGATAATCGCATATGGAAGAGAAAAATTACAAGGACATCAATTATAATGAAGTTATCGTTCATGTGAATGATGTTAGTAAAGCATTTGGTGATTTAAAGGTATTACAAAATGTAGACCTTAAGCTCTTTAATGGTGAAAATTTGGTCGTTTTGGGCCGATCGGGTACTGGGAAATCGGTGCTTATTAAATTAATATCGGGATTACTTAAACCGGATTCCGGAGTTATTAATGTGTTGGGTGAGCAGGTTAATCAATTAAATGATAAAGAACTTAGAGAGCTGCGATTGAAAATTGGTTTTTCATTCCAGAATAGTGCTTTATATGATAGTATGACTGTTCGCGAGAATTTAGAATTTCCGTTAGTTCGTAATAAGCGAAATTTAACCCGCGCGCAGATTAATCAGGAAGTTGAAGATGTTTTAGACGGGGTCGGTTTATTAAGAACGATTAATCAGATGCCATCTGAGTTATCCGGCGGACAAAGAAAACGGATTGGGATTGCAAGAACACTAATCCTTCGTCCAGATATTATGATGTATGATGAACCAACAGCTGGATTGGATCCGCTGACTTGTTTAGATATAAATAGCTTGATTAACGAGGTCCAGGAGCGCTATAAAACTTCGTCGATTATTATTACGCATGATTTAGCTTGTGCAAAAATGGTTGGTGACCGCGTTGCCATGTTATTGGATGGTAAATTCGAGCGTGTAGGGAAATTTTCAGAGATTTTTGATACGGAAGATGAAAGGGTCAAACCTTTTTATGATTATAATTTTATTGTATAATACGATATATGGCAACAGCAGATAAAAAACGATCGATCATAGTAGGATTGTTTACCTTCATTGGATTAATTATACTAGTTGGAGGAATTTTAGTGTTAGGAACTCAACAGAATAAATTCTCGAAGAATATTAGTGCAACCACTTACTTCAAAGATGTTAAGGGCCTTAAAGTTGGGAATAATGTTTGGTTTTCAGGTGTGAAAGTTGGCATTATTAAGGAAATTAGTTTTCAAAGTGTCGAGAACGTTAAGGTCGTTTTAAATATTGAGGAAAAATCAAGTAAATACATTCGTAAGGATGTGATTGCTACTTTAAGCTCGGACGGATTAATTGGGAATGCTATTATTAGTTTGGTAGGGGGGTCTGAATCCTTTCCGGAAATTCAGGATGGCGACGAGATCAAATCAGGTGTTTCGGGTGGCATGGATGCTATGCTCGCCACGTTGCAAGTCAATAATGAAAATTTAGTGGAGGTTACAAAGAACTTTGCCGCCTTATCAAAACAATTGGTTGACGGAAAAGGGACTGTTGGTGCCTTATTAACAGATGAAACGATTGCAAATAATTTGAAGGAATCCGTTGTTTCTTTAAATGGAACAATGAGCGTAGCGAATCAAGCTGTCAATAATTTGGTCGCTATTACCCAAAAATTAAATAGTGATCAAGGATTAATACATCAATTAAGTACAGATACCGCTGTTTTTGCAAGTTTGAGAGAATCAGCAGCACAACTGCAAGGTGTTACCCAGACAGCATCCGCACTGATGAGTAATTTAAATCAAACAACGGAACGTTTGAATGATAAAGATAATGCAATTGGTGTGTTAACAAATGATGCAAGCGCGGCGCAGGAAATTAGAGATATACTGAAGAATTTAAATACAAGTACGTCTAAATTGGATCAAAATATGGAAGCGCTTCAAAGTAACTTTTTATTCCGCGGTTTCTTTAAGAAAAAGGCAAAAGAAGAGGCTTTAAAGCAGGATACTGCTGTTGTAAAATAAGGGTTAAGTTCAGATGAATTTAGTTTTGACTTGCTGTGAAATTGAGCAGAGCAAACCGTTTATTTCACAGTAAATTTAGTGACCTTTTTGGTCGCTTTTTTTTTAAGATAGCTGTATGTAATAATTAATACAGATTCCAGGAAAAATATTCAAGATTTTAATATGGCAGAGATAACAGATCAGGATATCCTATTTGAGGATAATCATTTAATTGCGATTAACAAAAGAGGTGGTGATATTGTACAGGTTGATACTACTGGAGATCAATCACTAGAGGAAATGGTTAAGGATTTCTTGGTAAAAAAATATAATAAACCCAATGAAGCGTTTTTGGGTGTTATCCATCGCCTAGATCGACCGGTTAGCGGGATGATTTTAATGGCGAAAACCAGCAAAGCCTTGGATCGAATGAATCGCTTGTTTCATGATCGCAAGGTTCAAAAAACGTATTTGGCTCTTGTGCGTGAAAAGCCACAGCAGAGCAGTGGTACGTTGAAAAATTGGTTACTTCGCGATCGAAAAAAAATGATCACCAAAGCTTATGATCGGGAGGTGAAAAATGGGACTTACGCTGAATTGAATTATGAATTAATTGGTCATCTGGAAGGGTATTATTTATTAAAAGTTACGCCAATAACTGGTAGGACACACCAAATTCGTTGCCAACTAGCCTATATGGGTTGCCCGATTGTAGGGGATAATAAATATGGGTATCAGAGAGGAAGTCATCGTCGTACGATCTGTCTTCACTCCAGATCGCTAAGCTTTGTCCATCCTGTTAAGGAGGAGGCGATGGAAATAAAAGCGCCACTACCCCATGATGGCTTCTGGGAAAAGTTCAACGTATTACTCCAGGGTAATATATAAGATAATTACATATTAATCGTTACCTTTGTAATATGAAAATGAGCTCGAAAATAAATATAAAAGCCTTTTGTGTGATTTTAACTTTGGCATTTTTTTTATTGATAAATTCTGCTTCAGCACAATGCGCCATGTGTTCTTTAAACGCGGAAAATAGCACGATTGAAGGTAACACGCAAGGTAATGGGCTAAATGATGGGATTCTGTTCTTATTGGCAATGCCTTTTCTGATCGGAGGAGCAGTGGCCATCATATGGTATACACAGTTCAGGAACACAGCAACAAAAAATTAACTGACTGAAACAAGGATCGCTGCGTTTGGTGCGCTAAAAAATCTGCATTCCTTTCCCCAAAGGTCTTTTTGATTGGTAGAAAAGTTTGCAGATAGGAAAGTTTCCGTTTAATTTGTTGGGAGGTATTGCATAAGGCTATCAAATATAAATGCTTTTTCGTGGCAATTATTTGTAATATACAGTTGTAATTCCTGCATTATTTCAGCTTTTAGCTGTTCAATTTCTTCCTCGCTTTTAGCAATTATTTGTAAACAGTACGTTTGGCCAGGATGTGGAGATTGAAGCATTTTTAATAGTTTTACTTCTTTATCGGTATAAGAGTGCGCTACTTTTTTGATAAAGGGAATTAAAGGTTCTTGTACGGAATCTTCAAAAATTATGGATAGATTAAATAAGTACATATATTGATTCATTATTTAAGCTGTAAAATTAAGGTTGCAAACGCAATTTTCCGGTATTTTTTTGTAATATTTGATAAGAGGATAATTTGACAATATGAATTTTAAAATCTTATTCGCTGTTTTATGTACCCTTATTGGTATTACTTCTTGCAAAGAACAGCCTAAGAATCAACATACTATTCCTGTTGAAGATTTTTTTGTAAAGCCAGAAAGAACTTCATTTAAAATCTCACCTGACGGGCGTAAAATTGCTTATTTAGGCATTCACGACCATTGTAAAAATATTTTTATCCTGGATTTAATTAATGCGGACTCTTCTAAGCAACTTACTTATCAGGATAACTTTAATGTGCAGAGCTTTTTCTGGTTAGATGATGAAAAGATTATATTCTCTAATACACAATCATCCAGCGATAGTCTACGATTATTTCATGTCCAAGTTTCCTCGGATAAGATTTCTCCATTGCTTGCACCATTAAATGCCAAATTAAGATGGGTTTATCCCATTGTCAACAACAATGGCAGTATAGTTGTTGCCTTAAACCAACGAGATTCTTCGTTATTTGATCTCCACCGTATTTATTTGGATGGTAGGGCAAATAAATTGCTTTATGAAAACCCAGGAAATGTGATGCGTTGGATTGGCGCGCCCGATGGTTCGGTACCTTTAGCCTTGACCAGTGATAGCGTTCAGGAAGCTTTATTGTACCGTCCTAATGAACAGGTAGCATTTAAGGAGGTCATGCGAAATGATTTTGAAACTACATTTATTCCTTTAGGTTTTGTAAAGGATTCTACCAACACAATTTATGCCTTGTCCAATCAAGATCGCGATCGATTGGCTTTAGTAGAATTTGATGCTAAAAAAGGGGTGGAGAATAGAAAAATACATGAAAATCAGTTAGGAGACCTTACACCGGAAGGTTATTTACAGGAATCTCAACAAATGGCTTATACAACTTCTTTTGTCAACAAAAATGAGAAATTTATTTTTAATGACGCTTTCAAAGAGATATATCAAATTTTAAAAACTAAATTTCCTGATACAGAGGTGGACTTTTTAGACCAAGATTCCAAACTAGAGGGTTTTATTGTTCGGTTATATTCTGATATTCATCCCGGCGAAATTTACTATGTGAATAAGAATACGAAGAGCGTTCAGTTACTTGCTCAAGACAATCCTCACTTGAAAGCGTCCAGCTTTAATAAAATGGAGGAAGTTAAGTTTCTTTCTCGAGATAATAAAGACATCTATGCCTATCTAACTTATCCCAAAGGCATAAAGAAAGACGTACCCGTTGTCGTATTGGTGCACGATGGACCAAACCGACGTAGTGAGTGGGGGTTTGATCCGGAAGTGCAGTTTTTGACGAATAGAGGTTATGCTGTTTTTCAGGTTAATTACCGTGGATCGATCGGGTATGGCAAGGATTTCTGGACAGCAGGTTTTAAAGAATGGGGCGGAAAAATACAATCAGATATTTCTGATGGGGTCGCTTGGTTAATACACCAGGGGATTGCCGATAAAAATAGAATTGCTATCATGGGATCTGGTTTTGGCGGTTATTCGGCCTTATATGCCGCGGCCTTTAACCCAGCGTTGTTTACCTGCGCAATTTCTACCTCGGGGTATAGCAACTTATTCACCTATTTTAGGGAGATTCCAGCACATCTGAAGCATTATGTTCAATTGTATTACCGAATTATTGGTAATCCTGAACAAGAATCGGAATTGTTTCAGTCCATTTCCCCCGTATTTCATGCTGATAAAGTGCGAATTCCTGTCTTGTTTTTTCAAGGAGGAAGGGATAAGTACAGTTCGGTGACCGATGCGAATCAATTTGTTAGCAAATTGCGGAATAATCATATTCCTGTCCGCTACGTTTTTAAGAAGAATGAAGGGAAAAGATTTAGGAACGAGGAGAATGTCGTTGAGTACTATCAAGAAATAGAGGCTTTTTTAGGCAAATACTTGAACTAGCACACTATGGTTAAGCGGGGAAGTAAGTACAGGAAAAATATAGGATTATTAGTTGCTTTTTTAGCCTTCCTGACTGTCTTATACATTATCGCTGTTTTTTTGGCGCGGACCATGATGTTTAATTATGTCGAATCCGAGTTTTATAACAGAAAGGTAGATGTTTTTGATAGTACCTTAAAACCTTATAATAGTTTTTTTAATAATGAAATTTCGGAGGTTTCCAATTATCAAGGTTACCTAGATTCGGTTCATGCCTTAACATACGCAGAGAAAATTTTGCGTAAAAATCCATACGTTGAAGAAGTCGTCTTTTATGATGTTTTATTCACCAATCAGAATTCTGCCGTGCGTGGTGTCAAATTTCAGAATTTATTAATTTTTCCAAGATCAATCTATGCTTTTAGCTTGAATAAAGAAAATAAATTACTGAAAGAACCGTTATCAGCTAATGAAAACCGTCCTACATCGGATGATTTTAATAATATGGCCATAAAAATGGTTAATTTCTTGGATGTTTTGGATGATTCAACCTCGCTGACAGAAAATGATATCTACCGTATCTTTTACAATTCAGTTCCTGGTAAAATCACCTACTTGAACATTCCAAGGATTAATGCTTTACGTGCCTATAAGGCATTGATGGAAGGGACATCGATGGGTACAGATCCACTTGCTTTTGACCAAGATTTATTTGTATATAAGATAAACCCGCAAAAGATAAAAATTGAAAATACCCAACCAAGGCTATATGAGAATATTGAAATAAAAGCCATTGCAGAACCCAATTTATTAGAGGAAACACCTTCCTTAATGACTGATATGCCGTTAGCTGGTGCCCTGTCAGATTATAAATTAGCGTTTTCATCCTCTCAGGAGTTTCTTCAGGGCGAAATTAATAGAAGATTCTTTCCTGTGGTATTAGGCGTTTCGTTGGTTTATTTGATATTGCTTTTGATTAATTATCTTATTTATCGAAATATCGCTATCAACAGTAGGTTGTTTCAGTTGCAGTATGATTTCATTAATAACCTGACACATGAATTTAAAACACCAGTTAGTGTGATTAAAATTGCTGGTAATAACATTAAAAGTGCTGAACAAATTTCGGATCAAGAGCGAACAATGTATGGAAAAATCCTAGATCAGGAAGCCGACAAGCTAAATAACTTAATGAATAAGTTGCTGTCTTTCACGCAGATAGAAAATAAGTCATTAAAATTTAAGGGAGAATACATTGATTTGAACGGTTTTTGCGAGGAGATATTTGAGGCAACTCGAATTAAATATCCAGATTTAAATTTAACCTATCAACTCGATGTGGATAGCAAAATTTATACAGATCCGGTTTTATTAAATTCTGTGTTTCAAAATTTGATTGATAATGCGTATAAATATTCAGAAGTTTCAAGAAAATTTATTGATATTAGTGTTCTGCAAACAAAGAAGCATTTTGTCATTCAATTTAGAGATCAAGGAATTGGAATTAACAAAAATGAGTTAAAGAATATATTTAAGAAATTTTATAGGGTTAAGAATCAATTTAATCAGGGTGGGAGCGTAGGGCTAGGTTTAGCATTCTGTAAAGAAATTACAGAATTTATGAGTGGAGAAATTAAAGTAAGTAGCGTGGAAAATGAAGGCACAACATTTACGTTGAATTTCCCAAGGTAATAATCTTAAAAATACTATGAATAAAGATATAACGATTGCAGTTGTTGAGGATGATGATAATTTACGGTTTCTCGTAAGTCATCGCCTGCAAACAGAGAATTTTCAAGTCATTCAATGCAGCGACGGTAATGAAGCGGAGAAAATTATACTGGAGCAAAAGCCAGATATTGTTTTGCTCGATTGGATGTTACCGGGAAAAGAAGGAATTGAAGTCTGTGAGGCTGTTCGCAAATCAGGCTTTGAGAATATTATTATTATGATGACCGCAAAAGCGCAGGATATCGATAAGATAGATGCGTATAGTTATGGTGTTACCGATTATATCACCAAGCCGTTCAATATGGATGTGCTTGTGGCTATGATTGAAAATAAGGTTCGCTTTTTTGTGCCTAAAACACAGACAGAGGTGTATTATTTTGGCGATACAGAACACCAACCAAATGTACATTCTTTGATTCGGAATGGTAAGAAAATTGAACTCACTATTTTAGAAAATAGAATTTTGTTGCACTTCTTGCAAAACAAGGGACGCGACATCACGAGGGAAGAGTTAATGGAAGTGGTTTGGGGCTATAGTTCCAATGTCAATACGCGAACATTAGACATGCATGTGGTGCGATTACGAAAGAAAATTGAGGCGAATCCGGACAAACCGTATTACCTCCAAACCGTGCGTGGATTAGGGTATAAATTCATTCCTGAGGATACCGAAAAATAAACGAATATTTTGTTTTATTCAAATTAAAGCCTTATCTTCGTTAGAAGAGCAAGACCATATTGTCCTCATAAGGATAGTGTGGTCTTGTCTTTTTTTGTTTATTAATAAATTTAAAATTATAAAGCGTAAAGGTTAATATTATGGCAGAAGTAACTTATTACACAGAAGATGGATTGAATAAATTGAAGGAAGAACTTCAATACCTTAAAACTGAAGGTCGTACTAATATTGCAAAAGCAATTGCTGAGGCGAGAGATAAGGGGGATTTGTCTGAAAATGCAGAATATGATGCGGCTAAGGAAGCTCAAGGGTTACACGAAGCGAAGATTGCGAAACTGGGAGAAGTTTTGGCATCTGCACGAATCATTGATGAATCCAGCTTAGATACCTCGAAGGTTTTAGCGTTGTCTTATGTGAAGATTAAGAATAGTAATAACGGAGCAACCATGACTTACCAGTTGGTTTCTGAAACGGAAGCTGATTTGAAGGCAGGTAAGATCTCGGTTAAATCACCTATAGCACAGGGTCTCTTGGGATTAAAGGTTGGTGATGTCGCTAAGGTGACTGTCCCGGCCGGTGAAATAGAGTTTGAAATTTTAGAAATTTCAAGGTAGCTTTTTTGTGGTTATGTGCGGTATGCCATAACCGCGCACTAAATAATATCAAAGCCTCAGTAATGAGGCTTTTTTAATGGAGTTTAAAAACCAGCAAATCTTTAGATTTTTATTATCTTTGTTTTCACGAATTGAAGAGTATTTTATGTCTACTATATTTTCTAAAATTGTTGCTGGTGAGATTCCGGCACATAAAGTTGCCGAAAGCATCGATTATTTAGCTTTTTTAGATGTAAGTCCTTTAGCTGAAGGGCATGTCTTAGTAATCCCTAAAGTTGAAACAGATTATATTTTTGATATCAGTGACGATAACTATATGGGATTATGGGTTTTTGCAAAAATAGTATCTCAAGGTATTAAAAAGGCATATCCATGTAAGAAGGTAGGTGTGGCTGTTGTGGGATTGGAAGTAGCACATGCTCATATTCATTTAATTCCATTGAATCACGTTCATGATATGAATTTTGAAAAACCAAAATTACATTTCGAGGAAGAAACGATGACCTCGATTGCTGAAAACATCCGTAATGCTATCTCATCTATTACAAATCCTGCATAATTTTCTTGAATTTGAGAAACTTAAGAAGAGCACTGAATGAGAAATGAAAATCATATAAGTAGGGAAATACGTTAAAAATATGCAAGATTACTTGTTGTCTTTCCAGCAATTACTTGACGCAGAATACTTATTGAGTACCGGTGGGTTTTATCTGGTTTGTTTAATTGTATTTGCGGAGACTGGTCTTTTCTTTGGTTTTTTTCTACCGGGTGATTATTTGCTTTTTTTGGCAGGTTTATTTTGCGCTTTACATAAAATAGATGTCGATATAGTGACCCTGTATTTTGGTATTTTATCTGCTGGTATCCTTGGAAATTTTGCCGGTTATTGGTTTGGCTATCGAACGGGGCCCATGCTCTTTAAAAGGAAGGATACCTTCCTTTTTAAGCGTAAATATGTCGTCATGGCTGAAGAGTTTTTTCAGAAATATGGTGGGACAGCATTAATAATAGGTCGATTTGTGCCCATTATTCGTACCTTTGCTCCGATATTCGCGGGAGTGGTTCAACTAAACTTTAGAAAATTTGTTATTTACAATATTGCCGGAGCAGTTCTCTGGGTTACCCTACTAACATTATCAGGTTATTATTTGGGTGTTAATTTTCCCTGGATAATTGATTATGTTGAATTCATAATTGTGGGCTTGATCGTCATTGCTTTCCTGCCCATTGCGATTACACTTTTGAGAAAGTGGTTACAAAATAGAAAACAAACGAAAAAAATAAATAAATAGTAGATAGTTAATGAGTACACAACATCCTTGGCATCAAGTTTCCCCTGGAGAGGATTTGCCTAACTCTGTAAATGCCATTATTGAAATTCCGAAAGGTTCTAAAGCTAAGTATGAAATAGATAAAGATAGTGGTTTGATCAAATTAGATCGCGTATTATTTTCTTCTGTCATGTATCCTGCTAATTACGGATTTATTCCACAAACGTACTGTGATGATAAAGATCCATTGGATATACTTGTTTTATGTTCGGTAGATGTATACCCGATGTGTTCTATTGAAGCAAAAGTGATCGGTGTTATGCACATGATTGACAACGGTGAACAAGATGATAAAATCATTGCAGTTGCCAAAAATGATATGTCGGTTAACTATATCAATGATTTATCAGAACTTCCACCACATACAATGAAAGAAATCGTACGTTTCTTTAAAGATTATAAAACCTTAGAAGAGAAAAATGTGACTATAGAAAATCTTTATGGTCGTACGTATGCACAAAATGTGATCATGGAAAGCATAGAACTTTACAATAAAGAGATTAGGAATAAATAACCCTATTTAATTTAAATAGCGATAAGCTATTATTTACTAAAAGATTTTTGGCAGCAGGTTTCTTTTCAAGGAAATTCGCCAAAAATCTTTTTAAATTTGTAGAAAATCTTGATTCTGGTGGCCGTTTTCTTTTTGTTTACGGCAACGGAATCTTAATATTCAGGGTAAGATGTTTGAGTGGGCTAGTGAGCCTGTGATTCATTCGACGTCAGAATTTACAATATTGGCATGTAAAATGCTGAATTTAATATATTTAAAGGGACGATAAAACGTTCTTCATAGTTGTTTTGAGGCTTAAGCTTCAAGAAAAACATAATTGGTGATAAAAACCTAAACAATGGCAATTGATATTTTTTGGACTATTTTTTTAGTGTTAGCAAACGGTTTTTTTGTTGCTGCCGAGTTCGCTATTGTAAAAGTTCGAGCCTCTCAGATTGAGCTACAGGCTAAGTCTGGAAGTAAAGTTGCTCAAATAGCTAAAAGTATTACAGAGCATTTAGATGGTTATTTAGCAGCCACCCAATTAGGTATTACCTTAGCTTCGCTGGCCTTAGGTTGGGTTGGTGAGGCGGTGATGACGCAAATAGTGCATGAGCTTTTTGCTGTTTTTAATGTAGAATTAACGGGTAGAATTGCGACAAATTTAGGACATGTTCTGGCCTTTAGTATTATTACCTTTATGCACATTGTATTTGGCGAATTGGCCCCTAAATCGATTGCGATTCAAAAACCAGTGGCAACTACGATGAAGATAGCCATACCGCTGCAATTCTTCTATTATATCTTTCGACCAATCATCTGGTGCTTAAATGGTTTTGCAAACTTTCTGCTGAAATTAATTGGTATTAAAGTCAGTGGCCATGAATCAAACCATTCCTCTGAAGAATTACAATATTTATTAGAAAAGGGGAAAGAAAGCGGTGTTTTGAATGATTCAGAACATGAATTGATCAAAAATGTATTTGATTTCAACGAACGTATTGTCAAAAATATAATGGTTCCACGAACCAAGATTGTTGCCGTAGACCAGGATGAGAAGGCGGATATATTTATACGCTTAGTGACCGAAGAGGGATATTCTCGTATTCCTATCTATGATGATAATATAGATCAGATTATTGGGGTTGTTCATACCAAAGATATTCTTCCTTTGATCTTCAGTGGGAAAGAGGTCGTCTTGAAGAATATCATGCGTAAACCTTATTTTATTCCTGAGACGAAAAAAATCAATGATTTGATGACTGAATTCCAACTCAAGCGGATACAAATTGCTTTTGTGCTGGATGAGTTTGGTGGTACTGCCGGTATGGTTACCTTGGAGGATATTGTCGAAGAATTGGTTGGTGAAATTCAAGATGAGTATGATGAGGAGGTTCCGCTGGTTGAACAAATTTCTGATACGGAATTTATGGTTGATGCTAGTTCTAGCGTTCATGATGCAAATTCTACACTTCCCTTGGAACTTCCCGAGAGTTCTGATTACGATACTGTGGCTGGCCTTGTCTCGCACTTATTTGAAAAAATTCCTGATGTAGGAGATTCAACGGAGAATTTAGGCTACCGTTTTACCATTATCAAAAAGACACAACAGAATATTGAATTTGTGAAACTGGATTTGATTGAATCACCCGTTGATCACGAAGATGATTAATTCTTTAGGCGAATATTATGCACCTTTTTTACACCCCAGACATACAGGCTAATCAATCGAAATATCAGCTCGCTGAGGAAGAAAGCAAGCATGCGATTCGTGTGCTTCGTTTAACCCAAGGACAATCTGTTGTATTGATTGATGGCATCGGTGGTTGGTTTGAAGCTGTAATTCAGGATACTCATCCCAAGCGTACTCAGTTGGAGATATTGTCGTATTATCCGGAATATCAAAAATGCAAGTACCATATGCATATTGCCATAGCACCCACCAAAAATATAGATCGACTGGAGTGGTTTCTTGAAAAAGCAACGGAGATTGGTATTCAGGAAATTACACCTATAATCTCGGAACATTCAGAGCGTAAGGAAGTGAAAGTGGATCGACTAAATAAGGTGGTGATTTCTGCGATGAAACAATCCTTGAAGGCCTATAAACCGCTTATTAACCCTGCTATTCCTTTTGATAAGTTCATTTCCTTATTTGCAAATAACCTTGATGTAGGGAAGGCTATTGCTCATTGTGAGCCTGGTGATGATAAGGTCTATCTGAATAACGTGTTTGATTGTGCGCAAAATTATTTGGTGTTAATCGGTCCAGAAGGAGATTTTTCTCCTCCTGAAATTCAAACCGCCTTAGAAGCTGGATTTCATCCAATTTCATTAGGGGAAGCTAGACTTAGAACCGAAACAGCTGCCTTATACGCCTGTACTGAATTAGCGTTGCTTAATCGCTAATTCATTAATTCTGCATCAACTATTTGAATCTCTGCATTTCCTTTTAAAGGTTCAGGATTAAAGACCATTTTCCCTTTAATTTTGATCGGTTCATCGGTGAACTTTACAGAACCTTTTTTCATAAAGATTTCAACCATTGGTGGAATGCCATTGGTACCACAAAATTGACATTGCGCAATTGGTAAAACCGATAACATATAGGTCTGGTGATTTCGTCCACTGACCAAAGGAACCATATAACCTGGTAGTTCTACAACTGTGTTTTCTAATTTTTTTAAGGGAGCAGGATAACTGGGTGTATATACCTTTTTGTTGTTCTTGGTAGTAACTTTGTACATCATTTTATCGATGGCATCCCAGGTGGAATTCATCATCGGGGTATGATCAGGTACATCCAATTCATTGTAATTTCCAATTTGTGCTTTGGTGTAACCAACACTGATGGTCAAAAGTAGTAGTGTGAAAATAAAATTCTTCATATTATTTGTTACCTAAAATGGTAGATATTGTTGTTTGATATGCCTTGATTGCCGGTATGATCGATGCCACTATTCCAATCAAGCAAGCCATTAGCAAAATTAACCATTCTTTGTTATAAATACGAAAAGCTTGGATAAAGTCTGCACTTTGACTCGTTTGTGTGCTGATAAAGTAGAGTCCTATATGACCTAGGGCTAATCCAAGAATTCCGCCAATGCTAGTGATTAATAAACCTTCGACAATTAGCATAACAAATAGTTTAATTTTACTGGCGCCCAGTGTACGCATAATAGCAAGATCATATTTACGATCTTTTAAGGCGTTATATAAACTGATAAAAACGCTTAAGCCTGCAATGATCATGATGACGTAAGCCAGAATTTCTAATGAGTCGATACCAACGCCTAATAATGAAAATAATCGAGCTGTTTCCAGTGCAGGGGACGCAGCCTGCATGGAGGTGGACTGATTGACTAATTTGGGAATGACACCAATGGCAGCAGGAGATGTGAACTTAATCAGCAGGGCGGTAATCTCTAATCCTTTGTCTTGCTCAATATCATCGCCGATACTTTTTATAAATAGATCCTGCTGGGGACGTTCAGCAACAATTTCAGTAGTTACATCTTCCGTTTGAGGAGTATCTTGTTTATGCTGATGTCCGTGTTCATCGTCATGTTGGTGTTCATCGTCATGTTCGTGCACATGTTCGTGATCGTGCGCTTGCTCCTCGATCGCATGAGACTCGTGGTCGTGCTCTTCTTCATGGTGAATGCCATGAATGTCCCAAACACTTGCTAAATTGGCAATTAAGAGATTATCGACGATAGAACCAGAAGGTTTCAAGATGCCCACAACCGTAAAAGGATGTTCTTCATGAACATGTGCATTTTCGGCTAGACCATGGGCCCCATGTATCTGATCTCCTATTTTAAGCTTATTTTTTCGAGCTGTTTCACTGCCTAATACAACCTGATAGCTCTCTTTCCAAATCTCACCTTGATCAAATGTTAAGTCATATAAGGTTAGAAAAGTAGCATCTGTTCCTACTATACGGTGACCTTTGAAGTTGTCTCCTAGCGATATGGGGACAGCGAGCTCTATGAAAGGGTTTGTTTTTAATTTTTCTGCTTCCGCTAATTTGATATTGCCCGTTGGATTATCAACATGATATAAGGCCGATAGAATTAATTGCAAAGGGCTCCCTTTAGCGCCGACTACTAAATCTACTTGTTTACTATTATTGTTGAGTTGTTTTTCAAATGTATCACTTGTTATGTAGATGCTGCTAAGGATTGCTACTCCAAATGAAGTCAACAGGATACTCAATAGGGTTGAACCCCACTGCTGTGTAATATTTTTCCAAACAAGGTTTATCGTATTCATCTAGTCTTGGGATAATAGGTAGTTGTTTGTGAATTCGTCCTTTAAACGTTTATCGTGGGTCGAGATAATAATGGTGCTCTGCTGTTCATCGGCTAACGCCTGGATTAGCTCAATAACCAAGAACGTGTTTTTATCATCTAGGGAAGCCGTTGGCTCGTCCGCTATCAATAGTGTAGGCTTATTGATCAAGGCCCTAGCGATAGCTACACGTTGTACCTGCCCCCTGCTTAATTCATTTGGTCTTCGTTTGCCAAAATTAGCGAGTTGAAGCTTTTCTAATAGTTCATCAATTGCTCCTTCATCCACAGACAGACCGGCCAATGATTGGGCTATTTTAATATTCTCGATGACCGTTAGATTTTTCAGTAAATGAGCCTCTTGAAAGATAAATCCTAAATTTTGGGATCGGAATTTATCCAGACTACTTTCTTTTAATTGATAAAGGTCTTGATCTTTTATTGTTACATGACCGGTTTTTGGTAAAGAAAATCCAGCAATTAAATTTAAAAGTGTTGATTTTCCAGAGCCAGATTCACCCAAAATTAAGGTATGCTGTTGTTTATTTATCTGCAAATCTCGAAAGGATAATGTAGAACCTTTTGGGTACGTGTAGGATAAATCTGTTGTTTTTAAAACAAAATCATTCATAATCATTCTTTGTTGCAAATTAGTATTAATTGACTGTTTATCCCAATATTTATGTTTAATACTTGTTACCATTCAAATATTACCAATTTGTTACTTAAGAGTAAATTAACATTAAAACGTGTTTAAAGGAACTTTATAGGATTTACAATCCGAGTTAATAATAATATAATATTGGGTTAACTTCCTAGTAATATAATGTCTCAATATTTGTTGCTGTTAATAATACATAAATTTTGAGATAATGAAAAAGACTTTATTTTCTACATTAGCTATCGTCTCGTTGGGACTAACATTAAGTTGTTCAGATGATGATCCAATCAATCCAATTGTTCCTATAGGGGAAGATATTGAGAAAACCGGTTTAATTTCTACAAGTGAAACATGGACTGCAGACAATATTTATATCTTAAAGGGAAAAGTTGTGGTATCAGAAGGCGCCACATTAACTATTCAACCAGGTACTATTATTAAAGGGGCGCAAGGTTTGGAAGCAAATGCCGCTGCATTAGTAATTGACCAAGGTGGTAAACTTCTAGCAGAAGGAACCAGCGAAAAACCAATTATTTTCACATCAATTGATGATAATATTAAACAAGGCGAGAAGGCAGGCACAAATTTGTCAGCTAGTAATAACGGACTTTGGGGTGGTGTAATTATATTAGGAAAAGCACCGATTTCTGTTGCTGGTGATTTAAAAACAGCACAAATTGAAGGTATCCCTGCCAATGAATCTTATGGACAATACGGTGGTGATAATGCGGCTGACAATTCAGGTTCCTTAAAGTATATTTCAATACGTCACGGTGGCGCATTAATTGGTCAAGATAATGAAATTAATGGCTTAACACTTGGTGGTGTTGGTTCTGGAACAGTGATTGAAAATATTGAAATTGTCGGTAACCAGGACGACGGAATTGAGTGGTTTGGCGGTTCTGTAAACTCTTCAAATTTATTAGTATGGTCAAGTGGAGATGATGGTCTAGATGTTGATCAATCGTATTCAGGTACGATTAAAAACGCCTTAGTTATACAAGGTGAGGAATCTGGATCAGCTTTAGAATTGGACGGTCCAGAGGGCTCCAAAGCTACTGAGAAATCATTCACAATGGAAAACATCACAATCAATGGCAATAACAAAGCAACAATAGCCGCTGATTTAAGAGATGGGTTATTGGTTGATTTAAAAAACATTTTAGTTTATAATATTGCTGAAGGATCAAGTGTAAAGATTAATGGTGCAGATTCGCAAGAAGAATTAAAAAATGATCGCATTAAATTTAGCGGATGGGAAGTGTTATTGCCTGCCGGTTTAACTTTAGATAAATTTATTACAGGAGCGAACGGACAGGAAGCGAAATTTGTTTCGAACGCTGCATCGCTTGATGCTATTGAAAATGCAAAGGTTGGAGCTGATATGTCAGCATTCGATTGGACTTATGCTAAGTCAAAAAACGCTTATTAAAATATATAAGTATGATGTCCGCTTTCTCTTCGAAGGCGGACTTTTTTCTAAAAATCATTTTTCATAAACAAATGCTTAAAGTTACAAATCTTACTTTATTCTTCTCTATGTTCTTTCTAGGAGTATTGACTCTTCAAGCTCAGACAGGAAAAGTAAGTGGAACAATTAAAGATGATTCGGATAATTCCCCATTGGTGAATGCAACCGTTTCAACCGCAGAGAATCAATCTTCTAAATCCGATTTTGAAGGTGATTATACGCTTGAGTTATCGGAAGGTACCTATACAGTAATATATAAATACGTTGGTTATTCGGTTAAGGAAATCAGCGATGTAGTTGTCAAAAGTGGACAAATTACTAATCTAGACGTTACACTAAGTACAGAATCAAACAATATTGACGAAGTTGTTGTTGCTGTTTCTGTTCGAAAAAATACAGAAGCTTCTGTTTTAAATATGCAAAAAAATGCAGGAGTTGTTATGGATGGACTTTCTGCCCAATCGATTAAAAGGAGTGGTGCATCAGATATTGCTACGGCGGTGAAAACAATACCCGGAGTTTCCGTTCAAGAGGGGAAATTCGTATATGTAAGGGGATTAGGGGATCGTTATTCGAAATCCATTTTGAATGGCGTCGATATTCCTGGTTTGGACCCGGACAAAAATACCGTACAAATGGATATTTTTCCCACTAATATTTTAGAAAATATAATTGTTGTAAAGTCCGCATCTGCTGAACTTCCTGCTGATTTTACTGGCGGGGTAGTCGATATTGTGACAAAGGATTTTCCATCCCAAAAGCAAATGGGTATAACCTTCTCTCTGGGCGCAAACCCAGATATGAGTTTTAATAATAACTATCTTGGTTATAAAGGAGGCAAAACAGATTTTCTAGGGTTTGATGATGGTTCTAGAAAACTCCCAATTGATTCAAAGACCGAGATACCTTATCCAACCTCATCAAATAATGGTTCCTTGGAACAGATTACTAAGTCCTTCAATCCAATTTTAGGAGCAGAAAGGAAAACTAGTTTACCTAATATGTCATTGGGTTTTAATTACGGTAATCAGTTTCAGGTTGGCGAAAATAGACTAGGAGTTATCGCCTCAATTGACTACAAAAACTCTACGGAATTCTACCAGAATTTTAGAAATGGCATTTTTCAGAAACCCCAAGAAAGGGACGATTTTAACATTCTTGCTGACCGTACCCAAATAGGGGACTTGGGTAGCAATAATGTTTTGTTATCTGGGTTAGTGGGCGTGACCTATAAAACAGATCGATCTAAATATACACTGAACTTGTTGAATATTATAAATGGGCAATCAAGTGCTACTATTTTCGATCAGGAGACAAAGATCTCTAACGTGGTAAGTTCAGTAAAAAACAATTTAGAATATACCCAGCGGAACATAACAAATGTTTTATTAAGTGGGAAGCATAGCAACGAGGATGCTAGTTTTGTTACTGAATGGAAAGTCTCACCTACTTTAAGCCGGGTTAATGATAAGGATGTTAGATCCACGACATTTTTGAAAAATAATGACGGTAGCTTTTCAATTGGTACAGATGCAGGTGTTCCAAGGAGACTTTGGAGAAACTTACAAGAATTTAACTTGGTGAACAAGGTAGATTTTAGTAAAAAGCATCAATTATTTGATAATAATGCGACTTTTAAATTTGGAGGACTTTATAGTTTCAAACAAAGAGACTACAGTATCGATAGTTATTTGATGGGTATGCTCGATGTAAATACGAGAGATTTAGGTGGAGATCCAAATAAAATATTTACAGATGAGTACCTATGGACTGTTCAGAAAAATAAAGGATTTTATATGAGTGGTAATTTCCAGGCACAAAATTCTTTTGACGCCTCCCAGCATACAATTGCGGCTTATGCATCTTCTGAATTCAGACCACTTGAAAAATTAAGAGCAATAATTGGTCTTCGCGCGGAGAAATATTTGACATTTTTTACTGGATCAAATAACGCCAACTCGATACAGTATTCTAATGAAAAAACAATTGATAAATTAGATTTTTTTCCATCAGTAAATCTTATTTACGGCATTCGTGAAAATCAAAATTTGCGTCTTTCGTATGCTAGAACAACTGCTCGCCCTTCATTTAAAGAACTCTCGATTGTACAAATTCCAGATCTATTAACCGGGACGAATTTTTTGGGTAACATTGAGTTGCAACCCACGTACGTAAATAATATGGATTTGCGATATGAGTTTTTTGGAAATCAGGCTCAAATGTTTGCGATCAGCGCATTCTATAAAAAGTTTAAAGATCCTATTGAACTTGTTGCGTATTCCTCAAATGCACCTTCTGATTTTACCCCTAGAAATGCGCCGGATGCCGATGTATATGGTGTTGAATTTGAAGGAAGAAAGAACTTTGAATTTCTTTCTGACGGATTGAAAGACTTGAGCTTCAATGTGAATGTTTCATTGGTGCATTCTAAGATAACCATGAGTAAAATCACGGGTGGTGAGTATGAATCAAGACAAATATTTGCTAGAGAAGGTGAAACCATTAGTGATTCAAGATCCTTACAAGGTCAATCTCCATATTTGATTAATGCAGGTTTTAATTATAACAGTTCAAAACTGGGATTAGAAGCTGGAATCTTTTATAATGTCCAAGGAAAAACATTAGAGGTTGTAGGATTTGGTAAGAATTCTGATGTGTATGTTCAACCATTCAATAGCTTAAATTTGAATGCGAGTAAAAAAATTGGCGCAGGACAAAAAGGTGTGATTCGAATTAGTGTTGAAAATATCCTTGATGCCGAGCGTAAAAGTTTATATGAATCGTTTGGATCAAAATCAGAAGAATTTCTATTCCGTGCTCCGGGAAGAACATTTACAATTGGTTATGGATATAATTTTTAAAATAAACGATAGGATTAGCATGATTTAATCTTTGGATATCTTAAAAAAAATAAGGGGCTGTATCATAAATCATTGATACAGTCCTTTTTTTGTTTGATTATTTTCATTAAAATTTCGATTAATCATCTGATTTTCATATATTTATAGTATAAAAATCAGATAAATGAGTCATAAAAAG